>Ga0308160_10000273_pt1 | contig 120580 bp, 120 predicted proteins | sample PhyFR1_FD_201036 | JGI IMG/M metagenome (GOLD analysis project Ga0308160, IMG submission 201036) | Phyllosphere microbial communities from UC Gill Tract Community Farm, Albany, California, United States - DLSLF.R1 | ecosystem: Host-associated > Plants > Phyllosphere > Unclassified | place... | reverse complement strand
GTGCGAAATCCATGAATCGGGCACTGACGATTGCCTACTTTGACCGCCTTGGCATGCCAAGACTCACATAACCTCAACTTCTCGAACCGCCCGGTGCGGACCCGCATGCCGGGTGGTGTGGGAGGGGGCGGCTAGTTATACTGGCCGCCCCTATCCCGATTTATTCGCCATGAAACCCGCCCTGCTCGAGCCAGCTTTGAAAATCGCGCTGGGCCCGGGCAAACCAGGCGGCACGCGCGGGCATGTTGTGGGTCGAAGAATAAACGTGGGGAATATCGCCACCCCGCGTCCAGCGGGCCAGCGCAAGGCGAGTCGGAAAGGCTGCGATATGCTCGTCGGCCGGCCGGTAGTAGCGGCTCGGGGTCAGCCTGACAGCGAAGGGCTCGCTATGTTGATGTTGTTCGATTTGCACTTTTACCTCAATCCTTGTGAATGTAGTCGTAGTCCTACGCTCAATCTGTGTAGGTCGATTCCTAATGAGGTTTCAGTGTAACAACGCGAACCTTGGCGGACTTGACGTGTGTCAAACGTGTTCTAGACACAGATTCATACTGCTGAACTAACTGAGCTTTGCCGTATACATCAGTTCTGATAAAGTCCCGCCCCATGAGCAAATTATCCCTAGACCGCGTGCTGCAATCGCAAGGCTTCGGCACGCGCAAATACTGCCGCGCCCTGATCGAGGACGGCGACGTCGCCATCAACGGTGAAGTCCAGGACAACTACAAGACCACCGTCGAGACCGACGGCCTGGTCCTGACCGTGTTCGACGAGGAGTGGGTCTACCGCGAACGCGTCTACATCGCCCTCTACAAACCGGCCAACTTCGAATGCTCGCGCAAGCCCAGCCACCATCCAGGCGTGCTGACCCTGCTGCCTGAGCAATTTACCTGGCGCGAAGTGCAACCGGTCGGCCGCCTCGACCACGACACCACCGGCCTGCTGCTGATGTCGGACGACGGTCCCTTCATCCACGCCCAGTCTTCGCCCAAGCGCCACGTGCCCAAGGTCTATCAGGCAAGGACCCAGGAGCCGGTGACCCAGGCCTTGGTCGATCAGTTGCTGGCCGGCGTGCAGTTGATCGACGAGCCGGCCCCGCTGGCGGCCGTCACCTGCGTCCAGCGCGGCGAACACCAGATCGAGATCGTGCTGGAGCAGGGCAAATACCACCAGGTAAAGCGGATGCTGGCTGCAGCGGGCAACCACTGCGCGGCGCTGCACCGCTCGCAGATTGGCGGGCTGACACTGGAGTCCCTGGGCCTGAAGGAAGGAGAGTGGTGTTTCCTGGAGCAGGCACAGCTGGATCTGCTGGTACCAAGCCAGTAATCGATTGTCGTTTTTTATCGACTTTCGATCAAATTTTCTGGTGGAAATAACTGACAGATTGATATCATTGACACAAGCGCAATATTTTTTGCGTATCTTCTTGTGTCTTGATGAACAGTCACCCCCACCCGCCAAGTAATCCGATCCTCCGAGCAGGGGCTTATCTTTGGCAGCATTTCAAGGAAGAGTTTCGACCGATCCTGTTTTCTGCCGCGCTGGCAATCGTGCTGGCGCAGGTCGGCTTGCTCAGCCTGTTCACCAAACTATCGCTGCTGGTAGTCGCCAATCTCGCAGCGCCTGAGTTACCGGGCGTGCAGGCCGATGCCCGTGCGCCGGTCGTCCTGTACCTTGACGAAAAGCGCTGGTTCGACCTTTACCGCGAGCAATCGCCGCTCGACCGCTGCCAGATGGCGGACGACCTCGGCGCCATCCTGGCACGCAGCCCACGCACGTTGGCGGTCGACTTCGATCTGTCGCCAGGACTCAACGACGCACGGCCGGAATGCCAGGAACGGCTCGACCGCCTGCTGGACCAGCACGCCAGCCGCCTGGTATTGCTGGCGCCGCTGCGTGTCAGTTCGCAGCCGCTGTTCGAACGCAAGCGGCAGTGGACGCTTGCGCGTTGCGAAAAAGGCGTGGCCTTCGGCGACGGTGCGCTCGACGAGTCGCTCGGCATCGTCATCGATGCGCCAGGCAATCCTTATGCCATGGCCAGCCAGGTGCATGCCCGCGGCAAGCAATCGATCTGTGCCGAACTCGCGCACGCCGAAGGAGCCGAGACCTGGCTGCGCAAGCGCGTCGATGGCGACGAAGGACATGCGCCGCATGCAGCCAGCCACGGCAGCCCCAGTCCGGTCAATTTCTCCGGCTTCGCGCGCGCCGCCGCCGCCATGCCGCTCGACGATCCGCGGCTCGGCCAGATCGGCAACTGGGCGCAGCGCGACGTGTTCTTCGGTGGCGACTATGGCGCCAGTCGCGACGACGCCTTCCTGACCCCGCTCGGCAAGCTACCCGGGGTAGCGGTGCACGCGGCGTTGCGGCACTCCCTATCGGAGCCGGTCGACGAATTGCCGCACCGCTATGGGTTCGTGGTGGACGTCCTGATCGCCTTCCTGTTTTCCCTGCTGATCGCGTCTTTCTGGGGGCTATACGTAAAACTGCGTGCCCGACCCGACCTGCGGCGAGAGACCTCGACCGTGGTGGTGGTCAGCTTCGTTCTCGTCTATCTGGGCCTGGTGTTCCTGCTGTTCCAGATTGCGGCCGGCCTGTTCGAACGAGGGATCCTGATCGCCCCCTTGCTGATCGCGCTGTCGATGCTGGCCGACGGCTTCGTGACCGGGCCTATCACCGCCTACGACCACGCTCACCGGCACTTGCACGGCCACACGCGCGAACCGGAACCGATCGTCGAGAGCGGCTTCTGGCCGTTGGTCGCGGTGCTGTGCATGGCGATCGGTGCCTCGCTGGTGTTCCACCATCTCGCTCTGCCATGGCTCAGCCTGCTGGCCGTGTGCGCGGTCCTGGCCGAGCGCATGCTGAGCGCCCGCGCCGCACCGGTCATCGCAGCGCAGGCGGCGCCCGGCCCAGCAGCTGCCGCGGTCCTGGCGGCATCGAATGCCGACACACCACAGCGGCATGGCGGTGTCTGGACCGACCGCCTCGGCCTGCTGGTCGCGCCCGCATCGGGCGCCGACTGGGCCGGTCTTTGCGTCTTCGGCCTGCGCCAGGCCATGTTCTGGGCCGTCGTCATCCAAGCCATGTTTTTAATCCTCAACCATTGAGAGCCATGTCCCGTTATCTGCCACTCCTGATATTGATGGGCCTGCCGTTCACGGCTACCGCCGCCCCAAGCGATTGCACGCTCCCGCCATTGGTACAGAAAGAGGGCGCGCCGAAGACCGCGGCTGCGGCCCAGGCCCTGCGCGCGACCTCGCCGTGCAAGATCGTGCCCGGCATTCGCGTCAAGGCACTGGCCAGCGTATGGGAAAAACTGCTCGCGAACACGCGCACCGGCGGCCGCCGTCTCGACACGCAGCCGCCGGAAAGCCTGCCGAACGGCGTGGCACTGGCCAGAGATGGCAAAGTCCACTTCGACTTCTCGGCGCTCGGCGCCGAAGCACCTCGCATGCTGCAAATCAGCGTGGACGGCCGCATGCTGGTCGATACCAAAGCACCGCCGCGCGAGCTCGACATTCCCGTTGGAAGGGCCAGCGCCGAGGCAGTGTTCAGCTGGGTGCTGGTGACGTCTGCCGCGACTTACCACGGCGAGTTCACCCTGTTGCCCGATGCCGAGCGGCGCGAGGTCGAACAGCAACTGGCCCAACTCGACAGCCAGCATCTCGAGGACAGCACCCGCCTGGTCTACCAGGCCGCCATCTACGATGAGGCCGCTTTGTACGCGGACCGCGAACGTATCCTTGGCCAACTGCGCACCCTGTTAGGACAATGAAATGGACAACAAGAAACTGGCAGTGGCACTGATGCTGGTCTGTGGCCTGGGCTATGCGGCGGGGCAGGCCACGCCAGCCGCAGGCGTCGACGGCGCGGAAACGGCAAAGCCCGCCGGCCTGTTCGATGGTGTTAAATCTTTGTTTGGAAGCAGTAAAGGACAGGATAAATCGCTTGAAAAGGAGCAAGAGAAAATTCAGGAAGTGCCGTCCGACTCGGTGTTCTCCAAGCTGAAGGCGATGGTCGGCATGTCTCCGGCGCCGGGCGCGAGTCCGATGCAGCTCAAGGCCTTCGATGAGGTCTGGAACGTGGCCGCAAAGCAGTACGATCCCGGATGCAAGGCGATGGTAGAGCCTTTCGGTGTCACCGATAGCGCGCTTTCTCTTGGCGTTTTGGCCGGCAAGATAGGCGCCAACAATTTCCTGGTGCCCTATGTTGGCGGCAAGCCCATCGAAATGCGCGACATGCTGAAGATGGCCGGCAAGAACTTGAACTGGCTGCCGATGGACGCCGAGCGCATGTTGGGGGAGCGCGAACATGCCAACCAGGCGGCCGACCTGCTCGACGGCGAAAGGAAAACCGACAAGGCGGCGATTGTTCGCGCGCAAAAAATGCTGGACACACTGCTGGCCCAGGTCAAAGAAGAAACGCCGTACAAATTCCAGATCTTCGTGCGCAAGGGTGCCGGAAACGCACAAGCCCTGCCGGGCGGCTATATTCACATCGACCGCGACCTGGTTATCCAACCCAAGAACGAAGACCGCGCCTATTTTGCCCTCGCGCACGAAATCGCGCATGTGCTGCAGCGCCACGAAACCCATGCCACCCAGGCCCGTCTGACGGATACGATCGATACCGTGGACAGGCTCAGGAAGCTGATCGAAGGCAGTACCTCGAGCCCTGCCATGGTGCTGGGCTACTCGAACGAACTGATGACGCGCTTCGTGACCTTCTCGAAAGCCCAGGAAATGCAGGCCGACGCCTGCGCGGTACGGCTGCTCGAGCGCGCCATGCCGGACAAGAAGCGGCTGTCCAAGGTTATCCGCGGCTTCCAGAACAGCCTCGGTCCGCAGCTGCCGGAGAGCACGGTTACGGGGCTCGACATGCTGGTGCAGAATGTCAAGAAGATGGGGAACCTCGACAACGAGCATCCGAATACGCGTGAACGTAGTGCCAACCTCGACAAGATGTTGCTCGAAGTCAGCAAGCCTGCGGCGAGCGGCACCAAGGTTGCCAGATATTGAACGAAGCGCTTTCGTGCGACGCACAATACAAAATTCCGCGAATATCGACATCTGAAACTCTTGTCAATACTTTATCAACTTCGACGAGAGGTGGCTCAATAGATGACGAACATGCCTACGAAAACGTATAAATATCTCTCCGTTTTAACACTCCTCGTACTCAAACCCGCATTGGCCCAGCAGGTCGCACCGGACCTGTCCGCCTGCACGCAGATGACGGACAGCGTCCAGCGGCTGGCCTGCTATGACCGCCTTGCGGGTGTGAACCCGGCGCTGACCCAATCCGCCGTCCTCGCTGCCGAGTCGCGCGCCGCCGCGGCTGCGGTGGCTGCCACTGGCGCATCGCCCGGCGGCACGACCGGCGCGGCTGCCGGGGCGCCGGTTGCACCGTCCGTGGCGCGGGTCGACCCCGAGGTCGAGGCATCGCTGGACCTGTCGCCGGAAAAGACCCGCGGATTCAGCCTGGCCGACCACTGGGAACTGGACCAGGAGCACAAACGCGGCGTGTTCAACTTCCGCCCGCACAATCCGAACTACCTGATGGTGACGCGCACCGCGCACCCGAACAACGAGCCCTATCGTCCATTCCGCGACCTCGCCGACTTCACGACCGACCTGTCGCACAATGAACTGGTGTTCCAGCTCGGCTTCAAGACCAAGCTGGTCGAGACCGCCTTCGACAAGCCGGTCGACGTCTGGTTCGGCTACACCCAGAACAGCTTCTGGCAGGCCGGCAACCGCGAGGCGTCCAGTCCCTTCCGCGAGACCAATTACCAGCCTGAGCTCATGGTGGTGACGCCGCTGAACTTCAATGTGCTGGGCATGCGCGCGAGCATGCTCAACCTGGGCGTGGTGCACCAGTCGAACGGCCAGGCCTCGACGCTGTCGCGCAGCTGGAACCGGTATTACGCGCAGATCGGCCTCGAACGTGCCGGCTTCACGGTGCTCGGCCGGCTCTGGAAGCGCATCAACGAATCGGCGGATGACGACAACAACCCGGACATCGTCGACTACATGGGCCACGGCGACCTGAACGTCACCTACCGCAGCAACGGCCACGATTACCGGGCCCTGCTGCGCCGGAACTTCTCGACTAACCGCGGCGCGGTCCAGCTGAGCTGGGCCTTTCCGCTGGCTGGCCACTTCAAGGGCTATGTGCAGTACTTTTCCGGCTACGGCCAAAGCCTGATCGACTATAACTACTATCAGAACGTCGTCGGCGTCGGCGTGCTCGGCACTTTCTGATTCTGGCGTTAGCTGCACTACAATGGCGAGATGAAACTCGCCACTCTCAACGACGGATCGCGCGACGGCCAGCTGGCCGTCGTCGCGCGTGACCTGAAAACCGCCCACATCGCCGACGGCATCGCCCCAACCCTGCAGGCCGCGCTGGACGACTGGGCCTTCATCGCGCCCCAGTTGGCGGCGGTGTACGACGAACTCAACGCCGGCCGCACGCGCCGCCCCTTCGACTTCGACCCGGCCCGCTGCATGGCGCCGCTGCCGCGCGCCTACCAATGGGCCGACGGCTCGGCCTACGTCGACCAGGTCGCGGAAGATCCCTTGATGTACCAGGGCGGCAGCGACGATTTTCTCGGTCCGATGGACGACATCGTGCTGGCGCACGAGGAGTGGGGCATTGACTTCGAAGCGGAAGTGGCGGTGATCACCGGCGACGTCAGAATGGGCGCGACGCCCGACCAAGCGCATCAGCAGATCCGCCTCCTGATGCTGGCGAACGACGTCTCGCTGCGTAACCTGATCCCGCCCGAGCTGGCGAAGGGCTTCGGCTTTGTCCAGTTGAAACCGGCGACGAGCTTCTCGCCGGTGGCGGTGACGCCTGACGAACTGGGCGATGTCTGGCGCGGCGGCAAAGTCCACCTGCCGCTGCGCTCGACCTGGAACGAGCGCCTGGTCGGCCAGCCGGACGCCGGCGTCGACATGGTGTTCAGCTTCCCGCAACTGATCGCCCACCTTTGCAAGACCCGTAACGTGCGGGCCGGCAGCATCGTCGGTTCGGGTGCGGTGTCGAACAAGGATGCATCGAAGGGTTATTCCTGCATCGCCGAACAGCGCTGCCTGGAGACGATCGAATTCGGCCAGCCTGTGACGCAGTTCATGCGCTTCGGGGACACGATCCGGATCGAGATGCTGGATGAGAAGGGGAAGTCGGTGTTTGGGGCGATCGAGCAGAAGGTGGCGCGGCTGGAGCGCTGAACAACGTCGTTCCCGCGAAAGCGGGAACCCATGCACAGGAACCGAAGTTGCACAATCAGTATGGATTCCCGCCTTCGCGGGAATGACGAATGCTTGTCCAGAACTCGCCACTCACTTCCTCGCCCCGTAAATCGACCTCCACCGGCCGCGCTACCCTGCGCACCGCATCCGCCATACGCAACGTCCCATCCGGCTCATGCAGCCGGTACCAGAGAAAAGCCACGCCGGACAAGCGCAGCTTCTGCCCCGTGAACAGCGAATCCTTCACGATGCTCAATCCTTCCAGCCGCAGGTCGAAATCCAGGACCAGCATCCCCTCGGTACGCGCGGCATAGCCCAGGTAGCGCCCCGCGTTGAACAGCGGGCTGCGGTCGCCCGTTTCCCCGGCCTTGAGCGAATCGATGAAAGCATCGACCGTCTTCAGCACGGCCCCAGCGCTGGAGACCACCGCTGCCAGGCTGCGTTTCTCCTCGCCCTTAGCCGCATCCGCAAGCCGGTCAAGGGCGTCAATCCGCTGCGCCAGCTCGCCGCGCTGCGTTGCCAGGGCGCGTACGCGGGTGAGCAGCGATGTGTATTGCTTGACTTCCATCTCGCCAAGGTAGCCTGTGCCGAGCCCCGCCACCTTGTCGGGACAGCGGTGCGCCAGCTGCGTCGTGAACAGGCTGCGAGCGCCATCGCCGTAGGCAATGCCCTGCGCCGACACGTCCGTCTTGAACAGCGATGACAGCTCGGCACCGGCCTTCAGCGTGGCCGGTACTGCCGTGAGCAGAGTGAAGGCGATGCCGGCCGCGCTGCCTTGCGGCGTGTGGGCCTCGATAATCTGCTGCAGCTCCTTGTTCTGCTTCGCCAAGTCGTCCTTCAGGCGCTCGATGGCATCAAGTACCTGGCGCGCGGCCAGGATACCCTGGGTGGTGGCCGGTTCGTAGATTGCGGTCTTGCGGTCGCGGGGGAGGGTGGTGCAGAGGTCTTTGGCCAGGTCGTCAGCGAGGTCGAAGGCGCGGGCCAGGCCGGCGGCGCCGAATTGCTTGGTTTCGATGCTGCCTTGGAGGGGTTTGATGGTGGAGGGTGGCAGGCGGGCGAGGAGTTCAGCGCGTTCGGCTTCGGCGATGGCGGCGCGGGTTTCGGCATCGCGTTGGGCGGTGAGTAGGTTAGTCGTTTCGGTGGCCCCGGATGCTATCAGCGGCAACGTGGCGACTGCTAGGCAAAGCGAATAACCGGTAGATCGGAAAAACGATTTTAGTTGAAATATTTTTATGTCGAATAGTGTATTCATATTGGTTATATCCCATCATATTGATGATCTATCAATAGGAGTGCAATTCTGATAAGCGTTCAGATACTCACCGAAAATCACATCAGTGTAAAATCTCCACTATTCGATATATCCATAGGTAAATACCAGACGTTTTGCGCTTGTACTAACCCCTTGGTGGTGGGGATTTCGACTGTGGCGGATATGCTGAATTTCGGTACTTTCGCGACAAATGGAATAGAAACGCCGACAACAAAGGGTTTCGCAACCTCATTGCTCTAGGGTAAAATAGACGGCTGTTTGTGACGCGTCCACGCACTATCCCTCCCGAGACCAATGTTCAAGTTCACCAAGAGTTTTACGGCCGTTACGCTGGCCACGATGGCTGCTGCCGCTTTCGCCCAAGAGTTGCCCAGCAAGACCGATATGTTCGGCCAGGACACGTCCAGCGCCGCTGACGCTGTCACGGCATCAGCGGCCGCGCCAGGCGCAACTCGACGCGTTACGATCACCAATGCGTCCAGTCCGGCTGCCGCCGCGGCTCAGGCTGCGGCCGAGGCTGGCAACGGTGTAATTTCACCAAAGGCCTTGGCCAAACAGGGCGTCGACAAAAGCGGCCAATTAAGCGAATTCCAGAAATTCATTTCGGATAATGCGGGCAAGGTTTTGCCGATTTTTGGCGCCGAATTCTTTGCCGATGCGCCAGCAACTTTTGCGCCAATTCTCAATTCCCCTGTCCCTAGCGATTATCCGCTCGGTCCAGGTGATGAGTTATTGATCCGCGGTTGGGGCACGATCGATATCGATTTTCGTGCCACCATCGACCGTAATGGCACGATCAATATCCCGACTATCGGTTCCGTGGTGCTGGCAGGCGTCAAGGCAAGCGATGCTGAAAATGTAATCCGCAATGCTGTGGCGCGCCTTTATAAAGGTGTGACCGTCAGCGTGAACTTCGGCCAGCTGCGCGCGATCACCGTCTACGTCGTCGGCCAGGCCAGCCGTCCGGGTACCTATACCGTGTCCAGCCTGTCGACCCTGGTAACGGCCCTGTTCGCGAGCGGTGGTCCGAACGCCAACGGCAGCATGCGCCGCGTGCAGGTCAAGCGCGGCGGTAAGGTTGCTGCGGAGCTGGACCTGTATGCCTTTATCGGCAAAGGCGATAAATCCGCTGACATCAAACTTCTTGATGGTGACACCATCTACATTCCGCCGGCCGGCGGCTTTGCCGCACTGGTTGGTAAAGTCAACTCGCCCGCGATCTACGAATTAAAGGGTGCCGGCGATACCGTCGAGTCCTTGCTCGACGTCGCTGGTGGCCTGCCCGTCGTGGCCGACCCACGCCGCGCATTCCTCGAACGCATCGATCCCGCCACGAACCATCCGCGCACCGTCGAGCAGTTCGCGCTTGTAGGCGAGGGGCTCAAGCGACCCATCAAGAATGGTGACGTGCTGAACGTTACCTCGATCACGCCGGACTTCGCGAATGCCGTCGTCCTGCGCGGCAATGTCGATCGGCCTGTACGCGCGCCCTTCAAGAGTGGCATGCGCATCAGCGACCTGATTCCCAACCGAGAATTTCTCATCACCCGTAGATCGGTCAGGAAGCAGAACAATGTCATTGCCACCGGGCAGAACGAGAAAGATACGAGCGAGCAGGAAGAATCGATTGCGCAACGCATCGGAAGCCTTATTGAGCAGATCAACTGGGACTATGCCGTCATCGAACGCGTCAATCGTACCGACCTGAGCGTCAAGCTCATCCCGTTTAACCTCGGTAATGTCTTTAACAATCCGAACGGTCCTGACAATGTCCAGCTGCAGCCGGGCGACACCGTAACGATCTTCTCGCAGGAAGACGTCGCGGTGCCGATGGAAAAGCGCCAGATCTTCGTGCGCGTGGAAGGGGAAGTGAAAGTACCCGGCGTGTATCAGATGACGGCTGGCGATACACTGCAGAGCCTGCTTGCCAAGGCAGGCGGCCCGACCTCTAACGCCTACCTGTTCGGCACCGGTTTCTTCCGCGAAGAAGTGCGCAAGGAGCAGCAGGCCAATCTGCAGCGTGCGGCCGACCGGCTCGAATCACAGGTTCGTAGCGAACAGTCTGTCCAGATCGCGAATGCCGCTGCCAAGTCGCCAACCGAGGCCACGGCAACGGCTGCCCAGTTCGAAACGCAGCGCCGCATCGCCGAAGAGCGGATTGCTCGCTTCCGTAAATTGCAGTCGACCGGCCGTATCGCTTTCGGTCTGGAGCCGAACGAGCACTCGTTTGCGCGCCTGCCGCAAGTGACGCTGCAGAACGGCGACCGTCTGGTCGTGCCGTCGAAGCCGGCCTTCGTGCACGTGTTCGGTGCGGTCAACGTCGAGGCATCGCCGCTGTGGCGTCCGAATAGCCGGGTCAAGGACTACCTGAAATTGGCCGGTACTACTTCCGATGCGGATGTTGACAATGCGTTTGTGCTTCGCGTCGATGGAACTGTAGTGTCAGCCGACTCGCAGGGATGGTTCTTCGGAAAGATCGGCGGCCTCGAAGTCATGCCTGGCGACACCATTGTCGTTCCCGAAAAGCTTGACAAAACCACTGTCTGGAGCCGATTCACTCAAGGCGCACGCGAGTGGACGCAGATCCTGGCGAACTTTGGCCTTGGTGCAGCAGCGATCAAAACTCTGCGTGACTGAACTAGAACACTTACGCCAGACAATTTAATGAACAACTGGATTAATGAAGCATGATCGACGTTGAATCTTCAGGGGCGATGCAACAGTGCTCCGATACGCAGACAAGGGATCTTGTTAGCATCTTGACCGTCTTTGCTAAGAAAAAGCGATTTCTGATTGCATTTCCTTTTGCTGTCGCTGTCGTTGCAGCGGCAATCAGCTTTGTGCTTCCTAATGTCTACAAAAGTACTGTGGTTTTACTGCCACCTCAGCAACAGCAATCGTCTGCGGCTGCACTTCTTTCGCAATTGGGCGGTGTCGCTAGCGCTGCTGCAGGTGTCGCCGGGTTGAAGAACCCTAATGACCTGTACGTTGGGATGCTGGGTAGCCGGACTATTGCCGATAAATTGATCGCGCAGTTTGATCTTGTGAAAGTGTACAGAACTGAAACTCTCGAGCAGGCTCGACGCGAACTCGACAACAATACCCAAATCACCTCGGGAAAGGACGGGTTGATTACGATCGAAGTCATCGACAAAAACCAAAAGCTGGTTGCGCCGATGGCTAACGCTTATGTCAATGAGCTCTTGTTGCTGACGAGGAAACTCGCGGTGACCGAGTCAAGCCAAAGACGCAAGTTCTTTGAGGAACAACTCTCCTTGGCTAAGGATAACCTCGCAAAAGCTGAGGTCGCTTTGAAGCGTGGTCTAGAAACAAAAGGTGTGATTAGCGTCGATGTCGACAGTCAGGCAATTGTTGAGACAATTGCACGGCTTAGGGCGCAGATCTCTGCAAAAGAGATCGAAATAAATTCCATGAGCTCTTTCGTGACGGCAGCCAATCCGGATTTCCGTCGGAGCAGTGAAGAGCTGAGGAGCTTACACGACCAGTTAGCAAAACTGCAGAACGGGACGAATTTAGAAAGCGATAAAACAGGTAATCAGAGCGGTCTCGAAAATATTAAAACATTGCGCGATGTGAAGTATTATCAAATGCTTTATGAAATTCTTGCAAAACAGTATGAGATAGCTCGCCTCGACGAGGCCAAAGACGCATCGATGATTCAAGTCTTAGATCCAGCTGTGCAGCCAGAGCGGAAATTCAAGCCAGCACGCGCAATCATCGTTATCTTATCTGCGATTCTTGCGTTTATTGTGGGGGCTATTTGGGTTCTCCTAGTTGATGCTCGTGATCGTTTTCGTGCGATTCCAGCGGGTCGTGAGAAATGGGACGAAATGGCATCACACTTGTCGCTTAGGAAAGGTTAATAGTCCGCCCGAATAACGCAGTTGGGAGGCCGGTACGCCGCCACGAATCATCGCGCTATACTATTAGCAAATCGCATTACGTACTCGAACCAGAAAAGGCAAGGGAAACTGTTCGATCCGATCGAACAAACTCGACAGGCTGTACGATGTATCTAGAAAAAATTGATAGGCTACGTCGTAGCAAGCTCGCCGGCAGCTATCTTTCTCTGTCGTCGGTTACTGCTTTAAACGTGCTGTTTCCGCTCGTCCTTATTCCCTACCTGATTCATGTTCTGGGAATCCAAGGATACGGTACCCTAGCTTTTTACCAATACTTGAGCCAGTTTGTTTTGGTTTTGCTCGACTTCGGCTTTCCGCTCTACGCAGTTCCAGAGGTCGCGCGCAGGGGCCAAGACGTGCGTGCGTTGAGCTGCTTTGTTTTTCAGGTGTACACAATCAAAATTGGATTGTTCGGTTTTGTCGCATTCAGTGTAGCAATCGTGCTTCTGCTGGGGAAAACGGGTGTTGTGGCCAGCGTTTCTCCAGAGTTGACCCTAGGCTTTTTTTTCGTCACGACGCTGAATTCATTTGCACCGACGTGGCTTTTCCAAGGACTGGAACGAAATTCCGAGACTGTCTTACCGACGCTGGTTGCCCGGATCGTAACATTGCTCGCTACCTTTGCAATCATCAGGAAGCCTTCCGACTTGGCAGCAGCTCCGATTCCTTACATGGTAGGTGCTCTGGTCCTTTTATTTGTTCTCGGCTGGCGGACGCGTAAAACCGTCTTCATTTCGAACGCATGGTCGCTAGAAAATATCCGAACAACGTTCAACGAAAGTGCTCAGGTCTTTTGGTCGAGGTTGGCTGTCGTAGGATATGTGACGATCTCGCCGATTCTCGTGAGCGCAGCTGCCGGCAGCGTAGGCGTTGCAGTCTATAACGTGTGCGAAAAAGTGATAGGTGTCGCACGAGTGCCGTTCGATACCTTCTCAGTTGCAGCCTACGCGAGATTTAGTCGCACATACGGTAAAAGTGAAGCACGAAAGTTCGCCAAGATCCTACTTGGATTCGCTGCAGTGGCAGTTGCTATTATCTGGAGCGTAACGCCTTTTGCCGGAAAATTCATGCCTGTGCCAGGCCTTTTAACAGTGCCGTTTTATCTTTCCGTTTTCAGCATCGCATTACTGCCAATCGCAGTTCATGGTTTTTTGGGAACATGTGTACTACTCCCAAACGGCCGCCGAATCGAGCTTGGAAAAAGCGTCATTGTCGGTTTGTTGTGCTACCTCTGCACGACCGCATGTTTTTGGCACTTAGTCGATGATCGAATTCTTCTCGCTATCATCTCGATGGTCATGGTGGAGTTCGGTGTTCTGGCTGCTCGGATATTCTTCTCAATTAAGCAAAAATTAATCTGATCATGAAAAAATTGAACGTAGCCGTGATTCTGGCAGCTGGTCGCGGAGAGCGCAGTGGTTTTGAGCAGCCGAAGCAGTTAATGAAACTGGCCGGTAGGCCTATCATTGAACACACGATTGCAGCTTTTCAGAATACGAAAGCAATCGACGAGATTCTTGTTGTTACTAGCAAGGACTGCATTTCGAAAATCGAAGAGCTTGTTGCAACGCAACGTTTCGACAAGGTCAAAGGTGTGATTCTTGGCGGGAGCGAGCGGTACGAGTCCTCCGTCAGTGCAATTGAAGCCTACGAGAGCCGCAGTCGGACCTGCAAGATCCGTCTGATATTCCATGACGCCGTACGTCCGCTTGCAAACGAGCGCACTATTAACGATGTTGTTGAAGCACTCGAAAACTACAACGCGGTCGATGTCGCCGTTCCTACTACAGACACAATCATCTCGGTCAACCCTATCAGCAATACGATCGACTTTATCCCTGAGCGTAGCAAGCTGCGTAATGGTCAGACACCTCAAGGTTTTGCATTTGAAACGATTAAAGCTGCGTATTACGACGCTTTAAGGGATCCGAACTTCAAGACCACCGACGATTGCGGTGTGGTACTGAAATATCTTCCGGATGAAAAAATTTATGTGGTCTCTGGCGAAAATGACAACATCAAGCTGACTTATCGCGAAGATCTTCATATGCTCGATAAGCTGCTGCAGCTTAGGGCGAGGAAGAATTCCAGAGACATCGACACCAAGTCCTTCGCCTCTTTGAAAAACAAAGTCATGGTGATCTTTGGCGGCACGAGCGGAATTGGGGCAGAAATGGCCAAAATTGCTGAAGCGCACCAAGCTCATGTAATTGTCGCCAGCCGGCGAACCGGTACCGAAATCAGCGATATCGATTCGATCAAAAAACTCTTGAGTGAGGTCTACGACCAATATCAACGTATTGATTACGTCGTCAATGCTGCCGGAATTTTATCGAAGCAGCCGCTCGTGAATATGGCATACGCAGAGGTAATGGAAGCGATTCATATTAACTATATCGGCGCTGTCAACGTCGCCATCGCTTCGTTTGAATATCTTCGCCAAAGCAGGGGACAGTTGCTGAACTTTACATCCAGCTCATATACCTATGGGCGTGCTTACTACAGCCTGTACAGTTCTTCGAAGGCTGCCGTAGTAAATCTGACTCAAGCACTTGCTGAAGAGTGGCACTCGGAAGACATCCGTGTGAACTGCATCAATCCGGAGCGGACCGACACGCCTATGCGTCGCCAAGCATTTGGGCGCGAGCCTGCAAACACATTATTGACGGCTGAGGCAGTTGCATCGCAGTCCTTGAGCGTCCTTATTGGAGGCAATACCGGTCAAATATTCGACATTCGTCGCTTATGAAAAAGCTGGTCAGGACATCGCTGGCGCTGGTTCGTCTACTGGTCTTTTATCCACTCTCGTTCCTTTTTCCGAGATCGAAGAACATTTGGGTCTTCGGTGCATCGCGCGGTCAGTTTTACGACAATGCGAAGTACCTTCTCCTGTGGATCACGATTCATTGTCCGGAGATCCGGCCTGTATGGATCGGCATTAATAGATCTCAATGCGATTATCTGCGTAGCCATGGCGTCGAAGCCTATCCACGCCGGTCGCTGCGTGGCTGCTGGATCCGGGCGCGCGCAAAAGTCTACGTATTCAGCTCATACCTGTCGGATATTGGAATTTCCCTGTCCGGAGGTGCAGTGCGCGTGAACCTCTGGCATGGCGTAGGGATCAAGAAGATCGAATTCCTCATTGATCGCGGACCGTTGTCGAAGGTCTTCGATCCATCTATCTTTAATGTAAACCGTCTAATGAAGCCTGATGTTTTCATGCGACCACACCTGATGCTAACTCCATCGCACATGATGGCCGAGCATTTTAAAAAGGCATTTCGAATAGACGATACCCGGTGTCTTGCAGCAGGCTATCCTCGAAACGAAATCGGGAACGATACTGAGCTCAAGGGACGGGCACTTCAATTTGGTTCGGATTCGTATTTTAACGAGCTCAAGTCTTTACGCCGGCGCGTGATGCTCTACATGCCGACCTGGCGCGACGCAGGGCCTCGCATGCTCGGCGGAGCGCTCGGTGATCTCGATGTGCTAAACGAAGCAGTGACCGCTTCCGGCGATCATTTGATCATCAAGGCGCATCCGAACGAGAAATTTACCCTTCCTCGGCAATTCTCGAATGTTTCCATATGGCCGCAGAATGTGGATATCTATCCGTATTTAGACAGCATTGATGTGCTAATCACTGACTACTCGTCGGTCTATTACGATTTCATAGATATCAGTAACGGTGAGGTCTGGCTCTACATCTACGACTATGAAGAGTACATCTCGACATCGAGAGATCTGGCGTTTCCGTATCTGGAGAACGTGGCCGGTAAAGTAATCCGTACGCGTGACGAACTTATCCAGGCCATTGGCGACGATAACGCCGATACTGCAGATGATCGTGTAGAGATGTTACGAGCACGTTTCTGGGGTAAGCACGCGTCGCCCGCCTGCGAAAATATCGTTCAACGAATTCGTAAGCTTGCGGATCCAACGTGTAGTAAGCCCGAAGGCGCGGTCCACGCATGAAAATTATGCGCACTGCGGTATTGCTGAGTCTGCTGGCCGTATATCTTGTTAAGCTTGGGTTGCCTGCACCTGCCTACGTTGCCGGCGCATGCATCCTGTTTGGCCTGATCAGCAATCCGTTCACACTTCGGTTTACGACTACATTCCTGTTTCTTGCAACTGCCTTGGGTGGCTTTATCGTTTACCTCGCTGCCAGAGGCGCGGCTTCCGACACGTTAGGGATAGCATTTTTGCTCAATTTGGCGATCACGCTGGCTGTCGCGGCTTTCATGGAAACTAGATTCGATATTCAGCGGATTCGGCCGATAGCAATTCGAATATTCTGGTTTGTCATGCTTATTGCAGCATTCGATACCGTTTGGAAGTTTTTGAATCCGAAAGAGTTCGATGAGTTGGCGATGGCCGACCGAGACTTTTTTGAATTTGGGTTCTATCAATTCAAAGGTTCATTTTTTTATCTGGATTCGAACGCGCTCGCATTCCTGTTGCTGCCGTTTTTGGCTATGAGTTCGCAACTTTCCAAAGGTATTTCAAGTAGGTTGACCAAAGCCATGTATTGGACACCTTTTCTTTTGATCGTACTGTCGCTTTCGCGTGCCGCGCTCGTGTCGACAATACTATTCGTTTTTCTTTCACGAATCCCTCGAAAGCTTGCCGTTGCTGCGTGTATCGCAGGTGTTGTCATTGGGTCTTCTTATATTGGGTTCATTGGTGGCGATGCAAGTGGCTCATACAAATTGTATGAGTTGAGAACATTGTATAATTTTTGGGAAAGTGCACGTTTTTATGACAGGTTGTTTGGACTCGGGTTTGGGCAAGGCGATCAGCTTGCTGGAATCTTCTTGCAGAATTTCGCCGTGAAAATGACGATCGAGCTTGGTGTAGCCGGCTTAATGATCTATCTATTCTTCTTTGTGGCACTGGGTGTCCGAACGGGACAATGGTGGTTGCTTTTGGCGCTCGCCGTATTCAGCATGTCGTCAAATTTCTACTTTTTTCCGCCGTTTTGCATGGCTGCTGTGTACTTGACTGCTTTCCTTGAAAAAGGATATATAACGCCTCGGCGCAGCTCGACATTTTTTTCACAAACAACTTCCGCGCATCGAGACACGATATGAGTGCACTGATATCCGTTCTAATGCCTGTATTTAACGTCGAGAAATATGTCGAGGAAGCGTTAAACAGCATACTGAGCCAGACATACACGAATCTTGAGGTAATCGTTATCGATGATGGTTCCGTTGATAAAACGGCAGATATCGTCCAGGGACTGGCTCTCAATGACCCTCGAATCCGCTTCCTGAAAAACCCGAGTAATCTGAAAATCGCGCGCTCATTAAATCGCGGATTATCTGTGGCATCTGGCAGCTACATTGCAAGAATGGATGGCGATGATATCTCGATGCCAGATCGCATCGAAAGATTCCTAAAGCATTTGGAAAACAATCCAGACTTGGAATTGGTAGGTTGCAGTGTCGTCTCCATCGACTCCGAAGGGAATGAACTTGGACGGACAAAATATCCCGGATCCATGGCAGCCATCGAGAAAACGTTGGCTTTACAAAGTCCTGTCGCACATATTTGGCTCGCGAAAAGACAACTGTACGACAGGCTTCAGGGCTATCGTGACATGCCAGGAGTAGAGGATTATGATTTTCTATTGCGCGCAATGTCCAGTAACTCAAAGTTTGAAAATATCCAAGACTATTTTGGCTATAAAGTCAGAATTGCACGAGTTGGTAACTCATCGGCAATGTTCGGGCTCCGGCAGCGCAAGATGCACGCATACGTACTGAAACTTTATCAGTCACGTGTGATGCATGGGTGCGACAGTTTTTCGCCCGAAAAATTCCAGCAAGCTATCTCTAGCAGCCCTTTCTATGAGAAAATTCACCGTTTCGCGACGGCATCTTTATCTCGAGCAATCCAAGCCCGCGCCCAGAAAAATTATGCGTCGATGGCCATATTCGCAATTCTTGCGTTGATATCGCCTGCCCAATGTGCATATTTATATGCGCGGACCAAGTTGCGTATCGTAACTATGATGCCCCGATGACATATCGATACCGCTAATGAAAATTGCATTTATATTGACGTCGCTGGCCAATGTTGGACCAGTCATTGTCGTTAAAGACTTGATCAGTGAGCTGCCGGATACCTGCCAAGTTACCGTGTTCTACTTAGATGACATCGTAGCTGTCACCTTCCGGCCGGGAACGATTGTTCGAAAAGTATCGTTTTTTGAAAAGGTCAATCTCAGCGGCTTCGATGTTGTCCACTCACACATGATGCGTGCAGATATGTTCTGCGCTCTACGCAGACGCCAGATCAGGAAGCTGGTTACTACCATGCATTCGGATTTCAAACTTGATCTGGTCATCTCCCATGGAAGATTGATTGGTGGGATCGCCGCGACTGTCTGGTATGGATGCCTGTTGACATTTGATAAGTGTGTTTTTCTTACTCGATCACAAATGCAGCGGTACTCCGCATTACGAAAAGGCGCAGTGATCTATAACGGTCGTCCAGCACCTCAAGCGAAAATGCCCGATGTGGCGGTGGAAATCGAGTTCAGCGGTCGTGAAAAAGTCGTGCTGGGCACCTGTGCACATGTTGTCAAGCGCAAAGGGCTTGATCAGGTCATTGATTTGCTTGCTAAGGACAAGTCTGACCGTTACTTTTTTCAGCTCGTTGGTGACGGTCCGTACCTTGATGAGTTGAAGTCTTATGCGGAATCGAAGGGCGTATATGACAAGTGTGAATTTCTGGGACGTCAGTCGAACGTATATCCGTTTTTGGCAGGGTTCGATGTTTATGTTCTTACTTCACACTCGGAAGGTATGCCACTGGCCCTGATCGAAGCGGCGTCCGCTCAGGTTCCCATTGTCTGTTCGAGATTGCCCGTTCTGCAGGAAGTGTTTTCCGAAGACGAGGTCAGCTATTACGAAGTAGGGGATATCGAAGACTTCGCGAATGCCGTAGACCGATGCATAGCGCAAGCACGGGTCCAAGCAAGTAGGGCGTTTGCTCGATACCGAGATGAATATACCTCGAAGGCAATGGCTGATCAATATTTGAAAGTGTTCCTACAGCCAGCTGTCTGAGATAGGAAAATATCAGCTTCACGATTGACTTAGTCACCGATCACTCGATGATTGGACATCAATAAAGGAATTATTTTGCATAGTCAGACACGTGTTTTAGTACTTGGTGCATCTGGAATGCTGGGAAATGCCATCATGCGCCGATTTTCGATGGCACCCAATTTAGAAGTGTTCGGAACAGTACGTTCGGCTGGATCCAAGCGCCTTTTGCCGGCAGATTTGCATGCCAATATTGTCGATAGCATTGATGTTGAAAATCAAGACGATTTAACGAACCTGTTCAGCGCTGTTCGCCCTCAGGTCGTCATCAACTGTGTTGGCCTCATCAAGCAGTTGAAAGATGCTTCCAATCCGCTGAGCGCGATTCCGGTCAACTCGTTGTTACCCCACCGTCTTGCACGTCTGTGCGATCTGATCGGAGCGAGGTTCGTGCACTTTAGTACAGACTGTGTCTTTTCGGGGGCGCAAGGCATGTATCGGGAAGGTGATCAAAGCGATGCGAAAGACCTTTACGGACGAACGAAGTTCTTAGGTGAGGTCGACTATCCCCATGCGATTACCCTGCGCACCTCGATTATCGGTCATGAACTCCAGGGCAGTACCAGTCTCGTCGGCTGGTTTCTGGCACAGCAGGGACAGGTAAAAGGATTTGAGAAAGCCATTTTTTCTGGACTGCCCACGGTAGAGCTAGCGGAGGTGGTCCTAGACTTCGTGCTGCCATATCCGGAACTGCACGGGGTCTATCACGTATCAGCGGATCCCATCAATAAATATGAACTGCTTCGTTTAGTTGCTGCTGCCTATAATAAAACAATATCAATCGTGCCGGATCAGTCTTTTATGATTGATCGTTCACTCGATTCAAGCCGATTTAGAGCCGCTACCGGATATCAACCTCCGACCTGGCGAAAGCTAGTCGAAAAAATGCAAGCGTTCGGTTAATTAACTACTTATCTGTAAAAATGTTCAAGAATAAAGTATTGCTTATCACTGGTGGCACGGGTTCGTTTGGTAATGCTGTCCTCCAACGCTTTTTGAATTCAGATTTTCGCGAAATTCGTATTTTCAGCCGCGACGAAAAGAAACAAGAGGATATGCGCATTGCTCTGCGCAATGACAAGGTAAAGTTCTATATCGGCGATGTGCGCAACTTCGACAGTGTCAACGAGGCTATGTCTGGTGTCGACTACGTGTTTCACGCTGCGGCGCTGAAGCAGGTCCCGTCTTGCGAGTTCTACCCCATGGAAGCGATTCGTACGAATGTGCTCGGCGCCGAAAACGTCATGCGTGCCGCGATCGAACATAAGGTCAAACGTTGCGTCGTTCTCAGTACCGATAAAGCGGTTTATCCGATCAACGCAATGGGTATGTCGAAAGCCATGATGGAAAAGGTTATGGTGGCGAAATCCCGATTGTGCGATCCAGAGCAAACCGTTCTGTGTGCGACGCGCTACGGTAACGTAATGGCATCACGAGGATCGGTCATTCCTCTCTTCCTATCACAACTACAAAGTGGGAAGCCGTTGACCATTACCGATCCGAAAATGACGCGCTTCTTGATGTCTCTGGATGAGTCCGTCGATCTGGTACTTTATGCGTTCCAGCATGCTCGTCCTGGCGATATCTTTGTTCAGAAAGCGCCTGCATCGACGGTCGAACACTTGGCATTGGCAATGCGCGATTTGCTGGACTTGAACAACGAACTCAAGGTCATCGGTACCCGTCACGGCGAAAAACTTTTCGAATCGCTTGTTTCGCGTGAGGAAATGGCTCGTTCCGAAGATCTCGGCCAGTATTTCCGTATCAGCCCCGATGCGCGTGACCTCAACTACGACAAGTTTTTCGTTAAGGGCGAGACTGAAATTTCGGAACTGGATGATTACACCTCCCACAATACGCACCGTCTCGACATCGAAGGCGTGAAGAAGACTCTCCTGAGCCTGGACATCATTCGCGAGGCGATGAATGGCTAAGCTCAAGGTGTTAACTGTCGTTGGAACCCGCCCTGAAATCATTCGGCTGTCGCGCGTCATCGATAAGCTCGACGCCTACTGCGATCACGTATTGGTCCACACTGGCCAGAACTACGATTACGAGCTGAACGAAGTATTCTTTTCAGATCTGGGCATCAGAAAGCCAGACGTGTTCTTGGGAGCCGCTGCCGAGACGCCCGCGGCAACGATCGCGGAAGTCATCAGGACAGTCGATGAGGTTCTCGCGTTGGAGAAGCCGGAAGCAATGCTTATCCTCGGCGACACGAATAGCTGCCTAGCTGCCATTGCTGCAAAACGGCGAAAAATCCCGATTTTCCACATGGAAGCAGGGAACCGTTGTTTCGACTTCCGTGTTCCAGAGGAGATTAATCGTCGCATTGTCGACCACATTTCAGACGTTAATCTGACTTACAGTGATATTGCAAGAGAATACCTGTTGGCAGAAGGTGTGCCGGCAGACCAGGTCATTAAGACTGGCAGCCCTATGCGTGAAGTCATCGACTACTACCGCCCGGGCATCGAGCAATCGGATGTTCTTGAGCGTTTGGAACTCAGGGCTGGTGACTATATTGTCGTCAGCGCCCATCGTGAGGAGAACGTCGACAGCCCTGAGCGACTGACAAAACTGCTCGAGGTCCTGACAGCTGTTGCCAATCGTTTCGGCCAACCCGTAATCGTATCGACTCACCCGCGAACTAGAAAGCGTTTGGATTCGATGGGATATGCTGCTCATCCGTTAGTGCAGTTTCATAAGCCGTTTGGCTTTTTCGACTATATCCATTTACAAACCGCATCGAGAGCTGTGCTTTCTGATAGCGGCACGCTGACTGAAGAGTCTTCTATCTTGAATTTCCCGGCACTGAACCTGCGCGAAGTGCATGAGCGCCCGGAAGGGTTTGAGGAAGCTGCTGTGATGCTGGTGGGCCTGGACGTCAACCGCGTATTACAGGGATTGGAGATTCTGAGTTCTCAAGCGCGCGGAGAAGTACGCGATTTACGAATGGTCAGCGACTATGCGATTGATAATGTATCCGCAAAGGTTCTCCGTATCATTCACAGCTACACCGACTTTGTTAATCGCAAAGTTTGGAAGAAAAACTGACTTAGCGGATCAAAATGCGTGTCGTTCTTATTGCTGATGCCTTTCCGCCCATGCGGACCTCCGGAGCCGTCCAGATGCGAGATCTGGCGCATGAGTTCGCAAAAAGGGGCCATGAAGTAACCGTAATTACTCCGATGTCGGGTTCCTCAGAACCGTGGTTGCTGGAGAAGGCGAATGGATATGAGGTCCTACGCCTTCGATCACCACGTGCAAAGGATGTGGGTCATGCACGGCGTGCCTTAGCAGAAGTAGCCCTGCCCTTTTGTATGATGCGTAATTTTTCCAGCAGTCCCTTAGCAAATGCATCTTGGGATGCCGTTATCTGGTATTCGCCATCCATTTTCCTCGGTCCTCTTGCCGCCCGATTGAAGAAGAATAGCAACTGCCCCAGCTATCTAATTGTCAGGGATATCTTCCCGGAATGGGCAGTCGACATGGGCGTAATGCGCCGTGGTCTGGCTTATCGTTTTTTTAAGCTCGTCGAGTATTACCAATATTCGGTTGCAAACGTCATTGGCATTCAAACTCCGTCGAACGCACCATATTTTTCCAAGCTTGGAAAAAAGGTAAAGGCAAAAATCGAAGTGTTACAAAACTGGCTTGCCGAGGCGGCGGACATAGGGTGTAGCGTCCAAGTCGCTACGACGTCAGTCACCGGCCGCTTTATCTTCGTCTACGCTGGAAATATGGGTGTAGCCCAAGGTATGGATGTTCTACTTGATGCCGCCGCGCTGCTCAAGAGTCGAAACGATATTGGCTTTTTGTTCGTTGGCAGGGGAAGCGAGGCAGAAAGGCTTCGCGCGGACGCTGCAAAACGAGGATTGGACAATATAGCATTCCATGATGAGATCGATCCGACGGAAATTCCTGGTCTATATGCGCAATGTAATGCCGGTTTGGTAGCGCTTGACCCGCGTCACAAGACACATAATGTCCCGGGCAAATTTCTGTCTTACATGCAGGCGGGACTACCGGTACTTGCAAGTGTCAATAGCGGTAATGACCTAATCCATCTAATTCGTAGCGAACGTGTCGGAGAGGTATCAACCGAGCATACTGCATCCGAGCTCGCGCGTCTCGCGCTCGAGATGGTCGACCAGCAAGCAGGGGACAGCGAAGTCAGGAATCGCTGCCGAACATTGTCGAAGAAGTTGTTTTCGTCGGCAGCTGCTGTTCAGCAAATTGCACGTGCTCTGGATCTTCGTCACAAGACGTCTCCATATGGCGCAGAGGCAATATCGAATGGCCTCATCCACACAGAGGATCCATTGGCCGATGGGGAACTTGCCCTACGATCCCAGCAGGAATAACCTGAAAAGTTTCGGATTATTCGAATTCAGACACCTTGCGTGTCTGAATTCGACGCCCTAACTGCGCGACGCTGTTTATTGATCAGGTTTCAATACATAGCGTTTATCTCTGGGCGCTTTCGAACCCAGTTGGATGGGCGCCAAAGTATAGGCACGGGCTGGCGAATTATAACCAAGCGCCAGATAGCGCTCGTTGCCATCGACAACTAGCGTCAAGCCTTCTGACTCGCCGTTCGTGACGATCGTCCAGCGATCAATTATATTGCCTGCGCTGTCGATAACGCTTATTTTATTGTTGGTGTAAAAATAAATAATGCTGTCGTAAATTTCGATTCCTTGCGGAGTGCCCTCCGATGGAATGGTAAATTGACGTTGTACTTCGTTGTTTTTAGCGTCGATAAAACGGAATGTCACTGCGCCGGCGTCGCCGCCAGTCTGCGTGCTCGCCAATATGAATTGATCATTGGTATTATCGATGGCAAGTAATCCAGCGTTACCGAAATCGCTGAAATTGATTGCTTTGGTTACCGTTTTTCCATCTGCTGCAATTTTGTAAACGAAAGTTTTTTCATTTCCGCCCCCGGAAACTGCATAGAGGCTGTCATCCGCCTCGCGGTATGCAAGTTCGGCAGTGTGTCGCGTAGGAATCGCTACTTTTCCATAACTAATGTCAAGCACGCCAGCTTTTGAATAACGCTCTATAACGCCATTCCCATTGCCGACATCATATCCGACATAATAAAAGCCATTTATGTAGGCCAAGCCTTGGTTGTTGCGACTTTTATCGACTGAAAATGCGTATTTTAACAATGGTATCTCGCCAGGCATAGTGACCGGCGGCGGGTCTGATGCCAAGACAGGAGGTGGATTGTTCGGATTAACGTTGCTACCGGCACCACATCCCACCAGAAATGCAAGAGTGCAAACTAATGAAATTTTTCGAGAAACGTTAGTGTTAAAACTTAACATTAGAATAAAATTTGTGCAAAAGTTATTGGTGGAAATGACTGAAGCTACGGAGCAACGTTAGTATTTACAAGTCTAGCACGACTTAACAACGGAGCTACTGCTGAGCAGTAAATTACTCAAACATTTAGATGGAATATCACGATTGTTACGCGGGACTTTGTTGGTTTTACTTTCCGGCCGCTGGTCTTCGGTCACTCAACAGTGGTAAACTTTCCAATTTGCAGTGGCAAGGGTTTGCGCCCCCACTCTTTCCCACTATTGCTCCATCAACATGCTCTCGCTGAGCCGTCGCGAAGAGTCTTGCATTTTCTTCACCAATGAAAAAAAAGCTGAGCCGGAATGCCTGCTCGATTGTCATCGCTTTCAGTTCGGTCAACCTGGCCACCGCGAGCCCGACTCTCCAAGGACAACCTGGTTACATCAATATGCCGAACGCGAACGTCGACCCCGACGGTACCGTCAGTTTCGGATATAGCTACGATTCGCCGTATGGAACGACTTGGCTTTCCACAGCCTTGTTGCCATTTCTACAGGTTAGTGGGCGATACGTCGCCATTAATGGTATTGCAGGTTTTTCCAGGGATCCCGGCGAGTACGGTAGTGCGTATGGACGTTTCAAGGACAAGGTGTTTGACGGAAAACTGCAATTGCTCCAGGAAACCGATCTGTTCCCTGCCATCGCGGTCGGGAAGTCCGACTTGTTGGGGACGCAACTCTTCAGTGGGCATTACATTGTCATGAGCAAGTGGCTCGGCTCTGCACGTAACGTTCAAGTTAGTCTCGGTTATGGCAACAGGCGCCCGAATGGCGTGTTTGCTGGCGCTCGTTGGTATTCGACTGAGATGCCAGGACTTTCCCTTTCGGCCGAGTATGATGCGAACGACTATGCAAAAGACTTCGCAGCATCGAAAACTGATGCAGGGACGCGAAAAAAAGGCCCTGTAATCGCGGCCGAATACCGCTGGGGCTGGCTAGGTGCACAAGTGGCCCGCCACCGCGACCACTTCAGCGCCAACGCCTACATCAGCATCCCGTTCTCGGAGCGCGAATTCATCCCCAAGCTATACGAGCCGGCGCCTTTCGACCCGAAGAAGGCCCCAGCAAAAGTGTCGGTCGCCGAGTGGCAACAGGACGGTAGCCGTGGTGCGGCGCTGGCCCAGGCGCTTGTCAAGCAGGACTTCAAGAACGTGCGCGTCGAACTCGATGGCAATGTCCTCAAGCTTACGCTGACCAACAATCGCATCTCCAATATGGGACGCGCCGTGGGCCGTGCGGCCCGTACGGCGCTCGCGTTTGCACCGGAAGGCACGCGTACGATTTCCATCACGTATACCAAGCTCGAGCAGCCAATCGCAACCTACGAGTTCCAGGACCTGACGCGCCTTACCGATTACCTGACCGGCTTGGTGAAGCGCGAGGATTTCCTGCAGACCGTGGCGGTGCGTTATTCGACCCCGACGGACCGCATCGACGATCAGCAGGGCCTGCTCGCCGCCGTGCGCGAGGAGGGCACTGGTCTGAAGGTCCAGACAGGCGAAGACGGCAACATCGTCCAGGTCGTGTCGGAAGACCGCGAAGCAAACCGCTTCAAGGTCGTGCCAAAGATCGCCTTCTTCTTCAACGACCCGAGCGGCGCGTTGCGCTACGAAGTGGCGGCCGCCGCCAACTACGACAAGCGCCTGGGTCAAGGCACTTATCTGAACAGCGCCTTCAAGCTCGACCTGTTCGAGAACGTTTCGGGCGTGACCCAGCCGTCCAACAGCCTGCTGCCGCATGTGCGCACCGACATCGCCGAGTACAAGCGCGGCGGGCGCTTTAAACTCAACCGTGTTCTGCTGAACCAGTACCTGACGCTCGACGAGCGTCTGTATGCGCGCGCCTCGGCCGGCTTCTATGAAGAGATGTACCGCGGACTGGGCGGCCAGGTCCTGTACCTGCCGAAGGATAGCCGCTGGGCCGCCGATATCTCCGTCGACGCACTCCAGCAGCGCGGCTACAAAGGCTGGTTCGACAAGCGCGACTACAAGACCGTGACGGCGCTGGGCGCACTGCACTACAAGCTCCCATACGACATCACGGCCACGGCGCGGGCAGGCCGCTTCCTGGCGCGCGACAACGGCGTGCGCCTCGAATTCAAGCGCCGTTTCCAGTCCGGCGTCGAGATCGGTGCCTGGTACACCAAGACCAACGGCAAGGACATCACGAATCCGGGCACGCCGGCCAACCCGTATAACGACAAGGGCATCTTCCTGTCGGTCCCGCTGAACATCATGCTGCCGTCGGACACGCAGGCGACAGCTGGCATCGGCCTGTCGCCGTGGACCCGCGACGTCGGGCAGATGGTTGCCAGCCCGGGTGACCTGTACGACCTGTTCGAGCAGCCGCGCCGCGACCTGACGACCTACGATGGCCTCGGTAACTTTGCCGAGCGCCGCGACGAGCAGAATCTGGCAGCAGTGAATCCGCCGGTGCGTCCGATGCCGAACATGTGGCCGATCTTCCGTTACCGTCTGGAGCAGTCGTTCTCGAACACGCCGACCCTGCCGCAGTGGGCCAATGGCACGATTCTGGGCGGTGGCGCCATCCTGGCCGGTGCGCTGCTCGACAAGCCGGTCGACCGCTTCATGGAAAAGCATGCCGGCTCGCGCGTCGCGCGCGCATGGGACAACGTTGGCAAGGGCATGCCGGTGCTGCTGGCCGGCGCTGCCGCCGGCGCGGTCGCATTCGGCGATGCGCGCGCCCAGAACATGGGCATCATCTCGCTCGAGTCGATCGCCGGCGCTGCTGCCGTGTCGATGGCCACCAAGCGCATCGTTGGCCGTGCGCGTCCGAGCGAAGGGCAGGGCCAGTGGAGCAAGACGTCGGACCGTTCCAACGCATCCTTCCCGTCGAATCACAGCACGGTCGCGTTTGCGGCGGTGACGCCGTTCGCGCAGGAGTACGACGCGCCCTGGCTGTACGGCCTGGCGGCCGCCAGCTCGATGGGCCGCGCCGCGGGTCGCCAGCACTGGGTGTCCGACGTGGTGGCCGGCGGTGTGCTCGGTTATGCGATGGGCAGCTGGTTGTGGCAGAGCCAGCGCAGCAACACGGGATCGAGCTTTGCCGTCGCGCCGGGACCGAAGTCGGTCAGCGTGGCCTGGAGCGGCAGCTACTAAGCGCCCAGCGTCGAAGAGCGCCGGTGTGGCGCGTACAATACCGCCATGTACGCGCACATAGGAGCACCTTTTTCATGATCTTGACGACCGGCGGCGCTGGCTTCATCGGCAGCAACTTCGTGCTGGACTGGCTCGCCGGTCTCGACGAGCCGGTACTCAACCTGGACCGGCTCACGTATGCCGGCAACCTTGAGAACCTGGCCAGCCTGCGCGGCGATGCCCGCCACGTTTTCGTGCGGGGCGATATCGGCGACACCGGGCTGGTCGCCCGGCTGCTGGCGGAACACCGGCCGCGCGCGGTCGTCAACTTTGCGGCCGAAAGCCATGTCGACCGCAGCATCCACGGGCCGGAAGATTTCATCCAGACGAACATCGTCGGTACCTTCCGGCTGCTCGAGACAGTGCGCGCGTACTGGCTCGGCCTGGCGGCGCCGGAGCGCGCGGCTTTCCGCTTCCTGCACGTCTCGACCGACGAGGTCTACGGTTCGTTGGGCAAAGACGATCCGGCCTTCCGCGAGTCCAACCGCTACGAACCGAACAGCCCGTACTCGGCCAGCAAGGCAGCCAGTGACCACCTGGTGCGCGCCTGGCATCACACTTATGGTCTGCCGGTGCTGACCACGAACTGCTCGAACAATTACGGACCCTATCACTTCCCGGAAAAGCTGATCCCGCTATGTATCCACAATGCGCTGGGCGGCAAGCCTTTGCCTGTCTACGGCGACGGCCAACAGCGGCGCGACTGGCTGTACGTCGGCGACCATTGCGCGGCGCTCCGGCGCGTGCTGGAAGCGGGGCGGCCCGGTGATGTCTACAACGTCGGCGGCTGGAACGAAAAGGCCAATCTCGAGGTCGTGACGACGCTCTGCGCTATGCTCGACGCCATGCGTCCGCGCGCAGACGGCCGCTCTTACCGCGAACAGATCAGCTTCGTCGCCGACCGGCCAGGCCACGACCGCCGCTATGCGATCGACGCCGGCAAGCTGGAGCGCGAGCTGGGCTGGAAACCGCTCGAGACCTTCGAAACGGGCCTCCGCAAGACGGTGCGCTGGTATCTCGACCACCAGGACTGGGTGAACAACGTGACCAGCGGCGCCTATCGCGACTGGGTCGGCAAGCACTATGGAAATTAAATGAAGATCCTGTTGACGGGGAAGGGCGGGCAGCTCGGCTTCGAGCTGGTGCGTGCGCTGGCGCCGCTGGGCGAGGTCGTCGCCGTCGGTCGTGCGGATTGCGATCTGGCCGACGCTGAAGCACTGCGTGCACTGGTGCGCCGTGTCGCGCCCGAGCTCATCGTCAACGCGGCTGCCTATACCGCTGTCGACAAGGCCGAATCCGAGTCTGGCCTGGCCTTTGCCGTCAATGCCCGCGCGCCCGGCATACTGGGCGAAGAGGCGGCGCGGCTTGGGGCCATGGTCGTTCATTACTCGACCGATTATGTATTCGACGGCGCCGGAAAGACGCCCTGGACGGAAGACGCCACGCCTGCGCCGCTCAGCGTCTACGGGGGCAGCAAGCTTGCCGGCGAGCGCGCGCTGGCTGAGACGAGTACACGCCACCTGATCCTGCGCACCAGCTGGGTGCTGGGCGTCCAAGGCGGGAACTTCGCAAAGACCATGCTGCGCCTGGCGGCGGAGCGCGAGCGTTTGCGCGTCGTTCACGACCAGTTCGGTGCGCCGACTTCCGCCGCCCTGCTGGCCGACCTGACGGCACACCTCGTACGCCAGTACGCGCGCGAAGGCGCAGACAGGTTCCCCTACGGGACTTATCATGTTGCTGCCGCTGGCGAAACCAGCTGGTACGATTACGCCCGCTTCGTGCTCGACACCGCGCAGGCTGCCGGCAGGCAGCTGTGCGCGGGGCCAGCGGACGTGCTGCCGGTGCCGACGGCAGCGTTTCCGACTGCGGCGAAGCGCCCGGCGAATTCGCGCCTCGACACCAGCCTTTTCCGCCAGACCTTCGGCCTGCGCCTGCCGCCCTGGCAGGAGGGCGTGCGCGAAGTGCTGCGGCACATTCTCCGGAACGAAAACGATGCTTGACCCCAAACGCAAAGGCATTATCCTGGCCGGCGGTTCCGGCACCCGGCTGTACCCCGCAACGCAGGCGGTCAGCAAGCAGCTGATGCCGGTCTACGACAAGCCGATGGTTTACTATCCGCTCAGCACGCTGATGTTGAGCGGGATCCGCGATGTCCTCCTGATCAGCACACCGCACGATGCGGCCCGGTTCGGCGAACTGCTCGGCGACGGCAGCCAGTGGGGGATGAACATCCAATACGCGGTTCAGCCCTCGCCGGACGGGCTGGCCCAGGCCTTCATCATCGGCCGCGATTTCATCGGCAACGATCCGAGTGCGCTGGTCCTGGGCGACAACATCTTCTACGGCCACGAACTGGTGGCGCACCTGAAGCGCGCCAATGCGCGTGTCGACGGTGCCACTGTGTTCGCCTACCACGTGCATGAGCCGGAGCGCTACGGCGTGGTGGAATTCGATGCCGGACGCCGCGTGGTCAGCATCGAAGAAAAGCCGAAGGTGCCGAAGTCGAACTATGCGCTGACCGGGCTGTACTTCTGCGACAAGAACGTCTGCAGCATCGCTGCCGACATCAAGCCGTCCGCACGCGGAGAGCTGGAAATTACGGATCTCATCCAGTCCTATCTCGACCAAGGCGAACTGAAGGTCGAGATCATGGGGCGGGGCCTGGCCTGGCTCGATACCGGTACCCACGATAGCCTGCTGGAAGCGGCCAGCTTCATCGCCACGTTGCAGAAGCGCCAGGGGCTGCAAGTCTGCTGCCCGGAAGAGATCGCGTACCGGCAGGGTTGGATCGGCGCTGCCGAGCTCGAACGCCTGGCGCTTCCCCTATCGAAGAACGCCTACGGCGACTATCTTTTGAAGCTGTTGAAATCCGCCTGAAGCAGACGCTCAAGACATGCCTTACACCGTAACACCAACCGCGATCCCCGACGTACTCCTGCTCGAGCCGAAGGTCTTCGGCGACGACCGCGGCTATTTTTTCGAAAGCTACAACGCACGCGACTTCAGAGAGGCAACCGGGTTGCAGGTCGAGTTCGTGCAGGATAACCACAGCATGTCCGAGAAGGGCGTGTTGCGCGGGTTGCATTACCAGATCCAGCATCCTCAGGGGAAGTTGTTGCGGGTGATGCGGGGCAGCGTATTCGATGTGGCGGTGGACCTGCGCAAGTCGTCTCCCACCTTTGGCCACTGGGTTGGCGAGCTGCTCAGCGAAGGCAATCGCAGACAGTTGTGGATCCCGCCTGGATTCGCGCATGGCTTTTTAGCCCTGAGCGACAAGACCGAAGTGCTCTACAAGACCACAGATTACTGGTACCCGGAGCATGAACGAACCCTGTCGTGGAAGGATCCGGATCTGCGCATCGACTGGCCCATTGAGGGCGAACCGCGTCTTGCTGCGAAAGACGTCGACGGCAAGCTGCTTGGCGAAGTGGACGTATTCAAATAAAACAATCGGCCGCATCAGCGGCCGATTTTGCAACCAACATTGCCGGGACGCTCGATGCGTCCCGCCACGCACGATTAGTGGTGGGTAGTGGTCGAGTGGTTGGTGGTCGAGTCGTTGTCCGAAGCGGCAACGGCAACGCCAGCAACGGCTGCGCCGATCGCAACCAGGGTGCCGGTCGACAGGCCAGCGACGGCGCCAGTGCCGAAGAAGCCGCCCGAGGTAGCAGCGCCAGCAGCGGTGCCGGTAGTGCCAGCGGCGCCGGCGGTTTGGCCAGCAGCAGCAGCGTTACCCGCGTTCGAAGCAGCAGCGGTCTCTTGTGCCAGCACCGGTGCCGACAGCAGGCTCAGGATTGCGCCAGTGACGATGATCTTTTTCATGATAGTCCTTAATTTCAAATAGGGGCGATGCAGCAAATACTTTGTTGCTAAGCGATTATAGCAACTATATGTTGCCTCGCTTCATCAATGGCCTGCTTGTTCGGTAATTCTCTACGAAAAAGTGTGCCATATTTTCCACTTATTCGCGGCGTATGTACCATAAAAGAAAGCGGCTCACCGTGAAAGGCGAGCCGCTTTTGCTGACCGATATCTCGTTGGACGCTGGAGGCGTCCCGCCGGTTCGATCAGTGATGGGTCGTGGTCGAGTGGCTGGTGGTCGTGTCGTTGTCCGATGCTGCAACGGCAACGAAGGCGACTGCAGAGCCGATCGCAATCGCGGTGGCGGTCGACATACCGGCGATGGTGCCCGAGGTCGCGAAGCCACCCGTCGTGCCTGCGCCGGCGGCGCCGGCCGAAGCGGTACCGGTCTGGGCAGCAGCAGTGTTACCTGCATTCGAATCAGCCGAACCGGCGGTGTCTTGGGCCAGGGCTTGAGCCGACAGCAGAGCCAGGATTGCGCCGGTAACGATCATTTTCTTCATGTTGATCCTTTAGTCAGAAAAATTTGCAACGAGAAACGTTAATACTATATCACTTGTCCGTAACACATCAGTGTACAGTAATTGTTGCTGAGAATTCTCACGCTTTTTAACCTTTCCATTCATCCGGAAACGAAAAGGCCGGTCTTTCCCCACCTGTTCACTCTATAGCCTCAGGGCAACATCTGGAATAATCCCATCCTGAACTAAAGCCGGTTGCGCAGCCGGCCCAACAGGAGCGGAAGCGGGAACAGCATGGCAGAAGCAAGCAACGCAGAAAAGACCGAACCAGCGTCAGCCAAACGGCTGAGCGACGCACGCAAGAACGGCGACATTCCCCGTTCGCGCGAAGTCGCCACCTTCACGGTGCTGATGACTGCCGGCGCCGGTCTGTGGATGCTGGGCGGCGGTGTCGTCAACAAGCTCTCCGCCACCCTCGAGCGCGGCCTGTCGCTCGATCGCGAACAGATCTTCAACCCGAACGTCCTCATCGAACGCGTCACCGCCGACATCGGCGGCGTGATGCTGGCCTGTCTGCCGCTGGCGCTGGCCATCATGCTGGTCGCCGTGGTGTCGCCGCTGCTGATCGGCGGCTGGAACTTCAGCGCCAAGTCCTTCATGCCGAACTTTGCCAAGCTCAATCCCATGAATGGCCTCGGCAACATGGTCTCGACCAATGCCCTGGTCGAGCTCCTGAAAGCCGTCGCCAAGACCCTGCTGGTGGGCGCCGTGGCCTGGTATGTGGTGATGAGCGAGAAGGATGCCGTGATCGGCCTGGCGGTCGAGCCGCTGGGCACCGCCGCTGCCCACCTGGGCGGCCTGATCGCACGCGCTTTCATGATCATGGTCGGCTCGCTGGGTGCGATCGCCTTGCTGGACGGCCCGTACCAGAAATGGCACTACGCCAACAAGCTGAAGATGACGCGCCAGGAAGTGATCCAGGAATCGAAAGAGTCGGACGGCAACCCGCAGATCAAGGGCAAGATCCGTCAGATGCAGCGGGAGATGGCCCGCAAGCGCATGATGAGCAACGTCCCGACCGCCGATGTGGTCGTGACCAACCCGACCCACTTCGCGGTGGCGCTGAAGTACGCCGACGGCCAGAAGGGCGCGCCGAAAGTCGTGGCCAAGGGTACCGACGAAGTCGCGGCCAAGATCCGCGAGATCGCCAAGGAAAACAAGGTCGTGCTGCTAGAAGCGCCGGCCCTGGCCCGTGCGCTGTACAAGCATACCGACATCGACGACGAGATTCCGGAAGCCCTGTTCTCGGCGGTGGCTGAAGTGCTGGCCTATGTCTACCAGCTGCGCGCCTACACCAAGGGCAGCAGCGATCACTATCCGGACCGTCCGAACAAGCTGCCGGTGCCGCCGGAGATGGACCCTTTCAACGAAAAAGGTAAGACGCAATGAACGGTTTCAAACTGCCGGCCTGGGCCCAGGCAATCGCGGGACGCGGCAACGCGCTGGCGGCGCCTATCCTGATCATCCTGCTGCTGTCGATGATGATCCTGCCGCTGCCGGCATTTGCACTCGACCTCTTCTTCAGCTTTAACATCGCGATGTCCGTCATCGTGCTGCTGACCGCGTTGTACACGGTCAAGCCGCTCGACTTCATGGCTTTCCCTGCAGTGCTGCTGGTGACGACCCTTTTGCGCCTGGCACTGAACGTGGCCTCGACCCGCGTGGTTCTGACCGAGGGTCACACCGGCGGCGCGGCGGCCGGTAAAGTGATCGAAGCCTTCGGTCACTTCCTCATCGGCGGCAACTACACCGTCGGCCTGGTGGTCTTCATCATTCTCACCATCATCAACTTCATGGTCGTCACCAAGGGTGCTGGCCGTATCGCCGAGGTGGGCGCGCGCTTTGCCCTGGATGCGATGCCAGGTAAACAGATGGCGATCGACGCCGACCTGAACGCTGGCCTGATCGGCGAAGCGGAAGCCAAGCAGCGCCGCTCGGACGTGGCGATGGAGGCGGAATTCTATGGCGCGATGGACGGTGCCTCGAAGTACGTGCACGGTGACGCCGTGGCCGGCATCCTGGTTACCCTGATCAACGTGATCGGCGGCCTGATCGTGGGCATGATTCAGCACGACATGGCTTTCGGCGATGCGGTCAAGAACTACACGCTGCTGGCCATCGGTGACGGCCTGGTCGCGCAGATCCCCTCGCTGATCATCTCGATCGCGGCCGGTATGGTGGTCTCGCGCGTGGCCAGCGACCAGGACGTCGGCGACCAGGTCGTCGGCCAGCTGTTCGGCCGCCCGATCGTCATGTACATCACCGGCGCCATCATCGGCGGCATGGGTATGATTCCGGGTATGCCGAACCTGGTGTTCCTGCTGCTGGGCAGCGCCCTGTTCGGCGCCGGCTACCTGGTTGAACGGCGTCAGAAGAATGCGCCGGCACGGGCACAGGGTGCGGCGGCGGGTGCTGCTGGCCAGGCCGGTGGGGCAGGGGGCGCCGCGAATGGCGCTGCCGCGGCCGCTACCACCCCGGCCGAGCAGGAAGAAGCGACCTGGCAGGACGTCATGCCGGTCGACACCCTGGGCCTGGAAGTGGGCTACCGCCTGATTCCGCTGGTCGACAAGGGCCAGGCCGGCGAGCTGCTCAAGCGCATCAAAGGCATCCGCAAGAAATTTGCGCAGGAAGTCGGCTTCCTGGCGCCGCCGGTGCACATCCGCGACAACCTGGAGCTGAAGCCCTCGGCCTACCGCATCACGCTGAAAGGCGTGGAAGTCGGCAGCGGCGAGGCGATGAACGGCCAGTTCCTGGCGATCAACCCGGGCATGGCCAGCGGCACGCTGCCGGGCCTGGTGACCACCGATCCGGCCTTCGGCCTGCCGGCAATCTGGATCGACGCCGGCCTGAAGGACGAGGCGCAGAGCATGGGCTACACCGTGGTCGACGCCGGCACCGTGATCGCGACCCACCTGAACCACCTGATCACCACCCATGCTTCGGAACTGCTGGGCCGCATGGAAGTGCAGGCACTTCTTGACCATCTGGCAAAAGATGCGCCGAAGCTGGTCGAGGACCTGGTGCCGAAGGTCGTGTCGCTGTCGACCTTGCAGAAAGTGCTGCAGAACCTGCTGCAGGAAGGCGTGCACATCCGCGACATGCGCACCATCATCGAGACCCTGTCGGAGCACAGCGGTGCGACCGCCGACCCGAACGACCTGACGGCGCTGGTGCGTATTGCCCTCGGCCGCGCGATCGTGCAGCAGCTGTTCCCGGGTACCAATGAACTCTCAGTGATGACCCTGGACAACCGCCTTGAGCGTCTGCTGGTCCAGGCCCTGAACGCCGGCGGCGACGGCACCGGCATCGAGCCGGGCCTGGCCGACACCATCGTCCAGCAGGCGGCCAATGCCGCCCAGCAGCAGGAGGCGATGGGTCTGACGCCGGTGCTGCTGGTGCCGGGGCCGCTGCGTACCTTGCTGTCGCGTTTCCTGCGCCGGGCGCTGCCGCAGTTGAAGGTGCTGTCGCATTCGGAGATTCCGGAGACGAAGACGATTCGGGTAACGAGCCTGGTGGGAACCGCATAAGAGTAACAGTTGGTTGCTGCGATTTGTGACAAGGGCACGTTACCGCGCCCTTGCTTTTTGTGTATTTACGGGTTGTTGAGCTACAACAAGTAGACGGTACAGCTATGGATTCGGTCAAATGTTATGTTGATTTGTGCTAACATTTCTGCCGTTCTATAAATTTGCCGTTGCCTCGAATAAAGGAATGAAGTTAATGCTGGAGTTTCACTTTTTTCAGCTCGGATTGATCGTATTCGGGGCGAGTTTCGCTGCATGCATGCTTATCGTGCTCTCGCAAAAGTGGCACGGTGGCTTGTCGCATGACCACGATCTGGACGGCGTGCAAAAAGTGCACACCACGGCCGTCCCACGCATCGGCGGTGTTGGCGTCGTTACTGGCCTTGTGATGGGCTTCCTGTATTTCCAGTATGCGTTTGCTGGCAAAGCGGAAGAATCCCTTTCCCGAAACATCCTTCTTTTGCTTGTGGCAAGCCTGCCGGCATTCGTTGCCGGTGTCGTCGAAGACATGACCAAGCGCGTATCTGTGAAGGCGCGCCTGGCTGCAACTGCCCTGAGCGCGGTGATCGCCAGCGCTTTGCTCGGTGCGACTGTTAACGAGCTCGATCTCTGGGGCGTCGACACCCTGTTGGCACTGACCCCGGTTGCCGTGCTCGTGACGGCTATCGTCGTGGCGGGTGGTTCGAATGCAATCAATATCATTGACGGCTTCAACGGCCTGTCGAGCAGCACGATCATATTCATGGCGGCCGGTCTGGCCGCGGTCGGTTTTCAGCATGGCGACAGCCTGGTGGTTACGCTCGGTGCCCTGGGCATTGGTGCCACTCTCGGTTTCCTGGCAGTGAATTACCCGCGCGGCAAGCTATTCCTTGGCGATGGCGGTGCGTATTTCCTTGGTTTCTGGGTCTCGGAAATGGCCGTCCTGCTGCTGGTCCGAAATGCTTCCGTGAATGCCTGGCAGGTCCTTGCGATCTGTGGTTACCCGGTCATTGAAGTCCTGTTCAGTATCTATCGCCGTAAGGTTATCCAGGGAGTGAGCCCAGGTGCGCCGGATGCCCTGCATCTGCACACCCTGGTGTACCGCCGCCTCGTGTTCAAACACGTCCGCCAGGATGCAATCCGTCCCTGGAAGCGTAACGCGGCAGTTGTCTGCGTCATGGCACCGATGGTTGCCGCTTGCGTGGCAATCAGTGTGCTGCTCGGCGGCTCCGCCGTGGCAGGCCTGGTGATCGTCGCGATTCAGGTTGCTATCTATGTAACGGTGTATGGCCGTCTGGTGCGAGGCCGTTGGACCGCAGGCCAGAGCGGCCGCGTTGATGCAGGCATGAATGCGGGTGTGAAACTGCGCTGATTTCTTAGCAACAGACCAAAAAAAACGGACTCCTCAGTGAGTCCGTTTTTTTATCCACCAGTGCTCGAACGAGATCGCAAAGTGGAACAGCAGTCCGGTAACGAAGAGAAAATCACCGAGGCGACCACCGCGTACTGCGGCCACGACCAGACCAGCAACGATGAACGCCGTGCGCATGATGGGAATGCTCCGGTCGATCACTTCGCAGAAGTGTGCATGAGCGGCATTGGGCGGTCCGGCTTCGCGCTTCGGTAGTCTCAGTTTCATCTGCTGGCCTTTCGTTGACCATATTGGAACATTACTTGAACACAGTCTAACACGAGCTTTAGTTCACGTTGTTACAATTCAACACAATTGCGTTCAATTAAAATGCAAAGCTTTGTTCAGTGTTGGAAATTGGTAAAGATGGTTCGTCCAATACTTAACGTACCTTATTTATTGGTGCTGAGGCGCTCGGCTGCAATTACGGTGTAATCGGCACAATTCGCCAGCCAAGCGGGATGTTGGGATGAGTTAGAAATTTGAGCGAACGAGCAACGGTCTGAAAGTGTACTGAACGTAAGAGTGCAGCCTGCTTCAAGTGCGCGATACAGATGTGGCTGGTTAAAGTGAGGGGAGACGTACCAGCGCTACTCCCCGCGCTAGTACATGTGTTTAATTTATGCGCGTTGATAGATGTCCTCGAAACGCACGATGTCGTCCTCGCCCAGGTAGCTGCCCGACTGCACTTCGATCAGGTGCAGCGGCAGCTTGCCCGGGTTTTCAAGGCGGTGCGTCATGCCGATCGGGATGTAGGTCGACTCGTTCTCGGCCAGCAGTTTGACGCTCTCGCCGCAGGTCACGCGCGCGGTGCCGGACACGACCACCCAGTGCTCGGCGCGGTGGTGGTGCATCTGCAGCGACAGCTTCTCGCCCGGCTTGACGCAGATGCGCTTGACCTGGAAGCGCTCGCCCACGTCGATGCCTTCGTAGAAGCCCCATGGACGATAGACCCGGGTATGGTGCAGGTGCTCGGTACGGTCCTGGGCCTTCAGGTGGTCGACGATGTTCTTCACCCGCTGGACCTGGTCCTTGTGTGCGACCAGCACCGCGTCGTTGGTTTCCACCACGACCAGGTCCTTGACGCCGACCACGGCCACGATGCGGCTCTCGGCGCGCACCAACGAATTGCTGACGCCGTCCAGGTAGACGTCGCCGCGCTGCACGTTGCCGTGGGCATCGGCCTGCTGCACGTCGGCCAGGGCCGACCAGGAGCCGACATCGCTCCAGCCGATGTCGCTGGCGACCACCACGCCGTCACGGGTGTGTTCCATGACCGCGTAGTCGATCGAGTCCGACGGGCAGGCCGTGAACGCGGCTTCGTCCAGGCGGCAGAAGTCGAGGTCGCGGTAGGCGTTGTGCATCGCCGACTCTGCCGCCTTGGCGATCTCGGGCGCATGCTGCTCGATCTCGGCCAGGAAACGGTCGGCGCGGAACATGAACATGCCGCTGTTCCAGTAATAGCCGCCGTCGGCGACGAAGCCTTCGGCGGTGTTACGGTCCGGCTTCTCGACGAAGCGTTCGATCTTGTAGCAATCGTCGCAGCCCGGCAGCGGCTCGCCGCGGCGGATGTAGCCGTAGCCGGTTTCCGGCACGCTCGGCACGATGCCGAAGGTGGCCAGCGAACCGTCCTGCACCAGGCGGAAGGCACGCTCGACCGCCAGGCGGAAGGCTTCGTTCTTCTCGATCACGTGGTCGGCCGGCAGCACCAGCATGATCGCGTCCGGATCGTCGGCCAGCAGGTGGCGTGCCGCCGCCGTCACGGCCGGGGCCGTGTTACGGCCGACCGGCTCGAGCAGGATGCCGCTCGGGGTGATGCCCACCTCGCGCAGCTGCTCTGCGACCAGGAAGCGATGCTCGTTGCCGCACACGACCAGCGGCGCCATCAACCCCGGCCAGCCGCGGACCCGCAAAGCGGTCTCCTGCAGCATGGTCTTGTCGGAGACCAGCGGCAGCAGCTGCTTGGGCATCAGGGCACGCGAGAGCGGCCACAGGCGGGTACCGGCGCCGCCGGAGAGGATGACTGGATAGATTTTCATTATGAACAGCTTTCGTGGGAATGAATACCGCGTCTGTGCCCTTACGCAGTAGCACAAACAATCGCTTTTGGTGCGCGTATGGGAATGGCGCAGGAAGCCAAACCTACAAGTCTAAATGAAAATGCCTGTAGCAATTGTCGTCATTTCTCACGATGTTGTACTAAGCGCATACGCAAAAAGCACTGCCATAGAGAAATAAGCCCCTTTCCCCATCCTTTTCCCCCGATGGTTTCCTAGCGGCATCGTCAATAATCCTATCCATCAAGGGCAATTGCGCCCTGTATGCGATGCAAGAGCGGAGACCGACGATGAACGTGAAGAAATTTACAGCCCCGACTTCCCGTGAGGCCCTGCGCAAAGTGCGCGATGCCCTGGGACCGGACGCGGTCATCCTGTCGAACCGCCCTGTGGATGGCGTGGTCGAGATCCTGGCGCTGGACAACGACGACGTTGCGTCGCTGTCTTCGCCGTCGCCGGAATCGGAAATGGCGGCGCCGCGCCCGCAACTGCACCACATGGACGACCTGCCGCCGGCAGCCGCCCCGGCCGCGCGCGCGCTCCACGCAGCAGGTGCCCCGCGCGCCTATGACGCCCCGATGGCCCGCGGCTTCAGCGACATCCAGGCCGAGCCGGCCATGCGCGCCCCGGCGGCCCGCCCGGCCATGCCATCCTTCCCCGACCTCGACGAGCCGGCACCGGCGCCGCAAACCTACGTCAACCGCCGTGCCCCGCAGCCGGAAGCGCCGAGCTTCGACATGGCCGCGATGACCGCGATGATGTCGGCCGCCATCGCCCAGGCCAAGGAATCGGCTGCAAACGCGGCTGCCGCCGAGATGCAGGGCATGATGAGCGAGCTGCGCGCGATGCGCGGCATGATGGAAACCCAGCTGTCCGAGCTGTCCTGGGGCTCGACCCAGCAGCGCGAGCCGCAGAAGGCCGCCGTGCTGCGCGAAATGCTGGCGGCCGGCTTCTCGGCCAGCCTGTCGCGCTATCTCGTCGATAAACTCCCGGCCGGCAAGGATGCCGCCGAATCGCTCCGCTGGATCAAGACTGTCCTGGCGCGCAACATCACCACCATGGCCGATGAAGACGCGATCCTCGACCGCGGCGGCGTGTTCGCCCTGGTCGGCCCGACCGGCGTCGGCAAGACCACCACCACCGCCAAGCTGGCGGCGCGCTGCGTGATGCGCCACGGCCCGGAAAAGCTGGCCCTGATCACCACCGACGCCTATCGTATCGGCGGCCACGAGCAGCTGCGCATCTACGGCAAGATCCTCGGCGTGATGGTGCACTCCGTAAAGGACGAGGCCGACCTGCGCATCGCCCTGAAAGAACTGCGCAACAAGCACACCGTGCTGATCGATACCATCGGCATGTCGCAGCGCGACCAGATGGTGACGGAGCAGGTGGCCATGCTGACCGAGAGCGGCGCCAACGTGCAGCGCCTGCTGTGCCTGAACGCGACCTCGACCAACGAGACCCTGAACGAAGTGGTGCGCGCCTACCAGGGCACCGGCCTGGCCGGCTGCATCATGACCAAGCTGGACGAAGCGGCGTCGATCGGCAACGTGCTGGACGTGCTGGTGCGCCAGAAACTGAACCTGTATTACATCTCGAACGGCCAGCGCGTGCCGGAAGACCTGCACCTGGCCGACCGCGCCATGCTGATCGACCGCGCCTTCCGCAACAAGCGCGAAGCCGCCGCCCAGTTCAACGACGCCGACCTGCCGCTGATGATGTCCGGCCTCGGCAACCTGAACAACGACCGTTCGCTGCGCGAGGTGACCATTGGCTAGTTTTGACTTCGACCAGGCCGAAGGCCTGCGCCGGATGCTGGCGGGCCCCAAGCCGCGCATCGTGACTTTCCTTTCCGCGACCCCGCAGGACGACAAGGGCGCCATGCTGGTGAACCTCGGCGCCTCGCTGGCGCAGAGCGGCAACGACGTGCTGATCGTCGATGCCTGCGAGCGCGACTATGGCGTGGCCCAGCGCCTGGGCGTGGACCGCAGCCCGGGCCTGCTGCAAGTGGCGCGCCAGGAGTGCGCGCTGAACCAGGTCATCCAGACCGTGCCGCAGGGGTTTTCGGTGGTGAAGATGAACGGCGTCGTCCCCGCGACTTCCAACGTCATTCCCGCGTCTTCCAACGTCGTTCCCGCGAAGGCGGGAACCCAAGCCTGGATTCCCGCCTCCGCGGGAATGACGATAGACGACGCCCGCCGCCTCGCCAAGACCTTCGACGTGCTGGTCAAGCAGTCGGCCGGCAGTATCGTGATCGTCGACGGTGAATTTTCCGACGACGACAGCTTCCCGGTGCCGATCATGGCGTCGTCGGAGATCGTGGTGCAGGTCTCGACCTCCGCCACCTCGATCACCAACGCCTACGCGCTGGTGAAGCGACTGTCGCAACATCTTGGCCGTCGTCCTTTCGGTATCCTTGTCACCGGCGCTACCGAAGCCGAGGCGAAGGTGGTATACGATAATATGTCATCAGCGGCAACACGTTACCTGGCAGTAACGCTGAGCTCCATGGGTTCGGTGCCTGCCGACGAGTATCTGCACCGCGCCGCGCGCCTCGGCCGCGCCGTGGTCGACGCGTTTCCGCTGGCGGGCGCTTCGGTGGCATTCCGCCGCCTGGCGGGTCGTTTTGCGATGGCATAATTAAAAAAGAACATGTACACGGTCAAAGGGAAAGCGGACAAGAATCATTTGCTGACGGAGCACACGCCGTTGGTGAAGCGTCTCGCCCACCAGATGAAGGCGAAGCTGCCGCCGTCCGTCGAAGTCGATGACCTGGTACAGGCAGGCATGATCGGCCTGCTCGATGCGATTCAACGCTACGAAGAAAACCACGGCGCCCAGTTCGAGACCTATGCGGTGCTGCGCATCCGCGGCGCCATGCTGGACGAATTGCGCAGCAGCGACTGGCTGCCGCGCTCGACCCGCCAGAACATGCGCAAGGTGGAGCAGGCGATGGCGACGCTGCAGCAGCAGCTCGGCCGTCCGCCCAGCGAATCCGAGATCGCCAAGTCGCTCAAGCTGTCGCTGGCCGACTACCAGGAAATGCTGGGCGATTCCGGCGGCCACCAGCTGGTCTATTACGAAGATTTCCACGACGAAGACGGCAACGACAGCTGGCTCGACCGCTATGCCGTTGACGACGACGATCCGCTGCGCGCGCTGCTCGAAACCGACTTCCGCCAGGCCGTCATCGATGCCATCGACAGCCTGCCGCCGCGCGAAAAGATCCTGATGGGCCTGTATTACGAGGAAGAGCTGAACCTGAAGGAGATCGGTGCGGTGATGGGCGTGTCGGAATCGCGCGTGTCGCAGCTGCACAGCCAGGCCGTGGGCCGCCTGCGTACCTATCTGCGGGAGCTTGCGTGGACATAGCCAGCCTGCTCGGGCTGTTGCTGGCCGTCGCCGGCATCCTGGTCGGCCACACTCTCGACGGCGGCAAGTTCTCCTCGCTGGTGCAGCCGGCCGCGTTCGCGATCGTGGTGGTCGGCACCTTCGGCGCGGTGCTGCTGCAGACCAAGAAGTCCGCCTTCATCCGCGGCCTGCGCATGCTGCGATGGGTGTTCGCGCCGCCGCCCGACCGCCGCCAGCAGCTGGCGCGCGAAATCCACCTGTGGAGCCTGTCGGCGCGCCGCGACGGTCTGCTCTCGCTCGAACAGTACATGGCCAAGGCCGATCCTTTCATCCAGAAGGGCCTGCGCCTGGTGGTCGACGGCATCCATCCGGACAAGCTGCGCAGCTTGCTGTTCACCGAGATTAACACTTACGAAATGCGCGAGCGCCAGGCGGCCCGCATCTGGGAATCGGCGGCCGGCTATGCGCCGACGGTCGGCATCCTCGGCGCCGTGCTGGGCCTGATCCACGTGATGGAAAACCTCAGCGATCCGTCGCGCCTCGGCGCCGGCATCGCGGTCGCTTTCGTCTCCACGGTGTACGGCGTGGGCCTGGCCAACCTGCTGTTCTACCCGGTCGGGAACAAGATCAAGGGCATCGTCGCCGAGCAGGTGCTGCAGTACGAAATCCTCGCCGACGTGTTCCACGACATCGCCACCGGCGACTACACCCGTGTGCTCGAGGAGCGCATCGCCTGCCTGACGGCGCCGCAATGAGCCGGGACCGTGCATGACGCGACGAAAACGCTACGTCGAAGACAATGAAAACCACGAGCGCTGGCTGATCTCCTACGCCGATTTCATCACGCTGCTGTTTGCCTTCTTCGTCGTGATGTACGCGGTCTCGGTGGTCAACGTCGGCAAGTACAAGGTGCTGTCGGATGCCCTCGGCGATGCCTTCGGCGGGCGCGGCGCGGCCACCCAAATCAACACCTCGGTCGAGGTCGAGGCGCTGCCGCTGTCGAACATCATCGCGCACAAGCGGGCGGAGGCGGCCAAGCGCGAGCGCGAACGCCTGGACCTGCTGGCCCGCAGACTCAATAGCGTGCTGGCGCCGCTGGCCAACAGCGGCAAAGTGCGCGTGACCCAGAGCGCGCGCGGCGTCACCGTCGAGATCAACGCCAGCGTGCTGTTCGACGAAGGCCAGGCCGAGCTCACCGGCAATGCCCGCGAGACCCTCGGCACCGTCGCCGCGCTGCTGAAGGACGACAGCCACGCGATCGAGGTCGAAGGGCACACCGACACCACGCCGATCGCCAACGCCGCCTTCCCCTCGAACTGGGAACTGTCGGCGGTACGCGCCAGCAGCGTGGTGCGGCTCTTCATCGAGAACGGCGTGCTTGAGACCCGCCTGGCCGCGGTCGGCCGCGGCGCCAACCAGCCCATCGCCGCCAACGACGATCCCATCGGACGCGCCCGCAACCGGCGCGTGGCCGTGACCATCCTCTCGGGTACCTGACCCGCCACGCGCACGCTTGGCATTTCCACCACCACGGTTCACAATCGTCCCAACCCGACAGGAGCTGTCGATGCTGAGACGTCTATGGAGACCAACTGATGAACGTGCATGTGAGCCTGAGCGTCGACGCCAGGCACGAGAAGGTCTTGGTAACGTTCCTGATCGAGAACCGCGGCGAGCGCAGAGTGGGACTGTCGCGCGAGATTGCCACTGACGCTTCACTGTCGCGGCGTTTGTTTGACCTGCGCCAGCATCCCGGTGACGTTGAGGTGCCGTACACTGGGCGTATGGTCAAGCGTGAATCCTCAAGCTTGAACGATTACGTTGAGCTGGCGCCGCACTCGGCTCATATGCACACTATCGACATTACACGCGCTTATGATTTCTGGCCAGGTACGCACACCTATCTTATCTGCTATGAGGATGCTGTGCTGACGGACGTGCGCCAACTTGATAGCGCAACCAAAATTTCGACTGAGAAAGTGATGTTCAGCTACACACAACGCTGAAATCTCCCACTCTCGGCATTGGAACTTTATCGTCCAGCGCGTGTTTGGCAACGCTCTCAAAATTATGCGACGACTCCAAGCCTTTATGTATGAGTTGAACCCGACCGGCGACGCGATACGCAACATGCGTCGCTTTGCAGGAGCATGCCGCTTTGTATTCAATAAGGCACTCGCATTACAAAAGGCACGCTACGAGCAAGGCGAGAAAAGGCTCGGCTACGCAGGGTTGTGCAAGCTGCTGACTCAATGGCGTAATAGTATGGAAACCCCATGGCTCCAGGATGCGCCGACCCATCCATTACAACAGGCGCTCAAGGATCTAGAGCGCGCTTATGCTAACTTCTTTGCCAAACGAACTGCTTTACCACAGTTTAAAAAGAAAGGGCAAAGAGATAGCTTCCGCTATCCCGATCCTACGCAAATTAAGCTCGATCCGGGAAATAACCGTATTTTACTGCCCAAGCTGGGCTGGCTGCGTTACCGTAACAGCCGAGCTATGATTGGGAAAGTGAAGAACGTCACTGTAAGCCAGTCGTGTGGCAAGTGGTTCGTTAGCATCCAGACAGAGTGCGAAACGGAGCAGCAGATTCCCAACCGTGGGGCAGTTGGTATTGACATGGGGATCACCCGCTTTGCCACGCTGTCGGATGGGTCGTACATCGAATCGCTCCATAGCGCCAAACGTCACGAGACCGCGCTGCGTAAAGCACAGCAGGCGATGAATCGAAAAGCAAAATTTAGTAAGAATTGGAAGAAAGCGAAGCTCCACGTTCAGCGAATTCATTCCTCTATCCGCAACGCCCGACGCGACTTTCTGCACAAGGCCTCGACCATGATCAGCAATAACCACGCTATGGTGTGCATCGAGGAATTGCATGTGCGGAATATGGCCAAGTCAGCGGCGGGAACCGCCACGGAACCAGGTAAAAACGTTCGAGCAAAGTCTGGTTTGAATAAAGCCATCTACGATCAGGGTTGGTTTGAGTTTAGGCGTCAGCTCGATTACAAGTTAACGTGGAATGGAGGTCGTCTAATTGCAGTGCCACCACGGAATACGAGCCGCACCTGTCCCTCGTGCAGCTATGTGTCAGCGAATAATCGGAAAACACAGGCGCGTTTTTTCTGCATCAAATGTGGTTTCGAAGAAAACGCCGACGTAGTCGGCGCAATCAATGTACTAAGGGCGGGGCACGCCCGGTTCGCCTGTGAAGTGAGCGGTGCAGTAACGCCGCCAGCAACAGGAACCCGCCGAAGCGGGCTGGTTGCGTAAGCGACGAGACGCAGTAGGAATCTTCCCCTTTAGCAGCATTAAAGCCGATGAACGCTTTCGAGAGGGGCGGAGGATGTCAAAAGGTGCTGGTGACCTTGCGATCGAATAGCACGACAAGTTCCGGCATTATGGGGAGATATCAACGCAATTCCAGATGCGGCGTGTTTTCCCCAAAATACTCATGCGAGTCGGCATTGTTGACCGCCTTGGCCGGATCGCTGGCGGCCAGCTGCCCAGCCGCCGTCTGCCCGTACGCCAGGTCGTCGGTGCCGGCAACCACCGTGAAGTGGCTCATCTCGTGCACCAGCGTGCCGCCCTTCGAATCGGTGCCGGTCATCGGCGCGCTCCAGAAAGCTTTGCACACATAGATCTTGTAGGGCTGGTTCGGATACACGTAGGCGTAGTAGGACTCGTTGCAGCCGCAGTCGACCGTCACCGGCTTGCTGGCGAAGGCTTCCTTGATCGCCTGGAAGTGGCGTACCACCGTGCCCGAGCGCGTGGCGTCGAGGGCGCCGAACCAGCTGGTGTAGCGTGCGCCCAGGGTCTTGGCCTGCAGGTAGAGATCGCCGTCATGGGCCATCGCCTGCGCCGCCTGGACGGCGCTGCCTATCGTCTCCTGCTGGGCGTTCGAGCAGCGGCTGAAGGACAGGCCAGCGCCTGGAAGCGTCGCGCCGCCGGCGGCATCCTCGAGGGCGCCGCGCGGCAGGCGCCCGTCGATCCAGACCGAGGCGGCCTGGTCGGGCAGGGCGGTCGCGCGTTCCGGCATGGCCGCGCCGCCCTTCAGGCGCAGCGCGCCGGGACGGTTGAACAGCTGGGTGGCACCATCGCGCCAGCGCACGCTGTAGGCACCGCTGATCGCCATGTCGTACAGCGCCGACAGTTCGATCTTCCTGCTCAATGAGGCGCCCGGTTTCAAAGCGACGTAGTCGGCGGCGGTCGGCGCCGCGCGCTTGATCTGCACGCCCAGGTAGCGTACCGGCAGGCCGTCGCGGGTGACCTCGAACAGCGGCGCTTCGATGGCGCCCAAAGGCGTCTGCCACTTCAGCAGGTATTGGGTCGTGGCGCCGGTATTCGTCACCGTCACGTTGACGACCACGTTGTCGCTCTTGGCCAGGGTTTGCCGCTCGGGCGTGACCCTGACCGTCACCTCGCCTGCAGCCGTGCCGGCAACGGCGGCCGGTGCGTTACCCGGCGCCAGCAATGCGCCGGCTGCAAACAGCGCTCCCATCATCATCGACTTCTGGTCCATGTCTGCCTCCTGTGCTTGTCCAAATGTCGGTTGTAGCAAGCTGGAGGCCAGCAATATTGCCTTATCGCAAGAAATCGGTCGGAGTTTGCAGCTTTATTGCAACAATTGGTGAGAATTGATTGTTTGTTACAAACGATTCGTTCTTTGTATGGACCGCGATTGATAGAATGTAATGATGCTGGAAGAATACAATAGTTTCACGACGGTATAGAAAGTTAACATTCAAGTAGCATTACGCTCACGTCGCCTGGCTACACGATGCGCCACACAGCACCTGGAACACATCACCGAACGACGGGCTTATGAGCGGAACAGACAAGACAGTGGCAGCCATTGCCAGCGAACTCGCGCTGGACGAACACGAAATCGCGGCGCGCAAGCGCTTCCTGGAGCTGGGCGAACACGACCTGGCACTGCTGCGCGAGGTCCATGCGCTCACCAGCGCGGACGGCGCCTCCTTCTCGGCAGCCTTCTACGACCACCTGTTCGAATTCGGCGAGCTGCGCGCGCTGCTCAAGGACGAGGCCACGGCAACGCGCCTGCGCCACGCCCAGAGCGCCTATTTCCGCAGCCTGACCGCCGGCGACTACGGCGCCGACTACGTGCGCGACCGCCTGCGCGTCGGCGTCGTCCACGAGCGCATCGGCCTCGAACCGAAGTGGTATATCGGCGCCTACCGCAAATACCTGGCCGAGATATTCCCGCTGCTCTCCAGCCGCTTCGACGGCGATTCCAAGCGCCTCGCCGACGCCTTCAACGCCGTGCTGAAGGTCGTGGTCTTCGACATGGGCCTTGCGCTCGACACCTATGCCCACGCCAGCCAGCGCAGCGTGCTGCAGTACCAGAACTACCTGCAGCAGGTCATCGACGGCATGCCGGCCGGCCTGCTCGTAGTCGACACCGACCGCCGCGTACGCTCGATCAACGGCACCATGAGCGCCATGCTCGGCATCCCCGAGGATGCGCTGGCCGAGTCGCCCTTGCTCGAGTCGTTGATTCCGGCGGTGGAGCTGGGCGAACGCGTCACGGCCGCGCTGGCGACCGGCGCGCCGCAGGATGCCGTGATGGTGCCGGTCGACGGCCGTACCGACGGCGTGCGCTGGTTCGAGTTCAACATCCGCCGCACCGCGCAGGCCGGCGGCGAGCTGCTGCTCCTGATCGGCCAGGACGTGACCTTCCGCCGCCAGGCCAGGCTGCGCCTGCAGGAAAGCGAGGAATTCTTCCGCCTGACCTTCAGCCAGGCCGCGATCGGCATCGCGCTGCTCTCGCGCGAAGGCCGTTTCCTGCGCGTGAACCGCAAGCTGTCGCAGATCGTCGGCTACACCGAGATCGAACTGCTGCAGCGCTTCTTCCACCAGATCACCCATCCGGACGAGCTGGACGACGACAAGGCCCTGCTGGAGCGCCTGGTGAAAGGCGAGCAGCGCGACGTCCGGCGCGAAACACGCTACCTGTGCAAGGATGGGCGTACGGTTTGGGTGGCACTGAGCGCATCGACCATGCGCGAAGCGGCGAGCGGCCAGTTGCGCATGATCGTCGCGGCCGAGGACATCACGCGCCGCAAGCAGGCCGAGGAAGCGCTGCTGCGCATGGCCAACCATGATGCCCTGACCGGGCTGCCGAACCGCCTGCTGCTGCAGGACCGGCTGGCGCAGGCGATCGCCAAGGCGCAGCGCGCGCGCCGCCAGGTGGCCGTGATGTTCATCGACCTCGACCGCTTCAAGCACGTCAACGACAGCCTCGGACACGAGGCCGGCGACCGTTTGATCGTCGAGGTCGCGCGCCGCCTGGGCGGTGTGCTGCGCGAGAGCGACACCGTGGCGCGCCAGGGCGGCGATGAATTCGTGGTGGTGCTGGCGGACCTGAACGGCCCGGACGACGCCGCGCTGGTGGCCGCCAAGCTGCTCGACAGCCTGTTCCAGCCGCTGGCGCTGAGCGGGCAAGAGGTGTTCCCGTCCGGGAGCATCGGCATTGCCATGTACCCGGACCACGGGCGCGACAGCGAAGCCCTGCTGAAGGCGGCCGACAGCGCGATGTACCGCGCCAAGGCCGGCGGCGGCAAGCAGTACGCCTTCTACGCGGCGGACATGGAGGCCGAGTCGCAGGCCCACCTGCGCATCGAGAATGGCCTGCAGCGCGGCCTGCTGCGCGGCGAGTTCGTGCTGCACTACCAGCCGCAGGTCGATGCCGGCAGCGGCCGCATCGTCGGCATGGAGGCGCTGCTGCGCTGGCAGCCGGAGGGCGGGCCGATGGTGGCGCCGAACGAGTTCATTCCGCTGGCCGAAGAGACCGGCCTGATCGTGCCGATCGGCGAGTGGGTGCTGGGCGAGGCGCTGCGCCAGCAGGCCAGGTTCGCGCAGCTGGTTGGCGGCACGCCGCCGCGCATGAGCGTGAACATGTCGGCGCGCCAGTTCCGCGAGCAGGGCGTGGCGGAGAACGTCGAGCGCCTGCTGCGGGAAACCGGCTGCGAGCCGTCCTGGCTGACGCTCGAGATCACCGAGAGCGTGCTGATGGAGAATCCGGGCGCCGCCGCCGCGACCATGGCGCGCCTGTCGGAGATGGGCGTGCACCTGGCGGTCGACGATTTCGGCACCGGCTATTCGAGCCTGGCCAACCTGAAACGCTTCCCGATCCACTGCCTGAAGATCGACCGCTCCTTCGTGTCCGACATCGCCGCCGGCAGCCTGGAAGGCGACGACGCCGCCATCGTCAAGGCCGTGATCGCGCTGGCGAAGTCGATGAAGCTGGATGTGATCGCGGAAGGCGTGGAAAGCGCAGCCCAGCTGGACTTCCTGGGGGCGCACGGCTGCAGGCAGATGCAGGGGTATTACTTCAGCAGGCCGGTGACGGCGGCGCGGGTGGAGGAGCTGTTGAAGGAACAGCACCGCTAACGCCGTCCCCGCCATCACCACGTCGTCCCCGCCATCACCACGTCGTCCCCGCGAAGGCGGGGACCCAAGTTCGGCGAGCTACCGAAACCTCCAATGCGAACGCAGCGTGTGCGCTGGTAAACCTTGGGTTCCCGCCTGCGCGGGAACGACGGGGGAAATTTAACCGACGACGTAGCGCCGCGAAGGCCCGCCCAGCGCGGTATGCCCGCCCGGCCCGTACACCCCGGCGCCGGCCGCTGCCGGGCGTAGCGCGTTCAGCATGCCCTGGGTGTGGCCCATCTGTTTGTTGACCAGCATGCCGTTCACGCGGTTCAGCTCCTTGGCTTCGCGGGTGAGTTCGAGCAGGCGGTTCCATTGCGTGCGCAGATCGTCGTTGCCGCCGACGGCCAGCCAGGGCTCCATGCCGCTTTCCGAGGCGGAGAAGCCGGCGGCGCCGAGCGCCCTGTGGCGCAGGCGTGCGAGCTCGGCCATCTTCTGGGCCAGCTGCAGCTTTTGGGGATTGATGGTGGCGAGGCCATCGGCATCCGCACTGACCAGGAACTGCTGTTCCGATTTCATCAGCTCCAGGATGGAGCCGATCAGTTGCTGTTCGTCGCGCAGGGTAGCGCCGGGGGATGCCAAGACCATGTTTTCTCTATCGTTTGCGGGAGTGCAGCAGGTCGCGTACCGTTTCCAGCAGGCCGTCCGCCACTTTCTCCGAATTTACCTGGAACTGGCCATCGGCGATGGCCGCCTTGATGCGTTCTACTTTCTTGCTGTCGAACACCTGGTTCGTGCTGCCGGCAGCCAGCGCCTGGCCTTGCTGCGACAGGCGCACGGTGTCGGTGGCCGCAGGCTTGCTCGCGCTGGCAGCGGCCGCTGCCGCGTTGTCGGCGCTCTTCGCGTTCGCCGGCGTTGTCGTATTCGGCTGAACGGCTGGGTTGTTCTTGAGGGTATCGTTGATTTTCACAGCATCATCCTTTGCAGGTCGGAACAGAAAGCCCGGGATCTGCGAGGGTTATCGGCTTTTCAAATCAAAACTTTAGTCTCAAACCACTTAAAACGCCACCTCGACCATGCCGCCGGCCTTGGCCGTGCCGCTGACCACCGTGCCGGACGCGGTGCGCACCTGCACCACCTGGCCTTCGCCGGCGGTGCCGATCGCGCGCCCTTCGGACGACACGGAAAAACCGTTACCGTTCAGGACCAGGCGCACCGCCTGGTTCTGCTGCACCACCGGTTTGCTCTTCAGGGTATCCAGGCGCAGCGGCGTGCCGGCCGCCAGCGAGACGGTCGGGGTGCGTCCGATCGCCTGGCCCATGTCGGTGATGATCCCGTTCGGCATCGCTGCGATGTCGCCTTTTACCAACATCAGCTGACCCTGTTCGATCGGCTGACCCTGGGCCAGCGGCACCGCCGCCGCCACGTATTCCGCCTTCACGTTCACCTGGGCCTGGATGAAGATGGTCCACACGGACGGCGCCGTGCAGCGCACGCCGACCGTGGTCTTGCCCCAGGCGCGCGCACCCGGCTGCAGGAAGGCTTCCGGCGCCGGGCAGTGGCCCAGCGCGGTGCGCGGATCGACGGCGCCGATCTTGACCGATACCTCGCCCGGCAGGCCGGCGGCCTGGGTCAGCAGGAACTGCTCGGCCACGGCGCGCAGGGCGTTCGCATCCTGGCGCGCGGGCGCAGGGGCGGCCTGGCCCAGCAGGGGAATCAGCGATAAAGCGGCAAAAAGAGTACGGGTCAGGTGGTTCATGGAAAGGAGATCCTGTTCGACCCTGCCATCTTAGGCCCCCTGATTCCGTAGTGAAACTTGGAATAGCCGCGGTTTGCCTCCCTTTATTGCCCGATTGGAAGAGTCGACAGGCCCGTATGATCGATCCTGTCCATAAAGTACAAGCCCCGGAGGCGGCATGATCGGCAAACTCGACGACTACCTGCGATTCAATGAAACCGCGCTGAGCCTGCGCTCGCAGCGCCAGGAACTGCTCGCCTCGAACATCGCGAACGCCGACACGCCCAACTACAAGGCACGCGACATCGATTTTTCGAACGCGCTGCAGGGTGCGCTGTCGCGCGGCCAGCAGCAGGGCGCGCTGGCCACCACCAACCAGGGCCATATCGCGAACGGCCCGGTGGCGGCGGACGGCAAGGTGCTGAGCGACGGCACCCCGGTCCTGTACCGCAACGTGTCCCAGGGCGCGGTCGACGGCAACACGGTCGACATGGACACCGAACGCACCCAATTCGCCGACAACGCGCTGCGCTACGAAGCCGGCATCACCATGATCAACCACCAGATCCACAACCTGCTCGCCGCCATCCAGGGAGGTCAGTAATGTCCCTTTTTAATGTCTTCAACGTCGCCGGCTCGGCGATGAGCGCCCAGTCGGCGCGCCTGAACACCACCGCCAGCAACCTGGCCAACGCCGACAGCGCCACCAGCGCCAGCGGCGAAGCCTACCGCGCCAAGCAGGTCGTGTTCGAAGCCGTGCCGGTGACGGGCGGCTCGACCGCCGTCAAGGTCCGCGAAGTGGTCGAAGACCCGTCGCCAATGAAGCAGGTGTACGACCCCAAGCATCCGCTGGCCGACGACAAGGGCTATGTGACGATGCCGAACGTGAACGTGGTCGACGAGATGGTCAACATGCTGTCGGCCTCGCGTTCCTACCAGACCAACGTCGAAACCATGAATGCGGCCAAGACCATGCTGCTCAAGACCCTGACCATCGGTCAGTAACCGCTGAAAGTGCCTCTCCATGACCACCGTTAACACCACCGGCTCGCCAGCCACCATCAACGACCTGATGGCGACCATGAACGCCAAGCCCGCGACCACCAGCGGCGACAGCGTGCAGGCCGACACCGACAAGTTCATGACCCTGCTGGTCACCCAGCTGAAGAACCAGGATCCGCTGAACCCGCTCGACAATGCCCAGGTCACCAGCCAGCTGGCCCAGCTGCAGACCGTGACCGGCGTGAACAAGCTGAACGAAACCCTGAACACGCTGAAGGCCAGCTACCAGAGCTCGGAAGCGATGCAGGCGACCAACCTGATCGGCCACGGCGTGCTGGTCGAGGGCAACAACGTCACGCTTTCCGGCAGCAAGGCGATCATGGGCGTGGAGCTCAGCGGCGATGTCGACAGCCTGAAGGTCGTCATCAGCGACAAGAACGGCAAGGAAGTGCAGACCATGGACCTGGGCAAGCAGAAGGCCGGCGTGATTCCGCTGGCCTGGGATGGTGTGCCCGATGCGACCAAGCTGGACAGCAACGGCAAGCCGGTCACGCTGGCCGACGGCGAGTACAGCTTCCAGGTCGTCGCCACCCGCGGCGGCGACAAGGTGGCGATGAACGACGCCAAGGCGCTGGCCTTCGACAGCGTGGCGTCCGTCACCACCAACAGCCTGGACGGCGTGAAGCTGAACCTGCCCTCGAAGGGCGGGGTCACGCTGGCCGACATCAAACAGGTCCTGTAATCGAATTCTTTTAGGAGCAGAACATGTCTTTCCAACAGGGCCTGAGTGGCTTGAACGGCGCCGCGAAATCGCTGGACGTCATCGGTAACAACATCGCCAACGCGAGCACGGTCGGCTTCAAGGGTTCGACCACCCTGTTCGCCGACGTCTACGCGCGTTCGCTGAACGGCGCGGGCGGCACCAATGCAGGGATCGGCGTCAGTGTGGCGGGCATCGCCCAGCAATTTACGCAGGGTAATATCGAAACGTCGAACAACCCGCTTGACATCGCGATCAACGGTGGCGGCTTCTTCCGCACCGAAACTTCCGGCGTGACGCAGTACACCCGCAACGGCCAGTTCTCGCTCGATAAGAACGGCTTTCTGGTGACGCCGCAAGGTGCCAACCTGACCGGTTACGGTGTCGGTTCGACCGGCCAGATTCTTGCGGGTTCCCCAGTGCCTTTGCAGATCAGCAGCGCCGACCTGAAGCCGGTGGCAACTACCAGGGTCGATACTTCGCTGAACCTGGATTCTCGCGTCGAGCCGCCCAGCAATTATCCCTTCAATGCGAGCGATCCCACGACCTACAACAAGCAGACGCCGGTCGAGGTGTTCGATACCTTGGGCAACCCGCACGTCATGTCGATGTACTATGTAAAGTCCAGCGCTGGCAGCTGGGACGTGTATGTGGGCAGCGATGGCACGGAATTGGGCAATGTGGGCGTCGCAGCCGCCGGGGAAAAGGATCCCGACGTGCGCGCCGCGCGCGACGCCTGGTCGGCCGCGACGAAGGCAGTGCCGCCGGATGCCGCGACCATCGCCGCGGCGCTGAACGACTATGCGACCAAAGCCTCCGCGGCCGTGGTTGCGGCGGCCACGGCGGCGGGGGCCAGTGAGGCTACCGTCAACGCTATCCAGACGGCCGCGAAGAGTGCCGGCACGGCATCGGGCTACACACCGGACCAGGTCGACAAGGACATTACCAATGCCGTGTCGGTACCGGCCGTACGCGCCGGCCAACTGCGCTTCGACTCGAACGGTGCGCTGTCGTCGGCCTTGATGTCGCCTCAGACCCTGCCGCTGAATATCGATTTCCCTGTTTATCCGCCAACCGGCGCCAAGGAAATCCTGCAAATCAAGCTGAACTTCGCCGGCAGCACGCAGTATGGGACGGATACCAGTGAAAAAAAGACGACCCAGGACGGCTACACGGCCGGCCATCTGCAGCGCTTCTCGGCCAGTGCCGACGGCATCATTCTTGGACAGTACAGCAACGGTCAGACCAAGCCGCTCGGCCAGGTTGTGCTGGCAAATTTCACGAATCCGCAGGGTCTCGAGCCATTAGGAAACAACTCCTTCGCCGAAAGCTCGGCCTCGGGTACGCCGATGGTAGGAACGCCGAATACCGGCAGCCTGGGTGTGCTGCAGTCCTCGGCCACGGAAGCCTCGAACGTCGACCTGACCGCCGAGCTGGTCAACATGATCACGGCCCAGCGCGTCTACCAGGCCAACGCCCAGACCATCAAGACCCAGGACTCGGTGCTGCAGACGCTGGTGAGCCTGCGCTAATAATGTAACGACGTCGTCCCCGTGAAAACGGGGACCCATGCTGAGGCACCGGAGTCGCAGACAATGCGATTTCTGATGCTCGGCATGGATTCCCGCCTGCGCGGGAATGACGGCAGTGGAGAAGAAAATGGACCGGTTAATCTACACAGCAGCCAGCGGCGCCAAGCACCTCATGGAGCAGCAGGCGACGACCTCGAACAACCTCGCGAACCTGAGCACCACGGGTTTCCGCGCGCAGTTCGATACCTTCCGCGCGGTGCCGGTCCAGAGCGAGGGCCTGCCCACGCGCGCTTTCGTGGTCGACAACACGGTCGGCGCCGATTTCTCGTCCGGGCCGCTGCAGGTGACCGGGCGCGACCTCGACGTGGCGATCAAGGGCAAGGGCTGGATCGCGGTCCAGAACGCCGATGGCACCGAGTCGTACACGCGCAACGGTTCGCTGCAATTGAGCCCCAACGGCATCCTGCAGACGTCGAACGGCCAGACCATCGCCGGCGAGGGCGGTCCGATCACGATTCCGCCGGATGTGACCGTGGCGGTGGGCAGCGACGGCACCATCTCGACGCTGTCGACCACCACGACGCCGGCCGCGCCCACCGTGCTGGGCCGGATCAAGCTGGTGAACCCGAACGAGGCCGACCTGGTGCGCGGCGACGACGGCATGTTCCGCCTGAAGGACGGCAGCAGCAGCCAGTCCGACCCGTCGGTGACGGTGGCTGGCGGCGCGCTGGAGGGCAGCAACGTGTCGGCGGTCGACGCGATGGTGAACATGATCTCCTTGGCACGTTCCTTCGAAACCCAAATGAGCCTGATGAAGAACGCCGAGAATAACGCGGCGAAAGCCACCCAGATCCTCGCTTTGACTTGATTGCTTCTGGGACATAATTTCATGGTGGGCGATGGAGTTCCGTCGCCGTCAGGAGAACTCCACCATGATCCGTTCGCTTTTCATCGCAAAAACCGGTCTCGAAGCCCAGCAGACCAACCTCGACGTCATCACCAACAACCTCGCCAACGTCAGCACCAACGGCTTCAAGAAGTCGCGTGCGGTGTTCGAGGACCTGCTGTACCAGAACGTGCGCCAGCCCGGCGCGCAAAGTTCGCAACAGACCCAGCTGCCGTCCGGCCTGCAGATCGGTACCGGTGTGCGCACCGTCGCCACCGAGCGCATCCACACCCAGGGCAACCCGCAGCAGACCGGCAACTCGAAGGACGTCATGGTCAACGGCGCCGGCTACTTCCAGGTGCTGCTGCCCGACGGCACCCAGGCCTATACCCGTGACGGCGCCTTCCAGAGCGATGCCAACGGCCAGCTGGTGACTTCCAGCGGCTATGTGCTGCAGCCGCCGATCACGGTCCCGAACAACGCCCTGAGCCTGACCGTGGGCCGCGACGGCACCGTCTCCGTGACCACCCCGGGCCAGACCGCGCCGACCCAGATCGGCTCGATCCAGCTGAACACCTTCGTGAACCCGGCCGGCCTCGAATCGCGCGGCGAAAACCTGTACGTCGAAACCGGCGCCTCGGGCACCGCCAACGCCAACACCCCGGGCACCAACGGCGCCGGCGTGCTGATGCAGGGCTACGTCGAAACCTCGAACGTCAACGTGGTCGAGGAAATGGTCAACATGATCCAGACGCAGCGTGCCTACGAGATCAATTCGAAGGCGATCACCACTTCCGACCAGATGCTGCAGAAGCTGGCCCAGTTATGAAAATGGCTCGTAAAAATTGGACCCCCGCCTTCGCGGGGGCGACGGCGAAGGGCGCGGCGATCGCGGCCCTGATGGCCGGCTGCGCCACCACCCCGACCTCGATCGTCAAGGGCCCGACCTCGGTGCGCCCGATGATCGCCGACGCCGGCGCGCCCCTTGACGGCGCGATCTACAACGCGAACTCCTTCCGTCCGATGTTCGAAGACCGTCGCGCGCGTCACATCGGCGACATTCTCACCGTCAGCATCGTCGAGAAGACCTCGGCCAACAAGAGCGGCGCCAGCACCGGCAACAAGTCGGGCAGCGCGGAACTCGGCATTCCCGGCCCGCTGCAGGGGCGCCTGGGCGCGAACCTCAAGACCAGCACCGGCACCAAGTACGCCGACGGCGACACCCAGACCGCCTCGAACGCCTTCACCGGCACGATCGGCGTGACGGTGTCCGAGGTGCTCCCGAACGGCAACCTGATCGTGGTCGGCGAAAAGCAGGTCGCGATGAACAAGGGTGTCGAATTCATCCGCTTCTCGGGCATGGTGAATCCGGACACGATCCAGCCGGGCAACGTGGTGTCCTCGACCGTGGTGGCCGACGCTCGCGTCGAATACCGCACCAACAGCCAGATCGACCGCGCCGAGATGACCTCGATGATGTCGCGTTTCTTCCAATCAATGTTGCCGTTCTAATTGCCTAAATTCGGGGTCAGACCCCGAATTTAATCAACTGACTATGAACAAGAATTTTAGACTGATCGCCCTCGCCGCAGCCCTGCTGGGCCCGCTCCTCGCGACGCCGGCCCAGGCCGAGCGCCTGAAGGACATCGCCAGCTTCGGCGGCGTGCGCCAGAACCAGCTGTCCGGCTACGGCATCGTGGTCGGCCTCGACGGTACCGGCGACCAGACCACCCAGACGCCGTTCACCGTGCAGTCGATCATGGCGATGCTGCAGCAGAAGGGCATCAGCCTGCCGGCCGGTACCCAGCTGCAGCTGAAGAACGTGGCGGCCGTGATGGTCACGACCTCGCTGCCGGCCTTCGCCCAGCCGGGCCAGACCATCGACGTGACCGTGTCCTCGATGGGCAATGCGAAAAGCCTGCGCGGCGGCACGCTCTTGATGACGCCGCTGCAGGGCGCCGACGGCCAGGTGTATGCCATGGCCCAGGGTAACGTGCTGGTCGGCGGGGCGGGCGCGTCCGGCGGCGGCGCCTCGACCCAGGTGAACCAGCTGGCGGTCGGCCGCATCTCGAGCGGCGCCACCGTGGAAAAGGCAGTGGCCTCGAATCTCGGCGCCGACAACCAGGTCAAGCTGGAGCTGAACACCACCGACTTCGCCACCGCCAGCCGCGTGGTCGAAGCGGTCAACGACAAGTTCGGCCCGGGCATCGCCACCGCGCTGGACGGCCGCGTGATCCGCGTGCGCGTGCCGTCGTCGAGCGACCAGCGCGTGAGCTTCCTCGGCATGCTCGAGAACATGGACGTCAGGCCGGCCGAAGCCGCCGCCAAGGTGATCCTGAACGCGCGCACCGGCTCGGTCGTGATGAACCGCGCGGTCACGCTCGACACCTGCGCGATCTCGCACGGCAACCTGACCGTCACCATCGGCGCCGATACCCAGGTCAGCCAGCCGGCCCCCGGTTCGCGCGGCGCCACCGCCGTCACGGCGAACCCGAGCGCCTCGGTCAAGAAGGATGGCGGGAAGGTCATCATGCTGAACAACGGCGCCTCGCTGGCCGAAGTCGTGAAGGCGATGAACGCGATCGGCGCCACCCCGCAGGACCTGCTGTCCATCCTGCAGTCGCTGAAGGCCGCGGGTTCGCTGCGCGCCGAACTCGAAATTATCTAAAGGGTCCATCATGCTCGGTTCGACCTCCGACCTGTCCAGCAAATTCGCGCTCGATACCAACAGCCTCGGCGACCTGAAACAGTCCGCCAAGGCCGGTTCGCCCGAAGCCTTGAAAGGTGCGGCGACGCAGTTCGAATCCATGTTCGTCAACATGATGATGAAGAGCATGCGCGACGCCACGCCGCAGGACGGCCCGATGGACAGCCAGGAGACCCGCACCTTCACGACGATGCTCGACCAGCAGATGAGCCAGAAGCTGGCCAAGCGCGGCATCGGCCTGGCCGACGTGCTGGTGCGCCAGCTGTCGGCGCAGCAGAGCGGCGCGGCGCTGGCCAAGGAAATGCAGTCGGGCGCCCTCGCGATCGGCTCCAACCCGGGCGCCAAGCCGGGTGCGGAGCAGGGCGCCAGCGCATCGCGCCTGAAATTCGACGCCGGCAGCCTGCCGACCGACGGCGCCGCCGCCGCATCCGGCATCACCGGTTCGGCGCGCAGCACCACCGACAGCGGCAAGCCGGCCCACGTGCGCGCCTTCCAGGACAAGCTGGCCGACGCCGCCGAGGAAGCCGAACAGGCCACCGGCGTGCCGGCCAAGTTCATGATGGGCCAGGCCGCGCTCGAAACCGGCTGGGGCAAGCGCGTGATCCGCAACCAGGATGGCAGCTCCAGCAACAACCTGTTCGGCATCAAGGCCGGCCCGGGCTGGAAGGGCAAGGTCGCCACCGCCGTCACCACCGAATACGTGAACGGCAAGCCGCACACCCGCGTCGAGAAATTCCGCTCCTACGCCTCGCACGCGGAGGCGTTCAAGGATTACGCCAAAATGCTGAGCAATAACCCGCGCTACGAAAAAGTGTTGAACCACGGCGGCGACGCGGCCACCTTCGCCCACGGCCTGCAGCGCGCCGGCTACGCCACCGATCCGCAGTACGCGGCCAAGCTGTCGCGGATCATCAAGAACTCGCTGGCTTAAAGTTTTTGCGCGATCTGCCGACAACAAGTCAGTAACAGGAAGAAGAGCACATGTCCCTCCTCACCATCGGCAAGTCCGGTTTGTTCGCGGCCCAGGCGGCCTTGTCGACGGCCGGTCACAACATCACCAACGCCAACGTGCCCGGTTTCAGCCGCCAGGGCGTGGTGCAGGAAACTGCGGTCTCGTCGGGAGGAGGCAATACTTTTTATGGGAACGGTACCCAGATCGGCCAGGTCAAGCGTTACTCGGACGAATTCCTGAACGCCCAGGTGCGTAATGCCCAGGCTGCGACCAGCGGGCTCGAAGCTTACCAGGCTCAGGTCACCCAGATCGACAATATGCTGTCGGATGCCACGTCCGGCCTGTCGCCGGCGCTGCAGGACATGTTTGCGGCGGTACAGAACCTGACCAGCGACAAGGCCGGCGCGCCTTCGCGCACCGCGCTGCTGAGTGCTGCCGACACGCTGGCCTCGCGTTTTCAGAGTATGAACGGCCGTCTGGAAGAGATGCGCAAGGGCGTGAATGCCGAACTGAGCTCGGGCGTTACCCTGGTCAACAGCTACGCTTCCCAGATTGCCGACTTGAACGACCAGATCGGCAAGCTGGCCGGGGGCAGCAGTACCAACCTGCCGAACGACTTGCTGGACAAGCGCGACCAGCTGGTCATGGACCTGAGCAAGCAGGTCAAGGCAACGGTCATCGCCGGCGACAACAACAGTTTGACGGTGTCGATCGGGAGCGGCCAGCCGCTGGTGGTGGGGACCCATGCGTTCCAGCTCGCGGCCGAGGGTTCCGCCACCGACCAGACACGAGTATCGATCGGCTACGTTACGAACGGGAAAACGGTGCCGCTTGCCGAGAGTGCACTGACGGGCGGCGCCATCGGTGGGCTGCTGGAATTCCGCGCCAAGTCGCTCGACCCGGCCCAGAACTCGCTGGGCCGTATCGCGATCGGCCTCGCCGCCACCTTCAACGAGCAGCATCACCTTGGCGTGGATGCGAATGGCAAGCCGGGCGGCGACTTTTTCACGATCCTGCCGGCCGAAGTGACCAAGGATGTGCACAACAACCTGACCAGCACGACCACGGTCGAGGCCAAGGTGCGTGACGCTACCCAGCTGACCACCAGCGATTACAAGGTCGCTTTCGACGGCACCAACTATAGCGTTACCCGACTTTCCGATAACAGGAAAACCGTGATCTCGCCCTTCCCGCAGAGTGAACCGCAAACCATCGACGGCCTTGATTTTGCGATTGCCGGCAAGGCGGCAGCCGGCGACAATTACCTGGTGCGTCCTACCGTCAACGGCGCCGCCAATTTCAAGCTCGCGCTGACCGACCCCGCCCAGATCGCCGCAGCTGCGCTCGTCTCGACCAGTATCGAGACCACGAACAAGGGCAGTGCCAGGATCGATGTAGGCGCCGTCGACAAGACTTATCTGGTATCGATGATGGGTTCGCCGATCAAGCTCGGCTATAACGGTGCCACAGCCACCCTGTCCGGATTTCCTGCCAAGGAGGCGGTGACGATGACGGCGGCAGGCATGACGACCTCGTACCCGCCCGGCACCGCGGTGCCGTTCCAGGACGGCGCAAGTTACTCGGTCGGCGGCTACGAGTTCACGCTGGCAGGTACGCCGGCCGACGGCGACGTGTTTTCGATCGGTACGCCGTCGCCCCTGAAATTGTCCTACGACGGTACCAACGGTTCGCTGGCAGGGTTTCCCGCTGCCTTGCCGGTCAGTATGACGGTGGGCGGTGTCACCACCAAATACGCGGCGGGCGACAGTGTGCCGTTCAGGGACGGCGCAAGCTATGCCGTTGGCGGCATGAGCTTCAGCATGAGCGGCGCGCCGATCGATGGCGATACCTTTTCGATCAAGACAGGCAGCGGCGACGGTGACACCCGCAACGCGGGCCTGCTGGGAGACCTGCAGACGAAGAACGTCTTCGACGGTGGCCGGACGACCTACCAGTCCGCCTATGCCCAACTGGTCGGCAACGTCGGCAACAAGACGCGTGAGGTGCAGGTGAATGCGGCGTCCAGCGACGCCTTGCTGGAGCAGGTGCAGAATGCCGCCCAGAACGTTTCCGGCGTTAATCTCGACGAGGAAGCAGCCAACCTGCTGAAATACCAGCAGGCCTATCAGGCGGCAGGCAAGGTCATGCAGATTGCCGACAGCATCTTCAATACGTTGCTGCAAATCGCTTCATAAGGGGAGTCCTAACCATGACCATGCGTATCAGTACAAACACGATGTACGAAATGGGGACGAGCCATTTGACGACGCTGCAGAGCCAGATCGCCAGGACGCAAAACCAGCTGTCCGCCAATCGCCGCATCCTCAGCGGCGCGGATGACCCGATCGCCTCTGCGCGTGCGCTCGAAGTCACCCAGTCGCAAGCGATGAACACGCAGTTCGTCACCAATCGCAACAGCGCCAAGTCATCGCTTTCGCTGGTCGACCAGACACTGCAGAGTGTGACCGGGCGGATGCAGGACATCCAGGGCCTGATCGTCCAGGCCGGCAACGGCGCCTTTACGCAGAGTGACCGCGAATCGCTGGCAACCGAACTTGAAGGACGCCTGAACGATCTGATCGGCTTGGCGAACACCAGGGATGGCACCGGCGGCTACCTGTTCTCGGGCTACAAATCGAACACCCAGCCCTTCCTGCAGACCGCGGAGGGCGCAGTCTACCAGGGCGACCAGGGCCAGCATACGCTGCAAGTAGGCGCCTCGCGCAAGATGGCGACGACGGAGAATGGCAGTACCCTGTTCGAAGGCGTGGCCACCGGCAATGGCAGCTTCGAGGTCCAGGCTTCCGGCAGCAACACGGGGAACGGTGTCGTGTCGCAAGGCAGCGTGGTGAATCGCGCCGAATTCCTGGGACACGACTATACGATCAGCTTCAAGACCGACAGCGCGACCCAGCTGACCACCTACAGCGTCATCGACAACTCGACAACGCCAACACGCGACGTGATCACGGACGCAGCCTTTGTCGCCAAGACGCCGATCGAATTCGACGGCATGTCCTTCGATATCGAGGGCGCGCCCAAGGCAGGCGACAGTTTTTCGCTCGAATCGGGCGCAAGACAGTCGGTATTCACGACCGTTACCGACCTGATCAAGACCCTGCGTTCACCGGCGGATGGCGATGCCGGCAAGGCGGCTCTCGTCAACGGCCTGGCCGCCGCCGGCGCGAACATGAAGAATGCGCTGGACAATGTTTTAACCGTACAGGCATCGGTCGGCGCGCGGCTGAAGGAAGTGGATAATCTGGATGAAAGCGGCAGCGCGCTGGACGTCCAATACGCAACGACCTTGAGCGACCTGCAGGACCTGGACGTGGTCAAGGCGATCTCGCTGTTCTCCCAGCAGCAGCAGACCCTTCAGGCGGCGCAGATGTCCTTCAAGACGATGTCAGGCCTGTCGCTGTTCAACTACATCAGCTGAAGCACCGGCCGGTTCATCCAGGTCCAGTCCCAGTTCAAGCAGGATCTCGTCCTTCATCTGCTGCAGCTGCGGGTTCGACAGCTTGCGCGGATGCGCCTGGCTTACCTGGAAAGTGCGCTGGATCGTGGTCGGACGCTGCGACAGCACGACGATGCGGTCGGCCAGGTAGAGCGCTTCCTCGACGTCGTGGGTGATCAGGATGACGGTATGCCGTTCTTCCTGCAGGATGCGCAGCAGCTCGTTACGGATGCGCAGGTTCATCAGCGCATCGAGGGCCGAGAAGGGCTCGTCCATGTAGAGGATCTCGGGCTTGACCACCAGCGCCCGCGCGATCTCCACGCGCTTGAGCATCCCGCCCGACAGCTCGCGCGGATAGGCGTGCTCGAAACCCTTCAGGCCGACCATCTCGGCATAGTGATCCGCCAGTTCGCGCTTCTCTTGCGGCGTGCCGCGGTTCAGGCCGAACATCAGGTTCTCGCGCACGGTCAGCCACGGGAACACCGAACCGTGCTGGGAGATGACGATGCCTTTCGGGCTCGGTCCCGTGACCTGCTCGCCGGCGATGCGCACCGTGCCGCGGTCCGGCATGGCAAAGCCCGAGATCATCTTCATCAGCGTCGACTTGCCGCAGCCCGACGGGCCAACGATGGCGACGAATTCGCCATCCTTCACTTGCAGGCTCAGGTTGTCGATCACCGGCAGGGTCTTGCCGTTTTTCTTGAAACCCTTGCCGATGTCGTCGATGACGATCTTAGCGTCCATAGCGCCACCTTACCGAGTTGAGTCCTTCGAGCCGGCGCATGCCCACGTCCAGCAGCAGGCCGATGATGCCGATGATGACCATGGCCGCGATCACCAGGTCGTAGCGGTTGCCGGCATTGCGCGCGTCGATGATCATGAAGCCCAGGCCCGAGCTGCGCACGATCATCTCGGCCGCCACCACCACCAGCCAGGCCACGCCCAGGCTGATGCGCATGCCGACCACGATATCCGGCAGCACGGCCGGCACCACCACCTGGCGGAACATCTTGCGCCGCGAGACGCCGAAGTTGACGGCCGCGTCCAGGTAGCGCTTCTCGATCGTGTGCACGCCGTGCGCGGTCTGCACGATGATGGGGAAGACGGCGGACAGGAAGATCAGGAAGACCGGCGACACGTCGCCCACGCCGAACCACAGGATGGCCAGCGGAATCCAGGCGATCGGCGAGATCGGGCGCAGGATCTGGAACACGGGATTCAGGGTGTCGTACACCGCGCCGACGCGCCCCATCCACAGGCCGAGCGGCACCGCGACCAGCACCGCCAGCATGAAGCCGGTGGCGACGCGCTTGAGCGAAGCGCCGATGTGCTGCCACAGCGTGCCGTCGCGCGCCAGTTCCATGGTCCCGTCCAGCACCTGCTGCGGGGTCGGGAAGATCACGGTCTGGCTCGCGACCACGGCGTAGTGCCAGAGACCGACGAGGCAGGCCAGCAGCAATAACGGCGGCCAGATTTTGTGCAGCTTATCCATGCAGGCTTGCTTTCATTGTTTGCCTTAATTGCGCCAGCCGCCACTGCAGGCGCGGCAGGCCGGCCGCCGGATGCGGTTTGACGATGACCTTCATCGAGCCGCTGGCATGCGCGGTGCAGTTGAATTCGTTGATCGAGACGGTATCGAAGGGCAGGCGGAAATCCTGGCCCGGCATGATCAGGACCGGCCCGAAGACCTGCGGCACGGTGTCGCGGTTGCGCAGCAGCAGGGTGTCGTTCACGCCCAGCGTGAGGACGATCTGCTGCGGCAGGATGTCGACCAGGTCGCCGGCCATGCGGCGCGCCCAGGTGCCTTTCGGGATCTCGAACAGCGCATCGCGGCTGGCGGCGGCGATCGGCGCGAACGCGGCCCAGGCCAGCAGGCCCGCCACGCAGGCTGCCGGCAGCCACCATTTCCAGGAAGGGCGCAGGCGCGGCATGCTTCAGGGACCGAGCAGGATCGCCAGGTCGTGGGCGATGTCGGCGGCGGGGCGCCCGAAGGGCATCATCGCGCGCTGCCGGCCCTGGCGGTCGATGAAGTACAGGTAGGACGAGTGGCTCATCGAGTACTCGCTCGTGCCCTTGACCGGATGCCTGGCGGCGCTGATGCCGTAGTCCTTCAGCAGCTGGCCGATCTGCGCCTCGCTGCCGCTGATGCCGACGAAGCCGGGATCGAACTGCGCCAGGTAGGTGCGCAAACGCTCGGGCGTATCGCGCGCCGGATCGACCGTGACGAACAGCACCTGCACGTCCTTGCCGCGCGCCCCCAGCTGCTGCCTGGCCGCGGCCAGCGAAGCCAGCGACACCGGGCACACGGCCGGGCAATGCGAGAAGCCGAATTCCAGCACCACGACCTTGCCGCGGTAGTCGGCCAGTCGTACCTGCGTGCCGCTGGAGGCGGGCAGGGCGAAGGCCGGGGCCGGGCGCGGCGGGTCGAACACGCCGCCCTTGAATTGCGCGCCCGGAGGCTGTTGGGCCGAGGCGATACCCGTGCACAGCAGCAGGGAGACGATGAATGCTTTCACAGGACCAGTTTCAGCGGTTGGATGGATTTCACGAAGCTGTCGTCCACATAGCGTTCGTAGGCGATCGGCCTCTTGAGCGTGCGCGCTTCCAGCGACAGCTGCATCAGCTCGTCGAACTCCTCGCGCAGCATGCGCAGGTCGCCGTAGGTGACGCGGTCCTGCGGGTTCTCCATCACGAACTTGATGATCTTCGGGTTCTGGTTGAAGAAAGCCTTGCCGCCGGCGATATTCGCGGCCTTGTCGCGGTTGGCCGGGCCCTGGTCGAGCCAGCTGCCGGCCGCCTGGATATGGTTCACCAGGTCCTGCACCAGTGGGCGCCGGGTGCGGATCACGTCCTCGCGCACCGTCAGCACGCAGCAGATGTAGTTGCGCCATTCGTCGCGCGTCATGGCCAGCGGCCGCGCGTAGCCGGCGCGCTGGGCCGAGGCGCCGAAGGGTTCGCCGGTGCAGTAGGCGTCGACCGCCTTCGCGTACAGCGCGGCCGGCATGTCGGGCGGATTCATCTCGATGACTTCGACGTCCTTGAGCGTCATGCCCTCGCGCGCCAGCATCTTGCGCAGGAAAAGATAGTCGACCGCGAAGCGGCTCGGCACCGCGATGGCCTTGCCGCGCAGGTCGCGGAAACGGCGGTAAGTGGAATCGGTGCGCACCATGATCACGGCGCCCGAACGGTGGCCGAGCGAGACGATCTTCATCGGGATGCGCGTGTTCACCAGGTCCATCACCAGCGGCGCCAGCATGTAGGCCGCCTGGATCCGGCCCGTCATCAGCGACTCCTTGATTTCCGGCCAGCCGCTGTACTTGTGGTAGACGAAAGGCGCGGGTCCCAGTCCGGCGCGCGCGTTGGCGTTCGCCTTGGCGACGCAGGCGATGGGCAGGGTCAGGTTGCAGGTGACGGGCAGGCCGCCGACGGCCAGCGGCGGCGCGGCGTCCTGCGCGAAGGCCGCCGCCGATCCGAACGGCAGGGCAGCGGCCAGGGCGCCCTTCAGGAGCCGGCGGCGGCGCAGCAGGTGCAAGGCAACAGGGTCCGCGTGCGGCATGGTTGGACTAATGGTGGCGGGAAATATTTTTGGATTGTACACCACCGGATGCGGCTTTTTATCAGGGCCAATGCTCGGCATCCGGCGGCGGCACCACCCAGCCATGCATCCGCTCCTCGTACACCGACACCGTCGGCGCCGGAAAGCCGGGATCGGCAAAGGCGCCGACCGGAATCGCGACGAACGCCGCCAGGTCCTTCGGCTCGTAATACACCGTGGCGCCGCACTGCGGGCAAAAGTGGAAGGTGGCGCCGCCGCCTTCGTCGCCGGCGCGGAAGTACGAGGTCGACTGCCCGCTGACCTGCACGTTCTCGCGCGGGTAGCGCGCCTGCTGCGCGAACGGGCCGCCGCTTCGGCGCTGGCAGGCCAGGCAATGGCAGATCGACACGCGGACAGGATCGCCGCTGACCTGCGCCGACAGCTGGCCGCAACTGCAGGAGGCGTATCGGGTCGTCATGGGCGCTCCGTTCCGGTAGGTTGAGGCGATTAATTTACTTCGTTTTTACGCCGGCCGGACTACACTGGCAAGACTTTATTGTCCAGATCCGCCATGAGCACAGACACCGTCACCATCCGCGCGCGTTTCAACCCGCTGATCAAACTCTACCTGGTCGTCACCATCGGCGTGACCATGATCTGCACGGTGGTCGGCATTCCGCTGGCGGTGGTCTGGTTCCTGGGCGTGGGCCGCTGGTGGACCCGGCATTATTACGACCGCCTGGAATGCCAGCTGGGCGAGCGGCACCTGCGCTTCCGCAAGGGCATCCTGGTCACCACCGAAAAGACCATCCCGCTCGAGAACATCCAGGACGTGACCTTCATCGAAGGGCCGATCCTGAAGCATTTCGATCTCAGCACCCTGAAGTTCGAAACCGCCGGACACAGTGCGGGGCAGGCCTCGGACATGCGCCTGACCGGCATCATCGATGCCCAGGCCTTTCGCGCGCAGATCATGCGGGCGCGCGAAGCGCTGCGCCATCCGCCGCAGGGCGAACAAAAAGACGAACAGTTGATCGTGCTGCGTTCGATCGAATCGAAGCTGGCCGAGATTGCGGACCTGCTGCGGGCGAAGCCGTAGCGGGACTTACGAAGCAGGGACGACGGCAGCGGGCGGCGCGGCAGGCCGCGGCTGCCCCGGCCGTTCGCCGCCGGTGCGCGGAATCCTGCGGCTCGCCTCGATGCCCTGGTTGAACAGGTTCTGCATCGGCGTGTTCAGGTAGGGCAGGGTCAGGCTGATGGTCAGGAAGCCGACGCCCAGCGTGATCGGGAAGCCGATGCCGAACAGGTTCAGCTGCGGGGCGGCGCGGGTCAGGATCGCCAGCGCGATGTTCGTGACCAGCATGGCGGCGACGATCGGCATGCCGATCTGCAGGCCGGCGGAGAAGATGCGGCCGCCCCAGCGCACCATCTCGAGCGGCGCGGCCAGCGACATCGGCGTGCCGGAGATCGGCAGCGTGAAGAAGCTTTCGACCAGCGCCTGGATCAGCACCAGGTGGGCGTTCATGGCCAGGAAGGCCATGGTCGCGACCAGCGCCAGGAACTGGCTGATGCCCGATGTGCGCCCGGCCGAGGACGGGTCGAAGAAGGTGGCGAAGCCCAGGCCCATGGTCGAGCTGGCGACTTCGCCGGCGAACTCGATGGCGGCGAACACCAGGCGCATCGCGAAGCCCATCGCCGCGCCGATCAGCAGTTCCTGTGCCAGGATCAGGATGCCGGCCCAGGAGGTCGGGTCGACCGCGGGAATGGACGGGATGGTCGGTGCGACGATCGCCGCCAGCAGCACGCCGAGGCTCAGCTTGACCAGCATCGGCACGCCGCGGTTGCCGAACACCGGTGCCGCCGTCACCAGGCCGAGGATGCGCGTCAGGGGCCACAGCAGGCCCCCGATCCAGGCATAAAGTTCAGTCGTCGTAAACGAGATCATTACCGTAGGGTGGGGCGAATCAGTCCGGGAGACTGATTTGCGTGCCCACGCGTGACGTCCGCATCACCCAATCAGCCCAGGCAACCCGGTGAACACGCTGCGCATATAGTCCGTCATCACGGTCAGCATCCACGGACCGGCCAGGACCAGCGCGACGAACACGCCGACCAGCTTGGGGATGAAGGACAGGGTCTGTTCGTTGATCTGGGTGGCGGCCTGGAAGATGCTGACCACCAGGCCGATGATCAGGGCCACCAGCAGCAGCGGTGCCGACACCATCAGGGTGACTTCCATGGCCGTGCGGCCCATCGCGATGACGCTTTCCGGGGTCATTCTCTGTAATCCTAGTTGAAGCTCTGGGACAGGGAGCCCAGCAGCAGCTGCCAGCCGTCGACCAGCACGAACAGCATCAGCTTGAACGGCAGCGAGATCACCGCCGGCGACATCATCATCATACCCATCGACATCAGCACCGACGCCACCACCATGTCGATGATGAGGAAGGGGATGAAGATCGCGAAGCCGATCTGGAACGCGGTCTTCAGCTCGCTCGTGATGAAGGCCGGGATCAAGACCCGCAGCGGCACGTCTTCCGGGCCCTGCAGCGCCGGCGTGCGCGAGATCTTCACGAACAGCGCCAGGTCCGACTGGCGGGTCTGCTTCAGCATGAAACCCTTCAGCGGCGCGGCGGCCTTGTCCATCGCCTCGCCCATCTGGATCCGGTTTTCCTGCAGCGGCACGTAGGCTTCGGTGTAGATGCGATCGAAAGTAGGGCCCATCACGAACAGCGTCAGGAACAGCGCCAGGCCGACCATCACCTGGTTCGGCGGCGCGGTCTGGGTGCCGAGCGCCTGGCGCAGCAGCGACAGCACGATGATGATGCGGGTAAAACTCGTCATCATCAGCAGCGCCGCCGGGATGAAGGTCAGCGCCGTCATCAGCAGCAGGGTCTGGACCGGCAGCGAATAGGCGGTGCCGCCGCCCGGCGCGGGGCTGGTGGTGAAGGCGGGGATGGCGGGTGCGGCGAAGGCCGCGGCGGCTGCGGCCAGCGACAGGACCATCAGGCCGGCCGCCAGCAGGATTCTTTGTTTACGCATTTACTTACGCTTGTCGAGGGTCTGCTTCAGCCAGTCGGCGAAGCTGTGCGCCGGCTGCACATGGGGTGCCAGCGTAGCATGGCCGTCGGCGGCGCCGGCGCCCGGCTCCGCGCCGTCCTGCTTCGGCATGGTGGCCAGCGCGTTGACGCGGCCGGGCGAGGCGCCCACCACGATCCACTGGTTGCCGACTTCGACGACCAGCAGGCGCTCGCGCCCGCCCAGGTTGAGCGAACCGACGATGCGCAGGTGGGCGCTGCCGCCCATCGCTTTCGGGCCGTAGCGCTTCAGGAACCAGGCGAGGGCGCCGAGCACGGCCAGCACAGCGATCAGTGCGAACAGGGTCTGGAGCAGGCTGCCGGTGGCCGAGCCGGCCGGCATCGTTACGGGAGCTGCCGGCGCAGTGGGGCGGTTGGCTGCGCCGCCTCCAACCGTGGTTTCGGGCAGGCTCGGATTGGCCGGGTCCACCGCCGGTGCGTTGGACGAGGGCACCGGCACGCCGGGCGCTTGCGCAGCAGGTGCGGCAGAAGCGGGTGTAGCAGGCGAAGGTGCGGCCGCCTGCGTCGCATGCCCCGTTGGTGCTGCCGGAACGGCCGGCGCTGGCTGCGCCGCGTAGGCGGCCAGCGGCAGCACGAGGGAAAGGATGCTCGGCAGGCGGGCGCTTGTTGTCATTTATTCAGTTTGCGGATACGCTCGGACGGCGTGATGATGTCGGTGAGGCGGATACCGAACTTGTCGTTCACGACTACCACCTCGCCCTGGGCGATCAGGCAGCCGTTCACGAGCACGTCCATCGGCTCGCCGGCCAAGCCGTCCAGTTCCACCACCGAACCCTGTGCGAGCTGCAGCAGGTTCTTGATGGCGATCTTGGTGCGGCCCAGTTCTACCGTCAACTGTACCGGGATATCGAGGATGAAGTCGATATCGTTGGGCGTGTCCGGGCGCGGACCCTTGTTCGAAAAGTCCTTGAATACGGCGGCGCTGGCTGCCTGCTGCTGGCTCGCGAGCGCAGCAGCTTCCGCAGCGGCCTGCTCGGCGATCGCCGCGCCCCAATCGTCGTCGATGCTGCCCTGGTCGTCCTGGGTATCGGACATGGTGTTCTCCTGCTACTTGTTGAATGTGTCTGTATTGGCCAGCAGTTTTTCGACCTTCAGCGCGTACTGGCCATTGAGCACGCCGTAACTGCAGTCCATCACCGGCACGCCGTCGACGGTTGCCTGGATCGTCTCCGGAACCGAGATCGGAATCACATCGCCGATCTTCATGTTGAGAATCTCGTCGAAATTTGCTTTGCCGTGGCCGAGAACAGCCACCAGTTCCACCTCGGCGACCTGGATCTGCTGCGTCAGCAGGCGGATCCAGCGCTTGTCCACTTCAAGGGCTTCACCCTGCAGGCTGGAGGTCAGCGCATCGCGAATGGGCTCGATCATCGAATAGGGCATGCAGAAGTGGATCTGGCCCGACACCGATCCGAGTTCGACGGTGAAGGTGGACGATACCACGACTTCATTCGGGGTGGCGATGTTCGCGAACTGCGTATTCATCTCCGAACGGATGTACTCGAATTCGACCGGGTACACCGGTTCCCAGGACTTGGAATAGGCCTCGAAAACGATGTCGAGGATGCGCATGATGATGCGCTGTTCGGTCTGGGTAAAGTCGCGGCCTTCCACGCGGGTGTGGAAACGGCCGTCGCCGCCGAACAGATTGTCGACCAGCAGGAACACCAGGCCTGGATCCAATACCATCAGCGCCGTACCGCGCAGCGGCTTCATATGGATCAGGTTCAGGTTGGTCGGCACCACCAGGTTGCGGATGAATTCGCTGTACTTCGAGACCCGCACCGATCCGACCGATACTTCGGCGCTGCGGCGCAAAAAGTTGAACAGGCCGACCCGCAGATACCTGGCGAAACGCTCGTTGATGATCTCGAGCGTCGGCATGCGGCCGCGGACGATGCGCTCCTGCGTCGCCAGATTGTAGGTGCGAACTCCCGAGGTGTCGACAGGCGCGGCCACATCGTCCTGATCGCCATTGACCCCTTTTAGAAGGGCGTCAACTTCTTCCTGGGAAAGAAAATTATCGGCCATTGTCTATCGGGTTTATTGGATGATGAACGACGTGAACAGGACGTCCGAGACTTCCTGCTCGTCGCCATGTTCGGTAAACGGTTCCTTGACCACCGCAAGGATTTCGCCTGCGAGCTGCTGCTTGCCCTCGACCGTGTTGATCTCCGAGGCTTTCTTTCCCGACAGTAGCAGCAGCACGCGGCTGCGTACCTTGGCCATGTTCGTCTTGATGAGCTCGGCTTGCTCGGCGCCGTCGACCTGCAGCGTGAATGCCACTTGCAGATACTGGTCGCCGTTTTCCGGTTGCAAATTCACGGTGAAGGGCTCGACCGCCAGGTATTCGGGCGGGTGCTCGTCCTTCTTCTTTTTCTTGCTGCTGCCATGTTCCTTCCTGGCAGGTTCCGACGCTTCTGCGTCGCTGCCGTGCATGAAGTACCAGCCCGCACCGCCGCCCAGACCGAGCACGAGCACTGCCGCACCGATCATCATGAATAACTTGTGCTTGCCGCCTGTCGGCGCCGCTGCTGCATCCGCCTTCGGATCAGCTTTCATTTTTGGATTCGCTTTCAAGATACCTCGGTCCCGCTATGGATCGTCCCGTCATTATGTCATTATTGGGAAAAAGTGAGCAGGAGCAAGTGGGGAAAAGAGGGCGGAACGGGTGCTATCTCGTTGTTTCTTGACGGTTTTGTTGGCGATGTGATTACGTCACACAAACGTATCGACCATGCCGCGATCGCCGCCCAGCACCGCGGTGCGCGTTACCGTCTCTTCCACAGCGTTGCTACCATCGCCACGTCCCCTGCCATTCCTGTTGAACCCACCGCCGTTGCGCGCCGCCTGTTCGCGGGCCTGGCCGCTGTCCGGCATGCCGGCGTTGACGCTGGCGTTGCCCAGCGCGATGCCGCTTTCGCTCATCATCTCGCGCAGGCGCGGCAGGGCGTCTTCGAGGGCCTGGCGGACTTCTTCCTGGTTGGCCGAGAAGCTCACGCTGGCCTGGTCGTTGCTCACCGACAGCACGACCTGCAGCGGACCGAGGTCCGGCGGATTCAGCGTCAGCGAGGCGGTCTGCTCTTCACTGCCGAGCATGTAGACGACCTTCTGGCCGACCTGGCGTTCCCATGCCTCGGTGCCGACGCGGGCGCTCAGACCTTCGGCTGCCGCAGCCGCTGCTTGCACCGTTTCCATCACGGCCGGCTGGGCCTGGGCGAGGGCCGCGACCGCGACCGCGACCGCGACCGGCTGGGGCGCTGCGCTGCGGCTGAGCTCGGCTTCGCGTGCCTGCTGCAGGGCCAGCGCGGCCGTGTCCAGCTTTTGCTCGAGCTGCTCCTGGCTGCCGGCAGCCGCCAGCGCCGCGCGCAGGTCAGCGCCCAGCCTCGCGCCGGCCTCAGGCGCCAGGGCCGGCCTGTCGTCCGCGCCAAGGGCGGCGCCGGCCGCTGCCAGCGCCGGGTTGCGCAGGCTTTCCGTGTCGGAAAAGGCCTTGCCGGCGGTAGCAGCGACGCCAGTGCCGTCCCTGGCCACCGATTTCATCGCCGCCTGCAGGGACGCGAGCTGGGCGACCTCGCCACGCCTGCCCTTGCCGCCGGCGCCGTTCAGGGCGTCGAAGGCCTGGGCCTGGGCCGGGGCCGCGCTGGCCTTGGGATCCGCCTTCGCATCCTGGGCCGGCTGCTGCAGGCTGGCCATCAGGGCCAGCATGGCGGCGGCCGGGTCGGCAGCCTCGTCCGTCTGCTCATCGCTTGCCTGTTCGCTGTTGCCGGTCTGGCCGGCATCCTGCGCCTCGGCGGCCTTGTCGGCGCTGGCCGGCTGGGCGGCTTCGTCCGCCTTGCCGGCCGGGCGCACCGAGGGATCCTCCGGCTGGCCCGGCTTGTCGGCAGCCTTTGGCTTCGGTGCTTCGGGTTTCGGCGCAGGAGCGGGCGCAACCGGCGGCGCCGGCTGGCGCTGCGCCAGTTCGTTCGACAGCATGGCGCTGAACTGCGCCGCGTCGCTGTTGAGCGCGGCGCCGTTGCGCTGGCCGGGGGGCGCTCCGTTGAGGTTCAGCTGGGTGAGGGCGTTGGTTTGCATCGTGGTCTTTTCAGCGTATCGGCTTTAGCGGTTGAACCGTGCGGAGCGTGCCGCAAAATCGTCCATCATTTTCTGGTCGCGTTTGGTCTCGATGGCCAGCGCCTGGGCCGCCGCGCGTTCGTTCAGGGTGCGGTAGGAGAGGCGCTTGCGCTCGCTCTCCTGCAGCGCCTTGCGTTCCGTGTCGGCCTTGTACTGCGCATGCTTGATGACTTCCTGCTGGCCGTTGACCGCGTTGTCCAGCTTGCCCATGAAGGCCACGAAGTTGGCGTAGGCGAAGGGCGTGATGCCGTTCATCTGGGCCTGGTCCAGGCGGTCCGCATAATCCTGGCGGTAACCGAGCAGCATCTGCAGCTTCTGTTCCGCTTCCTCGACGGCCTTCAGCGCCGCGCCCAAACGCTTGGCGCGGTTGTCCGACTCGCGCTGGGCGAGGTCGATCAGGGTCTCGAGTGCGGATTTGTTGGCCATAATGACTTGCAGTATAGCGGCCGTTGCCGCCAATCAATCAGCCGAACAGAGAGGTCAATTCCCCCAAGCTCTGCAGCATGTTGGTGTTGTCATAAATTTCCTGGCACAGGAAGGCTTCGATGCGCTCATGCAGCTGGATCGCCTTGTCCAGCACGGGGTCGGTGCCGGGCACGTAGGCACCCACGCTGATCAGGTCGCGCGAGCGTTCGTAGCGCGAGTACAGCTGCTTGAGCGTGCGCGCCGCCTGCTGGTGCTCGCGCGAGGTGATGCCGTGCATGGCGCGCGAGATCGACTGTTCGATGTCGATGGCAGGATAGTGGCCGGCTTCGGCCAGGCGGCGGTTGAGGACGATGTGGCCGTCCAGGATACCGCGCGCGGCATCGGCGATCGGGTCCTGCTGGTCGTCGCCCTCGGACAGCACGGTGTAGAAGGCGGTGATCGAACCGCCGCCTTCCTGGCCGTTGCCGGCGCGTTCGACCAGCACCGGCAGCTTGGCGAACACCGAGGGCGGATAACCCTTGGTGGCCGGCGGCTCGCCGATGGCGAGAGCGATCTCGCGCTGCGCCTGGGCGTAGCGGGTCAGCGAATCCATGATCAGCATGACGTTCTTGCCTTCGTCGCGGAAGTGCTCGGCGATGGCGGTGGCATACGCCGCGCCCTGCATGCGCAGCAGCGGCGGCGAGTCGGCCGGGGCGGCCACCACGACGCTGCGCGCCAGGCCTTCCTCGCCCAGGATCTGCTCGATGAATTCCTTCACCTCGCGTCCCCGTTCGCCGATCAGGCCGACCACGATCACGTCGGCCGTGGTGTAGCGCGCGATCATCCCCAGCAGCACCGATTTGCCGACACCGGTACCGGCGAACAGACCCAGACGCTGGCCGCGGCCGACGGTGAGCATGGCATTGATGGCGCGCACGCCCACGTCCAGCGTCTCCGAGATCGGTGCGCGCTCGAGCGGGTTGATCGGGCGCGCGTTCAGCGGACCCATGTCGGTGCTGGGCAGCGCGCCCTTGCCGTCCAGCGGGCGGCCGGCGCCGTCGACCACGCGGCCCAGCAGGCCCCAGCCCACCGGCAGGTGGCGTGCGCGGTCCATCGGGCGGCGGCGCGGGTGGTCGACGCTGCCGGGTTTCGGCACGCTGGGCTCGACCGGGAACACGCGCGAGCCGGGCACCACGCCTTCGACGTCGGATTGCGGCATCAGGAACAGGCGCTCGCCTTCGAAGCCGACCACTTCGGCCTCGATGCGGGCACCGGATGCGACCGGAATGGTGCAGGCGCTGCCCACCGCCAGCTTCAGGCCGACGCACTCCATCACCAGGCCGGCCACGCGCGTGACGCGGCCCGAGACCTGCATCGGCTCGACGAAATCGAGCACGTTGCCGCAGTCCTTCAGGTAGGACTTCCAGCGGGCGGTGTGGGGGTCAGTCACCCAAGCCACTCCACGTTGCGGCCCAGCGCATGCGACAGGCGCTGCCAGCGCGAGGCGATCTGGGCGTCGATCTGGTTGCTGGCGGTATCGATGCGGCAGCCGCCGCGCGCGATCGAAGCGTCTTCGACGATGCGCCAGCCGGTCTTTTCGAGTTCGTGGCCGATGCTGCCGCGCACGATCAGCGCGTCTTCCGGATGCAGGAGCAGCAGGGCCGGCTGCTGCAGGGTCGGCAGGTAGTCGACCGCTTCGCGCACCACCGGCAGGATCAGTTCGGGGCGCACGTCGAAGGCGGTGCGCACCATGTTCTTCGCCAGGTGCAGGGCCAGCTCCAGCACGTCGGCCGCGATGGCCTCGTCGGCTTCGGTGACGGCCTTGCCGAATTCGCCGGCGATGCTCTGCAGGTGGGCCAGTTCCTCGCCGGCCTCGGCGCGGCCCAGCTGCATGCCCTCTTCATAGCCGCTGGCGTGGCCGCTCGCCTGGCCGGCTTCGAAGCCTTCGGCATAGCCCTGCTGGCGCGCGGCCTCGCGGATCGCCTCCAGCTCTTCCTCGCCGATCGCCGGCGCTACCGGCGCTGGCGGCACCGCCATGGTGCGATGGGCTGCGGCGGCATCAAGCGCCTTGCGCTCGCGTTCGGCAACCGCACTGGCACGCTCGTCGCCGAAAGAGGTCATTTCCCAGCGTTTGAACATGGGCTGGAAGTCTTTTGAATTCACCATCAGACGAACGAGTCCTCACCTTTGCCGCCCAGGACGACCTGGCCTTCGTCGGCCAGGCGGCGGACGATCTGCAGGATCTGCTTCTGCTGGGATTCCACTTCGGACAGGCGCACGGGCCCCTTCGATTCCAGGTCTTCACGCATCATCTCGGCCGCACGCTGCGACATGTTCCTGAATACCTTCTCGCGCAAATCCTGAGAAGCGCCCTTCAGCGCAATGATCAGCATGTCTGACTGTACTTCGCGCAGCAATAACTGGATGCCACGGTCGTCGATGTCGATGATGTTATCGAACACGAACATCTCGTCCATGATTTTTTGCGCCATGTCGTTGTCGTAGTTCTTGATGTTCTCCATGACCGAGCTTTCCTGATCGCCGCTCATGAAGTTCAGGATCTCGGCCGCGGTGCGCACGCCGCCCAGTGACGATTTCTTGATGTTCTCGTTGCCCGACAGGAGCTTGGTCAGCACGTCGTTCAGTTCGCGTAAAGCAGCAGGCTGGACGCCATCCAGGGTCGCGATACGCAGCACCACGTCGTTGCGCAGGCGATCGCTGAAGTGCCCCAGGATTTCGCAGGCCTGGTCGCGCTCGAGGTGAACCAGGATGGTGGCAATGATCTGCGGATGCTCGTTGCGGATCAGTTCGGCCACGGACTGCGAATCCATCCACTTCAGGCTCTCGATACCCGACGCGTCCTTGCCGCCAAGGATGCGGTTCAACAACACAGTCGCCTTGTCGTCGCCCAGCGCCTTGGTCAGTACCTGGCGGATGTACTCGTCCGAATCGAGGCCGACGGTCGACTGCAGGTCGACGCGTTCGCGGAATTCCGTCAGCACGGTGGTCACTTCTTCGTGCTGCACCGCCTTCATCTGCGCCATCGCGGCGCCGAGCTTGAGCACTTCGCGCGGGCCAAGGAAGCGCATGACTTCCGCTGCCTCGGATTCGCCCAAGGCCAGCATCAGGATGGCGGCCTTGTTCACGTTGTCTTTATCCTTGTCGCTCATTATTCAGTGCCCAGCCATTCCTTGATCACGTTGGCGACGACGCGCGGATCGTTTTGCGCGAGGCTCTTCGCCATTTCCATGTTGCTCTTGTAGATGATGACCTGCTTTTCCTGCTCGGCGGCCTGCGCCGCCTGCATCTGCTCCTCGGGATCCGGTTCGGCATCCTCATCCTCTTCCTCCGGTTCCGGCTCCGGCGGCATCTGGACCGCTTCGTCGAAGGTCTTCATGACGGGCTTGAGCAGCGGACGCAGGATACGGTACCAAAGGAAGGCCACGACCAGCGCGATGAACGCGTACTTGGCGATGTCCTTCGCCAGCGGCAGGTTGTTCGGGTCCTTCCACCAGTCGGGCTTTTCCTCGGCCGGCTTGTCGATGCCCTCGAACGGGGCGTTGGCCACGTTGAGGGTGTCGCCGCGCGCCTGGTTGTAGCCCATGGCCTGCTTGACCAGCTCGTTGATCTGGCCGACTTCGGCGGCGGTGAGCGGCTTGATCACGACCTTGCCGGTCTTCGGATCGATCGAGCGGCGGTAGTTCACCACCACGCCCACGGTCAGGCGCTTGATGCCGCCCATCGGCTTCTGCTCGAAGCGCAGGGTCTTGTCGACTTCGTAATTGGTGGTGGCGTTCTTGCTGGTCGGACCGGTGCTCGACTGCTGCTGGCCTGCTGCCGGCGCGCCGCCTTCGATCGGCGCGGTGGCCGCGCCCGGCGGCTGGTTCGACAGGGCGCCCGGGATGCCCGACGGGTTCTGCGAGCCGGGACCGGTCAGCTCCGAAGTCTGCTGGCTGCGGATCGCCTGCGGTTCCGGCGGCGAATTCGGCTTGTACATCTCGGCGGCGGTGTCTACCTGGGCGAAGTCCACTTCGGCGGTCGCCTCGGCGCGCACGTTGTTCTGGCCGACGATGGGCGCGATCATCGATTCGACCTGCTTGACGATGTTCGCCTGGAGGGCTTCGACGTACTTCAGCTGGTTCGGGTCGAGCTGCTTGCCGGCCTTGCTGGCGGGATCGGACAGCAGGGTGCCGTTCTGGTCGACCACGGTCACGTTGGACGGGGTTAGTTCCGGCACCGAGGAGGCGACCAGGTGCACGATGGCGCTCACCTGCGCCTGGTCGAGGGCGCGGCCCGGCTGCAGGTTGAGCAGCACCGAGGCCGTCGGCTTCTGCTGATCGCGCACGAACACGGAAGGCTTGGGCAGCGCCAGGTGCACGCGGGCCGAGGACACCGCCGACACGGCCTGGATCGAATTGGCCAGCTCGCCTTCGAGCGAGCGCTGGTAGTTGACCTGCTCGACGAACTGCGAAGTACCCAGCTTCTGGTTCTCGAGCAGCTCGAAGCCGACGTTGCCGGCGCGCGGCAGGCCCTGGGCCGCCAGCTTCAGGCGCACGCTCGGCACCTGCTCGGCCGGGATCAGGATCGCGGTGCCGCCTTCGGAAAACTTGTACTTGACCCCCATCTGGTCGAGCGAGGCGGTGATCGCGCCGCCGTCGCGGTCGCTGAAGTTCGAGAACAGCACTTTGTACTCGGGCGCCGAGCTCCACAGCCAGATGGCCGTAATGACGGCAAGCGCCACGGCCACCGCGCCGCCGATCACGACCCGTTTGCCCATCGGGGTTTCCCAGTATTTGGGCGCTGGCGCCGGCGCGCCGATGTCGTCGTCGAGGATGGGTTGCGCTGCTGTTGCCATGGTGGGGTGTCGTGAGTCCAGGTTGGTAGCCGCCATTATGAAGCCATACGGCAACATTCAAACGGGGGAAAAGCGGGATGTTTATGGGGCTGCTCATGGTCACGGCTTGTGCCCCTGCTGGTATTCTGACAGCCTGAATGAATCTTTTCTGTCGGGTCAGACCCCGGTTCACTCGAATGGGCACTGACCCCAACTGACTAAAAAGGCTGACATGAATATTGGCGGGATCGACAGCAGCCGCATCGAAGCGATGATGGCACAACTGAAGGCGGCGGCCACCAGGCCCGCAGCGTCTGCAGGTGCGCCGTCGGCCGCAGCCGGCATTGGCAGCATCGGGGGGCTGGGCAAGGCTGGCGCCGCGGAAAGCGCCGAAGCTTCGTCGAAGGTCAGCTTTTCGGATGCGCTCAAGGCCCAGCTGGATAACGTGAGCAGCGCCCAGAACCAGGCCGAGGACATGGGCAAGCGCTTTGCCGCCGGCGACGACTCGGTCAACCTGTCCGATACGATGATTGCCATGCAGAAGGCAAGCATCACCTTCCAGGCGACGGTCCAGGTACGGAACAAGCTGGTGTCGGCTTATCACGACATCATGAACATGCAGGTATGAGGTATGGCGGGATGGTTATTTTGTAAATGATCATGTATGGTGGATAATACCGGCTCCACTTGCAGCTCCATCACCGCCTCTTATGAACAAGTTGAAATCAGATGCAAGCGATTACCGATGCTGAACTGGTAAACTGGCGCGACTACGAGGTTGCGTCGACGAGGGAAATCAACGCGTTGTTACGCCAGATTTTGGAGGGTGGTCAGCTGATCCGCTTGCTGATCAAGGGAGAAGCCGACAGCTGCATGACCTCGCTTCTTCATGTCGATTTCGACAGCAACACGATCGTCCTCGATCGCTCCGTCAGCCGTGAACAGAATGAGCGTATCGTTTCCTCCCCAAAGCTGCGATGTGAAACTTCCCTCAACAAGATCCGGATTTTTTTCTATCTCGAACAGATCCGTGAAATCGCCTTCGAAGGCGGCAGCGCCTTGCGGGCGTCGATTCCTCCCAAGCTGATCCGCCTGCAACGCCGCGAGTATTACCGCATGGAGACCCCGGTTACCAATCCTGTCTACGTCAGCGTGTACATTGCGCAGGACCAGGGGGGCGAGACAGTCAGGCTTCCTCTTGCGGATATCAGTTGCGGCGGTATCGCGGCGCTGGACAAGCAGGGCCGGCTCGGTACGGACATCGGACAGGGTTTTCTGGATTGCCAGATCGAGCTACCGGAGATCGGTGCGGTGAAGACCTCGCTGCAATTACGCTATGCGCTCGACATTCCGATGCTGAACAACAAGACCAATCGCCGGCTCGGCCTGCAGTTCGTCGACATGTCCAAGGCCAGCTTGAACGCCGTGCAACGCTACATCACCCGGCTCGAGCGCGAACGCAATGCGCGTCTTGCCGGGCTGGCTTAGCGTGAAAAGTATTCTCGATTTATATTGCTTCTGGGTAGGGGGGCATGAGAATATTTGGCAACTAATTTGCCACGGTACAAGGTATTTCTCTCTAAGCTAAGCATGTCAAAATTCATTTATCTTTCCGAGCAGGAGCTTCCGGTTGGCGCAGTGTTGCCTTGGCCGATCTATCTGCGCTCGGGGGAACTCTTGGCCCCTGCTGGTTATGTAATCGATAATTTTTCCACGCGCAACCGTCTGTTGGAGAAACGGCCGGTCCGTGCTGCACTTCCAGGCGACCGCAGCATTGCAGCGACCCTGGTCGATGGCGAGGACGCCATCGCACGCCAGCAGCGCGATCCACTCACCCACCTCAAGCACAATGCCGAGGGCACGACGCTGACCTACAAGCTTCCGGGTGATTTCGAGGCGCGCAATGAGCATGTCGAGTTCGTCGGCCGAATTCCGATGCATGCCCTGATTGTATCGGCGCCTCCCTTGCGTCTGGGGAATGGACAGGTATGGAACGATTTCGAGGGTTTGCCGATCGCCGTGCAGGTCATCTTCGGACGTAATCTCTGCGTCTTCAAGACATCCTTGATGCGCTACGCGCCCTTGCCGAGTCCGCACATGTTCCTGCGTTATCCACAAGACGTGATCACCAAGCCGTTCCGCCAAGCATTACGGGTCGATACGCAAATTCCGGTCGTGCTGACCATCGAGGATAACCACACGATTCCCGCCCTGATCATGAACCTGTCCGGTAGCGGTTGCGCAATCGCAACCAATTTCGTGCTCGGGCATGCTGGTACCAGGATGAAGGCAGCCTTCCGTTTGAAGATCGCCGAACAGAATCACTTGGTCACGGTCCAGTGCATCATCCGGAGTATCAAGGGGAAATTGTCGCAACAGATGCGCTACGGCATTGAGTTCGACGAGGCCAACGATGCCGGAACGATGTTGACCATCAAGTCATTCGTGTACGAGCATCTGGCCGAGCGCTGACTGCAGCAAGGTCCACATCAGGCAACGCCCAGGCGCACCTTGCGTTCGCGTTCGAGCTTCGTGATATAGCGTTGCAGCAAAGCTTCCGCAGCGCGCGACAGGCCGACGAACTGGCAACCGATGCGACGATTGGTTTTATTGTTCAGCAAGGTCATCTCCTGGAAATTGCGCACTTGCAGCCCAGTGAGCACCGGCCCGAACTCAGGCAAATCGATGCGGCAATCTACAAAGCTGTTTCCGATCTGATGGTCGAGTTGAAGCTTGTTGTCGAGCAAAGCGACACCGCCGCCACTGATATCTGCCAGTGGAAAGACAACGAGGCCGCTGCCGAGATGCGCCGGCAGCGGTATCGTCACACGTACCGGGTTGCTGATAGGCGTGGTCATGCGATAGAACTCGCGCCGCTGCAGGCGAATCAGGCTCGGTGGAAGCGCCATGACGAAGGCCGCACGACCGCCAAGGCTTGCCGGGCGAACCGCGTCGGTGGCGAACAGGATACGCACCTTGTCGAGCGAAGTTTCGAAGAAGAGACGGCCGGCGTTCAGGATCCGCTGGTTCTGTTCCGTGTCGATCGAGGCTTCCAGGGTGAGCTTGCCGCTGTCCGGATCGACATCGAGGATCGACGACAGGCAGGTGTCGCTTTCATTGCCGACCAGGATGCGCACCAGCTGGCACTGTTCGCCGATCCGGCGCAAGAGCGTCAGGATCTCGCGCGAGGATGAGACTTCGTAGTCGTGCCACTTTTCCAGTTCTGAATCATTCATCGCTTGTGCTTGCCGCGGGTGTTACGGGAGGAAGCCGGAGTCGATCAGACTTTTGCTTGGACTCAATATGATATAGCCATGCCAACAGTTCTGCAATTGCCCGGTAGAGCGATGGCGGAATTTCGCGGTCCAGGTCGACGTTCATGAGCAGGGCCACCAGCTCCCTGGACTCATGGACGAAGACGTCGGCTGCACGCGCATGTGCAATGATCTGTTCGGCTATCAGGCCCTGGCCCTTGGCAACCACACGGGGAGCGCCGCTATCCTGTTCGTAGGCGAGCGCAACGGCCGACTGGAGGGATGGTCGCCCTGCGCTCATGAAGGCGGCCCGGCCTTTTCGACGCGCAAGGATGTCAGGCGTGAGCCTGCGGCGTCGAATGCCTCGCTCAGCTCGGCGCTTCGGGAGAGCAGCAACGCCCGCGTGTCGCCATGGCCGACCCGGACCTGGATACGGACCTGTTCGCCGCTGACGATCACGGTGGCGTCGATGTCGCCCAGACGGGGGAAATGCAGGCGCAGGCCGCTGCGCCAGGAAGTGCTGTCGCTGTCCGGCTGTGCATGGTCCGGCGCACCGTCCGGCGCGTCCTTCTCGATCGTCCAGTGCATTGGCTGGCCGGGAAACAACTGTCCCTGCCACTGGATGCGCGCCTGCTCGAGCACCGTCAGCTGGAGATCGACCAGCGCGGCCACGCCCGCCTGGTCCTTGCCCGCGGCGTGGCCGACAGCACTGGCCGACCTCTGCATCTGCGGCTCGCGCGCGAGCTCGTCGATGTCGCGCTTGCCTTCGCTCCAGGCCGCCAGATGCGATTCATAGAACAGGCCACTGTGGCTCACCGCCTGGCCCAGCGCGGCCGCCAGCCGTTCGGGTACGATGCCTTCGCCGGCAACGAGCGGCGTGGCGCCCACGACCGAAGTCGGGCGAGAGGGGGCGCCCAGGGCACTGGCCAGCACGGCGGACAGCGCTTTCGCGGTCGCGCTCAAGGTCGTCGGCGCAGCGCCGGCATCGGCCGGGACCGGAGCTGCGGATGCGGGCATCCCGGTACCGCTGGCTTCGGCCGCGGCGGCCATGGGCATGGCTTGTGCCTGGATCAAGGTACTGCCATGCAGGTCGGCAGTGCCGAGCTGGAAAGTCGCTTGCGGTAGCGCCTGCAGGACTTTCATGGGCAGCACGCTGCCCGGCAGGGTGTCCGGCGCCAGCGCCATGCGCGCCTCCTGCCCAGCCACCCGGACCATGAAACCGCCCTCGGGCAGGCTTTTCAGCACCTGGACCGGCACGGTCTGTCCCAGCATGGTTTGCAGGGCGCGTCCGAGCGCCTGCTGGCGCGGATCGCCGATGGCGGCGCTGGCTGCTACCGCCTGGACGGGGGGCAATGCCCCGAGCGCGCCGCCGGCCCCGTTCGACATGTTTGCGCCGGCCTCAGATGGCGCCGTAGGCGTTCAGCAACCGGCCCTGGGTACGGGTGTTGCTGATCATCGCCGACAGCTGGGCCATCCAGGGCATGGTGAGGTCGCGTATCTTGCGGTCGTTGTCCAGGATGGCGCGGATGCTGTCGACCTTGCGCAGGCGGACCGGCGCCGGCAGCTCGACCAGGGCTTCGGTACGCTTCAGGACCTGGATCTGCGCCGCACACTGTTCCTCCAGGTGTGTCAGCGCGTCCCAGTCGCCGCTGGCGGCGGCGGCAAGCATGCGGTCGGTCAGTTCGACCATGTGCTCATACGCAGTAATGACTTGGTGGCTGCTTGTCATGGCTGTCAGGCCTTCACGAAACTTGCGGGGCTGGGGCGGCGGCCTTGGGCGCGATCTGGTCCCAGGCGTCCTTGAGGTCGGTGAGCAGGCGCTGCACCTCTTCCAGCGCACCCGGATCGTTATTCAGGTTGCCCATCACCAGGCGCTTGCCCATGTATTCGTAGAGGGCATCGAGGTTTTCGGCGATTTCACCGACACTCTTGTCGAGGCTGGCGCGCAGCCCTTCGTCGATGATCCGCATCGTTTTCGCGATCGCCAGGCCCTTGCCGGCGATATTTCCGGTCTTCATATGGTGCAGGGCGGTCGACAGCGCCACCAGGGCGCCTTCGAACAACATCGAGATCAGCTTGTGGGGATTGGCGGCAAGGACGCCGGTCTCGACGCCGACATGGGCGTAGGCTTTGGCGCCGCTGCGCGGGGTTCCAAACATGGTCATTTCCTTTGGTTAAAACTAACTGCTCGAGCTGGCATTGAACTGTGCCAGCTGCTGGGTCAGGTAGGAGGTGGTGGTCTGCATGCTCGCCATGGCCGTGTCGAGGGCGCTGAACTGCGCGCGGTAACGTGCTTCGACGGAGACGAGGCGGCTATTGATCGCGGTGCGCTGCTTTTCCAGCGCCGTGATCGAGGTGTTGATGCTGCCGGTATGGCCGGCAAGCGTGCCCACCGGCGACAGGATGCGGCCGAGCGTCACGTCCAGCTGGGCGGCGAAGCCGCGCTTGGCGCCGCTGGTCGCGAACAGGCCGCTCATGTTCACGCCGGGATCGTTCATCGCCTTGCTCAACTTGTCGGCATCGATGCCGAGGGTGCCGTCGCGCTGGGTGGTGATGCCGACCGCCGCCATGGTCGTGGCCTTGCCGCCAGGAAACGCGGTCCCGAGCAGGCTGCGCATCTGGCTCTGGATGTTGCGCAGGGTGCTGTCGCCGGTCAGGGTCGAGCCTTTGCCGGTGGCGGTATCGAAGGCCGAGGCCTTGGTCATGGCGCCGATGGCGTCGTTATAGGCCTTCACGAAATCGCCGACGGCGGTTTTCACTGCCGCATCGTCCTTCGTCAGCGTCAGCTTGTTGGTGGTGCCGCTGGCGGTGGTGCCGGTCAGGTTCAGGGTCACGCCCTGGATCGCGTCGGTAATCGTGTTGCTGGACTTGGTGACCTTGACATTATCGATCGTCAGCACCGCATCCCTGGCCGCGACCGTCTCTTCCATCTCGCTGACGCCGGACGGGGCGTTGTAGGACAGGGCATTCAGCGACGGATCGTCGACGCTGATGCGCATCGTGTTGGCGGTGCCGGAGTCGGTCGACGCCAGCGACAGGTAGTTGCTCTTGCCGTCGTTGATAATGCTGGCAGTGACGCCGCCATTGGCGGCATTGATGGCATCGCGAATGCCTGCCAGGGTATTGCTGCCGCTGCCGATCGCGATGGTCTTGGTCGACTTGGCGGTGAAGGTGGGCGGATCGGTGCTGTCGTCGTAGCCGCCGACCTCGAGGGTGATGTTGCCGGTCCCGACCACGTCGGTGGCGGCGCCATAGCCGACCGCGGTCTTGATCTTCTGCGATGCGGCCAGGCTGGTGACTTCGATGCTGAAGCTGCCCACGGCCGCGCCGGAGCCGGCATCGGCCGTGGCGGTCAGGACGCCGGATTGCGAGCTGCTCGCGGTGAGCGGCAGCATCTTGGCGGGCGTGCCGAGGGCCTTGGCGGCAGTTTGCAGCGCCGACAGCGAGGACTTGATCGTGCCCCAGGCCGACAGCGAGGCATTGTAGCTGGCTTCCTTCTTGTCGATCAGCGTCAGCGGCTGCTTCTCGATGGCCATCAGCTGGGTCACCAGGCTGTCGACTGGCAAGCCCGAGCCCAAGCCTGACGAAGAAATTGTTCCTGTTGTGGTGGCCATCATTTATCTCCAACGAGTCATCAATATACCGTAGGGAAACTTCCAGCAAACGGTGCGAAAGAGGCGGTTTTCGCCCTCAATTCAAAACGGCCGCGCAGGCGCCAGCTGTGCGCTCAGGCTTCCTGCTTGATCAGCAGCCCTTGCATGCGGTCGATCTGCCGGGCGATCGCCAAGGCTTCCTCGCTCGGCATCTGGCGCAGGATCTCGCGTGTCTCGCGGTCGACAACCTTGACGACTGGAATCTCGGTCTCCTTGTCGATGGAAAATTCGACACCCTGGCTGGCTTGTTCGAAGCTCTTGTTGATGTGCTCGACGGCCTTGTCGAGCTGGCCGATATCGGTCTTGCCGGGCATGCTGGTCTTGTCGGAAGCGGAAGCCGGGGCGTCGACGGCGCCGGTGCCCTTTGCGGCGGACGGCAGCGGCTCGATGGCGCCTGCCGTTGCCGGGGCCGGGGGGGAGGGGGAGACGGGACGAAGTTCCATGATGGGCTCCTATAAAGCAAAAAAACCCGGCCGATTGTCACCGGCCGGGCACACTGTCATGATTCGCCGAGCGGCGCGGGGATTAGCCGCGCAGCAGCGACAGCACGCCGTTCGGCAGCGAGTTCGCCTGGGCCAGCATCGAGGTGCCGGCCTGCTGCAGGATCTGGCCGCGGGTCATGTTGGCCGTTTCCGTTGCGAAGTCGGCGTCCTGGATGCGCGAACGCGAGGACGTCATGTTTTCCGACGTGGTCTGCAGGTTCGACACCACGGCGCTGAAGCGGTTCTGGTACGCACCCATCGAAGCGCGGGCGGTGTTGACCGATTTCAGGGCGTTGTCGATGGTGTCGATGGCTGCCTGGGCGCCGGTGGAGGTGCTGACGTCGACCGAGGCCAGCGAGTTGGTCGACTTGGTGCTGGCGGCTTTCAGGCCGCGATTTGCTTCCAGGCCGGCACTTGCATCATTTGCGCCACCGACAACGATGCCGGTCGTGCTCGAGCTTTGCATGGTCACGCTGGAATGGGTCGTACCGGCGGCGATACCGGTTGCCATCAAGGCGGTAGCGTCAGTTTCGGCGTCGTCAGTACCGTCGGCCTTCAAGGGAGTTACTTTCGTAGCGCCGTCTTCCAGCTTGATGTCGCGGCCGTCGGCTGCTGCCAGGGTGATCGCGCCGGTTACCGAGTCTGCCTTTGCCGTAACACCGGTCTTGCCCGAGATCTCATTGATCGCGGAGGCAACGTTGGCGCCTTGTGCCGTAGCGGAAGTGGCACCGGCAATCTTGCCAACTTCAACGCCATTGATCTTGAAGGCGCCGGCTTCATAACCTTTCGATGCTGCTTTCGGTGCAACGGCAGAAATATCCTTTTCGAACGTTTTCCCAGTTGCGGTATCGAGGCCGGTTTGCGCTGCAAGGTTGGCTGCAGTATAAGTACCTTCGGTTTTTACCTTGATAGGTTGACCGTTGGTCGAGGTCAAGGTGACCTTGCCGTCTTTTTCCACGGAAGCGGAAACGCCGGTTTGGTCTTTTACCTTATTGATGGCTTCGGCGACGTTGGCGCCTTGGGCGATCAAGGCACTCGGACCACCGGCGACCGGTGGGTTCGCCGTCAGATCGGCCTGAACGCCTTTCGAGATGGCGCCGATGCTGACGCCGTTGATCGAGAAGCTGTTGGCCGCAATGTCGGCTGCTGCGGTAGGGATGTCGCCTTTTGCAGTGATGGAGCTGGCAACAGTCGTATTGGCCGTCGCAGTCACACCCGACTGACCAGCCGACGCATTGATAGCCTGGGCCAGGGCGTATGCCGACGACGCACTTTGACCTGCCTGGGTGCCTGCCACGGTCGGGCCAACCGAGGTGCCGTTCAGGGTCAGGTCGCCGGCGGACAGGGCGGCGGTGGTCAGGCCCGAGGTCAGCGTCGAGGTGCCGGTGGTGCCGGTGCCGAGCTTGTCGGTGTTCAGGTTGGCAATTTCCTTGACCTGGATGCGGTCATTGCTGTTGTTGTTGGCGCCGACCTGGAAGCTTTGCGCGCTGAACGAACCATCCAGCAGGCTGATGCCGTTGAAGTTGGTCGACTTGGCGATACGGTCGATCTCGTCCTTCAGCTGGCCGACTTCGGTCTGGATCGAGGCGCGGTCTTCGTCCGAGTTACTGCCGTTCGAGGACTGGACGGCCAGGTCGCGCATGCGCTGCAGGATGTCGGAAGCCGAGGACAGGCCGCCTTCGGCCGTCTGGGTCAGCGAGATGCCGTCGTTGGCGTTGCGGGTTGCAACGTCGAGGCCGTTGATCTGGGAGGTCATGCGGCTCGCAATGGCCATACCGGCAGCATCGTCCTTCGCGCTGTTGATGCGCAGACCGGTCGACAGGCGCTGCATCGAGGTGGTCAGGGCAGATTGCGACTTCGACAGGTTGTGCTGCGCGTTGAGCGAGCTGATATTGGTATTGATGACGTTCGACATGGAGATTCTCCAAACTTGCTTTTAGGGTGGCAACGTGCCGGTTTCACTTTGGTGTGCCACGCTGTCCCGTGACATTCACACCGCTGTTGATGCTGGTAACGTACTTATCGCTGGAAACTTTATAGCCAACAGTAAAAAATTTTCGTACGGCAAGCAATTCGATACAAAAAACGCCGGCATGCCGGCGTTTTCGTATCAATTTTATAATTGGACCCCCGCCTTCGCGGGGGCGACGGGGGCCTTCGCGGGGGTGACGGGGTTTTAGTCCGCAATCACCACCCGGTTCTTGCCGCTGGTCTTGGCCTTGTACATGGCGTCGTCGGCGCGCGCCATCAGGGAAGCCTGGTCCTCGTTCTGGTGGCGCAGCGCGACGCCGCAGGAGAAGGTGATCAGCATTTTCTCGTTATCGTGCAGGAAGAAGTGCCTGGTCAGCTCGCGCTGCACCCGCACCATGGCCGCGCCAGCAGCCTCGACGCTGGTTTCCGGCAGCAGGATCAGGAATTCCTCGCCACCGAAGCGGGCGATCACGTCCATCGAGCGCAGCGTGTCCTTGACTACCTTGACCAGGTGGCGCAGGGCCTTGTCGCCGGCCAGGTGGCCGTAGGTGTCGTTGAGCTTCTTGAAATTGTCGAGGTCGAGCAGGGCCACGCACAGCGGCGTGCCGCGGCGGTCGGCGCGGGCGCTTTCGCGCTCGAACACGTCGTCCAGGCCGCGGCGGTTGAGGCTGCCGGTCAGCTGGTCTTCGCGCACCAGCTCGCTCATGTGCTGCAGCTTGGCTTCGAGTTCCTTGATGCGGCTTTCCGCTTCCTGCACTTCCTGGTGCGCGGCGATCATGCGGTCGCGCGAGGCCAGCGCCTCGGCCTGCACCGTGCGGGTCTCGCGCAGCACCTCTTCCAGCACCAGGTTCAGTTCCTCGATGTTGGCGGCGCCGCGGATGCGTTCCGAAAAGCCGCCGATCTTTTCCTGGTAGTCGCCGGTGGACGCCGCCACCGAGCCGAGACGGTCGATGAAGGTCATCATCATGTTCTTCATGGTCGCCTTGACGTCGGCGATGCCGTGCCTGAGCTGGCCCTGCTTGTAGATGACGTCCTTCAGGCTGCGCGTCGCGTCTTCCAGCGCACGCTGGTCGAGCGGACCGCCGATCAGATCCTGCACGGCGGCGATCTGGCCGCGCATCCAGCTGTCGTCGTCGAGCAGTTCGCTGACGTTCTCCAGCAGCAGCTTGAACAGGCGCAGCAGCAATTCCTGCTGTTCGGCGGTGTCGCCGTTTTTCACTTCGATCTGGTAGCAGAGTTCCTTCAGGCGCGCGCCGATCTCGTTCAGCGCGGCCTCGTCGTGCGCGCTCTTGACCGCGGTGCCCAGCGATTCCGCTTCGCCGGCCAGCACCGAGCCGGGCGGTAGCAGGGCGGCGACCGCGAAGCTCAGGGTACGGCTGAGCAGGTCGCGCATCTGCTTCGACGCCGGGTCTTCGACGCCCAGCGCCAGCACAGGGTGGGTGTGGCGGCGCAGGTGCTTTTCGGCCAGCTGCGACAGCATGCGCGCATAAGCGTCCCAGTCGCGCCCCTTGACCGCACGGTTCAGGCGCGCGCCGATCTCCGCCAGTTCGCCCGGGATGTCCGCCAGGCGGTAGGCAAAGCCGGACAACACGTTTTCCGCGCCCGGATCCGGCTGTGCGGCCGCGTTGGCAGGGGGAGGCGCGCTGACGCCGGCGATCTCGTCATAGATGGCGCGGTAGGCGTCGGGCGTGGGCGCGATGCGCCGGGTGGCGAGCCGGCGGAACGCTTCTCGGGCGATCTCGGCCGGGTTCAGGGACGGGCTGGACATGATGGACTGTGCTGCTTGGAATAATTATGCCCGTTATGCTAGCCAATTTCGCCAAAAATTGATCGTTGGAAAAAGCGTCATAACACCGCTCACTTATGCGGACTGTATGGACAAAGAAGTAACTAGTCGATCAGCTGGTTACGAATCGCATAATGCGTCAGCTCGGCGCTGGTTTTCAGGTTCATCTTCGCCAGCAAGCGCGAGCGGTATTCGCTGATCGTCTTCACCGACAGCGAGAGTTCCTTGGCGATTTCGCTGACCGTCTTGCCGGAGGCGATCATCATCAGGGTCTGGTATTCGCGGTCGGACAGGTTTTCGTGGGCCGGCTTGTCGTGGTTTTCGCCGATCTGGGCCGCCAGCACCTGGGCCAGCTGGGCGCTCACATAGCGCTGGCCGCCCGCGACCTGGCGGATCGCGTTGACCAGTTCGCGCGGCGCGCTCTGCTTGGTCAGGTAGCCGGAGGCGCCGGCCTTCAGCGAGCGGATCGCGTACTGGTCTTCCCTGTGCATGGACAGCATCAGCACGGCCAGCTCTGGCTTGTCGTCCTTGATCTGCTTGAGCACCTCGATGCCGTTGCGGTCGGGCAGGGAGATGTCGAGCAGCAGCACGTTGCAACGGGATTTACGGAACAGCTTGATGGCGTCCAGGCCCGTTTCCGCCTCGCCGACGACGCTGATGTCGCGCTCTTCGGCGAGGATCTGTTTCAGGCCTGCACGCACGATGGCGTGGTCGTCGGCAATAAAAACGCGGATGCTGGCTTTTTCGGTCATGCTCGGGTGGTTTCGGGTTGCCGGCTCGTCGAGGGTGACGCGGCCAGCCTGATCTTGACGCTCACCATCGTGCCACCGCCGGGCGCCGGCGACAAGCTGAAGGTGCCGCCCAGTGCCCGGGCCCGCTCGCTCATGCCGCGCAACCCGAAGGAGTGCGGCTTGAGGCGGTCGGCCGGGGTGAGGCCGCGGCCATTATCGCAGATGGTGAGGGTCAGGTGCTGGCGCTGGCGGCGCAGCGTGACGGCGACCCGGGTCGCGCCGGCGTGCTTGGCGATATTCGTCAGCGATTCCTGGAAGATGCGGAACAGGGCGCTGGCATGGTCGGGGTCGAGTTCGCCCTCGAAATCCTCGCCGTCGGTGCCGTCGGTCCGGAAAGTACAGGCGATGCCCATCTGCTTCTCGAACTCGCGCGCCTGCCATTCCAGCGCGGCGACGATGCCCAGGTCCAGCGTCGACGGCCGCAGGTCCAGCGAGATCCGGTGCACCGCCTCGATGGTGCGGTCGACCAGGCTGTCCAGGTACGCGGCCTTTTCCTGCAGCGAGGGCTCCTCCGGCAGGCGCGCCGCCAGCATGGCCAGCGCCATCTTGATCGCCGTGAGGTTGCCGCCGAGGTCGTCGTGGATCTCGCGTGCGATGCGGGTGCGCTCCTGCTCCTTGACCTGTTCGATGTGCGCGGTCAGCTCGGCCAGGCGCGCGCGCGAGCGCTTCGCTTCTTCCTGCTCCAGTTTGCTGGCCGTGATGTTGGTCATGATGCCGTCCCACTGCATGCCGCCGTCCTCCAGGGGCAGGGGCGTGGCGCGCAGGTTGATCCACTTGACGTCGTTCCAGGTGTCCTCGATGCGGATCCGGCCTTCCCAGTTCCAGGCGCAGGCGCAGGCGATCGAGGCCTGCATCGTGTCGCCGTAGCTTTTCCGGTCTTCCGGCAGGATCAGCTGCGGAAAGCGTCCGGGGTCCTGCTGCAGCTCGCTCACCGACAGGCCGAGCAGGGCGGCGCAGCCTTCGCTCAGGTAGGGAAAGGCCGTGCTGCCGTCCGGATGCCGCACGAACTGGTAGACCAGGCCCGGCATGTGGTCGACCACGGCGTTGAAGCGCGCCTGGTATTCCTGCAGCGCGGCGTTGGCGGCGTGCGCGAGCGACTGGTCGTCGCCGATCGCCAGGAACAGCGAGCGGCCGTCGCGCACGATGCGCAGGAAACACAGCTTGATCGGATAGCGGCTGCCGTCGGCGCGCAGGAAGCGCGTGGACAGGCTGACCTGGGCGCCGATTTCCTGGCCCAGCGAGGCCAGCAGCGTGTCAAACGTGGCGGCGTCCAGGCTGGGCGCCAGGTCGAACGGCGTCATGCCGCACAATTGTTCCAGGCCGTAGCCGAGGTTCTGGCGCGCGGCCTGGTTGACGTCGACCAGGCGCAGGGTCTCGGCGTCGAGCAGGTAGATCTCGGTGGTGGCGGCCTGCATCGCGGGGGCCAGCTTGGTATCGTTGTCGGTCATGGTGTCATCCTCAGCGGCGCCGTGCGCGCCATAGTACGACAAAGCGGCGCAGCACCCGCGATGCGCGGCTGGCATGGCGGCTGCCGAAGGGCACGGCGGCACGCCGGCCGCGCAGCCGGCGCGCAATGCGCATGCGCCACTGGCGCAGCCTGCGCCGCGAAGCCTGCAGCATCTGCCGAGCCCGCAGGAAGGCCTGGCTGGCGCGTAGCCGGCCGACCCAGTGGTTTTTCAGCGTCATGAACCAGCCGTGGCAGCGCGCGAACCAGCCCACCGCCAGCAGGGTCGGCAGGGTCAGCGTGTAAATCCGGGCCACCACCGCCGCCCCGCCCAGCTTGGCGATCACGATGGTGGCAACGCCCGACACGGCGTGGCCGTGCGCGATCGCCACCAGGGCCAGCAGCTTGACCGGCAACAGCATCAGTCCGGGCAGCACGAACAGGCACAGCGCGCCCCAGGGCGGCAGCAGGCGCACGCGCGCTTCGAGCGCCACCAGCAGCGGCCAGCGTGCCAGGCCGGCGCCAAGGCGCGCACCGACGTCCCAGCACCACTCTTCGAGCAGCAGGATCAGGGCGGCCAGGTGCACCAGTCGCGCGAACAGCCTGGTGCGGGCATTCGTCATGGCTCGTGTCATGCCCGAATGATACGGGAAATGCCGGGCCCCACCGGCGCAGCGTTGGCGCGCATGCATCATGTTTGTACGCTTAAGGCTACAATGAGGCCATGAACAAGGCTTTTGTAAAAGAGTCCGACAACGAGGACGATGACGATACCCTGGCGCTGGCCCAGCAGATTCCGGCCGGCTCCAAGAACTACATCACCCCCGCCGGCCACAAGGCCATCAAGGACGAACTGCTGCAGCTGATCGATGTCGACCGGCCGGAAGTCGTGCGCGTGGTGCACTGGGCCGCCTCGAACGGCGACCGCTCGGAAAACGGCGACTATATCTACGGCAAGCGGCGCCTGCGCGAAATCGACCGCCGCATCCGCTTCCTCACCAAGCGCCTGGACTCGGCCTTCGTGGTCGACCCGTCCGTTCATTACGGCAACGACCAGGTCTTCTTCGGCGCCACCGTCAGCTATCTCAACAAGGCGGGCGAGGAGCACACCGTCACCATCGTCGGCATCGACGAGCTCGATCCGCTGAAGGGCAAGATCAGCTGGATCTCGCCGGTGGCGCGCGCGCTGACCAAGGCGCGCGAGGGCGAGGTCGTCACCCTGCAGACCCCGCTGGGCACGGACGAGCTGGAAATCCTCAGCGTCGACTATCCCGAACCGATCACGGACTGATTCCATGAAATACCCCACCGAGACCGCGCGCGAGCCGGATGCGCTCGCCGCATTGCGCTCGGCCACGCACAGCCGCCATGAGGAACTCGACAGCGGGCTGCCGATCGGCGCACCCGATGCTTCCCTGAGCGATTACGCAGCGCACCTGAGCATGCTGCGCGCCTGGCTGGCGCCGCTGCAGGACTGGCTGCGCACTTTCGACGATGGCCCGCAGTGCGACGCACAGTTCGACCAGGCTGGCCGCCTGGCGCTGATCGAGCAGGACCTGGCGGAGCAGGGCATGCCGCCAGCGTCCTCCGGCGCGGCCGGCGTGATCGGCTGGCCGCTTGACGCCAGTCCCGCCTGGCGCTGGGGCGTGTGCTACGTGATCGAAGGTTCGCAACTGGGCGGCGCCGTGCTCTACCAGCGCCTGCACGAGCGGCTGGCCCCGCATCCGCTGCGCTACCTGAAAGGGGCGGACACCGGGCCCGGCCCGCGCTGGCGCGCCTTCATGCAGGCGCTGCGCGCGCAGGTGCGCAGCCCGCAGGAGATCCTTGAAGCCAGCGCGGGCGCCTGCGCCGCCTTCGACAGTATCCTGGCGCTGGGCATGCACAGGCGCTAGCCTGCCATGCACCTCTACCGGGAATTCCCGCCGCATCCGCCTCTAGCCGGCCTGGTCGCCTGCCTGTGGAGCAGCCATGCCGTGCCGGGCGGCGCGCCGCTGCGCCACCGCGTGCTGCCGGATAACTGCATCGATATCCTGTGGCAGGACCGCGCGCCTGCCGGCTTCGTGGCCGGCATGATGTCGCGCCCGCACCGGGTCGAGGTGCTCGAACCCGTGCTGACGGTGGCGGTGCGTTTCCTGCCGGGCGCGGCGCGCGCCTTTTTCGATGTGCCGCTGCACGCGCTGCAGGACGGGCACCCCGGCTTGTCCGAACTGTGGCCGCGCGCCGAGGCCGAGGCGCTGGCGGCGGCGCTGTGGGAACGCGAGCAGACCCTGGCGCAGCGCCTGGCGACGATCGAGCGCGCCTTGCTGGCGCGCCTGCAGCGGCATGCAACGGACCGCGGCGAGCGCCTGGTACGCGCGGCGGTCGGGCTGATCGAGCGTTCCGGCGGCACCCTGCGCGGAGTGCAAGGAGCGCCGGTCGACTGGGCCGGCCTGGCAGGCGAGTGCGGGTATTATGACCAGTCGCACCTGATCCACGAATTCCGGCAGTTCGCCGGCGAGACGCCACAGGCGTTCGCGCTTGGCCGCGTGCCGGCGCCATGACCATCATCGAAACGCATGCCCAAGAAAACCCCGATCTTCCCCGGCCCGCGCACAGGACGCGGCCAAGTCCTCGCGATCCTGCTGTCCAACGCCGACCAGGCCGGCGCCGAGCCGCTGCGCGGCCGCGTGACCCTGGCCGCCATCGTGCGCTCGCTGAAGCGCAAATACCACTGGCCGATCGAGACCACCAGCTTTCCCTCGAACGCGGCCGACGGCCGTGCCACCTGGGCCACGGTGTACAGCCTGCCGCCTGAGGTCATCGACAAGGCGCTGGATGGGCGCGGGCGCGACTGGCTGAAGAGCAGCCTGGGCGACAGGGTTTGACTGCCAACTTTGACAAGTTTCGAATTTTCCGCAGATCCACATCAGAATTTCCTGATGTTTTTATTAATTCCTCCGAGATACACTTTGTTGGCCGTTCAATAACGCGGCTTAACTCATCGGAAAGGAATTCAAATGAACAGGTTGCCATTCAAGGTCATCGGCATCGTCATCGCAGCGATCGTCGTGGTATCGCTCGCGCCTTTCGGCACCGTACCGTCCGGACACCGGGGCGTGATGACGACCTTCGGCAGCCCGAGCGACCAGGTGCTCAGCGAAGGCATCCACTTCCGCATCCCGCTGGCGCAGAAGCTCAACCTGGTCAACGTCTCGATCCAGAAGGGCGAAGGCGACGGCGATGCCGCTTCGCGCGACCTGCAGATCGTGCACACCCGCGTGGCGCTGAACTACCACGTCAAGCCGGAAGCGGCGATGACGGTGTTCCGCGACCTCGGCAACGAGCCCGGCACCCGCATCATCATCCCGTCGGTGCAGGAAGCCGTGAAGGCCGTCACCGCGCGCTTCACCGCCGAGGAACTGATCGCCAAGCGCACCGACGTGCGCGACCAGATCATGGTCCAGCTGCGCGAACGCCTGGGACGCCACGGCATCGTGGTCGACGAGTTCTCGATCGTGAACTTCAACTTCTCGCGCTCCTTCAACGAAGCGATCGAAGCCAAGACCACGGCCGAGCAGCTGAAGCTGAAGGCCGAACGCGACCTGCTGCGTATCGAAGTGGAAGCCAAGCAGCGTGTGGCCCAGGCCCGGGCCGAAGCCGAATCGCTGGCGATCCAGCGCCAGCAGGTGACCCCGGAGCTGATCCGCCTGCGCGAGATGGAGAACCAGCGCCAGGCCATCGAGAAATGGGATGGCAAACTGCCCAGCGTGGCGGGCGGTGCGATCCCTTTCATTAACGTGAACGGCGCGAAGTAAGGTTTGGGGCGGCCATGAGATGCAATATCCATGGCCGCTTCCGGGACCGGCTAATGCGCGGACAGCTTCATCAGCACGAGCCCGCCGACGATCAGGACCGCGGCGCCAATTCGCATCGGGCCGATCTGCTCGCCCAGGAAGACGATGCCGACGATGAATGCGCCAATCGCGCCAATCCCGGTCCAGACGGTATACGCCGTCCCTAAAGGCAGGGTGCGCATTGCCACGGACAGCAAGCCGAAGCTTGCCGTCATGGTGACGATGGTAACGATGGAATAGGTGGGATGGGTAAAACCATTCGACAGTTTCATCGAATATGCCCATACGACTTCGAACAGACCGGCGACAAGCAACAGGATCCAGGCCATGACGGCTCCCTCTTCAAGCCGGGCCGTCCCGCATGTTTTCCCGGATGGGGGAGGTCGTCCTCCGATCCCGGCATTGTAGCGGAGCTTCCATTTTTCCAATACCCGGCCATGCTGAAATGGCATGATGTGGCTTTTACCGGGATGTCAGGAGACAAAAAATGATCAAGGGATTACGCACCGTGAAGTACCCCGTACCGGACCTCGACCAGGCCAAGGCCTGGTTTGCCGAGGCCTTCGGCACCGCGCCTTACTTCGACCAGCCGTTCTACGTCGGCTTCGCCATCGGCGGCTTCGAGCTGGGTTTGGTGCCGGACGGGACGCCGGGCACCGCGGGCTCGGTGGTGTACTGGGGCGTGGACGACATCGAGGCCGAGGTCGCGCGCATCGTCGGGCTTGGTGCGACGGAACACGAGGCGATCCAGGATGTGGGGGAGGGGATCAGGGTGGCGGAGCTGAAGGACCCGTTTGGGAATGTGCTGGGGCTGATCCAGAATCCGCTGTTCGATACGGCTGCGGTGTCCTAGTCGTCGTCCCCGCGCAGGCGGGAACGACGATGAGTCAGGTCCGCTCGCGCTCGACCCGGTTCACGCCCGCCACGCGCCGCAGGTTGCGGATCAGGTGGGCCAGGTGCACGCGGTCCTTCACCTGGATCGTGAAGCGCAGCTGGGTCATCATGTGTTCATCGTCCTCGTCCATGCCGACGTAGGTGATGTTGGCGTCGGACTCGCCGATCTCGGCGGCCACGCGGGCCAGGATGCCCTTCTCGTTGTTGATCAGGAGGCGGATGCGGCAGTCGAAGCGGCGGTTCAGCTCATTGCCCCACTGGACCGCGATCCAGCGGTCCGGCTCCTTGTTGCGCAGGCGCTTGGCCTGCGAGCAGTCGCCGGTGTGCACCACCAGGCCCTGGTCGCGGCGCAGCTGGCCGACGATCTGGTCGCCCGGGATCGGCAGGCAGCAGGGCGCCAGCTGGACCGAGACACCTTCGCTGCCGTAGATCGTGACCGGATCCAGTTCGGGCGAATTGCTCGGCTGGGCCGGCACCGCGTCGACCGGCGCATCCATCATGCCGAAGATGTGGCGCGCCACCAGCGCCGGCATGCGCTTGCCGATGCCGATGTCGGCGTACAGCTCTTCCATCGACTTGGCCGAGGATTCGGCCAGCAGCTTGTCGATGGTGGAGGGCGAGAGTTCGCCGCGGATGCCCAGCTGGGCCAGCGCCTGGCTCAGCAGTTCCTGGCCCAGCTCCACCGATTCGTTCAGGTTGATGGTGCGCAGGTAGTGGCGGATCGCGGAACGCGCCTTGCCGGTACGGACAAACGACAGCCAGGTCGGGCTCGGGCGCGAATCCGGGTCGGTCTCGATCTCGACGATGTCGCCGTTGCGCAGCTCGGTGCGCAACTGGGCCGGCTCGTGGTTGATCTTGACCGACACGGTATGGTCGCCGATGCCGGTGTGGATCGAGTACGCGAAGTCGAGCGGGGTCGCGCCGCGCGGCAGGGCGATGATCTTCGACTTCGGGGTGAACACATACACCGAGTCCGGGAACAGGTCGACCTTGACGTGCTCGAGGAACTCGGCCGAGTCGCCGGTCTGCTGCTGGATGTCGAGCAGCGACTGCAGCCAGGCGTGGGTGCGCTGCTGCAGGTCCGACATGTTTTGGTCGCCGGTCTTGTACAGCCAGTGCGCCGCCACGCCGCTCTCCGCGGTGCGGTGCATTTCCTGGGTGCGGATCTGGAATTCGACCGGGGTGCCGTAGGGGCCAATCAGGGTGGTATGCAGCGACTGGTAGCCGTTGATCTTGCGGATCGCGATGTAGTCCTTGAACTTGCCGGGCATCGGCTTGTACAGGGCGTGCAGGGTGCCGAGCGCCACGTAACAGTTCGGGACCGTGTCGACCACCACGCGGAAGCCGTACACGTCCAGCACCTGCGAGAACGACAGGCGCTTGTTGCGCATCTTTTTATAGATGCCGAACAGGGTCTTTTCGCGGCCGTAGACTTCGGCCTGGATGCCTGCCACGCCCAGCTGGTTCTTGACCGCGTCGAGGATTTTCTTGACCACCTCGCGGCGGTTGCCGCGCGCGGCCTTGATCGCTTTCGCCAGCGTCTGGTAGCGCAGCGGGTACAGGTGCGAGAACGACAGGTCCTGCAGCTCGCGGTAGATGTCGTTCAGGCCGAGCCGGTGCGCGATCGGCACGTAGACTTCCATGGTCTCGCCGGCGATGCGGCGCTTCTTGGCGGGCGCCATCACGCCCAGCGTGCGCATGTTGTGCAGGCGGTCGGCCAGCTTGATCAGGATGACGCGCACGTCCGACGCCATGGCCAGCAGCATCTTGCGGAAGTTCTCGGCCTGGGCCTCGACCACGCTCTGGAATTCGATCTTCTCCAGCTTGGACAGGCCGTCGACCAGGTTCGCGACCTGGGGGCCGAAGCGCTCCAGCAGCTCTTCCTTCTTGACGTCCTGGTCCTCGATCACGTCGTGCAGCAGCGCGGCCATGATGGCCTGGGCGTCCAGCTTCCAGTCGGCGCAGATCTCGGCGACGGCGATCGGGTGGGAGATATAGGGTTCGCCCGACTTGCGCACCTGGCCGAGGTGCATCTCATCGGAGAAGCGGTAGGCTTCCTTGACCTTCTTGAGTTCAGCGGGCGTGAGGTATTCGCCCAACTTGCTGGCGAGGTGGGAAATCGACGCGACACCTGGAGCAGGGGCCGGCTCGGCTTCGTGCGGCTTGCTGGCAGGCCTGCCGGGTCTGCCTTTGGTGGTGCTTGCGTGGGTGGATTCCGGGGGAGACAAGGTCATACTCGAAGATAATCAGCCGCTGTGTGGGGACAGCATAGCAGAATAAGCCGGGGTCAGAGCCCGCTTGATGCGCTTGAGCTCCAACCCCGGCTTATTCTTGTACTGCCGATGCCGGCTGGCGTAATTACATCGGGACCTTTTTCAGCATCTCGATGCCGACCTTGCCGGCGGCGATTTCACGCAGGGCGACGACGGTCGGCTTGTCCTTGGCTTCGACCTTCGGGGTGTGGCCCTGCAGCAGCTGGCGCGCGCGGTAGGTCGCGGACAGGGTCAGCTGGAAGCGGTTCGGGATATTCTTCAGGCAGTCTTCGATGGTGATGCGGGCCATGGTGTGCTCCTAGATCTGGAAATAAATTGCGAATCGGTCGCTAACCCCGAAGGGTTCAGCTCTGCGGTTGGTGCGCGTGGATGCCTAACTGCGCGAACAGCGAAGCATTGCGGGCCGCCTGCTGGGCGAATCGTGCTCGTGTCGCTTTGACAATCGCCCTCAGCTCGGACAGGGCGACGTTGAACTCTTCGTTGATGATAGCATATTCGAACTCCGGAGCGTGAGCGATCTCACCGCCCGCGGCCAGCAAACGTCGCGTGATGATGTGCGGTTCGTCGGTGCCGCGCTTGTGCAGGCGCTCTTCCAGCGCCGCGATCGACGGCGGCAGGATGAAGATGCCGGCTGCATCCGGGAACAACTTCTTGACCTGGCGCGCGCCCTGCCAGTCGATCTCCAGCAGGATGTCGGTGCCGTTCTTCATTTCCTGTTCGACGCTCAGGCGGCTGGTGCCGTAGTAATTGCCGTGCACCTCGGCCCATTCCAGGAACTCGCCACGGTCGGCGCGGGCGACGAAGTCGTCGGCGGTCGTGAAGTGGTAGTGGACGCCGTCCTGTTCGCCCGGGCGCGGCGGACGCGTGGTGGTCGAGATCGACAGCTTGATGCCGGGCTCCTGCGCCAGCAGGGCATTGACCAGGGTCGATTTGCCGGCGCCGGACGGGGCGGCGACAATGAACAGGCTGCCGGAGAAGGCGGTGGTGATCATGGTTGTTCCTTTTGCTACGTTTTCGATGTTCATAAATCCACGTGGGCACGGAACACCCACCCCGTAGGGTGGGCACACCGTGCCCACGCATGCCAAGCTTGAAAAGCCGGCGATTGATCAGTGGGGTCAGAATTCGGGGTCAGAGCCCGGTGTTCACGGGTGGGCTCTGACCCCGAATTCATGACCCTCGATTATTCGAGATTCTGCACCTGCTCCCGCATCTGCTCGATCAGCAGCTTCAGCTCCATCGACGCATCCGCCAGCTCCTTGACCGAGGCCTTGGCGCCCAGCGTGTTCGCTTCGCGGTTCAGTTCCTGCATCATGAAGTCGAGGCGCTTGCCGACCTGGCCGCCCTTTTTCAGGATGTGGCGGGTCTCGTTCAGGTGCGCGGTCAGGCGCGACAGCTCTTCCGAGACGTCGATGCGGATGCCGTACAGCGTGACTTCCTGGCGGATCCGCTCGAACACTTCCTGGCGCGTCAGCACCTGCGGGTTGCCGTGGCCGGCCAGGCCCAGCGCGTCCTGCATGCGTTCCACCGCCTTCTGCTGGAATTGCGAAATCACCTGCGGGATCAAAGGCGTGATGCGCTTGACGATGGCTTCCATCGATTCGATGCGCGACAGCAGCATCGCCTCCAGGGCGGCGCCTTCGCGCTTGCGGCTGTCGACGAAAGCGGCCACCACCTGTCTGGTGAGGGCGGCGACGTCGGCCTGCAGCGATTCCTGGCCCACCTGCGCTTCCTCGATCACGCCCGGCCAGCGCAGCAGTTCTGCCACGGTCATCAGCGGGGCCGAGACGAAATGGCGCGTGACTTCGGATTGCAGCCGTGCCAGGTCGGCCAGCAGTTCCTGGTTCAGTACCTGGGAGCCGCTCGCCGCCTTGCGGCCGAAGGATAGGCGGACTTCCACCTTGCCGCGCGTGATCGCCGCCATGATCGCCGAGCGCAGGTCGGGTTCCAGCGCGCGCAGTTCGTCGTTGATGCGGAACTGCAGGTCGAGGAAGCGTGAATTGACGCTCTTGATCTCGATGGTGAGGGTGCCGGCAGCGCCTTCGCTGGTGGCGACCGCATAACCTGTCATGCTAGAAATGCTCAATGGAATCCCCGAGTTATCACGGGGCCGCGAGGGCCCCTTTATTCTTTACAAAGCGGTGATTTATCCACACAATCGCCGTGTTACGCAAGGAATACTTCCCACATGGCTGCACAAAATAACGCTCCCCTGCCCGATGGGCTGGAAATTGGCGGATATCGCATTGTAAAGAAAATTGCGTCCGGCGGGTTCAGTATTGTTTATCTTGCATATGATGGCGACGGCAATGCGGTCGCGATCAAGGAATACCTCCCCAGCGCCCTGGCGCTGCGCCAGCCCGGCCAGCTGATTCCCATCATTTCGAAGGCCAATCTGCCGGTGTTCCGCATCGGCCTGAAGTGCTTTTTCGAGGAGGGCAGGGCGCTGGCCAGGATCGTCCATCCGAACGTGGTGCGGGTCCTGAACTTCTTCCGCGCCAACGACACGGTCTATATGGTGATGGCCTACGAATCGGGCCATTCGCTGCAGGAGCAGATCGCGCGCCTGCTGGCCAAGGGCCAGCGCGCCAGCGAAGGCTTCATCCGCCAGGCCTTCAAGGGCGTCTGCGGCGGCCTGCGCGAAGTCCACGCCAACAAGCTGCTGCACCTGGATCTCAAGCCCGCCAACGTCTACCTGCGTACCGACGGCACCCCGCTGCTGCTGGACTTCGGCGCCGCGCGCCAGACCATCAACACCGACGTGCCGACGCTGGCGCCGATGTACACGCCCGGCTTTGCCGCCCCCGAGCTGTATGCGAAGGGCGCCGCGCTCGGCCCCTGGACCGACATCTACAGCATCGGCGCGGCGATCTACGCCTGCATGGCCGCCGCGCCGCCGCAGCCGGCCGACCAGCGCCGCACCCGCGACGAGATGCCCGAGCGCTTCGCCAGGATCGCAGATGCGTATTCGCCCGAACTGCTGGCGATGACGCGGGCCTGCCTGGACATGGACCCGCTGGCGCGTCCGCAGAGCGTGTTCGCGGTGCAGAAGGTGCTGCAGGCGGCCATGCCCGGCGCGCCGGTGCCGGCCGCGCCGGCCGCGTCCGCCGCGCGGCCCGCAAAAGAACGGGCCGACGCGCCCGCGGCATCCGGCTGGCGCAGCCTGGTCGGCCGCATCAATCCCTTCGCCTAGGAACCGCCATGCAGTTTTCCGTCTACCAGCAAAGCCACATCGGCGGCCGCAAGGTCAACCAGGACCGCATGGGCTACAGCTACACGCGCGAAGCCCTGTTGCTGGTGCTGGCCGACGGCATGGGCGGCCACCAGCGCGGCGAGGTCGCGGCCGGCATCGCCCTGCAGACCATGTCGGCGCTGTTCCGCAATGCGGCCACGCCCTGGGTCAGGAAGCCCGAGCGCTTTCTGGAAGAAGCCTTCATGCAGGCCCACGAAGCGATCCAGCGCTACGCCCGCGAGCAGGGCATGCCGGACAACCCGCGCACCACCATCGTCGCCTGCCTGGTTCAGCACAACTGCGCGGTGTGGGCGCATTGCGGCGACTCGCGCCTGTACTGGCTGCGCCGCGGCCAGATCCTGGCGCGCACGCGCGACCACTCGCACATCGAACACCTGATCGCCAAGGGCCTGGCCGACCCCAGCGAGCGCAATACCCACCCCGACCGCAATAAACTCTACAGCTGCCTCGGCGCCAACACGCCGCCGCGGGTCGAGCTGTCGCGCCAGGCCAGCCTGGAGCCGGGCGACGTGCTGCTGCTCTGCTCGGACGGCCTGTGGGGCATCCTGCCCGACACCGAGATCGTGCACCAGCTGTCGACCCACACCATCGTGCAGGCGGTGCCGGACATGATCGGCATGGCCACCGCGATCGCAGGCAGCCGGGGCGACAACACCACCGCCCTCGCCATCCAGTGGCAGGGCGCGCACGATGCGGCTTCCAGCGGCGACGACGGCATGGTCTCGACCCTGATGCTGCCCGAAGGCGAAGTCACGACGCGCCTGGCCGAGCAGCCGGCGGCCGATCCGGCCGATCCGGCCACCGCGGCGCTGGACGACTTCGACGACGAGGACATCGAAAAGGCCATCGCCGAGATCCGCGACGCGATCGAAAAATCTTCCCAGCTACTCAAATGATCGAATAAAAGGACTCAAATGACTTTCACGACCCGCCCCAGCAACCGCAGCGTCGAGCAGCTGCGCAACATCCGCATCACCCGCCAGTACACCAAGCACGCCGAAGGCTCGGTCTTGATCGAATGCGGCGACACCAAGGTGATCTGCACCGCCAGCATCGAGGAGAAGGTGCCGGGCTTCCTGAAGGGCAAAGGGCAGGGCTGGATGACGGCGGAATACGGCATGCTGCCGCGCTCGACGCACACGCGCATGGACCGCGAAGCCGCGCGCGGCAAGCAGTCCGGCCGCACCCAGGAGATCCAGCGCCTGATCGGCCGCTCGCTGCGCGCCGCCTTCGACCTGGAAGCCTTCGGCGAGCGCACCCTGCACCTGGACTGCGATGTGATCCAGGCCGATGGCGGCACCCGCACCGCGTCGATCACCGGCGCGATGGTGGCGGCCTACGACGCCTTCAATGCGCTGGTCGGCCGCGGCCTGATCGGCGCCGTGCCGGTCAAGCAGTTCGTGGCGGCGGTGTCGGTGGGCGTGTACAAGGGCATGCCGGTGCTGGACCTCGACTACATCGAGGATTCCGACTGCGACACCGACATGAACGTGGTGATGACCGACCTCGGCCACTTCGTCGAAGTGCAGGGCACGGCCGAGGGCGCGGCCTTCTCGCGCGCCGGCATGAACCGCCTGCTGGACCTGGCCGAGAAGGGCATCCGCGAGCTGGTGACCCTGCAGAAGCAGTCGCTGGGCCTGATCGGCTGAGCGCCGTTACAGCTTCTCGATCTGCCGGTCGATCGCCTTGCGGGCGCGCTCGTTGCGCTCGCTGTAGCGGTCGGTCAGGTAATCGGTGCGGCCGCGCAGCAGCAGCGTCATCTTGAAGAGCTCTTCCATCACGTCGACCACGCGGTCGTAGTAGGCGGAAGGACGCATGCGGCCGGCTTCGTCGAACTCCTTGTAGGCCATCGGCACCGAGGACTGGTTCGGAATCGTGAACATGCGCATCCAGCGCCCCAGCAGGCGCAGCGTGTTGACGACGTTGAAGGACTGCGAACCGCCGCAGACCTGCATCACCGCCAGCGTGCGGCCCTGGCTCGGGCGTATCGCGCCCATCTCGAGCGGAATCCAGTCGATCTGGTTCTTCATCACCGCGGTGATCGCGCCATGGCGCTCCGGGCTGCACCAGACCTGGCCTTCCGACCACAGACAGAGTTCGCGCAGCTCGGCCACCTTCGGGTGCGTCTCCGGCACGCTGCCCACCATCGGCAATTCCATCGGATCGAAGATCTTCACCTCGGCACCGAAATGCTCGAGGATGCGCGCCGCCTCGTAGGTGAGAAAGCGGCTGAAGGAGCGTTCGCGCAGCGAGCCGTACAGCATCAGGATGCGCGGCGGGTGCTGCAGCGCGCCTTGTGGCGCCAGCTTGTCGATGGTCGGCAGGTCGAGCAGTTCGGGTTTGATGTTGGGGAGATTCGGGATCTTGTCCATGATTTCTTTCAGCTCAGTCCAGACCCAGGCGCAGGGCCAGCGCGCTCAAGGTCACCAGAAGAATGGGCAGCGTCAGCAGGATGCCGACCCTGAAATAATAGCCCCAGGAGATGCGGATGTTCTTCGTCGACAGCACGTGTAGCCACAGCAAGGTGGCGAGGCTGCCGATCGGCGTGATCTTGGGGCCCAGGTCGGCGCCGATCACGTTCGCGTAGACCATCGCCTCGCGCACCGCGCCCTGGGCCATAGTGGCGTCGATGGCCAGCGCGCCGACCAGCACGGTCGGCATGTTGTTCATGATGGACGAAAGGATGGCCGTGATGAAGCCCGTTCCCAGCGCGGCGCTCCAGATGCCGTGCTGGGCGCAACGATCCAGCAAGGCCGTCAGCCAGGCGGTCAGCCCGGCATTGCGCAGGCCATACACGACCAGGTACATCCCCAGCGAAAACACGACGACCTGCCACGGCGCCCCACGCAGCACCTCGCGGGTCGGGATGCGCTGCCCGCGCGCCGCCACGGCGAGCAGGAGCAAGGCGCCGGTCGCGGCGACCGCGCTGATCGGCACGCCGGCGTCGTCGAGCCAGAAGAAACCCACGAGCAGCATCGCCAGCACCCACCAGCCGGTGAGGAAGGTGGCGCGGTCGCGGATCGCGTCCATCGGCTGCTTGAGCTGGGCCAGGTCGTAGTCGGGCGGGATGTCCTTGCGAAAGAAGCAGACGAGGGCGGCGAGCGTGGCCGCCACCGCCACCAGGTTGACCGGCACCATCACCGCCGCATAGCGTGCGAAGCCGATATCGAAATAGTCGCTCGATACGATGTTCACCAGGTTCGATACGCCAAGGGGCAGGCTGGCGGTGTCGGCGATGAAGCCGGCCGCCATCACGTAGGCCAGCGTCGCCCGCGGCGTGAAGCGCAGCGCCGTCAGCATCGCGACGACGATGGGCGTCAGGATCAGCGCGGCGCCGTCGTTGGCGAACAGCGCGGCCACCGCGGCGCCGAGCAGGACCAGCAGCACGAACAGGCGCCGGCCGTTTCCTTTTCCCCAGCGTGCCACGTGCAGCGCCGCCCATTCGAAGAACCCGGCTTTGTCGAGCAGCAGGCTGATGACGATCACTGCCACGAAGGTGCCGGTCGCGTTCCAGACGATGTGCCAGACCACCGGGATATCGCCGACCTGGACGACGCCGGCGAGCAGGGCTGCCGAGGCACCGGCGGCGGCGCTCCAGCCGATGCCCAGTCCGCGCGGCTGCCAGATGACCAGGCCGAGGGTGGCGACGAAAATGAGAAAGGCGCTCAGCACGGCGCTGCCCTAGCCGCCGATGCCGCCGATGCGGTCGAGCTCCACCTTCAGGCGCGCACGGTCGGCTTGCAGCAAGTCCGGCGGCAGGGCGAGGAAGGCTTCGATGCGCGCACGCAGGATCGCATAGGCCTGCTCGAAGGCCGCGTCGATTTCCGCATCGGGACCGACCACGTGGCTCGGATCGTCCACGCCCCAGTGCGTATGCAGGACCGGGCCGAGATAGGCCGGGCAGGTCTCGCCGGCGGCACTGGCGCAAACGGTGACCACGATGTCGGGCACCAGCGGCAGCGCGTCCCAGGACTTGCTGAAGTAGCCCGCGGTCGGGATGCCCTTGGCGGCCAGCAGGGCCAATGCCCGCTCGTTCAGCTTGCCCGTTGGCTGGCTGCCGGCGCTGATGGCGCGCCAGCCGCTCGGGGCCAGGTGGTTGAAGACGGCCTCGCCGATGAGCGAGCGGCAGGAATTGCCGGTGCAGAGAAAAAGGACGTTCATGGCAGGGTCAGGCCTTGCAGGCCGGAGGGCAGGGTTCGCCCCCGCAGCAGTTCTCGGTCAGGAAACCGACCAGCGCATTCATCGTGTCGAACTGCGCGGCGTAGATCACGAAGCGGCCTTCCTGGCGCGGCACGATCAGCTTCGCATGGCTCAGTTCTTTCAGGTGGAAGGACAGCGACGAGGGCGGCATGCCGAGCGCGTCGGCGATGCGGCTGGCGGCGAGTCCGGCGGGGCCGGCCTGCACCAGCAGGCGGTAGGCAGCCAGCCGCGATTCCTGGGCCAGTGCTGCCAGGGCTGTTACCGCATCATTGTTGTCCATGCTCGACTCGCGTATCGTTTCGATATTTCGAGTATAGTGGAAATGTATCGCGGCTCGCAAGCGGGGGTGGGTGGTCCGTGACTGTTTACAGGAATTTGAGTGCCGGCGGGCGCATGCTGTCGACGTCGAAGGTTTCGCAGCGCGCCCCGCCGGCCATCATGCTGAAGGGCGAGACGTCGCGGCCGCCGCGCGATGCCGCCAGGCGGCTGTTGAAGACGCCGAAGCCTTTGCCGGCCGGGCGCGGGCCGTCGTCGAGGCGCCCGAAGCCGTCGAAGCCGAAGCCGCCGCGCTCTTCTTCCAGCGCCTCCAGGCGCGCTTCCAGCCGGGCGACGGTCGCGCGCAGCGCAGCCAGCTCGCGCTCCTTCTCGAGCAAGGCCGCCCGATGCGCCGCCTCCAGCTGGCGGATGCGCTGCTGGGCGTCGCCGTGCAGGCGGTCGGCCAGTTCCTCGACGAAGTCGTGCAGGCTGCGCGCGGTGTCTTCGCGCTTGCTGCCGGCATCCAGGCCCGTGTCTTCGTCGGCCAGCTCTTTCAGGAAGCGGTGGATGGTCGATTTCGAGCCGGTATTGCCGAGGGCCAGGCGCACCGCATCGACGGAAGGGTAGCGCCCCGCCGCCAGCAGTTGCTCGCGGCAGGTCCGGACCTGCGATTTTGAAAGACCGCTTCTCGCCATGGGGTGTTATGAACTCGCTTGATTGACCAGGCCGCTGTGCTGCGCCCGGTGCAATTTGGGATGCACGACCGGGATCGTCAGCATGGTACTGCCGACTGCCATCAGCAGCAAGGCCGTGAAGGTTTCGCTGGTGATGATCTGCTTGTCGAGCAGGATGTTGGCGAAGATGATCTCGATCAGCGCCTTGGTCTGCAGCAGCCAGCCGATGATCGAGGCTTCGCCGCTCTTCCAGTTCAGGAGCTTGCCGGCGATATGGGCAGCCGCCAGCTTGCCGCCGACCGAGGCGAACAACAGCAGGCCGGCCGCGAAGAACACCTGGTAGCCGCCCAGGTCCCATTTGGTGCGCAGGCCGGTGCTGAGGAAGAACACCGGCATCAGCACCATCAGCACGTTCTTGAAGAGGGCATCCAGCTGCTCCTGGCCGAACCAATCGGCATCCATCACCACGCCCGCCAGGAAGGCGCCGACCATGAAGTGCAGTCCGGCCCAGTCGGCGCCGAACGCGCAGGCGATCAGCCAGCCGAGGGCGACGTACCAGCGGTCGCTGCGCGGCAGGCGCGCCATCAGGCGGCGGAAGGGCACCGTCAGGAACACGAACAGCAGCAGGAAGCCGAGCTGGCGGCCGACCCGTTCCCAGTCGAGCATGATCAGCGCCAGCACGCCCCAGATCGCGACGTCGTCCAGGCTGGCGTAACGCAGGATGCGCTGGCCCATCGGCTGGCGCAGGATATTCAGCTTTTCGAGCAGGAGCACCAGGATCGGCAGCGCGGTCACGGCGCAGGCCATGCCGGTGCCGAGCATGAACTGCCAGGGCGCCGCCTTCGACCCGATCCAGCCCTGGTATTGCATCAGCAGGAAAGCAGCGGCGCAGCCGGCCAGCAGCGGCATGCCCAGCGACAGGCCGGCCGTGGCCGCGCTCTCGCGGCGGTACTGCCAGACCTTCTTGAGGTCGAGTTCCACGCCGGCCAGCATCACGAACAGCATCACGCCCCATTGCGCGATGCCGTTCAGGGTCTTCACCACGTCCGGATTGAAAACGAATTTGTGGTACTCGGGAAAGAATGCGCCGACCACGCCGGGGCCCAGGATGATGCCCATGATGATCTGGACGATCACCAGGGGCGCAAAATAATCGGTGCGGCACAGGCGCCACACCAGATAGGGGGCGACGAAGATCAGCAGCATCGCCAGCAGGAAGATTTCCGTGGTGCTCATTGCTCAGGTCTCCTTGGTACGTAATTATGTAATGGTGTACGGACAGTGATGCTAACGAACAATTAACCGCATGCAAAGAAATTTCTGCCAGAATGGGAAGGTTTCCACACAAACCTGACTGATCTGATAGGCTGGATTGCAGCGCGCGCAGGCGCAGGGAGGACGAATGACGAACAAGTTCAGCTTACTGGCGCAGGCAGCGCTGCTGGTGATATCGACGGTCGCCGGTATGGCGGCGCAGGCAGCCAACCCGATCGTGCCCGGCTGGTACGCCGATCCGGAAATCCGCATCTTCGATGGCCGCTACTGGATCTATCCGACCTATTCCGACGCTGCCGGCAAGCCGGAACAGCCGCCATCCTTCAACGCCCGGCAACAGCGGCTGCGCGCGCAGAAGCAGCTGATCTGGGAACCCTTCCTGAAGCAGACCTTCCTCGACGCCTTTTCCTCGCCCGACCTGGTGCACTGGACCAGGCACCCGCACGTGCTCGACGTCGAGCGGGTTGCCTGGGCCGCCTATGCCGTCTGGGCGCCTTCGGCCATCGAGCACCATGGCCGCTACTACCTGTTCTTCGGCGCCAACGACATCAAGAGCAACGGCCAGCTCGGCGGCATCGGCGTGGCCGTCAGCGACCGTCCCGAGGGGCCGTTCAGGGACGCGCTCGGCAAACCGCTGATCGGCGAAATCCACAACGGCGCCCAGCCGATCGACCAGATGGTCTTCAAGGACGACGACGGCCAACTTTATATGTATTACGGCGGCTGGAAGCATGCCAACGTGGTCCGGCTGGCGCCCGACCTGCTCAGCCTCCTGCCTTTCCCGGACGGCGTCACCTACAAGGAGATCACGCCGGACCCGGCCTATGTGGAAGGCTCCTTCATGGCCAAGCGCAAGGGCGTGTATTACCTGATGTGGTCGGAAGGGGAGTGGACCGGGCCGGATTACCGCGTCGCCTACGCCATGGGCGCGTCACCGGTCGGGCCCTTCAAGCGTATCGGCACGATCCTCGAGCAGGACGCCAGGATCGCGCGCGGCGCCGGGCACCATTCGATCGTGAACATTCCGGGCAGCGACGACTGGTACATCGCCTATCACCGCCGGCCTTTGAACGACAAGGACGGCAACCACCGCGAACTGGCCATCGACCGGCTGTATTTCAATGAAGACGGTACGATCAGGCCGGTCACGATGACCAGCGAAGGCGTGCCGCCGCGGCCGATCAAAGGCTCAGCACCCTGATTGCCGGCGACGTCGCCGGCACGGCCTTACGCGCATCCTGTGCCCGCGGCGCTTCGACACCCGCACTGCCGGTCGCGGCCCCTGGCGCATCGAACTGGTAGCCGCTGGCCTCGTGCAGTTCCCATGCGCCTTCGCCCTTCAAGCGCAGCACGTGGGTGTGGTGGCGCAGCACCGCCGCCCGGTGCGCGATGCTGATCAGGGTGGTGCCGCTTGCGCGCAGGCGCGCATACAGCGACGCCTCGTTTGCGCTGTCGAGCGCACTGGTCGCCTCGTCGAGGATCACGATGCCGGGTTCGTGCACCAGCACGCGGGCGAAGGCCAGGCGCTGCTGCTCGCCCACCGACAGCAGCTTTTCCCAGTCCTGCACGGCATCCAGGCCGCCCACGCGCTCGGCCAGATAGGGCAGGTGGACCTGCTCGAGGATGGCCAGCAGCCGGTCGTCGCCGAGCTCGCAATCCGCGCTCGGGTAGATCAGCTGGCTGCGCAGGCTGCCGTGCTGCAGGTAGGGCTGCTGCGGCAGGAAGAAAAACTCTTCCATCGGCGGATGGTGGATCGTGCCGCTGCCGCGATGCCACAAACCGGCGATCGCGCGCAGCAGCGAGCTCTTGCCGCAGCCGCTGTCGCCGGTGATGAGCAGGGCGTCGCCCGGCTTGAGGACCAGGTTCAGCTCCTTGATCAGCACGCGGTCGGATTGCGGCGGGTGCAGGGTCAGGGCTTCGAGCGTGAGCTGCTGGCCCGGGCGCTTCTGGATGCGCGGCTGCAGGCTTTCCTCCGCCGGCTTGCCGCTCTCGGCCGGCAGCAGCAGGTTCGACAGCCCCTGCAGGCGGTCGATGCCGGCCACGAAGCGGCTCAGGCTCTCGAAGTTGTCGACGATGACGCCGACCGCGCCCAGCACGGCGGTAAAGGCACCGGCCGCCTGCACCGCGCGGCCGACCTCCAGCTCGCCGGACAGCACCTGCGAGGCCAGGATCACGCTCGGCAGCACCAGGGTCAGCTGGCTGAAGGTGCGCTGGAAGAAGTTGAGCGAACGCTGCTTGCGGATCAGGCGCGCGAAGTTGTTGATGACCTTGTCCAGCTTGCTGTCGATGTGGGCGCGCTCCTGGGTCTCGCCGCGGTAGAAGGCGATCGACTCGGCATTCTCGCGCACGCGCATCAGGCTGAAGCGGAAATCCGCCTCGCGCCGCAACTGCCAGAAATTCAGGTGGATCAGGGGCGTGCCGAACACCCACAAGGCGACCACGGTGCCGGTCAGCGCATACACCGCCAGCACGCCGACCAGCAGGTGCGAAATCGACCACAGCACGGCGCTGAAGGCCACCAGCTGCATGATCGAACCCAGGAAGATCAGCAGGAAGTTGATCGACCTGCCGGTGAAGGTGTTGATGTCTTCGCTGATGCGCTGGTCGGGGTTGTCGATGTCGGGGCTGGCGCCCAGTTCGTAATATTTGCGGCCTTGCAGGTAGCCGTCGAGGAAGCGGCCGGTCAGCCAGCGCCGCCACTTGTTGGCGAACAGGTCGCGCATGTAGTAATAAAAGGCGTAGATCGGCACCGCGAAGGCCAGCACGAACAGGCAGGCGCGTACCGAGGTCCAGAAGCGGTCGCCATTCTTGCTGGCCAGCGCCGAGGTCATTTCGCCGGCCTGGTCGTTCAGCATCACCGCGAACTTGGTTTCGGCCAGCATCAGCACGATCAGCAGGCCGAGCAGCAGCCAGGCCTGCTTCTTTTCTTCGCCCAGCCAATAGGGTTTGGCCACCCTGATAAATTGCTTCCACGCAGCAAGTGACAGGGGCTTGACCCGGCGCTTCTTTTTGGGCGCCGCCGGAGCATCGCTGCCTGCGCCCTTGGTGATATTTACGGATTTCATGAGGGTCAGCATACGGCTGCGTTGGACAGGGTTCTGTGCAGAAACGGACATAGCGGCGACGAAAAAATGCTCGCGCGACAGCCGTGACAATCGGTGAGTGTGTGCGGGAAATCGCTGGCTATACTCATCCATTTCAATGGAGGAATCATGAACACATTTGCCTGCCGCATCCTTCCCGCGCTGGTTCTCGTGGCTGGCCTGCAGCCTGCCTTGGGCAGCGCATGCGCGATCATGAACAAGGAGCAGGCGGCGGAAAGGCAGCGCCAGATCGTCGACGAGACCAAGGCTGAGATTGCGAAGCTCAAGGAACAGGCCGACCTGATCTTCATCGGGCGCTTGTCGAAACTGACTTTCGAGAAGGAAACCGTCGACAAGGACGGCTGGCAGCACCATCAGGCCGTGTTCACGGTCGACAGGCCGATCAAGGGCCATTACCCGGAAGGGCAGGCGCTGCAATTTGCCACGAGCAGGAACCGCGTCTGGGTTTCCATAGGCTGCCGTCCGCAGTTCTGGCAGTTGCCGACCGAAAAAGGCGAAGGCGAGTCCTACCTGGTCTACGCGAAGGAAGGCAGGATCCTCAGGACCAACCACATCCCCGACAGGCCGCAAGCCCTGGGCGCTTACGAGGAAGCCGCATTCATCAGCGACGAGCGCTGACGGGGCCGGGGCGCTAAAATAGCGGCTTCCCCGCGCACCTGATTAAAAGAACATGACCCAACGCCTCATCCTTGCCTCGAACAACGCAGGCAAGCTCAAGGAATTCGCCCAGCTGCTGGCGCCGATCGGCTTCGAACTGCATCCGCAGGGCGAGTTCAAGGTCCCCGAAGCGGAAGAGCCCTTCGGCACCTTCGTCGAGAACGCCCTGCAGAAAGCCCGCCACGCGTCGCGCCTGACCGGCCTGCCGGCGCTGGCCGACGATTCCGGCGTCTGCGTGAACGCCCTCGGCGGCGCGCCCGGCGTGTACTCTGCGCGCTATGCCGGCGAACCGAAGTCGGATGCCCGCAACAACGAAAAGCTGATCGCAGACCTCGCAAGCCACGCCGACAAATCGGCCTATTACTATTGCGTGCTGGTCTACGTGCGCCACGCCGACGATCCGCAGCCGGTGATCGCCGACGGCATCTGGCGCGGCCAGATCGTCGACACCCCGCGCGGCGCCAACGGCTTCGGCTACGACCCTTATTTCCTGATCCCGGCACTGGGCAAGACCACCGCCGAGCTGGAGCCATCCGAGAAGAACGCCATCTCCCACCGCGGCCAGGCGATCCGCGCCCTGGTCGAAAAGCTCAGGTAAGCGAAGCGATGATTCCGATTAAACCCGTCGGCAACGGCGTGGCGGCGAATACCGAGCCGCGTAACCCCGCCACCGCCGCCCTGCAATACCTGCAGCCCGGTTCCCTGAACCTGACGGCGCTGCCGCCGCTGTCGCTGTACATCCACTGGCCCTGGTGCGTGCGCAAATGCCCGTATTGCGACTTCAATTCGCACGAGTCGAAAGGGCCGGTTCCCGAGCAGGCCTATCTCGATGCGCTGCGCCTCGACCTCGAACAGTCGCTGCCGCTGATCTGGGGCCGCAAGATCCAGACCGTGTTCATCGGCGGCGGCACGCCCAGCCTGATGTCGGCGGCCGGCCTCGACCGCCTGCTGTCCGACCTGCGCACCCTGCTGCCGCTGGAAATCAACGCCGAGATCACGATGGAAGCGAATCCCGGCACCTTCGAGGCGGAAAAATTCAAGGCCTATCGCGCCAGCGGCATCAACCGCCTGTCGATCGGCATCCAGAGCTTCAACGGCAGACACCTGCAGGCGCTGGGCCGCATCCACGACGAAAACGAAGCGCGCAAGGCGATCGAGATCGCCCAGGCCAACTTCGACAACTTCAACCTCGACCTGATGTTCGCGCTGCCCGGGCAGACGCTCGAAGAAGCGCAGCGCGACATCGACACCGCGCTGTCCTACGCGCCGCCGCACCTGTCGCTGTACCACCTGACGATGGAGCCGAACACGGTCTTCGCCAAGTACCCGCCGCAGCTGCCCGACGACGACGAGAGCGCCGACATCCAGGACATGATCCACGAGAAGATGGCCGCCGCCGGCTACGAGCACTACGAGGTCTCGGCCTACGCCCGGCCCGGCCACCGCGCGCGCCACAACCTGAATTACTGGCAGTTCGGCGACTATCTCGGCATCGGCGCCGGCGCGCATTCGAAGCTGTCCTTCCCGCACCGCGTGCTGCGCCAGGCGCGCTACAAGCAGCCGGCGTCCTTCATCGAGGCGGCGCAAAAGGGCAATGCCGTGCATGAGGAGCACGAGATCACGCGCGCCGAGATGGGCTTCGAGTTCATGCTCAACACGCTACGCCTGCTTGATGGCTTCGACCCGAACCTGTTCGGCGAACGCACCGGCATGTCGATCACGGCCATCGAGAAGGCGCTGAACGAAGCCGAAGCCAAGGGCCTGCTGTACCGCGACTTCAAGGTGATCCGCCCGACCGAGCTGGGGCAGCGCTTCCTCAACGATCTGCACGAGATGTTTTTGGCGGAGTGATGAAAAAGACCCTCCTGACGGCCGCCATGCTGCTGGCGGTCTCGCTGAACGCGCTGGCGCAGTCGGACGACATCGCGGTGTACAACCGCGGCGTCGAGGCATTCCGCGCCAAGGATTACGCCGCGGCCCGCCAGCATTGGGGCAAGCTGGTCGCCCAGCCTTACGCGGAAGCCTACAACAACCTCGGTTTCCTGCTGTATTACGGCATGGGCGGCGAAGCGGACCCGGTGCGCGCGGTGGCGCTGTGGCGGGCCGCCGCGGAAATGAAGCACCGCGAATCGCAGTGGCACCTGGCCGTTGCTTACGATGAAGGGAAGGGCGCCACGGCGAATGACGTCGAAGCCTATGCCTGGTATCGCTGCGTCGACGCCAGCTACCGGCGCACCCCGGCTGTCGATGGCGACGATGCCGCGATCCGCCGCCAGACCAGCGAAGGCCTCGCGCGCGTTTTCGGCCGCATCCCCGAGAAGCAGCGCGAAGCCGCCGAGCGGCTGGCCAGGGTCTACACCGATCTTTACCTGTCCGACGAAAAATAAACCCGGCGCGATCGCTCACAGGCAGCCGAGGATATCGGCCACCTCGGTCAGCGATTCCGCCACCCCATCCCAGTCCTCTTCCGCCCGCAGGTCCGTGTCCTGGTCCGGCCCGTACTCATGCGGCCGGCGCACGAACACGGTGCGCATGCCCAGTGCCCGCGCCGCTCGCAGGTCGGCGTTGTGCGCGGCCACCATCGCCGCCTGCGCCGGCGCGAAGCCGGCCGCTTCCAGCGATTGCAGATAGGTGGCCGGCTGCGGCTTGTAGGTCCGCGAAACCTCCGCGCCCAGGATTGCATCCCAGGGCAGGCCGCCGAAGCGGGCCAGCTGCAGCATGCCGGCGATGTGCCCGTTCGAGATCGGCGCGATAGCGAAGCGGCGCTTCAGGCGCGCCAAGCCTTCGACCGCGTCGGGCCAGGGGTCCAGCCTTTCCCAGGCGCGCGTCAAGTCCGCCAGCTCTTCCTCGGGGATGCCGGCTGCTGCCACGCCGTGCGACGCCAGCAGCTGTTCCAGGTTCTCGCGCTGCAGCACGTCCAGCCTGACCCAGGGCCGCTGGCCCGAGCGCACCTTTTCCATCGCGGGTTGATAGAGCGCGCGCCAGGCATTCGCGAAATCGAAGGGATCGAGACGCAAGCCGTGGTGCTCGAGAAAGGGCGCCGCCGCGCGCGCTACGCCGGCACGCCAGTCGACCACCGTGCCGAACACGTCGAAACCGAGGAAGCCGACATCCGCGAGTTTCCCGCCCATGCGCTCAGCCCTGTGCGCCGGCCGCCAGCGCCGTGATCGTGCGCGCCAGGCCCTGCACCACGCGCGCCGTGCTGTCGTAGTCGACCTTGTCCGGCGTGTCCTCGGCGGTGTGGTAGTAGGGGTAGCGCATGAAGGCGGTGTCCGTGATCATGATCGCCGGATAGCCGAAGCGGTTGTAGGAAGAGTGATCGGAAAAGGTCACGCCCTGCACATAGGCCGGCGCCGCCAGGCCGTGGGCCGGGAAGTCGGAGGCGGCGCGGAAGGCGGACAGGGCGTCCTGCACCAGGCGCGAGGATTCCAGCGTGCCGACAAAGGCGATGAAATTACCGGTGTCCGGGTAGCGCCCCTCCATGCCCGGCGGCAGCTGCTGGCTGTGGCGCCGCTGCGAATACCAGCCGATGGTTTCCAGCACCAGCGCGCCCTCGACCTTCTGGCCTTCGGCGTGCAGCTTGCGCGCGTGCTGCATGCTGCCCATCTCCTCTCCTCGCAGTTCTCCACTAAGCCAGGGCGGTTCCTCGTTGACGAAGAAGACGAACTTCACTTCGGTGCCCTGGCTCGGGCGCATGTTCTTCAGCAAACGCGCCAGCTCCAGCACGGCGGCGGTGCCGCTGCCGTTGTCGTTGGGGGAATCCGCGAGGATTCCCGGCGCCCCCGGCGCCGAGTCGTAATGGGCGCCGACGATGAAGATACGCGCCGGCTTCTTGCCGGCATCGACGTTCGCCACCGACACCTCGATGTTGCGCACCTTCTGCCCGCCGGCCTTGTATTCCTGGCGCCGGATCGCATAGCCCTCGTCCTGCAGCACGTCCTCGATGTAGCGCGCCGCCGCTTCCAGCTGGACGGGCGTGGCCGTGTTGTGCTCGGTGGAAGCGATGGCGGTGACGTGGCTGCGCAGGCGCAGGGCAAGCGAGGGTTGGGACACGGCGGCTCCGGGCGTCACGGTGAACAGCGCCAGCACCACGAGAATGGCGATGGCGACGAGGGCTTTCCAATGTGCGCGCAGAAAGGTTCGCATGGCATGGAAGAGACGAAAAAAGACCGGGGCCGGTCTGCGATTTCATGATACCGAAATTGCATAACCGGCCCCGGTCCGGGACCTTCCAATCGTGCGCGCGTCCGCTTGAACGCGCGCGTTCAGTCAGCGCGAGGCAGTCGCGTTGGCGTTCGCCCCTTCGCTCCAGCCGCCACCCAGCACGCGGTACAGGTTCACCTGGTTCTGCAGGCGCGCCAGGTTCGCTTCGATCGCCTGCTGCTGGGCGATGAACAGCGAACGCTGGGCATCCAGCAGGTCGAGGTAGCTGGCGGTACCGTTGCGGTAGCGCAGGTCCGACAGGTTGAAGCGGTCGGCTTCCGCCGCCGCCACCGCCTGCTGGGCACGCAGCTGCTCGCTGAAGGTGGCCTGGCCGGCCAGCGCGTCCGACACTTCGCGGAACGCAGTCTGGATCGACCGTTCGTACTGGGCCACGGCGATGTCGCGGCCGGCGCGGGCGCTCTCGACGCCGGCGCGGCGGGCGCCGAAGTCGAACAGCGGCAGGATCGCCTGCGGCGCGAAGCTCCAGCCGTAGGAGCCGGACTTGAACAGGCCGGACAGCTCCGTGCTGGCGGTGCCGCCGCTGCCGGTCAGCGTGATGCGCGGGAAGTAGTTCGCGCGCGCCGCGCCGATGTCGGCATTCGCCGCGATCAGCTGCTGCTCGGCGGCGCGGATGTCCGGACGCGAGATCAGCAGGTCGGACGGCATGCCGGCCGGCAGGTCGGGCAGCTGGGTCGATGCCAGCGTGGCGCCCGGCGGCAGGTTATCCGGAATCGGCTGGCCGATCAGCAGGGTCAGCAGGTTCAGGTCCTGGGCGCGCTGGCGCTGGGCCTGGGCCAGCGTGGTGCGCGCCTGTTCGACCAGCGAGACCGCCTGGTCGAGGTCGAGCTTGGACGTGACGCCGTTCTCGAAGCGCAGGCGCGACAGGCGCAGCGATTCTTCGCGCGTCTTGAGGGTCTGCTGGGTCAGTCCCAGCAGTTCCTCGTCGGCCAGGAAGGTCAGGTAGGTGTTGGCCACCTGCGCGATCAGGCTGATCTGCGTCGACTTGCGTGCTTCCTCGGTCGCCAGGTACTGCGCCAGCGCCGCATCGCTCAGGTTCTTCACGCGGCCGAACAGGTCGAGCTCGAAGGCCGTGACCGACAGGCCGACCTGGTAGTTGCTGGTCAGCGGCAGGTCGCCAGGCGTCGAGGCGCGGTTGCCGGTGATGCCGGCGTTGATTGCCGGGAAGCGTGCCGCACGCTGGATCTGGAAGGCGGCACGGGCCTGCTCGATGTTCAGGATCGAGACGCGCAGGTCGCGGTTGTTGGCCAGCGCCAGCTGGATCAGCTGCTGCAGGCGCGCATCCGCGAAGAAGCGCTGCCAGGCGATGTTGGCCGGGGCCTCGGCGGCAACCGGGTTGCCGCTGTTGACGGTGCCGGCCACCGTCGGGAAGCCGCCGGCCACCGGCGCGGCCGGGCGCTCGTACTTCGGCGCCAGGTTCACGCAGCCGGCCAGCGACAGGGCCAGCACGAGGGGCGTCAGGACATTTTTCATATTTTTCATTTCATCTCTTCCTTCGCAATGCCGGCGCCGTCGGCGTGGTGTGCGTAGATCTCCTGCTGGCGCTTGCTGCCTTTGAAGAAGCTGCGGATCACGACGAAGAACACCGGCACAAAGATCACGCCCAGCGCGGTTGCCGTGACCATGCCGCCCATCACGCCGGTACCGATGGCGTGCTGCGAAGCCGCGCCGGCACCGCCTGCGATCACCAGCGGCAGCACGCCGAGGATGAAGGCCAGCGAGGTCATGATAATCGGGCGGAAACGCAGGTGGGCCGCTTCCAGCGCCGCCTCGAACGGCGACTTGCCCTGGGCCTGCAGGTCCTTCGCGAATTCCACGATCAGGATCGCGTTCTTCGCCGCCAGGCCGATGATGGTGATCAGGCCGACCTTGAAGTAGACGTCGTTCGACATGCCGCGCATCGATGCGGCCAGCAGCGAGCCGAGCACGCCCAGCGGCACGACCAGCAGCACCGAGACCGGGATCGACCAGCTTTCATACAGCGCGGCCAGGGCCAGGAACACCGCCAGCAGCGCGAAGCCGATCAGCACGAACACGGTCGAGCCGGACAGGATTTCCTCACGCGACTGGCCGGTCCATTCGTAGGCGAAGCCAGGCGGCAGCTGGGCTGCCAGGCGCTGCATCTCTTCCAGTGCCTGGCCGCTCGAGTAGCCCGGCGCAGGTTCGCCGGTGATCTTCATCGACGGGTAGCCGTTGTAGCGGATGGTCTGCATCGGACCGGTGATCCACTCGGTGTTGGCGAAGGCCGACAGCGGCACCGGTTGGCCCTTGGTGTTGAGGGCGTTGATGCGCAGCAGGTCGTCCGGCTGCATGCGGTCCTTGGCGTCGGCCTGCACGATGACGCGCTGCAGGCGGCCGGCGTTCGGGAAGTCGTTCACGTAGGCCGAACCCAGCGAGGTCGACAGCGCCTGGTTGATCGCGCCGAAGCTCACGCCCAGGGCTTGCGCCTTATCGCGGTCGATGTTGAGTTTCAGCTGCGGCGCGTCTTCCAGACCTTCCGGACGCAGGCCGGTCAGGACCTTGCTCTGCATGGCCATGCCCAGCATCTGGTTACGTGCTTTCACCAGCGCTTCGTGGCCGTTGCCGCCGCGGTCCTGCAGGCGGAACGAGAAGCCGGTGCCGGTGCCCAGTTCGGGAATCGGCGGCGGGCTCACCACGAAGATGAAGGAGTCGCGCAGCGCACCCATGTGCATGGTGATGCGGTTGGCGAAGGATTGCGCATCCTGGCCCTGGCCCTTGCGCTCGTCCCAGGATTTCAGCGGGATGAAGGCGAGACCCATGTTCTGGCCCTGGCCCGAGAACGAGAAGCCGGTCACTGCCACGATGTTGGCGTATTCCGGTTGCTTCATGACGTAGTCTTCCAGCGCGCGCAGCACGGTGCCGGTGCGTTCGACGGTGGCACCCGGCGGCAGCTGGATGTTGGCGATCACGTAGCCCTGGTCTTCGTTCGGCAGGAAGGAGTTCGGCAGACGGGTGAACATCAGGCCGACCACGCCCAGCAGCAGCACGAACACGACCAGCGCGCGGCCGGAACGCTTCAGGACCTTGCCGACGAAGCCTTCATAGCGCTTGGCGCCCTTGGTGAAGGTGCGGTTGAACCAGCCGAAGAAGCCGCGCTTCTCCATGTGGTGGCCGGCGTCGACCGGCTTGAGCAGGGTGGCGCACAGCGCCGGCGTCAGCGACAGCGCCAGGAAGGCCGAGAAGGCGATCGAGGTCACCATCACCGCCGAGAACTGGCGGTAGATGTTGCCGACCGCGCCGGCAAAGAAGGCCAGCGGCACGAACACCGACATCAGCACCACGGTCACGCCGATGATGGCGCCCGAGATCTGGCCCATCGCC
>Ga0308160_10000268_pt1 | contig 122923 bp, 139 predicted proteins | sample PhyFR1_FD_201036 | JGI IMG/M metagenome (GOLD analysis project Ga0308160, IMG submission 201036) | Phyllosphere microbial communities from UC Gill Tract Community Farm, Albany, California, United States - DLSLF.R1 | ecosystem: Host-associated > Plants > Phyllosphere > Unclassified | place... | reverse complement strand
ACCCACCGACTCTCACATCCGCATCAGCAGCGCCGTCCCCGCCAGACAAGCTCGAGGAAGGGACAATGTCGGACAGGACAGCAGGCTCCCCATACCGTCATGCGTCGTCTGCGCCGTCGACGGACCAATCGAACCGGTCGAGCGAGGGCAAGGGCAAGGGCAAGCGCGTCCGCCGGCGCGTTGTCCTCATGTGAGCCTCTGGCGGACAGCACGGCTCGGGGCTGGCTCATTTTGACCACAAAGAGCTGACCTAGGAGCGTCTTGCAACCTGCGCAGACCTCTGATGGACGAGCTTCCGATCGAGCTGCTCCAGCTCGTGCTCGGCTTCAGGGCGGACGCGATGCTCGTGCCGACGGCCGGCGACGAGCTCGCCCTCCAGTCGCGTGTTGCCCGGCGGAGCTTCCTCTGGTGAGGTCCGGCTCTCGTCCTTAACAACCTCGCCTGGCTGCTGATCGTCGAATCTTGACTTATCGATCCCCCTCAGGCGGTGCTGTCTCGTCAGCAAGCGCTGGCTGGTGGCGGCTGAGCCTCTGCTCTACGCCGACCTATGCCTCCGGCAGCCTGCGCCGGTCAACGGTCGCACCCCGAACGCCGTCACCGAGAAGGGCCGCTATCGCGCGCTCCTCCGTGCGTTTGCGGCCAAGCCCGGCCGGCGCAGCCTGGTCCGCTCGGTAGAGAGATCCGAGCTCGGTCTCAACGCCGAGTTCATCAAGCAGCTCACGCTCTTCCCGAACCTGCGCGCGCTTGGGACTGTACACTGGCCGCTGATGCACGGGCCAAAGAATGACCTCGTGCTCGCGACCAAGGACGACTGGGACTTTACTCGCTACTGTCTCCACAAGGACCGGGCCCGCGAGTGGGCAAGCATCGGTACGTGGACCGGGCGCAGCCGAAGTAGCTGCACGAGGCGCGCCGACGCTAACGGAAACCCCGCCCTGTCGTACGCTCGCCCTCGCAAGAGCGCGTCACGTACCTGACCGAGTTCAACCAGTTCGGTGCCTTCCCCGTGCCGGCTGCCGGTTCGACCGAGTCTGCTCGCCCGAGCGACGGCCCGCCGCAGGTCCCAAAACCTTCGTTGTTCGCGCTGTCCATGGCAGTCTCCTCCGCGGTGACCGAGGCGCACGACAACGCTCCGACTCTCGACGAGTGGTTCGACCTCTCGTCGCTCCGCTCACTCGCGATACACGGCAAGGCTCACCCAGCGATCGTACCGCGCGCGATCATGCGTGCGCAGATGACGGACCTGCGCGAGCTTCGGCTTGAAGGCTGGTCGGTCAACCGGTGCCCGCCCGAGTCACTCGTCGCCGTGCTCACCTCGGTCGGCCACAGCCTGCGCACGCTCCAACTAACGCCACTCGAGCCAGCGACGTTCCCAGTCGAGGTCCTGACGGAGTGCCCGCGGCTCGATACGCTCTCGCTGCATGCCGTGTCGGGCGAGGCCTGTTCGTCCAGCCTGCATGGCGAGCGGCCCTTGGGCATCGACTGATGCCCCTTCCTGCAACACCTTCCCCAGTCACCGAGCTCCTCTCTGCGGGCAGCCCCTCGCTCCGGACGATTCGTCTCGGTACGACGCGGTTGATCCCCAGTCCAGAGGCGATCCCGCCCTCCGCCCTGCCGATGCGCCTGCTCGACTCGCTTTGCGCTTTTGCTCCGGTCCTCCCTGAGCTCGAAAGTGTCGGCTTCTACGCGCTCGACTTCAAGCAGCAGTACGTCCGCTCGTCGGACGAGACGGTCGAGCTCGGTCTCGCTGCGGCCGAGGCCCGCTGGAAGGTCGTCGACAAGCACGGCGACTGTTGGCTTGCCGCCTGGGCATCGGCTGCTGGCGATGTGTGGGAGCCGGCGGAGGAGGGCGCCCAGATGGCGGCGGCGGTGGCGCTGGACGCGGCCGGGTGACGTGAGGCAAAGCTCGGCTCGACGGGGCAGATGTCAACATGCTCCCTTCTCACATGCGGTCAGCGATGACCATTAACTCGGCAGGTCAGCGAAGCCCGTCAGCTCGGCCGCTGTTGGTCTGATCGCGTGAGCAAGATGGCCGCAAGTATAAGACTCGAGACTGGCTTTGGGCGAGCGATTGCTTCTTGTCATCTGTCCTGCCCCTCGGCCGGCCGTCGTTCCCTCGCGCGGCAGACGCCCTCCGCGCGTTCCTCCAACCCTGTGCGCAGCCCGTGCCGGCGCCAGGCTGCCTCGTCTACACCTCTCGATACTCAAACCATAGCGACCCTCTGGGAGGCTTTTAGTGGAAGAGGTCCTCGCGGGTGGGGACGCCTGCGTTGAGGGAGCAACGTCATTAGCCTTCTTTCATCACGCCCAGCGTGCGGGCGCGCTCGTAGACGGGGAGACGTACCGAGCTCCTGCATCAGCGGCGCGAGCTCCTTGAGGTAGGCCTCGTACTGGCTAGGCTTCTCGACCTTGACCTTGACGCCCTCGATCGCCCGGACGGCGGTCGGGAAGTCGTTGCAGCGCCGGGCGGCGCGGATCATGGCCTCAATCACCTCGACCGTCGGGACGAGGTCGTAAGCGAAGCAGTTGTTCATGCCACGCTGGGAGCGGAGGAGGAAAGAAGGGAGGACGGCGGGTCAGAGATCAGGGCCTGGGCGTATGCGGGCTGAACGGCAGCAGCGGCGACGGGCGATGCGGCTCCCTCGGGCAGGCCTCCTTCCCTCCTGACTCGACTCGAACACGCTGCCCTGGCCGATGGCGCCCAACAAAGGCTGCTCCTGCAAGTCGTCGCAGTCACCCAAATGCTCGTTCACGACGACGCGGCCCTCTGCCGGCGAGACGCCCTGCTCGGACGCCGGCCTGGGAAGGTCGGTGAAGAGTGACGCGGCAGCGCTGCTCCTCTCAGCGCTTGCCCTGGTCCGATGGGCGCCCGTTCTCCCAGCTGGCACGACAGAGGGTGCCGTGGATTCGCACGAGCCGGCGTCTTCGATGAAGGACGCTCCGCCTCGCGAGTTGAGCCGACGAGGAAGCGATAGGGCGAGACGACGCACCTGGACCTCGAACAGGTCGGGGGCGTTGTTGAAGAACTCCTGGTAGCGGGCGTTGAACTCGTCGTAGGTTTCGCTCTCGTGCGACGAGAAGCGCATGCCTGAGGGTGGTGCAAGAGGACGCAAGGCGTCAGTCGAGGCTGCTCGAGCTGATGACGGCGGCCCTGCCGCTCCGCCCCGGGCACTGGGCGGCAAGGCAGGGCCGACCAAAGAGGCGGCAGGCGCGGACGGACCGAGCGTGGCAGCCGGGCGGAAGGCGACGGCGCGGGGGGCGACGAAGGCGGTCGGCCGGAAAGCCGGGGTGGCGACGCGAGCGAGCGAACGGAACATGACTGGGGAGAAGGTTGGATTGAGGGCGAGGAGGTGAAGGAGCGGTCGGCAGAGGAGGAGGGACGGTGCTGTCGGGCCAGCAGGGATGACCGTCGTCCCAGCGGCGGCGCCGGCTCTGCCATAGATGAATCACATAGATGAAATGGCGCGTCAGCCCCCGCCGACGCCCGCCGTCGTCCGCAGCGCCTCCTCGGCGACGACGACGACGATCTCCTTCTCTCCAGACTCACTCTCTCTCCCCTCCTGCTCGACTGCTTGCGGTTTGCGGAGAGAGATGGCAGTCATCGACCTGGCAGAGTTCCACGACCGCGTCTACACTGTTCGTCGACGTCGTCCGCCGTTCCGGCCGCGCGCGCGATGCTCAGCCCTAGCTGACCTGACGCTCCGCTGCCGACCCGTCGCTTCCTGGTCACCGACTCGACCGCTGCTGACACTCACGGCCGACGCGTGCCGATGGCGGGGGGTCAGATCGTGCGCGCGATCCCGGAGGGGCGAGTGACCTCGTACGGTGCGCAGGGCATGCTCAGGAGGAGGGCGAGCATCGCCGGGCTCAGGGCTGATCGTCATCCCTGTGCCTCCCAGGGCACATCGCCAAGCTCGCCGGCCACCCGACGTACTCGCGCATGGTCGGTCAGGGTATGTCGCGCGCCTCCCAGTACGTGCTGTCATCGGGCACGACATTGAATCAGCTCCTCCCTCCTCGCATCGACGCAGCGCTCAAGCACCTCCAGGACGAGACGGTCCCCTGGCAGCGCGTGCTCGCCTCGACCGGCCAAATCTCTTCGCGCGGCGACGGCGGCCCCGGTGCTCAGCGACAGCGCGAGGCACTCGAGGCTGAGGGCGTCGAGGTGACGGGCGGCATTGGTGAGCTCGGCCGGGTCAAGCTGAGCGAGTGGGGCTGGTTCCCAGAGTCGTTCGAGCCGGAGGAGGGGGAGTGAGTGCGCGCGTGCGTGGGGCTCAAGACGGGATCACATGATTGTTCCGCAACGCTTCTGCTGCTCCCCTTCTGACGATCCTGGCGAGGCATGCCAGCACGCACTGCTTCAGACGAGAACCCGGCCTGGCGGTCAAGGCCACGACGGTCGCTCGACGCGCGCCGCCCGGCCTCCTCCTTCCCTTCCCTTCCCTTTGACCGTGACCTCAGCCAACACGTCCCTTTTGTTCGCTCGCTCTCTCTTCTATCCCGCTCCTCTTTGTGCTTCACAGGCTCTCCTTTATCCATCGCACCCCGCCGAGCTTCCCGCCGACTCTAGCCCACACGACCCCTCCAAGCCATGGAGCCGACCGAGCCCAACCTCCTCCGCGCGACCAACCTGATCCCGCGCGTGATCTCGTCCTTCGTACGAGCCGAGCGGCCGCAGGTGACGTCCAAGCACGTCCGCTGGGGCGTCGCACACGAGCTCGGCCTCAACGTCCGGAGCTTCGACGGCGCACCGTGGAAGGGCAGGCTTAAGGACGCGACGATCGCCTACCTCCAGGTGAGCTAGAGCGCGCGCGCGGGCTTGCTGACCACGTCCGGCACGCGAGAGAGGCGAGGAGGCTGACCCTTCCTCCGCTTGCCTCTCTTCAGTCCAACCCGGACCAGGTCGAGCCTGAGGAGCCGGCCAAGCCTTCGGCAGACAAGTATGACGGCGTCCAGCGGACCATCGCCCAGCTCAACCTCGTGCGTTCCAGGTCAACCTCCCTCACCCAGCGGACTTCCTTTCCTCGCACCACCGCCGGCGTCGCGCGCGCCATGAACCAGTCGCCCCCCTCTCGCGTGTGACCTGACGCTGACGCCTGCTTCGCTGCCGCCACTCCGCCAAACGTCCAGCTCTCTGCTCAGCCGCTGTCATCCAGTTCGACGCCGGCGCCAGCCGCGAGTGCCCACCCGTCCCCCGCCGCCGCGCGTCCCCAGCAGCAGCAGCAGCAGCAGCAGCAGCAGGCGCGGCCCGACCCTCTCGCCGCGTCTGCCGTCCGCGAGCCGGCGCCTGCCGCTCGCAGGTCCCTCCCTGCCGGCAGCCCGCGAGTCGCGCCTCCCGCCCCTGCTACTGCAAGCGTTAAGCGGCCTCGACCGTCCTCGCCCGCCTCAGCCGCCTCGTCGAGCCGGCGCGGTCCCCCCGCAGCCAAGAAGCACGCGTCAGCCGGCGGGCCCTCTCGAAAGATGCGCGACGCCCACTCGTCGTCGGACGAGGAGAGCGAGCCCGAGCGGGACCAGAGCGAGGACGACTATCGGTCGGAGGGGAGCGCGAGCGCCGAGGATGACGACGATATCGGCGACGAGTATGGCCGCCGGCGCTCGTCCTCGGCGGCCGCCGCCGCGAAGGGCAAGTCAAGGCTGACGACCGCAGATGAGAAGGTACGTGTTCGAGTGCCTTCTGTCGAGCCGAATTACGACGGACATCTCAGCTGACGGTGCGACGGTGCTCCAGGCCGCCGAGCACGTCGAAGACCTCAAGGACGTCTACAAGGCGCTTGGCTACACGCACATCAAGTGGCGGATCCGCTTCCGCGACTTTCCGGACGACGTGCGTCGCCTCTCGTTGCTGGAGCCGTGTTCTCGCCCTCGACCCCTCTCTGACCCCGGTCGTTCTGGTTTCGCGGTGGCAGTACCACCGCCAGGCCGAGTACATCACCCGCCTTTGCAAGGAGGAAGGCATGACCGAGCCCTTCAGCCTCTCGCAGGCGAGGAAAGTCAAAACCGAGCGCATGCGCGAGGAGCTCGGTGCGTCACGCCGGCCGCTTGTCCGTGCTCTCGCCGTCCGGCACGCTTGAGCTAACTCCGTCTTTTCACCTTGCTGTCCCTGCAGAGGAGCGCCGCGAGCTGTTCAAGGACAAGACCCTCCGCGGCCGGAACGGGCGTTCCTCGTCGACGACGTCGCAGCCGACACACGGCCGACTGACGCGCGGGACCGCGCCGCCAGTTGTCGTCAGCCAGGCGCCGCGCGTCGTCCGGACAGAGAAGGTCGGGGGTGCTCAATGGGGTGAGTGGTAGTTCTTGTAGCAACCGGCCTCATTGAGGTCCCTCTCAGTCACTGACGACGCCTCTCGCAGCTTACGTCGAGATCGACGACGGCCCGCCCTCGGCCGGTCCTGCCCAGCCGGCAAACGTGAGTAATCCGACTTTGACGCCGTCGATCGCTCTGACTGACTTGTCTTGTCGTCTTTCGCGCGCAGATGCAAGCGATCCTCGGCTTCCTCGGCAGCGACGAAAAGTAGACGCAGCGACGGTCGCAATCATACCTCCTCTTCCTCTTGCCCTCAGCCATCAAGACCTCCTCCTCAAGCGCCCGTGTCGCGCGTCACCTTGCCCGTCCTCGGATTCGTTCACTACCCCTCTCCCCACCCCGACAACGCACGTAATGACTTCCTGCACCCTTCGCACCTACTTATCGCCATGTGCCGTCCACTGCCTTCGAAGGTCGAGCTCCCCTGTGCGAGCGGGTCAGCGACAGATCGCGCCGACCGAGACTGGCGCGAGGACGCGCCGGACAAGGCACCGGCGGCGCGAGAGACGATGGGACGCGCTCTCGACCTCGACCCCCAAACCTCTCTGCCTCTCCCTCTCATCCAGCTCGACCCCCCGGCTTCGCACCCCTACGGTTCGACTGGCACCACCACGCTGGCTAATCGTCGCAGCCGGTTGCCGGCCCGCCGAGCAGCTCGGCCTTGTCGTCGACCAGATCGGTCAGGCACCGATTGTCAGGCACGACACCTTGAAGACGCGTCGTACCTCCCTTCACCACGACAGCTCGCCGGCGGCCGATGCCAGCGCGCCACCTCGGGCCAGCAGCATCTGCAGAAGAGGGAGCAAGGCGGCCTTTGAAAAGGGTGGCCAGAGCTCGCTCTCAGCCGCTCCTTCTCCCTCCCGTCACCTACCCTCGTCCCTTCCTGTGCCCGGCCTAGCTCCCCCAATCGCCTGCCCCTTCTTCACCTCAGCGCATCTACAGCCTACCTCTCGCTACTCTCGCTCCTTCGTTGCCCTCGCAGGCTCGGTCAGAACCCTCCCGGCCCCCTTACCCTCCCTCGGACGGCCCGCCACTCCGTCAACCCCCCCCCTCCTCGACCACCTTCAGCCCCGTCGAAGCTTCCTGGACACCATCTCCTCGCCCATCCGAGTGATGTACGCGACCCACTTCCAGCCCGCCCCGCCGATTCAACACCAGCCCATCATCTCCCTCACCGGCCCGCCGATCGACCAGGAGGCTTCCCAGCAGCGACGCCTGCTCCCGGCCTTCGTCCAGGACTTCAGTGCGTCGCTCCTTCTCTCCCCTTGCGGCCGGCGATGACGGCGTCCGGAACTGACCGGTGTTCGTCTCAGCGCCTCGCGACCCGGCTGTCGTCCGCACTTCCCCTCATCCCGAGGCCGAGCCGGTCATCCCAACGCAGACAGGTGCAATACCTCCTCTTCCCTCGCCTGCCCTCGCTGTGCACTGCTGCTGACTCATCCTCCCCTTCCTTTCGCCCACAGTCTTCCTCTCGCGCCTGTCGCCGACGTGCAGTGAGGCTCAGCTGACGTCGCTCGGCTCGCCCTACGGCATCGTCAAGTCGGCTCGCTTCGTCCCCAAGGAGGGCGAGGGCAAGTCGTACGGCTTCATCATGCTCGGATCTGGTACGTCCGGTAGCGCACCACTTCGGCTGACGTGGCCACAGCTGACCCTCTCTCTTTGCTTTGCTCGCAGCTTCCCAGGCCCAGGCGTGCATCCTCGGCCTGACCGAGAAGGGCTACAAATGCGGCTTTGCCCGGGTGCGTTTGGCTGGCTCTACTCATGCCTCACCTCGGCTGATCGTCTCGCGTTGCTGCAGGAGACCTTAAAGGAGAAGCTCGAGCGGCTCGCCGACCCGTACGAGACCAACCTCTACGTCAAGAAGTGGGTCTACGCTGCGAGGCCGGCCTGACGCACCCACGCACTGACCGACGCTCCCCGCCTCAGCCTGCCGCCCAACTACAGCCAGGAGGTGCGCAGATGCGCGGCTCCTTTTACCCCAAACCCGATGCTGATGACGCCCCTGCCATGCTTTGCTCCAGGCGCTCGAGGTCAGTCCTCTGCTTTCCCCTTTTTGGGCGAGACAGGCTGACTCAACCTCTCGGCGCCGCTTCGACAGCATCTCTTCATCCCCAACGTCGTCGTCTCGTCCAAAATGCTCGAGAGCCACAACGGCGGCGCCGAGGGCAAGGGCGTCGCCCTCGTTCGGTCAGTCCAACCGTAGGAACAGTCGCGCAGGGCAAACTTGCTGACCTTGACCCACCTTCGACAGCCTCCAGTCGCGCGAGGAGGCGCACCAGAAGGTTGACGAGCTGCACGGCCAGATCCTCCCGGGTGCGAGCGCGCCACTCGTGCGTCCATCCCTTGTTGCTGCCGACTGGCGCACTTACCCCTCGCTGACGATCGTGACCCCTGCGCAGGTCGTCCGCTTTGCTGACAATGCCGCGCAGAAGACCGTACGCGAGGAGGCAGCCCGGGCCAAGCGCATGTCGCCCCTGATGGACAGCAACTACTCGCCGAACAGCCAGTGGGGCTCGCCTCAAACGTAAGCTCCCCGCGCTGCTCACGACCCCTTTCAACTTGCCATTTAGTCTGACGTCGTCTGCACTCGCTTCTTCCCTCCAGCCCGGCTTCGCCGCCCTACCTCGGCGCTTACAGCCGCATCCCGCAGGGCTTCGGCGTCAGCCCCTACTTCTCGGCCGCCCAGCTCGGCTTTGCGCACCAGCTCGCCTCGCAGTCGTCGCCGCCCCGTTTGCCGCCGGGTATGGGCTCGCCCCAGGTCGCGCCGTTTGTGCCGTTGTCGCAGCGATCGCTCGCCTACCAGGCGATGGTCAGCCAGATGCTCAACAGCGGCGGTGCCGGCGGCAAAGGCCCACGCCAGCCAGTCACGCACCAAACCGGCCTCCAGCTGCTCGCGAGCATGCCCGACGGCAGCCATGGCAGCGCTGTCGGCCTTGGCATCACTGGGCCTTTCACCAAGGAGCTCGGCGCCGGCGGCGAGGATTATGGCCTGCGCTGGTAAGCGGGCGGCACGTCACTACACAGCCCGCAGTGTAGTGCTCGCCCCTTCCCTCGCCCGTCACCCCGCTCGGCCTCGCCTCGTCGACTCGCGCTACTCGTCATTCTCAATCGGTCCCCGCTCGCCATTCACATCCTCCCTTAAGCGCACCCCGTCCCTCCGGCCACTCGAGCCGACTCCATTCTCCGTACCCAGGTCTCGCACTCGCTCCCTTCTCTCCACGCCCTTATATCGTCCCCCGGACCCTCACTCCCATCAGCCAGTCCCCTCTTCTCAACTCACGCACGTCCCTCTCTTCGTCCCGTCATCTTACCACCGCGTCACCAACCCGTGCCACCCATGATCCTTCGACCCGACCACCTGCCGCAGTTTCCTTGCGAGCGGCGGGCACTGACGACCGTTGGAACGTGTGAAGGGCGCGTGAGAGGAGATGCGAGCAGGCAAAGTACTGTCGACAGCTGGGCCGCGCGCGGGGCGAAGCCGTGCTGCGCGCCGCGCCACAGGCTCGCCCCTTTGATGCCCCACCTGCAGAAGCCGCAAGCCCCTCCCGGGCGAGCGACGTCGCGACGTCGAGCTCCCGCCAGCCATCACCTCGCTCGCATCCCACCCTCTCGCCCCCATCATCCAGTATGAAGTCCCGCTCGGCTATCCGGCGCGCCGCCGCCGATGCCTTTAGCTCGCGCTTCCCGACCGAGCTCTGGGTCGAGATCTGCAGCTACCTTTCGTACGGCGAGCTCGTCGCCACCGTTGGCCGCCTTTCGCGCTACCACCGCGAGCTCCTCGGCCACTCGCCGCTCGACGCGCTCCTCTTCCGCAAGGAGCTGAGCGAGAGCGACTCGGTCGTAACGCCTATCCCCGGACCGCGCTTCGAGGTCCACCCGCTCCTTGACGGGATCGCATGGCAGACCGGCCAAGACGGCTTCCGCACCGCCAGCGGCGTGTCTGTCCTCGACCTTCCGGCTCGCCTTGAGATGGCAACGTCCCCACCGATGGCCAGACTTTTCATCAACGTCTTCCAAGAACATTTTCTCGCCAACGTCTGGACACCCAGATTTCGCGAGGTCCATCGCTTGGCGGGCGTCACTGTCGAGGATGCGATCAAGGCGGCCAGCGCCCTCCTGTCGGCCACGATCTCGGTAGGAGAATGCGAGGACTGCGGCGACTTCCATGATGGTCTCGGGCCGATCCAGCGGTACGACGCCTTCTGCTTCGGTCGCCGGAACCGGACGGTCATCCTTGCTGGTAGCGCTGGCAGGTTCTCCCGCGGAGTCTACCTCATCTTCACAGAGGCGTGTTTGGAGTCCTTCGCGCAGAATCCGGACGGTCATTGTGCCCCTTGCTGACCAAGGGTGCCTCCTGCATGTCATCCCATAACTGGCAGGGCTCCGGATGAGCAGGTCTACCTGAGCCCGCCAGAGGACCGAACTCGCTACCCTCGTCGACGTAAGTGCCCTTCGGCCGCTGGGCACAGGTCGCCGCTGACCCTCACCGAGTGACGAGGCTGACAGCGACGTCCCCCCTAATTACTTCTCTCGATCAGACCGTCTGTCTACCGCATCATCGGTAGGAGGGTTGTCTGGAGGAGGACTATGATGCGATGCGTCCTTGCGACCAACTGCGTGCACTTGAGCCTTGTCGTCGCCATGCCATCAGACGATACGATCCCCGGGATCGGACGCACGCCTTTGTCCATCTGAGCGACTCGCAGTGCGCCGAGCGCTGCCATTGATCCATCGCGCAAGGTCGGACTGAGAGTTGCCCAGTGTCTCTCCGACGCCGAAGGGTGTGTGAAGGTGCCCCGCCCTGCTCTCACCGGCAGGTGCTCGGTCGGAAGAAAAGAAAGTGGGCATCAACAGGAAAGAACGGGTCGGGTCGTCATACAGTGTCTGGGGCTTCGCGAGACCTCCGCCTTCCACGCGCACGCGGCAGCCTACTTGCCCTCGTGCGCCTCCGAAGCGTCGAAGACCGTCTGCCCACCGGATCCAGGGGCGGCAGGTCCGCTTGGCTTCCCGCTGCTGGCGAACGACGAAGAGAGGCCCTCGCTGACGGGTACGTGGCCGCCTTCGGGCGTCGGGACCCAGGCTTGGGCGGGGACGGTTGATTCGTCGATGCCCTCGGCCGCCTCGATCACCTGTGCGCCAGGAAACACAGAGCGCGTGGCAAGGCGGGTCAGAGGGCTCACTACAGGCGAGCGATCCAGAGGGGTTACGCACCTCGTAGAGCGGCGAGGCAATCTCGGGCGCGGGCACGAGGCCGGTGAGGATCGACTTTGCCGGGACGGCCGAGCCGTAGAAGGCCTTGTTGGCATCCTTGCGCTCGATCAGGACGGTGCCCTCGAGCGAGAGTCCGGCGTAAAGGCCCTTTGAGCGCGAGTACGAGAAGACGGCTGCCGGGCTGGCGAGGGCCGACTGAACCGAGCCACCGGTGCCGATCGGGCCGGCCGCGGCAGAGATGGTGCCGCCGAGGGTGACGTTGCCGCCCATCGAGAAGGCCCGGACGGCCTCGTCAGAGTTGAGAACGACGACAAAATCCTGCGGTTGGGGCGGAGAGATGGCTCTTGTGTCAGAATCAGCGCAACTGTTGTGACGGGGAGGTCGGGCAGGGCGAAGCGCATGGGTGAGGGCACGCCAGACGCACGGTGATATCTGCGCCTATCTGCAGCCCCCACCCCAGCCCGCCCGTCATGATGAGGCTCGGGGCCGACCACGAGCCGTCTGGCAGCCTCGCGACGACGACACCAGTGCCACCCTTGCCGCTGAAGACAAAGCCGGCCTTGACGACCGAGAAGACGGCGAGGCCCTTTGCCCTAAGCAGCACGGCCTTGGGGATGGCGTTGAGCGCCGACCGGGGCGAGGCCGGGTCGGCCAAGAATGCTTTCAGGATCTCGGCCGCCTTGAGGCACTCGCCCGGCAGGCTGAAGCCCGTCTTGACGCCTGCCGCCTGGGTCGAGGCGAGCGAGGCCGAGTCCTGTTGTGCCCGTCCGTCATCACATCCAGAGGCGGGGTTGAGGGCGGAGGGGTCGGCTGCGCGCAATCAGCTTTGGGCTCGCCTCATCGCTCTCGTTCTAGCGAGCACCCCCGTCCAGGGACGTACGGAGAGGAAGGTCTGAGTCTGTCCGGCCGCCTTCTTGGCGCCTGTAGTCGAGATAGGCGGCGGCGCAGGGCACGGTCAGCGATGCGCTTTCGTCTCGGGCGTGCAAGCGTGCCCATCTCGCGTCACCCTCGGCGGCGAGCAGGCCCTGTGATGGCCGCTAGCCTGCCGCCGCCGCCGGCTGGAGCGGTGGCGATGTGGAACAGAGGGGGTGACGCACCCTCTTGGAGCTTGTTGAGGAACGACATCCGAGAGCAGGGGAGCAAAGGAAGGTGTAAGAAGGAAGCGGGGTGAGGGGTACGGGACGACGCCGCAAGGCATGCGCACGCGTGGACGAGCGAGCTGGCCAGGCCTCCTTGGTTCGTGCACGAGCTCGTACGGGTCCCTGAACCGCAACTGCCTCTCCCTCTCTCACACGCCAAATCCCGACCATGGCGCTCGCAGCAGGCAAACGGCAGCACCAGCAGCAGCAGCAGCCGTCGTCGCCGACGCGACCGCTCGACGACCTCGGCGACATGGCCTGGCTCGGCAGTCTCGTCGAGCCCGGCGACGAGCGCCCGCCCGCCGCCGCCGCTGCCGCCTCGACGTACGTCCCCAACCTGCCCTCCGACTCGTGCGAGCTTTGAGCAGCTCAGCTCAACATAGCTAGTTGCGAAGTCATTCCTGACGGACTCTGCCCATTGCCTCCTGCTGCTCGTCTTCCTGGTCCCTCCTCCTGCCTGCCAGGCGAGCGACCCGCGTGTCACCAGGCCCGCCGTCGGCCCCGCTTGAGCCGGCCACCGCCTCGCCCGCGGCCGCGCAGTCAGCGATGGCTCGACCCGCCCCTCCGTCCGACCTGCCGGCAGCCTCCTTCCCGACCGATCGCCGACCTGACGTACGGCGCCGGACATCCTCGGGCCCACCTGCGACGACGGCGAGCATGCCGCCAGGCACGATGCCTCGAGGGCCCAATACAACGGCGGCGTCGCCTCCGCAGCCGATCCGACCAACCGAGCAGCAGCGGTCAAACCAGCCCCAACAGCAGCAGCAGCAACAGCAGCCTGCTCTAAGCCCCTCGAGCCTCTCGCCAAGCGAGTCGCGGCCCGGCGGCTTCTTCTCAGCCTTCCGCCGGACATCGAGCTCGCAGCTGTCGCCAGTCGCGACCTCCTTTGGTGGCGGCGGCGGCGGCGGCGGAGGCGGGAGGCACTCGCCGACGGCGACAACTGGATCGTACGTGCCCGTCATCAAGGACGAGCACGCGCTCCACCGACGACAGTCGCTCGCCAAGCAGCTCCTCGGGCCAAGCAGCAGCAACAGCAATGGTCAAGGCCTGCGTCGGACGAGTGCCTCGCACGAGCAGATGAGCGTCACCCGTGAGGAAGGAGAGGCCGGCGACGCCTGGGACGGCGCACTTGAGGCGAGACGCCGACACATTACCGCCGATGGGCCTGTCGGCAACCGGCACGGCTACTCGGACTCGACCGGCTCGCGCTCGACTGCCACCAGCAGCAACAGCTACGCTCAGCACGTCCAGCAGCAGCAGCAACAGCAGCATGCCCAGCACTACGCATCAGAGCCTCGCCAGCGGACCGTCTCGTCCTCGCCTTCGATCCCCGAGTACGCTTCCGAGCCCGGCTGGGGTACTCTCGTCGGAGGTCGGGTCGTGCGCATCGATGGCCGGCTCTTTCGATTTGACCGGTCGGGCGACCGGCTTGAGCTCGTTCCTGAGCCGACACCGTCGGCCGACAGTGTCAACGGCTCTCGTTCGTCCCGTTGTCCGGATTGTCTGGCGCTTGCCAATAACGATAGACTGACCGAGCCCTCTCCTCTTCCGGCCCCCAGGTCCGCAGTCTACGGCGTCGTCTGCTCCTCCGAGTCACCATTCCCGACGAGAGCCCTCGCCTCACCGGCCCAAGGGCTCGCAGGCACCTCACGAGCCAGCGACGTCGCTCACTCCCCATCCACACTCTGACGCGACTCCCGAGCCTACTGCGAGCGGGACGAGCCCGACGCCGTCGACCGGCAGCGAGGCCTTCTACGGCGACGCCATTGACCATCGCTATTCGGCCCTGAGCGTCGCCTCGCCGCTTCGCCATGACTTCGCCCGCCCTCCTACCGTCGCCGCCGCCGCCGTCGACACCAGCACCGAATCGTCCCAGCTGACGCCTTCGGGCCGACCGGTCTCTCAGCCGGGTCTGGCGCCCATCGGATCGCCCCTGACGGCCGTCTCTGAGAGCTTGTCGATGGCCGAGGTCGAGCTCGTACAGAATGCCGTCTATGGGGTCGCTCGTGAGCAGGGCCACGTCATCCAGCTCCGAGCGACACCGCCACCTGTAGCAGCAGCGCCCGACGAGTCGAACTCTCGCACGGCAGGGCTCGAGTCCATGCCGGCGGGCCGGCCGTCGTTCGAGACGAAGGGCTCTGAGCAGTCGGGTCGGACCGTCGTTCCACCGCCGGCCGAGCAGCCGCCGGCAATGCCGACCCGACCCGCTGGCCTCCCTTTCGAGGGCCGTGCGAGCTCGCCTCACCGAGGTCACGCTGCCGCGGGCGATCATTCGGTCCGGTCGTCGGCTTCAAGCTCACAGCGGCCCGTACCGGCAACGCTCGTCATCCCCTCCAGCTCGGCTGAGCGGGATCTCCATCCCCGCGACCAGGCCTTCGCGCGTCTCGCAGGCGGCGAGCGCCGCCAGGAGGGTCGGCCAGATGCCACAGCCGATGACGAAGCGGACGACGACCGGCCGCTCGCCCACCGGCTGGTAAAGCTCCAGCAGCGTGACTCGTCGCCGGCCGTTCTCCGATCGCCGACCCTAGGCGGCCCGTCGGCGGCCGGCACCAACGAGGAGCGGCAACAGCAGCAGCAGGCTCGTCCGCCGCAAGCGGTCGACCAGCCCCCGCCTCTGCCAGCGAAGTCCCAGTCGTTTTCGATCCCAGCCTCAAGGACGTACCAGCAGCAGCAGCAGCACCTGTCGCCGTCGCATCCGTCGCCCGGCTGGCCGAGCGGCGGTCGGCCCTCGCACCCGTCGGCCGAGGGCGCCCCGCGCGATCCGTACGAGGTGCTCTCGCGGCCGATGCCAAAGGAGCTCGACACGAGCGCGCAAATGAAGGAGAAGCTGATGCGGTCGATGACGGGCTTCGGGAAGGCGCGGAAGAGCGCCAAATCCAAGATGGAGCAGGTACGGCTGGCCCACCCCTCATTTGTCGCTCTCTGGGAGAGTATCTTTGCTGACCGGATGCCTGCTCTTCGGCTTGACGCCTCGTCTTGGTCAGGTCGTCGACGCCGCACGCAACCAGCTTGCCGCCGGCTCGCCCTTGACGGCTCCTCATCTCGGCGTCCCCAAGTCGACCTCGACGCCCTCGCATCACCACCACCACCACCACCCATCGGGCACGCACGCGAACCCGTACGCGAACCCGCACGCCCAGCCGCATGCCCATTCGCACTCGCGCAGCGTCGCAACGGGCAGCAGCGCCGGGACCGGAGGCGGCTCGACGCTTGCCAGCGTTAGTGTCGCCGCCTCTTCTTCGTCTGCCGCCGCCGCTGCCGACTCTACAGTTGCCGCCACCGCCGCGACGAGCTCGCGCACATCGCAGCCGCTCCCTCCTCCACCGATCATGGCCGCTCCGGCCCGGCACGACGTCCCGCTCGTCCCAGCCCCCGTCGTGGCGCGGCCGGCGAGTCCGAAACGCGAGGCGCTGAGCCCGCTGGTGCATACGAGCGACAGCCTCGCCCGGCGGATGGCCGAGGTCGAGGACGAGGAGGAGCGCAGGCTGGCCGAGAACGTCTTCATGTGAACGGCCCGGCGCTTCGCCGCCGCCCTGCCTCTGGCCGTCCTCCCTTCCTCCTTTCTTCTTCCCTTGGGCCCCCTCTTTCCACTTTCTGTCTTGCACCCGGACCTGCGTCGCAGTCGCACATCATCCCACGCTCCTGTCACGATCTCTCATGCCCCCTTCACATTTCCTCGCACCCCCTTCCGCGAGTTGGTGTTACAAAGCAAGGCGCATCGCCAATCAGTTACCGCCCCATCCGCCGCCACCGCCTCCCCAGCCGCCTTGCTGCTGCTGCTGTGGAGGCTGCTGTGGCGGCGGGGGCGCGCCGCCGTACCCGCTCGAAGGGGCACCGTACCCGCCTCCCCCTCCACCACCACCGCTGCCGTACCCTCCGCCGCTGCTCGAGTAGTCGCCCGCACCAGTCGGCGGCGCGCCATACGCCTGTTGTGTCGGCCCCCCCGCTGCTGCTGCTGCTGCTGTCGGAGCCGACTCGTACGGGTTGGCCGCCGCCGCAGCCGAGGCTAGGGGACCATCCTCGGCCGAGGCCGGAGCCGAGCCGTACTTCTGGTCGAGGTCGTTGACGAGGTCGCCCAGTTTCTTCTGGAGGAGCTCGAGGCCCTGTTTTCGACGCCGACGGTGGTCGATGGGAGGGACGAGAGTGAGCGAGAAGAGGGGGTTCGTCCGTCAGCCGACCGACCCTCGCTTCCAATGCACAGAGCGTCGCTCGATAACGGAGTCGGAGGGAGAGAGAGGGGGGTGTGGGGGAGGAACGTACGCGCTCGACGACGTCGAGCACCTCGACCGCGCCCGTGCCCTCCGTCTCGAGGTAGAAGGTGTCTGCCTCCTTGAGGAAGTCGAACGGCGCGTCGGGCTCGGGCGCCGGCGGGAAGTGCTTGGCGTTCGCCGAAACGGGCCATTCGGCCGCGGCTGCGTGTCACGGCAGCGGCGGGAAGGGGAAGGGGGTGGGAGGTGACAGTGGGCATGAGTCAGCGGCCGGAAGAGATGGCTAGGGCGATCGCACGCAGGCGGGCAAGGAAGGAGGGACGAGGGGGTGGGGGGGGGAAGCAAGCGCGCGCGCGCGTGCGCGGTTGGGACGGACCGTCATACTCGTGCCAGTAGCTCGTGTGCCTGAGCGCGTTGTGGGGGTCATACTCGAACGAGACGGCGCTCAGCGGGCTCCACTTGGCATGCGTCTTGGCGATGCCCTTCTGGGCCTTGCAGACGAGGTCGAGCTCCTGGCCCTTTGCGAGCTTGACGAGGTAGATGGGCTTGATCGCCGAGGAGGAGGAGCCGCTGGCCTCGTTGGCGCCGGCGCCGGTCGAGGAGGAGGCGAGGGCGGACGACGAAGGCGGAGGGGCCGACTTGCCGACGGGCTCGCCGAAGTGGAGGGCGCGGGCGGCGCGCTCCTCGGGCGTGATGACGTCGGCGGTCGAGGGGGGCCCATAAGGGTTGGCGACGGCGTTCCCGGCTGGCGCGGCGTCAGAGGGCAGGCGGGGGGGTTTAGCGATGAGCGTCTAGCCGGCAGCAGGCGGGGGAATGGACCCCCAACTTGCCAGGGGAGGAGAGGACAAGGGGAAGCAGCGAGGGGGATCGAGACGCACCGCCGTCAAAGAGCTCGAGCATGTTGGACGTGACGACGAGGGGCTCGTTGATCGCCCGGGCCCGGAGCCGGAGCGTGATAGTGCAGTGGGCGCAGCCTTCGGCGCAGTCACATTCCTTCGGAAAGGGCAGGGGATGGGTGTCAGCGCTCCGCGGGGGGGCTTGGGAGCTCGACCCAACGAAGAGCACACGTCTGGCCAGTCGGAAGCCTCTCTTCTGGGCCCTTCGCGTCTGCCCTTGGCCGACAGACGGACCGACCGGCCGATGCCGCCCGTGAGCAGGCGCGAGTTTCGGGCGACGGACGAGGCAGGCCCAGTCCTGCACCAGCCCTTCCGAACGAGCGTCTGCTCTGGTCACCCTCAAACGGAACCCTCCCGCTCATCGACCCGACCCGATCGACGCCCGCCCCGACGCAAGACGCGGCGCGACACCTCTCAGACCAAGCCGGTCAAGCGGCACCTCGAGAAAGGAACGTACGAGCAGCCACCTGAGGCCGTTCTCGCAGCCGCCGCTGACGAGCGGGACGAGGCCGAGCCGATGGGCGAGCATCTCGTCGGCGATGACCGAGGTGTTGGCCGAGATCGAGACCTGGTCGATCGCCACCGTCGGGACGTCGGCCATCATAACGCGTCGGAGGGAGTTTGCGAAGCTGTGCGGCAGCAAGTGGGGGTCAGAGAGGTTAGTGAGGGAGGTGAGGCGCGGAGGTCGGCCGTGTGAGGCGAGGCGAGGCGAGGCGGCGGACGGGCTAGGGCGAGGGGGTCGATCTGTCCCTTCCTCCCTTAGAGCCCTCCTCCCCCCTCCCACCCGTCTGGAGCCTGCCGTGGACGGCAGACCGACCCCGTTCGACGACTCTGCTGCTCCTCGGCCCAGCTCTTCGCCCTCCAAAGCGTTGCGCGAGGCCAGGCACCGTCGCTCGGACCGGACCTGGCCTCAACACCCTCTGTCGGCTGGAAGGGCCGCCCTCCCTGCCCCGACACACACACCCCGGTCGACTCAACCGGCACGCCGTTCGCCGCCCAAGTCGCGTCGAGCGACCGCTCCCCTCCCATCTCGGTCCTGATGGCGACCCGCGGGGACGCACGCCATGTCGACGCCGTGGAGGGTGAACTTGACGTGGTCGGGCTGGTAGGCGACGACCGTCAGCCGGGGCGCGCTGTTGTCGATCGGCATCGCGACGGAAGCGGCAGGCTGGCGGGTTCCGGGGAGGGCGAGGGGGGTGGGGGGGTTGCGTTCGGCTGAGTCTGCTGGAGGGGGTGCCGTCGGTCGGTCGGTCGGTCGGTCAGCTCGAGAGAGGGAGGGCGGGGCTCGGCGCCAGCCAGAAAATTACAAAAGTGTCCTCTCGCGCGCGCGCGCCTGCCTTCGACGCCGGCCGGGCCCGTGGCGACAGGTCTCCCTCAACCAACGCAGCGCACGCACCGATCGCAGCTACGATGGACCGCTACCCGTCCCCCGCGCGCTATACGGCCGACGTCGGTCTTCGGCGGCCGAGTCCCAGCAGCAGCAGCTACCGGGCGCTCTATCCGTCTTCTGCGAGCAAGCCTTTCGACGCCGTCGCCGGCCACTCGAGCCCTCTTTCGCGGCGGGCGACCACAACCAAGCGCAAACGCCCTCTGTCGACCGATGGCGAGACGAGCCCGAGCGACGACGACGACAACGGCGACAACGGCGGCAGCGGGAGGCGGCGGCTGGGGTTGCCTGCTGCTGGAGTGAAGCAAGGGGAGAGTCTTGGGAAGAGGAGGTGGTCGACGACCGGCGGCGGCCACCAACGACAAGCGCAGCAGCAGCAGCAACAGCAGCAGCAGCCGTGGCAGGGGTCCGTCCCTCCTTCCCCTCAGCCTCTCTTCATCATCCCCTCCCAGCCCGCGTTCTCCCTTGCTGACGACCGTCTCACACCCCTGGCCGCCCCTCTCAAACCCCCACAGCCCTTCAACCCCCTCCAAGCTCCACCCCTTCCCTCCCGCCCGCAGCACCAGCACGACCACCCCGCGCCGTCGCCAACCTCAATTCCAACCCCTCCGCCTCCCCCCCCTTGCGACCCCACGCTACATTGCCCGTTCGATCCCGCCGCGTCCGGCTTCAGCTCCGCCGAGGGCGAGATACGTCGTTCAACTCTCTCGGCGACAGTCAGCCGCAGAAGCGGCCGTGGAGGCGTCGACGCCTTCGTCGTCAACACCGTTGTCGTCGATGCGCTCCCAAGCGACATCCAACCTGCACCTCGCCGCCACCGCCGCCGACGACGACGAGGGCGAAAGCGGCTCTCGTGCGCACTCCTCGCCGGCGACGGCGGCGGCGGTGAGTCGTCGGTCGTCGCTCACCGTCAACCTGCGCCACCTCGAGCTCCTCTCCCCCGCCGCCGCAAGGGGCTTGACCGCGACTTCGGGCTCGGCGAGTCGGTCTGCGCGCGGCGGGCGGCGGCCGACGATTCACCCTGGTGGCTCGCCCATTGGCAAGGCCGCCGACGGCGGCGGCAGCGGCGGTAGTGGTGGTGGTGGCAGCGGGTTCACACCGCTCAAGAAGAGGTTGCTCGAGCAGCTCCGGCCTGAGCCGACGAGGACGAGGACGAGGACGAAGACGACGGTCGGGTCGACCGGCTCTCGACGGGAGAGGCTGGCTTCTACGGCCCTCTCCGCCAGCGACGACGACGGCAGCGACGGCGAGGGGGAGGGGCAAGACGTCAAGCCGACACTTGGCGCGCTGTTTGACGCGCTCGTTCGACGTCGACGGCGATCTGGGGGACTTGTGGAGGGAGAGAGGGGCTGGCCGATCGAGCTATCGTCGGACGACGACGACGACGACGACGACGACGACGACGACGACGACGACGGCAGCGACGACGACGACGGCAGCGACGACGACGGCGACGGCCAAGCAGATGAAGACGAGGAGGACGACGACGACGACCCCTTCGCGGCGTACCCGCCCTCCTTTGCCCGGCCGCTCACGCCCGTCCGTCCCTCGCCGCCCTCGCTCTCCCACTCCAGCCATCAGCAGCAACATCCCCAACGCCCACTCCGCTCGTCTCCTTCTTCTCCCGGCGGTCCCGGCCAACCACCCCGCTCGCTCGCAGCCGACCGGCTCGCCTCCTCGCTCCGACTCCTCTCCTCCTGGTCGGCCCTCGCCGACAAGTACGCCCGGCCCGAGGGCGAAGACGACGAGATCGATCTCCGGCAGGGCCGGCTCGTGCTCGACCGAGGCGTGCTCAGGGGCGAGATGGGCCTGGGAGGGAGGAGGTACTTCCTCGGGGGGTTGGTCGGGGAGGAGCAGGACGACGACGAGCAGGACGAGGCGGAGGATGAGGGCGAGGAGCAAGACGAGGGTGAGGCCGAAGATGAGGAGTCGACGGCGAGACGGGCCGACGTCGCGCTCGGCGATCACCCGTTCTTCGAGATCCCAACGGCCACGCCGACGACGACGATGACAACGGCCGGTCGTCCGCTCGCCGCTGTCGATGGTCCATGAGACTCTTCCTCACGCCCTCTATTTCTCTTGCTAATGAGCGAAGTGGTTAGCCCCGGGGGGCTGTCATGCTAGATCTCGGAAGTCGGCGGCTTGGCGGCGGGTACGGGCGTCATCCGGGCGGGCGGAGGGAGCACTATCCTGAGGGCTGCATCGGTGGTAGTGCCGGCGGCCGTAGGGGCGGCAGCCGTAGGAGCAGCACCGACGACGCCAGTAGCAGCAGCAGCAGCAATGGCTGCAGTCGCAGGAGCAGCACCGGCAGCAACACCGGCAGCAGCGCCGACAGCAGCGTCGGCGACCGGAGAAGGCGCATCGGCCGCCGTCGTTGGCGACAGGAGCTCGTCGTCGACGCTGATGTACCGGGTCGGAGCGAGACCGAGCGAGCCGTGCTTGAGGATCGCCGGACCGAGGACGATGACGGTGTGGCCGCTGACGTAGCGGTTATGCGAGAGGTCGGACGCAGGAGAGTCAGCGCACGGGAAGAAGGATCTGCCAGGCATCAAGCCGTTTAGGAGGCGCACCTGTCGGCTAGCTTGGCAACCGTCTGCGAGTAGCGACCCTTGCTCGTCCTGCGAGATGAACAATGGAGGCGAAGGTCAACCCTCGATCACGAGCGACAGAGGGAGGTCGGCCACGGTCGACGCACAGGAGGATCACCGTCGCCGGCTCGTCGCGGTGGTCGAACAGCGTCGTCCACATGTCGGTCAGCACCGCCTGATCGGCGAGTTTGCTGCAGGACGTCGGGGTAGTGGAGGGTCAGCTTCGCATCGATGGACGACAGCAGGCAACGCGGGATGGTGCGCACTCCTTATTGAGGACGATCCGCATGGAGAAGCCGACCTGCTTGAGCACTGCTTCATCGCGCGGCTGATCTTCCTCGATCACTACAACGATCGCGTGTTAAGGATGAACGATATTGCCTCAGCGCCGGGCGTGATTAGGTCAAGCCGACAGCCAGGGGACGAACCGTTGTAGGCGCGCATGAGTGGCCTCGGGTCGGTCGAGCACTTGTGCGCGACCGAGCGGAGGATCGAAGCAGCCCTGGCAAGCTGACCGTCGGGGAAGAGCCGGCCGAGGACACCCCGCTCGGCGTCGGTCACGTCTTTCAGCGTCGTGCGGTAGACTAGAAAGAGAGGACAAAGCCAGCGTTGACAACACGTCAGCTTCGAGACGCTGGAAGGCGGACAGAGGCGAGCGAGGATGTCGCACCGTCGTCGACGAAGATGTAGGCCTTGGCTGTCCGGTTCACCGAGAGGTCAGCGAGGTTGGCCTTGATCCACTCGTGGTCGATGTCTGATGTCGAAAGGGGGAGGGGGTGGGGAAACGGCTTGCTTCAGCTGAGGCCCAACATGCGTGAAAGCGCACGGGACTGACCGACGTCAACCGTCGAATCGGGCTCCTTGAGATGTGATCTGTAGCGCCGTAAAGTCTCCATGTGCTGGGCCTTCATTGCCGGTGTGAGAGCGCGAGCCCTTGCCGCCCGGACCGCGAGCACCTTATAGACAGACGGTTTCTTGGGATGGCTTGCGCGCCTAGGGGCTACCGCACCTGGAAGGATCTGCCTAGCTGTTCTCGTTGGCGATGCGATCTGCCAGAGATCTCTCACTGCGCAAGGGAGTGACATAGGGGAGGCCCTCGTCAGCAGGCTACAAGGGGCCGAGTCGAAAAGAAGGAGAACGCACGCGACCCAAGGAGTCTGAATGCTTCCATCCGTGGTCTCCGAACAATCATAGCTTCTTTGGTGAGGGTCTCGAGGTCATCGAGCAGCTGGCGCGCTCGGTCTGAGAGTAAAAGCATGGACCTGCGTCAGCGTCGTTCTCAGTGCTCCTGATCATGAGTCTAGCCGGGCGCACCTTCGATAACCTTGGGGTAGGGCGCCCCAAGCGCGGCCGGCTTTACACTGCTGGACTGAGGAGCGGCCGCTGCGAGGTGTGGCGGCAGCGGCTTGTCGTCGGTGCTCGACGGTTCTGGCAGGCGAGACTGCCGAAGAGAGGTGGAAGCCAGGGCTGCCTTTTCAGGGGAGATCATGCCGAATTGTTTGCCGGCTGGTCGTGCAGCTGCCGGCATGCCAGCCGGAGGATCTCTTGCCGGCACGTGAGACGCTGCGGCCGAGATCATCGTGTCGTCAGTCGCATGGCTCAGAGCGCCCGCTTCTGAGAGCTGGTCTGCCATCGCCTTGGAGCCGAGCTCTTCGCCAGCCGGTCGAACGTCCGCCGGCGCGCCAGACGCTGCAACAGGGATTGTCGTGTCGTCGGCCGCTAGGCTCGGAGCGTCCGCTTGCTCGAGATGGGCTGCGATCGCCTTGTACAGCTTGCTCGGAGGCCGGTCGGCGGCAGTCGGCTCGGTCGACGAGGTCGTGGAGATGTCGTCCGGGCGGCCGATGTCGCCGGATGCGTCCTCGGCTCCCGCACCGGCTGCTGCGACGGCGTTCAGGAGCTCGCCCGCGCTCGTCTGCGCTAACACGCCAGACGGCCGGCGGCGGATGATCACCGACCTAGGCCCTACGCCCGTCGATTGATGCTCGGCCGGCACGCCAGACGCTCTGGCTGAGGTCGTCGTGTCGCCAGCTGCGAGGCTCGCAGGGCTCGCTCGTTCAAGACGGGCTGCGGTGGCTTTGTAGAGTGCGCTCGGAGGCCGATCGGCGACGCTTGGCTCGGTCGACGAGTCCAGAGAGCTCTCACTCAAGCGGCTGACGTCGGCGGGTTCGTCCGCGTCGACCGCGCTCGCTGCTGCTGCGGTGTCCTCGAGCTCGCTCGCGGGACGCTCGACGTCTGATGTCGAAAGCTCAGCCTCCGTGGGCGCATCGGGACGTGTAGCCAGCGTTGTCGGTCTCGGCCTCTTGGATTTGACTGTCGCAGACGGCGAAGTGGGCGCAGGAGCGGCGGCTTCGGCTGATGACGACGGCTCGTCGGACGTGACCAGCTGCGGCCGCATCGCCGAGCCCGAGGGCGGCGGCCATGCCGATTGCGACTCGGGAGCGGACGTGGGGGGAGAAGCCGCCGGCGGCATCATCGAGAACTTGGAGAGCCTGGCCTGCATGGGCAGCAGCGGCGGCGGGGGCTCGTCGGCCGGGGTCGGGCTCGAGCTGAAAGGGGCTGCTCTTGCTAGGCCCTCGCCGCCAGCGGCTGGACGGGGGGCACGGTGCCGCGCCGAGCCAAGTGTCGCCAGGCCGGCCAGCCAGGTCCGGGCGGTCGGCGTGGGCCTTTGCATGCGGGCCGAGAAAGGGAGAGAGTGGGCGGGACGGGCTGTAAGGAGGTCGCAGCGGCGAGGACGACCGAGGCCGGAGTGTTGGCAGGCGAGCCGCGCTCGAAATCTCGAAACCCCCGGCGGCCCCGGCGAGCTGGGCGTGCTGGTCGGGCCTGTCGCGGAACCCTCGACCTGCACCGGCATGGGAGGAATGGGCAAGCGTCCACTCCTGCGGGAGCATATGGACCAGCCGGGCAAATCCTGGGTCTGAAGTGCGATGTCGGGTGTGCAGCGGTGCACGAGAGGTACCTGCGAGGGTGAGGGCGGTCGACCTGCAGCTCGAGCTCGGCCGAGATGCTGCGCGCGACGCTGCCCGCTTTGCCCTAGCCGTTGGCCTCCCTCCATCCTCCCCTCGCTGTGCTGCATTGACGTCGCCTCAACAGCGCGGACTATCAAAGGTACTTGGCACGACTGCTCTAGGCGGCAGTCGACATCAGAGGCGGCGGCATAGCGAGGCCGGGAGACTACCACCGACCAAGGCTCGGCCCCGGCCCGGGCCGCCGGGAGCCGCCCAGAGCCGGCCAGCCCCCCACTGCGCCCTCCTTCCTCAAGACGGAGGACCTCGTCTCTCGCCTCGCCACCTTCAACTCCCCATTCCCTCATCCCTCACCTGATGTTCCGTAGCGCAACCTCTCAGCTCGCCCGGACGGCCGGCCGTCGCGCCGTCGCCTCGACCTCGACGGCCGGCGCCAGGTCATCGGCATCCGCCGCCGCCGGTAGCAGCTTTAGCCGTCGAGTCGGCACCGTCAGTCAAAGCCGACCCACCTCATAGGCTATGGTTGGTCCTGTGTCTGACGCCTCCTCGTCGGCAGATCTTGGCGACGACGTCTTCGGCCCTTGCCCTCGCACTCTACATCGACCACCGCCGGCTGGCGACAATTCAGCTCGATGAAGCCCCGACCGGCTCGAGCTCGCGGCGACCGATGCGACGAACCGACCTGATCCCGATGGCCGAGGTCGAGACGCACAACAAGGAGGGCGACCTCTGGGTCGTCATGAACGGCGATGTCTGGGACCTGACCGAGGTTCGTCGGCCCTGCGAATGGTAGCGTCGCTGAGGAGCCGGCCGCTGACGTCGGACGCTCGCTGCTCGCGCGCAGTTCTTTGAGGCTCACCCGGGCGGAGCGACGCCCTTGCTGAAGGCTGCCGGTCGCGATGCTTCAAATGTTGGTCTGCGCCGCGAGCTTTGAGAGCATCCCCTTGTGCGCGAGGCTGATCGCCTTCCGCGTACAGGTGTTTAACCCCCTTCACCCGCCGGGGACGATCGAGGGCGCGCTTGAGAGCGGCTCGCTCGCGGCCTCTGCGCTTGTCGGCCGCGTCGATCCTGCCACAATCAAGCAGGTCGAGCGTCCCGAGCAGGGGGAGTCGGTCGACGTCAAGCGGCCAGGAGCTGAGGACAAGGTCGACCTCGCCATGATCATCGGCCTGCCCGACTTTACCGAGGCGGCGCGCAAGATCCTACCCGCAAAGGCCTTTGCCTACTACTCTGCAGGCGGAACCGACGAGTACTCGCTTGGTCTCAATCGGTGCGGCCTGCTTGCGGACGAGCTGCTCGCGATACGTCTGCTAATGTCCGCTGCTGGGCATGCCTGTCCTCAGCTCGGTCTACAACCAGGTGCTCTTCCGACCGCGCGTTCTACGCGACGTGACGACGGTCGACACGAGCACGGCCTTCCTCGGCTACGACGTCAGCCTGCCCATCTTTATCTGCCCGTGCGGTATGGCCAAGCTCAGCCATCCCGAGGGCGAGAAGCTCTTTGCGAGCGCCGCTGGAAAGACGGGCATCGCCCAGTTTGTAAGTCGCTCACGCGAGCCGGCTACAGCCGCTCAACACACACTGCCGCTGACCGAGAGGCTCACCCTGCTCCCGCTTTGCGACCAGATCTCGACCAACGCCAGTGCGCCTCTGGCCGACATCCTCTCTGGCGCCCAGAGCCCCGAGCAGCCGTTCTTTATGCAGCTCTACGTCGACCGTCAGCGGCACAAGACTGAGGCGCTCATGAAGAAGATCGAGCAGACGGGCCAGATCAAGGGCTATTTCGTGACGGTCGACGCCGCCGCCCCTGGCAAGCGTGAGGCCGACGAGCGCTCGCGAGCCGAGGTCGAGGTTGTGCGTCCTCATCACCCGTCTCCTCTTCACGCCGCTCGTCTAGCCTGGGCTGACATGTTGGCCTTGCTTCGCCTCAGGCTTCGGGCATCTCTGGCGGTAAGATCCAGAGCGACGCAAAGGGCGGCGGCATCGGCCGCTCGGTTGGTGGTTTCATCGATCCGAGGTGCGTCGAAGGCTGGCAGATGGTCGCCCGTCTGCCGTGCTGACTCGGTGACGCCTGTCAACCCTTTTCGTTGCAGTCTCAACTGGTCCGACCTCAAGTGGCTGCGCACGCAGACCGACCTGCCCATCGGCGTCAAGGGCGTCCAGACGGTCGAGGTCCGTCATCCCGTTGCACCGTTGGTGATTTTGCTGTCTGACAGTATCCGTCTCGCTGCCTTCGCCTGCAGGACGCTAAGAAGGCCTATGACGCCGGCTGCGACGCCATCTACCTGAGCAACCACGGCGCGCGCGCCCTCGACGGGTCCGTCTTCTTTCTCCTCGTCACTGATCGGCCTCTTGCGGGGACCCTTTACTCTGAGTCGTCGTCCTGACTCTCTTCTCCCGGCTACCCTCTCGCTCCTCCAGTTCTCCGCCGGCACTGTACACTCTGCTCGAGATCAACAAGTTCTACCCCGAGATTGTCAAGAGCAAAAAATGCGAGATCTACCTTGACGGCGGCGTCCGACGCGGGACAGATGCGTCAGTGATCTTTGCCCGGCTTCCCGGAGCGTCTGGCGCGATGGACGTTGACAACCCCCTTCTTCTTATTCGGGCGTGTGCGCGTGAGCAGCGTGAAAGCGCTGTGTCTCGGTGCAAAGGGCGTCGGTATCGGTCGACCAACGATGTACTCGCTCGCGTGGGGTGAGGAGGGCGTCATCCACGCCATCGAGAGTGCGTCCCCTGTTTCTCACTCCTGACCACCTTACCTGCTGACACTCTCTTGCCCTATTCTCCCCTCCCTTCTCACTTGCGCCGCGCTCTTGCAGTCATGCGCGACGAGATCGAAACGACACTCCGCCTGCTCGGCGTCACGAAGATCTCGCAGCTCGGGCCGCACCTGCTCAACACGCGCGCGCTCGACCCACTTATCGCTCAGAGCGTCCAGGTCGGCGAGGACGAGCAGGGTTTCTACTAGGGCGCCGTCCACGGGAGGACGCGGTGGTGCGGGCATTGTATCGCATGGACCCGCGCTGTACTCTTCGTCGCCTGCAATCGATCCATTCTCAAGTGCCGTCGGAAGCGCGCTCAACTCGCTGCCAGTTGCAATTGCGCGCTCGGTCCCGACCGCTGCCGGGCTCCTCCTCTGTCAGGCTGGGGTCCATGGTTCGGCTCTGCTGTGAGTTGCGGAAGAGGCGCACTACCTGCCGAAAGCGCAAGAAGCAAACATCCATTCAACCGCCCAGACGCCCAGACGCAGCCCCGGTGTCTGCCCCACACACGGCACCGTCCGGCATGAGCTGAGCTGTCTGGTGGCGGCCGATCGAATAAGGGAGGAAGGGGGCAACAAGTGCCCCTGAGCATCTGCTCCGCATCCGCGTTGCCAGAGCGACAGCAGGTCATCGGAAAGGGCCGGCACCTCCGTGCGGCGGCGTCTGTTGCTGGACTCGCTTCACCGGCAGAAAGCTCCAGCCACGACCGTCGAAGCTGGTGTTTCTCGTACATCTTGCAGCAAAGCACTACAGGCAGAGCACATGACGACTCGAGGAATGCTCGCTCAAGTTTAGCTGCTGCCGGGTGCGCGACGGGCCAAGACGAGCCGGGGTCGATCGATAAACTCGCCGGTGGCCAGGCCCTTGCTTGGTTGCGGAGTCGTCGTCGGGTGCGGGGGCAGAGGGTCTGCTGCGCGGGCGTGCGCGGGGAAGAGACGGCCACAGCCTGCCAGCAGGTCTGCCCGCGCGGGCGGGCGAGCGCAGGCGGCCCTGCTGCTGGTGCTGCCCGCCTGCTGCCCTTGCGTTCTTCCCCCCCTCGTCCTCGTTCGCTCGCTGCCCACCCAACCCACTCCGCTCGCACCACATCCAGCCTACCACTCTCCGCCGCCTCATCCGTCCAAGATGAGCAGCCCAGCGTCCTCCTCGCCCAAGGTTGTCGAGAGCGCCGACCCGGCGCACCACGCGCACTCGCTCGACGGCTCGACCGTCAACGACGACATGCTCGTCGAAAAGCGTTTCGGCATCAAGGTGCGGGCCCCTTAACAGCCCTTCTTGTAGCTTCCTGCCCGGAGCTGCAGGCTGTCATCGAAGCTGATCCTATTCTCTCCCCATCCGCCCCCTGTCGTCTCCTGCAGAACGAGTTTGTGCGCGAGTTTGGAAGGTGCGCTCGCCACGCCCGTCTCGTGCCTGGCCCGTGCTTGCGGCCCCTCCGCCTGAAGCCCGGCCCAGCTTCTCTGCCTGCACCCGGCCTCCGACTGACCGTCCGCCGCTCCTCTCCTCTTTCGCTAGCCTGTCGACCTTCTCGTTCGCCTTCTCGATCATGGGCATGTGCTCGTCGATTGCGACGACCTTCGACACGGTCCGTCCTCGCCCCTGGCGCTCGGCGAGCTGCCGGCACCCGCGAGCCGCCCAAAGGCTGACGACCGCCTTTCATGTCCTTCTTGCCCCTGCTCTAGCCGCTGCTCTACGGAGGAGGACCCGCCTCGGTCGTCTGGTGTTGGTTCATGTGCGTCCGAAGGGAGCAGCAGAGGGAGGACCTCCCAGCCCTCCGTAGCTGACCCGAGAGCTCGCTTCGTCCAATCCCTGTCTCGCAGGGGTTCCGTCCTCAACATGAGTCTTGGCGCCTCGATGTGAGTCCGGCATCGAGCCTTTTTGAGTTGGCTGGCTGCAGCCTATCTCGTTTCGCTCGCTAGTCGCTGACCCCTTGCTGCCCTTCTTTGCCTTCCCCCTTATTCCTTTAGCGCTGAGATCGTCTCCGCTTACCCGACCTGCGGTGGCGTCTACTCTGCCTCGGCCTGGCTTGTACCCAAGGTACGCTCCTCTCCCGAGCTCTAGCTTGACTCTGGTCGTCCCTGAAAGTCTGACGCTCTCTTCCGTTCGCCCAGAAACACCGCGCGATGACCGGCTGGGTCGTCGGCTGGCTCAACCTCCTCGGCCAGGTCGCCGGCGTCGCTTCTACCGAGTGGGGTCTCTCGCGCATGATCTTCTCGGCCGTCGCCGTCGCCCGGCCCGGCTTCACCTACACCAACGCCATGCAATTTGGCCTCTACTGCGGCCTGCTCGTCTTCCGTGCGTTCTCCCGTTGTGACTGCGCGGCCGCCTTCCGGCGGCTGGCCTGCTTGCGTCCGGTTCGCTGATCCCCACCCTCTCACCGGACTGCTCAAGATGGCTCGCTCAACTCGCTCAAGACGCGTGACCTCGCCTTCTTCACCAAGTTGTGCGTTGCCCGATGTATTCCGCTCAATCGTTCGGGAGCTGACACGAATCTGGTCCTCCCCTCCTTCCTCAGCTTCGTCTTCATCAACATCGGCTTCACCTTCCTCATCATCATTCTCCTGCTCGCCCTTACCCCGCGCGAGGAGATGAACTCGGCCGCCTATGTCTTTACCTCGACGATCAACGACACCGGCTACAAGAGCGACGGCCTCGCCTTCCTCTTTGGTCTCCTCTCGGTTCAGTGGACCATGACCGACTACGACGGTGAGCCCTCGCGATCCCGCGCAGCAGCCAAGACTCGGCGGCTGACTCTGATCTCCTCCGCCCTCGTCCTCCTCAGCCGTCGCCCACATCTCGTTCGAGGTCCGCCGGGCCGCCTACGCTGCTCCGGTCGCCATCTTCATCGCCGTCGCCGGCACCGGCATGATCGGCTGGCTGCTCAACATCGTCCTTGTCCTCTGCATGCCCGACATCACGACGCTGCCCGGAGCGGGCGCCTCTTCCTTCCTCGAGATCATGCGCGTCCGGATCGGTCTCGTCGGCTCGATGGTCGTCTGGCCGTTCGTCTGCCTCGTCGCCTTCTTCACCGTCCAGACGGCCCTCCAGGCCAACTCGCGCACGCTCTGGGCTTTCTCGCGCGACCACGCCCTGCCCGACCGCGGCTTCTTTGGGCGGCTCAACAAGACGACCAACACGCCCATCTACGCCGTCTGGGCCGTCGTCATCTTCTCGGTCGCCCTCGGCTGTCTCTCGTTCGCCAGCACCGTTGCCGTGCGTCTCAATGATCTTAATCTGTCGCGCTCCGACCCCGACCCGATCTGACCCTCTTTCTTTCACGTTCCGTCCCCTGCAGATCAACGCCATCTTCTCGATGTGCGCCATCGCGCTCGACTTGTCCTACGTCATTCCGGTCATCTGCCGGCTCATCTACCAGAACCACCCCGAGGTCGTGCGTCCGGCAGCCCTCGCCTGCACCTCTTGCGCGGCTTCAGAGGCTAACCAACCCCCCATCCCTGTCCTCCCTGCAGAACTTTGTGCCTGGACCGTTCTACATGGGCCCGATGCTCGGCCTCGCCGTCAACCTCGTCATGATCTTCTGGACCTTCTTCGAGTGCATCATCCTCGCCTTCCCGACCGTCAACCCCATCACGAAGGACAACTTCAACTAGTACGTCTCCGCCTGGCCGTCTCCCCTGCCGCTCTCGCAACCGCTGACCTCTCTTTCTCTCTCCTGCTTCGCAGCTCCTGGGTCATCACGCTCGGCGTCATGTTCCTCTCGCTCATTTGGTACTATTCCTCGGCCAAGAACCGCTACATTGGCCCGCTCACCGACACCCAGCGGGCCGAGGACGCCGGCGACTTTGGCGGCCCGGGCAGCGACGGCAGCGACGTCGGCGGCAAGTCGACGCCCGAGACGGAGACTGAGGCGCCGAACTACGCTCTCGAGAACAAGCTCCGATGAGCTCCCCACCCCCTCCTTTCCCTCCTCTTCCCCCTCAGCGCCGGCCAAGGTCGATTGACCTATCATTGGCGCAAAACGTTCCCCCGTCCCCTCGATTTCCTTCTCGATCCTCGTGCTCTCGACCCTCCTCGTCCTCTGTCCGTCTATCCGGCCCTCCACGGCCGACCTCCCTCGCCCGACCCTTGCCCCGTCCCCTCCTCGATCTGCCCGACACCTTGCCGTTTCAACAACCGGTTCACCTCGGCATCGCACCCTACGCTACTATCAAAAACAAAAAGACTGCGCTCTTCTTCCTTCCGGGCCTCACTGATCCATCCCCCTTTCCCACCTCACCCTCCCACCCTACCCTACCCTCCCCTGCTCCATCCCGCTGCCCGACCTACTAACCCATTTACCTGCCCATAGACTCGTCCGACTGATTCCTCTTCTTTTGTATCTCTCTCCTCCTGCTCCGCAAGCTCTTCACCTTCCCGCGTTGTCCCCGCCTCCCAGCTGTAACACCACTCTCCCCCCTCTGCTAGACACCCCCCACCCCTCCCCAGGGCCGGATGACATGACGACTCGACAGAGATGCGTGCGTCTGCGAGAGGAAGGTGGCTCATGCGAGGGGGGAAGGATAGAACGCGGTCGGGGCTCAGTCGAGGCTACAAAGGGAGGATGTTCGTACAACGAAGGGGGGCCTGATAGTCGAGAAGGAGGAGCGCGGCGCCCCTCAGAGCTTGTTAAGAACGGAGTTGTTGGCCGACGGCTTGGTGAACTGGTGCTCGGTCACGCCCTTGCCCATCGCGGCCGTGCTGCTGACGCCGCCTGTGACGGTCATGAGCAGGCTGTCGACGAACTCTGCGCCGGACCACTGAGACGCGCCAGGTGTTCGTCGTCAGCACCGCGGGACACATTGACAAAAGTAGGGACGGCAGACCGACTGTCTGGTGCGTGAGGACGTCGCAGCCGATGTCGCGCTCGCGACGCTGGATGAGTTCGACATAGGCCTTCATGCCTTCGGTCGCAAAGGCGGCCGCAAAGAGGTCCGAGATGTAAGCGTTCGAGTGGAGGCCGCCGAGCGTGATGAACTGCCAGACTGCGGGGGGTTGAAAAGGGCGGTCAGCGACTTTTCCCAATCTAGGCGGGCGGAAGGACGGGCGGACCACGTACCAAAGCCGAGCTTGCCGAGCTCCCAGACATAGTCCTTCATCTCGCGCTCGCCGAGGCCGGCGGCGTCCCAGTTGAACGACGGGCTGAGGTTGTAAGCCAGCCACTGGCCCGGGACGGCCGCATGGACGCCGTCGGCAAATTGCTTGGCCTGCTTGTAGATCGGGCTCTTGGTCTCCATCCAGAGCAGGTCGGCATACGGCGCGAAGGCAATCGCCCGATGGATGGCGCACGTCGTGCCGCCCTGGTAGCCTGTTCTCGGCAGCAAGCCGCAGGGTTTGACCAAAACGTCAGCACAAGACCTCGAAGGCAATGGAGAGCGGACGAACGCACGGTAGTAGCCCTCGCGCGTCCGGGGCGCGTCCCAGCACCAGTAGGGCGCCTTCTTGAGGCCGTACGTCTGGGTGGCGAGCGCGAGCGCAGCCTCTTTCGACAGGTGCGTCGCCTTGGATTTGAAGCTGTGAACGGGCAGGGCATCATGATTGGTCAGCCAATAATGTAATGAAGAGGAGGAGGAGGAGGAGGAGGAGGAGGAGGACAGACGTCTCGACATTAGCGGAAGCGACTCCCTGCGCTTCAAGTGCCCGGCCGAGGACGGTCGAGTAGAGCTGGAGGTTGGCGTCGGCGATCCACCTTCGAGACAGGGAATGTCAGCCAGAGCAGCGCAGACAGGTCGATGAGAGCGAGGGCACCGACTTGTCCTCAACGGCCTGAAGGGCAGCGCCCGACGTGCCGGCACGCTCGGCCTCGTTCATGACCTGGACGAGCGGCCGCAGACCGTCGCTGTGACGTACGGGGGTGAGGGAGCCTGTTCAATAGATGAGTCACACGTCAGACTGCGAGAAGAAGACGCACGTCGTCGAGCCAAGAATAAAGGCGTGGTCGCGCTCGTCGATGTTGGTCGTCAGCAGGGTCGCCGCCTCCGAGTCGGTCCGGGCGACGACGAGATTCTCGACGCCCATAACGTCGTACTGGAGCCGGATTGCGACGAGTCTGAGGTTTGTGATAGGACAGAGGGTCGTCAAAACTGCAGGAGAGTTGGAGGAGAGCGCGCAGTGGACGAGGCGACGCGGGACGGACCGGTTGATGTGCTCAGCGATCGGGACGAGCACCTTGCCCGCCATGTGGCCGCACTTTTTCGTCCCGGGCGCCTGATCCTCGATGTGAATGCCGGCCGCGCCAGCCTCGACGAACAGCTTGGTCAGCTTCATCGTCGCCGTCAGGCCGCCGTGCCTGCGACAGGACGAGGTTAGCCGTAGAAGAAAAAGGGGCAGTCGAAGAGGGACGGGCTGGAGAAAGCGCACCCGGTGTCGGCGTCGGCGACGATAGGCCGCATATAGTCGATGAGGGGAACCTTAGCCCGCTCGGCCTCCGACAGCCGGAGCCGGGCGTGGCGCTGCTTCCTGCTCAACCGCCAAAAGAATGGGCACAATCAGCGCGGCGACCCTGGGCAAAAGACAGGCCGCTCAAGGACGGACCGGTCATGGAACAGCTGGGCCTGGAAGAGGTGCTCGACCTTGTTCGGTACCGTGTTGTAGGGGTAGTCTTTCAAGCGCATACAGGAAGCGACACGGGACGTCAGTCAGCTCGTTGATTGGGAGATCGAGCGGACAGTCGATCAAGGGGACCGACCGGCGAGGTCTGGGCCGGGCTCGTTGGTCGACGAGGCCGTGCTCGACGACTGCCAGCCAGACACGTAAACCGTCTCGAGGTGCTTGGCCATCTGCGTCACCTGGACCGGGTCGAGGCTGGCGGCGTGGGGACAGGAAGCCAGTCAGGTGAGTCGGCGAGAAGACCAAGTCTTGAGAGGGAGACAGTGGACGCACGCGCCGTAGGTGTGGCTGACCTCGCCCCGCTGGAACTTGCCTTCGAGGTTGGCGTACTAGTCGTTCCATCGCAAGAGACTTGAGTTCGTCAGAGCCAGCGACAGAGGCAGCGTCTAGCCGAGACTGAGAAGCCGCCGACTGCGGGTGCGGCGGGAGGGAGCAAAAGCGACTCACGAGCTTCTTGCCCATCGTGTCGCTCGGGTAGGTGAGCTCGATCGTCCCTCGGAGGAGGCAGACATCCTTGGCCGAGTACGGCCGGGCCGTCTTGCTGAAGCGAGGCGTCTGGGAACCGTGGTCGTCGTCGTCGTCGGTGACGGGGCGGGACGGGAAGGCCGGTAGGGCGCGCAGCAGGAGGAGCAACGGTCAGCGGCTGGTCGACGGTAGGTGGAGAGGGGCAGGCCGAGGTTGCGGAGGGAGAGGAGCAGAGGCGAACCGACCTTCCACCACTGCTCGACTTGCTTGACTTGGGCGTCGAAGTGAGCCTGCTCGGACGAGCTGCCGGCGGCGGCGAAGGGATGGAGAAGCGTCATGGCGGGCGGGCGGGGCGGGATCTGGCTCGGGTGAGGACTGGCGGGTGGGCGAACGGGCGGGCGGTGGAGTAGGAAAGGGACAGCGGCGCTGTTGAATTGGCGCAGAAGTGCTGCTGACTTGCTCCCGTTATTGAGGGAAGGCGATGGTTGACGAAGAGGGCGAGTCAGGCAGACGGTCCGGCTACTTGAAGGAGGGTTGGTTGCCTGCGCGCGCGTCGCCGGCGCAGACTTCGGGTTCGGGGCGAACCGGCAATGCACAATCACGAGCCAGCAAGCCTGACCTTCTCCCTTCCGGCTGCCCTACGGCGCCGATCGGCCGAAGGCACCAACAGGCCGGCAGGCAGGCGCAAGCCCGGCTCTCGACAGCGGGCTTGACCCCACTCGCTCGGCCTGGCACTGCTCGCGCCTCGCCATCCTTCGACGCCCCTTGGAGCCCTCGGGTAGAGCCGGCCGCCGTTGCTGCTCATGCCCCCGTCGTCTGCGGCAGGCTGTCTAGACGACTCTGAGCGCCCGAGCGATCATCGATCGTAGGCTGGCTCGAGCTAGCGCGCCCGAGTCGAGTTTGCCCGCGACCCGCCTGTACACCTGTTTTGAGCGAGGAGACGAGCGAGAGCTCCCGGGCCTGCTGCAAGCGCGCGCGCGCAGTGCTACCTTAGACTGGCCTACAGCCTCAAGTCGCCCTCGTCCCCCTCTCCTCGACCCGCCCCAGCAGAAGTCAAGTCTATAGCGGTCATTCTTGATAGCTTTGAGAGAGGGAAGTTCGCGCAAGGGGCGGGTACAGAAGGGGGCGAGGGAGCGCTTCTACAAAGATAAAGAGCGAGCCTCCTTGTTTTTTGGGGGTGTGTGATTCAACGTTGTAGAGAGGGTGCAATGCGGAGGGAGCCTTTTGTGGGGGATTGAACAAGCAAGCGAGCGAGCAAAAGAGAGGGAGAGAGGCAGAGGGAAGGTGGGGACCGCCAGCAGTTTAGCCGAGGACCATGGTGAGGAGGGCCATGCGGACAAAGAGGCCGAGGCGCATCTGCCGGAAGTAGGCCGCCCGGCTGTCAAAGTCGACCTCGGGGTCGATCTCGTTGACGCGCGGGAGCGGGTGCATGACGATGGTCGTCGGCTTGGCGCGCGAGAGCACCTCGTTGTTGATGACGAACATGTCCTACGAGGGGGGAGGCGAGCGGAGAGGTCAGATCGAGGGGCGGCGGGGAGAGGGAGACGAAAGGGAGGAACAACGCACCTTGACCGACTCGTACTCGGCCTCGGAGCTGAAACGCTCCTTCTGGACGCGGGTGACGTAGAGGACGTCGGACGAGGCAATGACCTCGTCGAGATTGACGCACTCCTTGACGGTGATGCCGGCCTTGCGGGCCGCCTGCGTGACCGCCTCGGGCATCGCCAGCGCAGGGGGCGAGACAAAGTTGAGCGTCACGTTGTACAGCGAGAGCACGCGGACGAGCGAGTGGACGGTGCGGCCGTTCTTGAGGTCACCGACTGCGGGGAGCGGAGGAGGCAGGAGGATCAGTCTCGGGTCCGGAGGCAGCGAGCGGAAGCTGAGAGGCGACGCACTCATCGTGATGGTCATGCCGTTGACCGAGCCGAGCTCCTCGCGCATCGTGAAGACGTCGAGGAGCGACTGGGTCGGGTGCTCGCCGATGCCGTCACCAGCGTTGATGATGGGCACGGGCGAGTACTTTGCCGCCGTCTTGGCCGAGCCGACGGCGGGGTGCCGGAGGACGATGGCGTCGGTGTAGCAGCCGAGCGTGCGGACCGTGTCGGCCAGCGACTCGCCCTTGGTGACGGACGAGGTGTCGGCATTGACGACGGTGACGTCGCCGCCACAGCGCTTCATGGCCGCCTCGAACGAGGTCGAGGTCCGGGTCGAGGGCTCGAAGAACATGGTCGAGATGACGCGACCACGGAGCGTGTCGACCGAGCCGTAGCGCTCGACCTGGTTGCGCATCTCGGAAGCGAGCGAAAAAATGGCGTGGAGGTCCTCGCGCGTGTACTGCTTGACCGAGAGGACGTGCTTCCGGTGGAAGGACGCGTGCGGCTGGAGGTTGGCGAATGGCCGGTGGGCCTCGCGCGACGAGCTGCCGGCCGAAGCGCCCGAGGTGAACGAGAGCGGCTGGAAGGGCTCGGCCGACTTGAGCGTCGGCGAACGGAGGGCGGCCGGGCCGGAAGCCGACGGCTGCATCGGCGACGAGACGACCGGGCGCGAGGGCCGGCGGGCGAGCTTGCGCGCGCGCGAGGGGGCGGCCGACGAGAGGTCCTGGCCCGAGGGCGAGGGCGAGCTGACGCCGTCGATGAAGACGGCCTTGCCGTCGATGACGACGCGGTGGACGACGCCCGAGACCTTCTTGCCCGTCAGGGGCGACCAGCAGCCCTTGGGCGCGCTGAATGAGGTCGTCCGGTTGGTGTCGACGTCGACGAGCGTCGACGGCTGCTCGGGCAGGTCAAAGATGGCCCGCGGGTTGTCATGCAGGCGTAGGGTGATGTCCTCAAGCGTGAGCCGGCCGTCCGAGACGGCGCCGAGGAGGAGCGGGAGCGTCTCCTCGATACCGGTGCAGGGCGAAACCTCCTGGTTGAGGTCAAGCGCGAGCTGATAGGGGATCGTGCCGATTGAGAAGGTGTCGATGACAGCGAGGTTGGCCCAGAGCGCCTTCTGGTCGTCGGCCGTCGGCAGGCAGGTCGCGCCGGCAAACTGCTCTTTGGTGAAGAAGAGCGAGTAGACGGCGACGTCGCACGTCACCTGGAGGCCGCGCTCCTTGGAGAGGGCAATCAGCTGGATGTCGTCCCGCGTCTTGACGTTGGTGACGTGGACGTTGCGGCCGTGGAGGCTCGTCAGGAGGAGGATCGAGGCCAAGTCGGTCGTCTTGGCGTCGGTGACGATCGGCTTGTCCGCCGGCCAGGCGGCAAAGTGGGCCGAGACGGCGGCGACCTTGTTGACGCTCGAGGCAAAGCTCGAAGGCACAAAGAGCGAGCGCGCGCCCGAGGCAATCGCGTCGCTACCGAGCGAATCGGCGTTCGACGCCGAGGCGGCGACGCCAAAGAAGTAGTCGCACGAGGCCTTGCCGGCGGCGTTGCGCTGAGCGACGGCGAGCGCGGCCGCGCTATCGACCTGGGCGCCGACGCCCTGGGGCAGAATCTGGAGCGAGGTGAAGCCCGCGCGCGAGGCGGCCTCCGAAACGACGGCAAGGTCGTTCGAGCCGGCCTTGGCGACGCCGGGGACAAACGTCTGGACCGAGATGAGGCCCGGGAAGCTGAACGTCTGGTGCGACGTCTTGAAGTCGACGCTGTTGATCTCGAGCGAGGGCTTGCGGACGATGGCCTCGAGCAGGAGCTTAGCGCACTTGACGTTGGTCACGAGCGGGACGTTGCGGTCAATCGCCATCCGCCGAGACTTGTAGCCCGACGAGACGTAGGTCGTCGGCCGGCGGAAGCGGTTCTTGGACGGCAGGTTGACGTAGAGGTCGATCATGTTGTTGGCGAGGTGCTGCTCGAGCGAGTATTCGGACTTCTGGGCGTCCTGCGAGCCGCTCTCGCCGAGGTACTCGAGATACTTGACCGGGATGCCGTGCTCCTGTGATGATCGTGGGAGATGAGAGGGGGGGGGGGGGTCAGTAAGGGGCAAGAGGCAAGAGCAGCAGAGCCAAGGGGCGCGAGGAGGTCGACGGACCTGAAGGAAGTCGGACGTGCCGGCGGTCGCGTAAATGAGGAAGCCCTGGCGCTGGAGCTTCTGGATCGAGGGCAGGATCTCCATCTTCTCCTTGTAGGAGCCGAGCGAGAAGAGGACCGACTTGGTCGGCAGCTTCATGCCGGTCGCGAGGAGCGACTTGAGGTAGGCCTCATACTTGTCGCGGCCGAAGCAGGCAACCTCGCCGGTCGAGGCCATCTCGACGCCGAGGATCGGGTCGGCGCCCGCGAGCCGGCTGAACGAGAACTGGGGGCACTTGATGCCGACGTAGTCCTTGGGCAGCTTGACCTCGGGGTAGGCCTCGACGGCGATGCCAAGCATGACCTTGGTCGCCATCTCGATCGCGTTGACGTCCGTCACCTTGGAGACGAACGGCGTCGACCGGGCCGCGCGCAGGTTGCACTCGATGACCTTGATCTCGTTGTTCTTGGCCATGAACTGGATGTTGTACGGTCCGGTGACGTTGAGGGCCTCGCCAATCTTGGCGGTCGCGACCTCGATCCGGCGGACCGTCTCGGGGTCGAGATCCTGGGGCGGGAGGATGAGGGTGGCGTCGCCCGAGTGGACGCCGGCGTTCTCGACGTGCTCCGAGATGTAGTGCATGACCATCTTGCCGTCCTTGGCGACGGCGTCCATCTCAATCTCCTTGGCCTCCTCGAGGTACTTGGTGATGACGACCGGGTGCTCGCGCGAGACGGCCGTCGCCTGGTTGAGGTAGGTCGCCAGGTCGTCGGCCGAGTAGACGACGTTCATCGCCGCGCCCGACAGGACGTACGACGGCCGGACGAGGACGGGGTAGCCGACCTTGTCGCAGAAGCCCTGGGCCTCGGGGAACGAGGTGAGCTCCTTCCACTCGGGCTGGTCGACGCCAATCTTGTCGAGCATGCGCGAGAACTTGTAGCGGTTCTCGGCCGTGTCGATCATCTCGGGCGAGGTGCCAAAGATCTTGACGTTCTGCCGGTGGAGCTGGAGCGCAATGTTGTTGGGCGTCTGGCCGCCCATCGAGAGCATGACGCCCGACGAGCGCTCGGTGTCGTAGATGTCGAGGATCGTCTCGAGCGAAATGTTCTCAAAGTAGAGCTTGTCGGCCTCGTCGTAGTCGGTCGAGACGGTCTCCGGGTTGTAGTTGACCATGATCGTCTTGTAGCCGAGCTTGCGGAGCGTCCGGATCGCAGTGACGGCGCACCACTGAGCAAGAAGGGGAGAAAGAGTGTCAGCGAGCGGATGAGCAGACAAGGGAGGCGACGACGGGCACGCACGTCGAACTCGACCGAGGAACCAATACGGTAGACACCCGAGCCGAGGACCATGATGCCACGGTCCTCGAACGAGACGTCGTGCTCGGTGGCGTTGTACGTCGTGTAGAGGTAGTTGGTGAAGGCCGGGAACTCGGCCGCAACCGTGTCGATCTGCTTGACGAAGGGCGAGATGCTCGCGTCCTGCCGGAGCCGGCGGACGGCGAGCTCGTTCGAGCCGAGGAACTTGGCGACCTGGCGGTCCGAGTAGCCGAGCTGCTTGCAGTGGCGCAGGACCTCGGTCGGGACGCTCGACAGGTTGAAAGTGCTGCGGGCGCAGGCGGAGGGGGGTAGGAGAGGGGGGTGTCAGCCGGCTGTCGCCTGATCGCCCGGGAGGGTTACACGAGGGCGAAGACGCACGAGGCAAACTTTTCCATCTTGCTGAGCCGCTCGAGGCGGGTCAGGAACCAGCGGTCGATGTTGGACATCTCGTGGATCTTGTCAACGCTGTAGCCGCGCTCAAAGGCGGTTGCGATCGCAAACAGCCGCTTGTCGGAGGGCCGGCAGATCTCCTCGTCGATGTCCTCGACGTAGTCGTTGGAGCTGAAGCCCGGGAATGAGTCGTCGATGGCGCGGATGGCCTTCTGAATCGTCTCCTCGAACGTGCGGCCGATCGACATGACCTCGCCGACCGACTTCATCGACGAGCCGAGCACGGTCGAGACGCGGGCAAACTTCTTGAGGTCCCAGCGGGGGATCTTGACGACGATGTAGTCAAGCGAGGGCTCGAAGCAGGCCGAGGTGAGCTTGGTGACCGAGTTCTTGATCTCGTTGAGCGGGATGTTGAGGCCGAGCTTGGCGGCAATGAAGGCGAGCGGGTAGCCAGTCGCCTTGGACGCGAGCGCCGACGAACGCGACAGCCGGGCGTTGACCTCGATGATGCAGTATTCCTTCGAGTGGGGGTTGAGCGCGTACTGGATGTTGCACTCGCCGACAACGCCGAGGTGGCGGATGACCTTGGTCGCCGTGTTGCGGAGCATCTGGTAGTCGGCGTCCGAGAGCGTCTGCGAGGGCGCGACGACGATCGAGTCGCCGGTATGGATGCCGAGCGGGTCAAAGTTCTCCATGTTGCAGACGGTGATGCAGTTGTCGCGGCAGTCGCGGACGACCTCGTACTCGATCTCCTTCCAGCCCTTCATCGACTTCTCGACGAGGACCTGAGGCGAGGTCGCAAAGGCCTTGTTGCAGAGCTCGGTGAGCTCGTCGTCGTTCTTGGCGAAGCCGGAGCCGAGACCGCCGAGCGCAAAGGCGGCGCGGACGATGACCGGGTAGCCGATCTCGTGGGCGGCGACGATCGACTCGGCGAGGTTGGTCGCCGTCGCCGAGGGAGCGCATTTCTCGCCGATGTCCTCCATCGCGCGCGCAAAGAGCTCGCGGTCCTCGGTCGTGATGACGGTGTCGATCTGGGTGCCGAGGACTTTGCAGCCGAGGCCCTCAAACTCGTCCTTGAGGGCGATGCCGACCGACAGGGCCGTCTGGCCGCCGAAGGTGACGTAGATGCCGTCAGGCTTCTCGTACTGGATGACTTTGCGGACAAACTCGGGCGTGACCGGGAGGTAGTAGATCTTGTCGGCGAGGCCCTTGGAGGTCTGGATCGTCGCAATGTTGGGGTTGATGAGGACGGTGTAGATGCCCTCCTCCTTGAGCGCCTTGATCGCCTGCGAGCCGGAGTAGTCAAACTCGCCGGCCTGGCCGATCGAGAGACCGCCCGAGCCAAGGACGAGAACCTTCTTGGCGGTAACCTTGGGGTGCCGGGCCGCATTGTCGGCGATCTCGCCGCCGGGCATGACGACGGGCACGAGCTTCTGGGCCTCGGCGCAGTCGGCCATCGACTTGATGAAGACGTCAAAGAGGAACTCGGTGTCGCGGGGTCCCGGGCTCGACTCGGGGTGGAACTGGACCGAAAAGAAGGGCAGGCCGGCGGCGCCGGTCCAGATGCCCTCGTTTGAGCCGTCGTTGGCGTTGACAAAGAGCTCGGTCCAGTCGCCCTTGAGCGTGCTCTTGTCGACCTGGTAGCCGTGGTTCTGCGAGGTGATGTAGCACCGGCCCGAGGCGGTCGACGTGCACGGCAGGTTCATGCCGCGGTTACCGTACTTCATCTTGGAGGTCGAGGCGCCCGAGGCGAGCGCGAGCAGCTGGTGGCCGAGGCAGATACCGAAGATGGGGTACTTGGCGAGCTCCATCGCCTTGCGGACGTTGGCGATCGTCTCGGCGACAACCGAGGGGTCGCCGGGGCCGTTCGAGAGGAAGAGGCCGTCAAAGGGCTCCGTCTCGCGGTTTATGAAGTCGTAGTTCTGGGTGGCAAGGGGCGGAACGTGTCAGGCGACCGGTGGCGCAGGAGGAATTGGGAAGACGCGGAGACTCACCCAGGGCAGAACCTTGACCTCAATGCCGCGCTGGGTAAAGCAGCGGATCTGGTTGTACTTCATGCCGACGTCGAGCGCAAGCACGCGCATCGGGCGGCCCTCGCGCGGGTGGACCGAGGGAGCGACGCCGCTGACGGCCTGGGGCGTGTAGAGGATGGGCTCGGTGACCGAGACCTTGGCGACGAGGTTGGTGGCGTTGGGGTCGGCGAAGGGCACGAGCTCGTAGCCGGTCCGCCAGTCGGCGGCGGGCGCGCCCGAGGGCGAGGCTGAGCGCGAGCGCGAGCCGGTGTGGTCCTCGCCGGTGACGGCCGAAAGGAGCTTGTCGCCGAGCTTGGCGAGGCCGGACGACGGCTTGACGGCAGGGACGGCGGCCTCGGCGGCAGCGCCGCCGTTGGCGAGCGACGAGTCCTTGCGGGCGAGGACGCGGCCGAGGGTGACGCCCTTCTCGCGGAGGCGCTTGGTGAGCGCACGCGTGTCGACGCCCCAGATGGCGGGGACGTTCTCCTCCTTGAGCCACTGGCCGAGCGAGCTCTTGGCGAGGTGGTGAGAGAAGGCCGGGTTGTACGAGCCGACGATAAGCGCGGCGACGTGGATTTTGGATGACTCGAATTCGGCCGGGAGGCTGCCCGGGTTGACGTCGGCCGGCGCGAGCGAGGCCGGCCGGGCAGGGACACCGTACGAGCCGATGATCGGGTACGTCAGGATAAGGATCTGGGACGAGTAGGACGGGTCCGTGAGCGACTCGGGGTAGCCGACCATACCTGGTGGAACGGGAGCGAAGCGAGGGCATTCAGCCGCAAGGCTCATCGAGAAGGGAGGAGCGCCAACGTCGACGGCCACGCACCGGTCTGGAAGACACACTCGCCGCCGACCGAGCGGTTGGCGCCGAAGCCCATGCCCTCGAAAGCGGTGCCGTCCGAGAGCTCGAGGACCATGTCGCCGGCCTCCTCGGAGCCGTCGGCGTCGACAAGCTTGCCGTCGACCTCGGTCGGCGTCAGGCCGCGGCCGGTCGCGAGCGGGTAGTACTCGCCGCCCTGGGCGGTCGCAGCCGAGGTCGAGGCCGTCAGGCTAGTGAGGCCGGCCGTCGAACCCGAGAGACCGAGCTGCTGGCCGCTCGGCGAACGGGGGTACCGCGGGTGGACGGCAGCCGACGTCGGGTCCTGGTCGACGGTGACGTCGATGTCGAGCGAGTCACGGTCGTCGTCGTCGGCAAAGTCGGCGGCGGACTCGACGGCCGACTGGGCAGCGACCGCCGGGGCGAGCGAGGCCGGGCCGTCAGAGACGGGAGGGACGGGCGTCGTGGACGAGGGCATGCTGGTTGAGGGCAGCCGGACGAGGCAGGGGTTTTGGAAGGGGGTTGGGGGCGCTAAAGTGACAGCGTGACGGACGGGGGGAGGGGTGGGCGTCCGACAGGAAGGGGAAAGGGTCTAAGGTAGGAAGGAATGGGACGTCCTTGGTGTTCCGGGTTCCGTGTCCAGGCTCAAGAGCGAGGGCTGAGCGGGAGGGAGGCGGCAGTGAAAAAACGGGCGGTTCGGAGGGGGAGGAGGGCGTCAGCGGGCTGAGCTCTCGTCGTGAGGCCTGTCAGGTCGTCTGCCGCCCGCCCTCCGCCCTCCCATCGCAGTCTGGCGTTTTCGCCTCGTCCGTCTCGAGCACAGGCAGAGCTGGCTACTGACTGGAGAGCGCTGGGTGTCACAGTTGGGGGGGTGAGCTCGTTTAACGGGAAGGAAGAGGAGCAGGTTAGAGGCGACGTGCGAGCTGCAGCCGGCCGAGCGGCGGGCCGCAGGCAAAATCGTGGGACGGAGGAAAAAATATGAAAGTCGGTCATCGGCCGAGGGCGGATTGGGCGGGCGGCAGACCTGATTCAGTCAGTACCCGCTGCTGGACACAGAAGCAGCGGAGCGGCAGAGAAGGCTCAAGGAAGCGGCCTGAGCTCGCTCCCCAGGGAACCTTGGAGAGTGTCGAACGCGGCTTGCAAGGTGGAAGGCTGCACGGGCGTCTGTCTTCCTGCCTGCGGCCCTGTCGCTCGTGCGACGGGCTGACGACCACGAGTCGGCGCTGTACGGCGCTGGCCGACGACCCATCCACGAGCACTGACAGTCAGGATCGGGACGCCTTCCAGAATGAGCGAGCTTGCTGTCTGAAGGCCGCCGCTGCTGCCTCTGCTACCTGTGCTGCCCTCGTCATTTTCGAGGCGGCCTGTCGCCCTCGGGCCTTCCGGCCTGGCTCAGAGGGGGCCTCGTGCGGGGAGCCTTTTTGCCCTCGGCCGAGGCCCTCGGCAGCAGCCAATACGCCGACTCAAGCGGGGCACTGCCCACAAAGGTCGCCGGCGGGTCCGCCACAGCAAAATGGATGCCAGCACACAGCGCTCAGGCAGGGAGGACAAGGAGACAAGAGGGGAGGAAGCAGGACATAGTCGACAGGCTTCTGCTGCACCGAGGGAGGGAGCGAGGCGAGTCTGGCTTTGACAGGTCGAGGCGCAGTCGACGGCGCAGACGGGCGAGCCGGGCCCACCGGCGGCTTGGAGGTGTGTCTTGCTCTGCTGGCGACGACCCGGCCGAGCCGACCGCGCCGAGGCTGGCGGCGAGGCGAGCGGACGACGCCTTGCCCTTCACCATCAGACCCGCCCCTCGCCCCTTCAGCCCGCCTCCGAGACCGAGGGAAAGCCCCGCCAGCAGGCAAAGCAAGACGGCCTCTGGCAGTAGCAGCAGCAGCAGCAGCAGCAGCAGCAGCAGCAGCAGCAGCTCCCGTCGCCGCCGATGCAGCAGCAGCAGCAGCCTTACCCATCGCCGACCGCCTTCTATGCTCATCAGCCGCCACCGCCGGCGCTCGCCTCATCCTACGGCACCGCCGCCTCGGGCCCCTCGCCGTCGTCGTCTGGCGCCTGGCCGCCGCCCATGCTCGGGCCCTCGTCCGCCGGCCCATCCACCGGCGCCTACCACCCGTACTCTGTTGCGGGCCGCTCCGCGATGCAGCACCAGCAGCAAGGGTCGTCCCTTCCGCCGCCTCAGCTGCCGTACGCCGTCCATCAGTCATACGGCCACCATCCGCCGCTCGGCCATCACCACCACCATCAGCAGCAGCAGCAAGGCAGCCAATCCTTGCCTGCGCTGGGCTCGATCAAGGTTGAGCCACCGCAGCCGGCCGTGGGCTCGGACCAGGCAAGCACGCCAGCGTCCTATGACGGCGGCCCTCAACGTGCCGACTCATCACCGGGCACGCCCGACCCCTCGACGTCGACGGCCGCTCACCTGGATTCAGCGGCGGCGGCGGCGGCAGCGGCGGCCGAGGCGGCCGACAAGAAGGAGCAGCAGAAGAAGGCCCTGCGGCGCAACATGGCTTGCCATCAATGTCGGCGCAGGTCCGTCGCTCTCCTTGCTGCTCCCGCAGCTCCGCCGTGTCGAGCGAGCCCCATCGCCCATGCCGTGGGCGAGCTGCAGCAGTAGAGCTAACCCATCCTTCCCTGCGATCCTGCAGGAAACTCAAGTGCGACTCGCTCCGGCCGCAGTGCACGCCGTGCTCGAAAGCTCGGCAGTCGTTTCTCGAATCGCTTCCGCCGGGGATGGAGGCGCCCGAGATGTCGTGCCTGTGCACGTACGACGGTGCGGACCCCCTGTCGACCGCTCAGGTTCGCTTCAGCATCCAGGCTGACGAAAATTGTCTCTCACCCGTCGCTGAGGCAGAGATGAACGGTCCTTTCAAGAAGAGCTCAGGCGTCCCGCCACCGCGAAGGCCGGCGGCCGTCGAGCACAGGCCGTCGAGCAAGCGCGTACACGAGGACGACGAGGAGGATGATCCAGCACGAGGCCGCCGGCTCGAGATGGTCGAGCGGGAGAACGGTGCGCCACGGCCAGACGCTGGGCGAAGCTCGCTTCCGTTGCTGACGTCACGTCTGATTTAACCCTCCTGTCTGCAGCCAAGCTCAAGGCGCAGCTCGACGACCTTAGTCGTCGGCTAGCTCAGGGTAGCCCACCGCCGCGAGACGTATACGGCCGGAGCGACTCGTCGTCATCGGCCTCGCACCTGTCGAATCAGCCCTACCTCGGTGCGCCGGCCCTCGCTCGACAGATGTGTCGCCGCATCGACGCGTCCTTCGTCAGACTGAACGTGTTTTTGCCTCCTCGCTCCCACTCAATACAGTGCCGCCGCAATCGTACAGCTCGTCCTACGACGGTCCCGGTCTGCACACACCGCCCTACCCGCAGCCGCTGCCTGCGCCTCAGCATCTGTCGGCCTCGTGGTCGCAGGCGCCGCTACCGTCATCCAACTCAGCTCCGACTCTCCCTCCGACGCTCCCTTCTCTCCTTCACCCGCCCCCGCCGTTGCCCCGGCAGCGTCCCGATTCGCACCTCCACTACCCGTTCCTCAACCAGCATCAGCAGCAGCAATTCCTCCTTCCGCCGATCCAGTCGCCGCTCAGTCCGAGCGTCGAGTTCAGCGATAGCCTCATACATCCCTTCGACCTTCGGACGGGCGACGTCGTCTCGCCACTCGGCAACCGCGAGGCTGTCATCAAGACGCTCGGCGGGATTGAAGAGCTCGAAAAGTCGTGCGTCCGCCCCGTCTGCTTCTGGGGCTGTCGACCGGACAACAACTGCTGATGAGACCCTGTCGCGCTCGCCTCCACTTTGCAGCATTCGCCAGCTCGGCGCGACTTCGCCGCTGATGCGGCACGTCTGGCCGCCGTTCAAGCCAAAGTACTCTGCCGGTGGCTCCTCGCCCGTTCACGCGAGCTCACCGACGTCGACGACATCCTCCTCGACATCGTCGCCTGCGGCGCCTTACACGCTCCTCAGCCGGCTTCACCTGCCAGCAACCTCGCCCATGCGGATCCACGTCTCGCTCCTGCTCGCACTCTCGGCCCTCGTCCACCGCGGGACCGAGAACTCGCAGGTTTGGGCGATCGAGGCCGGACGCGAGATCATGTTTGCCAAGCTGGCCGGTATTAGCGGCGAGGAGGAGAGCGATGCGCGCGCGCGCGAGCGCAAGGCCATCGACGTCGTCCAAGCGGCCATCCTTCTGATCGCCCTCCACCACTTTGAGGGCTCATGGGCTGAGGTTCGTCGGCCGCTTTAGCCACGCCCAAGCTTCTTGTTACTGACTCGTCTTCCTCCGGCAGTTCCACAACTTTGCGCCGCTGGCGAGCCTCATGAGCGACCTGCTCGGGCTGGATCCGATCCATGGGCCGGTCCTGCCGGAGTATTCGGTCTCGGTCCTCCGTCGGCCGAGTCCGTCGGACGACGTCTACGAGGAGCGAAGGAGGACGGTCCAGTGTGGTGCGTCCGCTCCTCTCGGGAATCGCTGCTAGCCGGTTCGAAGCTGACAAGGTCTGCTGCCTCTCGCCTCCGATAGCCAAATTCGTGCATCACGTCTACCTCGTCTTCTCGGCCCGTGGCGCCTGGGACGTCGGTCACGAGGTGTCGCTGCGGCCCGGGGAGGAGGTGCGCTTGAGGAGCCTACTTTCCTTGCTTCACGCCGCTTTGCCTATGGACACTGACTGATCGTCCACAACCGCCTACCGCTCGCCAGCTCACATCGACGCCGATGCTGCTCAACCTCCAGTCGATTTACCTCGTCTCGCGCGTCGAAAAGTTCAACAAGACGCTCCGGCCGCCGCCACCGCCACTACCGGCGACCGCGAGCCTACTCCAGTCGCTCGAGGATCAGGTGGCGTTCCAGCTGCTCGAGAGCGACATCGATAACTGGTGTGTCAAGCTCGGCATGCTCGACCCGGCCCGGTCAGACGTCTGGGAGGGCGAGTATGGCATGGGCGAGCTTCTCGGGGGCAAAGTCCTCGCCGAACAGTACGTCTCATTCGGTCTATGAGGGGTCGGCCTGATCAAATAAAGTCGCTGATCTCGCTCCTTCGCGGCCCCTCACTCAGCGCCCGGCTGCTGCTCTACTGCGTCCACCTCAACAACAACTCGAACGACTCGCAGCGGCGGGCGTGCCTCGCTGCCGCCCAGTCCATCTCGCAGAGCTGCGTCGTTGCCTCGTCGATCCCGCCCTTGGCCGTGCCGTCCTTCTGTCTGCGTGAGTTGCCCGGGCTTTTGCTCGATCGAGTTGATGCAAGCGCACGCCCGCTGACTCGCTTTTCCTTCCCGCGCCTCCTGCTGTCCGTCAGACTCGTACTTCCTTGCGGCCCAGATTCTTCTCCGTTTCCTGTCCTCGGCCCAGCTCAACCACGACGACTGGCTCATCAGCCAGCTCACGCAGCAGGTCTCAGTCATCAAGCACACGTTTGAGCGCCTCTCGGGCTCGTACCGCGTCGCCCGCAACTTTCACAAGCTGCTTGAGACGGCCATGACCGAGGGCTCGGCCGTCATCCCTCAGAGCTTTGCGATGGTCGTGCGTCATCCCATCGATTCCTTTCCCAATTCGTCCTCCAACAGTGGACGGGGTTGCTGACTCGTGTTCTGCCGATTGCAAACCGCAGTTCGACCTCGCCTTCTACACGCCCAAGTAGCAGCAGCAATCATATCATCCGGCTCACACACATCTCCGCCGCACATCGCTGTTCCCTCGTTGTATGCCATCTCTTGCAAGCATCTTGCCGTCTGTCAGCGCTCGGACTCCTCGAAGCGAGAGAGGGCGCGCAGGGCTACTTCCGAGCGGTCGCTCGGCGGCGGAGGGAGAGGTCGCAGACGAGTTGGGGCAAGCAGGAGAACTCGTCAGGACGGCTGGGAAGCGCTGAAGGAGAGAGCGCATCTTTCCTCGGAGGATTGACTAGGGAGGAGGGGGTTGGCGTGCAGGGGGTCGCTCGTCGTACTCGGTCAGATTGATGCTGCACGAAGACACGCAGCCCTCGGGACGTCTCCCGTCAATCTTCGTCGACGAACGGTCAACTCTCAGCATTGCCAGCGAGTCATCGCTGGCAGCGCTCAAGTTCTCTCGGGCGGCTGGAGGTGTGTAGCCAGTGATCATCCCGTCTGACAGTGTTCCGACAGCAAAGCCTATACGCACACGCGCTCGTCCTCATCGCATCGCAACTCTCGCCTAGGCGACCCTCCCATCTGTGTTGCAGCAAGCAGACCGTCTGATGAAGGGGGGGCGGACTAGAGGAGAACGCCGCTATCAGTGCTCATCGCTCCGGAAGAGTCGGCAAGGCAACCGGTACACACGTCAGGGTCAAAAACAAGCTTGGCTGGAGGATAGTTTGGTCTGGCGGCAGGCCTGATCCCCGGTCTCGCAGCGTGGGCACGTAGACCTGCTCGTCCGGAGGCCTGTCAGCGGTCGAGATGGGAGTCAGAGGGGCTTGCTCGCTCAGTAAGTAGCGCGACGACTGATGATGAGCTCCAAACGCACCTCGGCCTCGACTCTCCAAAATCAGGTACGCCAGGCCGGCGGAGCTGAATCCGGCCTCGGGCCACAGGGTGACCGTCCGAGAGCGACCGAAGCAGAAAAAATCGTATCGCTGCCTCGGCCCGGGACCTTCGTGGTAGTCTTCACATTCCTCGCACCATCCCACCTGGACGATGGTCGATAGGAGAGCGGAGAACGTCTGTAGCGCATCCTCGACCGTGACGCCTCTCGAGCGAGACACCAGTCGAGAGCCGGGGGCCCAGAGAAAATCGTCGGCGTCTGGAAAGACGTTGATAAACAGAGTGTTCACTGGTGGCGACGTCGCCATCTCGAGGCGAGCCGGGAGGTCGAGGACGGGCACGCCAGCCGACCGCAAGTCGCTCGCTAGACGGAAGACGTCCTGGCCTGTCTGCCAGCAGGCGAGTCCTTGGAGGAGCGGGTGGACCTTAAAGCTCGCTAGAGGGCTAGGCGTTGCGACCGCATCGTCCTCGGCCAGCTCCTTGCGGAAGAGGAGCACGTTGAGCGGCGGATGACCGAGGAGCTCGCGGTGGTAGCGCGAAAGGCGGCCGACGGTGGCGACGAGCTCGCCGTACGAAAGGTAGCTGCAGATCTCGACCCAGATCTCAGTCGGGAAGCGCGAGCTAAAGGCATCGGCGGTGGCGCGCCGGGTAGCCGAGCGGGTCTTCATCGTGAGCGGGGGAGAGAGTGGGCGAGCGGCGAGCGAGGTGATGGTTGGCGGGCCGGGAGCTCGACGTCGCGGCGTCGCTCGCTCGAGAGGGGTAAGAAAGGGGTCGCGACCGCCCCCCCTGTCGACCGCACTAAGGAGTCACTGCTCGCCGCCAGTCAAGCTTCAGATCGCCCTGTCATGGATCCTGTTGCTAGATGCGGCTCTCCACTTGCAGTGGCCGCCTAATGAGGACCCGACAGAGCTTCACCTCCCTTGAGAGGCTCGAGTAGCCGGCAGAAAAGGGCCGAGCGAGCCCGGGCCAGGCCACGCGCATACCGCAGTCTGTCTATGTCAAGGTATTGCGATCAGAAAGCGGCAGACGGAACGGTCCGGATTGCGAAGAGCGATGATGAGATGAAGCGTGGCAAAGGAGGTTGGGAAGGATCTAATCGGACGTCGTCGGCTTGATGTCGGCAACGAGCTCGGCAAACTCGCCCGAGGCGACAAGCTCCTTGAGGATGTCGAGCCCACCAATCAGCTCGCCGTTGACGATGATCTGCGGGAAGGCTGAGCGAGAGCGGAGGTGTAGAAGGTGGGCGGGTCAGCACGTTGGGCGGCTGCTTTGGGCTTGGGAGAAGGCACGGCCCGGCCCACGAAGGAGCCACTCAGTCGGAGGATGAGGAGGACGCACTCGGCCAGTCGTTGTGCTTCTTCATACCCTCGCGGACCTCCTGGTCGGAGAAGATGTCGAACCAGCCGAACTCGACGCCCTCGCCGCGGAGGATACCGACCGTCTGGCGCGAAAAACCGCACTGGGGCGCGTCCGGGTTGCCCTTCATGAAGAGCATGATGGGCGCCCGCCGCATGAGGGCGTCCAGCCGGTCCGACAAGGGGACGGCCGCTTTGGGCGTGGCGGAGGTCGTCGAGAGCGGGGCGGCGGCGGCTGATGATGACGAGCCGGCCGAGGGCGCGAACGACTGGAGTGAGGCGGACAGGGCGGGTGCGCACGAGCCAGAATGCCGAGAGAGGAGCGTGTGTCCCTGAGCGAAACAGCGCAACGAATCCCTTGGCGAAGTATCAGCGACGCTCCCAGCAAGTGAAGGACACCTCTGCCAGATGGATGCTTAGGAAGGACGACGCACCCGCAGGAGGAGGAAGGTCGGCACGGCCTCAATGTCAAACGAGTCGGCCACGTCGGGCTGCTCCTCTGCCTCGATCTGCAAGAAGAGGACGGCCGGGTTCTCGGCCGCGAGCGTCGTGATGACCTGTCGGAGCGAGGGTCCAAGGTCGGGGTCAGCATCTTCGCTTGAGGCGTTGAGGAAAGCGATTTGGAAACGCGCAGCGGGCCGGCGCCATCGGGTGAGGGATGATCGAGGCAGCCGCCAGTCACGACGCAGGGCGAAGCGCCCTGATCAGAGCCCAGCTCGAGTGGAGACGCTCGAGATAGCAGCGAGCTTCTACTCGAGTCTTGAGCTGCCGTCGCTGCTGACTGAGCACCGGCCGACGCTCCCCTCCGTAACCCAACCCAGCCATGAGGACCCATAGAGAGCCGAATACTGACCTCGTTCATTCCCTTGCAAACATCTGCCCAGGGCGCCCAGAAGTTGAGGACCGACACCCGAGAGAGGTCGGCCGAGAGGAGCTCCTTGAAGTGCTCGGGCGAGCTGACGGTGACAAGGCTGAAGCCGGCGCGGGCAGGTGCGGGCGAGGCGAGAAGCGTCAGGACGTTCAGACATTGCAGGCCAGGGGACAGCCTCCTCTGGCTGCTCTCTCCATCGCCCGTACTTACTTGGACGACATGAGGGCTTGCTTCTTCGTGTGGGACTGGGCGAGTGGTGGTTGACCGGCAAGGCCAGTGGCGGCGGTCGAGGGCGGCGGGCTCATCTGCCTCCGAGCCGGGCGGCCCGCAGCAGCCCCCCCTTTGCCCCGCGCGCGCGGGGCAGTCCTTCACGGCGCGACTGAGCGCTGCTACCCTTGACCCTCCCCCCTCGCTCACTCCTCACACACGGCAAAGATGGTCAAGAAGACGAAGCTCAAGAATGCCCTGACCAAGAACAAGGCGGCCAATCAGAAGCTTGCCGTCCAAAAAGCCAAGGACCAGGTCCGTCCCCGTCCTTGACCGAGAGGCCCTCCGCCCGCGTCGACGCGGACGGTCTCTGAGGCAAGGGAAGGCACGCCGTCGACTTGCTGATGATACGCGACTGACGGCGGATGGTCTTGCTCCTCGCTTGCACCCTCGAGTAGAAGGTCCAAGCCGCAGCCTCGGCGATGGAGAAGCGCTACAAGGCTCGGGTCGAGCGTAAGGTCATGCCCTTCGAGGCGGGCGAGTCGATCCTGCTCGTCGGCGAGGGTGCGTCCCCTGCTCCCTGAAGGCCTCCCATTCACATCGATTGGAGGCCTGACCACAGCCTGCGCACTCTTACCATCACTCGATGCTGCTGCTACTGCAGGCAACTTCTCGTTCGCGCTCGCTCTCGTCAAGCACCAGCCGGTGACGGCCTCGCTCGTCCTCGCGACGGCCTACGACTCGCGCTCGGTCGCGTGCGAGAAGTACCCCGACTGCGCCGCCAACGTCGCCTCGCTCGAGGCCCTCGGCGCACGCGTTCTCTTCTCGGTCGACGCGGCCGATCTCGAGCGGACGCCCGAAGTCCGCTCCCAGCCGGGCGGATGGACCAAGGTTGTCTGGAATTTCCCGCATGCCGGCGCGGGTGAAAAGGACCAGGCTCGCAACGTCGCGGTTAACCAGGCCCTCCTGCTCCGCTTCTTCCGGAGCGTCAGTCCGTTCCTCGCCAAGGGTCCCTCGCGCGTTGCTGAGGTCGCCAAAAAGGGCAAGGGCAAGGGCAAAGGCAAGGAGCGCGCCGCTGCCGACGATGAGGATGAGGACGAAGGACTCGACCTCGACCTCGGCTCAGACGGCGAGTACGACTTTGACGGCCGGGTCGACGAGGAGGGCGAGCGGGAGGCTCGCAAGGGCACGATCCTCATCACGCTCCGTAATGCCGAGCCCTACAAGCAATGGTCCGTCCTTCCCTCCTTCTGGCGAGCCATCCCTCGCTCAAAGTACGTCGCGCTGACTGCGCCCGGCCCGCGCAGGAATCTGCCCGCACTTCTGCGCAAGCCTCCGCCGCCACCGCCTCTCTCGTCGCTCCCTCCCGCCCAGCGTCCGCCGCCCAACACGACGCTTCCTCCGACCCAGCCGCGCTTCGCCCTCCTCCGGTCGTTTGCCTTCCACGCGAGCCTCTATCCGGGCTACGCCCATCGGCGAACGATCGGCTTCCAGCCGGGCCTCTCGGCCGAGCAGAACGAGGAAATCGACCTCCGCGGCGGCGGACGGACGGTCGAGGCCGAGCTCGTCGACGAGTCGATGTTCCCGCACGAGGACGGTACGGCTGAGGAGCGCGAGGCCAAGCGGGCGGCGCGGCGCGAGGCGCTTCGTGAGGAGAAGGAGAGCAAGGGACGGAGGAGAGGCAACGGCTACAAGGACCACCGGAACCGCGAGTTCAAGCCGCCAGCGGCGGGCTCGGGCTGGGGTCGGTCTAACGAGGACATCCTCGCCTCAGCTGTCACCTCGGGCTAGTTCGGATGGATCATGACGATACGAAGCGCGAGCACAGGAAGAGGGTCAGGTGATCACAGCTGCGGGTCATCGAACGGACCCCGCCAAGGGTCCTTGCCGAGCGCAGGACCGCTGGCGGTGGTGGCTGTTCGAGCGCCAGTGCCATCGTCCGCGAAAGGGTCGCTCGTCGGCCGATGGTGCTGGGTAAAGATGGGCGTCGGCCCGTGGGCGAGGTCGCGGGGGGAGCCGATGGCGTGGTAGGGCGAGCTCTGGGCCGTGTACCGCCGGGGTGGAGCGGGGTAGGGCGAGTCGCCTGTCGGGAGTCGACCCATGAGCGAGGCGTACGCCTGAGCGATAGGCAGGTGAGAGAGGTTGTCCCTGAAGGGGTCGTTCGACGGCGCAGAGCGGTCGTCGTCGTGGGTGGACAGGGCGACCGCCGGCCCTGCCGCACGCGCAGACGAAGACTGAAGGCCGGCCGCGAGCGAGGCCATCCGCCCGCGGAGCCGCGACGACCATCCTGCGCGGTCGTCGTGAAGCGCTGAGGGTGGTCGGCCTGTATCGGGCCGAAGGGCGGTCGAGCGGAGGAGCCAAGGATGATGGGCCGACGAGCGCTCAGCGCCGCCATCGAACTCGAAGTACGAGTTGGTACGATCGGCCGGGACATGCGAGGCCGGACGCGGAGGAGCGAGCGAGGCGGCCGACGAGAGGAAGTGGTGCGAGGGCGAGCGCGGCGCTGGCGGCAGCGGACGAGCCGGTGTTGCGAAGGCTTCGTCAAGCGAGCCGACCTTCTCAGCCATGGGCAATCTGGCTGCCCAGCTGCCGTCGCTTGAGCGACGCTTCTCGCCATACGCCAGGCCGTCTCCGTCTGCTCCTCGATTTTTGTGCCGGCCAACGACCTTGAAGACAGGCCAGGAGCCGACGACGTCTATGACTGACCGCGTAGGCTTGCCCTCGTGCTCGCGCCGCTCGCGCCGAGTGTCAAGAACAACAGCGACGACTCCGCAAAGGACGACGAGGACCCAGAGACCGACAAAGAGGCCGTTGACTATCTGAGCGCTTCGGAGGCCGTCCTTGTAGTGGTCGATCAGGCGCTGGAGGACGCTGGGACCGTCGTCGTTGCCATCCCCGCCACCGACGGCCGCCGCAGCGAGCGGCGTCACGAGCGCCGCCGTCGTCGCGTTTGAGATGGCAAAGGCGTCGGCCGGGACCGTCGGGAGCGTAAAGTGGGCGTGGTCGTGGATCCAGGTGAGCGCCTGCTCAATGGCGTCGACCTTGCTGCCGATCATACCTGTGACGTAACGGGGGCAAAAGGGGTCAGCACTGTCGACTGCGATCGATGGAAGGACTTGAGGACACACAGAAGAGAAATGTCGAGATGGGTGGCTCGAGGACCGTGCCGCCAAAGGTGACGTTGACGGCGTCGGTCACCATGGCATAAAATTCGACGATCGTTGAGCTGCAAAGCGGGCGAGGGACGCGTTAGGGGCAGCGTTTGAACAGGCGCGACGGGCGCATCCTCACTTGAGGACGACGGTCGTCGTATTGACCCATTCGCCAAAGAGCTCGTTGTCAAGCATCTGCTGCGTCTGGTTGATTTTGCGGTTGACGTCGACCGCCCACTCCTGGCCGGTCGTCGCGAGCCTGGCGTTGAGCGAGGCCGTCATCGAGTCGGACAGGTTGTCGATCGAGGAGGCCGCGAGCGCTGTAGCCTTGTGCTCGAGCGCGTTGACGGCCGCGAGCTGAAACCAGATCGTGTTGAGGCCGATCGCACCGAGCAGAAGGGGGGCCAAGGCCAGCGGGTGGAAGATGAGGGACGCTGGCGTTTGAGGAGTCATCAGTCCGACTCTACACGACGCGAGAAAGGTAGGGAGACATACCGAGCCACTTGCCCCTGCGCGTGCTCCCATCGCCGAGCCGCTTCCAGCGATCGAGTCCACGCCAGACCCAAACGCCGACGAAGCCCATCTGGCTGAGCTGGACGATTTCGAGGATGTCGTGCTCATCGGAGCTGTCCCGGCCGGCCTGCGATGCACGACACAGGCGGATGCGCTCGAGGAGTGCGCGATAGCGGCGCGTCTCAAGGTACAGCAGAATGCCGATGGCGATCAGGCTGAGGATCGACGAGTCAGCAGTGGTGTGTCAGATGGCAGGCGAGGCGGGGGCGCAACGCACATAGCGACGACGAGCAAGCCGATGCCCCACGACTTGATTCGTTGCAGGTCGCGGCCGAGGTCGTCGACAAAGCTTAGGTCCAGGTCGGCACAGAGGCTGGGAGCAGCCGAGTCGGACGCGGAGAGGGCTGCTAGAGAGGTAGCTGTGGCGTTGGAGCCGGTCGATGAAGGCTCAAAGGTGAAGTTCGAGGTCGTCGCGTTGATCTTCGTCGTCATCAGGTCAAATGGCTCGTCAATGCTGCAGTACGGAAGGGCAGGACGCGTGTCAGAGCACATCGGTGGAGCAACCAATCGCACGGCAGCCTTGGCCGCACAAACTGTCTAACTTTTCGCGCACGTCGTCGAGCGTGGGCAGCGAGTTGTTGAGCTTCCGCAGCTCGTCCTCGAGGCGCGAGCCAATGGTCACGTTCTGGAGCTTGCTGAGTGCCGGGACGTCAAACTCGTCGATCGTCAGGGCCGAGATGCCCTGCGAGGGGAGAACGCCGAGGTTGGTCAGCTTCAGAAAGATTTATGTCGACTGACAAAAGAGAGACGACGAACGAAGACCGAGGTGACCTTGTTGATACCCTTGACGGCTGTTTGGACGACCGAGTTGGCGGCCGACACCTCGGACTGGATCAGGCTCCGGATGCCGCGTAGCGTTGCAGACACGGCGTCCAAAATCTGGCGTGCGAGGCAGGAGGGTCAGAAAGAGAGCGGGAGAGCAAGCTTGGCAAGCTAATGCACCTCCTTAATGGCACCAATGAGAATCGCAAGGGCGCCGAAGATGACGAGCTCGAGGCAGCACATATAGGTCGATCGGAACGTGTCGACGAGAAATTTGAGGACCTCTTGAATGATCGTGATGGCCAGCATGAGCACGACTCCAACACCCGAGACCCCGCCCTCAACCGCCTTCTTGATCGCCTTCTCACCCTGCTCGCGCATCAGGGCCGGGACATGGTCGAGCACGCGCGAGGCCCGCTCGGCGGCCGTGCAGCCGGCCAGGATCTCGCGCTTGGCAGCGGCGACCGAGCCCGTTGCCTGGGTCGCGAGCAGCGTAAGCGTGAAGAGGGCGAGTAGCAGGGCGAGAATCGGCGGCGAGAGTAGCGTCAGGAAAAGGAGTGGCCGGGAGGTGAGGTACGGCGGCAGCGGTTCGGTCTGCGGCCGGTACTCGGTGGTGTTCGTCCGGGAGAGCGAGCGCCGCGGTGTCGACCCTTGCTGGGCCGCGTCGTGGTCGGCGCCGCCGCTGGGCAGTAGGTTGCGAAGGAAAAGAGGGAGCATGTCGGGACTGAGAAGGAAGGAGCGGCGTCTGACCGGCAGACGAGGTCCGATAAAGCGAGAGGTAGCCAAGGAGGGAAGCAGAGGCAGATCGAGCCTGTCGACAGCAGGGAAGGTGGTCGGGGTGCCGAGGGAAGATGAGTGTAGCCTGAGAAGGCGGTAAGCCCGCGAGCTCGCTTCTTTCCGGCTGCAAGAGCGAGCGTCACCGGTCAGACCAGGATCAAAGGGAGGTCGACGACAAAGGGACGAGGCGGACAAGGCAAGGGAGGCTGCGATGAAAGGGGCCAGCCGGCCGGCGGGGAGGACAAAGGGAGAGCTTGCTCGGCATGGTCCCAGCCAGGCTTCGACAGGGTCGACCTGGCCGCGCCGTAGTCAGCGGGCCAAAGTATGCCTGGCCGGAGTTCGGTCAGCGGGCTGGACCTGCTGGTTGAGCAAGATGCATCGAGCTGCTGGTCGCCAGGAGCAGGAGCAGCAGACAGAGCAGGAGCAGCCGAGCAGGAGCGGGCACGAGAGGCGGGGCCGCCGCGCCTCCGCCGATTTCGCCTCCGACGCGAGCTCGTGGCTGACTTTCCGGCCGACCCGCGTGCTTCCGTTTCGCCGCCGCGCCTCCTTCTCCTCAACAGACCCTCGCCCAGCGCTAGACCAGTCAAGCTCTCGACAGGGGAGGAGGCCCAGACGTGGAAAGGAGCAGCCGGTCCCACGCAGACATCAACAGGTACGTTCATGTTGCTGCACGACATCCCTACCCCCACACAGTTCCCCGCCCGGCGGCATCCGAAGCCACCCACATGCGCCCCCCTCGGCTGGCTTTGGTCGAACGACCACGCTACTGCGCCCGTCCAGCCCGCCACCTCTCTAGGGCTGCCGGAGACGTTGATTGAACAGGCCGACGTGTCCTTTCGCTGACCTCAACCACCTTCGACGACTCAGCCCTCCTTCCAGACCCGGACGACCCGTCGTCGGAAAAGCGGATGGACGCCTCTCAGTCGTGCGGCCACTCGGCGCCGCCGCTGCCGGCCTCTTTCCGCTCGCGCTCGCTCTCAAACGCCTATTCAGCGCCCGTGCCCGCCGCTCGTCCCCGCCTGCCGCGCTACAAGTCGGCGCCGCAGACGGACACGAGCGACGGTGAGGGCGACGACGGTGGCCTACAAGAGCGCTCGGCGACGGCCGACAGCGAGCTCGCGGCCCTCATCACGATGATTCGTCGAGGGAGCTGGTACGAGAGCGACACCGACGACGAGGACGGCGGCAATGCCCTCGCGCGGCGGAGAGCGACCAAGGCTCAGATGTCACGTGCAAAGAAGTCATGGAAGGAGCTCTATGCCGTCAGTTTGCCTTGGGAGACACGCGTGAGAGCCGTACTGTCTGTGCCTTCCAGCTAACCCTCTTTCTCGCTTTATCACCCCAGACACTGCCCAATCTCTTTGGCGCTTTCCCGCCGGCGGCGACCGCTCACCGGCCACCGCCTCGACGTTGCGTTCTCGGCAAGGCTCTGCCGGCCGTCGGTCTGGTCGAGACGCCGGCTAACGAGCTCTTCGAGTGGGTCTTGCATGGCGAGCTGCCCCCGGCCTCCTCGCGCAGCGGCTCCCGTCGGAGACCGAGCCCACGCTACGTCCGGCAGACGTCGCTCGAGATCCACCTCCAGCCGCCATTCTCGAGCTCATGGTTCCAGCAGCAGCAAGAGCCCGCAGCCCGCTCTTCCGAGCTGCTCCTTCCGCCCTGGGAGCAGTTCTCGGCCGCCTCGCCCGTTGGTTCCGATCGGACGATCCGGCCCAGTCGGCAGCAGCAGGAGCAGGCCGAGCGTCAGAGGCAAGCTTCTCCGGCCCGCTCCAGTCGGTCGACCGCCTCCTCGCGCGCGCAGGACTTTGCACCGTCGTCGCCACTCGCACGGTGGGAGCGCCAGCACCGGCGGGCCGAGAGCACCCCTTTGCCGGCGTCGAACCTCGGCGGCGGTGCTCGTCACGACTACGACGACGGTCTTTCGGTCTCTCCTGCAAGCTCCATCTCTTCGCACACGCTTCGGGTCCCGCGGCGTCTGTCCAGGGTTGGTCCGGGCGACCAGTCCTTTGGCTCGATGACGGCCCGGCTTGCCTCGTCTCCGCCCCCGCCAACGTCCTCCCGCCGCCTAGCCTACCAGAACCACCATTCTAAGGCACCTTCGCTCTCCAACACCATCTCGTCGACGGCGGCCTCCTCCCTCGCCTCACCGTCGCATGCGTCGTCCTTCCGCTTCCCATCGAGCGTCCGCTCCCGGCCGGCCGCCTCGCCCTACGCTCCTACCCCGCCGCCGCAGCACGCCCACGAGTTGTTCGGCGTCAAAGAGGGCCGCTCCGCGCGGCGGTGGTCGACGCAGGGCGATGCGCAAGCGCTCGAAGGGCTTCCGCCCCTGCCGTTCGATATCGCAAACAAGTCCCTCGCCGACCTCGTTTTCGCCTCGCTGCGGGCATCGACGACGGCGACGGACACTTCCCAAAAAATGGCCTCTAGCCTGGCCGACCAACCAGTCCGCTTCCGGCCCTCCTTCACCGCTGGCAACGACGACCTCTTCTCCGTGCCGGATGTGCCGGTCCTGGCCCGCCGAGACGACGAGCCGGATGGCCTCCGACGAAGCCGTACGTCGGCTGGCACGACCCGGCGCTCGACGCTGCCGACCCTCGTCGGTTCGCTCCGCTAGACCCTGCGTCAACTTAGACCTTTCACTCGTCTCGTCTCTCCTGCTGTAGATCTCTTGCCTGTAGACTCTGCTGCCTGTCCATCATCTCCTATCAATCACCCCGCCTCATCTTCGCGATCTCTATACACGCCGCTTGGGGCCGCCTCGCTCGACTCTTATGCTCTGATGAATGTCTCATTGTCCGCACAAAGAGGTCGTGAGGGTCATCTGATGTGTCTAGGGAACGTCCTCGCCTCCCTACGAAAACTTGTGGATCAGGTCGGGATCCTCTGCGTACTCCTCGGCCGAGATCCACATCTGAGCGTGCAGGCCGTCGCGTCAGCCGTCGCTCAGTAGAGCGCCAGCAAGCAACAGCAGCAGGTCACGTCGCACCTTCTTGAACGTTGCCAGGTTAGCGAGGATCGAGCCGCCGATCCAGGTCGAGTACTTGCGCTCGGGCGGGGCATAGATCTTGATCTTGATATCCTTGAGCGCGATCTTCTTGACCTCGTTAAGCAGCCGGTCGCCAAAGCCCTTGCAGAGCGTCGTCCCGCCCGAGAGGACAATGTTGGAAAAGAGCGACCGTCGGAGGTCGAGGTCGGCCCGGTTGATCGAGTCGACGACGAGCTGGTGGGCACCGACGTACTCCTGGCCGATGAGCTCCGGGTTGAAGAGAATCTCAGGCGCCCGGTAGCGCTCCGAGCCCAGCTGTAGAAACGGGCGAGTCGAAAGCAAGTCAGCGGCGGCCTAGCGGCTCGCGATCGTGAGGGGCCCTCGCTCGACGTACCCTGATCACCCGCCCGTCCGGCAAGCGGAACTCCTCCACGGCCCCTCGCCGGTTGCTCCCGCTCACGCCGACGTCGCCCCGGCCGCCGGCTCCTCCGCCGCCAGCGAGCAGCTCCTTGTCCTCCTTGGCCGGGTTGAGCGCGACGTAGCAGGTCTTCTCTTTGATCGTTCGGACCGTCTCCATCTCTGCCGACGTTGATAGGTTCGATCCCGACTTGCGAAGCAACAGCTGCAGGTGGTTGGTGATGTCGCTGAGGATAGAGAGAGAGACGAGCGGCAGCCATTAGCGTTAAACGAACGGCGCCGGCCGAGAGCGCACGATGGGGACGGACCGTCCGGCGACGTCGACCCGACGGATCGCGTGCGGCATCGAGAAGCCCTCGTAGACAGGCACAGCATGGGTGACGCCGTCACCCGAGTCGAGAACGATACCGGTCGTCCGGCCGGACGAGTAGCTGTCGACGGCAGCAGGGGCGTCAGCTCTTAGGCAGTGACCGCATGGAGCCGGTTCGAGCTTAGACGCACAGCGCAAGCACGGCCTGGACCGAGGTGAAGAGGGCGGGCACATTGAACGTCTCGAAGAAGATCTGAGCTGCGATGTCGCGGTTCTGCCGAGGGTTCAGCGGTGCCTCCGTTAGGAGCACAGGGTGCTGACCGTCGAAAGGGGGAGAGAGACGCAAGATCAGCGCGTGCAGCTGAGCGAGGTGCAGGCCGCCTCTTTGGCGCACCTCTTCCGACAGCGTGCCGAGCTCTTCCGAGTAGACCCAGCTCCAAATGCGCTCCATGTCGTCCCAGTCCTTGACCTGGTGAGGAATTATAAGCGGCGGTCAGTGTCCGCTGCAAGCGAAGCGCCAGGCAGCAGCGTCAAAGGGCAGGTAGGCGGCACGCACGACGCCGCCTTCCATCGGCCAGTTGAGCTTGAGCAGGCCACGCAGCTCTTGGGCTTTGCGGCCGATGAAGGTGTCGCCCGTGACGGCTCCGGCCATCACCCGCGGGTGCTTTGGTCGGCCGACGCTGCATGTCGGCAAGGAAGTCAGCACGGAGGCGTGCAGTAGCAGGCAGCAGCGGCGCGTGCAAGAGCGGCGCGTGCGAAGACGCGGCGCAGGGATCCGCAACTGACCATGTCGGGAAGAAGCACTTCGGGTGATCTTGTCCTGCGAAGCCGGCCTTGATCGAGCCGGTGCCCTGCAAGAGCCGGAACAAAGCCATCAGTACGAGAGCCAAGGCTGCCAGAAGAGAGGCGACGACGGACGTTGTCGATCACGACCGAGTTGTTGAGCGCGAACTCGCTGCTTGCCATCTGGAGGAAGGCTGCGCCGGGCGACCGGGCCTGCGGACCAGTCTTCTTGGTCAAGCGAAGAAAGGCGAAACTCCTCCAGCGTACTGCCAGCAGTCCGGAAGACAAGGGGGCCAGGAGAGGGAGAGGAGGTGTCGAGGGGCTGCACGGGCAAGGATGAGGTCGGAGGGGAGAGAGCCCGAGCGTACGCGCGGACGGCGCCGGGCAGGCCTTGGAGGTGTCGGCTAACCGTCATCTCCGCCCTTCCCAGCCCAACCTCTTTCGCTGGATCAGAGCAGGACCAGGGTGCTCGCGTGCAGAACCTCCTCTAGACGAGTCGAGCTCACGACCAGCAGCGTCGCACGGGGTCCATGTACACGCCCGACCGGACCGGCACGCCCGTCTCGGCCTCGGCCGCGTCCAACTCGGCGTGCGCTCCCTTCTCTCCCCCCCTCCTCAGGTCCTTCGGCTCGAGCCGCTAGCCGCCCAGAGCAAGCTGACGACTCCTTCCTTCCTGACTAAGGCCTGTTACCCGGTCAAGGACACTCTTCTTCCTCTCCATCCGTTCGACCTTTGGCCACCCTTCGACCTCGGCCCGCCGGCCGTACGGCGGGAGCTACGGCCACGACGAGTCGGATGACGACGAGGCGGCCGGCCTGATGGGCGCGGCCGGCCGGTCGGCCAGGAGCAAAGGCAAGGGCAAGGCCCGCGACGACGGGAGCGCAGGCGAGACCCGGATCGAGATGAGCGGTCTGCCGCCAATATGGTTCGTCCCTCCCGGGCTGCGTGCCTCGCTGGGCCCGGCTCCGAGAGCTGCCCCGGCCGAAAGCGCTCAACTGACGCTCGACGCTCCGCCCAGGGTCGACATATCGGACGAGGTCACGACATTGCTCGATCAAGTAAGGACCAAAAGTAAGGCCTCGGTCTTGGGGTCGCGGGAGTGCTGAGGCTTTGGGCTGACCAGCTGCCATCATCTCGCCCGCAGCGGCCACGCTCGACAAGATGCACGCCAAGCACGTCCTGCCCGGCTTCAAGGACCGCTCTGCCGAGGAGCGCGACATTGAGACCATGACGCAGAGCATCACGAGGGTCCGTCATTTGGTGCCTGACCCTTGCTCGCACCCAGGTCGCTCATCGCCCATGGTTTCGTCGCGCAGGACTTCCGCAAGGCGCAGGACCTCATCAAGCGCATCCGGCCCGAAGCAGCATCAGAGGCCGAGTACCGGTCGACGCTTAATCTCCAGCGCGGTCTAGCTGCCAAAGTCCAGGACCGGAGCGCCGCCTTTCGCAAGAAGCAGCGATCGTACATGGAGAGTGAGTGATGGAGGCCCCTGCCTACTGCGGTCGTCTCGACTCGCACGCCCGACTGACGATAACGGCTCCCTTCCTGATGGCCTTTCTAGAACTCCAAGGTCACGCGAGTAAGAGCGAGGGACTGCTCAAGACGTCCGGTGCGGCGATGCTCATGTCGCGCGAGAAGGAGATGGTCGCGCTCGAGGACGATCTGCAAGCGGTGCGTCCCTGAGCTCAGCCGCCTGCATGGCGGTTCGCAGGGCTGATGTCCCGAGTCTGCTCTCCGCCAGACCGAGCAGGTACAACCGGGTGCGCGGATGGACGTGACGATCCAGCGGCGGACGAACGAAATCACGAACATCGCCAAGTCGATCACCGAGCTCGCCGATTTGTTCCGCGACCTGGGCGACATGGTCGTCGAGCAGGGAACGATGATGGACTCGATCGAATACAACCTAGAGACAGTCGGCCGCGAGATGAAGGCCTCGGTCGAGGAGCTCGAGGTAGCAACCAAGTCTGTTGCTCTTGTGCTCTGCCCCGTCTGGCGTGCGTTCCGCTGACGCCCTCCCCGATCTGCCTCCAGATATCAGAAGAACACCGGCCGGAGGAAATGCATCTTTCTCCTCGTCCTCATTATCGTCGGTCTCGTCGTGAGTAACCGGGAGAGCTTTTCGACTGTCGCGCAGAAGTCCGGTCGCTGACGATCGGCCCCAACTCCCCTGCCGAAAGCTCGTGCTCATTTACAAGCCGAGGTCGCATGCTTCGCCGGCGCCACCACCGTCGGTCTCTGCTCCAGTCAATACGGCTGCCGTCGGATCGCTGGCAGTGCGGACTCGATGCAAGCGGCCCATGCCAGGCCACTTGGCATCGGCAGCGACGACGGAAAGGAAGAGTTCAGCACTGCAAGCGGCCGGAGGACAGTCCCGGCTGCGACGAGGCGATGAATCGAACGAGCTGCCGCCGTTGACTCGTCCTGTATAGCTCATATGCTGATGTCGTGCGATCCTGAGTCGTCTGGAAAGAAAGTCGGGCGCCCTGCAGTCGTCGCCAGCGCTTCAGCCCCACTTCTCGCCCGCGCGCCCCGAGCTCTGCTCTTTTCGCCTGGCGGGCGTCATCCGGCCACGATCGCCTTCGTCCCTTGGCTCCCAACCTCCCCCTTACTGTCTCTCTCGCTTCCCATCGCGTAACCCCCCGACCTACCCCCGCAGCCATGCCTTCTCGCCGTGCCCAGTTCTCCGGCAAGCTGTCCGAGGTCCGGTCGGGCGCCCCCGCCGCCCAGGGCCAGCAGCAGCAGGCTCAGCCCGCGCCCGGCCGAGCCCTTCCGCCGCACCAGACCGCTGCCGCCGCCAACCAGCTCGGCAAGACCGTCTTTGACCTGCCGACGCCCAAGCCGGGCTCGCCTGTCGAGGGCGAGGCCGAGGGCGAAGAGGAGGAGGAAGTTTGTTTCATCTGCGCAGAGCCGTTCAAGTACTTTAGCGTCGGCTCGTGCAACCATGTGCGTCCGCCTGTCGCTTCCCCGGCACGCTCGGACTTGTCCCCTTATTGACGCAACCGGGCCTCGGAATATCGCAGCGGACCTGCCACGTCTGCGCCCTCCGGCTCCGGGCCCTCTACAAGAAGAAGGAGTGCACGTACTGTAAGGTGCGGCCCATAGGGCGAGCTCGACGCCCTCGTTTGGCTGGCAGCAGCTGACAGCCAGCGGTGCCCTCCTAAATAGGCCGAGAACGAGGACGTCATCTTCACGACCGCGCCAGACACGCCGTACGAGGAGCTTGCGCAGACAGACTTCAAGGACGACCGGCTCAAGATCATGTTTGAGAGCGCCGAGATGGTGCGTCCGGCTGAACTGTCTCGCTCTGCTTGCGGTCGCTTGATGCGCGTCCGCGCCCTCGGACCCGTCGCGCTGACTCCCCGGCCGACCTCGCCGTGCAGATGGAGGACTCGCTCCTGCTTCTCCGCTTCAACTGCCCGGACAAGACCTGTGACTACATCGCTGGTGGCTGGACCGACCTTCGTCAGCACGCCTCGCACCGGCACGGAGCGGAACTGTGGTGCGTCAACCTTCGCCCGGCGCCGGCCGCTTTGCTCTCACCTATGTGACTGATGCACTGACCATCTCCATCGGGCTCTAGCGACGTCTGCATCAAGTTCAAGAAGGTGTTCTCGCACGAGCAAGAGCTTTATCCTCCGGCCCTCCTGCCGCATCACCTGCCGTCGCGCGTGCCCGCCCGCGGTCGGCCGCCTGCGCTGCCGCGCGGCATGGAGATCACACCTGAGATGGGCGTCCACCCGATGTGCGGCTCAATCTTTCGGGCGGCTCTCAGAATGCCCAAAATTTGACTGAGCCCGCTTCCTGCCCGCCGCAGGTGCCAGTTCTGCCGCTCGTGCTTCTTTGCCGACGAGGACCTCGCCAAGCACATGAAGGAGCGGCACGAGGATTGCTTCGTCTGCAAGCGCTCTGGCGTCAAGGCCTTGTGGGTGCCTTCTTGCCTGGTCGGTGGCCACTTGCGGAGGGATGCTGACGCCAGTCCTTCGCCCGCCACAGCTTCCAGAACTACCAGCAGCTCGAGGACCACTTTGTCAAGGCCCACTTCCCTTGCTACGACCCTCAGTGCCTCGAGAAGAAGTTCGTAGTTTTTGGCTCCGACATGGACCTCAAGGTCCACCAGCTGGCAGAGGTATGTGTCGCACGACGACAGGTAGCAAGAACGAGACTCGAGCGCTGACGCTCGTCCCCGCCGTTCTGCCCCCACTCTGCAGCACGCGTCCCAGATGTCGCAGCGCGATATCGCCCTGGCCCGCAAGGTCCAGGTCTCGATGACCTTTGACGACCCGCGGGGCGCGTCCTCGGCCGCAGGACCGAGCGGGACTTCGGGTCGCGAGCGCAACGGTCGCAACCAGCCTGCGGCCCGCGGCGAAAGCTTCCCGTCGCTCGGCGGCAACGGTGGCGGCGCCGCTCCGTCTTCGTCGTCGCGCCGCGAGGCCTTTGGTGCTAGTCTCTCGAGCGGCGCCGACACAAGCCGGGCCACCGACGACGACGACCCGGACCGCGAGGTCATGGCGTGGGTCTTCTCCCAAGCTGTTGCCAGGGCAAAGCATTCGCTGATAATTGCTGCTTCTCTGTCCACTTCAGCGAGCACGCCGCCCTCCTCACCCGTGTCTCGAATCTCGTCGATCACTCGCAGGCCAAGATGGCTGTCTTCCGCTCTGTCGTCGGCGGCTACAAGGGCGGCCAGAACGGCGCCGACGACGTGCTCGATACGCTCTTCAACATTTTCGATCACGACGTCGAGGCGACGGCCAACGTCGCCGTCGGTGCAGCGATGCTCCTGACGGGCGTCGACGACGACAAGAAGAAGGACCTGCTGGCCAAGGTCCACACCTGGCGCCGCGACGTGCGTCCGCTGATGTGTGCCATACTCATCCGACTCGCCACTGACGTTACCATCCCCTCCATTCCTTCCCTCCTCGCAGCACCAGGCCGACTTCCCCTCGCAGACTCCTACGCCGAGGGCTAATGGCAGCAACACCGACCGCGGCGGCGTCACTCGGGGCACGGGCTACGCCGGTATCGCCAGCGGACGTGTGATCGACGTCAAGCAGTCGCTCCGCGGCCAGGCCTCGCGGCAGGTCTGGGACCGCGTCGAACGCGCGGCGGCTGCTCCGCAGGCATCGGGCTCGCGGCCGACCCAGTCGCAGCCCGGTCCGTCGACGTACGCGTCCAACTTCCCGCCGCCGTTGTCGTCCGGGCGAACGCCTTCTCAGGCTGCTGGAGGACGGCCCGCCAGCCTCGTCCAGACCGGCAGCCGCGCCGCCAAGCCCGTGACGGCAAGCGGCGGCCGGGCTGTGCCCGGGTCGACGGCGTGGGCCTCGCAGCAGTCGAGAGCGCCGCCGACTGCTTCGGCCTTCCCGGCTTTCCCGCCGCCGTCGGCCTCGCTCGGCCAGGCCTCCCGCCCGACGCCGGTCTCGGTCAACTATGCTTCGTCGACCTCCTCGACCGGCGGGCGCACGACTCCAGCAAAGGCGGCCAAGCCCGTCAGCCTCGCCTCCTTCCCGTCCCTGCCGGCCACGGGCGCCAACACGGCTGCTGAGCGACGGGCGCTCTTTGAGAAGCCGAGTCAGCGGCAGGAGATGCTGAAGCGCGTCACGGGCGAGGGCAAGACGCCTGCGCAGCACGCTTGGGCCTCCGGTTCCAACAGCGGGTCGACGACCCCGCCCCTCGCCTCGTCCTCGACCACCCCTCCGGCCGAGCCGAACGGGGCCGGCGGATCCGGCGGCGGCAAGAAGAAGGGCAAGGGTAAGGGCGAGGTTCTCTTCACGCTCGGCCGGCCCAGATAAAGGTGCCCGGACAAGGTGTCGCGATGCCCATGTGCATCTTTGGCCCGGATACGAGTTCGCGTCAGGTGCGGCGAGGCCCAGTCGGAGTGCGTGCAGCAGTATGAGGGCAGGCTAGATGTGGGCAACGACACCGACGTGGATCGTCGCCTCGTCAGCCTCCTCGTCACTTTCGTCCGGAAAAACAACCCTATCGCACAGAGAGTGCACGTCAGTCGCTGGACTCGCTGGACAAGTCCGGCAGGGCATGGGAGAGGCCGACTGACCGAAGGCGGCCGTAGAGCTCTTCGACCAAGATGCGCCGCAGCCACCGCCATGGTCGGAAAGGGGCGGGCATTGACCGCAGGAAGTAGTTCGGCTGGATGTGGGTCGCGTTTCGGGCAGCGGCCATGATGTCGACGATACGTGCTTCAGCGAGTTCCGGGTTGGCGAGCCGCTCGAGCTGCGTGATTTTCGGCAGGAGCTCGGTGACAATGTCGAAGGGCGTGTCTCGGTAGCCGGCAGAGACGATAACGCCATAGAAGCCTTCGAGCGAGCGGACACGGCTGACGCTGTAGCGGTCCTCGAGAGCGACGTGGGAAATGCCGACGACGCGCGTGGAGCAGAAGATCTGTGCGCAGAAAACCGTTGGATAAGCCAGTGAGCCCGGGCAGCAAAGACATAACCTGAGACGCACGACGACCCGGGGCAGCGCGGGCCAGCGCCGGAGGAAGGCGTAGAAGGCGTGCGGAACTCTTTTGGGAGACAGAGACACGCCGACGAGTCAGCTTGGCTCAAGCCGCACGACAGTGTGAAGGGGCAGAGCCGCACCCGTGCGAGTTGGAGGCCTGCTCATGGAATACAGCAAGCGTCTTGACGCGCGGCAGATCCAGGTAACCGATCGGTGCGGCCAGGACTGTGAGCATGGAGGAGAGTGAGAGTCAGTCAGATGGTGTCGCACGGAGAAATGCAGACGGAGGGCGGATGTACAAAGGTCCTCGTCGACAGAGATTGTAGGCCGCTCCTGCCGAGAGTGCTGACCGTGATTCTCAGCGTAGCGGATCTCGTTGGGCGTATGCCTCGTCAGAGTCTTGGTGAGCTCAATTGGCTCCTCCGTCACCGAGTCGTCCCCGTTGTCGGTCGATGTCGCCGCAGCCGAAACCTCGTCCGGGACGGGTTCGAATGTGACGTGCTTCTTCTCGTTGACGGTCGAGCGGCGGAAGATGATGCACGACAGCCGGGTGCGCTGACGCTCGTCAAAGGCGTCCTCGAGATCGCGTCCCCAGGCGAAAAGGCTCATCAGGAGAGCGCTGCGAGGGGAGGGGGGAGGATTTCAGTCGAGCCCGATGACGAAAAGAGCAGGGGAGCAATCTGTGGAGGGCGACGTACAGGAGGCATCCTACGGCGAGAGGAAACCAAGCGCCGTGCGGAACCTTGCGAAGGGCGGCACCGAAGAAGGCGCCTGTGGAAGGGCGACAGAGCGACGTGGTCGGTCATCGTGTAGAGGGCAGGCCCCGGAGGGGCGGACGCGAAGGGGCGGACGCGAAGGGGCGGACGCGGAGGGGCGGACCGCACCATCAATGAAGCCGAAGAAGACGAGGAAGCTAATCGCGAAGGGCCAAGGAATGCCCTTGACAAACACGATTGAAAGCGTAAGCAGCAGCGTTGTGCAGAGCATGACGGCCGAAACTGAAGGGTGACGCGACCAATTTAGTCAGCCGAGGTTGCGCGACAGAAGCGGTAGGGCACGCGCACCTGCGAAGCCAAAGGCGTTGGTGAGGTTGGCCGACGTCTTGAAGCCGGCGACAACACCAAAAGTGCCGATCCCGAGCAGCCAGTTGATGGCGGGGAAGTAGACTGAGCCGGGTGACCGTCAGCTTAAGACCGGGTTCTCGACGCAAATGAGCAACCTTACCTTGGCCCTGATACTTCTCCGAAGTCTGCGTCTTACGGAACTTTGGAAAGGCCTTAAGCGAGATGAGTTGCTCGACGAGCGAGAACGTCGAGGTGATCAACGTCTGCGAGGCGATGATCTGGGTCGAAGCCGGGAGGGTCAGCTTAGTGAAGACACCGAGAGACGAGCAGCGGAGGCGTACAGTCGCAAGCAGTCCAAAGCTCCTGTGGGCGCGGTCAGACCAGCGCCAGTCTCTCTGTATAATCACAAAACAGGGTGGAGAAGACTCACCAGACGATCCAGAAAAGCGGGCCGTTTCGGGCGCCCGGGATCGACTCGTAGAAGATGTTGGCGACGATCTTCTCGGGCTCCGTCATGAGCTTGGCGCCCTGGCCTGCGACGCATCGAGCGTGGAGAAGGAGTCAGCTGTCGGTCTGGTCCGGGCTTGCTTGCCGGCAGGCGTCCTCGACAAACGCACCGAGGTAAGCTAGTAAGAGGTTGAGCCAAACGTAGACAAGACCGAGCTGGATCGATGGCTGTCGGGAACGAGAGAGAGAGATAGCATGGTCAGCAGGGAGGAGCAGAGGCGCGATGAAAGGGAGATCGGCAACTCACTGCGTTGAAACATCCAAGATTGGAGAACATGCCTGGCAGGACACGTAGACTGGAGTCAGCTTGGCCCAGGTGCTGCCATCGGACGCTACAGGCTACGCACCCTCGGCTCCGGTCAGGGCAAGAATCACGCCGGCCATGGCGTCGTAGTTGCCGGTCCGAACAAAGTACATGACGGCCCGGCTCGGATCGCACGCGCGCATGACGGCAGGATGCGTCGAGATGTTGTAGGCGCCCGTCACGCCGATGAGCAGCATCCAAACGGCGAAGAGAGGGGAGTAGGCGATCGCAATGCGGTGCGCGCCGAAGCGCTGGATGAGGAAGATGAAGGCGAGGAAGCCAAGCGAAATTGGAACGACCCGATCGATGACGGACGGCTGAGCGACGGCGAGGCCTCCGACGGCGCTGAGGGATCGGATGGTGCCAGGGCTGAATGGTCAGCTTGCGACACGGCCGGATGCAAATGGATCGAGTCAGACACGCACGAGGTGATGGAGACGGCCGGCGTCAGGATGCCGTCGGCCATGGTCAAACCAGTCCCGAAGAAGGCCTGCGAGAACGTCGTTGGCTTTCAGCGCTCACACACGATCCGTCGGAGGGTGAACATCGACGCCACTCACGAGCACCATCAGCGGCCACTCTGCCTTCTTCATCGTCTTGTAGCCGACCCGATCTTCGCCAACCTTGAAGTGAGCCGATCCGACAGAGTCGCGAGTGTCAAAGTGCGTGAGGGCTCGGCCGCCGCTTGACTCTTGCGCGCGCGGGAAGAGGCCGATGAAGAGGGCAAAGCAGCCGCCCTCGCCTGTAAGTGGGGCGAAAGGGGAGTAATATGGTCAGAGACGTCTTGTAGGGGTGGAAAGGGTGACGGCGGCTGACCCTGTTCTGTGCCAAAGTGCAAAGCAACCAATGAGTACTTGACGAGTGGCACGCTGGAAGGGGGCACGGTCGAGCTCGTCAGCGTCGTTCCCGCAGATCGGCAGAAGCCAAGGTCGGCGAGGGCGGACAGGGTGATGGCCCAGATGATGGCGGAGACGACGCCCAGAGTGTCCTCTGAGGGTGGAGGAGCAGATCGGCCGTCAGATCGACAGGCGTCGCACGCAGTTGTCAGCGGCGCGTGCTCGTACCTGGCGATGGTGCTGAATTCGCCGCGGGGAAGACGCCGTTGAGGACGTAAAGCGGCGACGTGCCCAAGTCCGCGTAGATGATGCCTTGCGGAGGGGGGCGGACGCGTCAGCCGCAGGCGTCGCTCCCGAAGAGGCGCGTCCAAGCGGCGGAGACTCACCGAGTGCGCTGTAGGCCATGTAGAGAAGAGCTGTACCCTTGACGACGGGAGCGACGCGCTCAGGGTGTTCCATGTTGGCAGATGGAGGGAAGACGGGGAGGCGAGAAGAGTGGGCGGCGAACGAAGGCGGCCGTATGGCACGAGTTGGGGCGGGTCGGTACGAGGACGAGGCGTGAGGCAGAAGGGATCGGGCAGGTCAAGGGAAGAAGAGCAGGGGCGACCCTCCCCTGCCTCCCGCCCTTTATGAGCCGGCCCGATCCGGTGCTGAGAGCAGGGCAAGAGAGTTAGGTCCGGCCCGCCTAGCAGCAAGGCCAGCTGTCCTTCACCCCCCCCGTGCGGCTGCCCGTCTTTTCTTTTCTCCTGCAGGCAGGGCGGCAGGTCATGCACGGGCGAGCGGTGCCGCCCGGGCTGTGTCCTGCTCCCTGCTGAGGCATTAACGCGCCCCGGCGGTGGAGAAAGGGTGGGGACGTGTGCGGGGGAGGGGGTCGTACCGTGTGCTGCTTTCGGAGGCGAGACGGGTTCGTAGGGGCTGCCGCGGGTCGAAGGCGGTTGGTGCGCGACCGGCCGGAAGGAGGTCAGACGAGACGCCGAGTTCGGCTCTCTCACCGCCCAAAACGGCATGCATTGAGAGCGCTCAGCCAGGCGAGGTCAGTCGTCAGGTATCAGCACCGTCCGAGGCCTACAGCGAGCGGAAGAGCGGTAAGAACGGGCGGGGGGGAAGGGGCTGGCTGGCAGGCAGCGGCGGCGGGCGAGATCGAGGCCGGCGCGCCTGGCAGCGACCGGTCGGCGCGGCCATCCGGCGGATTCTCGAGCGGCCGGGCGTCAACGGCGTCCTCCGAACCGGTGGCTCAAGGCAGGCCGAGCGGGGCGTTGCGTCAGAACGACGACGGTCGTCATGTGCGGTCGCTGTCAGGAGAGGCGCATCGGACCAGCAAGGGGCGACTCGTGAGGAGTGGCTCATTTCATTTGGCAGCGGTGCGAGAGGGAGGGCGGCCTCGGCTAGCTGCGGTCGATCACGTCTGCGCCGTTCGCGGCCTCGAATGCCTGGCGGCTGACGACCCGCTTAGCTTCGGAGCCGTCGACAGACGATTCGATGACGACCTGCGCGCCCTCGACGTAGGCCCGCTCGCCCTTGTGGAGGCGGGCAGCGACAGGTGCCGGGGCCTTGAGCCGCTCGGCCTTGGCGGCGTCTGCGGTACTCGCAGTGCTCGCGTCGGACGCAGCAGGCTCGGTCTCCTCGGCGAAGCGGATTGTCGTCGCAGTCGGCGCTGCCGTTGCGCCCAACTGGGGCCCTCCGGCCGGAAGGGGGTCGAGCGTCGCGCGGGCGTGCTCGCGGACGTCAACCGTCGATGAGACGCCGCTCGACTGGACCGACCAGGTGCGCGTGAGCACGCGGGCCTGCGTCGACAGCTTGACGACGGGGACGGTAAAGCCGTGAACCTTCGGAGGGAGAGGAAGAACGTGTCAGCCGAGGTTAGCGGCAAGGTCTTGTGCAGGCACTTGCAGGAGACTGACCACGACGCTCGAGAAGATAACGAAGTAGACGACCTATTGTTTGCGAGAAGATGGAAAGCGTCAGCCGAAGGATGCTTTAGACCAATAAAGAAAGGGACACAAACGGGTCCGATAGTGTTGCGCAGCCGGGCGTGCGCCTCGTCGTCTGGCAGCACTCGCAATGCCGTCTCGATGTAGTAGACGGCGGAAACACCTACGGAGGCAGCAAAAGAAAGTGCTGCATCAGCGAGTGGTGCAAGTGGTGGCCAGAGTCGGGAGTTGCGCACCGATAGGGCCAAACCATCTGCGACGCAACGCAAGCACGGGCCGCAGGTCAGCACGGGGATGACAAAGCGACCAAAGCGGATGACGCACCCAGAGAAAGCTGACTCGCGCCAGGTCGCAAAGACGGGGATAGCCTTGGTCAAGCCAACGACAAAGGGCAGCCGGCGGAAGAGGAGGATGAGGATGCCCAGGACGACGAAGCGCCAGGGCGTCACTGCGAAGGCGATGGCCGTATTCAGCTGAGTATCGCTGTGCCAGAGAGTCGATAGGAGGGCCTTACGGTTCCACTCGGCGTTTGAGAGAGCGTCCCAGGGGAGGATCGCGCCCAGGTAGATGAAGACCGCCTGGTTGAGCAGTGTGTCGATGACGTCCTGCGGGGAAGCGATAGCAAGCGTCAGCTCTGGAGAGTAAGGCAGACTGGCGGGAGCGCACGCACCTGGAAAGCCTCGTCCTCCGTCTCTAGGCGGTAGTAGTCGTCCCAGCTGGCCGCGTTGCCGACGATGAAGCACGCGAGCAGGTCGTCGCCGCCTAGAAGTCCAACGACGCCGAGAGTGAAGAAGGTGAGACCGACACCGTAGGCCTGTCGAACGTAGGGCGAGGAAATCCGGTCTCAGCGCATGTCCGAAGCAGAGGAGGGCAGAGAGTCTCACCAGGAAGTTGTCGTGATCGATGAGCTGGTGCAGCTTGGCGTACTTGAGGCACTTGCGAGCGACGCTAAAACAGAGTGGGACGGCAGGTCGAAACGGATCAGCCAGAGCCTGAGAAGGGGACCGACGAGACGTGAGCCGCACTAGCCGATGACCGCTCCCTCGACGCAGCTGAGAAGGATCTGGTAGGCCCAGATGTCGTAGAACCACTTGCCGATGGCGGCGCCGAGCGTAGGGATGTTGTGGGGGTTCTTCCAAAGGAGAATATAGAGTGGCAGGTAGATGAAGGGCACGCCGAGGCCGTCGTTTGCGCCGCTCTCGGCGACGATGATGTCGCGTACGTGGCGCGGAACATGCGATTCGGCAAAGCGGCCCTTGGTGATGCTGTTGGCGAGAACCGGGTCGGTGGCTAGAGGCGTGGCAGCCGAGGCTCAGTTGTTGGATCGCTAGCAGCAGAGGAGCGTAGGGACGACGCACGCGCGACGCAAGCGCCGATAACCAGCGCTTCGAGGAAGGTGAGCTCGGGGAAGAGGCCCCAAACGAGCAGGCTAGACGCAAGGAAGGCGCAGCTCATGACTGGGAGGAGGAGCATCAGAATGGAGCGCCACTCCTTCTTCAAGTAGGCTTTGGGCAAGGCGACTGGACGCGAGCACGAGCATCAGCAGGCAGCGCATGAAGAGGCCTGATATAGAGAGGGGCTCGCAACGCACTGCCAGCGAAGAGGACCTGGATGCCGATGACGATCCGAACGATCTGTGGATGCAGGCGGCGCGATCAGCAAGGCGTCCACTTCAGAGGGGTGCGCCGGTGGGAGCCAGCAGCTGGACGCACCTGGAAAGTGAGCTCGTTTCGCTCCTCCTGAGTCTCGGCCCACTCGTTCGGCTTGAACCAGTCGAGTGCCTGGGGTCCGACTGCACAAGAGGGGCTCGAAGGTCAGTCTCTGGACGAGCCAAGCCGCTGCGCTGCGTTGCGTGCATGCGAAGCTGCTGCTCGGCGTTGCTCGCTTGCGCTCAGAGCAGCACCGGGCAGCCGACGGGCATCTGCTCACCGATGATACCAAAGACGAGCGCCATGAGCGGTTCAGAGAGGTAGAGGCGCTCCTTGGCGACATAGGTGACGAGGCCGATGATGCTGATGTAGCCCCCGACCTGAGCGCAGGCGGAGAGGGGGAGGGGACGTCAGCATGGCTGCTGACTCTTGCCGGCTAGCTCCGAACCAGCTCGACGCACCAAGGCAAGGGAGATCGACACCTGGTCAACGACGAGCTCAGGCATGTTGGCGAGAGCGAGGGTGGGCCTTCGCAGGAGGCTGGCAGAAGGGTTCCGAGTGGCGGCGCAAGGCGTGCACGGAAGAGGCACGTTCGAGCGAGCGGCAAGGCGAGCTCGCTGGGGGCTGAATGTTATCCGCGACGGTTCGAGATGGAGCAGGTGTCGACTCGGGCGGGCATGCGGTTTGCGAGTGAGGCAGGCGGCAGGCGTGGGGGGGCGCTGTAGGTCGTGTGCTCTTCTACCAGGGGCCGTGTCGAGGTGGGCAGACGGGGGGAAGGAGCGAGGAGACGGGATCGATAGAGCAGGCAAGCACACGTCGGAGGCGCAAGCAAACCGCCGAGCGCGCAGCAGACGCCTTCGCTATTTCGGGACGGAAGGTCAAGGTGCATGCGCGAGACGACGACGATGCGGTTTTGTGGAAGTCGATCAAGGCAAGGACGAGGACAAGGTGCATGCGCGAGACGACGACGATGCGGTTTTGAGAAGTGGAAAAACGTAGGGGAGAAAGAAAAGGAAGAGGGGACGGGCTGCATACTGCAGCGGTGTTGGAGATGAGAGGCGAGAGGCGATCACTCGGCGCTCTCCTTGTTCTTCTTGATGATCTTTTCGGCGTTGGGGAACACGTCGTCGGCTTGCGTGTCGAAGCGGGCGAGGTCCTTCTCCTCGTCGGTCTGGCGCTTGGCAATCTTGTCCGGGTTCATCTTGCGCCGGGCAAGCTTGTAGAACTCGGCGATGACGAGGTAGAGCAGGACGCAGATGGCGACGATGCCCCACTCGTAGCCCTAGGATTGGTCGAGCCGGCGTTAGGACGGTAGATCAACGCAGACGTCGAAGTGAGAGGGGCTACGCACGATGCCAACGACCTGGAAGACATAGTCCGAAATTACGGGGATGTAGAGGATCGGGAAGGTGGCGAGGGCGCAGATCGAGGCCGACCAAAGGAGGACCTTGTTGTCGAGTAGGTTCATCTGGAGCAGGCCAAACTCGGCGCTCTTGCACTGCAAGACAGGTGATCGGAGGGAATGGGTCAGTCGATGATCATCAGGACTCTGGTGGGTGCAGCTGGGACCGACCTCGAAAGAGTGGATCATCAGGGTAATCATGACGGTGCTGAAGCAGGTCGCGCGGCCGTGGTAGACGTTTTGGCAGATCGACGAGTCGTAGCCGACATCGTTGCAGCTGGCGTCGACGACACCCCTGCCGCCATTCAGCGGGCTCGCATAAACGGGGACGGCAAACGCGGTGATGCCGAGACCGCCGATGAGGAAGCCTAGAGCGTAGAAGAAAAGACAGAGTCAGCCAAGCAGGATCGGTAGAGAGCGAGCGGGAGGACGGACCGTAGAAGAAGAGGTCCATCCACCACCACCGGGTAAAGATGGTCCGGTAGGCCTCGGGCGATTTGAACATGGCGTCCCAAGCAGTCGGCTCAAGGCCGAGTGCAAGCGCCGGCGGGCCGGCGGCGATCTGATGGAGAGGCATTTCGATCAGCGGCACGTCTCACAGAGATGGGGTCAGGGAAGGGACTGACTGTGTTGATGAAGAGAGCGGCGACGGGCGACAGCGGGTAGACGGCGTTGCCGGTGACGGGGTCCTGGAACGAGAGGCCGATGACTAGGGGAGCGCGCGCGTGTATGTCAGTCTTCTGCAACGACGCGGCCAAAAGGAGCTCGGTTGCGGAGACGTACGAAGAACGACGACCTCGGCTATGTTGCCAGAAAGGAGGAACAGAAGGAACTTGGACAGGTTGGTGAGGACACCTCGGCCCTTCTTGATGGCTCGGGTGATGGTGCCGAACTGGTCATCAGCGAGGACGACCTCGGCCGCGCCCTTGGCGACGTCGGAGCCGTTGAGGCCCATCGCAAAGCCAATGTCGGCGCGCTTGAGAGCAGGGCAGTCGTTGACTGGTGAGGGAAGAGTTGGACGTCAGCCACTGAGCCGGGCTTACAGCGCCGAGACAGCCACAGACGCACCTCCGTCGCCGGTCATGATGGTCGTGCACTGCATGCCAAAGCGCCGCCGGCGGTGAATGGCCTCGACCATGCGGACCTTGGTCTCGGGCGCGCAGCGGGCGACGACAAGCGGGAGCTCGGGCAGGGCGTCGATCTGCTCCTCGGTCAGGGCGTCGAACTGCTGGCCGGTCATGACGGCCGAGGCGGGCGAATTGGCGTCGATGATGCCGACCGAACGAGAGATGGCGGCAGCCGTGGCCGGGTGGTCGCCGGTGAGCATGCGGGGGGTGATGCCGGCCTTGTGGCACTCGAGGACGGCCGAGCGCGAGGCCGGGCGGGGCGGGTCGTAGATGCCGACAAGGCCGATGAACTTGAAGTCCTTCTCGAGCTCGTCGCGGGGCAGGGCCTTGATCTCGGCCTCCTGGCCGACGGGCGCGAGCTTGGCCGACAGGGCGAGGACGCGGAGACCCTCGCCGGCGAGCTTGTCCATTCGGGCGATGATGTGGGCGCGGTTCTCGTCGGTGAGCAGAATCTGGTTCTCCGGGTTGAGGCCGATGTGCGTGCATCGGTCGAGGATCCGCTCGACGGCGCCCTTCATGAAGATGAGCATGTCGTCGGTCGGCTCTGACTCGGAGACAAACTTCCAGGCGGTGCTCATGCGCTTGACGGTCCTGCGATGTGGCTCAAGCCAAGGAGCGAGATCAGCACCGACGCAGACGGCAGACTCTAGGAGGCAAAACGCACGAGTCGAACGGGTGCTCCACGATTTTGGCGTAGTGGCCGGCGAGGGCGACTTTGGCGGGCTTGACGGCGGTGACCTTGTCGTCGGTGCGCGTCGTCTGCGGCGAGAGGAACTCGCCCTGCGTCTGGACCGCGTGCGACTTCTTGGTGTGGGTCAGGTGCGGCTGGCCGTGGCCGAGCTTGTGGGCAAAAACCTGGAGGGCAATCTCGGTCGCGTCGCCGTTGGCCTCCCAGCGGTTGTCGTCAGAGTGGTGGATCGTCGCCGTGTTGCAGAGCGAGGCGCAGAGGACAAGGTTCTTGAGGCCCTCCTCCATCTGCGAGGGCCGGATGACATCCTCAGCATCCATGTCGTCGTCCGAGTCGTCCGAGCTCGAGCCGGTAGGCGTCGAGGTTCCAGACGTCTGGACCGCCCGGCGGGCAGCCGAGCGGACGATGCCGCGCGGGTAGAACGGGTCAGAGCCCGACTCGGCCGTGTAGGCCTGGCCGGTGACGGTGTCGATGGGCGCCCAGTCGCGGTCGTCGGGACGGATGCCGTTGGCGGGAAGCCAAGCCTTCTTGAGAACCATCTTGCCGACGGTGATCGTGCCCGTCTTGTCGGAGCAGATGTCGGTGACGGCGCCGAGGGCCTCGACGGCGTCCATCCGGCGGACGAGCGCGTTCCGTGCGGCGAGCTCGCGGGTCGCGTTGGCGAGCGTGAGCGAGACGACGGCGATGAGTGAAGCGGGCAGGATCGAGACGGCGGTCGCGACGGCGTAGGTTGCGATCGAGAAGGGCACGTCGGTGAAGGCGGTCGAGGCGACGACGATGAAGGCGAGCAGGAGTGCAAAGCCGAGGAGGATGTAGGCGATCGTGTTGAGCTTGATCTGGAGCGGGGTCGTGCCGGCGGTACCCATCGCGCACTTGATCCTATACCACTTGGCGGCCCAGCCCTTGTGGTTGGTTGTCTCCTTGCGCTCCATCGCCTCGGCAATCTTGCCGAGCTCGGTCCGCATGCCCGTGTTGACGACGATGCAGCGGCCGCGGCCCTTGGTGACCTGCGAGCCCGAGAAGACCATGTTCTTGCGGTCGCCGACCGGGCAGTCGGGCTCGTCGAGAATCCGGTCGTGCTTCGAGACAGGGAGCGACTCGCCAGTGAGCAGGGCCTCGTCCGTCTCAAGCGCCGAGAGCTCGTCAGGAAGACAGCGGGCGTCGGCAGGCACGACGTCTCCGTTCTTGACGAGGATGATGTCGCCGCTGAGCGAGAGAGAGGGCGATCGAACCTGTCAGCGCCTGCCGCTCGACGGCCGGGAAGCTCGAAGGCGCCAGACTCACGGGACGACCTCCTCGACGGCGAGCGTCTTGGTGTTGCCGTCACGGACGACGACGGCGGTCGGCGAGCCAACGGAGGCGAGAGCGGCGACCGTCTTCTCGGCCTTCCACTCCTGCGTGAAGCCGACGGTGACGTTGAGGACGACGAGGGCGAGAATGACGGCGCCGGCAATCCAGTCCTGCGTGCCGAACGAGACAGCCATCGAGGCGATGAGGACGATCGTCATCGCATTGGCGACTTGCCGACCGAGCAGCTTCCAGGGCTGGGAGAACGGAAGAAACGTGGTTTGGAAGAGGCGTCAGCGAACCGAACGACTGCGCGAAAGGCGCCAAGACCCGGCGGTGGGGCCCTCGGGCAGCTGAACGCCGCTGCGCAAAGGAGCGGGACTGACCGAAGGCTTCTCCGGCGGCTTGAGCTGGTTCGGTCCATATTTGCTGCACGAGCGGCAGGGTGTGGTAAGAATAAGCAAGAGGTGGTGGGACCAGTGACAGAGGACCCAGAGCGACGCACTTCTGGAGCTCCTGCGCCTGGGCGTCGGTGAAGCCCTTGAAGGGGTTGGCGCCGAGCGCCTTGATGAGCTCGTCCGTGTGGACGGTGTGGGGCGCGCCCGGGAGGGGCGGCGCCGGGGGAAGCTCTTCGACTTTTTTGGCCATACGAGCTGAGGGTGGGTTTGCGGTAAGGGGAGTCTTGAAAGACGGTCGAGTAAGGGCGGCTCGACTGGAACTTGTGTTATTGGACGTTGGACGAGGTGAGCTTGATGACGGCGAGGCAGGCGGGCATGCGGGTTCGGGCGATAGAGGACGGCAATCGAGGGGGGGAGGGAATCTCTGAGCACTCGCAGGTGCCGAGAAGATGACGAGGAGGGAGAAGGTGGCAAAGGGATGTCGGGGTTAGGAGGAGAAGGCACGAGAGCGTAGGGGGGCGACTTTGAAGGCCTCGTCGGCCCGACCGCCAAGGATTAGAGGTGTTTGGCGATCGCGGGGCCAGCGGCACGGATATAGGCCGCCGAGCGACCTTGTCTGGGCATCATCGCCGACCGACGGTGCGCCTTCGACAGCACTCGGCCGAGTTCCGATTGGAGGTCGGACTGGGCCTCGTCTCAGAGCATCGGCACTGGTCGCCGCAACGAGGAGGTCGGAGGGAAGCTCCTGCTACCACCCGTCGGCCCTTTCGAAGCTGAACCCGCCAAGTCCCGAGGATGACGTCTACAGCAGACGGGCGCCCTTATACACACCCAACAGCGGCGGAAGCAGGGGCAGGAAGCAGGGGCAGGAAGCAGGGGCGGTCTGGACTCTGGAAGCCGATGATCGATCTTGTTGGAAACTCTCTGCTGCCTCTGGGAGGGCGAGCTGATCAGCGCCGCATCCACAACGGCCGCCCTGCACCTTTGCGCCTGGCACGTCGAGTGCGCTCGGGTTCAAGCAAGAGTTCATTATCGGATACATGAGGAACGACAGGAAAAAATGTCCGTTCAGACCTGCTTCTGGCTGTCGAAGGCGGCGGCCGAGGCTGACGCAGGCTCGGTCGAAGGGTCGACAGAGGCAGGCTGGGCGCCGGTAGACGAACCCATGGAGTAGCCGGAAGTGGGACCGCCGCCGGAGAGGGCGTCGCCGACCGAGCGAGCCTCACCCTCCTTCACCATGCCGCCGCAGCCGACCATCTCGCCAGCCTTCTTCTCGAGGTTGCCGAGCATCGAGCCGCCAGTCTTCATGCTGTTAAGGCTGGACGGCGCGGCGTCACGCATGTGCTGGCGAAAGGGAGAAGGAGATGGGTGGGAGGTCAGCTTGCGAGCGCAGCGCCAAGGCTGGCAAGGGTGAGAGGACCCACGTGAACGCCCTCCTCCTTCCGGTGCTCGCCGGACGACTTCCAGTCGGCAGAGTCGGTGGCCTCTCCGGTCTTCTCGACGGCGGCACCGGCGACGTCTAGGATTGCGGCGGCGAAACACGGGCGGGCGGGTAAGGTCAGGTCGAGGCAACGATCGAAGGGAGGGCGGATGCGCCATGCGCAGTCATCGGGTGAGGGACGCACACTCGGCGTGACCGATAAGCTGCTCGCTGACGGATGAAGGCATGATGGTAATGAGGGTTGAGGGTTTGGGATGGGTTTGGCTGGAGGAGGATGAGGAGGTGGTGGTTGGTGGGTGGCCAGAAGCGAGCAGAGGCCCAGGGAGGAGATGGGCAGCCATCGGGCGCGGGCTGAACGACCGCGTCATGGCGCCCTTGCCCTGCTTCGGCCTCGGTCCTCCCCACTAACTTCCCACGACGCCACGTCGAGCGACGCGCATCCCCCCTTCTCAAGCTCCAGCTGGCGCTGCCGAGGCAGGGGACGTCATGAGCTTCATCGACCGACGAGCTTCTCGGCCGGGAGCTGCTCGCCCGCCGCCGCACCGCCCTCGTCGGCGCCCTTCTTGAGCAGCCCGTCGCCGCGCTCACGGCGCCTCTCCTCGATCTCCCAGCCGCGCTCCCACATCGCCCACGAGAGCTCACTCGCGCCCTCGCTGAGTGCGAGCGCCCGGCAGAAGCGCATGCGCACGCCGAGGTCCTCGGCCGTGATTGAGGCCGGCCCGTGCGTCGAGCGATGGTCGACAAAGTGCGATTGGATCCTCTGCAGAAAGTTGGACGCTCGAAGGGCGTCAGCCTTTCATACGAGCGTTGCGGCCGGCAAGACAGCGTCTCGCACCTCGGAGACGTCAAGCGGGACGGTCAGAGACCCAGCCTTGGCCCGGACGACGATGGCGCGGAAACGGTCGAGCGCCTCCTTTGGCGGCAGCGCAGCGACGACCTGCTCGCGTGTCCGCCGTTCGGATGGGTCGCCCTTGGCCTGCAGCTTGATCTTGACGTCGACCTGCCCATCCATCGTGGTAGAGGGACGTCAGCCTGTGTCGCCCGCCTGATTAGGAAAGTCGGACGCACGGGAAGCAGGGTGCCATCCTTGGCGTCGCCCTCGACCAGAAAGACGAGGTCCTGGGCGAAGGAGAAGGCCGAGAAGGGATACTGGTAGGCGAGTGTTTGGTGCTGGACGAGGTTGGCGAGCGTCTGGAGGTTGTCGATACCTGTCGTAAAGGGTGCAGGACCACCGACCGTCAGCAACGAGATTTGACGCCATGCAGGTAGCATGAGCGGACGCACCTCGCTCATTGAGCTTGCCGCCCTCGCCCATAGCACTCTCGCGCACGTAGCCGACACCACCCTTCGGCACCTGCCAAGCCCCCGCTTCGAGATCCTCCTCCTTCTCGCGTGCGCGCGGCGCAAAGCTACCCGAATTCAGGAGCGGGATCGAGAGGTCAAGCGGGTGGAGCGTCGGCACGAGCTGCTCGAGCACATAGAGCAGCGGCAGGGCCGGAGGACCGGCCGAGTCCGAGCCGGCCACGGCCGACGGCGCCAGGAGCGCGACCGAGAGCGGCGTCAACGGCGGGGCGTTCTTCTGGCAGAGCGCGGCGAGCACCCACTCGCCCACCCACTCGTCCTCGCCCTCGAGGCCGAGCTGGGCAAGGAGCGTAACGAGCTCGGCTCGGGCCTCCTTCCATTCGGCCGGCGACAACGGTGGCAGGCCATCAGGCGTCTCGACATCGTTCGGCGCGTCGAGCGGGTGGGTGTGCGCGAACGACGAAAGGACGTGGATCGTCGGGAAGAGGACGGGTGTGTCGGCCGACTCGCCGTCCGTCTCGACGGAGGACATCGGCGAAGGCGGAGCAGGCGAGTGGGTGAGGAGACCCGTAACGGTATGGACCGTCGTCGGCGAAAGTGCCGCTTCGTCGTAGAACTGGATCAGACGCGAAAGTGGCGCCGTCAGAAGCGTCGTAAGGATTGGTACACGCGTCGCGCGACGCACCTTAAGGTAGGCGCCCACACTCTCGCGCGAGGTGCCGCTCTGACCGGCCTGGACAAATGGAAACTTGTGGCGGGTCTCGCTATGGGGCGCGCTCGTCGACGAGAGCGAGCTCTCCTTCGGCTCGCTGGCCGCACCGTCCAGAACCTGCCGTATTGAGGTCAAGGGCGAGGGCGTCAGCTGGCTGTAAGCTGGACGCCGAGGCAGGCTGTCTGCTTACCTCGGTCACCCAGCTCGTCTCGCCTGGGACGCCGACCGCCCAGCAGACGCCGCGCTCTCGCAGCTTGGCGTAGTCGATCTCGGCCGCACCGTCGTTGAGCTCGACGTGGTCCGGCTCGCCCGCCGTCGCCGGCAGGAAGATCTCGGGCGCGAACGAGGTATCCTGGAGCATAGCGCGGAAGCGAACGAGCGTACCCTCTGCCGAGCCGGTGACCAGGAAGGGCGCGGCGTTGCTCCCCTCGCCTGACAGCGAGGCCAGCAGTTCCGGCACGGACGTCATGTCGCTCGGACGCGCGTCTGGGAGAGAGGGTGAGCACAGTGCGACGTGAGCACACTGAGGGCCGCCGGCCAGCTGCGGTGGTGGAGCCGCGAGACCAAAGGGCACGGACGGGTGTGCGCGTGCTCGCGGAGCGCTGTGCGGAGGATGTCCTCAGACGAGATTGAGCTGGCGTCCGACATGCTGGGCTCGGGTAAGGTTGCGTGTTGACGGGGTCGAAGCAAGTGTTGGTCGTGGACGCGGTCGAGCTCGAGGTCGGCGCGGATCAAGCTGCGCGCGAGCCAGCGACGCTCGTTGTTTAGCAGTCTGCCTCTGCCTGCCTTGCAAGTCGACAAGCGAAGAGGGGAGCCATCGGCATCGGCGAGCAGGGTGTCACAGGGAGGCGGTCTGGGTACAGGCAGGTATGAGTGGAGAGGGCGGATATGTCGACAGGGGCGGAGGTAGGAGGTGGCAAAGGGAAGGCTACAAAGAGGTGGTTGACGGGCGGACAAAGGACAGGGCGTTATGATCGTCAGAGGTCAGGAAGCAGGGTAGGCTCCTTTTGGGGGGCGTTTGTTGGGTTGGAGAGGTCGGAGCGAGACAGCCGTACGTATATGAGAAAAGCAGAGCGGCGTCCAAGGTCGAGTGCTCGAGAACGGCTGGAAGGGAGAGTGCTGTCGGAGGGTTGGCTGAGGGGTGCAAATCCTGCGGGCGATGCGTGTTGCCGGCCGGAGGAGGAAGCAAAGGCGTTGCCTGGGCGTACTCAGTGCCCCGCCTGGACGATGCGGCGGGCCTGGAGGAGTTTGCCCTGCGGTACCTGCGAGAGGGAACATAGGGAAAGGGTGAGCAGGTCGCAAGGGGAGTCGATGGGCGGTGAGAAGGGACGCACTAGTAGGTTGACCGACGTGCCAGTCGAGAAGGCCATGTGGTCGATTCCGGCGGCCGCGAGCCGGTCGGTGAAGCTGTAGGAGCGGTACGCGTGGCCGACAAGAGCGTCAGGCTATCTTCCTGATGGCGCAGATCAGCGCACAACATAGACGCACGAGTGAACGATGCCGGGCCGGCCATGCGACCTGTTGAGGTGGATCTCGACCGAGCCCCAGACGCGCGTGCAGCCGAGGTCGTCATACGTCGAGTGGCGCCTCGTCGCATCGACAAGAAAATCCTCCGTCTCCGCAGAGGGAGACACGAGCTCTCGCGCCGGCTCGACGTCCTGGATCCACTTCTCGACGGGCGTCAGCTCGCCGAGAGCGAGCGAGTGGCGGTGAGTCGGCAGCCGCCGCTCTCCCATGCTCATCGTCGACGCCCGTGCTGGCTCGACCGAGCCGGCCAGCTCCGGGCGGCGAAGAGAAGGTGCGGACGCGCGCCGGGCGTTGTCAAGGAGGAAGAGCGTCCGGCAGGCTGCTTCGGCGTCATCGAGATCCTCGGGCGCGACCGAGTCGGGGACAAAGCGCTCGATCGTTGTCGCATTGCCGTAGACGGCCACCTGGAGAGGGCCCCAGCTGCCCTCGTCCGAGGCGCCGTCGGCGATGCAGCAGAAGAAGGGGTGTTCGGCCGCGTCTCCGAGAGCCCAGCGCCTAAGGAAAGCGCCAACGCCGGGCGAGCCGAGGACCATGTGGGTGCTGACGAGCCCGAAGGACGACTTGAAGCCGATGCGGGCGTTGGCGGGGAGTTTGTCTACCGCATCTGGGCGCGGGAAGAGTGTTTCAGCCGCGGTTGGCGAGGCTGTCGAGATGTCTTCGCTTGCCGACTCGAACGCGGAGCCGAAGGCATCCTCACAGGCCGCAGGCGAGGGCAGCGCGGAATGACAGTCGATCCAGCGCGAGGAGACCATGCCAGCTGACAGCGGGCCGAGCTCGTCGTGGGTGTCGTCATGCTCAGACGCCGAGTCGTCGTCGTCGACGATCCGGGGGAGCAAGAGCGGCCAGTCCAGGTCGATGTCGGGCACGAGGTCGAGCGGGACGTCGGCGCCAGTCGAAGTGCTGCCCTCGCCGAGCCAGCCCTGCCGCGAGAGGGCGGCGCAGGCGATGCCGTAGTCGGACGAGCTGCGTTGGGTCGGCCACAACGCTGCGTCAACGGGCGATGCAAGCGGCGATCTGCGTCTCTGCGCAACGCACCGGCAGATGAAGTAGTCTGCGGTGTCCGAGCTGCGGCAGGGGTGGACAGCACCTGGGTCAGGACTGGTATGTGCTTCTTTGGAGAAGAACCTGCGCACCAGGTGCAGTAGATGGAGACGCCGTTCGCAGCGAGGACGCGCGAGATGTGCGCCACTCGGCCGCCCGAGCCGCCTGCGCCGCCCGGCTCCGAGAGCTCCTCTGGGCAGAGCTCGACCTGGAAGAGCCGCCAGCCGAGCTCGATGTGGACGAGGTCGGCAAAGAGCCGGAAGCGGTCAGCGATGCCGGGCGAGGACGAGACGAGCGAGAGCTCAAGCGAGTTGCCGGTCCTGTTGCAACCAGGGGTGCGTGCCAGACCAGAGAGAGGGGGATCAGCGTTCCGGCGGTGGTGACGCGAGCCGTGGCCGAGGACACTGCCGCTCAGACCGCCGAGTCACAGTCCACACGGCCCAGCCATCGAGGCAGGGCAGCCTAGCGAGACAGAGAACGTCAAAGGCAAGAGATACGACGTACAGCGAGAAGAAGCCGTCGGCCTGCGTGCGCAGGTCGTCGAGGAGCTGGAGGACGGCGAGCGCGGCGAGCGGCACGTGCGCCTGCTTGATCGTCACGACGGCGACCGGGAAGGGCCGGAGCAGGATCTCGAACGCGCTGCTGCTAGCGTGGCTCGACATATCCTTGGACTCTTGGGATATGGAGGCCGTCAAAGATGGTCGGTTGCAGATGGCGGTTGGCGAAAAGGATAGGGAGGGAGCGGGTCGAGCTTCCCGCACGCCAGGGCTGCTGCGGAACGACGAGACCTAAGGGCTGGGCGCCGCTGCTGAACGGGCGAGGTAGGCCGAGCCGCCCGACGAGGGCCGACGAGAGGCTACCAGGGTCGCGGTTCTGAACCGAGGAGGAAGAGAATGGAGGGCAGGAAGAGGCGGGCTCGTAGATGGCGGTCGTGAGGGAGTTGAGGGAAGGGTCGGGAAGGCGCTCTTTTTGTGCTGGACACTCCTGCCCAGGGACGGCCGGCTCCTTCATCCCTTACCGGCCCCCTCGCATCGACCGACCCTTCTGCGAGCTCCGTTGCTCTAGTCTCTGGAGCCGTCCCGGCCGAGATTGCAACCCACGGGTAAAAGCGAGATCCGACAGCTGACGGGCGGCTCTCAAGTACGGCCGGATCAATGACGGTCCTGCTGCGCCAAGAGGATCGACAGACAAGGTGTGGATCACGAGGTCCTTCATTCGCCCTCGAGCTGAGAGGGACTTTAGCTGATGAGCGCGATACAGGGAGTGTGCGATAGTCGGCGTTGTCCAGAGCAATCATCGCGATGACGGACCGGCGCGCTCCGATGATACAGGGTGGCGACAAAGATCGTGCGGCAGGCTAGATGGACGACAGGAGGGACGGCGGTCGGTGCTTCAAAAGGGAATGGGGGAAAACGCATGGCACGCCCCCTCGCACTCGACGAAGCGCTTGTTGCACTGCGTAACGCGGGGCCGAGGTGAAGGGCGTCAGCGATGCTGCGGGCAGGCAGGGGAGCGCTCTGGTGCCGACGAACCTCATCCGAGTTGGCCTGCTCCTCGCACTGGTAGCAGCGAGGAAATTGAAAGCAGAAGGGTTGGGGTCCGATGTCGCCGACGATGCCGGATGGCCACCGGCTGTCCTTGACGCAACGGACCTTCCAGGTCGGGCAGATGCTGAGCGTCGACTGGCCGTCGACCAGCGCGGGTGTCGCGAGCTCGACTCGACCATCAGTGGCAGCGGCATCGAGACCGGGCGCCGGGCGAGCTGCTGCGAGGAGCGCGATCGCGCAGACGGCGTACATGAGCTTGAAGAGGGCGAGCATCTGACTTGTTGCTGGAAGGGCGGAGGGCGTCTGGCAGCGATCTGAGGTCGGGTGGACGGTCGAGGACGAGCTGCGGTCGGTCGGAGGGAGCAAGCGTGTCGGGGCAGGCCGATCCCCGGCCCGGCGGACGGTCTGCGTCATCACATGCGCCTGCGGCCTACCGGCCACTCGCTCCTTGAGCGACAGGTCAGTATAGTCAGAGCTCGGTATGTTGACGAGCTGAGCATCATTGCGCATGGGCCCGGTGTCGTCTGCGCTGTGCAAGATTTAGATCTCGATTTGTGCTCTCCCGGCAGCGTCTGCCTCTAACCGACCGCGACGCCGGCCGTCGCCCTGCTTTAACCACAAGATCCATTCTACAAGTCGTTTGTGGGTAGCCCGGCAGGAGGAGGGCGACAGCCGTCGACCGATGGATCGGCTGGAAGAGGGGTATCTAGGGGGCGGGAGAGGCGAGAGATAGAAGGGGCCTGGCCGACCGGCGCAGGCTGCGAGCAGAGTCCGGAGGAAGATCGAAGGGGGAGAAGCGGGCGCGAAATGCCCGGGTCGGCCGAGGACGGAGCCTACTCGTTTCCGAGAAGGTGCTGCATCATGTCCACGACCTCTTCGGGCGAGGTGACGTGCCAGCGGGCCAAAGTCTTTTTCGAGCTCGGGCCGACGGCGGTCGAGAAGATGCCCTCGGGCGTGACGTCGACCTTGACCTCAGGCAGGGCCTCGATCTCCTCGGGCGTGCACGTCGAGGTGATGGCGATCGGGGCCGGCATGGTGTCGACGGCGGGTACATGTCGCAGGGCCCGGAACATGTCCTCGTCGGTCTGAGAGAATCAACGGCAGTAGAAGTTGAAGTCAGCAGCCGGTCACAGGAAGAGTGCGGGCCAGGCGAGGACGCACCTTGTCGTCGCCGGCGCAGAAGATGAACTCGGCCTCGGGGTGCTGGTAAACGATGCTCTTGACAATCTCGCCCTTGTTGATGGCGAGCGGCCGGACCTCAAGGTTCTTCTTGCCGACGAGGACCTCTATCGGCCGACGGGTGGCGAGAGTGCTCTCAAGCAGGTCGTGGCACTGCTTGCACTGGAACGAGCCGAAGTCGGGATCCGACTGGCGGTAGTGCCAAGTGACGGAGGCCTTCTTGAGCTCGATGTGGCTGCCCGACGTGCGCTGCGAGCAAGGAGGCAGGAGAGGATGTCAGCGAGAGCGCATACAGTCAGACTTGCAGACACGAGACGCACCTCGGTGTAGTACTGGAAGATCTCCTGGACCTCGCTCATCCAGCTCATGTCGAGCTTCTCCGTCAGGCCCTTCCAGCCCTCGCCGCCGGGCGGGCGGAGGAAGCAGCCGTGCTCGGCCGAGAGGCCGAGTGACTTGACGTGGCCCCAGTGCTCGTCCAGGAAGTCGCCGTCGCGGCCCGAGATGAGGTAGACAATGTTGCGCGGGTCCTCGGCCAGCTTGGAGATAGCGGCGAGCGTGCGCGGCGTCGGCGTCGCCTCGGACGGCACCTTGACGATCGGCGTCAGCGTGCCGTCGTAGTCGAACAGCATCAGCCGCTTCTTGGCGGCGTCATACTTCTCCTTCATGACGGTCTTGTCGACGAAGGGCGTCTCGTGGGCCGAGTGCTCGCCGCCGATGTTCTCGAGCAGGACCTTGAGGACGCTCGCCGCCCAGCAGCCGGACGAGTGGCTCGTCACCTGCTCGTAGACCTCGGCGTGCCGGCGCTCCTTCTCCTCCTGGCTCATCGTCAGGCCCTGGTTGATGGCGGCCGCGACGCCGAGGACGTCGTGCGGGTTGATGAGCAGGGCCGAGCCGAACGACGAGGCCGTGCCCATAAACTCGGACAGGACGATCGGCGCCTTGGACGTCTTGTCCTGGCAGATGGCAAACTCCATCGAGGTCGTGTTCATGCCGTCCCGGAGGGCCGTGATGAGCGCGAGGTCGGCGACCGACAGGAGCGCAAAGTACTCGTCCCGAGCGATCGTCTGGTGGCTGCGCAAACGGAGCCGAACGGGCGGGTGAGCTCTTGAGAGGGCGCACGATGCAGGCCTGGAAGGGACAAACTAGTGGTGGACGGGCGTGAAGTCGAGGCTGCCGTACAAGCCGTTGATGTGGCTGACGAGCTCGCTGACGGTCCGCTCGAGCTTGGGGCTGTCGCTTAGGCTGGGCTGGGTGACCTGGATGAGGACGACCTTACCGCGCCACTCGGGGTAGCACTCGAGCAGTTTCTCGAACGCCTGGAGCTTCTCGACAACGCCCTTGGAGACGTCGAGCTTCTCACGGCCGACAATGATCTTCTTGCCGGCGTACAGCGCGCGGAGGGCGTCAACCTTGGGTCCAACACCGGCGCCGTTGCTGGATGCAGCGAAAAAAAAAAACCGGAGTTCAGCAGCGAACACGGATCTGACGTGGACGATAGCAGCTACGCACCGGTCCTGAATGACGCGCTCGCAGTCAATGCCGATCGGGCAGTAGCTGACGGCGGTGACGGTGCCGTTCGCGTCGACGCCAGCCGGCGTCGTCTCGAAGCCGCAGACTCGAATGCAGGTCGAGATAAAGTGGCGCGAATACGAGTAGGTCTGGAAGCAGACGAGGTTGGCGCCGAGCATGCCCTCGAGGATCTCCTTGCGCTTTGGCAGGCAGCGGAAGATCTCGGACGACGGGAAGGGCGCGTGGATGAAGAGGGCAATGTTGGCCTCGGGGATGAGCTCGCGGATCATCTGAGGAGCGAGCAGGAGGTGGTCTGCGACGAGGCCAGGCTAGTCAGTCAGGAGTCGATAGGGGCTGCCACTCGCTGCTCCAGAACGCACAGTCGTGGATGAAGATAAGGTCTCCCGGCCGGTGAACCTCGGCCACCTTCTTGGCAAACGCCTTGTTGGCCTCGTAGTATGGCCGGAAGTTGGGGTCCTCGAGCGGGTACTCGGAGGCGACATCCTGCCAGAGGAGGTAGTGGAAGAGCGGCCAAAGGGCTGCGCAGGAGAGCAAGGCGACGTCAGTCTCGCGACGCATGCACTCCGCACGAGGCCCACCACTCACTCGTCTTGCAGTAGCCCTCATAGTGACCCTTGGCGATCTCCTTGTCGAGCCAGACCGGCACGTTCTTGACCCGGCCATCGCCCTCCCGCTTGTCGAAGGCCTCGAGCTCGCCCTCGAGCGCGGTGACGTCGTCGGCGCTCGCGAGCGTCTCCTCCTCGGCCCCCTCGTCGCCGTTTGCGTCGGTCGCAGGCGTGAGCGAGACGGGACCCGTCCAGCCAATGACGAGCTGCTCGTGCGTCGCAGCGAGCGACTTGATGCCTGAGACCATGGCGGTGTGTCCGCGCCGCTGCGAAACGGTCCACTTACCCGACGACGCCGACGACGACGAGGGCGCCGACAACGACGACGTCGCCTCGGTCGAGGCAGCCGGTGCCAGCGCGGCGGCGACGGACGAAGCCGCGGTCGAGACGGCGGCGGCGACCTTGGATGAGAGCGAGGCCGGTGCGCCCTCGGTCAACGTGTCGGCCGGCGGGGTCTCGGTCTGCTCGACGGGGGCGGCCGACTTGGTGTTGAGCGTCGCGACGACGGGGAGGTAGTGCTGCGATACATGCGGAGAAGGTACGCGTCAGCAGGAGCGCAATCTCGCTTAGGGTATCGTGAAGAAAGAAAGGCGAAGAAGGGAGGGCCGGAGGCTGAGAAGTGCGGGGGACGCGGGCTGGGGAATGACGCGAGGGCGCAAAGTCGGGCCAAGCGAACGAACCGCCGCCGCGCCTGGCGCGCTGCGTCTCCTCCCGCGCGCAGAGAAGGAAGAACGAGGAGGGGTCGGGACGCCTTTTGCGGCCTGCCAGGCATGCTCAACTGTGTCGAAGCCTATTCTCGGTCGCCCAGCGAGACGTGGCAGCCCAGCAAGGCGAGCCGGGCCGAGCTGCCCTTTTCAGGGCCCAACAGAGGGCCGGCCGACTCGCAGCGGACGCGCGGAGAGAGGCCATCTCGAGCCGGCCTCTTTCCGGCCGTCGCTTCCTCCGACCGGGCCTAGAGACCTAGCAACTCTGAACAGGCGGCAGTCGGATGTCGTCGAACGTACCGTCAGGTGGAGGATCCGACCGCTGAGGGGGTACTCGCGGCCCTTGAGGCCATCCTCGAGCTTGGAGATCTGCTCGCGCAGGGTCTCGAGCGAGATTGGCGGCGCGCGCGGCGGCTCCTGGATCGACGAGAGCGAAGGGTCCATGGCGGCTGGAATCGAGGAGGCGGGGAGGGGGGAGGGAAGGGGAGGGAGTTGAAGGCGGCCCGGACGACGAGGAAGGCGGGCGAGGGTAGGAGGAAGAAAGGGAGGGAGGGTCGGAGGGAGGTCGTTGAGGGAGAGAGAGCAGCAGCAGAGGCGCGCTCAGCCCAAACGGGCGAGCCTTCCGTGCGCAAAGGCATGACGCTCGGGCTGGCCGGGGACCCCGAACGTGCCCCTCCCTCCCTCGAAGCAGCCGACCCAGGAGGAGAGCGTCCTGGTAGACGTCGCTTCCATGAGCATCAGGCAGTGAGCTTGCAAAGACGTGCTTCACCGAGCAGCAGGTTGCAGGGTAAGGGGAAGCTGCCATCCATCCTCGACGAAGAAGGACCCGGCCGACCGTCGATCGCGAGCGAGCGCAGCTGGCTGGCCCCGCGCGGGGCGAGAGACGACTGCTCTGAAGACGGGCAGGGCAGGACCCCGGCTCTCAAGGCCACCTCCTCTTCGGGGGAAGCAGCTGCACGTGGTCTTGGCTGCCGACGGGCTTGAGAGGACCTTCTCACTCGCCTCTGTGCGCAGGCTGGGACATTCTTGATGGGTCGCTCTGTAATCAGGCTCTCTCGACGACGGACGGGCGGGCGGGCGGGCGGGCGTCCACCGTGCGCGGCAGCCGCACTCACACGGCTTGGGCAGTTTTCGGACGCGCCGAAACCGACGCGTGCCGGCCGGCCTTGCTCGCTCTGCCCTCCCTCTCTCAGTCACGTCTCCCCACACACTCCCTCCTCCCTCCTTTCCCCCTTTCCACCTCCTCCTCCCAGGTCTCCTCCCAGCCATGTCCCGTTCGTCTGTCGACCTTGAGAAGGCTTACTCGACGCCGTCGATCGAGCTCGGCGCCCGCAACGGCGGCAGCTCGCGCGACGACGACGAGGCCGCGCAGGCCTTCCTGCCCAAGACGACGGCCAAGGCGCCCGCCGGCCAGCCGCCCAAGCTGACGGCCGCCATGATCAGTACGTCTTGTCTGCTCTGCGACCGCTTTCTTGCGTGTCAGGGCGTGGGGTTGCAGGCGGTGAGCGGGTGCTGGACTTGAAGAAGTGGTCCTTCCCGAGCAGAGAATGGCTATCGCCCGTCGGCTCCCCAAACACTCGCTGCTACCGTCTGCTGCCCATCGCCCGGCTCAGCGTCCTCGTCTCGTAGGGCTGTCTGCTCAAGGCTAATCACCGACCTTGTGCTGTGCCCTCGCTATCTCTTCCAGTCCCGGTTTGGGTGCGTTCCTGCGCCTCCCTCCCGGTCACCCTCCGAGACCCTAGCTCCGTTTCATCCCGACCGCGCTCTGACCCGCCGGCTTGCCGACCGTCCCACCTCGTAGATTGCCCTCTCATCCTCGGTCATCCTCTTTAACAAGTACCTCTTCTCAAAGGAGGGCCTTGACTTCCCCTACGTGCGTCTCGCATCGCGCGCTGTGTCACAGAACGGCTGAGCCGCAGTTGCGCTCGGAGCCGATCGAAAGAGCTGACAGTTGATCCCTTTGCTCCGCTACTCTCGAACGACATATCGCTCTCGTTACTACAGCCCATCTTCCTCACGACCTTCCACATGACCTTCTCCGTGCGTCCCCTTACTTGCCTTGCGGAGTGGCCTTTGCCTCTAGGCAGTGATCACGTCGTCTTCCGCGGCCCGACCGCGCGCGCGTCCTGACTGACACCCGTCTTCCCCCGCACGCTCGCAGGCCATTGGCACGCGGCTCCTCCGGCAGTTCACGCCACTGATGAACGGTCTCGACGACGTCACCATCACGGTGAGCAACCTTTGTGGGCGGCGAGAGCCGTTGCGGCGCCGGTCTCTGATTCCCCTGCGCGGTCCTGCCGCTCCCGTCCCGTTCAGCGCGACATGTACATGCGGTCGATCGTCCCCATCGGCGTCCTCTTCTCGGGCTCGCTCATCCTCTCCAACATGGCCTACCTCACGCTCTCGGTTTCTTTCATCCAGATGCTCAAGGCCTTTACCCCGGTCGCGATCCTTCTCATCTCGTTCGCGGCCAAGCTCCAGGAGCCTAACCGCAAGCTCGCCGCCATCATCGCCATGATCTCGTTCGGCTGCGGCCTCGCCGCCTACGGCGAGGTCAAGTTCGAGCTCTTTGGCTTCATCTGCCAGGTCCTCGCCGTCCTCTTCGAGTCGTCCCGGCTCGTCATGATCCAGATCCTGCTACAGGGCCTCAAGATGGACCCCCTCGTCTCGCTCCACTACGTCGGTTCCCTCTTCCCTCGACTGGATTTGTGCAACAAATGCTGACGCTCCCGTCCTCCCGCCGCGACTGCAGTACGCCCCCGTCTGCGCCGTCCTCAACGCCTTCATCCTCCTCTTCACCGAGGGTCTGCAGCCGTTCCACTCGCTCATGCGCATCGGCCCTCTCATCATGCTTGCCAACGCCATGGTCGCCTTCTCGCTCAACGTTGCCGCCGTCTTCCTCGTCGCGGCTGCTGGCGGCCTCGTCCTCACGCTTGCCGGTGTCTTCAAGGGTAAGTCTCCGTCAACTTCAGTCCGCAGAACTGAGTCACAGCCCCCCCCCGCCGCCGTTGCGCCATTCACTCACTGACTCAACCTGCCTCACACCTGCATGTTTCACCTTTCCTCGGCCAGACATCATGCTCATCAGCGTCTCCTGTGTCATGTTCTCCGCGACCGTGACTTTCACCCAGGTCTTCGGCTACGGCGTCGCTCTCGGCGGCCTCGTCCTCTTCAAGACGAGCGGCGGCAAGTAGGCGGCCTATGCGCTAAGCAGGCCTCCCTACGCGCCGCACCGAGCCGGACTCCGGAACGACGCAGGACAATACGATTCCTCTTCCATCTCCCTCTCATCTGCTGCCCCTCTCTACTCTCTGGAACCGGCTGCGTTCCAGTGGCCATGCGATCCCGCCCGCCAGACCAACCCCTCCTCGTCCAACCCTCGGCCTCACGCTCCCTTAGACTTTCTCGATGACTCTCTCTGCTTTCAACGCGTCTACCACGCTCCTGTCGAGCACGTAAACCGTCAGCTTCGTCACGAGAAGCGAACGGGCGTCGCCGTCAGCCTGCCGTCACGCGCGCAGCACCCTATCCGACTCAACCCAGAAGTCAAGAAGCCTGCCCAGGGTATCCTCCGCTGCACATTGCTCAGGAGTCAGGGGAGCTTGAACGATTGGATCGTACGAAGGGTACTCAGAGTCGGACTCCAGCACCCTGAGTACAATTTTCCGCCGCTTCCGTCTGCAATCGCCGGCGCCGTCGTCCGGGGAGGGCGAATGCGGCGTCCAAGTAGGCCGCCACATATCTGGCCTCGACGCCGTCCCTGCTCTATTCCCTGGCCTCTGCCAGCTTGCTCCTGCTCAGCCTGCGTTGTCTTTAAAGGTCATGATCTATGATGCAAGCAAGGACGGGGTCTAGCAGCAGACTCCTAAGTCTCGCTCCTCGTCTAAGCGTGCGCCTTCTTGAGCGCCATGTCGAGGTCGGCAATCAGGTCGTCGACGTCCTCGAGACCGATCGAGACGCGGAGCAGGTCGCGCGTCATGCCGCTCGCTAGCCGGTCCTCGTCCGACAGGGGCGAGGCCGTCGTCCAGGCGAGCTTGGCGAGCGACTCGACACCGCCGAGCGACTCAGCGAGCGTCAGGAGCTTCGACTCGAGCAGGAACTTCTCGGCTACAAGAGGGGGGCAAACAGGGGTGATCAGGGCCGGTGCGAAACGGCGCGGACGAGCCGGCGCGAGAGAGAGGGAGACGAACCAGCCTCCTTTCCACCCTTAGGCCGGAAGCTGAGGGTGCCGCCGAACGGCACGCCGTCGGCCTCCCAGCCCTTGCGGCTCTCGAGGTCCTTCCAGACGGCCGGGGCGAGGGCGTCGCGCACGCGCTGGTGGTGGACGTGCGACTTGAGGCCCGGGTAGAGGACCTTCTCGACGAGCGGGTGCGCCTCGAGGAAGGCGGCGATCTTAAGGGCCGACAGGCCGTGCTGGATCGCACGGATCGGCAGCGTCTTGATCGACCGGGCGAGCAAGTAGCTGTCGAACGGCGCGCTGACGGCACCGATCGACTTCTGCAGCCGCCGCATCTTGGCCTCGAGCTCGGGCAGGCCGTCGCGGATGACGACGCAACCGCCGATGACATCTGCCGGGGGATATGAAAGGTATGAGCACGGATCCTGGAGGTGAGCGCAGACGGCAAGGCGGCGTTAACGCACCAGAGTGGCCGCCGATCATCTTGGTCGTCGAATTGACGGTGACGTCGGCGCCGCGCGTCAGCGGCTGAGTGTAGTAGGGGCCGGCAAAGGTGTTGTCGACGACGACGAGCGGCTTCGACGGGTGCGACTTGGCGATCGCGGCGATCCGGGGGATGTCCGAGACGACGATGAGCGGGTTGGTCGGGCTCTCGAGGAAGATGACCTGTCGATGTGCAGTGCGGAGATGGACTGAGTCAGCAGGACGTTGCAAGACCTCGGATCGTAGCACGAAGGCGGCCGGACCTTGGTGTCGGGCTTGATGGCGTCGTAGATCTCCTGGTCTGTCGCGGTCTCAAAAGGGATGAAGTCGGTGCGCCAGCCCTGGGTGTCGCTGACTACGTCGAGCAGGAGGGCCTCGGTACCTGCACAAGTGGGGACGTCAAAGCGAGGGTCAGTAACGGAACGACGCCAACTCAAAAGTGTACGCTGCGCCGAGACGAACCGGGGTAGATGCCGCGGATAGCGAGGCAGTGGCCGCCGTGACCGAGGGTCTGGCAGATGAGGGCAATGCCGGCCATGCCGGACGAGGTCGCGTAGGCGGCGTGACCCTTCTCAAGCGAGGCCATGACGGCCTCGAGCGAGTTGCGGGTCGGGTTGCCGAAGCGGGCGTACTGGGGACGAGGACATCGTGAGGGACACGGTCAGCTGCGCGCGCGCAAGACTTTCAAGGGCGGCTCTCGCGCGCTGTCTCTCCCCCCCCCCCCGGGGGAGGGGGACGACCGTGAGGCCGGCAGCAACTTTGGGAACGCACGATGAAGCCCGGAGCTGGAGTAGTCGTGCGGAGTGAAACGCGACGTCGAGACGAAATGGCGGTCGGGGTCGAAACGCGGGGTGGAAGGACCAATCCGTCAGCCACCCCGCGTCCTCCTGACCAAGGGCCTGCGCGGTGACCTGCCGGCCTCCGCCAGCAGCAGATTTTGAGGAGGGGGACGTACCGAGCGCGACTCCCGGCCGGTCCTGGCGGAAGGTCGCACTGAGCGTGATCGGCTGGATGACGGCGCCGGTCGTCGGGTCGCTGTTGTTGGCGAGGTGGACCGAGCGGGTCGCGACGCCGAGCGTGCCAACGTGCTCGTGCGACGTGCTGCTCGACGACGTCGGCGTCGACGACGACTTGCGGACGAGCGCAGGCAGGCGCGAGACGGGCGTCCGGGCGAGACGGAGGGCGGCGGGCGAGACGTGCGACATGACGGGGCCGAGATGCGAGACGGGAGTGGGTAGGAGAGGAGAGAGTGAGAGAGCGAAGGGCTGAGGTTGCTTCGGAGGGAAGAGCTGCTGGCTGCGCGTCGCCGCCGGAGGAGGCCGTCGCTCTGGGTCAGGCAAGAGCCTTGTGCGTCGCGGTAGGACTCAGACGTACAGACGAGAGCGGAACCGGTCGACGAAGCGAGGGCGATGGGAGGGTAGGATGGAGGTTGGACGACGGCGACGTAGAAACCTGCCTGCCTGAGCGTTCGGCTCTCGGAAGGTCAGCTGCAATGCCTCTCGCTCGATCGAGGCGGCGGTCGTGCGGCCCCGGCCGCGGCGGTTGCGCTACCCCGGCCGTGCCCGGCCCGAGCGAGAGCCCACGCCCGACGCCGCCGCGCGCCCATGCGCGCGCGTCTGTGCGAGTCGGCCAATCCGGCGATCTACGAGGCCGCCGGGCAAAGCACACGCCGAGTCGTCGTTGTCGTCGCGAGATCACGCACCGCGCGCGCCATCGACCGTGACCGGCCCGCCGACGCAACGCCCTGCCCTTCAGTGTTGAGAAGAAAAGGTGGCATGAGATTCGTGGGTGGGGAGGCAAGGCGTCGTGTTTGGGAGCGCTGGTTAGCCAACTAGAGCGGTGAGGCTCTGTCGGGCGTGCAGCGCGCAGAGGAAGAAGAGAGGAGGCGAGAAGATGGAGGGGCGAGGAACTGGGGGCAGGCGAGGCTATGTAGCGGGAGAGGGGGCATCAGAGGAGATCGAGAGAGGGAGGATTAACGGCCGCACCACAGGCGTGCAAGCCGGGCTTTTCAGACGGTGGAAGGGCGAGACGGCTTAGAGCTTGTCGGCCGCGCGGTTCGACATCTCGTTGGCCTTGTGGCCTGCGCGCATGCTGACGTTGGCCGCCTGGTTGCCGGCCTCCTTGCTGATGCCGGCGGCCTGCTCGCCCTTGCGCTGCGTGTAGTCGCCGGCCTGCTGGGTCTTGTCGGCCGCATAGCCGCGGGCCTGCTGCGACTTCTCGCTGGCATACTCGGCCGTCTGCTGGCCCTTGGCCTTGGCCGAGTCCTTGGCCTGAGATGGCGTGAAGTGAGGAGGGTCAGCCACAAGAAACAAAGCAGCGAGGGAAGAGGGAGTCGAACGCACCTCCTTGGCAATGCCCTTGGCCTCGTCGGCCGTGTCGGAGACGGCCTGCTTGGTGCCGTCGACGTCGATACCGGCCTCGCCCGCCTTCTGCTCAGCCGTCTCCTTGGTCGCGCGCGCAATCTCAAGCACCTTGTCGAGGATCGGCTGAAGCGTCTCCGTGACGTAGTGGGCCATGTCGCCGCCGCGCTCGCTGATTGACTTGTCGTGGTTGAGGAGGATCGTCGAGAGGTCGTTGTAGGCCTGGCCGATGTTGTGCTGGATCATGCCAGGCAGGGCCGTGCCCTGGGCCTAAGAGCGCGAAAGGAGGAGAGGGGTCAGTACGAGACTCGGCGGCGAGAGGTGACACGGACCGGACCGACCTTAAGGTTGCCGAGCTCCTCGAGCAGCGCGTTCTGGAGCGCGCTGATCTTGGCACCGGCGTCGCCCGCGAGGTCGGAGGCCATCTTCTTGGAGCCCGAGACAGTGGCCGAGAGCTGCTGGCTAAGGGCAGAATCGGCGGAAGGCGGATCAGCATCAGCTGCAGGCGTGGGAGCGGGTCGCGTGACGTACTTGATGACGTAGATCGAGTCGACGGCCTTCTGACTATTCGCGGCGAAGGAGAGAGAAAGGCGTCAGGAGGCAGCGCATATACGGCTCTTGGGACGACAGAAGCGGCGCGTACACGATCGGCTGGTTGTCGTAGATGCCGCGGGCGACCGAAAAGGCCTGGTCGGCCGGCTTCTTGGCGTCGGCCTGGCGAGCGTGGGAGAGGTCGAGGTCGGCGCTTGAAGGCACAGCGTGGCCAGAAGAAAGGCAGGACGTACGACGATCTGGTCGGTCTTGGTCTGGAACGGGTACGGGAAGCGCGACTCGACCATGTCGAGGCTGCGGCAAGGTAGGAGGCGATGGCGTCAACATCGGACGTATCGGGGTGGCGGACAAAGGGGCTCGAGCGCGGACGGACCCCTTGTTGGCGAGGCCGTCGGCGCTCTCGATGTAGGGCTTGCCGTAGCTGCGGATCGGACGGGCAAAGGTCAGCAAGGTGACGAGGGACAGCGCATGAGAGGGCAGCGTCGTTGACGCACCCAAGGACCGGCTGGGCGTAGCCGTAGCCCGTCTTGACAATGTTCTCGGCGAGGCCGTAGGCGCGCGCAGTCAGCCCGTTCGACTGGAGGAGCTCGTGCGTGCGGTTGAGCGAGTCGTTCTGGTTCGGACAGAGGAAGGGAGGCAGGCGAGCAAAGGCTGGGTCAGGTCTGAGTCGGCAAGGTGGATGCCCATCTCCGCCCTCCCGGGTCGCGCGTTGGGGAGGCGACGGTATGCGCGCAGCGCGGCAGAGAGGGGGAAGGGGAGGGGACGTACGACGACGGGGATGCTCGTCTGCGATGGACAGCGCAAGAGGGTGCCAGCGGATGGATGCCGAGCCAAGCCAGACGGAGATGGAGGGCGGTGGGGCAGATGGCGCGATAAGAGGCCCGAGCGGCGAGGGGATTGCGATGGGGAGGCGGTCGGGGGGGGCGGATGCAAAGGTAGACGAGAGGCGAGATGGGCAAGGGAAGGGGGAGCAGCAGGGTGTCAGTAAGCGTTATGAGGAAGGAGCAGAGGGAAGCCTAGGAGGAACCCTGCTGCCTCCTGGATGAAGGCAGGGCAGAAGGCGAAGAGGGAAAGGAGGAGGGACGCACGACGCGCTCGACGCTCGTCAGCTTGGGGGCGCCGCCGTCGGTGGTCGAGGCCGACGTTAACGACGGCTGGCCGGTCGTCTTGACCGTCGTCGTCGTCGTGGTCGTCTGCTGCTCGGTACGGGGGATGGTGTCGGTCATAGCGGGCGAGAGAGGGAAGGAGGGGCGAAGGGGGAGTGGATGGGTGGGGGTGGGAGGCAGCAAAGAGGACGGGCAGAGCTGAAGAAGGGGCGAGGGCGAGGGCGAGGGCGCTGGCTCGTGCCAGAGCGCCTGCTGCTGCTGGAGCGCGCGGAGCCCCCTTCCGGCCCGCCCGGTCGGCCGCTCCGCAGCAGCCCCCCCACGCGCGCAAACAGCTGTGTCCTTCACAGGGAGTCAGCGAGCCATGGCCTTCCGCCCGGATCTTCTGCGCCAAGGTCACCCGTCGAGAAGGCCGCGGGCAGGGCAGAGAGGCGTGGGAAGCATGAGCATCAGAGGTATGGAAGGGCACGCCGTTACCAGCCCTCCCTCTCTTCCTAGATCCCCGACCTTGGGTGCGACGTCGCGTCCGCGCTGCAGCTGGCACAAAGACGGAGGGACGCGTCCGGGACGCACGGTCAGACTATCTGCCGGCGCACTCGCCCGGAGAGAGCAGGCCGAGGGACAGACCGACCTGCTAGACATTCCAGCCTTCAGCCTTCTGGCGCTCGTGCTCCTTGCGCCTTGCCTCGGGCTCAATCTTGCCGTCGGCGACGCTCGTCTGCCAGTCGACGCCGTGGCCGACGGCGTACGGCCGGCCAGCCTCGGCCCAGAGATCCTTGATCTTCTGGCGCTGCTCGACTACCCAGTCGTCCCACTTGAGCCAATCTGTCCAAGTCGATGGCCGACGTCAGCTCCGAGTTCTCTCTGTACGCTCACATGCAGCAGACTTAGAGGAAACGAGGGCTGACGGAGTGCGACCGTGCTCTCCTTGAAGTCGAGCTGATTGTAGTCGCCCATCGAGAAGCCGTTGTCGATCATCGTCACCGGGTCGGTCGTCGGGTCGAGATTGCGAAGCCACTGGCCCGTCCGGGCGTCCTCCCACTTGTAGATGTGGGCAGGCAGGCTGTCAGGATGGGTCCGGGAGGGGCGGTGGATGTCAGCAATGGCGGGTGCAGATAGACACTCATACGGCTCTGATCAGGAATAGAACGGACATCTCTGCACGGCCGATCCACGCCACCTGCAGGCCGGCGGTCACAAGCGGAAAAGGAAGGGTCAGTTCGGGAAGGCTGCTGCCAGAGGACTAAGCGCAGGCCGACGCACGAGGGGCCAGCTGAGCGCATAGCCGAGGCCGCGCATGTAGAAGCCAAAGTGACGGCTCATGCCGGCCGACGTGCCCCAGTAGATGTTTTTCGAGCAGTCGAACGAGGCAAAGGCATCGATGACGTTGGGCATGACCATGAACGTCTTGAGGACGAGGCACAGCGAAGCGGAAAGCGAGTCAGTTCCGGACGAGGCAGTGCTCGGGTCGAACAAAGACTGTAGACGCACGTCGTCGTCGTGCTTCCTGTTAGGCGAGAGTCAGACAGGAGGTGCATCAGCGGGTGTTCCCCCGTTTCCTCGAGTTGAGCAAGAGGGACCTGTGCGCACATGACAAACTTGGGCGGCTCGCCATACCGGCGCTCGGCGACCCATTCAAAGAAGGCAAACGTCTTGCCGTGGTCGATGTGCTCGACAGCGTCTACGATCTGGATATCGCCGTGGGCCTCCTGCTCGTCGGCCAGCAAGCGCTCGTACGCTCGCGTCGTCGGGCGACCGAAGATGAAGCGGAACTCGACGAGCTCGGACGGCCAGTCAGGGATGACCTTCTCGCGCAGGAGCCGGCGCCGGTCGACCTTGTCTGGCGCAGAGAAGATGCCGATCAGGAGGAGCGGCGCGCCCGAATGGTCACGCTGCGGGCAGCCGATCGTGTGCGGCTGGGGCGCCGTCAGGAGCGCAAAGTCCGGCTCCTCAAACGAGCGGGAGATGTTGGCCGCTGGAGTCTGTTCGACGTCATACTGGTCGAGCGGCGGCAGGTCGATCGAAAGGATCGAAAAAGAGAAGAGGACGCCGACGACCGTCGAGAGGAAGCAGAGCGCCAGAAGCACCGTCCGTGCCTTGGACCTCGGGATGAGGAGCGAGTACCAAGGCCGGCGTCGTGGCGGCGCGTGCGAGGCCGACGACGCGGCTGACGGGCCCGTCAACGGATGCGACGCTTGCGGGCCGCCGCCCGCCGACCGATTGCGCGAGAGGAAGCTGAACGGCGAGCGCGGGTGAAGCGAGGGCGACACCGGCGAAGGTGTGGACGTCGAGGCGTCCATGTGACGATCCAAGAACGGCGAGGGAGGACGACCGGCGGGCAAACGGCTGCGGCGCTCGAGCTCCGGGGACAGGCGGCGCGGGCGACGAGCTGGCGGAGGGCTTCCTAGGAACTCAGGCCGAGGCGAGAGGGCGCCAACAGGAACCTTGAGAGGAGCCAGGGGCGTGCCGGAGGAGCCGACTGGAAACGAAGTGACTGGGCAGCAGGGAGAGGAGGAGGGCTGAGAGTCGTGGTTCGAAGGACCGGAGCCGTCGGCAAGGCCTGGCCAGGCAGAGAGCAACGCGAGGGAGAGGGCTGAGCGCGAGAGACCACGGCCGACCACGACACCTGCCGGCACGACTGTCCCTCCTCTCAGCCTCAATCGAACCAGCTTGGCTTCTGCCAGAGAGCATACCGAGACGTCAGAGAGTTAGCGGACGACACCCTGCCAGGTTCCCCCTGCTGGCGTTCGAGGCTGGTCCTCGCGAGCTACAGGTGCGTCCGGCCCCTCTTGTCGAGTGCGCGTGCGAGCTCTCGGCCATCTCGTTCCAGGAGAGGGTCGAAGTGCTCAAAACCGGACTTCGGACATTGCCCTGACATCCTTTGCCGGCCTCTAGAAGCTGCAGCAGCACGTCACGACCTCCTTCTCCAGCAGCTGAACGGCTGTCGGATCGTCAGCCATGGCTGCCGCCGCTCCCCGCTCGACCTCGACCTCCCTCCCGCTACCGGACGCCTTCGCCGTTGAGGAGCCGTCCTCGCCTGGCGCCTCAACCTCGAAAGATCTCCTCGCGACCCTCGATCCGTACGGTGGCGATGTCGCCGCGTGGCTGAACGACCTCCTGGACCCGGCCGACGACTATGGCGGCGTCTCGCTCGCCGGTGACGAGGTTCGTCCCAACGCGCACGCTGGCACATGCCAGGCCAACCTGACCGACGAGGGTGCCCTGTCACATCCCGTAGCTTGACCTCGGCGCCGCCGATCAGAAGGTCCGGAACCTCCTTGGCCGGCTAAGCGGCTTGTCGCAGGACACGTCGGCTCAGCTCGAGTCGACGATCCACGAGATCTCGCGGACGGTCCCGCGCCTGACGTACGACCTTCAGTTCATGCGCGAGTCGGCTGCCGGCCTGAGGGGTTCGTTGCATGCGATCGAGACCCAGTCGCCAGCGTCGGGCGTGCCGGCCGGTCGCTTTCTAACCGACGGCGAGGCAGGCGACCTGATCGACGGCGGTCAGGACGCCCGCGCGACGGCGGGCGCCGGGCCGGATCCGAAGACGAAGGCTGTGCTCGAACGACTCGAGTACCTCGACACGGTCAAGACAGGCATGGAGGCCACGCTCGCCGTCCTGCAGGAAGCCGAGTCGTGGTCGACTCTCGAGGCCGAGATCACCGCCCTCCTCGGCGAAGCCCAATACCTCAAAGCGGCGACCCGGCTGGCCGAGTCGTCCAAGTTTGTCACCCTTTTTACGCCGGCGACGTCGGAATTCGAGGCTCGGCGGTCGCTCCTTGTCTCGCTCCAGAACCAGCTCGAGGCCAGTCTGAGCACCGCCCTCGTCCGTGCGGTCGGTGACAAGGACCGCGAGGCCTGCCGCAGCTACTGGGAGATCTTTGGCATGATTGCCCGCGAGGACGAGTTTCGCGGCTACTACTACGGCGCACGCCGGGCCCGGCTCGTCGACGACTGGGCGGCAGCCGCCCTCGTCGACGGCGAGGGCTCTGGCCTCAAGGCCGAGGCGACGGGCGCCGACGCCCGGCCGGTTCCCTTCGCCGACTTCCTCGCGATGACTTGGTTCGGCGCGCTTCGGACGCTCCTCCAGGAGGAAATGTCGTTCCTCCCGGCCGTCTTCCCCGATCCGGTCCAGACGCTCAACTCACTCGTCCAATCGATTTTCGACAACCTCGCGCCATCATTCGCGCAGCGGCTCGAATCGCTCGCCGAGTTTCACGGCGCCGGCGCTTTGCCCGAGCTCATCAAGTGCTACAAGGCGACCGAGCAGCTCGCCGTCTTTGTCCAAGCGACGATGGAGAAGCTCACGGCGACGCCCAAACCGCCCAACTCGCCCATCCTGCGCTCACCCGCGGCTGGCGCCTCGCATGGCCGGCGCGACTCGCGTCGGTTGTCGGCCTACTCGATCTCGATCCCTCGTGGCGGCTCAATCGGCTCTCTCGACGGCTCGAGTACGGCAGCCGGCCACTCGCTCGAGCCCGGGCCTTGGGAGAGTGCGCTCTTTGAGCCGTTTGTCAACCTTCAAGCGGAGTACGCGGCGCTCGAGCGTCGCTTTGTTCTCGCTCAGCTCGAGAGCGACGCCTTCATGCCGTCATCTGGTACGAACAGCGACAGCTCGGCCGGCGGAGGCGACCTCGCTCGTGGCGTGGGCGAGAAGTGGGCGGCCGTGCTTGACCTGCTGGAAGGCAGCAGCCGACGTGCGCTCGACCTGACGCACGGCTACGCGGCGACGGGGCTCATCAAGGTCGTCAATGAGGCAGCTGCGTACTTCCTCGCCCGGATCGGCAAGCTCGTTCAGGCACGGACCGCGCAGCGGCCGGTTAAGCCCAAGGCGATTGACGGCGACGACCTCGACGAGCTCAACTACGACGGCATGGATTACACGACCGAGGACCTGGCCATGTTCCAGCTGGCGCTGCATCTGCTCGGGACCTGCCGCCAGATGCGCGATCGCCTCGGCGCCTTCGAGACTGAGCTCGTGCGCACGCTGAGTGCTGCCGCGAGCCGTTTCCTCGGCGACCGGGACGAGCCGGCCAAAGGAGTCGTGCTCGAGGGCACGACGCGTGGGGCGGTCGGCATGCTCCAGCAGTCGACTCTAAACTCGCGCGACCTGCACGAGCTCTTTGACGCGCTTCACGTCGGCGCGGTCAAAGAGCCAGCGACTGGGCCGGGCGGCCGCCCGTCGCTACCTGGACACACCTCGTCCTCATCGTCCTTTGCGAGCCATCACCTCCGGGCGCCGTCCTTCTTCCCGCCGACGGCAGGGGCTGGCGCACCGCCGGCAAATAACGGCCACGCACATCACGCTTCGCTCTTTGGCGGCAGCGGCGGGGCCTCAAGCTTCCCGCCGCCCGCCGCTCGGCTGCCACCGCCTCTTCTGGACCCGGCTCGCGGTGCGCTGCGCGACTTTGTCGTCCTGACGCAGGCTTTCCTGCAGCAGACGATCCTTGCGCCGCTGTTCCAGCTGCTATCGACCTACCCGGCTCTGTCGGCCTTCCGCGCCCCCGGCGGGGCCTCCAGGGGCCGGCCAAAGACGCTCGCTAACGTGCCAACCTTCAGCCTGTCGCCAACGGAGACGATCTCGCATGTCGGCGAGGGCCTCCTGAATTTGCCGCGGCTGTTCGAGGTCTATGCGGTCGACGATGCCCTGAGCTTCTCGATTGAGACGCTGCCGTTCATCTCGGCCTCGCTTCTCGGCGCATCGTCGACCAACGGCCCGCAGTCGGGACCCCCGCTATCGTCTCCAGGCACTGTCTCGCCTTCGGATCGGTCGCCGCTCTCGTCGCCGGCCCTCGCCAAGGCGAACAACCAGATCCTCTCGACAGATCTCTCGGCCGAGCGCGTGACGGCGCTTCACCTGCAGTCGCTCACGTCGACGCTGCTCGCCCATCTGCTGGCGACGACGCTCACCAGTTTCCCGGTCCTTTCGCCTGCGGGGGTCGAGCAGCTGGCGACCGACCTCGGCTACCTGGCCAACGTCGTCCGAAGCGTCGATGTCGACTGGAAGGAGGGCGAGGAGCTCGCGAGCCTGCTCAGCAAGCCCGAGACTGACCTGAGAGTCGGCGGGTTCACGAACGACAACCTTGTTTGCAGGGTGCGGACGCTTCGAGGGCTCGATGGAGCTGCTGGCTTGTCACCGTGATGAGATGCTCATCAACCAGCGCAAACGGGGCATCGGAGAGGAACGCTGCTCGTGAGGCGCCGATTGCGCAGACAGCGCATATCTCGTTGACAAGACAAGCCTTGGGGGTCAGACGATCTCAGCGACAGGACGGGCGCGGAGCTCTGTAAGCTCTTGGAATGTCGGCGGGTCTGCAGCAGGCATGGACAGTCGGCGATCAACTCGAAGCGAGCACGGGTAAGGGCTGAGATGGCATGGATGCTTGCGGCGTCGCGGCGGACGATGGACTGCGAGGATGACTAGCTGCCGTCACTACCGTCGCTGTCCTCAGAGGGATCGCCGTCGCTGTCGCTCGTCTCGCTCCAGTCCTCGTCGTCAAGGTCGTCGGTGTCGTCGGTGTCCGAGCCATCACCTGCGATGAAGTACCTACCGCCCGGAGCCGAGTGTGAAGGATGTATGCGTCGTCAGTAGCCGACACGAGCAGACACAGGGAGGCTTTCTAATCGAACATGCAACCGACCTCTCAAACTCCCACAGCTGCATCAGGTAAAAGACGGCGGTCGAGCGATCGCGCACGAAGACGGCCGCGGCAGGGACCCAGACGTCGTCCGGATCGTTACCTGCGGCGCCCCCGTCCATGGCGTCTGCGACCGCCCGGACGCCCCAGGTCGTGCCGGCAGGGATCTCGTGCTCGGTATCGCAGGCGTCGCAGACGAACGACAAGCCCTCGGGAATCATCTGGGCCGTCAGGTCGTGCCACGCCTCGAACACCTGCTTGACGGTGATGCCGGTGGGTGACTCGATCTCGACCTCGGGCAGGGGCATCTCGGTCTTGTAGGCGACGACGGCCCGCGTGACCGGCGGATCGGTCGCCTGCTCTTCGGCGGCAGCTCCGATGGACGCGAGTGGGACCGGCTTGCCCTCGGCGGTCGTCGGCTCGACAATGATCTCGTCGAGGGCGGACGTTAACGTCGGCCGAGTCGCGACCAGGAAGATCGGGTGGAGGGCGAAGCGCTCGGGCCGCGACTGGTCCATGTGTGCGGCCGCATACCGGGCGATCATCTCGGGGTCCGAGCTACCGCAGAACGTGAGATGACCGACGGCGGGACTGGTCGCGAGTGTGGCGAAGGCCCGACTGACGCGCCGGAGGCGACGCAGGTCGAAGTAGGAGGAGAGCTGCTCGAGGACCTCGAGCCAGAGCTCGATCGGCGGCTCGGGTGAGCCTTCCAGGACCGGAACGGCTGTGGTAGACATTGCGAGGCGTCGGTGACGAGGACGCAGGGGCTGTGGATGAGTGGACTATAAAGCGGCAAGCTCGGCGGTGAGGTGGGGATCGCAGGACGGAGTGCGTCGTGCTCGCGGCGGTCGGCCGGCGCCAGCACGGGTCAGCACAGACTCCGCTTGTGCCGCGTGGCGGGCCGTCGACCGCCTTGGGCCGCATGAGGTGCCTCACTAGCAAGGCGGTCAGTAGCTCAGCGGAATCGTCAGTGCGTTTTTTCTCCTGCACCGCTCCTGAGATCCGCTCTCTACGGCGAATTCAAAAGGGGCACGGCATGCGCATCGGCACGACCCCTTCCCATCTGACCGCAGGGCAAAGGTCGGCCCCTCAGACGGCCGAGTAGTCCATCTTGGTCTCGTGCTTTTTGGCGTCCTGCAGCTTGCGCACAGCCTGACGAGAAGTAGGAGAGACGGATCAGCTCGAGTCCTCTTCCGAGAAGGGGACCGTCGATGACTCGCCTTCATAAAGTCCTCCTGTAAGCAGTGCTCGCGATCGTCGCGGATCGCGAACATGCCCGCCTCTGTGCAGACGTTGCGGAGGTCGGCGCCGTTGAAGCCGTCCGAGAGCTTGACCATCGCCTCGTAGTCGATCTCGCCCTGCTTGTTGACCGGCCGGGCATGGATCTTGAGGATCTCGAGTCGCGACTGCTCGTTCGGGAGCGGGATCTCAATCTTCCGGTCGAGCCGGCCCGGCCGAAGGAGGGCCGGGTCGAGCGTGTCGGGCCGGTTGGTTGCCATGATGACCTTGGTCTTGCCGAGCGAGTCGAAACCGTCCATCTGGTTGAGCAGCTGTGAGGAGGGAGCAGCGGTGGCAGGACGTCAGCCTCTCGCTTCAATCACCAGTCTGATCAGCCGGCACACACCTCCATCAGCGTCCGCTGGATCTCGCGGTCGGCCGACGTGCCCTCGGAGAAGCGCCGGCCGCCGATCGCATCGATCTCGTCCATGAAGATGATGCACGGCTCGTGCTCCTTTGCGTACGCAAACATCTCGCGGATGACGCGGGCCGATTCGCCGATGTACTTGTCGACGATCTAGAGTGAGAAGGTCGGAGCCGTCAGCATCCAGGAGGCGGACGAAGAAGAGGCATCAGACAACGAGGGACGTACCGCCGAAGAAACGACCTTGAGGAAGTTGGTGTTCATCGTCGCGGCTGTCGCCCGGGCGAGCAGCGTCTTGCCGGTTCCAGGCGGACCGTACAGCAGCACACCCTTCGGCGCCTTGATGCCGACCCTCTGTACTCGGCCGAGGGATGGTTGGAGATAGTCAGCCCTCCTGCCCGCGGGAAGCGAGGACGGCCCAGGTGCTGAAGACGCACCGTAAACAGCTCTGGGTTGAGCAAAGGGAGCTCAATGACCTCGCGCAGCTCGCGAACCTGCTCGCCGAGACCGCCGATACCGGCAAACGTCGCTCCTCCTGGGTCCTCGAGCGACATGCTGTAGACAAGCGGGTCGACCTCCCGCGGCAGGATGCGCATGATCGTCAGGGTCGTCATGTCGAGTGAGACGCGCGTCGTCGGCAGCAGCTGGTGATGAGAGCGGCGCAGCCAGATCTGCGTCAGCAAGCTTCGTTTTGACCTTCCAGCTCGGCAAACGAGATGTTGGCACGCACCTTCTCGACCGGCAGCTGTGGTCGATACGAAACGACATATCGCGGTCCCGAGCTGGCCTTGACGATGACTGCAAGGGGTGAGCAAGCAGACCGGCCGCGCAATCTTTCAGTGATATGTCGCCGATGGTCGCGGAGTTCTCGAACGCAAGCAGCTCAACCGCCCGAGCATGAAACCGCAGGTGAGGTGGGGGACGCACAACGCTCGTCATCAAGCTTCTTCAGCACCTCGCCGATGATCTGGCCGACGCTCTGCAGCGCCTTGATATCCTCCTCCGACTGGTGGTAATCCTTGTCGAGGTCGCGGATCGAGAAGCGGACTGTGCACGAGAACGCGGCAGAGCAGGTACGGTCAGCAGGCGCAATGGGTCGAAGCGAGAGCCGAGGCAGGCGAGACGCACGCTTCTTGAGGTTCTCGCCCGTCGTCTCGTGGTCCTTTAACTTCTGCTCAGAGGTTGGGACGCCGCAAGAGACGTCATCCCGGTCAGCTCACTATCTGATCTGTCGTGAGGGTGTCAAGGCGGACCGCCAGCGGACGAGCCATGCTCGAAAGTGCGGGAGCCTGCGTCCAGCAGCGGCCTGTCGCCGTCGGCCGCGGCTTGAGATGCACGACGCACCTGTCGGTAGAGCTTGAGCGCTTCCTTCTTGGCCGGATCGAGTGCAGGCCGTGCTGACGGCGCCGGAGCGGTCGAAGAAGATGCTGCTGCTGACGGGTCGTCCATGATGCGAGCAAAATAGGGGAGAAAGGGCGAGGAGGGCAAAGGTGGTGATGGCAGGATGGAGTCGTCTGGCCCAGGGCGTCCACGTCGGCGCGCGACCCTGCGGAAGCGTCCGAAGGCGCTCGGAGGCAAAGCTAGCAAGAGTTCCAAGCGGGTGAGGCGCGATTCTTCTTGCCCTTCATCAGCCGCTTTTTGCATGGCCAAGAAGCTAGACAGGGACCAGGAAAGCGTCGGACTGGGCTCTCCCCGTGAGCAAGGACGTACGGAAAGGGAGCGGGAGCTAGCGAACGTCTGAAGCAGGCCTCGAAGCCCGGGCGCGCGCGCGCGCGTGCGCGCCGCTGCGGTCGACCGAGCTCGTCTCCGAGCCCTCGCCCGGCCCTCGTCTGCAACGTCGACCTTCCATCTTGCCCCACGCCCTCCCCTTTTCTGCTCTCATGTCGTCGTCTATCGCTTATCTTCTCCGTCCGACAAACGTCGCCGTGGCTGGACCTTCGCGGCTCGCCTTTGGCCGGTCCTTTGCGCGCTCGCTCCCCGCCCGGTCCGAGACGGCCCCAGGCGTGCCGGCGACCGTTGGCTCGCTCAACGTCGGTTCTTCCCTTGCGACGAGTCTACGTGAAGGCAAAAGGGACTGACAATCCCACGCGTATCCTGTGTACTCCGTACCGCTTGCTCTGAACCGCGGTCTCGGCGCTTTAGCAGCCCAAGCGTCCCATCGGGCCGTTCCGCGGAGGACTTGTCGGCTTCCTGCTGGGCTTCTCACTCGCCTCGGCCTTGGCCAGCTACCACCTTTGGGAGGAGTACAAGGCTGCCAGTAGCCTGCTGCTCGTCAGCGTTCAGGAGCTCGAGGGCGCCGTCGCCAAGGTGCGTTCGGTCAGCTTGTTTCCCGGCCTAGAGCTAGGACCGCATCCGCACCCCCGGGACGGCTCCTGCCGGAGGCGTCCCTCGCGCTCGCTTGGACATGCCATGATGCCTGACGGCCTGGCGAGCCTCTATGAAAAGCCTTCGCAAGGCGTAAGCATGCCTCCCCGACCAGGATCCGGTCGCTAATTTCGACCCCGACCTTTCACTCGCTCTAGATGTCGAACCACGTGTCGCGCATCGAATCGGTCGAGAAGCGGCTCGAGGCTGTCAAGGCCGAGGCGGCCCAGAAGACCGACGTCGGCAGGGTCCGAAGCGAGATGAAGACCGTCTTTGACAGTCTGCGGCTCGAGGTGCTCGAGTGCGTCCTCGTCTCACTTCCAACGCTTGGAACGTGCGAGACTGACGGGTGCCTGTCCTCGCTTCTTCCTTCCGCAGCATCAAGTCGCACGTCTGGGGCGTCGAGCAGGACCTGACGTCGCTCTCGAAACGGACCTCGGTGCGGCTCGTATAGATGGGCGTGGTAGACGATCAAATCGGCCGAGTGGCAAGAGTCACCTAGTGCAGAGGGTCATCACCATCGTCTCAGGGTATCTCTCAGGCCCAGCGCTCGCCGGCTACCAGGCGCCATAGTTGCTCTCGAGCTCCCGCTTGAAGTCCTTGACGGCGTCCTCGAAGCCCGTCTCGGGGTCATCGCGGACGAAGCCCATCTTGAGGGCGGCCTCGTTCGTAAAGGCGCCGGGCCAGGCCTTCATGATGTGGAGGATCTTGTCGTCCTTCTCATAGTCGACGAGCGCCATCGCCTCGGGTCCGCCGACGGCGGCGAGTGCGTCGAGGATCAGCCGGGGCGTCGTCGTGATGCCGGGAAGATTGACCGTGCGCGAGTGGGACGGGAAGGCCGACGTGGGCAGGCTGAGCGCGTAGACAAAGTTGTGGATTATGGTCGATACCCGCGAGAGGTAGACCGGGAAGCGCGAGAGGTTCGGGTCGTCCGGGCCGGTCGCGACAGGGCAGAGGCTGCGCTTGCCCATCAGAGGCTCACGGATAAGGCCACTGATGAAGCTCGAAGCCGCCGAGGAGGGCGCTCCGGCCCGGATGGCGACCGTCGGCAGGCGGAGGATGCGGCCGTCGAGGTATCCTTTTCGCGAATAGTCGAACAGATAGAGCTCCACGATGGCCTTGCCTGTCGGAGGGCATCGCAGCAGGCGCGGCGTCAGCCATCTGCGTCTGTTTGACTACGGGGTAGCGACGCACCTGTTCCGTACGACGTCTCGGGGAACAGCGGCGTCGTGTCGGGCTCAACCGTGGCTTCCGGCAGGCAGTTGGGGCCGCCGCTACCGAAGGGGAGGCATAGAGGGCGCGGTATCAGGGCCGGATGGCGACGAACAAGGATGCCTGCTTATGAACGACGCACTACACGGCCAGTCCGGAGGCATAGACGTAGATGGGTAAGGGGGCGTCGCCGCGGACCTCTCGGTGGTGAGCCGTCGTTGCCTTGAGCAGGGCAACGTGCGAGTCGACATTGACTGGCGACGGCGCGCAAGTCAGCTTGCCAGCTTTGGAGCCGCGCTGGACGAGCGGCACACGACGCACCTCGGTAGCCGAGCTCAAAGTCGGCCTCGCTACCACCCGACATGATACCGTGCAGAGCAACGACAGAATCGATGCTTCGACCGTCAAAGATCTGTGCGAGGTCTTTGGGCTCGGCTAGGTCGGCCGCGAGCGAGGTGATCTGGTCCGCCTTGGCATGCAGCGAGCGCGGGATCTTGGGCGCAGCGACGTCGGTCAGGACGACGCTCAGATCAGGGTAAAGCTCGAGTAGTGACAGGAGCAGGCGCTGGCCGACAAAACCTCCAGCGCCCGTGATCAGGACGGTCTTGACATGGCTCGGGAGGGAGACGGAGGGGTAGCTGCGGACGACCGTCGGCGAGGGGGTGAGGCGTCAGCGCAGCGCGCCAGGGGCCAGCAACCAAGCCCTAGCTCAGGCCAGGGAACGCACGACATGCTGGCAGATGAGGAGAGAAGGCGAGGATGAAGGTCAAAGGGGAAAGAGAGGCGACTTCCGCGGCAGATGTCGGTCGAGCTGTTATGTAGCCGGTCCGGGTCCGGGCCGGGCTGACCGCCGTCGTGCCGCTCGGCCGTCGGCTGCAGGCGGCCCTGTCGACCACGCCAAGGCAGCCATCGCTGGAGGCCATCGCTGTCCTCTCCGTCGGCAGGCGACCATCCAAGGGCAACAGCCGCTACTGCTGGGGCTGCTGCTGCTGCTGCTGCTGCTGATTAGCTGGCGGACGCCGACGCCGTCGGTGAGGGCCAGTCGACAACCAGACGCGGCCTTGCTCGGCCGGCACACCAGCAGGGCGACGGTCTGGCCCAGCCGGATTTGGCCCGCTGCGAGACACGGCCGTCGTCGAGGAGCCCGCTGCTCCCCGCCTCTGGCCGTCCACCCACCGACCCCCGTCGAGGACAGGCCTCCAGACCTCAGATGCCTCGCCCCGAGACCTGCGCCGCCGCTGACGGTCTCCCTGTCGGGGAAGGGGCTGATCGACGCTGCCGTCCTCTGGAGCCCTAGCTGCGGCCGCTCCCATGAACGCCGCCCCGCCCTCCCGCTGCGGCCGCGACCCGACGACCGCGCTCCCCTCCCATCCGTCACCGGTCGCCCGTTCTGGACCGGACCCGGTCTGCGGGCAAGTCGCTGACACCAGCTCGAGCTCTGGGTCGCGTGAGAGCGACAGGGACTTAAGGAAGAGGAAAGCTCACGACGCTCTCCCTGCTCACGACGCCCTTTAACCCTCGCTTCTCATCCTCTCGCCTGCCCGCAAGCTTCTACTCAACTCGCCTAGCAGAATGGTCGCTCATCAGTGCGTACGCACGCGATCCTGTCCTGCTGTGCACCGAGCTCTAGCTAACCATCTCAACTCGTCGGCCTACTTATCTCCAGCTCCCTCACCCGCCCGTTCCTGGGCAGACGCCGGGCAACGTCAGCCCTCGAAGCCATCTGTCGTCAGGTCTCAAGTGAGTACCAATCCCCTTCGAACAGTCAGCTGCCCACTACTGACCGACCCTATCCCTCCGTCGTAGAGACAACCTCGCCGGTCATGGCCTACCCTCTCACGCCGCCGACGACGCCGGGCGAGCTGCCACGCACCCTCCGCCGGTGGTCCCCCTCCCCGGGCGCGCCACTCAAGGGCCGTCGTCTCGCGACGCTGGCCGTTACTGAGGGCGGAAGGCGGCGCTACGTCGTAGACCTTGCGACGGGTGCCAAATTCTGGGCGGTCGAGATGCCGCCGGCGCGCCAGCGCCAACCCCTCGACGATCTCGACGGCAACAATGCTTTGCTACCGGACGTCGCCTCAGTCACGCCCGTGCGCGGTCAGCGACAGCAGCAGACGCCCCCGAGGACACCCTGAACCGGGTCCGGCAAGGCCCGAAGAGGGCCTCTATCTCCGCCTCCCCGCGCTTGCCCGTTCGGTCTGCCCATCCGGCCTCCAAAACACTCGCCTCTAACGATTCCGAGCGTCGCGAAGAAGCGACGGGGCGACATCGGTTGATTGAAGGCAACGGTAGCAGCATCCATGCTGCAAGCTCTGTGCGCCCCGCCGGCGAGCCGCCGGCCATGCAGGCCCCGATCCTGCCAAGCCAGCAAGCTCGGCCGTCGTCGTCCTCCCGACGAGGTCTTGCGCGTCTGGCTAGCAGCCCGGCGCTGCATCTGCGTCATCTCCGGGAGCTGTGGCTTTCCACGACCTGGCCATTTCGTCGTATTTGCTCGCGGCCACCGGCCCCTGGCTGCTGGGCGCGGACGCTCGACCCTGCCTGAGATGTGCTGGCAGTCTTCGTGCGAGCGTCGGAATAGGAAAGCCGCCCTTCCTATCACATGGCCCGTCGACGTCACTCCGCCCAAGAACGCAGCGGGGAAGGAGGCGCGGCCTTCAGAAAGTGCTGCACAGTGCAGCAGGACGACGAGACGAACAGCAAGCGCAAGTCTGGCTCCGGCTCGCTCGATCGCGTCCTCAGCCCCAACTGGCCTTCGCGGCCTCCACCGACCCGCACCGACCTGCTTGCTACCTCACAACCCTTCATTCGGCAGCAGCACATCTCAGGGCCATCTTGACTCTGCCGTCGCTCTCCATCTCCAGTCGGGATGTCCACCAGCAGTATTGCCCTTGCGCGGAAGTCGATCGCCAAGCAGACGGCCGCCTGGCCGAAGGACGTCCTTCGGCCGCAGGTCCAGTTCTCGGCCTGCCTGCAATCGCTCGTCGACGCACGGCTCGACCAGCTCGAGAAGGATGGCAATCAGACGCTCGATGCTGAGGAACGCGCCGTCGTCGACAGCCTCCAGAACGGCCTTCGAGACCTCATGTCGAACAAGTGGCGCAACCAGGTGGGTCGGGCGCGACGGGCCGCCGTCGCAGGCTCCCTCCTCGCAGCTGCTGACCTGTCCCTTTACCCACCTCGCAGTACCCGTTGACGGAGAAGTCTCTGATGCCGGCGTCGAAGCCGACTTACTACTTCCGCATGCAGGACGCGATCGACCGCGCCCAGCGGGGCGAGGGCAAGCCCTGGTGGCGGACTTTCTTCAACCTCGAGGCAGCCGGCCTCCAGGAGCGCATCGACACGGGCGAGCTCGACGCTCGCATAGGTCTCCGGCGAAAGACCTCGCTGCCCAAGCGCTCGGCCTAGCCTTCTCTCTCCTCTCGCACAATCTGCAGCAGCCCCGTTCGACTTTTGATGAACCCCCTTGACGACCTATCCACCGCTGCGCGAAGCAGGGCGGGCGACGCTGACTACGAGCGAGGCATAGAGGGTGGCTCGACAGGGAAAGGTGGAGCATGCATTGGGTGGACGCCGATACCGGCGTCGGCGGCGCTCAACTGCGACGTCTAGAGATCCTTCTTGGCCTCTGCGTCGCCCTTGACGCGAAGAGTCTTGCCGGCCGTGAAACGGTCGGCCATAAACTCGTCGAGCGCGCGAAGCCTCTCGGGCAAGGTCGGGTGACTGTGGTGGTAGGCCGAGTAGCTGCAGGCGGGCCAGGTAAGGCGAGGCATTTCAGCTTCGGCATCTCGATGCGAAACGAAGTGACCAGTCTGGAGGGGGCGTACAGCCAGTCGTGGTTGATCGTGCTCGCGTTTGTGACGTGCAGGCGCTTGAGTGCAAACTGGAGCTGGCGGCCCATCTCGGCGCCGCCGATCTCGGCCGCGAACCGGTCGGCCTCGTACTCGAACCGCCGGGTGACGGCGTTGACGGTCAGCATGAAGAGGGCGTCGAGCGGGCTCATGACGAGCTGCGAGAGGAGGAAGGCGACGATGATGGGCGGGTTGGCCGCCGTCGCCGCCGGGAAGCGGAACGAGCGCAGGAGACCGCTGTTGCCGAGGAAGAAGCGGAGGAGCGAGAGCGTGAAGAGGAGGTGGGCCTGCGAGAGGCAGAGCAGCTTGGTCGGGTGCGAGCGCGCCCAGTGGCCGAGCTCGTGCGCGAGGACGGCCTCGACCTCGTCCGCCGAGGCCTTCTCCATGAGCGTGTCGTAGATGACGATCCGCTTGCTCCAGGGCAGGCCGAAGAAGTAGCTGTCGATGGGGCACCGAGCAGTTTAGCACTGTGCTCATCCGACAAGGTAGTCGAGCGGAAAGACGCACGCGTTCGAGTGCGAGCTGCGCTTGGAGCCGTCGATCTCGTACAGGTGCGTCAGCGGGAAGCGGAGCTTGGCCGCGAGCGCCTCCACCTTGGTCCGGACGGGACCGGCCGGCAGTGAGGTGAACTTATTGAAAAGCGGCTGAATGAATGTCGGAAAAATGGTGGCGAGGAAGAGCTGGACGACAATGCTGAGGGGCGGCAAAGGGGAGGTCAGCGCGGCACAGTGGCATAGCCGGTCATCACATGAAGCGGCGACGCACAGGAAGAGCATGAGGTAGCCCACAAAACTGTCGCCCGCCCAGTCCATGATCTTAAGGAACCCAGCGAGGAGCGGAAGGCCGAGGGCGGCAAAGAGTAGCTGCTCCTTAAGCTTGTCGGCGATCCATAGGCCGAGCGTCGACTTGTTGAAGCCGTGCCGTGCCTCGATGACAAACGTCTGGTAGAGCGCCGGCAGGTAGCCCGGCAGCGACATCAGGAGCGTGAGCAGCGTCGGAAACAGGAGTGACTGGGCGATCTGTGCTCGCAAAAGGCCGGATTGACGGGCGGTCAGTCTCGGAGTCAACCGCGAGCAAGGACCCCTTTGGTCGCCGTCGCCGGGACTTACGCCGCCACTACGCTCAGGTCCGAGCAGGTCGCCCGACCAGACCCAGACGCGGGAGAAGCCGTCGAACCAGAGGAGGGCGGCGCCGCAGATGAAGTCAAAGGTGCCATTGGCGAGTGAGAACAGGGCCTTGTCGCGGCCGTAGGCCTGGCTCTTGGCGATCTCCTCGGGCGTCTGATCCTTGACGAGGTCAGCCGGCGGCGGCTTGGAGTAGAGCGGGATCTGGCGGAGCCTGGCAGAGTCGAAGGGGTAGTTCATTAGGTAGGTCAGTCTCCCTGTGCCCAAGCTCAGTGGTCCGACTAGGGGCCGAGCCCCCAGCGGCAGAGGAGTCGGTAGCGACGAGCCGGCAGCTGAAAGGACTCGCGTGAGGTACGACTCAAAGAGCCACTGAGCGGTCGAGAAGGCGAGAACGAGCTGCCGCCAGTCAACCGCGTCCGAGTGGGCGACCCGGTGGAGGAAGGCTGGGAGCGTGCGTGATAGGTATTCGAGGATCGGCGACATGATCGAGCAAGAGGGGGCGAGCGATGGCGGTCGTCGGTCGGAGGGGTGGGCTGAACGCGACCGGGCGGAGGACAAGGGCCTCGCCAGCGCGCAGCCGCCTCTCCAGGCGTGACTTAGGGTTAAAGCAAGAAATCTCGATGACCCGCCGGCCCGCTGGCCGCCGCCGCCGTCGAGGCTCGGACGAAGCCTGCGCTGCCCTTCCACTCCTCTCTCTCTCTCCTTCGCCCCCTCTCGCATACCCGCTCTTGGCTCCCAGTCTCGCCCCAGCTTGTCTTCTGGAGCTCCCGGTCTTTCTACAGCATCATCTCAGCTCTCGCGCCGACGGCTGTCGCACCAACGTCCCGCACCGCCGCCACCGCCCAGCGCGCCGAACCCCTCTCCCTCTCACTCGCCGAGCCCGGGCCTCCTCTGCCAGCACCTCAGCGTCCAGTCTTCCACTCGCATGGCAGGCTCCGCATCGATAGAGCACCCGGCCGAGGTCCAGTCGCAGCCGACAGGGACGGTACAATGGGATCCTAAGAAGAGCTGGAATCACATGGCCGCCGGAGCGTGCGTCCATCCCGTCCACCACCTCGGCCTCGACCGCTCCCTGCGCCACTCGATGCCAGCGTCTGCCAGACGCTCGACTCGTCTCTGCCGAGCTGACATGCAGGCGGACCGCTTCTTTCCTTGCGTCCTTCTCGCAGGATCGGCGGCATGACCGGCGGTCTCATCACTGCGCCGCTAGACGTCGTGAAGGTCCGTCGAGCCTGCCCACGTCCGCTCGGCCGCGCTTCGCAGGCTGACGCCCTCTGACTGACTTTGTCCTCTCCTGTCCACAGACTCGGCTGCAATCGTCTCTCTTTTCCAATCACCCTGAGGCACATGCCAAGAAGGGCCTCTCGATCCCCTATTCTGCGACGATGGCCTCGTCATCATCGGCGCCGCGGGTGGCCGCCTCGGGCGTTCTCCCTGCCGGCCTTCAGAGCGCACTCGGCACGACGCAGGCCGCTGCAGCCGCTGCCGGCAAGCAGCGCAACATCCTGTGGAACTTTGTCGAGACAGCTCAGCTTCTGAGGTGCGTCTCTTTGCTGCGTAGACTGCTGTGGACGATTCGCTGCGCTCTGCTGCGCCCACCTGGCCACCAGGATGCTGACCGCCTCACATCGCTGTCGTGCTTGCCCTAAGGGATATCGCCCGGACAGAGGGCATCACTGCGCTCTGGCGAGGTATCGGACCGACTCTCGTCGGCGCCATCCCCGCAAGGTGCGCGAGCTTCCATTGGAGGCGCTCAACAGCTGCCGCAGTTTCTGACCTCCTCTCCTACTCGCTGCGTGTCGATCCGCTAGGTCCATCCAGTTCTTCACGTACGGCAACATGAAGCTGATCATTGCTGAGAAGTTCAACGGCGGGCGTGAGGCGCCGTGGGTCCACCTACTGGCGGCGGCCAACGCCGGCGTTGCGACCGGCATCGCAACCAACCCGATCTGGGTCGTCAAGACGCGGCTACAGCTGTCGTCAGGCGTCCGCAAGGCTGCGGCTGCGGCCGAGGCTCACACCCGTGCCGCCTCGGTCAAAGCGCCGGCGAGTGCGCTCGTTGACGGCGCGCTCAAGACGGGCGCCGCCGCCGTCTCGTCTGGCCAGTTCACCCAAGCGGCGACGGTCGTCCACTCGCCGAAGGTCATCTCGGCCGTCTCACCTTTCCAGCCGGCAGGCACTGTCAACGCCGCCTCGACTGTGATGCCGGCTAACGCGCTCCGGCCGCCAGCGGGTGCCAACGCCCTGCCGAAGCCGCCGTTTACGAACGCCTTCAATTGCGCGACCTACATCGTTCGCAACGAGGGCATTCGCGGGCTCTACAAGGGCTTGAGCGCAAGCATGCTCGGCGTCTCTGAGCTCGTCATCCAGTGGGTCGTGTACGAGGTGCGTCGCTCTGCCCCTGTCGCCTTGACTCTGCAGCTCGTAGCCGACTACTGATGCCTCTGGTGGTCCCGATCCTGCGCGTGCTTCAGCGCTTCAAGCGGATGGGCATCTCAGAGAAGGGCGGCAAGCTCGGCGAGTGGACCGGCGTCCTCGGCGCGGCCGGTGGCGCGAAGCTGCTTGCTGCGCTCATTACGTACCCACACGAGGTCCTCCGGACGCGACTCCGTCAGCCGATCCCGGCCGGCGCGCTCGTGCCCAAGTACCGGAGCCTGGTCCAGACGTTCAAGCTCGTGCTCGCCGAGGAGGGTGCGCGGGCGCTCTACAGCGGTTTGACGGCCCACATGATGCGCGTCGTTCCGAACGCGGCGGCGATGTACAGGTGCGTCCCACGTCGGCTTGTGGGCGATGCGATTGCCGCTGACGGGCTCCTTCCTGCTGCAGCGTGTACGAGCTCGCACTCCGGCTCTAGAACGCGCCGCTGTCACCGGGCCGCCGCCGATCGCGCCGAGTCTGCCACGAGCAATCCCGGAGCACGGCACCTGGGCTGCCGAACCTGATGTTGTCGGGGCGCGCGTCGAGGACGCCGCAAGGACGAAGAGACGAGACGATGTGTACGACCGGCTGGCGCGCACCCCACCTGTAGAAGCCCCCTTTGCAATTGCTTCGCACCCCCACCCCACCCCTGCTTCATCTGCAGCCTCTCTGCCATCCCTGTTGGCTGAGAGTCCGCCTCTCCAGCTATCCATAGATCATCGACACCGTCCGTCGCAGCGACTGTCAGCAGGTGGACGAGTTTGACGACGGCGCTCACCCCACGCGCTGTCGGCGCGCCACCGTGCTCCGCCGCCTTGGCCGCGACCTGAAGCGGCAGCCTCCTGACGACCCTCACCGACCACGATCACACGCCGACATCAGAGCCGCTTCGCATCACTCGACTCTCATCTTGCCCAGTCCTGTCGCATCAGCACCCATCCGCGACCGGCCGACCCATGTCGGTAGACGGCGGAGGTGGTGCGACAGTCGGCGACGGCGGCCGACCTTTGCCCCGCCCGCCGTCATCGTCGACGGTCGCAGCCAGCCGGCGCCAGTCCTGGGGCCTTCAGCGGCCTTTGTCAAATCAGGCGTTCGGACTCGACGACGAGCAGGGTCTTGGCTGGCATGAGAGGACAGAGAGCGCCGACAGCGCGATCACCGTCGGTCTCGGTACGTGTTCCCGTCCCCTCTCCAGGCCCGCCCAGACGACCAACCAACCCCCAAGCGGATCCGTCGAGCGCCGGCGGCAGCCCGCCCTCCGTAATCCTCGCAGGACGGCGTCACTGATTGCCCTGTCCCTTCGTCTCCAGGCTCACCGCCAACCTTTCCAGGCGGACGCGGCTCTGCGCCAACCTCCCCGGCGCGAAGGCACCGCGAGGCCAGCCTGGCGGCTCTCACCGGTGGCCCCCGGCTCTCGCTGAACACGTCGCCGACCCAGCCATCGTCTCATCATCGCAAGGCCTCCGTCGACTCGTTCCGATCGCGCCAGAGCTCGTCGGCCTCGCATCCGATTAGCTTTGGGGCTGGCGCGGGCGTCGGGCCTGGTGCACTCGGATCCCCACCGCGACGCGTCGTCGAGCTGGGCTCGCCCGTCGCGTCACCGTTAGGGCTCGAGCCTGCCTTCGATGACCTGCCGACGCCCAAACGGCCGCAGCGCCCAGTGCGGGCGTCGACCGGGCTCAGCTCGACAGCCTCAACCGGAGCGACGAGCTCTGCCGACCACGCGTCGTCGACGAGAACTCAGCATGCGCTCCGCTTGCCCGTCTCGCCGGCCGACGACACGCCCCAGACCCGGGCGCAGGTGTACTCTCTCAACCGTCGGCTGCACGATCTCCGGACGCACGTCAAGGCGACTCGCCAGGCTGCCGAGGACGTGGTTCGCCTGCTCGACAGCTTGGCTGAAGCTGAGCGCCGGCTGACTTACGAGATGGCCCTCCTGGGCGACCTGCTCGAGGACGGCGTCGTCCCATACGAGGGCGGCATCCGCCGGCTCTGGGCCGAGGACGGCGTCGTCGGTCGGCAACTGCGAGAGCGACGCGAGGAGCGCGAGAGCCTCGAGAGCAGCGTTGTCGAGCCGCTCCGGGCGTGGGGTGACGCGCTGAAGGAGGCCGAGCGCGACCGGTTGGGCAAAAAGGGTGCCGGCTTTGAGGTCAGTCTTGAGCACTTCTGTCCTCTCACCCTGACGCCTTCTGACTTCGACCTCTCTGCTCCGCCGGACCGAACTGCAGGAGGAGATCAAATCGTTCCAGCACTACACGCAGAAGTACCTGAGCGCGCCCAACAGTCGCGACAGCACCAAGCTCGACGCGGCGTACGAGCGACGGCAACGCGACTCTGAGTGCGTGCCACTCGGTAACTACGACGTGCCGAGACTATAAGCTGACGCCGTCTTGCTCTTTCCCTCAGCATCCTGCGCTTCCAGATCCAGAGCCATCTGCTCGATCTGACCTACGGCCCGCGTTTCACGTCGCTTTACGCCAACCTTCTCACCTTTCCTTCGCTCCTGCTGAACCAGCAGAGCGTCCCGCCAAGCGCCGCCCTCCGGCTCGACCTCGAGTCATCGCTCCAGGCCGCCAACGATCTGAGCTCAGCCGTCCAGGACTGGCCGTTCCACCGGATGCGCCACGAGCGCGGCATCATGGAGGCAAGCGGCCCGCACAGCAATGGCTCGGCCGTCGCCGAGGAGGATTGGGAGTCGGTCGAGGGCGGTGTCGCTGGTCTGGCGCTCTCGTCCGATGGCCATCCGGTCGTCAGCGGCGGTGAGCGCAAGCGTGACCGCCTCGGATCCAAGCTGCGGGCCGCGGTCGGCAACCTGACTGGCAGTCGATCGCCCGGCGCCTCCCCGACAATGCAGCCACCGTCGCTCTTTCCACCGACATCTTCGGCCCTGCCCGCCCCGCCTCGAACGAGCATGTCGCGCGACGACAAGCGCCGCGAGCGTCACTCGCTGCAAGTCATGCCCAAGTCGTCCTCGGCCTGGGGCCTTTCGTCGGCCACCACCAAGGCCGCCGACAGTAGCGCGACCAAAGGCATCCGCGACCTCGACCCGACCTGGCTCGCGCTCAAGGAAAGCGAAGGTCGCAAGAAAGCCGGCTGGCTTTGGTGCGGCGGCGACAGCAAAAGAGGGGGGTCGTGGGACCGCTGCTGGTGCGAGGTCAAGCAGTCGAACCTCGTGGAGCACCGGCCGACGACGGAGGGCGGCGAGCGAGCCGAGTATCGGACCGACCTGATGTTTGCGAGCGCGCGAGAGATGCGCAAGTCGGATCGCCGCTTCGGTACGTTTATCCGTCTACCCTGCGTCCAGCGCGCGCGCTGACGAAACGCTTGCTCCTCCGCAGTCTTCGAGGTCATCACGAGCAAGTCGACGCGGCGCTATCAGGCGACAAGCGACCTCGAGATGAACCGCTGGATCGCAGCCCTCGGTAACGCCATCGAGGCCTCGATAACTGGCGCGGCATCCATCCGCGGCGGGGGCAGCGGCAGCGCGAGTCCCTCGCTCTCGTCGCTCGCCTCGGTCGACGACTTGGGCCTGAGGCAGTACGCTTCTGTCTCGTCGTCGGAGCAGCACTCAAACGGGCCGATGAGCGGCCTCGGGCTCGGATTCCCTTCGCCGTCGGGCAGCGAACGGGAGGCTGCCGCATCCAGCGGCGGAGGCTTCCCTGGTCTCCGCGGCTGGGGCAACGATCTGTCGCGCAAGGTCTCGCTCCGCGGCCGGGCCAAGCACCTCTCACACCAGCCGAGCCCTTCCGAGAGTGCGTCATCTTCCGTCCACGGAGGACAGCATGGCAATAGCGGCTTTGACTCGCGGATGCCGTTGAGCGCGCCCGGCTCATCGAGCGGTGGGCGCAAGCGGCAGCACCAACGGTCGCAATCGGTCCTGCCGACTTCGTCAAATACAGCCTCCGACAGACCCCGACTCAACTTCATCTCGGCCTCGCCGATGGGCACGCCGACCCAACCGTTTGCGGGCGGGCACCTCCTGCCGCCACTCGAAGCGCCCTCGCGCCTCTCGTTCGAGTCGTCCGGCAGTGACCGGTCGTCG
>Ga0308160_10000264_pt1 | contig 125498 bp, 70 predicted proteins | sample PhyFR1_FD_201036 | JGI IMG/M metagenome (GOLD analysis project Ga0308160, IMG submission 201036) | Phyllosphere microbial communities from UC Gill Tract Community Farm, Albany, California, United States - DLSLF.R1 | ecosystem: Host-associated > Plants > Phyllosphere > Unclassified | place... | reverse complement strand
TCGAGCGCAAGTACGTGGAAGAGTTGGGCGGCATGAACGTGTTCTTCGTGTTCGAAGACGGTTCGATCCAGACCCCGCCGCTGACCGGCACCATCCTGCCGGGCATCACCCGCGACTCGCTGATCACGCTGGCGCGCGACCTGGGCATCACCGTGCGCGAAGAGCTGTACTCGATCGACCAGTGGCGCGCCGATGCCGCCAGCGGCCGCCTGACCGAAGCCTTTGCCTGCGGCACCGCTGCAGTGGTCACCCCGATCGGCAAGGTCAAGGGCAGCGGCTTCGAAGCCCAGGTGGGCGACGGCGGCGCCGGCCCGGTCACGACCAGGCTGAAAGCGGCCCTGCTCGACATCCAGAACGGCCGCGCCGAAGACAAGCACGGCTGGCTGCAGCGCGTGTTCTAAGCACGGGCAAGCAGCACCGGTGCAGCCCATCGCCCCCACGGCCCCCGCGGACGTGGGGGCGGTTTGCATTGGCGTCCTGCCGCTGCAACATGCCCTACGATTTCGCCCCGCTCGCCACAAAGTAAATTGCAAAGAAGAAATGGCATCTTTACAATACGCGTCCACGGAAATGCGCAAGCCCGCGCACTGCCGCGATTTCAATAACGATATCCACAAATGAAAAAAATCGCATTCGCACTCTCCCTGGCCCTGGCCAGCCTCGCCGCCCAGGCACAAACCGCCGCACCCGCCGCGGCCCCTGCCGTGCAGTACGAACCGGTCGGCGCCAAGCCGCTGCGTTTCGTCCTCGGCATCGGCGCCACCTTCGGCGGCGACAAGCTGGCCACCGCTTATTACGAAGACGGCGACGAGATCAATCTGCGCGCCGGCGAGTCGGTCGCCCTGCTGGCGGGCGCGGACTACCGCATCAACCAGGACTTCTCGGTCCAGGGCAGCGTCGCCTACCACGTCGACCGCGCCAACGCCCGCAACGGCGACATGCGCTTCGAACGCATTCCCTTCGAGCTGCTCGGCTACTACCACGTGAACGACAAGGTGCGCGTCGGCGGCGGCCTGCGCTACGTGACCGGCGTCGAATTCCGCAGCAGCGGCGCCGGCGACATCGGCGACTACAAGTTCAAGAACACCACCAGCGCCGTGGCCGAGCTCGAATACCTGTTCAGCCCGCGCATGGGCCTGAAGCTGCGCTACGTGAACGACGAGTTCAAGGAAAAGACCTTCGGCGGCAAGGTCAAGGGCGACCACGTCGGCATCTTCGCCAACTTCTACCTGTAAGCAACTGGCGCCGCCTCGTGCGGCGTTTTTTATCCTATGCTGAAACTCAGCCTCGATGCCCTGCTGACCGTCGACACCATTGCCCGGCGCGGTTCCTTCGCGGCCGCCGCCAAGGAATTGTTCCGGGTCCCGTCGACGATTTCCTACACCGTCGCCAAGCTCGAGGAAGACCTCGGCGTGCAGCTGTTCGAGCGCTTCGGCCCGCGCGTGACCCTCACCGAAGCCGGCGAGGAATTGCTCAAGGAAGGCCGCTACCTGCTGAAGGCGGCCGGCGACCTGGAACGGCGCGTGCGCCGCGTGGCCTCGGGCTGGGAAACCGAATTCACCATCGCCATCGACTCGATGCTCGACCCGGGCGCGCTGCTGGCCGACATCCAGGCCTTCTACGACGTGGCCGACCAGACCCGCCTGCGCGTGCTGAAGGAAGCCCTGTCCGGTACCTGGGAAGCCCTGCTCGACCGCCGCGCCGACCTGCTGGTGGGCGCGGCCGGCAGCGGACCGTCCGGTGGCGGCTATGCTTCGATGCCGCTGGCCACCGTTTCGTTTGCCTTCGTGGTGGCGCCCGGTCACCCGCTGGCGGCGGTCGAGCGGCCGCTGTCGAAAGCCGACCTGGCGGCCTGGCGCGCCGTGTCGGTCTCGGATTCGGCGCGCCAGCTGCAGGCGCGCACCGTCGGCCTGCTGTTCGGGCAAGACACCCTGGCTGTGCCCGACATGCAGGCCAAGTACGACTTCCAGCGCGCCGGCCTGGGCTTCGGCTTCCTGCCCGAGCCCTGGGTGCGCGAGGATGTGGAAGCCGGCCGCTTCATCGTCAAGATTGTCGAAGAACCGAAGCCCGACGAAACCCTGCACCTGGCCTGGCGCACCGGCGAGGAAGGCGCGGCGCTGGCATGGTGGAAGGATCGTTTGCGCGGATCGGACACCGTCGCCGAAATGCTGCGGCACGGGCCACGCTGAAATTTTTGTCGCCGTCATCCGGAACGATCGCCGCCGCTGCCAGTCCAATCGCATGAGCTAACGAACCTGCGAGGACACCATGAGCACCGGCAGCATTGGCAACACCGGCAACACCGGCAGCGTCGTCACCCGCGACGGCGCCAGCATCTATTACAAGGACTGGGGCCAGGGCACGCCCGTGGTCTTCTCCCACGGCTGGCCGCTGCAGGGCGACGCCTGGGAAGACCAGATGCTGTTCCTGGCCGAACACGGCTACCGCGTCATCGCCCACGACCGGCGCGGCCATGGCCTGTCCAGCAAACCCTGGGACGGCAACCACATGGACACCTATGCCGACGACCTGGCCACCCTGCTCGACACCCTCGATGTGCGCGGTGCGATGCTCGTCGGCCATTCCACCGGCGGCGGCGAAGTCACGCGCTACATCGGCCGCCACGGCACGGCGCGCGTGGCGAAGGCCGTGCTGGTGAGCGCGGTGCCGCCCCAGATGCTGCGCACCGACGCCAACCCCGAAGGCTTGCCGATGGAAGTATTCGATGCCATCCGCAGCGGCGTGCTGGCCGACCGCGCGCAATACTTCAGGGACCTGGCGCTGCCCTTCTACGGCTACAACCGGCCCGGCGCCACGCCCTCGCAGGGCGTGATCGACACCTTCTGGCTGCAAGGCATGCAGTGCAGCATCCGCAGCGCCCATGCCTGCATCGCCCAGTTCTCGGAAACCGACTTCACGGCCGACCTGGCGAAGATGACCATTCCGACCCTGCTGCTGCACGGCGACGACGACCAGATCGTGCCGATTGTCGCCAGTGCACGCCGCTCGGTGGAACTGCTGCCCCAGGCCAGGCTGATCGTCTACGAAGGCGCGCCGCACGGCATCCCGGCCACGCACAAGGACCGGGTCAACGCCGATTTGCTGGCCTTCCTGCAATCCTGAACGCGGAACGGGAAACGCCGGGCGAAAGCCCGGCGTACGCTGCCTACCCAGGCCGGTAACGCTTTAGTGCGGCAGATCGAACAGCAGCACTTCGGCATTCGCGGCGCTATTCAGCACGATGGCCGCTTCGTCGTCGACCCGCACCGCGTCGCCCGCCTTCAGGGCGATGCCGTTCACGGTCAGCGCGCCTTGCGCCACGTGCAGGTAGCCGATGCGGCCAGGCTGCAGCGGGAAGCTGACTTCGTCGGCGCCATCCAGGATGCCGGCGTACAGGGCCGCATCCTGGCGGATGGTGACCGAACCGTCACGGCCGTCGCTCGATGCCACCACGCGCAAACGGCCCTGCTTCGATGCGCGGTCGAAGTGCTTCTCTTCGTAGCCGGCCGGGGCGCCCACCTGGTTCGGCTGGATCCAGATTTGCAGGAAGTGCACCGGATCGGTCTTCGAGCCATTGAACTCGCTGTGCACCACACCCTTGCCGGCGCTCATGCGCTGCACGTCGCCAGGACGCAGGACCGAGCCGTTGCCCATACTGTCCTTGTGCTCCAGCGCGCCATCCAGCACGTAGGAAATGATTTCCATGTCGCGGTGGCCGTGGGCATCGAAGCCGCGGCCGGCTTGCACGCGGTCTTCGTTGATCACACGCAGCGGGCCGACGCCCATGTGGGCCGGATCCTGGTAGTGGCCGAACGAGAAGGTGTGCTTCGAATCCAGCCAACCCAGGTTGGCGATGCCGCGTTCTTCGCTTTTACGTACTTTCAACATGATCCGCTCCTGTTATTGTGGGCCGTTCGAAGTGTTCGAACATGGGCGCCGGTGTCGCTTCTGACTTGCCGTTTGCGCTGTGGCCGCGTTGTCGATGGAGTGATTATGCTGCGTACCGGCCGAATCAAAAAGCGAGTAGTTTGCCGGCCTATCGTCGAATTTTTCGATCAAGCGCCAGGACGCCTATTCTTCTCCAGCTACACTGGCCGACAGGGCCTCGCCAATCGCATAGAAATGGCCACCGGCCACATGGTGGATGCTGCGCCATTCCGGCCCGGCGCGCTCGAATTCCCAGTGGCCGTTGCGGAAGGCCCGGTCATCGGCCCAGGCGGCGGTCACTTCGCCGATGAACAAATCGTAGACCTGCTGGTTGTGCGGCTCCGGCAGCAGGCGGCACTCGAGCCAGGCCGAGCAGCCGGCGACGTACGGCATGCCGCTCGCGCCCAGGCGCAGCAGCTCGACGCCGGACGCGGCCAGCTTGTCGGCTTCGATGGCGCGGCTGCGCGTGCCCACTTCGTGGGTCAGTTGCAGCAGCTGCGCCGTCGGCACCTGGATCACGAATTGGCCGCTGGCCTCGATCAGCTCACGCGTGCGCGTGCTCTTGTCGAGCACCACGGTGAGTTTCGGTGGCGCGAAGTCCAGGGCGCAGGCCCAGGCGGCAGCCATCACGTTGTCGATGCCGGCGTGGCGGGCGGAGACCAGCACGGTCGGCCCATGGGTCAGCAGGCGGTAGGCCTTCTCGAGAGGGACGGCTTGGATGTGTTCGCTCATATTCTTCCATTCTTCAGTCAGGGGTGCAGTTGCGGATGGGCGGCGAATAGCGCTTCGATCCAGGCATGGAAGACGCGCAGCTTGGGCACCGCCCTGTGCCCCACAGGATAGACCAGCGAGACCGGCATCGCCGCGCACGGGAATTGCACCAGCAGCGGCACCAGGGCACCGCTGCGCAAGTGCTGGTCCACCTGGTAGGTCGATGCCTGGATCAGGCCCAGTCCCTGCAGGCCGGCGCAGACGTAGGCATCGGCGTCGTTCACTGCCACCGTTCCCGCCATGGCGCGGCGCAGGACCTGGCCATCGACCGCGAAGTCCCAGTCGAAGGGCCGGCCGGTGCGGCCCGAATAATGCACGACGGTCAGGTGGCGCTCGAGGTCGGCGATGGTGTCCGGCCTGCCATGGCGCGCCAGGTAGGAAGGCGCCGCGCAGGTGACGAAGCGCATGCTGCCGACACGGCGCCCGACCAGCGCCGAATCCTCGAGTTCGCCAACGCGCAGCGCGCAGTCGATGCCGTCGCGGTTCAAGTCTGCCAGGCGGTCGCCCAAGCCCACCACCAGCTCGACTTGCGGGTAGGCGGCATGGAACTCGCCCAGGCGCGGCATCACCACGTTGCGGCCCAGCGCGCCGGGCAGTTCGATGCGCAGCCGGCCCTGGGGCGGTGCATCGGCCGCACGGAACGGCGCTTCGGCGTCGTCGAGCGCGGCCAGGATCGCGATGCAGCGCTCGTAATATTCGAGCCCGTCGCTGGTGGGCGACACGCTGCGCGTGGTGCGCAGCAGCAGCTGGCGGCCGAGGTAGGCTTCCAGGTTCTGCATGGTCGCCGTCAGCGAGGCGCGCGGCAGGTCCAGGCTCTCGGCGGCGCGCGTAAAACTGCCGGCTTCGACGATGCGGACAAAGGTCTGCATGGCTTTGATGCGGTCCAAACTGTTCTCCCGAGCGGCGCCGCGATTGTTCCGCACGCATTGTTCACTTAAGATGAATTGTAAGGGAGGCTGGACGGCGGATGATCTTTCGTCCGGGACTTTTTAGAATGGACACATCACTCGTCCATCCCACAGGAGAATCCATGAACCACCCAAGCCACCCCGGCGCCGACATCGCGCCCGGCATGGTGCGCCTGCTGGCGCTCGCCGCCGGCCTGATCGTCGCCAACCTCTACTACTCGCAAACCCTGGTCGGCCCGATCGCCGCCAGCACCGGCCTCTCGCTTGATGCGGCCGGCCTGATCGTGACGCTGACCCAGATCGGCTACGCCCTCGGCCTGTTCTTCATCGTGCCACTCGGCGATTTGCTGGAAAATCGCCAGCTCGTGTTTTGCCTGCTGCTCGGCACCGCCGCCGCCCTCGCCGCTGCCGCCTTCAGCAGCAATGCCGTGCTGTTCCTCGCCAGCTCGCTTGCCATCGGGCTCGGCTCGGTCGCGGCCCAGGTGCTGGTGCCCTTCGCCGCCCATTTGTCGCGCGAAGAAACCCGCGGCCACACGGTCGGCAAGGTGGTCAGCGGCCTGCTGCTGGGGATCATGCTGGCGCGCCCGGCCGCGAGCCTGATCGCCGACCACGGCGGCTGGCATACCGTGTTCGGCGCCGCCGCCATCGTCGTGATGGTGCTGGCCTTCGTGCTGCGTACCCGCCTGCCGGAACGGCGCCCCGCGCACAGCATGTCGTATGCGCGCCTGATCGCCTCGCTGGGCCAACTGTTCGCGACGACGCCGGTGCTGCGCCGCCGCGCCTCCTACCACGCCGCCATGTTCGGCTGCTTCAGCCTGTTCTGGACCGTCACGCCGATGATGCTGTCCGGGCCAAGCTTCCACTTGTCGCAGACGGGGATTGCGATCTTCGCCCTGGTCGGCGTGTCGGGTGCGGTGGCCTCGCCGATCGCCGGCCGGCTGGCCGACCGCGGCCACACCCTGGCCGCCACCGCCTTTGCCATGCTGCTGGCGATCACCGGCTTCGCCTTGCCGCTGTTCGCACCCGATTCGCGCAACCTGGCGCTGGCCCTGCTGGCGCTTGCCTCGATCGTCATCGACATGGGCGTGGCCGCCAACATGGTGCTGGGCCAGCGCGCCATCTTCGCGCTGCCGGCCGAGGTGCGCAGCCGCCTGAACGGCCTGTACTTCTCGCTGTTCTTTGTCGGCGGTGCGGTCGGTTCGGCGGCGGGCGGCTGGGTGTACTCGCAGTACGGCTGGCATGCGGCCCTGCTGCTGGGCATGGCCTTCCCGGCACTCGCCCTGCTCTACTGGGCCGGCGAGTTCATGGCCAGTGCCAAGGGTGTGCGCGAGACCGCATGACGTGGGCGGCGCGCGCTGCGCCGGTCAGCCGAAGCGCGCCAGCTCCGCCTCGCTGAAGCCGGCACGGCGCCGCGCTTCGATATTGAAAGGCCCCTTCAGCACCGGCGCCTTGTAGAGAATGGTCAGCGCGTCGTAGGTCGCCATCGGCTCCAGGTCGCGTTCGGCGCACAGGTGGAAGAACCAGCGGTTGCCGATCTCCACATGGCCCTCTTCCTCGACCAGCAGGATGTCGAGGATGGCGGCGGCGGCCAGGTCGCCGGCCTGGGCCAGCTTGGCGCGCAGCGGCGGGATGGCATCGAGCCCGCGCGCTTCCAGCGTGCGCGGCACCAGCGCCATGCGCGCCACCACGTCGCCGCTGGTCTTCTCGACCATCTCCCACAGGCTGTTATGGGCCGGGAAATCGCCATAGGCAAAGCCCAGCGTGGCCAGGTGCTTCGACAGCATGACGAAGTGGCTGGCTTCTTCCTTTGCTACCCGCAGCCAGTCGGTGTAGTAGGCCTCGGGCAGGCCGGGGAAGCGCCACAGCGCGTCGAGCGCCAGGTTCACCGCATTGAATTCGATGTGGGCCAGCGCATGGACCAGCATGGCGCGGCCGGCGTTCGTCGCCATCGAACGGCGCCCGACCTGCAAGGGCGGCACGAGGTCCGGCTTGGACGGCCGGCCCGGGATGCCGGCCGGTTCGGCCAGAACCGCGTTGGCATCGACAATCCAGCGGCCTTGACGGTGCTGCTCGGCCAGGCCCGCCACCATGCCGACCTTGGCCGCTGGATCGGATTCCAGCAGGCATTCCAGCGCGCGTGCGCGCAGCTCGATAGGGAGCGCCTTCATACACTTTCTCTATATGTTTAGAACAAGTCGCGCAGTGTACCAGCTCGCACCGGGGCCGCTGCCCCGTGCTCCTACCCATATGCGAAAAACACATACGCATGGTCAAAAAGCTTCGTTCACGCCCACAGGAGCAGCCAGTAAGGTAATCCCACTGATGACTTCTCCTAAAGAAATAACCATGATCAAGAAAAAACTGCTGGTCCTGCTCGCCACCGCCGCCCTGCTGCAACCCGCCTTCGCCGCGGACGTGAACTTGCTGAACGTGTCCTACGACCCGACCCGCGAACTGTACCAGGACGTGAACGCCGCGTTTGCCAAGTCGTGGAAAGCCAAGACCGGCGACAACGTCAAGATCAAGCAGTCGCACGGCGGCTCGGGCAAGCAGGCGCGCTCGGTGATCGACGGCCTGGAAGCCGACGTGGTGACCCTGGCCCTGGGCTACGACATCGACGCCCTGACCGAGCGTAACCTGCTGCGCAAGGATTGGCAGACCCGCCTGCCGCACAATGCCTCGCCCTATACCTCGACCATCGTGCTGCTGGTACGCAAGGGCAATCCGAAAGCCATCAAGGACTGGAACGACCTGGTCAAGCCGGGCGTCGCTGTCATCACCCCGAACCCGAAGACCTCGGGCGGCGCACGCTGGAACCACCTGGCCGCCTGGGGCTATGCCCTGCGCCAGCCGGGCGGCAACGAAGCCAAGGCCAAGGACTTCCTGACCAAGCTGTACAAGAACGTGCCGGTGCTGGACTCCGGCGCGCGCGGCGCCACCACCACCTTCGTCGAGCGCGGCATCGGCGACGTGCTGATCGCCTGGGAAAACGAAGCCTACCTGGCGGTCAAGGAACTCGGCCCGGACAAGTTCGACATCATTACCCCGTCGGTCAGCATCCTGGCCGAGCCGCCGGTGGCCGTGGTCGACAAGTTCGCCGACAAGCACGGCACCCGCAAAGTGGCCGAGGCTTACCTGAACTTCCTCTACACCGACGAAGCGCAGGCCATCATCGCCCAGAACTACTACCGCCCGGCCACGCCGAAAGCAGCCCAGCAGTACGCGAAGAACTTCCCGCAAGTAAAGCTGTTCACCATCGGCGACGTGGCCGGTAACTGGGCGAATGCGCAGAAGACCCACTTCGCCGACGGCGGCGTGTTCGACCAGATCTACCAGCCGAAGTAATTCCGCGGCACCCCGGCTTCGGCCGGGAATTTTCGGGCGATAATCAGGCGATTGCCGCCCGGAGCCTCCCCATGTACGTACCCGCCCATTTCGCCGAATCCCGCCCTGAAGTCCTGCACGACTTGATCCGCCGCCATCCGCTCGGCATCCTCGTCACCCATGGCGCGGACGGGCTCGACGCGAACCACATCCCGTTCGAATTGACTGCGCCATCGGGCAGCCTCGGCATCCTGGGCGGCCACGTGGCGCGCGCCAATCCGCTCTGGCGCGAACTGGCCGATGGCGCCGAGGTGATGGTGATCTTCCGCGCGGCCGACGCCTATATCTCGCCGAACTGGTATCCGTCGGAGCACGAGCAGCACCGCCAGGTGCCGACCTGGAACTACATGGTCGCGCATGCCCATGGGCGGGTGCGGATCGTCGATGACGAGCGTTTCGTACGCGGCATCGTCGGCCGCCTGACCAGGACCCACGAAGCCGGGCAGCCGGCGCCGTGGAAGATGGCGGACAGCTCGCGCGACTTCATCGACGGGCTGTTGCAGGCGATAGTCGGGATCGAGATCGAGATCACGCGGCTGGAGGGGAAGGCTAAGCTCAGCCAGAACAAGGATGCGCGCGACCTGCAGGGAGCGGTGGACGGCGTACGGGCCGCAGGCCACGACACCATCGCCGACGCCATGCGGACCGGCAAGGCGTGAGCGTGCGCCTCCTCGTTCCTCAGGAAAAGGCCTGTCGGAACGCATCCTCGACCCTGGCCTGGGCACGCTCGTCGAGCCGGAAGAAGTCGGCAATCCTGTCTTTCGGTATCGTGAAACGCACCGAAAACCGTCCGGCAGGAAGCACCTTCCTGGCATCGTAGACATCGACGCCGGACGTGGTCTCGCCGTCGATCTCGATATCGATCCGGTCACTGGCATACGTGGCCGTGTGACGAAACGCGATGATCGTCCGATTGTTGAATTCACCATCCCCCGGGTGCCCTAGCGGACCATCACTGACGAGGCCGACACGTCTTCCACGGATGTCGAAGAACAGGCCATCCTCCATGGATTCCGGATCGCGGGCGAGGAGCATGGACTGCGTGAACGGCCGCAGGTGGATGTTGAACCGGCACAGGCCATACCGCGTCACTTCCTTCAGGATGAAATTGTTTTCGTCCATCCAGACCGTTCCTCCAGACTTACACAAAGCTAAGCATAGTTAACTTTTCGCTGGATTCCTGCTTCACCGGAGCCGGTTTCGCCCTGTGCGCCATACACAGGGCCAGCGCCTTCCCCTCCACAGGCCGACACGGTGGAACTCACCGCCATGTTGCGCAGATTGATGGCCGCGTTGACGTCGCGGTCATGCAGCGTGCCGCACGCCGGACAGGTCCATAGGCGCGTGCCCAGCGCGAGCACGTTGAGCTTATGTCCGCAGCTTGAGCATGTCTTGCTGCTGGCGTACCAGCGGTCGACGACGATCACTTGGCCGCCACGTTGTTTCGCCTTGTATTCGATCTGGCGCCGCAATTCGTGGAAGCCCATATCGGCGATCGCGCGTGCCAGGCAATGATTACGAAGCATGCCCTTGACGTGCAAGTCCTCAATGCCGATGGTGTGGAACCGTCGGGTGATATTCGTACTCAACTGATGCAAGCCGTCCGCACGCACGTTGGCGATCCTGGCATGCAGGCGCGCCAGTGCGCGTTTGGCTTTGCTGCGGTTGCGCGATCCCTTCACCTTGCGTGACAGGCTGCGCGACAGGCGTCGCAATTGCTCCAGCAAGGTACGTAAGGCCTTCGGTCCGGCAAACGTTTCCCCTGTCGACAAGGTCGCCAACCGCGTCACTCCGAAGTCGACACCGACCACGCCTTGGTTTTCGGCTTGCGGCAGCGATGCGTCCGGAGTGTCGACAGTGATGCTGGCATACCAATGATCGGCAGTGCGCGAGATCGACGCGGAAACGATCTTCCCTGTAAAACGCAAGGCCTCCTGCATCCTCAGCCAACCGAGCTTCGGAATGCGCAGGCGTTTGCCGTCGACCTGGAACTGGTCGTTAGTCAGACTGAACCGGTCGTGCGTGCCCTTGCGCCGGAACCGTGGGTAGCGCGCCCGCTTCTCGAAGAAATTCTGGAAGGCGCGGCCCAGCTGGATGATCGCCATCTGCGGCGCATTCTTCGTCACGTCCAGCATCCAGGGAAACTGCGTCCGTTTGATGGCGTTGAGCTGGCGCCGCAATGCCGCTTCGTTCGGCTTCGGCAGCTCTGGATGAAGTTTGCATGCCTCGTATTGCCGCTGCCATTCGGCCAATGCCCAGTTGTAGGCAAAGCGTGCGGTCCCGGCGGCACGAGCGAGATGCGTTGCCTGCACCTTGTTCGGGTCGAGCCGGATGCGGTGGGCTAGGAGCATTGCGCCTCCTTCACCACATCCTGGATGCCCTCGATCAGTTTCTGGTTACGCTGGCTGCGGCTACCGTACAGCCTGGCTGAAAACACGGTGAGGATCTCGAGCATATCACCGGCCAGCTCTTCCTCGAAACTGGTTTCTTGCCCTTGATTGATGATGACGACTTCGACCTGCCTGGCTTCACACAGGGCAAACACGAGTTCGGCGCCAAAGCGCAAGAGCCGGTCCTTGTGGGTCAGGACCAGGCGCCCGACCTCACCTTCGAGGATCGCGTCGAGTAGACGTTTCAAGCCTTTCTTGTGGTAGTTCATGCCCGAGCCAAGATCGGCCACGATCTCGAACGTCCAGCCCTGGCTGGCGCAGTACAATTCCAGCACCTGTTTCTGGCGTTCGAGATCGGCCTTCTGGTCGTGACTGGATACCCGCGCGTAGGCGATGGTCTGGCGAGGCGCGGGGGCGCCATGGTGGAAGCCGGGGCGCAGCGCCGCCAGGTCGTAGCGGCGCTGGCCACCTTCGGTCCTGCCTGGAACCAGCCGGCCACTCGCCTCCCAGCGTCGCAAGGTGCTGGTCGAGACGCCGAGTGCCTTGGCGGCGGTACTGATCGAGACGATCTTGTTCATAATGCGTAAGACTGCGCATCTTTAAACAAGTTCCCGATTACTGTTAAAACCCCCGACCGCATGGCTGCGGACGGCACCGTCTACGACAATCGTCCCTTCGAAATCGGCACTAAAGTACATGCCCGGCTTCCACGCTTGAACGGATACGCATGTCGTCGATGTTCCCGGTCAGCGCTTTTCGTTGTTCAAGGCCTGCAGCAGGTTGAACGCCTCGCGCTGGATTGCCGGCTCTGCCGCCGCCAGTTGCTTGCTGGCCTCGACATACTCGGCACGCTTGCGCTCTTTCTTTTCTTCCGGCGACACCGCGCCCGACATGCCCGGCATCATCAGTTGTGGGCCGCTGTTGTACTTCTGGTGAATCAGCTTCTTGCCGTAGGGCGTGTTATAGAAACGCGTCATCTCGATGGCGGTGTCGGCGGAAATCACGCCCGCCAGTGAAGGCGCCAGGCGGCGATGCACTTCCACCGGCGCCATCTTGTCGAGCTTGGCATTCACGGCCTGGCGCTGGGCTTCGGTCGGGAAGCGGGTGCGGCCGGCGATGACGCGCAGTTCGTATTCGACGTGCATCACGCCGAGCAGGTCTTGCACGGCCTGGACGTGGGCCGGGCTGGCAGCGGCAGCCTTGGGCACGGGCGCCGTGGTAGCCGAAAATGCGGGTGCGGCGGCAAGCATGGACAGGCCGAAAGCAGCGTGGACGACGAACTTCATATATTTCCTTTTAGGTGAGCAGGTCATGACGTCGAGGTAGCGCACGCAGTATATAGCGCTGGCGTGCCGTGGATTCTCGCCAATTATTGCAGGAAAACGTCATGGGTTCAGTACGGGGGTAACTGGGCAGTTTTTTCGCAGCTGCGGCGCTGCGCTACGCGCCCGTGGCCGGCGCGCCATCGGCAACCACCCGGTCGCGCCCGGCGCGCTTGGCCGCATACAGCGCCCGGTCCGCCGCCCCGATCAATGCGGGTACGTCGTTCAAGCGCGCCGGATCGACGCTCGCCACGCCGATGCTGAGCGTGACCACCGGGTGCACCGCGGCGGGCGCCTGCACCAGCGCCAGCGCCGCCACCTGCGCGCGGATCGCGTTCGCATGCGCACAGGCCTGCTCGCCCGTGGTGTCGGGCAGGATCGCCGCGAACTCTTCGCCGCCGTAGCGCGCCGCCACGTCGGCCGGGCGCTTGAGCATGGCCGCCAGCGCCTGCGCCACCGTCGTCAAGCAGGCGTCGCCCTGCTGGTGGCCGAAATGGTCGTTGTAGGCCTTGAAGGAATCGATGTCCATCAGCAGCAGCGACAAGGGGCTGCCGGTGCGCTGGGAGCGGCGCAGCTCGCGCTCAAACGCGACGTCGAAATAGCGGCGGTTGGCGATGCCGGTCAGGCCGTCGACATAGGAACGGGCGCGCAGCGTCTCGGCGTGTTCGCGCAGCTGGCGTTCGCGGTCCACGGTGCCGCTGACGTCGCGCACCTCGATCAGGCACAAGCGCGCGCCGTCCTCGGTGAACGGCGTGACCGACACCGCCTGGTCGATGCGCGCGCCGTCGAAGCTGCCGGCTTCGCGCAGCGGAAACGGTGCGCGCTCCTGGCCTTGCGGGATAGTGGTCGCGATGTCGGACGCCAGGGCTGCCAGCACCGCCGTCTCCACGCGCGAGGCGCGCAGCTCGGGAAAGACGTCGAACAGCGAGCGCTCTTGCACACGGGCGCCGGCATAGCCCGAGCGCGCCGCCATCCAGCGGTTCCACAGCACGATGTTGTGCGCAGCGTCCAGCACCACCAGGCCGCAATTGACGAGGTTCAGGACGCGCGGCGCGAGGCTGGTGGTGGGCGTAGTGGCGGTCAAGGCGGGCTTCGAATGGGCAGGACCGGCGATGATAGCGGAAAAGCATGCCCTTGCCGAGGGCCGCGGCGCCCTACTTCGCCGTGCGCATCCTTGCCCGGTCCAGCGGCAAGTCGCGCACGCGCACGCCGGCCGCCTGCACCACGCATTCGCCAGGGCCGCCGCCGGCCCCTGGGACGCTTCGCTGGTATGCTTGCCTGGCATTCTCGAGCGGCCCGGCCGGCGTGGTTTGTTCGCTCGCGCACACTGCGCCCGAGCTTGCCTCCGGCGCATTCGCCCCCATCTGATGACGATGAACGACCGCCCTTCCCTCGACAACATCCGCCACGACTTCCACCCGGCCGTCGGCGCCTGGTTCGCCGCCAGCTTCCCGGCCGCGACCGAGGCCCAGCTGCGCGCCTGGCCGGCCATCCAGGCCGGCCGCGCCACCCTGGTGGCGGCGCCCACCGGCTCGGGCAAGACCCTGACCGCCTTCCTCGCCGCCATCGACGCCCTGGTGCGCGAGAGCGGCGCCGGGCCGCTGCCGGACCAGACCCAGGTCTTGTACGTGTCGCCGCTGAAGGCCTTGTCGAACGACATCCGCGTCAACCTGGAAGGGCCGCTGGCCGGAATCGGCGCCCAACTCGAAGCGATGGACCTGCCGCCGCACGGCATCCGCACGGCGGTGCGGACCGGCGACACCACCACCGCCGAGCGCAATGCCATGCGCCGCCGCCCGCCGCACATCCTGGTCTCGACGCCGGAGTCGCTGTATGTGCTGCTCGGCTCGGACAGCGGTCGCGCCATGCTGCAAACCGTGCGCACCGTGATCGTCGACGAGATCCACGCCGTGGCCGGCAGCAAGCGCGGCAGCCACCTGGCGCTCAGCCTGGAACGCCTGGATGCCCTCTGCGCCGAAGGCGGCCGCGCGGCGCCGGTCCGCATTGGCCTGTCGGCCACCCAGAAGCCGATTTCCGCCGTGGCCGATTTTTTGGTCGGGCGCGCCGGCGGATCTTGCGCGGTGGTCGACGTTGGCCACGTGCGCGCGCGCGACCTGGGCCTGGAACTGCCGCCGGTGCCGCTGGAGGCGGTGATGCCAAACGAGGTGTGGGAGCGCGTCTACGACCGCATGGCCGAACTGGTGGTGCTGCACCGGACCACGCTCATTTTCGTGAATACGCGGCGCATGGCCGAGCGCCTGGCGCGCCACCTGGGCGAGCGCCTGGGCGCCGGCCACGTGGCGGCCCACCACGGCAGCCTGGCCAAGGAATACCGGCTTGATGCCGAGGGGCGCCTGAAGCGCGGCGAGCTGCAGGCCCTGATTGCCACGGCCTCGCTGGAGCTGGGCATCGACATCGGCGACGTCGACCTGGTCTGCCAGGTGGGCTCGCCCCGGAATATCGCCGCCTTCCTGCAACGCGTGGGACGCTCCGGCCACTTCGTCGGCGGCACGCCGAAAGGCCGCCTGTTCCCGACCTCGCGCGACGACCTGGTCGAATGCGCGGCCCTGCTCGACTGCGTGCGGCGCGGCGAACTCGACATGCTGCGCATCCCGCGTGCGCCGCTCGACGTGCTGGCCCAGCAGATCGTGGCGGAAGTGGCTTGCCGCGAGTGGACCGAAGACGCCTTGTTCGACCTGCTGCGCCAGGCCCAGCCCTATGCGGACCTGGACCGGGCCAAGTACGACGCCCTGCTGCGCATGCTGGCCGAGGGCTACACCACGCGCGCCGGCGTGCGTGGCGCCTACATCCACCGCGACGCCGCCACCCGCTCGCTGCGCGGCCGGCGCGGCGGCAAGCTGGCGGCCGTCACCTCCGGCGGCACCATCCCCGAGAACGCCGACTACACGGTGCTGCTGGAGCCGCAAGGCCTGTCGGTCGGCACCGTGAACGAGGATTTCGCGGTCGAGAGCCTGGCCGGCGACGTGTTCCAGCTCGGGAACACCTCTTACCGCATCATGAATATCGAGTCCGGCCGCGTGCGCGTGGAAGATGCGCATGGCGCGGCGCCGAACATCCCGTTCTGGCATGGCGAAGCGCCGGGGCGCAGCGACGAGCTGTCGCAGGGCGTGGCGCGCCTGCGTGCGGAGGTCGAGCGCCAGTTGGCCGCGCCCGATGCCGCCGATGCTGCCGATGCTGCCGATGGTTCCGGCAAGGGCGCGGCGCTGGACCGCGCCGTGGACTGGCTGGGCGAGCACCTCGGCCTGAAGATCGAGGCCGCGAGCCAGATCGTCGACTACCTGGCCCGCGCACGGTCGGCCCTGGGCGCCCTGCCAACCCAGGACACGCTGGTGATGGAGCGCTTCTTCGACGAATCCGGCGGCATGCAGCTGGTGATCCACACGCCCTTCGGCAGCCGCATCAACCGCGCCTGGGGCCTGGCGCTGAGGAAGCGCTTCTGCCGCAGCTTCAATTTCGAGCTGCAGGCGGCGGCCACCGAGGACGCGATCATCCTGTCGCTCTCGACCAGCCACAGTTTTCCCTTGGACGAAGTCTGGCGCTACCTGCGCGCCGCCACCGCCGAACCGATCCTGGTGCAGGCCTTGCTCGACGCGCCGCTGTTCAACGTGCGCTGGCGCTGGAACGCCACCACGGCCCTGGCCCTGCCGCGCTTCGCCGGCGGGCGCAAGGTGGCGCCGCAACTGCAGCGCATGAAGAGCGACGATTTGCTGGCGACCATCTTCCCCGATGGCGCGGCCTGCCTGGAAAACATCGTCGGCGAACGCGAACTGCCCGACCATCCGCTGGTCGACCAGACCCTGGACGATTGCCTGCACGAGGCCATGGACAGCGAAGGCTGGCTGGCCCTGCTGCGGCGCATGGAGAACGGCGAAGTGCGGTTGCTGGCGCGCGACCTGCCGGCGCCCTCGCCGCTGGCGGCCGAGATCTTGAATGCCCGTCCCTATGCCTTCCTCGACGACGCTCCGCTCGAGGAGCGCCGTACCCAGGCGGTGCTGAACCGGCGCTGGAGCGACCCGGCCTCGCCCGACGACCTGGGCGCCCTCGACCTCGAGGCGATCGCCGCCGTCGCCGAGGAAGCCTGGCCGCGCGCCCGCAACAGCGACGAGGTGCAGGAAGCGCTGGTGGCGCTGGCCTGCATCACGCCTGGGGAAGCCGAAGGCCAGGAAGGCTGGCCCGCCTGGCTGGCCGAGCTGGCGCAGGCGGGGCGCGCCACGCATCTGCGCGGGGGCGATGGCGCCGGCTTCTGGGTGGCGCTGGAGCGGCTCGATTGCCTGCTGGCCGCGTATCCGGGCGCCGTGATGGAACCGGCCTTGCGTATCCCCGACAGCCACCGCGGTAACGATGGCGAAGCCTGGACCCACGACGCGGCCCTGGTCGAAGTGGTGCGCGCGCGCCTGTCCGGCAGCGGCCCCCAGCCCCTGCCCGCGATTGCCGCCAGCCTGGCCCTGCCGGACAGCACGGTCGCCATTGCCCTCGGCCAGCTGGAAAGCGAGGGCTACGTACTGCGCGGGCGCTTCACGCCGGGCGTCGAGGAAGAAGAATGGTGCGAGCGCCACCTGCTGGCGCGCATCCACCGCTACACCATCCGCCGCCTGCGGCGCGAGATCGAACCGGTGGAACTGCAGGACTTCATGCGCTTCCTGTTCGACTGGCAGCACCTGACGCCCGACACCCAGTGGCAGGGCCAGGACGCCCTGCCGCAATTGCTGTCCCTGCTGGAAGGCTACGAGGCCCCGGCCGGGTCCTGGGAGCCGGACCTGCTGGCCCTGCGCCTGCCCGACTATTCCATCCTCTGGCTGGACGACTTGTGCCGCGCCGGCAAGGTGGTCTGGACCCGCATCGACGCGCCGCGCTCGGCGGCCGGCGGGCCGGTGCGGAGCACGCCCATCGTGCTGCTGCCGCGGCGCCAGGCCGCGCTCTGGCATGGCGTGCCGCAGCCGTCCGGACCGCCCGAGGTATCGCCGCGCGCCGCCCTGGTGCTCGACGCCTTGCGCCGCCATGGGGCCATGTTCCTGGACGAGTTCGGGTACGAAGTGCGCATGCTGCCGGTGGAGCTGGAGAACGCGCTCGGCGAGCTCGTCACCACCGGCCTGGTGAATGCCGACAGCTTCGCCGGCATGCGCGCCATGCTGCTGCCGTCCAGCAAGCGCGCCAGCAACGACCGCAAGCGCCGCCGCGGCGCCGGGCCGACGATGGAGGAAGCCGGGCGCTGGGCCCTGGTGCGGCGCGCCGAGGCCGAGGCGCCGGTCGACCCGGCCGCCCCGCCGCGCCGGCGCCGGCTCTCCCCGGAGACCCTGGAACACGTGGCCATGACCCTGCTGCGCCGCTACGGCGTGATGTTCTGGCGCCTGCTCGAACGCGAGGCCGCCTGGCTGCCCTCCTGGCGCGAACTGCTGCCGGTCTACCACCGTTTGGAGGCACGCGGCGAGATCCGCGGCGGGCGCTTCGTGGCCGGCTTCTCGGGCGAGCAGTTCGCGTTGCCGGAAGCGATCCCCCTGCTGCGCGAAGTGCGCCGCCGCCCGCACGACGGCGCGCTGGTGCTGCTCTCGGGCGTCGATCCGCTGAACTTGTCCGGCACCCTGCTGCCGGGCGACAAGGTGCCGGCCCTGGCCGCGAACCGCATCCTGTTCCGGGATGGCTTGCCGGTCGCCTCCATCGTCGGCGGCAAGATTCTCTACCCATCGCATCCGGGCACCGAGCGCGAGCTGTTCCACGCGCATCTGGTTGGGCGGCGTTAGCAGGTATTTCGCTCAACACCCCAGTGCCAAAACGCCATTGTTACCGTAACTCGTAGGGTGGGCACTCCGTGCCCACGCGTGAACGTCGTGTCATGTTGGCGTGAAAAGCAGGCTGACAATGTGCAGGCTTCACGCGTGGGCACAAGTGCCCACCCTACTTCCCGCAACAATTATGTTCCGCCCGTGCGGCACTCACCCAGAGTCAGCCCCCATTCGACCCTCAACCAATGCCGCAACCATTGACCCCGCGCTGCCCAGCCCAAAGCAATGCGAACTCGTCGCCCCCAACGCGGTCGAACTGGCTTTCCCACTCAACCCAGCGTTGGCCATGGACCCGCTCGCCGCCGCCCGCCTCGCCCCCGCCGCCGACCCGGCCCGCCCGCGGCCGACGCTCGGGCTGCGCGCGGCCATCGCCCTGATCGTCGGCGTGGTCATCGGCGCCGGCATCTTCAAGGCCCCCTCGATCGTCGCCTCGCTCAGCCCCAGCCCCGCCGCCATGTTCGGCCTGTGGCTGCTGGGCGGCCTGGTGTCCCTGGTCGGCGCCCTCTGCTATGCCGAGCTGGCCACCGCCTATCCGCACGCCGGCGGCGACTACCACTTCCTGCACCGCGCCTATGGCCGCTCGGTGGCCTTCCTGTTCGGCTGGGCGCGCTTTTCCGTCATCACCACCGGTTCCATCGCCCTGCTCGGCTTCGTGTTCGGCGACTACCTGCAGCAGGTGCTGCCCTTCCCCCTGGGCCCACCCGGCGCCGGTCCCACCCTGTATGCGGCCGCCATCATCGTCGTGCTGACGCTGGTGAACGTGGGCGGCATCCGCGCCGGCGCCGGCACGCAAAGCTGGCTCACGCTGGTGGAGGTCGGCGGCCTGCTGCTGGTGGCCGGCGCCGCCTTGCTCCTGGCCGAACCTGCTCCGCTATCGGCTCCGCTCCCAGCCGCAGCCGGTGCCGTGACAAACGCGCCGCCCGCGTGGGGCATGGCGATGGTCTTCGTGCTGCTCACCTATGGCGGCTGGAACGAGGCCGCCTACATCAGCGCCGAGGTGCGCGACGGACGACGCAACATGGTCAAGGCCCTGGTACTGTCGGTCCTGCTCATTACCGGCCTCTACCTGCTGGTGGCCTGGGCCTGCTTGCATACGCTCGGGCTGGAGGGCATGGCCTCCTCCGAAGCGCTGGCAGCCGACGTCATGCGCCGCACGCTGGGCCCGGCCGGCGAACTCCTGATCGCCCTGCTGGTCGCGGTATCGGCGCTCACCTCGATCAACGCCACCATGATCGTCGGCGCGCGCACCGGCTACGCCATGGGCTGCGACTGGCCGCGCCTGCGCCGGCTCGGGCGCTGGGACGGCGCGCGCGGCACGCCTGCCGTCGCCATGCTGGTGCAGGGCGCGGCGGCGCTGCTGCTGGTCGGCCTGGGGGCGGCCTTCGGCAGCGGCTTCCGCGCCATGGTCGAGTTCACGGCGCCGGTGTTCTGGCTGTTCTTCCTGCTCGCCGGCCTGTCGCTGTTCGTGCTGCGCCGGCGCGAGCCCGACTGGCCGCGGCCCTTCCGGGTGCCGCTGTTTCCCCTGCTGCCGCTGCTGTTCTGCGCCACCTGTGCCTGGATGCTCTGGTCCAGCTTGTCGTACGTGTTCAGCCAAACGCTGGGCGGCCTGAACGCGGCCTGGATCGGCGTGGCGGTGCTCGCGCTCGGCACTCCCCTCCTGCCCTGGCTGCGCAAGGCGCGCGCCGGCCCTTCCTGACCTGTCGAGGAGAAAAAAATGAATTCCACCACCACCAGCCGCCGCCAGCTCCTGCTGCTCGGCGCCACCACCACCGGCCTGGGCCTGCTGCCCCTGCGCCCCGCCCTCGCCCGCACCGAGGCCGAGGCCGAGGAAGCCGCCACCGCGGCCCGCCTCGACGTGCCCTACGTGCCTACGCCGCAGGAAGTCGTCGACCGCATGCTGGCCCTGGCGCGGGTCGGCAAGCACGACACGCTGATCGATCTCGGCTGCGGCGACGGGCGCATCGTCGTCACGGCCGCCAGGCAACTCGGCGCGCGCGGCACCGGCATCGACCTCGACCCGGTGCGCATCGCCGAGGCCCGCGATAACGCCCGCAAGGCCGGCGTGGAAGACCGGGTAAGGTTCGAGGTCGGCGATTTGTTCGAGGCCGACCTGTCGGGCGCCTCGGTGGTCACGCTCTACCTGCTGCCGACGATTAACACCCGGCTGCGGCCGCGCCTGTGGCAGCAATTGAAGGTCGGCTCGCGCGTCGTCTCGCACGCCTTCGACATGGGGCCGGAATGGCCGCCGGAAAAAACCGCCAGCGTCGATGGGCGCAGCATCTACTACTGGACCATTACCCAGGCCCAGAAGCGCAAGGCCAGGGCTTGAGTCCGAGGGCGCGCACGACAGCGATCGTGTTTGCACGCGCGGCGAATCCGTGTACACTTGAATGCGAATCATTCGCATCTAAATCGGAAGCTGGCCACCAGGCGCTTCCGGCGAGCTGCGAGACCGTACACAGCCATCGCCACGCAAAGGATCCGTATGTGCGACAAACACCGTTCGCCCGCCCCAGCCAATGAAGCGTTCCCTACCCAGCAAAGCTCGCGCCGGCGCCGCATCTGGGAGCTGGCCCGGAATTGCCATTGCCCGCTGATCGGCGTCGCCCTACCGCTGGGCACGCTGCGCAAGCTGGTGGAAAAAGTCACCGGCGGCGAGCTGATGCATGACGACTACGAAGTCCACGTCGGCGCCGTCAACGACTGCACCACCCGCAACCGTTTGGCCGAAGCCGTGCAAAAGGAGCTGGAACGGCGCTACGCCCAGGTGATCTTCCGCTTCCGCACTGCGCGCACGGCGGCGCAAGTGGCCGAGCTGTGGGAAGCGGCGGTGGCGGCGGGCGATGTGGCCGGCGCCTTCTGGGCCGGCCTGTCGCACCCGGCCTGCGTGCCGGCGCTGGAAGAAAAGATGTGCCGCGACATCCACATGGTCCAGCACCAGGCCGGCGCCTGCGCCCGCGCCGACATCGGCAAGTACAACGCCCTGCTCGGCGACAAGGCCAGGCTGGAAGGCGAACTGGCCCGCCTTCAAGCGCGCTGCAACGCCCTGCTGAACGAACGCAAGCAGGACGCCGACCGCTTCGAGCAGCAACTGATGGCGGCGCGCGCCACCACCATCGCGCGCGAAACCGATGTCCACAATTTGCGCAACGAGCTGGGGCAGCTGCGCGCGACCATTCCCGAGCTGGAAACCCGCAAGCGCCTGGCCAACCAGCTGGCGCGCATGGAGCTGCGCGAAGCGGCGCTGCGCGGCCAGGTTGCCGAGCTGAAGGCCAGCCGCAACGAGGCCCTGGCCCTGGTACGCTCTAGCGAGGCCACCGCGCCGGCGCCGGCCATGGCGGCGCCCGAGGCGCCCGCGGTGATTCCGATCCGCCTGGTCAACCAGAGCGTACTGTGCGTGGGCGGACGCAGTGGCAACGTTTCCTTCTACCGCAAGATGGTGGAAGGGGTGGGCGCCCAGTTCGCCCACCACGACGGCGGCCTGGAAGACAGCAGCAACCAGCTCGACGCCAGCCTGGCCGCAGCCGACCTCGTCATTTGCCAGACCGGCTGCATCAGCCATGGCGCCTACTGGCGCGTGAAGGAATACTGCAAGCGGACCGGCAAGCGCTGCGTGTTCGTCGATAACCCGAGCGTGTCGAGCCTGGCGCGCGGGCTGCAGGAAATCGGCGCCGAGCCCGCGATGCCCGGTGCGGAAGACGCGCCCGCCACTGCCGGCGAGGCTTGCAAGGCATAGGTACAAAGTCTCCCAGGCTAATGCCCTGCGGTAGGGCTGCGCTGCCCCGCTTAACGCTGCGCAAACGACGCCGCGTTCGATTGAAACGCGCTTGGATGCAGCATCCCGGTGGCGTAGAGTTCTGCCACCAACACCGGACGAGGACGCCATGTACGCAAGCAACTGGAACGAGGTATCGCCCCTCGGGGTCGCCGCCCTGAAGCAAATGGACCGCTCGCGCCAGGCACGCGGGCAATTGCTCGAGCGCGCAGGCTACGGCCCGCAGGAAACGCCCGCTATCGTCCTGCATGCCGAACCCGGCCTGAAGCTAAGGCGTTATGGCGCATCCGACGGTCCGGCCGTGCTGCTGGTGCCGGCGCCCATCAAGCGCGCCTACATCTGGGACCTGGCGCCGGCCATCAGCGTGGTCCAGCGCTGGCTGGAGCGCGGCTACCGCGTCTACCTGGCCGAATGGGTGCCCCTTGGCGAGGACCAAGATGCCGCCAGCGACGGCTTCGGCCTGGCCGGCTATGCCGACCGCCTGCTCGCCATCTGCCGCGAACACATCCGGCAAGACAGCGGCCGGCACCAGGTGGTCATCGCCGGCCAATCGCTCGGCGGCATCCTCGCCGCCATCCACGCCTGCCTGTATCCCGAGGCGGTCGCCGCCACCGTGCTGCTCGAGGCGCCGCTCGCCTTCGATCCGGCCTCCGATCCCTTTGCGCCCCTGGTGGCGGCCACGCCGGACGCGCGCCGGATTGCCGCCGCCTTCGGCCAGGTGCCCGGCAGTTTCCTGAACATGATGAGCGCCGCCGCCGAGCCGCATGCCTTCGGCTGGGAGCGCCTGCTGGACCGCACCGTCTCGATGACCAGCCTGCAGGCCTTGCGCAGCCACATGCAGGTGGAGCGCTGGACCCACGACGAGTTCCCCTTGCCCGGCCCCCTGTTCGTCGACCTGGTCGAATCGCTGTACCGGCGCGACGCCTTCCTGCGTGGCGAACTGCGCATCGGTGCACGCATCCTCGGTCCGCAGGACCTGACCACGCCGCTGGTCAGCGTGCTCGATCCGCGCAGCAAGGTGATCCCGCCGCAATCGGTCCAGCCCTTCCACCAGGCGGCGGCCAGCAGCGACAAGCTGCTGCTCGAATACAGCGGCGACATCGGCGTCAACCTGCAGCACGTCGGCGTGCTGGTCGGCAGGAATGCCCACGCGCGCCTGTGGCCGGCGATCTTCGGCTGGCTCGATGCCTTGCGCGAACCTGCCACCGCTATCGCAGCCACAAACACGGCGGCGCCCGGCTGAACCGGCCCCACGGTCCGCGCCATGCGGCGGGGCTTGGCGGGGCGGACACCGCGAACACGGCCGCGCCGCATCAGCACAGCCCAAGCCCAAGCCCCCAAAGCACTGTACCGCGCTGTACTGTGCCGTACAGCGTCGTGCTGAGCTAAGCTGAGCTGTGCTGTGTCCTGCCGTGCTGTGCCGCCCCGGCTACCCGCCAGCGGGCCCGGCAGCGTAGAATTGCGTCTTTGCCCGCCCGGTGCCCGCGCATGACCCACCTCCCCAAGCCGCCTTCCTCCCTGCCCTCCAACCCCGACCTGGTCCTTGGCCTGGAAGACCGCCCGACTACCTGGGTCGGCATGCTCGCCGCCCTCCAGCACCTGCTGGCGATCATCGTTCCCATCGTCACGCCTGGCCTGCTGATCTGCCAGGCGCTGGGCGTGCCGGCGCGCGATACCAACCTGATCGTATCGATGTCGCTGGTCATTTCCGGCATTGCCACCTTCGTCCAGTGCCGCCGCTTCGGCCCGCTGGGCGCCGGCCTCTTGATCGTGCAAGGCACCAGCTTCAATTTCGTCGGTCCCCTGATCGCCGGCGGTTCGCTGATGGTCAAACAGGGCACGCCGGTCGAAGCGGTGATGGCGGCCATCTTCGGCGTGGTGGTGGCGGGCTCGTTTGTCGAGATGGGCGTCTCGCGCATCCTGCCGTTCGTAAAACGCATGATCACGCCGCTGGTCACCGGCATCGTGGTGCTAATGATCGGCCTCACCCTGATCAAGGTGGGCCTGATCAGCATGGGCGGCGGCTTTGCGGCCATGGCGAACGGCAGCTTCGCCACCGGCGAGAATTTGCTCCTGTCCGGCACCGTGCTGGCCATCATCGTGGTCCTGAACCGCATCCCCGTGGTCTGGCTGCGCAGCAGCGCCATCGTCATCGCGCTCGCGGCCGGCTACGCGCTGGCGGCTTACCTGGGACGGCTCGACTTCACCGGCATGCGCGAGGCGCCGGCCTTCCAGGTGCCGCTGCCGCTGCACTTCGGCCTGAGTTTTTCCTGGTCGCTGTTCATCCCGATGATCGTGATCTACCTGGTCACCTCGCTGGAAGCCATCGGCGACGTTACCGCCACCAGCAAGATCTCGCGCGAGCCGGTCGAGGGGCCAGTCTGGATGCGGCGCATCAAGGGCGGCGTGCTGCTGAACGGCGCCAACTCCCTACTGGCCGGCATCTTCAATACCTTCCCGAGCTCGATCTTTGCCCAGAACAATGGCGTGATCCAGCTGACCGGCATCGCCAGCCGCCACATCGGCGCCTGGATCGCCCTGTTCCTGGTCGTGCTGGGGCTGTTCCCGAGCGTGGCCGGCGTGATCCAGGCGGTGCCCGAGCCGGTGCTGGGCGGCGCCGCGATGGTGATGTTCGGCGCCGTGGCCGCGGCCGGCATCAACATCCTGGCCAGCGTGGCGCTCGACCGCCGCGCCTTGCTGATCATTGCCGTGTCGCTGGCCCTGGGGCTGGGCGTGTCGCAGGTGCCGGAATTCCTGGTCCACATGCCGGCCGCCCTGCGCAACGTGCTCGAATCCGGCGTCGCCACCGGCGGCATCTGCGCCGTCCTCCTCAACTGGTTCCTGCCGGACAGCCAGCACAAGGACGACAGCGCCCCGCACTGACGCCTCCAGTACACGCTCCCGCCATCCGCGGGAGCGCCCGCTGTATCCTCCCCCCGCCCTCGCTACTTTTCCACGAGTAAGTGATTTCACGTACTTACTTCAGAAATGTACTATTCAGTGTTAAAATACGTTCCGACGGACCGCTAAGGCCCGCCTCCACTCACTGACTTATTGGCGGACAAAATGAAAACCACTTTCCTGATTCCTGCACTTCTCGTTTCCCTGCTTGCCGGCTGCGCCTCGACCGGCCCTGCCACCTCGAACGACCCGGTACGCCAGCGCGTCCTCGCCGAACTCGAGCAGGCCAAGGCCGACGGCTCCTACCCGCTCACCGAAGCGGCCTACGCCAACCTCCCGCTGCCGCAAGAAAAGCAGCGCCAGCGCGTTGCCCAGCAAAATGCCGCGGCCGCGGCAGCAGCCGGCGCAACGGCGGCACCCTGATCGCCCCGGGTACAATCTGCGCTTTCTTCTCTGCAGGGGATTTCGATGAGCGACTTTGGCCCGACCGATCAACGACTGCGCCGCGTGAAAGCGCGTATGCCTGATTTCGCCGTGGATGCGATGCGCCTGGTGCGCATGACGAATCACCTGCAGAAGACCTTCCGCGACCGGACCAACGCCCTGCTCAAGCAGTTCGACCTGGCCGACCCGAGCTACACCGTGCTCGCCATCTTGTATGGCAGCGTCGATGAAAGCGCGAGCGCGTCCGAGTTGAGCGAAACCTGCCATGAGAAGCCGGCCAACCTCACCCGCGTGTGCGACGAGCTGGTGGCGCGCGGCCTGATCGCACGCCGGCCCAAGCCGGGCGACCGCCGCGCCGTGATGATCGCCCTGACCGACGCCGGGCGCGCCCTCATCGAGCAGGCCATGCCGCAAGTGTCCGGCATGGTCGGCGAGGCGACCGCCGGCTTCACCGAGGAAGAACTGCGCCAGCTCTCGAGCCTGTATGCCCGGCTGCTGGCGAGCCTGAATGGGCGTGCCTGACGCCGCTTGACGTCGGACTGTGCCTTGTTTTCGACCCCGCCTTCACCGGCAGGGTTCATTGTTGTACCGAGCTTTGGAATTGAATAAGAAATGCGTAAATTACTAGCAGTTGCAGTTTCCGGCGCCCTCCTCGCTTCCTGCGGCAAGACGCCTCCCGCCTCGAACGACAAGCCGGTCGACGTGGTCCTGATCGGCGCCGGCGTCATGAGCGCCACCCTCGGCACCATGCTGACCGAGCTGCAGCCCGGCCTGAAGGTCGAGATGTTCGAGCGCCTCGACAAGGTGGCCGCCGAAAGCTCGGACGCGATGAACAACGCCGGCACCGGCCACTCGGCCTTCATGGAACTGAACTACACGCCCGAACTCCCGGACGGCAGCATCGAGACCAAGAAGGCGGTCGACATCAACGAGCAGTTCGAAGTGTCGAAGCAGTTCTGGGCCTACCAGGTCAAGCAGGGCTACCTGCCGGATGCGCGCGCCTTTATCAACAACGTGCCGCACATGGCCTTTGTCTGGGGCGACGACAACGTCAACTACCTGCGCAAGCGCTACGCCGCCCTGCAGCACGAGAACCTGTTCAAGGGCATGCTGTACAGCGAAGACCGCGCGCAGATCCGCGCGTGGGCGCCCCTGATCATGGACGGCCGCGATCCGAGCCAGAAGGTTGCCGCCACCCGCATGGAAATCGGCACCGACGTCAACTACGGCACCCTGACCCGCACCATGGTCAAGAACCTGACCGAGAAAAAGGGCATGGACCTGCACCTGCGGACCCAGGTCGAGGACATCCAGCGCGGCGCCGACGGCATCTGGAACGTGACCGTGAAAGACCTGGCCACCGACAAGCTGCAGACCGTGCGCGCCAAGTTCGTCTTCATCGGCGCCGGCGGCGGCGCCCTGCCGCTGCTGGAAAAGACCGGCATCCCGGAAGTGAAGGGCTACGGCGGCGTGCCGGTCGGCGGCCAGTTCCTGGTCACCACCAACCCGGCGCTGGTCGACACCCACCTGGCCAAGGTCTACGGCAAGGCCTCGGTCGGCTCGCCGCCGATGTCGGTGCCGCACCTGGACACCCGCATCATCGACGGCAAGAAGACCCTGCTGTTCGGACCATTCGCGACCTTCTCGACCAAGTACCTGAAGAACGGTTCCTGGATCGACATGCCGGCCGCGATCAGCAGCAACAACGTGCGTCCGATGCTGCAGGCCGGTATCGACAACATCCCGCTGACCAAGTACCTGATCGAGCAGGTGATGCTGTCGCCGGAAGACCGCCTGGCCACCCTGCGCGACTACTTCCCGAAAGCGAAGATGGAAGACTGGACCCTGGCCACGGCCGGCCAGCGCGTCCAGATCGTGAAGGACACCAAGGACGGCGGCATCCTGCAGTTCGGTACCGAAGTCGTCGGCTCGTCGGACGGCAGCGTGGTCGCCCTGCTCGGCGCCTCGCCGGGCGCCTCGACCGCCGCGCCGATCATGCTGAAGGTGCTGAAGCAGTCGGCCTTCAAGGATGCGCTGGACACCCCGGCCTGGAAAGCGAAGATGCTGGAAATGGTACCGTCCTACGGCCAGAAGCTGAACGCCGACGCGGCGCTGGCGAACCGCATCCGCCACTACAGCAGCGAGGTGCTGGGCCTGAAGGCGTTCACGCTCGACGAACCGGCAGCAGCCGCCGTCGCCGCCAAGCAGTAAGCGGCAGCGCGTAGTAAAAGGAAAGGGCCGCGTTTGCGGCCCTTTTTGCGTAGGGTGGTCGGCTACACCCGCTAACGATGCGCATCGCCTGCGCCTGCGCCGCCCACGCGTCCAGCGCACGTCCGCATCGCGGGCAAGCACAAGACACCGTGGTATGCAAAGCGAAGTTGAACGCGTGGACGGCGCAAACGCCGGCGCTGTACCCACGACCGGGTACAGCCGTCCACCCTACCCGCGAACGCCATCTGCTCGTCCATCTGGCGCTCGCGTAGTAAAACGAAAGGGCCGCGTTTGCGGCCCTTTTTGCGTAGGGTGGTCGGCTACACCTGATAAGGATGCGCAGCGTCTGCCCATGTGCCGCCCACGCGTCCAGCGCACGTCCGCATCGCGGGCAAGCACAAGACACCGTGGTATGCAAAGCGAAGTCGAACGCGTGGACGGCGCAAACGCCGGCGCTGTACCCACGACCGGGTACAGCCGTCCACCCTACCCCGCGAACGCCAATTGCTCGTCCATCTGGCGCTCACGCAACCCGAGCGAGGCGCGGTAGCGCGAGGCCTGGCGCGCGGCGTTGCGCTGGGCCAGGCGTACCAGCGGCGCGGCCAGCGCGGGCGCGCGCCCCAAGACAGTCACCGGCAGCGGCAGCCACTCCGGCAAGGCCCGGAGCAGCAATTCGTCGCTGGCGGCGCCGAACACTTCCCCACCCGTGCACCAGGCAAAGAAGGCCGCATCCGCGCGCGCCCCATCCCAGTGCTCGAACAGCATGCCATGCAGCGGGACCTGCGGGCCGGCGTCCGGCAGCACGCCGTTGCGCAGGGCGGCCGCAACCACCAGCGTCACCTTGCCCGGCTCGCCGGCAGACGCCAGGGTCATGGCATCGGCCTCGGGCTCGCGGCCGTCGGCCAGCGCGAAGCCGATCGTGCGCGCCGCCAGCAGGCGCCCGATCGCCGCCAGGTCGGCCGTGCGCGGCGCCCCCACCAGCAGCGCTTCGCCGCGGCGCTGGCGCGCTTCCAGCGCATCGACGAAGGCATCGAGCTTGGCGGCGCCGTCGCGGTAGCCGTAATGGCGCTCGGGGCGCAGTCCGGGCTCCCCGCCCAGCACCGCGGTGTGCAGGCCATAGCAGTCGCGCAGTTCCGTCTGCATGCCGGCCAGCGAGGCGCCAATGCCGGCTAAGCACCGGTATTCGGGCAGGAAGCTCTGGATCGCGGTGCGCGCCACGGTACGCGGTGGGCTGGATAGCGGCAAGCCCTCGCGCGCCTCTACCGCCTGCAGCATGCCGAACTGCCAAACCCGTCCGGCCAGGCGGCGCAGCACGCCGTCGTCGGCAATCAGCACCCGCCCCTCCTGCACCAGGTAATGGCGTTCGCGCTGGAGTTCGTCGCGCGCGAGCAGGGCCGACGTCAGCAAATCGTCGCGCCGCTGCGGATGGCGCCAATACACCGGCAGGCGCAACGCCAGCAGGTCCAGACGCGCCAGGCCAACGTCCGTAAAGTCCACGCGCCAGGCCGGCTCGCGTGTGATGTGGTAGTCGGCGCCCGCCCCGAGTTCGTCGACCAGGGCGCAAGCGGCCAGCGTGGCCCCGTCCAGCACCCCGGCGCTGCCGGCGGCGCTGATCACGACCGGGCTGGCGGCTTCCTCTGCCAGCACGGCGTCGATGTCGTCGACCAGGGCCACGTCGGCGCCCGGGCGGCAGGCCGCAGCGGCCACGCCCTCGGCGGCCAGGCGCGTGCGCAGCAGGTCCGACAGCAGCTGGCGCCCGGTGGCATACACCAGCTCGGCCGTGTAGCGCTGCGCGGTTTCGGCTTCGTCGAGGTCGGCGCCAAGCGCGGTGGCGCGCACGCCGGCCAGCGCGTACAAGGGCGCAAAGGCGGCGCAGTCGCGCGCGGCCAGGTAGTCGGACGCGCGCACCAGGTGGCAGCGGCGCCCGCTCCAGGCATGCAGCAGCGCGGCCAGGGCCACGGCCAGCGAGGCGCCGCCGCGCATGCCGAATTCGACGGCGCGGCCTTCGCCCATCAGGAGTGCGGCGGCCAGCTGGCGTGGCGCAGGCAGGCCCAGGCCGGCCAGGCGGCAGGCGCCGGCCAGGGCGGCGAGCGCGTGGTCGACGGCGCCATCCTGGCCACGGTCGAGCGCCACGGCGCGCCGCAGCCTACTCCGCGCGGCGGCCAGCACGGCCGCATCAAATGCCAGCGTGCCGGCCTGCTGGAAAATCGCGGCGGCGCGGCGGCCGGCGCGGCGGGCCGGGTCAAAGTCCATAGCGCTTCTGGAACAGTTGCGCGAGCGCCTTGCGCGCCTGGGCGAACAGCGGCTTGCCCGGCAAATCGACCCGCACCATGCCCGACAGGCCGGGCAGCGGCGCCAAGCCGGCTTCGTGCAGGCTGGCCAGGTCCTGGGGCAGCGCGGCGCGCAGCTCGAAGAAGGGTTCGGCGCTCATCTCGCCGCTCGGGTCGCCCGGCTTGACGGCGATCTCGCCGCCGCCGGCAAACCCAAGGGCGCTCGAAGCCAGCTTCTCGCGTTTATAAGGGATCACGCTGACCGCGCCCAGCGCCAGCGTGACGTCGGACTGGCCGTTCAGGCGCAGGCCGGCCTGGGCGTCGCCATGGCCGAACAGTTCGTCGGCCTGCTCTTGCGGCACCACGGCCACGAAGCGCAGGCGCGCATCGGCCACCACCTCGCCCAGCGGCTGGCCGCGCGAGAGCCAGTTGCCGACCCGCTCGTGCAGCGACTGGGCCTCGACCCAGCGCCCGGCCGCCGGTGCACGCACCGTCAGCAGGCTGCGCTGGCGTTCCAGCTCCGCCATCTGGCTTTGCAGGGCGCGCAGGCGCTCGGCCAGCGGCGCGCTGTCGGCACGGTTGCGCAGCAGCGACTGGCGGTACTGCACTTCCAGCTCGGCGCTTTGCTGGCGCGCCAGTTCGTAGTCGACCTCGAGCTCGGGGTTGCCCAGCACCGCCACCAGGTCGCCCTGTTCCAGGCGCTGGCCGGGTTGCGCCACCAGCTTAACCAGGCGCGCTTCGCCGGGGATGTGCAGCACCACCGAATCGCTGGCCTGCAGCACGCCGTGCGCGCGCACCGAATACGGGAAAGGCAGCACCAGCACGAAGGCGGCCAGCGCGGCCAGCAGCCCGGCCGCGCGCAGCGTTGCGCCGCGCCGGTTGGCCGCCACTTTCGGGCCGTTCAGGTGTTGCCAGAGCTTGCGCAGGGGCCAGATCAGCAGCGTCAGCGCCGTCACCACGGCCATGAACACGCCGACCAGGAACCACTGGTCCATGACCACCAGGATGATCCCGGTCGAGACCAGGATGCGGTAGAAGAAGGCCGAGATGCCGTAGAAGCCGAACCACAGGCGCTCGCGCCGGTCGTGGGCCGGCGACTCGGCCTGGCTGCTGCCCAGCAGGTAGCGGTCGCCCAGGTACATCCAGTACTGCTGCGCCTTCTGGTACAGGTTCGGGATGTCGACCAGGTCGGCCAGGATGTAGTAGGCGTCGAAGCGCAGCAGCGGGTTGCCGTTGAAGAGCAGGCTCGAGACCGAGCCGACCACCATCACGTTATACGCCACGCTGTTGACGATGCCCGGGCTGGTCACCGACCACACCAGGGCGCCGATCCCGGCCAGGAACAGCTCGACCAGCATGCCGGCCGCGCTCACCAATGCGCGCTTGTAGCGGCTCGGGAAGCTCCAGGTCGAGGCCGTGTCGACATACGGCAGCGGCGTCAGGATCAGGAACATGATGCCGAAGGCATGCACTTCGCCGCCGTAGCGCTTGCAGATAAAGGCGTGGCCGATCTCGTGCAGCAGCTTCATCACGCTCAGGGTGACGAACAGCAGCGGCAAATTCGACAGCGACAGCAGGCCTTGCGAATGGTCGCTCAGGGCGCCCGGATTCTGGAAGGCGGCCATCGCGCCGGCCACCACCACGACCAGCCACAAGATGAGGGCCGGCAAGCCGGTGGTGGCGCGGATCAGCTTCGGGTAGCGGTTCAGCAGGCGGTCGGGGTCGAACAGGAAGACGCGCGTGTACAGGAAACCGAGCAGCTTGCTATTGAGTTCGCGGCGGCGCTGCACGGCTGCGCGGCGGTGGATCGCCCCGCTGTCGGCCAGGTCCAGCGAAGTGAGCATGTTCGCCGTGTGCAGCTGCGACAGCACGCGCACGACTTCTTCCTGGCCGGGCGCGTCGTCCGGGCGGCGCGCGACGAAGTCGAGCCAGCTTTCCTCGACCGTGCGCGCGGTGCGCAAGGACGAGATAAAGGCGTAGGCCTGGGCCGTGACCCGGAAATAGCGGTGCGAATAGGCGTCGCGCAGCACGTACCAGAGTTCGCCGCCGAAGGTCTGGCGTTCGACTTGCGTGCTGGCCGCCAGCGCGACTCGCGCGTTGGCGATGCGGAACCACGAATCGCTGAAGACTGCGCTGCTCATCCTGTTCTCCTCAGCCCAGCCACCAGAGTTTCATGCGCAGCGAATCGACCAGGCGGTGGGTCAGGATCCAGGCCACGTTCTGGCGCCCGCCGTCGAGCAGCACGATGCCGCTCATGCCGGGGCGCCACCAGCCCTGTGGCGCCGCGTCCAGGCGGCCCTTGACCAGGAAGTGATTACCCTCCTGGCCCTTGACCTGGGCCACGGGAATCACGGTGGCCAGGGTAAAGCCGATGGTTTCGTCGGGGCGGCCCAGCAGGCGCAGTTCGCCGTGCGCACCCGGGTGAATAAAGCGCACGTCGCGCTCGGGCACCATGATCTCGACGTACAGGCCGTCGATACGGGCGATGCGGAACAAATTATCGCCCTTCTTCACCGGCGCGTTCAGGAGGTCCTTGCGCTCGCCGGCCACCAGCACGCCGTCGAAAGGCGCCACGGTCTGGGCTTGCGCCAGGTACTGGCCGATGCGCGCCAGGCGGGCGTCGGCCTGGGCTGCACGGGCTTGGGCGATGCCAAGGTCGGCCAGGTTGCCGGCGGCGCGCGCCTTGTCGGCTTCGGCGCCGAGGCGCTGGCGCTCGGCGCCCAGGTCCAGCTGCTGCTGGCGCAGTTCGCGCGTGTCGAGCGCGGCCAGCGGCGCGCCGGCTTTCACCACGTCGCCGGCCGTGGCTTGCACCTGGTCGACGCGGCCATCGAACTGGGCGCTGATCAGGCGCGTGCTGTCGGTGGTCAGCTGGGCGCTCGCTTCGATGCGGTAGTCCCAGCTGCCGAACACGGCGAACAGCAGCAGCAGCGACAGGGTCGCCACCGCGACCCGGGTCCAGACCCGGCGCGGGCCGAGCCAGCGCCCCAGGCGGCCGGTGGTCCAGTCGCGCAGGCGCAGGCCCCACCAGCGCTCGCGGCCACGCTGCGCTTCCAGCCAGGGCTGGAGGAAACCCATGCTTTGCAAGAGCGCGCGCGGCGCCGGGGCCGCCGGGCGTGCGTCGGCAAAGCCGAACAGCAGCACCGCGCCGCAGGCGCCGGTGGCGTCCGGCACCGGCAGTGCGTACATGCGCGCCATGCCGAGCGAACGGGCGACCCGCGCCAGCACCGGCGCCGTCGCTTCGGCCGCATCGCCGTCGAGCCACACCGGGCAGCTCTGGCCCAGGGCTTCCATGAAGGCTTCCTCGAGCAGCTGCACCTGTTCGGTGTTGCGCTCGAAGCGGTCGACGTGGCTCAGGGCGACGGCGCGCACGGCGCCATCGCGGCGCCAGCCGAGCGCCACCTGGGTGGCGCCGTAGTGGGCGGCCAGGCCATTCACCAGCACCAGCGCGGCGGCGCCGAACTGCTGCTCGGCGACCACCTGGGCGGTCAGGTCGAACAAGGCGCCGGTATCGCTGTCGGCCGGCGGCGCCGGCTCGCCGGGCGTGCCGCTGAACTTGGCCAGTGCCGTCGAGGTGGCGGAAGCAGCAGGAGCGGCCGGCGCCTCGGCGCCGACGTCGGCCACCAGCATCGCGCGCATCAGGAGTTCGTTCAGCTGCGGGCGTTCGCTTTCCGGGATGTCGATCACCAGCAGCGCGTCGGCCAGGCCGGTCACCTGGACCAGGGCCAGCATGCGCAGGCGCCCGCTGTCGTCCTGCAGCGGCGCCACCGCGAATCCCTTGTCGAGCGGCTGGCCGGCGCGCGCCGCCAGGGCGGCCGGCCAGTGGCGCAGCGCCCAGTCGTCGCCGGCGCTGCCGCCCTGCAGGCGCCATTCGCCGCCGGCGTCGCGCACAACCAGCAGCGCGCTGGCGGCGCGGCACAGCTCGCGCAGCAGGGTGCAGTAGTCGTTCCAGTAGCCGAGGCGCTCGCGCGGCTGGCGGCGCAGCGCCGTCAGGTCGCGGATCACGCTGCTGGCGTCGCGCGGGGCCGGGTTGCCGGCGGGCGGCTGGAAATCTGCTGGGCGGTTCATCGGCGTCCTCGATTCGTGTTAGTTGGATCCGGCCTGGCGCAGCGGCAGGTCGATCATGCCCTTGATGCCGGGGCGGATGCGCAGGCCGGGGTTCGGCACGTCGACACGCACCTCGACCAGGCCGCTGGCGGCGTCGGCCACGCTCGACACATAGGCCACGCGGCCCTTGGCTGGCGCGGTGCCGGCGCTGTCCTCGAAGCGCACCGGCACTTCGCGCCCGGCCTTCAGGCCCGGCACCGCGGCCAGCGGCACGTTGGTGGTGAGGTACAGCTGCGAGGCGTCGACCAGCACCATCAGGGCTTCGCCGGGCTTGATCCATTCGCCGGCCTTCGGTTCGACCCGGGTCAGCACGCCGGCGCGCGGCGCGTTCAGGGCGCGCAGCGCGCGCTCCTGCAGGGCGCTGTCGTATTCCACCTTTTCGCGGCGCTTCTGGGCCTGCAGCTGTTCGAGTCGGGCGCGCGCGCCGGAATACTCGACTTCGAGCTTGCCCATCTCGTCGCGGCTGATCGAGCCGGTACTGTCGAACACGCGCTTGCTACTGTCGTACATCCCCTGCAGCACGCGCACGCGGTCGCGCGCGGCACTCAGTTCGCTGTTGTCCTCGAAGACCACCTGGCGCCGCGCCACTTCCAGCGCCTGCATGCGGTCGTCGAGCACCATCAGGGTCTGGCCGGCGCGTACCGCCTGGCCCGGCCGCGCATCGAGGCGCGCCACCACGCCGGGTACGCCCATGCTGAGGGTGAGTTCGTTCTTCGGGTGGACCAGGCCGACGTATTCGGTGGCCAGGGCCGGCAGCGCGCACGAGAACAGCGCGGCGGAAAGGATCAGGCGGGCAGCATGCATGTCAGTGTTCCAGGGTGATGGCGTAGTGTTCGAGCAGGCTGCCGTCGGCAAACAGCAGCGCGTCGTTGGCCTGGCCCATGCGCGACAAACTGTCGACCAGGCGCTGGCGGCTTTCGGTGAGTTCGGATTCGCGCAGCAGCACCTGCGACAGCAGGCCCATGCCGGCGTCGTAGCGCACGCGCTCGATGCGCAGCATCTCGGTGCGCAGGTCGATGTCGGCGCGCATGCGCTCGACTTCGTCGGTGCCGGCGCGCGCCTGTTCCCAGCGCGTGCGCACATCGTTGGCCAGGGCCGAGCGGATCGAGTCGACCTCGAGTTCGGCCTGGTGCACGCGCGCATCCTGGGCGCGCGCCTGCGAGCGCGCCTTCTGGTTGCCGCCGAGCGGCACTTCCAGGTTGACGCCGATCGACCAGGACGGATAATTCGCGCCTTCGACCAGCTCGCGCGCGGTGGCATAGCTGCCCGACAGGCCGGTGCGGGTGCGGCTGAGCACCAGGTCGAGCGTCGGCAGGCTCTGGTTGCGCGCATAGTCGAGGCGGATGCCGGCCTGTTCGTGGCGCAGGCGGGCGATGCCCAGCGCCGGCCAGCGGCCCAGCGCGTCGGCATAGCGCTGCGCCAGGCTGAGCGGCTCGACGCGGCTGGCCTCGGCCGCATTCGCAGGCACGGCCAGGGTGATTTGTTCCGACAGATTCGGCACATTGAGCAGGGTCTCGAGGCGCGACTGCACTTCGCGCACGCCCTGGGCGGCGCGGATCTGCTCGACCTCGCGCACCAGCACGGCGCTGCGCGCCTCGATCTTGTTGCTCGATGCGAGCTTGCCGGCGTCGATGCGCGCCAGCGTATCGGCTTCCACGCGGCGCCCGTAATCGAGCGCCTGCTCGCGGATGCGGCTCACTTCGAGCGCGCGGTACAGCTGCCAGTACAGGGCCAGCGCGTCATTCCCGCTTTTCAGCAGCTGCTGGCGGTATTGCAGGGCCGCGATCTTCTCCTCGGCCTCGGCCACGCGCAGGTCGGTCTCGACCACGCCCTTGCCGAAGCCGCGCAGCAGCGGCTGGCGCAGCTGCAGCACCAGGGCGCCGTCGTACTGGGTGTCGCTGGCGGAGGCACTCTTGATGATGTTGTTGCGCTGTTCGCGCGCGCGGTAGCTCAGGCTCAAGTCGGCGCCGCTCGGCAGGCGCTCGCGGATGCCGACTTCGGCCGTTTGCAAACGCTCGTCGAGCACGTCGAGCTTGCTGGTGGCGATGCTCGAGATGCGTTCTTCCACGGTGCGCTGGCGCAGGGTATCGTCCTTGCGCAGGCTGGAGAACAGCACCGTCTCGTAGAGCGCGCCCTCGGCCTTGCTGAGTTCCCCCGCCACCCTTACCTGGGCGCGGCTGTAGGCCACTTCGGCGCTATGGCCGGCGACCAGCTGCAGCAGCAGCTTCGGGGTCAGCACCACGGTGCCCTTCAATGCCGGCCCCGCCGCCGGCGCGCGCGCCGGATCGAAGGCCGCGTCGGCGGCCGACGCCGTGGCCGCGGCGCCAGCGTGCGCACAGGCCAGCCCCAGGGCCAGCAGCGCGCAGGCGCGCCGGATCGGACTCATCGAAAAAGAAACGGTCATTGCCATAAACACCAAAAAAACGGAGCCCGGAATTACGTCGGGCCCGCAGCTGTGAAAGCTGCAGGCCCGATTGCTTGGGGCGGACGCCGGGCGCCCGCCAGGTGCCGCGCGGCTTAGGCGGCCGGCTTGGCCTGCTCGTCCTTCAGCATGACCAGGCGCTCGATCTGCGACAGCGAGGTCAGTTGCGCGTAGATGGCCGGCAGGTAGTGCTTGCTGCGCATTTCCAGGAACAGCTCGTCCGACAGGTTGTTCAGGCGCTCTTCGTTAATGACGTAGCAGCCCGAGATGTTCTTGATCTTGTCGTTCTGGCGCACGCGCATGTTCAGCGGCACGAACAGGTTGTGCTTGGCCAGGAACTTGCAGAACTCGGCGGTGATCGCGTCCATCTGCTGCAGTTCCGACAGGTAGCGCTTGACGTTGTCGATCACTTCGGTCGGCTCGCCGGCTTCGTTGAACAGCGGGCTGCCTTCGGTGTCGCTCAGCAGGTCGCTGCCTTCGTCGACGCAGACCAGGAAGCGGCCGTCATCGCTCGCTTGCGACAGCGCGAACGGGTAGCGGCGGATGATCGCCGGCACGTAGGAAGCCGACCATTTGCCGCTCTCGCCGACGAACAGGTTCTCGCCAGCGTCCAGGCCCAGCAGGGCGACCGGGCGGAACTCGTCCTTGTCCTTGTCTTCGATGAAGACCAGCGGGTAGATCGCGGCCGAACGCACGAATTCGTGGGTGGTCACGTAGGCGATGTGGAACTGCGAAGCGAAGCCGAAGCCTTCGACTTGCTTGATCTTCTTGCCGGCGTGGCGCTGCTGGTTGACTGGAACGACTTGCTTGAACATGTGGATCTCCAAAAATAACTGTAAGCCGGGCCCTGTCTTCAGCGCCCGTGGATGAGGTCTTGACTGCCTGTCCTGCTGGCGCCGCGCTCTCCTTGCGCACGCGCCCTTCCGTCAGTTCCCGGCACGGACCAGACGAATGTTCCTGGCGCCGGTCTTCGGCGCCGCCGCGACGTCGCCGGCATTGAAATCGACATACCAGGCCAGGCCGGCGTTCAGGCTGTAGGGCGACGCGGTCCAGAAGCTCTGGGCCGGGGTGCGCGGGAACAGCGTGGCGTTGATGGCCGGTGCGGTGCACTTGCGCTCGACCAGCGAGGCCAGTTCGTTACGGTTCGGCAGGCGCCAGTCGTTGTGGCCGTCGCCCAGCGTCGCCGCGGCGGCGTTGACGCTGGCCACGCGCGCCAGGGCGTCGCTCCAGCCGCCGCTCAAGGCGGTGCCGGTCTCGCAGCTCGCGCCGCTCATGCCTTCCGGGCAGCGCTTCCAGACCAGGCCTGTGGCGCTATCGGTGACGCCGTCAGCGGCGCTCTTGAAACGCGCATCCGGGGTGTCGGCGGCGATGTCGGCGCCATTGCAGGTGGCATGTGCCAGTTGCGCGCCGCCCAGCAGGACGGCCAGCGCCAGCGCGCATGGGCGCAGGGGGAAATTCATGTGGACTCCGGTTCGATTGCTGAGAGTAGTGAAGCTGGGCTCAGTTGCCGCGCACCAGGCGCACGCGCTGGGCGTTCAGCTTGGCGGCCGCGCCGACCACGCCGCTGTTGAAGTCGACCATCCAGGCGCCGGCGCTGTCGCCGGCTTTCGGCGAGGCGCTCCAGTAAGGCGCGGCGGCCTGGCCGGCGAACTGGCTGCGCACCGTCGGCGCGGCGCTGGCGCCGGCATCGACGATGCCCGACAGCTCGTCGGCCGTCGGCAGGCGCCAGTCCGAGAAGCCGCACCAGCGCTCGGCGTTCACCGCCGCGACGAAGCTCTCGGTATCGCAATTGCTGCCGCTGCAGACGCCGCCGTTGGCGGTGCCGACCGCGCCGCCATTGGCGCCATTTCGCATCAGCCAGGTAAAGGTGTTGTCGGGCGCGTGCAGGCCGTTGCCGGTCTTGCCTTCCCAGACCAGGCCCGTCACGCTGTCCTGCACGCAGGTCGAACCCGGCAGCACGGTCATCACGAAGCCACTCGTCTTGTAGCTGCCCTGCCCGACGACGCGCTCGCTGGCGTCGCGGCCGGTTTCGGCGTCCTGGCCGGCGAAGCCGGTTTGCGGGCAGGCCAGTCCATTGCTGGCGCCGTTCGCACAGGTGGCGATGCCGGTGTCGTTCAGGCGCTTGCTGTTCTCGACCGAGACGCCGGGCGCGCGGATCACGCCGCTGGCGGTGCCGCCGTTGGCGCCGTCGTTCCAGCGCACGGTCAGGGTCTTGTCGGCGCTTGCGCTGCCGGGGCAGACCTGCAGGTTGAACTGGCGCTCGGAAGCGGCGCCCGCCAAATTCAGGGTGGCGGTGGCCGGGGTCAGGTAATCCACGCCGGTCGCGCAACTGGCGCCGCCGGTGCCGCCTTCGACCGTGAAGCCCACCTGGGCCGGGAAGCTGGCGTCGGCGCGCAGCGCCAAACGGAAGCCCAGCAAGGCCTGGCCGTCGAGGCCCTTGACGGCGCGCGCATCGCCCAGCGCCAGCACGGTCGGCTTGACCGCGACCGGTACCGGTGCGGGCTTGCTGCCGCCGCCGCCGCCGCAGGCAGCGAGCAGCAGGGACACGGGAATGGCGCAGCCCAGCCAGGTGGCGCAGGTACGGGACAGGGGTGCGGCAGCGTGGTTACTCATATGATTTAGTTGTTGCTGATTGGCACTGCGAACAAGGCGGCCAGTGTCGATTCTTTCCATTTTGCTGTCAAGGATAATTGGACAGCCCACCGGATGGCCCCCTGCGGGGCCCCGCAAGCGTCTACGCCACGCAACAAAGTGGGGAAACCGGCGAAAAAAAGGCCGGGCTGCTTGTCGGCAGCCCGGCCTTTCCGGGGAACAGCGAGGAACTGCGCTTACAGCACCAGGTCTTCCAGCCAGAAGGCGATCGACGGTGCGTTGGCCGCTTCGCCGCTGTCGGCGCCGATGCCCTGGGCGCCTGCCACCAGCACGCCATCCTTCGCTTGCGCGGCAAGGTGGCTGGCGGACGCCAGGTACAGCGCGGTGCCGCTCGACGCCGCCGTCCGCAGCGACGCGTCGACGCCGTAGGCGCTGAGCGGCGCCGCCGCCAGGACCGGCAACACCGGCGCCGCCGGCGTCGGGTCTTCGGTGTGGCGCACGGTGTCGCCGATGGCGACCGCCGCCTCGTACATGGTGGCGCCGTCTAGCACGTAGAACCGGGTACGGCCATCCGGGCCCGTATCCTGCACCACCACGCCGCGCGGCGCTTCCACGAACAGCGACGGCGACTGGACTTCGATCGCATTCCCGCTGCCCAGTTTCGGACCCATGCCGTACAGGGCAACCGTGTCGGCCACGATGTTGAGCGCGTCGTCGGCGCCCGCATCGAGGATCACGCCGCCGCTGCGCAGCACCACGTGCTTGCCGCTGACCGCCGCCACCGACAAATCGCCCGCCGCCTGCGCACTGACCGAGCCCGCACCGACGATCGCGGTGCCGGCATCCATCGTCACGGCGCCGTTCGCGCTGTGGATGGCAATGTCGCCATGGGTGGCGCCGACGCTGTCGTGCAGCACGACGCCGTCGCGGCCGTCGAGCACCAGGCCGTTGGCGGCCACCAGGCTGCCCTCGCCCGCCAGCACCGTCACGACCGAGCCGAACACCTGCAGCGGAGCGCTGCTCAATGCCGCGAAGTCGAGCGCCGCGATGCTCACCTTGCCGGCGCCGGCGGCCGCATGGCCGTCCGCACCGCGCACGCCGATGACCAGCTGGCCGGCATCAGCCAAATGACCGAGCATGCCGCTGGTGACGTTGAAGGCGCCGGCGCCCCCGCTGCCGCCCACCACGATGTCGCGGCCGGCGTCGCTTGGACGCAGCGTGACTTGCTGCGCGCCGCGCACGTCGCCATTCATGACCAGGCTGTCGGCCTCGATCACCAGGTCGCCGGCCACGCCGCTCAGCACCAGGTCGCCGATGATGACCTGGCTCGCGCCACGGATCGTCAGCGAACCGCTGGCCACGCTCAAGGTGCCGTCGAAGCGCACCACGCCGCTGGCGTCGATGCTGACGTCGCCCGCCACCGTGACGGCCCCGGCGAAGCGCACGTCGTGGGCGTCGCGCACCGCCAGGCCGGCCAGCGCACCGTTGGCGCCGACCGCGCCATGGACGACGACGTTGTCGCCGCCCGCCGCCAGCACCAGGCTGGCGCCCGCGCCGACACCGTCGATGCCCTGGGCGAAGACCATGTCGCCGCCGCTCGCCGCACCGTTGCCGCTCGAGACGATCACCGGACCGGTGATCGCCACCGCGCCGCGCACGTCCAGCGCCTGGGCCGCCAGCTGGCCGGCCAGGTGGATGCTGCTGCCGGCGCCGGAACCGTCCAGCACCAGGCTGTCGCGGAACACGATTGCCGTGGCGCGGCCATCGATCAGGATGTCCTGGCCAGGCGCGCCCGCGCCGCCGCCGATCACCACCTGGTCGAAGCCGCCGGCCAGGTTGCCGAGCGTGGACGGCGCCAGGTACAGGCCGCCCTCGTCCGCGCCGCCGATGCGGATGTCCAGCGCCGCGTCGTTCGGACGGATCGCCAGGGTGCCGCCCGCGCCCACCAGCGGCTGGTGGATCGACAGCTCGTCGCCCACCAGGTCGAGGTTTTGACCGCTGCCCACTGCCTGCGGCTGGCCGAACACGACTTCGCCGCTCGCCGAGACGATGCTGGTGGCGCCGTTGGCCGCGGTCACACCGACCAGTGCGGCGTCGGCCAGGGTGCTGGTAGCGCCATCGGCGCCGACGCGGTTCACGTTCACCGCGATGCCGGCTGCCGGCACCGTCACGCCATCGCGCTCGGCGATCGCGATGCCGCCGTTGGCGCTGTAGGCCGCCAGCGAAGCGACCGCGGTTTCCAGCGCATTCTCCGCGCCGATACCGCTGCCCGCCGTCATGCGCAGGGCGCCGGCCGCCACGTTCAGTGCCTGCACGTCGCCGGCGCGCTGGGCGTCGACGATGCCGCCGCCAGCCACCAGGCTGACGCTGCCGCTGCCCGCGTCCAGCAGGCCGACGACGATGTCGCCGCCCGCCGCGTAGCGCAGGTTGGCCGCACGCGACACGCTGCCGTCCTTCATCAGGATGGCGCCGGCCGCGCTGACGTCGATCGTGCCGACCGCCGCCAGGTTGGCGTTCTGGGTCACCGCGTCGCCGCGCAGGCTGATGCTGCCGCCCGCTTGCGCGCCGCCGTCCAGTACGACGTTCCCGCCGCCCGCCTGCAACAGCAAATTGGCGCCCGCGCGCAGGCTGCTGCCCGCAGCAAAGGCGATGTTGCCGCCGCTGGCCGCCAGCACGGCGTTACCGCTAGCCGTGCCGACGCTGCCGCCGACCGTGATCGCGCCTGCCGCCGATTGCAGCAGCAAGTTGCCGTTGCCGGTCACCGCCACGCTGCCAGCAACGCCGATGTCGCGCGCCGCCAGTGTGGAATTCCCGTTCGCACTGCCGGCGTTGCCGCCGACCGTGATGCTGCCTGCCGCCGACTGCAGCGCCAGGTGGTGGCTGCCGCTTGCCAGCACGCTGGCGCCTGCGGTCAAGGCGATGTCGCCGCCGGCGTCCAGCAGCACGTCGCCGCCGAGGGCGCCGACACTGCCGCCGACCGTGATGGACGCTGCCGCCAGGCTGGCCTTGCCGCCTGCGGCGACGCTGCCGTTCACGGCGATGGCGCCGCTGGCGCGCAAATCGGCATTCGCGCCGGCACTGGCCAGGCCAGCCACGCTGAGCGCGCTGCCGGACAGGACCAGGTTGCCGCTGGCGGCAGTCACGCCGCCAGCCACCGCGATGGCGCCGCTGGCGCGCAGCTCGACGTTGCCGCTGCCGGCCACCAGGCCGCCCGCCGCCACGTCCACGCCGGCCGCTGCCAGCGATACGTTACCTGCGTTGGCCGCCACGCTGCCGCCGACGGCGATGCTGCCTGCCGTCGCACCCAGCGTGACATGCGCGCCGCGCAGGGACTGGCCGGCGCCGACCGCGATGTCGCCGGCAAGCGCCGACAGCACCACGTTGCCGCCCACGTCCACGCCCGACAGCGCGGCGATGACGGTGTTCACCGCCACCCCATCGCTGCCGATGCGCGCGACGTTCACGCCGATCGTGCCCAGGGCGACGCCATCGGCTTCACCAAGGTACAGGCCGCCGCTGCCGCTCTTCGCCGCCAGGCTGGCGATGGCCGTCTCCAGCGCATTCTCCGCGCTGCCGGCCGCATTGCCCGCTTCCAGGCGCAGTGCCGCAGCGCTGACATTCACGCGGCTGTCGCCAGCCGCATCGGCGTCGCGCACGCTGCCACCTGCCTGGAGGCCGGCGCTGGCCGCGCCCGCATCCACACGGGCCACAGTGACGTCGCCACCGGCTGCCAGGCTGACCGCACCATCGACCGTGGTGACCGACGCATTCACACCCATCGCCAGGTTGCCCGTGGCGCGCAGGTCGATGCTGCGGCCTGCTTCCAGGGTGCGCACGGCGCCCGTTTGCTGCAGGTCGCGTCCCGCGTTCAGCGAGATGCTGCCATGGCTGCTGGCGAGCGCGCCGGCCAGCAGCAGGTCGCCGCCGGTTGCCAGCAGCAGGTTGCCCGCTGCGGCCAGGTCTGCGCCGACGTTCATCGACGCCGCGCTCAACACCAGGTTGCCGTTCGAGGCGATGCCTGCCAGCGCCGCATCGAGGACGGCAGCGCTGCCGCCGTCCGCCGCCACGCGGTTCACCGACGCGGCGACCGTGCCGACGTTCAGCGCGCCGCTGTTGTCGAGGTACAGGCCACCGGCGCCGGCTTGCGCCGCCAGCAGGCCCACGTCCAGCTGCAGGTGGGCCGCGCCGCTGCCGGCATGGCTGCCTGCCGCGATGCGCAGTGCCGCCGCACGCACGTCGATGTCGCTCGTGCCCGAGTCGACAATCGAGGCCGCCGCCAGGCTGACGCTGGCGCCGCTGGCGATGCTGCCCAGGGCCAGGGTGTTGCCAGCCTCGTAGCGCACGTTGCCGCCGGTGCTGGTGACGATACCGTCGGCCATGGCGATGTCGCGCACGGCCAGGGCGTCGATGCTGCCGGCGCCGGCAGTCACTGCCGCGTTCTGCAGCAGGTCGCGTCCCGCCTGCAGGCTGAGGTTGCCGGCCGTGCTGGACACGGCTGCGCCCAGCGCCAGGTCGCCGCCCGCTTGCACGAGCAGGTTGCCGCTTGCCGCCACGCTGCTGGCTACGGCGATGTCGCCCGCCGCCTGCAGCACCAGGGCCGCGCCGCTTGCCATGCCAGCTTGCGCCGCATCGCTGCGTTGGGAACCGGCCGTCTGGCCATTCGCCAGCACGCGGTCGACGCCGATCGCGCCAAGCTGCCCAACCGTCAAGCCGCTGGCGTCGCGCAGGAACATGCCGTTGCCGATGGCGCTCAGCACCAGGGCTTCGGTGTCGAGCGCATCCGCGCCGGCACCGATGCTGCCCGCCGCGTTCAGGCGCAGGCCGCTGGCGTAGACGTCGACGGCGTTGCCGCTTTCGGCCGCGTCGGCAATCGCGCCGCCGCTGACGATGCTGACCGCACCCCAGCCGGCCTGGCCGGCCAGGCTGCCCGCCGCCCGGTCCGCGTTCGAACGCGCATCGAGCAGGCTGACGGTGACGCCGGTGGCGCCCTGGTAGCGGATGTTGCCCGCGTTGGTGACGCTGCGCGCACCATCGGCCATCACGATGGCGCCGGCGCTGGAGGCCACGTCGATGCTGCCGGTCGCCGTCGACAGCAGGGCTGCCGCGGTTTCCGTGATACTGCCGCTTGCCAGCACCGTGATGCTGCCGTTCTGCGCGCTCAGCGCCGCGTTCACCACCAGGGTGCCGCTCGCGTCGATGCGCAGGTTGCCGCTCGTTGCCGTCAAGGCCTGGTCGACGACCAGGTTGCCGCCGGCGAGCAGCACGTTGCCGCTGGCGGCGCCGATGCCGGCCAGGGCGCCGCTGTCGGCGACCGCAGCAGCGGTGCCGCCCGTGCCGACGCGTTGCACCGTCACGCCGGCCACCAGGCCGAGCGTGGTGTTGCCGCTGGCGAGCACAAAACTCGCGCCCTGCGACACGAAGGCCAGGGTACCGGCCTGCACTTCCAGCGTCGCACCCTCAACACCGATCGCGGCGCCGGCCTGCATGCGCAGGGCGGCGGCGATGACATTGACCGTGCGGGTGGCCGCGCCGTCGTCGCCCTGGGCGTCGAGGATGCTGCCGCTCGATGCGAGCGAAACCGCGCCCGTGCCGGCGTTCACCACGCCCAGCACCAGGTTGCCAGCTTGGGCTTCCACGCGCACGTTGCCGTTGCGGGTCAGCAGCTGGGCCTGGGCTTCCAGGGTGATGGCGCTGGCCGCAACCAGGTCGAGCGTCTTGCCGACACCGCGCGCTTCGATGCGCGGCGCGTAGGACGCCAGGTTGTCGTCGATGACGATGGCGTCGCTTGAGGCCAGGCTGATGTTGCCGTTGGCCGAACCGATATCGGCGCGCACCGTGATGTCGGCCGCCGTGCCCTCGCCCGCCTCGCCGCTTTGCAGCAGGATGTTGCCCGAGGCAGCCGTGCTGTCGATCACGCCGTCGACGACGATGGCGCCGTCGAGGGTGGTCACGACCAGGTTGCCGGCACTGCCGGCCAGGCTGGCGCCGGTGATGCGCAGCGCGGTTGCTTCGCGCAGCAGGACGCTGCCGGCCGTGCTGTTGGCCAGCGAGACCGAGGCCAGGCGGGTTTGCAGCGCGCCGTTGTTGCCGATGCCGGTGGCGGCCGACAGCGCTGCCGCTGCCGTGTCGCCGTCCAGGTTGACGCCGTCGCCAGCCAGGTTGTCGACGATGGCGCCGCCGGCCGTCAGGCCAATGGCGCCGTCGGCCACGATGCGCGAGACCAGGATCGAGCCGCCCGCATTCATGGTGACGGCGCCGGTGCCGCCGCCCAGCGACGCCACTTGCGTGCCGCTGTCCATGGTGATGCCGGTGCCCGCATTCAGGCGCACCAGGCCGCCGGCCGAGCCGATGTCGCCCGCCAAGTTGATGGCGCCGCTGGTCGACGTCAGGCTGACCGTGCCGCCGCCGCTGTTGGCGATGCCCGCATTGCGCAGGGCCACGGTGCCGTCGGCCGTCAGCGAGACGGCGCCGCCGGCGCTTGCAATGGCGCTGTCGACGGTGAGGCCGTTGGCGCTGCCGCCGGCCGCCAGCACGATGCTGCCGCTGCCGACCGTAGCGATGCCGCTGCCGGTGATATCGAGCTTGCCGGCGCCGGTGCTGATGGCGATGTTGTCGCCCTGGCTGCTGGCCTGGCTGACACCATCGACGCGCAAATCGCCGCCGACGCCGCTGGCCACGTCGCGCGCCAGGTTGTGGATCACGATGTCGCCGTCGCCGGTGTTCACGGCCGTCACGCTGTTGACTTGCGCGAACGGCAGGATGATGCCGCTGCCGGCGTGCAGGTCCAGGTGCAGCGCGCGCAGCGGTTCACTGGACACGCCATCGAGGTCGCCCGTCGGATTCGACTGGACAATCGCGCCGGTTGCCGCGTACAGCGTGATGTTGGCGTTGTGCGCTTCGACCCCGTTATGGATCGAGATGCCGTTGTAGGCGTCCAGGGTCAGGTTACCGTTCACCATGAACTGGAAGGCCGGGTTGGCGAAGTCCTCGACCACGATGTTGTTGCCATAGACTTCCAGCGCGCTGCGGAAGGTGTGCTGCTGCGGCGCCTGGATGGCGCCGATGCGCACCTGGCCGGCCTGGTCGTCGGCATGCGCCCCGATCAGGTAGCCGCCGCTGGCGCCTTCCTGGCGCCCGATGACGATCTTGCTGAAGGTGGAGGCGAAGGTCGCGATCTCGGCGTTGTCGATGTTCAGGTACGCCGTGTTTTCCAGGGCCGGACCGCCGACTTCGATGTTCATGCCGACGGTGGCCGGACGCAGGGTCAGGATGCCGGTGCCGACGATCGAGCTTTCGCCGCTCTGGAAGTTGATCTCGTTCCCTTCCAGGAAGATGTCGCCGCCGCCGTCGACCGTCACGCCGCCCTTGAACACCACCAGCGTGGCGCCGGTGATGCGGAACGAACCGCTTGTCAGGTGCACCGACTGCTCGAACACCACCACGCCGCTGGCGTTGATGCTGAAGTCGCCGTTGACCGTGACTTCGCCCTTGAAGGTAACGTTGTTGGCCTGGGTGATGCTGATGCCTTCGAGCGCATCGGTGTTACCCACGGTGCCGGTGACGACGATGTTGCCGGTCGCCGACAGCTGCAGGTAGTCGTCCGGATCGAGGCCGTCGCCGTTCAGCGAATGGGCCGCCGAGCCGCCCAGCTGGATGTCGCCGCTCGTTGCCGTCAGCACGATGGTGTGGTTCGCAGCGGTGGCGCCGTCGATCTTCACCGAGTCGTCGATGTAGGCCCAGGACGCGCTGACGCTGCTGGCCGAGATGGTCGTGGTGTGGCCGGAACCATAGATGGTCAGGCCGGAACCGCCTTGCAGCACCAGGTTCTGGTTGATCGACACTTCGCCGCCGAGCAGCGCATTCTGCACCACCAGCGAGTCTTTCAGCACAACGTCCGTGGTGCCGGCGGTGTCGCCGATCACGATGTGGGCCGCGCTCTGGGCGCCGCCGATCAGGATCTGGCGGAAGCCGTCGTTCAGGTTGTTCAGCGCGTTGTTGCTGATGTAGAGCGCATTGCTGCTCGACAGGCCGCCCGCGGCGTCGTCGCCGAGGAAGATGGTACGGGTCGGGTCGAGCGCCGCGATGGTCAGCTGGGCGCCCGCGCTGCGCACGCCGGCGCCGATCTGCACGTCGTTGGCCAGGATCGTGATGTCTTCGCCGGAAGCGTCGATTGCCTGGCTGATGACCTGGCTGCCGGTCAGGTTCGACACACCGGTGCTGCCGCCCTTGGTGCCGGATTCAGGGCTGCCGGTGCCGGCTTCCACCTGCACGGTGCCGGTGGCGATCAGCGAGACGTTGGCGCGTTCGATGCTGCTCACGCTTAAGGAGACCGCGTCGATCACGATCGAGTCCGGGCTGAACAGGAAGCCTGGGGCCGCGGCACCGATCTGGCCCTGGGCCGTGATGGTGAGCTTGCCGCCGGTGGTCTGGACGTAAGCGCCACCTGCCGCGCGCAGCACTTCGCCGTTCGCGAGGTGATTGGCGACGTTGTAGGCCTCGATGTTGGCGGTGCGGATTTCGCCCGTCGCCTGGTCGGCCGTGAATTTACCGTAGCGCATGGCCCAGTCGACCTGTGGGTCGATTGCGCCATTGCTGGTGCGCCAGTTGGTGACGCTGGCGTCGTTCAGCAGCGCGCCTTTCGACACCGTGATGTCGATGTTGCCGCTGCCGTGGACGCGGATGCCCGCGCCCAGCACGACGTTGCCGTTCTCGGCGCGCAGGCTGACCGAACCGCCGCCGGTCGCGATGTCCGCGCCCAGGGTGATGTGGCCGGCCGCGCCGCCCGCGTACAAGCTGACGTCGCCCGTGGTCGAGACCACGCCGGCGCCGCCGCGCAGGGTTTCCAGCGCGCCGTTCAGGGTCGACAGCTTGATCTCGCCGGCGCCGTTCTGGATCACGCGTTCCAGCACCAGGCCATCCACGTCCTGGATAGCGATGTCGCCGCCACCGCTGTTGGTGAGATCCAGCGCACGCACCTGGGTTTCGATGGCATTCGTGCGCGAGCCGATGCCGCCGACCGCCTCGATCACCAGGCGCGCGTTCGCGGCCACGATGTCGGTGCTGCCTTCAGCGCCGTCGACCACGCCGCCGCTGTGGATCACCAGGTCCTTGTCGGAGGTGGTCACCAGCTTGCCAAGCGTGATCTGGCCGGCGGCATCGAGCTTCAGGATGCCGGAGCCGGCGTCGACGACGGTGTCGCCGGCCATGCGCAGGGCGCCGCTGCCGGCGTCCAGCGTGATGTTGCCGGTGCGCGAAGTCAAATCGGCTTCGGCCGCCAGGGTGAGGCCCGTGCTGCCCTTCAGGGTGATCGCACCGAGTTCGGTGGCGACCGCGCTGTTGATGGCCAGGCTGCCGCTTGCACTCAGGCTCACGGCATTGCTGGCGCCGGCTTCGATGGCGGCATTCACCACCAGGTTCGAGGCCACGTTCAGCGAAACCGCGCCATGGCCGCTGCTGGCCAGGGTGTTCACCGTCAGGCCGGCCGCGCCGCCGCGTGCGTTGACCTTGATGTCGCCGCCCGCGCTGATGTCGAGGGTGTCGGCCACCAGCACGCCATCCTGGCCCACGCCGTTGCCGGCGGTGACCGAGCCGTTCAGGGCCGTGAGGGTGACGTGGCCGCCGGCCAGCAGGCTGTGGATGGTGATGTTGCCGTGCAGGGAAACGATGTTGATGTTGCCCTTGAAGCCGGCCGCTTCGGTCAGCGAACCGATGGTGATGTCGCCATCGACGATCACGGTGACGTCGCCGCCGTTCATGACCAGGGTGCCGATCGCCAGGTCCATGCCGGGCGTGGTTTGCTGGATCACCAGGTCCGACGCCGCCGAAGCACGGCTCATGTCGATGTCCATGCTCGACACCGCGGTGTTCAGGGTCAGTTCGCCGCCGGCGGTGACGTCCAGGCTGCCCGCGGTGATGGTGCCGCCCAGGGTCAGGCCCTTGCCTGCCGTGAGGGTCACGCTGCCGGCGCTGCCGACGTCGAGGTCGGACACCACCACCAGCGAACCGGTGGCCGCGCCGAGGCGGATGGTTTCGCCGGCATGGGTCGGCAGGTTGACGACGGTGAGCGAACCGGTGGCGTCGAGCGAATAACTGCCCGCCGCGCGGTCCGGCACGATCAGGACGAAGTCGCCGTCCACGTGCAGCTGGCGGTCGGGGTCGTTATCCTGGGCCGACGCGCTGGCGCTGAAGGCGTCGTTCGCCGCCTTGGCGGTGAGGACCAGTTTCTGGCCGTCTACCTTGGCGTCGATGCCGGCGCTGCTTGCGTCGATCTTGGCCGCGAGTGCGCCCAGGATGGCGTTCCAGCTGGTGCCCACGACCTGGCCATTGACAGTGTCGCCGGCCTTCACGCTGAAGGTGGCGCCGTCGATGACGACGTTGTAGGCAAAGCTGGCCGACGGGCTGTCGCGGAATTCCAGTTCGCTGACCTGGGTGCGGTCGACACCGGCCGCCACCGTCGGGGTGGTGCCGGCCGCGACCACGCCGCCGGCCAGGGCGCGCACGCCCGATTCGGTGACGCCGACTTCGGCCACCTTGAACTCGACGTTGTCGGCAACGGCGGTCAGGGTCAGCGTGAACTTGGCCGCGTCGATGCTGTAGGTGACGCTTTCGGCCGCGGCGATCTTGCTGCCGAGGTCATCCAGGATGGCGCTCCAGCTGGCCGCCACCTGGCCGGCTTCGCTGCCGACGGTGCTGGTGTAGGCATGGTCGTTCACCTTCATGGTGTAGCTGAAGCCCGGCTTGAGCGTGTAGGCGGCGTCGCTGGCGTCCTTCGTGTCGTCGGCCGGGTCGTCGAAGACGATCGTGGTGACCTGCTTGGCGTCGTGGCCGGCGGCGACCGTCGGCTGGACGGCGTCCTGCAGCACGGTCAGGCCGGGCGTAGCCAGGACGGCGTTGATCGCGAAAGCCTTGTCGCTGGCCTTTGCCGTCAGCGTCAGGGTCTTGGCGGCGCCGTCGGACGTGGCCGTCACGCGGCCATCGTCGCTGACCAGGGTGTCGAGCGCGTCCAGCACGCCGGCCCAGGTGCTGGCGACGTCGAGGTGGCGCACGCTGGCGGTGAAGCCGATCGGCGCCTGCTCTGCCGTGCGGGGGGCTGCGATCGCTGCCGACAGGCCATTCGCGATGTCGGCGGTGGTGTCGCCCGCCTTGGCGGTGTACTTGAAGTTCTCGCTGCCGATCTTCAGCGTGTAGGTATCGCCTTCGATGGCCTGCAGGCCGGTCAGGGTCACCGTGCGCGCCAGGTCGTGGCCGGCGGCGCTGATCTTCACCTGGCCCAGGCCCAGGCCGGCCTTGGTCTCGGCCATGCCGTCGGCATTCCGGACCGTCAGCACGATGCTGGCGTCGTCGACGTTCTTCAGCGTCAGGTAGTCGTTGGCGCCGGTGCGGGCCAGGTAGGACTTGCCGTCCACCACCACGCCGTACACGGTGCCGGCGGCGACGTCGCCGCCGAAGCCGATGCTGCTCTGCTGGGTCACGCCATTGGCGGCGGCCCTGGTCGGCTCGGCGCCGTGGTTGACCACGCTCGCCTGCTGGCTCACGCCCACCGCGTCTACCGTGAAGCTGGTGTTGGTGTCGTGCGCCGTCAGCGACAGCGTGTGGTTCGAGATGTCGGTCGGCGTGGTGCTGATGTCGATCGCCTCGCCCTTGTGGATCAGGTTGCCGAGGTGTTCGAGCACGCTGTTCCAGGTCGCGTTCACGGTGAAGGTCGAGGCGCTCGCGGTGTAGGTCGCGTGCTTGTCGATCTCGCCGGCCAGCGCGGCCACGATGTCCTTCAGCGCCGCGCCGCTGGCGGCGGTGACGCGGAAGGCATTGCCGTTCACGGTGACGGTGTACACCGCGCCGCCAACCGCCTTCAGTGCGCTCAGGTCGAGGCTGCGGCCGGCCTGGCTGGTGCTGTTCGCGGTCCAGGCATCGTTGCCGGCGATGTCGCTCAGCGTGGCCAGGGCCGCGCTGATGGCGGCCTTGCCGGCGCCGGCGGTGATGCTGACGGTGCTGCCGCTGGCGGACGCGGTGTAGGCGGCGTCCTTGTTGATCTCGCCCGCCAGGGCGGTCGCGATGCTGGCCAGGGTGGCGCCGCTGGCCGGGGTCACGTAGTAGAAGGTGTCGCCGCCGACGGTGATCGCATAGCGCGCGTTGGCCAGCAGCTTGACGTTGGCCAGGTTGATGGTACGGTCGTAGCCGTTGTCGCTGCCGGAGGCCGCGTTGATGCTGGCGCTGCCTGGATTGTCGGCCGCGCCCCATTCCTGGACGTCGACCGAGATCGTTGCCGCGCCCGCGCCGCCGATGTAGACCAGGTTGTTCTCGCCGGTACGCACGCCGTAGCCGGCGCCGTTGACCACGACTTCGTAGAGCGCGCCGCTGTCGATATTGAAGGTGTTGTTGAAGATGATGTCGGTCTTCTGCGCCACTTTCGAGCCGTGCTCGACGATCGGGGTCTGGCCGTTGTCGTCGACCGCGCCGGTGATGACGTTGCGGTAGGTCTCGGTGACGTCCACGCTGTCGACCGTGAAGGCGCGGTTCGCCACCTTGGCGGTGATGGTCAGCACCTTGTTGGTCGCATCGGCCGCGACCTCGACCTGCTCGCCCGCCGAGATCAGGGTGTCGAGCTTGTCGAGCACCGAGCCCCAGTTGGCCAGCACGCCGTCGCTGCCGACGGTCACCTTGTAGGCGTGGCCGTTGACCGACACGCTCACCGTAGTGCCGTTTGCCACCGCGCCGCCAAAGGCGACACGGTTGACCTGGGCCACGGCGACGCCGGCTGCGACCGGCGTGGAGACGCCGATGTCGACGATCGCGCCGCCCAGGTTCAGGGCGGTGTTATTCGTCACTTCGGTGGCGCCGGTGGCAAAGCCGCCCGCATCCGGACCGGTGTAGCGCACTTCCAGCTCGTTGCCGGTGCCGGCCATGCTCGGGTCGAGCAGCAGCTTCAGCGCGTTCGCCGTGACGCCCTTGACCGACACGCTGTAGCCGTACAGGTCGGCGTCCCGCTGGTCGCCGCCCAGTTCATAGATGGTGCCGCGGGCGTCGATCTCGACCGCCGCGTGGCGCTTGCCGTTCGCATCGACGTAGGTCGAGGCGATGGTTTTCTGCGCGCCCAGCGAGGACGTCGCTTCCACGTAGTCGACGTACAGGTCGCCGCCCGAGCGGATGCTGATGCCGTAGCCGTCGGCGATGTTGCGCACTTCCTTGATGCGCAGGTCGTAGCTGTCGTCGCCGCCATGGCCGCTGGCCGCGCCGCTGGCGCCGGCGCCGGCCGTGATGTCGATCCGGCCTTGCTGGGCCACGACCGATTTCACGTACAGGGCGTCGGACTCGTTGATGCTGACGTTGCCCAGGCCGGTGGTGCGCAGGGTGATGGTGTTGACCAGGGTGTTGAGCACGACGCCGTTCACCGACTTCACGTTCAGGTCGCCGGCGATGAAGACCGAGGCGCCATCGGCGGCGATCTCGCTCGCCTTGACGTCGAGCTGGCCGCTGGCGCGGTCTGCCGCGACGATCCCGCCCAGCACCGTCAGCTTGCCGCCGATGTCGAGGGTGACGTTGCGCGCCGAGGTGTAGCCGCTCAAGCCGCCGATGAAGCCGCTCATGGTCAGGCCGCCCGCCAGCTTCAGGTAGATGTCTTTCGCAGCGCGCAGCTCGAAGCGGTCGGCCGGCAAGGCCGCCGCCTGGATGTTGATGAAACCGCTGTCGACCAGGACCGGTGCGCCCTGGCGGCTGTCGAGCTTATCGCCGTCGCCATTGAAGTCGATGCCGAGGATGGCTTCGTATTCGGTGGTCGCCTGCAGGATCTGCTCGCTGCCCTTGGCCGCGATCACCACTTCGGCGATCGAGCTGGCGGTGCTGCCGTCGAAGCGCGCGGTCTTGACGCCGATGACGCCGTCGACCGTCACGTTCTGGCCCGCCACCAGTTCCAGGTGGCGGTTCGCGAACAGGCTGCCCTTGATCGACAGGCTGGCGCCGGTCTGCAGCACCAGGGTATCGGACGAAATCGAGGACGGCAGCAGCAGCGTGTCGGCGCCGGCGCCGAACACCAGGCTCTTGCCTGCACGGTACTCGGTCAGCTCGGAAGCGGCCTTGAACTCGTACAAATCGATGATCTTGGCCGCGTTCAGCGCGATGCCGCGCGTGTACTGCAGGCCAAAGCCCGCGTCCGGCGCCTGCACGGTAACGTTGCCGCCGCTGCTGGTGAGACGCACGGTATCGGCGCCGACCTTGCCGGTCTTGGCGACCAGCAGGTCGCCCTGGGCCGTGATGTCGGCGACGGTATTCCCGCCCGCGCTGTCGGTGACGGTGGCCTCCGCCACCACCAGGCCGGGGTTCTTTTCCTTTGCGCCGTCGAAGTCGGCCAGCACGATGCTGTTGTGGACGGTGCGCGCGTCGAGGGTGTTGGCGGCGATTTCGAGGTCGCTGATGCCGTTCACGGCGCGCAGGGTCAGGCGGTTCGCGACCAGGTCGACCGCGGCGTCGGCCGCGGCTTCGCCGATGCGGCCACCCGCATCCAGGCTGATGTTGCCGTTCGAGGTGAAGGTCGATACGGCGACCGGCTTGCCGTCCTTGTCGAGGATGGTCGGGGCCTGGGCCGCGCTCTCGAGGTACACGCCGGCCGAGGCACGGCGCACCAGGATGTCGCCGCCGGCCTGGATCGCGATGTTGTCGCCGCTGGCGTTCGAGGCGATGGCCAGGTCGGCCACCTCCACGTTGCCGCCGGCGTGCAGCGTGAAGCTGCCGTGGGCCAGCTTGACGTCGCTCAGCACCAGGCGGCGCGCCGACTGGGTCAGCTCGACGCTCGCGCGGTCTTCGGCGCGGGCCGCGGCGCTGCGGATGTAGATGCTGTCGACATCGGTGTTCAGGACCAGGTCGTCCAGCACCGTCACGCGCAGCTCGTTGCCGGCCACCGTGGTGCCGGCGTCGCTGTGGATCGCATCCTGCGCGTCCAGCGTCAGCGTGCCGCGCGGGCCGGCGCTGACATTGCCCAGGTCGATGTTGGCGCTGTCGAACTGGTTGGCGCCGCCGTCGACGAACTGGCGTGCCGTCAGGGTGATGTCGTTGCGCTCGCCGCTGCCCAGGGTACGCGCTTCCAGCACGTGCAAATCGCCGCGGTTGGCGATCGTGATCGCGCCGTCGACTGCCTGCGCATTCGTGACCGTCAGGTCGCCGATGTTGTTCAGGACGATGTCGCCCGCGCCCGTCAGGGCCAGGCTGGCATTCTCGAAGCGGCCCGACAGCGCGATGCCGTTCTCGGCGCGCGCATCGAGCTTGTCCGCTTCCAGCATGCCGCCGCTTTGGCCGATGTGGCCGGCCGCCGCGCTCAGCTTGATGCTGGCGCCGGCGGCGCCGGCGTCGAGCGTCGCGTTGTTCAGGGCCAGGCTGCCGCCGTAGCCGCCGGCCGACAGGTCGATGTTGCCGGTCCTGGCGTTCAGTACGGCCTCGCTGTCGGCGCTGATGCCGCCGTCCTTGCTGGCGCCGGCGCCGGCCGCGATGGCGATGCTGCCGGCGTCGATACTGCCCGACAGGTGGATGTCGTGGTTGCCCCTGGCGCTCACGGTCTCGAGCACCGCGCCGTCTTTCGCGGCGATGCTGCCGCCGATTGTCATGTCGCCGTTCGCGCTCAGCTTCACGGTGGAAGCCGCGCCGGTGGCGCTGATGCTGGCGCTGTCATCGACCAGCAGCGTGGTGCCGGCGTGGATGTCGAGCGCCGCCGCGTTCAGCGAGGCGCTGACGGTGCGGCCGTCCACGGTGTTGCCCTTGATTTGCACCAGGCTCGAGGCCGACAAGTCCATCGCGCCGTCGGCGGCCAGCTTGCCGCTGACCTTCAGCGCACCGCCGGCCGAGATGTCGATGGCGTCGCCCTTGATCGTTTCGCCGGCGAACTCGCCATAAGTACGGGCCGGCGCGTCGACCATCGCCACGGTCGTGCGCAGCACTTTCTCGGTGCTGTAGATCGGCACGGTCTTCCACACCGTGACTTCCTGCTCCTGGGTCACCATGGTGGTGACGGTATGGGTCTCGTAGACCGGCTTGGTGCCGAAGATATCGGTCGACTGGGTCGACAGCGTGTACTCCAGGCGTGCGCGCTGGTCGTAGATGTTCTTGGTCTGCGAGGTCCAGGCATAGGAGTAGTCGTGGTAATCCTCGTAGCGGTAGCCATAGACCTTCAGCGCCGAGGTTTCGTCGTTCCAATCGCTGCCGATGTTGCCGGTGCTGCCGTACAGCGTGGTGCTGCCGCCGCCGAAGTTGATGTCCCAGAACAGGGTCACGTGGTGGGTATTCGAGCCGAGCAGGAACGAGGTGTACTCGTCGTTCGCGTCGCGCCCGATCCAGCCGCTGCTGTTGCTGAAGTAGTTGACGCCGCCGCGGTAGCCGGAATCCCAGTAGGCCCAGACCGAGCCATTGCCTTCGGCCCAGCCGACCTGCTGGTTGGCGCGCACGCTCTCGCTGCCGGCGATCAGCTGCAGGTTGGCGGTGTTGGTGCCCAGCTGGGTCAGGTATTCGGCCGAGCCATACACGTAGTTCGTCAGGCGGCCGTTCTGCCAGTTGACGTGGTCGTCGTTCTTCGAGTCGGCGCTCCACTGCCATTCCGGCGTATAGCCGACGTTGGTGGTAGCGGTGTTCGATGCGCCCTGCGCCGTGGTCTGCTTCTGCAGCTGGTAGGTGCGGATGCCGCTGCCGTCGATGTAGTTCGCGGCCCAGCGGCCCTCGCTGTTGTCGAAGTCCTCGCCATCGCCGCCCGGCTTGGTCCAGTACGACTTGTCCTGGGTATAGCGCACGTTGGCGTGGTCGGTATAGGTGCCGACCAGCTCGCCCGAGGTCGCGCCCTGGGTCTGCGACCAGCTGCCGTTGCTCTTGCCGTCCATGGTGTCGTCGCCGGTGAGCCAGGTCGCCGGGCTCTTGAACACCAGGTTCAGGATCTGCTCCTGGGCGCCGCTCTGCATCAGCACGTACTTGTCGCGCCAGCCGTCGACGTCGACGTGGTAGATCACTTTCGGGTTCTTGGCCCAGGTCGGCTCCACGCCCTTCTTCTCGCGCGAGGTGCCGTCCTCGGTGGTGTGCAGGACGACCGAGGCCGCGTCGTAGCTGAAGTCGTACAGCGCCATGTAGCGCAGCGTCTTCAGGACCAGCGCGCGCTGGTCGTCGGACAAATCGGTCCAGCCCTTGTAGCCGGTCTCCCATGGGTTGTTGGCCGGCGCCGTCAAGCCGTTGGCCACCCACTTGATGTCCTTGTTGAAGTAGTCCACGCCTTCGATGAAGGTTTCCTTGAACTGCTGGTCGGGTGCGGCGTTCGGGTTGTAGTAGCCGGTCTGGGTCAGCACCGTCTCCATCGTCAGGTACTCGCTGCCGGTCTTCACGCTGGTATTGCCGACCTGCTCGGTGATGGTGGTGGTGACCGGCACCTGCACCTGCACCTTGGTGGTGCCGTCGGCCACTTGCGTGTAGCCGGTGACGACCTGCACCGCGTCTTCGACGGTCGTGTAGACCGGGATCTGGATGGTCTCGCGCGCGTTCACGCGGCTGTCGGCGCTGATGGTGACGTCGCCGCCCGCATGCACGCTGATCTTGCCGGCCGCGTTGATGGTGGCCTGGCCCGAGATGGTGACCGCGCCGCCCGACAAGACGGCCGTGTTGACCACGCCTTCCATCTGGGTGCGGGTCCAGTTCATGTTGACGCCGGAATTGATGTCGATCGTGCCCGACGAGGTGATCAGGCCACCGATGTTGACTTGCTTGCCGCCCGAGACCAGCACGCGCGCCGCTTCCGCCGCAGCGCCGATGCCGGCCTGGATGCGGCCGTTGATGTCGATCTGCGGGCCGGCCAGGTGGATCAGGCGGTCCGCCTCGATCAGGGCTTCCGGCACGTGCGGATCGGCGAGCAGGTATTCGCCCGAGACCAGCAGCTTGCCGCGTGCCAGCAGATAGACGTCGGAATTCTTGCCGGTGGCGTGGACGTAGGCGCCCGACAGCACCGAGATGTTGTTCGCGACCAGGCTGACGTGGTCGGCCACGCTGATGTTGCGCAGCACGGTGACATCGCTGCCCGAGGAAGTGATCGCCAGCGAACCGACCTTGGCCTGGCCCAGGTCTTCCTGGCCCACGGTGCCTTCAATCAGGATGGCGTCAGTGGCGCTGATGACGATGCTGCCGCCGGCGGCCGTGTCGAGCGTGCCGCCGCTGCTGGCGGCGCCGCCCGTGCCCACGACCAGGGTATCGACCAGCACGGCCACGCCGCTCGCGTCGGTACCGCCGGTGATGCGCAGGCTGTCGTAGGCGTAGACCAGGCCATTGACCCAGACTTGCGAACGCGAGGTGATGGCGACGTCGGCATCGCTGTCGGCGGCGCGGATCACGCCGCGGGTCTGGACATCGCCGTCGGCGACGATCTCGACCTGGCCGTCGTTGCCGTTGCGGCTGTCCGCCCAGGCGCCGAAGCCGGTGGCGTCGGCGATGATGCTGCTGCTGGCGCTCATGGCGAAGCCCAGGCCGACCGCGTTGGCGCCGGTCTGCAGGCGCACCAGGCCGGTCGACAGCAAATCGCCGCCGTTGCTGGAGCTGCCCAGCATGATGTCCTGGGCTGCGTGCAGCGCCAGGGTCGCGTTGCGGCCGCTCCAGGACGTCAGGCCGCTGGCGCTGTCGTACAGGGCGCCGGCGCTCATGGTGCCGTTCATGACGATGCTGCCGGCCGTGACGGCCAGGCGGCTGTTGTCGGCAGACGTCGCCAGCTGGCCGTCGGCGTTCACCGCGAACAGGCCGCCGGCGGCAATCTCGATAGCGCTCGTTGCCGCCATCACGAACCCGGTGTTGGCCGCGCCGCCGCCGACGGTGACGGCGTCGCCGGCCGTCATGTCGATGCGGGCGCCGGCGCCTTGCGCCAGCAGCTGGCCGCCGGCCAGCAGGATGTCGCCGCCGGCCGTCATTTGCAGCGAGCCGGCGATTTTCACGTCGGCGTGCAGCTTGATGTCGGTGGTGGCCGTCAGGGTCACTTCGCGGTCGTAGGTGGCCGCGGTGGCGCCGGTCGTGCGCAGGGTGCCGCCGATGTCGAGCTTGTCGCCCGACAGGACCAGGCTGGTGCCGCTGGTAAGCACCGTGTCGATCGCCGTGGTGAGCGTGCCGTAGGTCGAGCCGATCTGCAGCAGGGCCAGGGCATTGCTGTCGCCGCCGATGTTGTTGTTGATGACGACATCGTTCATGCCGCCCAGGACGATGCGGCCGTTCGGGTCGATCGTGTTGAACTGGGCGCTGTTGAAGGTCTCCAGGCTCACCTGCCCCGCCTGCACGCGGGTGCCGGCGTTGATGATGATGTCGCGCTGCGCGGTCAGGTCGCCGATCAGCTGCAGGGTGCCGGTGGCGTTGATCACGATGTCCGCGTTGCGCCCGCCGGCGATCAGGTTGCCCTCGATCTTGGCGTCGCCGGTCGGGTTCAGGATCATGCTGCCGCTCAGGGTCTCGAGCGTGCCGGTGACCGTCAGGCGCACGTCCTGGTTGCCGCCGGCGGTGCTGCCGGCGTACATGTTGATGCCGCTGTGGCCGCGCACATAGCCTTCGATGGTGATCTGGCCGCTCGGCGCATCGGCCCGGCCCAGGCTCACGACCGAACCGCGGGCGCTGGCGTCGAGCGCCACGCTGCGTGCGGACGAGGTGGTGCCCTGCGTCGCATCGCCTGCGGCAATCTGGCTCAGGCCCAGGCGTTCGGCGCCGCCGCCGGCGACGCCGGCGACATTGAAGTGGTAGTTACTGGTCAACAGCAGGTGGCCGTCGGCCAGGCGTGCGGTGACCACGCCGGCGCCGAGCGCCGCGTCCAGCGCAGCCTGGACATCGGCCAGCAAATCGGCCTGGCCGGTGTTGGCGCGGGTGGCCTCGTAGGTGACCTTCACGACCGCGTTGACGACGCCGTTCTCGCGTTCGACCGCGATGCCGAACGACGTATCGCCCGACAAGTCGCCGCGCGCGAATTCGACGAAGCCGTCGGCGCGCAGTTCCTCGTTCCAGGCCGCGGCCAGGATAGCGAGATTGCCCGACGACGACAGGCCGAGGACGCTGTTCTCGCCGGTGGTGACGAGGTGGGTATTCCCGCCCACGACCACGCCCTGGTCGGCCCAGGGGCTGCTGTCGTTCGCGAGGTGGCTGCCCGAGCCGCCGCGCACGTCGATGGCCGCGCCGGCGCTCAGGTCGTGGCCCAGGCGCACCTGGCCGTCGGCCGCGATGCTGATGCGCGAAGCGCCGCCGAAGCTGTGCACGTCGCTGCCGAGGAACTGGCCGCGCGCGTCGTAGCGGTCGACGATTTCGCCGCCCGCCACCAGCACGCCGTCGATCTGGGCATCCATGGCGGCGCTGATGCTGATGCGGCCGTCCGCGTCGTGGGTGGCCAGGCGCGCGCCGCCCGGCATGCGCACGCCGAGGCCGTCGGCGCTGCTGCCGCCGCGCACCGTGATGCTGTCGCTGGCGCGGATGGTCGCGCCGATTTCGACCGCGTCGCCGAACTGGCTGACGGTCTGCATGCCGAGGTACATCTGGCCGCTCGCGACCAGGCTGATGCTGGACTTCTTGCCGCTCCATTCGACCGTCTGCGACAGCAGCTTGCCGTCGACGACGTTCTGGACCGCGTGGCCGCCGGACAGGATCATGCCGCCGATGGTGACGTTGCCGGCCGCTTGCAGCGAGACGCTGGCGCCCGCGGCGTCGCTCGTGTTACCGGCCGCCGTCAGGCCGCCGGCGGTGCCGATGATGATGGAGTAGCCGTTGTCGTCCGCGCCCACGGTGCCGGTGGTGGTCAAGGAAACCGACTTCGAGGCCGCAATCGCGGTGTCGACCAGGATTTGCTGGCCGGCCGTGATGGCCACGGTGGCGTCGGCGCCGCGCCAGGTCAAGCCCTGCTCGCCGATGCCGGCGCCGGCCACGACCGCGCCGTGCAGCTCGACGTCCTGGCCGCCCGAGATGACGATCGCGCTGCCGGCCGACTGGGTATTGATGACCGAGCTGGCGTGGATGTAGACGCTGGTGCCGTCGGCGTTCGCGCCGCCGAGATTCGTGCCGTCGAGCGCCACGCCGCCGAGCAGCGACATGCCGCCGTTGACGTCGGCCAGGCCTTCCCAGTAGACCCACTTGTCGGACTGGATGGTGAGGTCGGCGCCGGCGCCTTTCAGGTTGATGTTGCCGCGCACGATGGCGGCGTCGCTGCCGCTGACCGTGAAGTCGGCGTTGTCCTGCAGGGTCGTGATGGTGCCCGAGATCAGCGTGCCGAAGCCGCGCTGGCCCAGCAATTCGTGCGGATCGAGGATCTGCAGTTCGATCTTGCCGTCACCCTTGGCGTCGTAGGCATAGACCATGTATTCGTTGCTGCCGTCGGTGACGACCCAGCGCGTGCTGTTCTGCGGCGCGGCCTGGCCCCAGTCCATGCTGGCGTTGCGGTAGTCGATGCCTTCGGTGAAGCCGGCCACCAGGCTCTTGTCGCCGCTGCCTGGCTTCAGGTAGACGGTCTGCTCGTGGTGCACGTAGCCGGTCTGGCTCAGCACGCGGTATTGCTGGTCGCCGCTGAGTTTATCGAAGGCGGTGCCGGCGTCCGGAATCGCGACGTCGCTCCAGCGGATCTCGCTGTTGCGGTAGTCGCCGTTCGCGCCCTGCACGAAGCTGAGCTTGTAGGCCTGGCTCGGCGCCGCATCGGCGTCGTGGTAGACGGTGCCGTCGAAGCGGGCATAGCCCAGCACCTGCAGCACGCGGTCCTGCTGCTCGACCGAGAGGTCGGCAAACGCGGTGTCGCCGGCGACTTTCGCCACCGTGCCCCAGTCGAGGGTGTCGTTCTTGTAGTCGATACCCTGGGTCAGGGTGGCGACAACCTGCTTGCCGGCGGCCGCCTTGGCGTTGACCAGCACCTGCTGGTCGATCACCGCGTAGCCGAGCTTGTCGGCGACGATGGCGCGCTGGGCCTGGGTCAGCTGCTCGAACGCAGCATCGGCAGCCGGCGGACGCACGCCGCCCCAGTCGATCGCATTCACATCGAAGTCGGCGCCGGCGGCGGCGAAGCCGCTCACGACCTGCTCGCCTTTCGGGGCGGCCAGGTTGATCCAGTTGCTGCCTTCATAGCTGTCGTAGCCGAGCGCGCCCGCCACGACCTTCTTCTGGGCCGTGCTCAGGTTCTCGAAGGCGGTACCGGCGGCCGGGGTGCCGGCGGCGCCCCAATAGATGTCGGCGTTGTTGTAGTCGGTGACCACGCCTTCGCTGAAGCTGTACACCAGCTTCTTGCCTGGCGCGGCGTTGTAGTTGTAGTAGGCGGTCTTGCCGGTGCTGGTGTCGGTCTCGTAGCCGAGCGAGGCGGCGACCACAGCCTTCTGGGCCGCGCTCAGGTTGGCGAAGCTGGTGCCGGCCGGCGGTGCGCCGGCGCTGCCCCAGTTGACCAGGGCATTGCTGTAGTCGCTCGATACGCCCTGCACGAAGCCCTGCACGACCTGGCGGCCGGCGGCGGCGTCGGGACGGACGAACACCAAACCATTCACGGCGGTGTAGCCGGCGTTCGACAGCGGCAGGCCCGCGCCGGTGAGGCTGGTGCGGAAGGTGCCGGTCAGCGCGTTGTAGTAGCCGCCTTTCGACTCGACGGTGTAGCCGAGGGCGATTGCGACCTGCTCCTTCTGGGCCTGGGTCAGGCTGTCGAACGGGGTGTAGTTGGCGATCGCGCTGACGGCGGCGCCATTTTCCAGCGCCAGCGCCTTGCCCGCGAACAGGCTGGCCAGGTCGGCGCTCAGCTGGCCGTGGTTCAGGGCGTCGATGATGGCCGCGATGCGGTCGGCGTCGACGGTCGAGGCCAGGACCTTGCCCGGCAGGGTGTCGAAGTAATCGGCGTAGGTATGGGTCGAGATGCCCGAACGCAGGGTCACGCTTGATGCGGAGGTCAGGCCGCCGGACAGGACCAGCTCGCCCGAGGTGCTCATGCGCACGGTGGCGTCGAGCCCGGTCAGGACCGGCACGAACTTGCCGTTCACTTCGACGAAGTCGGCGCCGGCCACCACGGTGCTGCCCGAGAGCAGGTGCAGGTAGTCGTGGGCTTCCAGGTTGACAACGCCGCCGGCGCCGCGTGCGCCGACGTTGGCGCCCTCTTTCAGGGTCATGCCGGTGCCGGCATGCAGGGTCAGCGAGGCATTCGCCGCATCGGCGGCGACCATGCCGGCGATCACGATGCCATGCGAGGCCGTCACGTTCAGGCGGCCGTTCGCGCCCAGCACGGCGATGCGGCCGCTCTGGTCGACGGTGACCGAGTTGATCTCGGCGCTCGTCGCCTGGATGGCGTTGACGCCGCTGCTGTTCGACACCGTGATGCTGACGGAATTCTGGCCGAGGATCCAGCCGCTGACCAGGATCTGCTCGCCCACGTTCAGGGCCACGTTCAGGGCCTTGATACCGGAATCCGGGCCGCCGAACGGGGTGCGGGTGTTCTGGCGCTGCACTTCCAGCGTGCGCGCGTTCATCGTCAAGGTGTCCGTCGACTGGACGTCGCCGACGATGGCGATGTGCTCGGCCGTGAACACGGCCGCGTCGCGCAGCATGGTCGAGAAGGTGTAAGGACCGACGACGCCGTCCTCGATGTCGCCAACCGTCATGCGCACGCCGGCCGCGTTGTGGCCGACATTGATGGCGGAGAAGCCGTCGGCCAGGGCCGACAGATCGCGCTCGCCCAGGTCGAAGTTGCCGGTGGCGCCGGCACGCGAGAGGTCGTTGCCGTAGGTGGTGTCGGCGGCGCCGCCGATGCGGTAGTTCTGGCCGGCGTAGGTCGACTTCAGGGTCAGCTGGCCCTGGCCGATCACGCGGTTGTCGCCGGAGCGGAAGTCGACGTCGTCGGCGACGATGGTGAGCGCGCCGCTGCCATTGGCAATCGCGATGGCGCCTTCGTCGAGCGAGAACAGGGCTTCGCGTGCGGCCAGGCGCACGTCGATGGCGCCGTTCGCCACCAGCAGGCCGGCATCGACCACCGTGAGGCTGTCGCGTTCGCGGATCACGATGTCGTTGAAGCCGGCGGTGCCGCGGTTGACGATCGAGATTTCCTCGACCGCCGTGTTCAGGGTGCCCTGGATGCCGGCGGCATTGATGGCCAGGCGCGCGTTCGGCGCGATGAAGACGGCGTTGCGCACGTCGACCAGGCCGGCCGAGACCAGCACGAAGTCGGTCGCGCCCCAGGAGGCGGCATTGCCGTTGACGACGCCGCTGCTGATGCGCGTCACCGACGCCAAATCGGTGATCTCGATGCGGTCGAGCGCCTCGTTGAAGTCGATCGTGCGGCCGTTGGCGCGCAGCTGGCGTTCGTTGAACTGGAGTGGCGCCGTGCTGCTGATCGGGGCCAGCACCAGGCGGTCGTTGCCGCTGCCGCCGCGCACGTTCAGGTAGCCGTCGCCGCCCACGTGGATGGTGTTGTTGCCGCTGCCGGTGTCCAGGGTATCGGTGACGCCGGAGATGTAGAAGGTGTCGTTGCCGCCGCCGCCGAAGATGGTGTTGTTGCCGCTGCCCATATCGACGGTCTCGGCGCCGTCGCCGCCGACGAAGCGGTCGTTGCCGGCGTCGCCGTAGTAGGTCACGGCGGCGCTGCCGCCGACGAAGGAATCGTTGCCCGCCCCGCCGCGCACGATGCTGCCGGCGCCGGCGTTGACGATCACGAAGTTGTCGTTGCCTGCACCGCCATCGAAGTCGAGGACGGCGACCACGCCGCCGCCCACGAAGATGGAATCGTTGCCGCTGCCGCCGCGCGCGACGATCTTCTTCACGCCCGAGTGGCGCTCGACCACGCCGAGCGAGGACAGCACGATGTTGCCGTCGGCATCGCCGTCGATGCGGTAGGTTTCGTTGACGGTCTTGTCGTACAGGGTGCCCGAGCCGTAGCGGCCCGAGGTATCGCCCATGCTCAGGTACAGCGTATCGCCGACCTGGGTGGCCAGTTTCGGTGGCGCGCCCCAGCTCCAGAAGGCGTCGGCGTCGACGCTGATGCCGATGATGGTCACGCGCGCGGCCAGGTGGGCGCTGGCGGCGGTCAGCTCGACCTCGCCGCGGAAGCCCGCCAGCGTGCCGCTGATGCTGAACAGGCCCATGTCGATCTCGAGATTGAGTTCGCCGTAGACGCTGGCCGCGATGCGGGTATTGCTGAAGGTGAGCGAGATGCCGGCGTTCAGCTCGAGCGGGCCCATGCCCACGTGGATGCCGGCGCTGCCGGTGATCTCGAAGTCGCCATCGGACTCGATGTAGCCGCCGATGCCTACATTGATGAAGTTGAAGAAGTTCAGGTTCGCGTTCAGCTCGAGGCGGAACACGTCGTTCTGCACGCTCATGCCGCCGTGGAAATCGACGTCGAAGGCGAGGATGTGCAGCTGGCCGTCCAGGTCCAGGTTGAAGGTGGTGCCTGCGGCGACGCCCGCGTATTCGTGGGTGTCGCTGGTGTTGATCTCCAGGACAGCCTTGGCCTGGATGCCGACTTCGCCGGTGCCCAGGGTCACGTTGGTACCCAGTTTCAGCGCGAAGACCAGGCCTTCGTCGGTGTCGATGAAGGCGATCGCGCCGGTCACCTGCACGCTGCCCAGCACGCCCAGTTCGAGCGACAGGTCGGCCGATGCGGTGACGCCAGCCTTGTTGATGGTGAGGTCGAGCGCGCCTTCCATGTGGACCGCGCCGCCGACGTTGATGCCGGCGCTGCCGGCGATGTGCAGCGATTGCGCGGCCAGGCCAACTTCCACGAAACCAGGGCCGGCGGTGTTGATCGCGCGGACCTTCTGCACGCTGTCGGTGGTGTTCACCTGGAGCAGGAAGTGGCCGTTGACTTCAAAGGCGCCGCCGTCGATCAGGACGGAGTCCGGGCCCGTGCCGCCGACTTCGAAGCTGCCGTACAGGCCGCCCGCGACGATGCCCAGGCTGCCCGTAACCGACAGCGGCTGGAACAGCGGCAGGCTGAGGGTGGCTTCGGCCGACAGTTCGGCGCCGTGCTCGGAGATGATGACGCCGAAGCTGCCCTGCAGGTCGATGGCGCCGTCGATCAGCGACAGCTGGCCGTCGCCGGTCAGGGCCACGTACATGCCTTGCCAGTCGGGTTTACCCGGCGGCGTGGCGGACACCACGTATTCGTTGTTCTCGAAGTGGACGGTATCGCGGAACTGTTCCGGCACCGTGTAGACCACGTCCTTGCCGGTGGTGTTCAGGGAGAGCGCCAGGGCGGCATCGAGCTTGATCGCCGGGCCCAGGTCGAGGTTGCGCGTCAGGTTCATGCGCATCGCCACGCCGTCGGCGGTCACCGACAGCAGGCCGGTCGCGTGCGAGGACATCGAGACGCCGCCGGCGCCGATGTCCGATTCGACGTCGGCGAAGATCACCAGACCGGAAGCGCTGGCCTGGATGTCGAATACGCCGTCCATGCGTACCAGGCCGAACATGTCGAGCTTGGCCTGGCCCTGCACGCGCAAATATTGTTCGCTGTAGTCCAGCACCACCGGCTCGAAGCCGTTGCCGGTCTCGATGGCATAGCCCTTGTGGACGCCGCCGTCAGGGTCAAGCCAGCTGCTCTTCGAGAAGTCGATCGTGGTCAGGCCGAAGCTCACGCCGGCGCCGCTGTAGGACACCGCACCGGTCGCGGCATCGCGCGTATAGCCGGTGTTGATGGTGGCGCGCATGCCGGTGTTGATCTGCAGGACCAGGTCTTCCGCCTGCAGGGTCGCGCCTTCCACGCCGACCAGGCCGGCCTTGTTCACGTCCGCATTCGCGGCCACGTACACGCCGACCTTCAGGCCATCGAGGCCAATGACGAGTTCCTTGGCGACGACCAGGCCCAGGTCGAGGTCTTCGATCATGATGCCGACCGCGCTCGTGTCCGGCGTGTCGCCTTCGTCGATGCGGCCGTTGCCGTTCGTGTCTTGCCAGTAGCCGCCCACGCCGATGAAGCCGTAGGCATCGTTGATGCCGATCGCCAGCGAGGTGACGGTGGTGGTTTCGCCGTTCGACAGCGTGACGGTTTCCGAGCCGCGCTTGGTAAACGCCATCGAGGCCGACAGCTGCACGAAGCCGGCCAGGTCGATCTGGGCATAGCCGACCTTGGCCTGCACGATCTCGCTGTTGAAGTCGAGGATGACGGCGGTGTTGCCGCCGGTCGGCAGCGCATAGCCGCTCGCGGCCAGCTTGCCGTCGCGGTCCAGGTCTTCGCCGGCATCGAGGATACCGTTGCCGTTCAGGTCTTCCGGCGATTTGTCGAAGGTGCTGGCGAAGTTCACCGACGGTGGGCCGAACAACTGCAGCGCCAGGTTGCCCGGGCCGCTCAGGCCAGGCACGTAGGCGGTGTTGATGTTGATCGAGATGTCGTTCGCCTGGACCGACAGCAGCGACGGATCGACGCCTACCAGGCGCGCCGTGTCGACGTGGGCCTTGGCGGCGACGAATTTCGGGGTGAACTGCTCGGCGCCCGGGATCAGGCCGGCGAGTGTCGGGGTCATGACGGCCAGGCCGAAGTCGACGTTGTCGATCACCAGGCCGATGGCGCCTTCGTTGATGCTGTCGAGCAGGCCGTCGTTGTTCGCATCCACGCCATAGCGGTAAGGACCGCCGACGCCGGCGAAGCCGGTCAGGTTGCTGCCGCCGAGGGTCATGAATTCCATCTGCAGCGGCATCGGCTGGCCGGGCACATAGCCCTCGCTGGCCAGGCTGCCCAGGCCATCGCCCAGGTGTTCGAGGCCGCCGAGATCGACGTCCACGGTGTGGCGCTCGCCCTTGCGGAAGGCCAGCGAGCCGCGCAGGCTCAGGAATTCCGAGACCTGGATCTCGGCCAGGCCGATGTCGAGGCCGATCAGGTCTTCGCCGCTGTTGGCGATGTACACCGGGGTGCCGCCGGTTTTCACTTCGAAGCCGGCAGGACGGCCGGTGCTCGGGTCGGCCTTGAAGCTTTGCGAGAAGTCCGCGGTCGAGCGCATCTTGCCGCCGAACAGCTGGCCGCCGCTGTTGACTTCGATGGTGATGTCCTGGGCGCTCAGTTTCAGCACGTCGCCGAAACCGTAGGTGGTCATGGTGTCGGCGTGGGCGTACAGCGAGAAGAAGTTCTTCGCCTTGAAGAAGTCGGGCAGGTCGGCCTTGAAGACCGACAGGCCGACGTCGATGCCTTCCATGCTGAAGCCGGTCAGCTCGTCGGCGTTCGCCAGGATCAGCTTACCGGCATGGTTCGGGTCTTCCACGTATTTCGGGGTACCCAGGCCAACGTAGGCATACACGTTCGAGGCGCCAAAGGAGAGGCCCTTGAAGCCGACGTTGTCGATGCGCGAGTAGTCGTCGCTCACGTCGCCGATGAACTTGAGCATGTCGATCACCGAGCCGTAGGCTGGCGGCAGCACGGCTTTCAGTGCATCCTCGACCAGGCCGACTTCGGCCGGCAGGCCCGTGTACATGGTGCCGGTGAAGGTTTCGCCCACGTTCAGCTGGAAGTCGCCGCGCAGGTAGACGAAGTCGCCCAGGTTCAGCGTGATGTCCGGGAAGTCGATGGTGCCGAACAAATTCAGGCCGAAGTTCGGGTCGAAGCCGATCGACAAATCGAAGTTCTTGATGAAGTCCAGCGCGCCGCTCAGGAAGTCGAGGTTCGGCGAGAATTCCGGCAGCAGGTCGCCGATGCCCTTCAGGCTGATCGACGGCAGGAAGCCTGGAATGGTCGGCAAATTGAAGCTGAAGTCGAAGGAAGCGTCGAAGTCGAACAGATCGAACAGGCCGAGGTGGGCGTCGAGCCCGATGCCGATCGTGTTGCTGTCGAAGTCGAGGCGCATGCCCTCGCCGTTGCTGCCGGTCGGGACGAACAGGCCCTGCCCCGCCATCTCGGTGTAGTCGAGGTAGATGCTCGGTGCAGGCTTGCCACCGATGGTGGCGGCATTGATGTGGAAGGAGACGTCGGTCGCTTCCAAGGTCAGGTAAGGATCGGTGCCGACCAGGCCGGCGCTGGCCGCATGGGCCGCCACGCTGTAGAAGTTCACGCCTGGCACGTTCAGGCCAGGGGCGATTTCCGGCGTCACCAGGGCCAGCACGAAGTCCAGGTCTTCGATGGCCAGGCCGATGGCGTCGCCATTTGCCGCGTCTTTTTCGTCGACGACGCCGTCGCCGTTGCTGTCGGTGCGGTAAGGGCCGTTGATGCCGGCAAAGGCGTGCACGTTGGTGCCGGCCACGATCAGGGCGCTGCCCTGGCCGATGATCTCGGCGCCGAGGGCGTTGAAGCCGATGTTTTCCAGGGTGCGCTTCTGGAAGGCGAAACCGCCCTCCAGGCTCAGGATGCCCGCGACGTTCGCGTAGGCGTGGCCGACGTTCGCCTCGATGATCGAGTTGGCGAAGTCGATCAGCATCGGCGTGGTGCCGGTGCCGGTCGCCACGCTGTAGCCGCTGGATGTGCCGTTCCGGGTGAAGTCGCCGATCAAGCCGGTGCGGTTCGACAGGTTGATGCCGACGTTCAGGTCGTTCAGGTCGAATTCGATGAAGTCGCCGAAGCCGACGAAGTGGATGCCTTCGCCGTGGGCTTTCACCGCGGTGAACTTGGTGTCTTTCGGGACCAGCGGATTGCTGATGTCGAACTTGGTGTTCAGGATCGCGGCGCCGAAATCGAAGTCGTCGATCACCAGGCCGACGGCGTTGCCGTTGACGGTGTCGTCGCTGTCGATGCGGCCGTCGTTGTTGGTATCGGTCTTGTACGGGCCGCCGATGCCGACAAAGGCTTGCAGGTTGCTGCCGCCGATCTCGATGCTCGAGGCGCGCACGTTGTCGAAGCGGGTGCCGCCGACAGTGGCGACCGAGATCTGGGTGTCCTCGGCGCGGCGCAGCGCGAAGTTGCCGCTCACGTAGAGGAATTCCGAGACGCGCAGGGTGGCGTTGTTCAGGCTCGCCGACATGAAGGCGCCCGGACCGAAGTCCAGGGTCACCGGCGCATTGCCGGTCTTGATCTCCAGGCCATCCGCGAAGCTGGCCGCGAAGTCCACGGTCGGGCGCTTGCCCGCCAGGCCTTCCCAGCCGCTGCTCCAGTTCAGGGCAACCTCGATCTCCTTACCCGACAGCTGGAAGTCGCTGCCGCCACCCACGATGGCGAACTCGCCGGCGGTGGCTTTCATGGCCATCATCTGCGGCAGTTTCAGCTTGCTCGAGACGGCGTTCATGATGCTGATGCCGACATCGACGTCGCGCACGGCCACGCCGTAGGTGCCGTCCTGCTGCGACAGCGGCACGCCCGACTCGAAGTCGGGGATGCCGTAGCCCATGAACAGGTTCACATCGCTCATGCCGATGTTCATGGTATTGACCACGACGTCGGTGATGGTCGAACCGTCTTCCGAGACCTTGGCGCCGAGCGCCTTCAGCTTGGCCAGGGTCGGGACCGACGTCACGTCGGTGTAGCGCAGGCCGGTATCGACGGTGACGGTCTGGCGTTCGCCTTTTTCAAAAGCGAAGCCGCCCTGCAGCCACACGAACTGGTCGATGCCGAGGGTCGCCTTGGCGATCTCGACGCCGGTGCGGCCGTCGGTGTAGTCGATCACGACCGGCGCATTGCCGGTGGCGATCGACAGGCCGTCGTCGCCGTAGGTGCCCTTGAAGTCGACGTAAGGCGTGACCTTGCTGCCGGCCCAGGCGCTGCCGCCATTCGCGCGCACGCTGATGCCTTCAGCCGACAGGGTCAGGAAGTCGAGGCCCGTGAACTTCACGGTGTCGGCGCTTGCCGACAGCGCCCACAGGCGCGGCGCCAGCTTGTGCTTGTCCGAGTACAGCACCAGGCCGATATCGATGTTGTCGAACACCAGGCCAACCGCGCCTTCGGCCGGCTCGTCCTGGCCCTGGACGAAGTAAGGGCCGCTGCCGACGAAGAGCTTGACGTCGGACATGCCCATCGTGAAGGAACTCATCGACAGCTGGACGCGCGAGAAGTCCTCGAATGTCAGGTCGCCGGTGCGGATCAGCGGCGCCAGCGCCTTGCCGCCTTCGAGCGAGGTGGCGCCGAAGCCGGTCACGATGTCGACCTTCACCGATTCGGCCTTCTCGAGCGCGAAGCCGCCTTCGATGTAGAAGAAGTCATCCAGGCGGATCAAGGCATGGCCGACTTCGACCCCGATCATCGAGCGGGTGAAGTCGAGCATCACGTCGTCGCCGCCGGTATGCACGCCCAGGCCTTGTGCGCCGAAGCTGGACTGGAACTCGACCCATGGCGAGACCGTCAGGCCGGCCCACTTGCTGCCCTTGTTGAGCGACATGGTGAGGTCGTCGATCTGCAGCTGCATGAAGCCCCAGTCCACGTCCAGCGGATGCGCCCAGTTGGCCTTCATCGCGTACATGTTCGGGATCACGCGCGCCGTGTCGAGCGTGCGCGAGGCATGCATCATCACGAAGCCGATGTCGATGCCGTCGATCGTGAACAGCGGGTCATCGGCGTTGCCGACCTTGATCTGCACGTTCGAGGCGCCGAAGCTGATCATGTCGACCGGCAGGTCGGTGAAGACGGCATTGTCGGCCGACAGGTAGCCGTCGGCCTTGAATTTCGCCAGCTGGCTGTTCAGGCCGGCGGCGGTGCCGGTCAGCAGCGCAGGCAGGCCGGTCTTCACGTCGACTTCGATGCCTTTCGTCTTCTCGAAGGCGAAGTTGCCGCTGACCTGGAACATGTCGCCGACGTTCAGCAGCGCGTTTTCCAGGGTCACGCCGATGACGGCGGTGCTGTAGTTGATGTTGATCGGGTTGCCGGCGGCAACCGGGATCGTCAAGCCGCCGTCGAAGCTGGTCGAGAAGTCGATGTAGGGGTTGACCAGGTTCGGCATGCCCTTCCAGGCGCCCCCCTGGTTCACGTCCAGGTGCAGTTCGTCGATCTCGAACTTGAACAGGTCCATGTCGACATCGATCGGCTGGTGCCAGTCGAGGTGCATGGCGAAGAAGTTCGGCAGCAGCTGGCCAGGGTCGGCGCTGCGCGTGGTGTTCATCATCACCAGGCCGACATCGATGTCGTCCAGGGTGAAGCCGAGGCGCTCGGCGTTCAGGCTTTCGCCGGCGTCGAACAGGCCGTTGCCGTTGGCGTCGATGAAGTAAGGACCGAGACCGACGAAGATGTCGACATCGGTCGCGCTCAGCAGCAGCGAAGCAACCTGGATGCCTTCGATGCGCTTGTGGTCTTCGGTGAGGCCATCGATCGTGGCCAGGCCGGCCAGCGCCGGGTTGCCCGTCAGTTCCAGGCCGTTCGGCAGGCCGGTGACGACGTCGACCGCCGCGTTGCCGTTCTTTTCCAGGTACAGGCTGCCGCTGATGTACACATAGTCCGAGATCGCCAGCGTCGCGCGGCCGATCGAGACGGCCGTCAATGCGCCCTTGCCGCCGTCGAAGTCGAGTTCGACGGCTTCGCCCGGCGCCACCGCCACGTCCAGCGCCTTGGCGCCGAAGTCGATCACCGGGCCGCCGACGAAGTTGGCCTGGTTGTATTCGACCACGATGTCCGTGGCCGCCAGCTTGAAGGCGTCCAGGCCGACGAAGCCGGCGCTGTCGGCCGTGGCTTTCAAGGCGGTCCAGCTGAGTTGCGGCAGCCCCTTCTGGCTGGCCATGGCCAGCGCCAGGTTGACGTTCTCGAGCTTCACGCCGAGTTCGTCGTCGCTGCCGCCTTCGACGCCGGCAAACAGGTTCACGTTCGCCGCGCCGATGGTCAGGATGTCGACCGTGACTTCGGTGCCATCCTTGTCGGCCAGTTTCACTTTTTCGCCGGCCGTGCGGCGCACCACGAAGCTGCCGCTGGCCTGCACGAAGCCGCCCACGTTCAGGCTGGCGCCGCCGACGGCGACTTCCTTCAGGCCGGCCATCAGGCCGGCGCCAAAGGCGTAATCGAGGCCGCCCACGTTCAGGGCGACGGCGCCCGCGTCGTTGCGGGTATCGTTCCAGCGCAGGGCCACGGTGTCGGCCACCAGCGACACGGCGCCGCCCAGGTGGGCGTCGAGCGCGCCGCGTGCTTCGAGCAGGGTGCCGGCAGTGCCGAGGCGCATGCCGAGTTCAGCGCCGCTGACGCCGACCGTGTAGTTGCCGGCGCCGATGCTGGCGCTGGCGTTGTGCGCGACCACGTCCAGGGTGTTGCCGTTGGCGCTGTTGGCGAAGCCGAAGTCGCCGGACAAGGACACGGCGCCGCCGATCGAGGCGTGGAAGCCGGTGACCGCGGCCTGCAGGCCGAGGTTGGCCTTCAGGCTGCCGAAGGTGTAGCCGAAGCCGGCGAAGTCGAGCACGCGGCCGGACTGGTCGGCCGCCAGGGTATTCACGCGCACGGCGGCATGGTCGGCGCCGATGTCGACGAAGCTGCCGCCGCTGAGGCTCAGGCCACCCGAGGCTTCGAAGGCATAGCCGTTCGAGCCGAGCACCAGGCCGAAGGAGCCGCCGGTGACGCCCACGGCGAAGCCGCCGGCGCCGAACGAGGCGTTGACTTCGTCGCCGGCGATGACGATTTCCTTGCCGGTGACGGACAGGCCGATGCGCGCCGAGACGGCCAAGCCGCCGACGTCGATGTCGGCGCGGCCCGAGAGCAGCGTGTGCTCGCCGCTGCTGCCGTCATCGCCGAAGGTAAAGCCGCCGGCCGTGAGCGGCGCGCCCGACAAGTCGAGCGTGGTGTGGTTCGCCAGGCCGCCCGGCAGGGTGCCGGTGCCGTAGCTGATGTCGAAGGCGAGTTCGCTCGCGCGCAGGGTCAGGCCTGGGACGCCGACCATCTCGACGCTGCCGATCACGCCATGGCCCAGCACCCAGCCATAGTCGGCGCCGTTGGCCGGCGCGATGAAGGCCAGGCCGATGTCGGCGTCGTGCAGGGCGACGCCGACCGCGCCGGGCGCACCCGCCGGGCCGTCGATGCCGAGGAAGCCCTCGCCGCCGGCCAGGCCGATCAGCCAGGTGTGGGTGGGCATGCTCTGGCCGGTAACCGGGTGGATCGCGCTGCCTTCGGTGTAGTCGACGGTGAAGGTGCCGTCGAGGTAGACGTTGCCGCCCAGGTTCAGGCTGGCGTGGAAGGACAGCGGCGGAATCTCGGCGAAGTAGTCGTTGTTCAGGAAGTAGCCGATGCCGTCGGCCGCCGCGCTGCCGCCGGTTTCGGCCAGCAGGTCGGTCAGCGGATCGAGCACGTGGGTGACCAGCTTCAGCGAGTGCGCATCCTGCACCAGCTCGAAGAAGATGTCGTCGCCGGCCTGCACCAGGCCGGTGGCCAGCTCGAACTTGCCGTCCACGGTATCGAAGTGCAGGAACTCGAAGACCTGGCCGTCGACCGGCTTGAAGCCGTTCCACAGGCTCACTTCGAGCTTGCCGTTGAGCGAGGCGTGCGTGACGTTGAGCTGGTCGTAGCCGGTGCCCGGGTCGCTGCCGCCGATTTCGATCTGCAGCGTGGCGCCGTCGGTCTGGGTGTAGGAGCCGACCGTCTGCATGCCCGGCGAATAGCCAGGGGCGACGGTGCCGGCGTTCAGGATGGCGACATTGAGCGAACCGCTGCCCTTCAGGATGTCGTTCGCGGCGACCGTGATGCTGCCGTCCATCGCGCCCGGCTGCTGGGCCAGTTCGGCGAGGTCGAAGATGTGGCGGTCGGGGGCGACGGCCGCCGGGCCGGCCGACGCGGCGCTGTAGGCCTGGTCGAAGGGCGCGTGGCTGAGCGCGAGCGAACCGCTGCTCAGGTAGTCGTTGTTCGGCGCCGCGTGCACCACGGCGTCGGGTACGACCAGGGCGGCGGAACCGAGGATGGGATCGGCGGACAGCAGGACCCTGGGTTCCAGGGCTTCAACACGAAATGCATCACGAAGTTTGCGAACGACTTGCTTTTTTGAGAACTGATTCATGTTGGTTGTTTTTTTCCGCTGTCTGTCTCGATCGCCCCGGTCAAAGAACCGGTTCGACGGCTTGTTGTGTTTATTGCTAAAACGCTAGACGCAGTTCTGCAAAGTAAGCACAAGAGGGGTATCGTAGCCGAAAAGGTCGAGCAATAATTTCTAAACTTCAATTATTGTTGGACGGCTGTTTCAAAGTTCAACAAGTGACGAAAGAAAACAACACGGGGCGTAGCAGAGGGTTAACTCGCCCGGATTCGAGCCTGAAAAGAGCCCGGATCGGGCTAGAAATTGTCAAGCAAAACCGTACGGTGGGCACCCCGTGCCCACGCGGTTACGGGTGTGTCCGGCGGCATGCGGCAGGGATGATTCGCTCGCGAAAAAAGCCACGGCCCGATAACAAAAATTCTCGCGGCCTTTGCTTGAGGTTTCGAGCGATGCGCTTCGGCCGGTAGCAAAAGCACGCGCACGTCACCGCGTGGGCACGGGGTGCCCACCGTACGTCGAAGCCGACCATGCGCTCGACGGCTATCGAGATTCACGCACCATAAAAACCGGCCGGCGCTTTTCAGCTGCCGGCCGGAAATGTAAAGCAATTTGCTTATTTATTTTTACAGCACCAGGTCCTCGAGCCAGAACGCAAGCGGCAGATCCTCGACACCGCCCTGCCCCGCGGCCAGGCCTTGCGCCCCAGCTGACAAAGCCCCACCGGACACCGCCTCGATCCGCCCAGCCGTTGCCAGGTACAAGGCCGTGCCGCTCGCGGTGGCCGTCCGCGCACCGCCTTCGCCGCCCAGCGGCATCAACGCCAGCGGCGCCAGCGTCGGCCCAACCGGCAGCAACGGCGTCGGATCCGTGGTCTGGCGCACGACCTCGCCGATGCCGATGGCCGCCTCGTACAAATTGGCGCCGTCGAGCACGTAGAAGTGGGTGCGGCCGTCCGGGCCCGTGTCCTGCACCAGCGTGCCGCGCGGCGCCTGCACGAACAGCGACGGCGCCTGCACCTCGATGGCATTCCCCGCGCCCAGTTGCGGCCCCATGCCGTAGATGGCAACCGTCTTCGCCACCACGTTCACCGCATCGTCGGCGCTTGCATCGAGGATCACGCCGCCGCTGCGCAGCACCACGTGCTGGCCCTGCACCGCCGCCAGCACCAGGTTGCCCGCCGCCTGCGCAGTGACGGAAGCCGCACCGCTGATCGCCGTGCCGGCATCCATCGTCACCGCGCCTTTCGCGCTATAGAGCGTCACGTCGCCGGCCGTGGCGCCTACGCTGTCGTGCAGCACCACGCCATCTGCGCCGTCGAGCACCAGGCCGTTCGCGGCGAGCAGGCTGCCCGCTCCCGCTTCCACGACCACGGTGCTGCCGAACACCTGCAGCGGCGCGCCGGTGAGGGCCGCGAAGTCGATCGCGGCCAGCGTGACCTTGCCGGCGCCAGGGGCCGCATGGCCGTCCGCGCCCTGCACGCCGATCACCAGCTGGCCGGCGCCGGCCAGGTGGCCGAGCATGCTGCTGGTGATGCTGAAGGCGCCGTCCACACCGCTGCCACCCACGACGATGTCGCGCGCGGCGTCGCTCGGACGCAGTACCACCTGGTCGGCGCCGCGCACGTCGCCGTTCATGACCAGGGTATCGGCTTCGATCACGAATTCGCCGGCCGCGCCGTCGAAGACGATGTCGCCGACGATGACCTGGCTGGCGCCGCGGATGACCAGCGACCCGCTGCCGACCTTCAGGGCGCCGTCGAAGCGCACCACGCCGCTGGCGTCGATCACCACGTCGCCGTTCACCGTCACGTCCTGGGCGAAGCGCACGTCGTGGGCGTCGCGCACGGCCAGGCCGGCCAACAGCCCGCCCGCGCCGACCACGCCGTTGACGACGATGTTGTCGCCGCCCGCGCTCAAGCTCAGGGTCGAACCCGGCAAGGCGGCGTCGATGCCGCCCATGAAGACCATGTCGCCGCCGCTCGCCGCGCCGTTGCCGGTCGTGAGCGAAACGGCGCCTTGGATCGCGACCAGGCCGCGTGCTTCCAGCGCCTCGGCCACCAGCGTACCCGCCACCGCAATCGTGCCGTTCGATGCATCGAGCACCAGGCTGTCGCGCAAGACCACCGCGCCGCCCTGGCCATCGATGGCGATGTCCTGGCCCGGCGCGCCGGTGCCGACCACGATCCGGTCGAAGCCGCCGGCCAGGTTGGCCAGGCTGGCCTGCGACACCAGCAAGCCGCTGCCGCCGCTGCCGCCGAGCTGGATATCCAGGCCAGTCGTCGCCGGGCGCAGGGCCAGGGTGCCGCCCTCGCCCGCCAGCGGTTGCATGATGGTCAAGGTGTCGCCGACCAGGGCCAGGTCCTGGCCCGTGCCCACCGTCTGCGGCTGGGCGAACACCAGCGCGCCGCTGGCAGATACCAGCTCGGTGGCGCCGCGCGCCGCCGTCACGCCGACCAGGGCCGCATCGGCGACGCTGGACACCGCGCCTGCCGTGTCGACGCGGTTCACGCCGACGGCCACGCCCGCTGCAGGCACCGTCAAGCCGTCGGCTTCGACGATGGCGATGGCGCCGTTGCTGCTGGCAGCGGCCAGGTTGGCTAACGCCGTGTCGATGGCATTCCCGGCGCCGATGCCGCTGCCGGCCGTCATGCGCAGCGCGCCCGCCTTGACGTTCGCGGTCTGGGCCGCGCCGGCCGCCTGGGCGTCGGCAATGGCGCCGCCGGCTACCAGGCTGACGCCGCCGTTGCCGGCATCGAGCAGGCCAAGTGCGATGTCGGCGCCGGCCGCATAGCGGATGTTGGCTGCGCGGCTGGCCGCGCCGTCGGCCATGGCGATGCTGCCGGACGTGGCCAGGTCAATGCTCTGGCCTGCCGCCAATGCCTGGATCGCGCCGTTCTGGACGATACTGGTGGCGGCCAGGCTGATGCTGCCGCCGCTGGACGCCAGGTCGGCGTCCAGGGTGACGGCGGCATCGCTTGAGCGCAGCAGCAGGTTGCCTGCCGCCGTCACGTTACGGCTGACGCCGAGCGCGCCGTTGCCGGCGTTCACTACCAGGGCGCCGCCCGAGCTGGCGCCGCCCATGGCCGCGTCGACCACCGCGGTGCTGGCGCCGTTGGCGCCGACGCGGTCGACGGCGACATCGGCGACGCTGCCGACGTCCAGCTTGCCTGTCTGGTCGAGGAAGAGGCCACCCGCACCGACGTTCGCGGCCAGCTTGGCCACCGCCAGTTGCAGGTGGGCGCCCGCCGCGCCGGCGCCGCCACCCGTCACCGCGATGCGCAGGCCGGCCGCCGTGACGTCGGTCTCGAGCCCGCCCGCATCCAGGATGGCGGTGGCGCTCAGGCTGACGTCGCCGCCGGTCTGGATCGCGCCCAGCGCCATCGTGGTGCCGGCCGCGATGCGCACATTGCCCGCTGCGCGCACCGTGGTGCCGTTGTCCATGTTGATCGCACGCGCGGCCTGCAAATCGATCGTGCCGGCGCCGCCGGTGACGATGTCGGCCTTCTGGGCGATGTTGCCGCCGCTGAGCAGCGACACCGAACCGCCGCCGCCGTTCACGGCGGCATTCAGCACCATGCCGCCGGCCGAGGCCTGCAGCAGCAGCTTGCCGCCGTTCGAGGCCACGGCGTCGTTCACCACCAGGCTGGCGCCGTTCGACACCAGCACCACGTTGCCGCCCTGGGCACCGAGGCCGTTCTGCACCGCGTTGCTGGTGGCCACCGCTGCGCCGCTGGCGCCGACGCGGTTCGCCTGTACCGTGACGCCGGCCAGGGTCAGCGCATTCGCTTCGCTCAGGTAGACGCCGCCGGCGCCCGCTTGCGCGCTGGCGATGGTGACGTTGGTTTCGATGGCGTTGACGCCGCTGCCGATGGCATTCCCGGCGCGCAGCTGCACGCCGCCGGCCAGGATGTCGACGTCGCTGTCGCCGTTGGCGTCGCCGTCGACGATGCTGCCGGCCGTCGCCGTGATGCCGACGTTGGCGCTGCCGGCGTTCAGGCTGGAGATGTTCACGTTGCCGCCGGCGGCGAGCAGGATGTTGCCGTTGCTGGCCGTGCTGCTGGCCGCCTGCGCCATCAAGAGGTCGCGCCCGGCGCGCAGGTCGATGCTCTTCCCGCTCGCGGCCGTGCTCACGGCCGCGTTCTGCAGCAGGTCGCGGCCCGCCGCCATGCTCGTGTTGCCGGCGCTGTTGGCGACGGCCGCGTTCAGCGTCAGGTCGGCGGTTGCGCCGCCGGCTTGCAGCAGCAGGTTGCCGGCCGCGCTCACGGCCTGGCCGACTGCCAGGCTGCCGGCGCCGGTGGCCAGCACCAGGTTGCCGCCCGATGCCAGGCCGGAAACAGGCGCATCGTTGACGTTGGCGACGCTGCCGTCCAGGCCCACGCGGGCCACCGCCACGGCGCCGGCGTCGATGAGCAGCGCATCGGCTTCGTCCAGGTACAGGCCGTCCGCACCGGCGCTGGCGGCCAGGCTGCCGACCGCGACCTGCAGGTGGGCGGCGCCGCTGCCGATGCCGTTGGCGGCGGCGATGCGCAGCGCGGCCGCGCGCACGTCGACGTCGCTGCTGCCCGAATCGGCGATGCTGCCAGCCACCAGGCTGACAAGCGCGCCGCTATCGATGGCGCCCAGGGCCAGCGTGCCGGTGGTGGCATAGCGCACGTTGCCGCTTGCCGTCGCCGTGGCGCCGTCGTCCATCAGGATCGCGGTGCCGGAGTCGACATCGATGCTGGCGCCGCTGATCGACACTTTCTGGCTGACCGTGCCGGCCGCGTTCAACGACAAGGCCCCGGCGCCGCTCGACACCGCAGCATTGATCGTCATGGCCGCGCCCGACTTCAGCAGCAAGTTGCCGCCGTTGCCCGTTACGCCGTTGTTGACGGTGACTGCGCCGCCCGCGTTCAACACGAGGTTGCCGGCTTGCGCCACCACCAGGCCCGACTGGCCGGCGATAGCGACGGCAGCCGTGTTGCCGCCCGCATCGACGCGGTTCACGGCCAGTGCCACGCTGCCGATCTCGATGGCGTCGGCTTCGTTGACATACATGGCGCCCAGGTTGGCGGAGGCGCCCAGGGTACCGACCCGGGTTTCCAGCGCATTGTTGCTGGCGCCGATGGCCGCGCCGGCGCGCAGCAGCAGGCTGCCGGCGATGAGGTCGACGTCGCTGTCGCCAGCTGCATCGATGTCGCGGATGCTGCCGCCGGCGACCACGGCTACCGCGCCGTTGCCGGCATCGACCAGCGCCAGCGCCACGTCGTTCGTGGCCTGCAGCGCGATCGCGCCGCCGATGCTGCTGGTCGACGTGCCCTGGGCCATCGCGATGCCGCCCAGCGCGACCAGGTCGATGCCCTGGCCGGCGCCCGCGGTGGCGATGGTGGCGTTCTGGCGAATGTCGCCGCCCGCCTGCAGGCTGATGTTGCCGGTCGTGCCCGATGTCGACACGGCGGCGTTCAGTTCCAGGTCGGCGCCCGCCTTCAACAGCAGGTTGCCCCCTGCGGTGACGGTGCTGCCGGCCGCGCCGACGAGGGCGCCGCCAGCCTGCAGCACCAGGGCGCCGCCGCTGGCCAGGCCAGCTTGCGCGCCGTCGATGCGCTGGACGGCGTCCAATCCGCCGGCCGCCAGTACGCGGTTCACGCCGATGGCGCCGGTGGCGTCAAACAGCAGGCCGCTCGCTTCGTTCACGAACACGCCGGCGCCGCTGGCGCTCAGCACGGCCGCTTCGGTATCGAGGGCATCGCCGGCGCCGATGGCGCCCACCGCATTCAAGCGCAGCGCGCGCGCATACACGTCGATGCCGTTGCCGGTTTCAAGCGCGTCGGCAATCGCCGCACCGCTGACGATGCTGACCGCACCCCAGCCGGCCTGGCCCGCCAGCGAACTGGCCGCGCGGTCGGCGTTCGAACGTGCGTCCAGCAAACTCACCGTGACGCCGGTGGCGCCCGCGTAGCGGATGTTGCCGCCGTTGGTCAGCGTGCGTGCACCGTCGCTCATGACGACCGCGCCGGTGCTCGACGCGACTTCAATGGTGCCGTTCGAGGTGGCCAACAAGGCCGCCGCCGATTCGGTGATGTCGCCGGTAGCGAGCACGCTGATGCTGCCCGCCTGGGCTTGCACAGCGGCGTTGAGCGCCAGCGTGCCGGCGGCATCGATGCGCAGGTGGCCGGTCGCCGAGCTCATGGCGCTGTCGATGACCAGGCTGGCGCCGCCCAGCAGCAAATCGCCGCCGCTCGCCAGGCCAGCCAATGCAGCCGCATCGACCGCGTCGGCGATGCTGGCGTCGGCCGCCACGCGGTTCACGCGCACGGCAACCACCTGGCCGACCGTGGTGTTGCCGGTGACGGCAACATTGGTCTGGGCGCCGGCCGCAAAGGCCAGCGTGCCGGCCTGCACCTCTAAAGTATCCAGGCCGCTGCCGATGGCACCGCCGGCCTGCATGCGCAGCGTGCCGGCGCTGACGTTCACGCTTGGCGCGGCGTCGTCCAGCTGGGCGTCGAGGATGGCGCCGGCCGCGCGCAGCGACACCGACGCCGTGCCGGCATTCACCACGCCAAGCGCCAGGCTGCCGCCCAGTGCGGCCACGCGCACGTTGCCGTTATTCGTCAGCAGGCGCGCCTGGGCTTCGAGGGTGATGCTTGAATCGGCCTGCAAATCGATGCTGCGGGCCAGGCCGCGCGCCTCGATGCGCGGCGCCGTGCCGGCCAAATTGTCGTCGACGACGATGGCGTCGGCCGCGATCAGGCTGAGGTGGCCGTTCGAGGAACCGACGTTCGCGCGGATCGCCAGGTCGGCCGCCGTGCCCTCGCCTGCCTCGCCGGCTTGCAGCAGCAGGTTGCCGCCGGCGCCGGTACTATCGACCGCGCCTTCGACGACAATGCCGCCGTCGAGCGTGACGATGGCGATGTGGCCGGCGCTGCCGCCGGACGTGGCGCCGAGGATGCGCAGCGCAGTCGCTTCGCGCAGCAGGATGCTGCCGGCCGTGCTGTTCGACAGCAGCACCGAGGCCAGGCGCGTCTGCAGGGCGCCGTTGCTGCCGATGCCGGTCGCGGCCGACAGCGCGGCGGCGGTGGTGTCGCCGTCCAAGTTCAGGCCATCGCCGGCCAGGCCGTCGATGATCGCGCCGTTCGTCGAGCGAATGTTGATGGCGCCATCGGCGGCCAGGGTGGAAATCGTGATCGAGCCGCCGGCATTCATGGTCACCGCGCCCGTGTCCTGGGTCGGATGCAGCGAGCGGACCAGGGTGCCGCTGTCCATGACGATGGTGGTGGCCGCGTTCAGCACCACGGCGCCGCCGTTCGAGATGATGTCGCGCGACAGCTGGATGTTGGCGCTGTTCGAGGTCAGGGACACGCCACCGCTGCCGGCGTCAAGGATGCCGGCGTTTTGCAGGGCGAGGCGGCCGTCCGAGGCGAGCGAAATGGCGCCGCCGGCTGCATTGATGGCGCGGCCGACGAGGATCTGGCTGCCCGCGCCGCCCGCATTCAGGCTGATACTGCCGCTGCCGACGGTGGAGACGCCAGTGCCGGCGCTGTCGATGTTCAGGTTGCCGGCACTCGTCGACAAGGCGATGTTGTCGCCGGCCAGGCTGGTGTGGCTGACGCCGTCGACGCGCAGCGCGCCGCCGATGCCGCTGGCCGCGTCGCGCGCCAGGTTGTTCACGCGGATGTCGCCGTCGCCGGTGTTCACCACGGTCAGGCTGTTCACCTGGGCGAACGGCAAATTGACGCCGCCACCTGCGTGCACGTTCAAATCGAGCGCGCGCAGCGGTTCGCTGCTGAGGTTATCCAGGTTGCTGGCCGCATTCGCCTGGCTGATGGCGCCCGTTTCCGTGTACAGCACGATGTTGGCGTTGTGCGCCTCGACCTGGTTGTAGACCGCGATCGCGTTGTAGGCATCAAACTTGACGTTGCCGTTGACGAGGAACTGGTAGGCGGGATTCGCGAAGTCCTCGACCACGATGCTGCCGCCATACACTTCGAGCGCGCTGCGGAAGGTGTACTGCTGCGGGGTCTGGATGGCGCCCAGGCGCACGGTCCCGGCCAGGTCGTCGGCATGGGCGCCGGCGATGTAGCTGCCGACGACGCCTTCCTGGCGGCCGATGACGATCTTGCTGAAGCTCGAGGCGAAGGTCGCGATCTCGGCGTTGTCGAGATTGAGCATGGCCGAATTTTCCAGCGGCGGGCCGCCGACTTCGATGCCCAGGCCGACCGTGGTCGGGCGCAGCGTCAGCACGCCGCTGCCGATGACGGCCGTTTCGCCGGTCTGGAAGTTGATCTCGTTCCCTTCCAGGAAGATGTCGCCGCCGCCGTCGACCGTCACGCCGCCCTTGAACACCACCAGGTTGGCGCCCGTGATGCGGAAGGAGCCGCTCGTCAGGTGCACCGACTGCTCGAAGGTGACGGTGCCGGTGGCGTGGATGTCGAAGTTGCCGTTCATCGTGACTTCGCCCTTGAAGGTCACGTTGTTGGCCTGGGTGATGGTGAAGCCTTCGAGCGCATCGACGGCGCCCACGGTGCCGGTGACCAGGATGTTCCCGGTGGCCGACAGCTGCAGCAAATCGTCCGGATCGAGGCCGTCGCCATTCAGGGAATGGGCCGAGGAGCCGCCGATCTGGATGTCGCCGCTGGTGGCGGTCAGCGAGATCGTGTGGTTCAGCGCGGTGGCGCCGTCGATCTTCACCGAGTCGTTGATATAGGCGTAGGAGGTGTTGATGCTGCTGGCGGAAATCGTGGTCGTGTGGCCGGAACCGTGGATGGTCAGGCCGCCGTCGCCGAGCAGGGTCAGGTTCTGGTTCAGCGCGATCTCGCCGCCGGCCTGCGGGTTGATCAGCACCAGGCCATCCTGCAGCACCAGGTCGTTCGTCTTGCCGGCATCGCCGATGACGATCTGGGCGCTGCTGTCGGCATTGCCGATCACGATAGGACCGCTGCCGGCGGGCAGCGTGTCGAGGTTGCTTTCGCCGAGGTAGAGCGTATCGCCACTGGCGGCAGGCTGAGGCTGGGCCAGCGCGGCCAGGTCGAGCAGGTGCTGGTCGGGCGCGGAGGCGACCGGCAGGGCCGGATCGGCGGCGGCCTCGCTGCTGGCGGCCGGAAGCGCATGCGCGGCGGGATCGCCGGCGTCGAGGGCATTCGCGTGGACCAGGGCGTCGGGTACCAGCAGCACGGCCGAACCGAGCACGGGGTCGGCGGACAACAGGATCCGGGATTCGAGGGCTTCGACGCGGAAGGCGTGGCGAAGTTTGCTAACGATCTGTTTTTTGGAAACCTGTTTCATCTCGAGTATCTGTCCGCTGGAATCATTGTCACCGTCGCGTGCGCGACCGGGTCGGCTGGCCTGCCGCGTATTCAAGACGCAATGCGGCAACGTAAGCACAGGGGCGCTATCGTAGCCCAAATCTGCACCATAAATTTCCACCCTTCAATTATTATTGGACAGTCACGCTTCAGCGATAAAAATTGATGAAAGAAAACAACATACAAACGCCATCGCGCTCGCTCAAACACTAGAAAGTTTCCTTGTGGAAAATTTTAGCGCAGATTAATCCTGTGCAAAAGTACACAGTAACCGTGCAGTTCCGCACAGCAGAACATTTCGCAGCAATTTCGGGCAGGTTTGCCCCGCTTTATTCTGTGAATGTGGAGTTGACGAGACAAAATGCGGCGTCACACCGGGCGTTTTCCGTTTGGCTACTAATAGTTGTTGACAGTGTTGTCACATGAAAATAGAGTTTCACTATAGACGGCTGAGTTCCACCAAGAGAAACCGCGCCGCTATGCAACTTCAGTGCGATTGGCCTCGCCGGGGTCGAGCATGAATAATAAGGAGACAGCTTCAGTGAAAAAGCACATCATCGCGTTGGCCGCCCTCTGCGCCTGCATGTCCGCCGCATCCGCGCAAACCAGCGTGACCATCTACGGTATCGTCGACGCCGGCATCACCCATGTGAACAATGACGGCCCGAACGGCGGCCGCACCTCGGTCGAAGCCGGCCAGATGGCCGTGTCGCGCTGGGGCTTCAAGGGTGTGGAAGACCTGGGCGGCGGCCTGAAGGCCCGCTTCGGCCTGGAAGGCACCCTCCTGAACGACACCGGTGCCGCCGGCGTTGCCACCGGCAACCCAACCACCACCAGCCTGTTCGACCGCGAAGCGACCGTCGGCCTGACCGGCAACTTCGGCTCGATCGACTTCGGCCGCCAGAACATCCTGGGCGTGCTGTCGGTCGGCATGGCCGATCCGATGGGCCTGGCCTTCGCCGCCACCAGCCCGAACGTGCTGTTCGCCGCGATGAACCACGCCGGCGTGTACGGTGCCTACGGCGCCAACGGCGGCGGCTCGGCGCTGCGCCAGAACAACTCGGTGCGCTACGTCTCGCCTTCGTGGAGCGGCTTCGGCTTCGGCCTGATGCGCGGCTTCGGCGAAGTGCCGGGCGATTCGCAACGCAGCTCCTACCAGGGCGTGTCGGCCTTCTACAACGCAGGCCCGCTGAACGTCGCCGGCGCCTATGCGCGCATGAAGAACAACACCAACACCGACCTGCTGACCTCGCACGCGGTCGGCGTCAAGTACACCATGCCGCGCGCCGTGCTGAAGGCCACCTACTCGGAAAACGAACTCGATAGCACCAACCGCAAGATCAGCGTGTTCGGCGCCGGCGTCGACGTGCCGGTCGCACCGAACATCACCCTGACCGGCGCCTTCTACAACACCAAGCGCTCGGGCGATTTGAAGGACGATTCGCAGCAGTACATCTTCATCACCCGCTACGCGCTGAGCAAGCGCAGCACCGCCTACTTCTCGTACGGCCACGCTGCAACCGACACCGTCGTCACCGCTACCCAGATCAACCTGGCGCAGGGCGTCGTGTCCGTCGGCAGCGATTCGGCGAACCGCCTGACCGTGGGTATCATGCACGCGTTCTAAGCGTCGGCTTCATTGAAAAAGCCGGCAGGGTTTGCGCCCTGCCGGCTTTTTTTATTGGTGGCTTGCTAGTGGTGTCTTGTGACTGCGCGCGGTGCTGGCGTGCGTTGGACGCGTGGGCGGCGCACGCGGTGACGATGATCAGCCGACCGGGTGGAGCCGACCACCCTACGATGCGGTAGGGTGGTCGGCTCCACCGAAACGGTCGCTCCTGGGCAGCGCGTGCGCCGCCCACGCGTTCAAGCACCAGTGCCTACAAGCCGCGCCACTGCACCTTGCCGGTCGCCGACTTCGGCAAGCTCTCGCGAAACTCCACGATGCGCGGGCTCTTGTACGCCGCCATGTTCGCATGCGACCAGTCGATAATGTCCTGCTCGCTCACGCTGCCCGCAAAGCCATCCTTCAGCGCCACCACCGCCTTCACCGTCTCGCCGCGGCGCGTATCGTTCGCGGCCACCACGCATACCTCGCGGATCGCCGGATGCCGGTACATCAGCGTTTCCACCTCGGCCGGCCAGACCTTGTAGCCGGAGGCGTTGATCATGCGCTTCAGGCGGTCGACCATGAAGAAGTAGCCGTCCTCGTCGACCCGCCCCAGGTCGCCGGTACGCAGGAATCGCTTGCCGTCGATCTCGACGAAGGTGTCGGCACTGGCCTGCGGATTGTTCCAGTACCCCTGCATCACCTGCGGCCCGTGCACGATGATCTCGCCGACTTCGCCCACGCCCAGCTCCGCCATACTGTCCGGGTCGACCACGCGCGCATCGACGTCGCAGATCGGAATGCCCAGGCACTGCTTCTTCGGCCGGTCGTTGGGGTTGATGTGAGTCGGCGCGATGGTCTCGGACATGCCATAGCCCTCGATGTAGCGAATGCCCATCAGGTCCTGCATGCGCTGGGCGATCGCGTCCGGCATCGCCGCGCCGCCGCCGGACAGGCGCCGGATGCTCGACAAATCGTATTCCATCACGCGCGGGCTGGACAGCAAATCGACCACCATCGTTGAAATCAGCTGGGTCGCGTTCACACGGTAGCGGCGGATGCATTCGGCAGCCGTGTCGCGGTCCCAGCGCGCCAGCACCACCACCGTGCCGCCGCAAAAGATCGAGCCGTTCATCCCGCCCTGCATGCCTGTCACGTGGAAGAAAGGCAGCACGCACAGCGACACCGAATCCTGCTGCGCCCCGAACCACTGGATGCCGGCCACCGTGTTGTACATCACGCTGCTGTGGGTGTGCATGCAGCCCTTCGGATGGCCGGTGGTGCCCGAGGTGTAGGGCATGCAGCACAAGTCGTCCGGGCCAGCGGTCACCGGGCCGGGCATGCAGCCGCGCGCCAGCATGTCGCTCCACAGCACCACGCCGGGGCCGGCGATGTGGCGGCGCGGTGCGGCCACGAAGTCCGGCACCTTGAGGTCGGTCTCGTGGTCGATGTAGTCGGAATATGCCGCCACCACCACGTGCTCCAGCCCCTGCCCGACCAGCGGCGCCACCTGCTCGTACAAGTCTTGCGGCGCGAAGATGGTGGTGGCGCCGGTGTCGCCCACGTAGTGGCGCAGCTCCTCGCTCAGGTTCATGGGATTGACCGGCACCACCACCGCGTTGGCGCGCAGGATGGCGTAGTAGGCCAGCATGAACTGCGGGCTGTTCTGCATGTAGAGCAGCACGCGGTCGCCCTGCTTCACGCCGCATTCCTGCTCCAGGAAGCCGGCGATCGCCTCGACCTCCTGCTTGAATGTGCGGTAGCTGAGCGGCGTGTCGTAGAAGATGGCGAAAGTCTTGTCCGGATAGCGCGCGGCCGACACCTCCAGGTTGTAGAACAGATTCGTCTGCGGCACGGTAAGGTGGCGCGGCAGGCCCGCGGGCCAGAAATCGAGATGGCGCTGCGACATGGGCTGTCTCCTGTCAGGTTAGCGGTACTTCAGCAGTTCCAGCTTGGCGATGGCGTTGCGGTGCACTTCGTCCGGGCCGTCGGCCAGGCGCAGCGAGCGCGCGTTGGCATAGGCCTGGGCCAGGCCGAAGTCCTGGCTGACGCCGGCGCCGCCGTGGGCCTGGATCGCCCAGTCGATCACGGTGCAGGCCATGTTCGGCGCAATCACCTTGATCATCGCAATCTCCCTCGCAGCCGCCTTGTTGCCGACCTTGTCCATCATCTCGGCCGCGTTCAGCACCATCAGGCGCGCGCTGTCGATCAGGATGCGCGACTCGGCGATGCGTTCGCGCCAGACGCCCTGGTCGGCCACCTTGCGCCCGAAGGCCACGCGCTCCAGGGTGCGCCGGCACAGCGCCTCGAGCGCCATCTCGGCGCGCCCGATCAGGCGCATGCAGTGGTGGATGCGGCCCGGGCCCAGCCGGCCCTGGGCAATCTCGAAGCCGCGCCCTTCGCCGAGCAGGATGTTCTCGAGCGGGACGCGCACGTTCTCGAACAGGACTTCGGCGTGGCCGTGGGGCGCATCGTCGTAGCCGAACACGAACATGTCGCGCACGATGGTGACGCCCGGCGCATCGGCCGGCACCACGATCATCGATTGCTGGCGGTGCCGTTCCGGGTTGTCCGGGTCGGTCTTGCCCATGAAGATCATCACCTTGCAGCGCGGGTCGGCCGCGCCCGAGGTGAACCACTTGCGGCCATTGAGTACGTACGCGTCGCCGTCGCGCACGATGCTGGCGGTGATGTTGGTCGCGTCCGACGAGGCTACATCAGGCTCGGTCATGGCGAAGGCCGAGCGGATTTCGCCGGCCAGCAGCGGCTCCAGCCACTGCGCCTGGATGCCGGGCGCGGCATAGCGCACCAGGGTTTCCATGTTGCCGGTGTCGGGCGCCGAGCAGTTGAAGACCTCGGACGACATCGGCACCCGGCCCATCAATTCGCACAGCGGCGCGTAATCGAGGTTCGACAGGCCGGCGCCGCGATCGGACTCGGGCAGGAACAAATTCCACAGGCCGGCTTCCTTCGCCCTGGCCTTGAGGCGCTCCATGGTGGGTGGGACGATGAAGGCGTTACCCGCCTTGCGGGCGGCATCGACTTCGTTCTTGTAGGCCGCTTGCGCGGGCACGATTTCGGTATCGATGAACTGCTTCACGCGCCGCTGCAGCTCGAGGGCGCGCTCGGAAAACTGGAAAGCCATGCTGTCTCCTGTTTCTTGTTTTAGTATTGCACAGTAAAACCGGGTTTTACTCCGGCAGAGTGTAGCAGCCGGAAAAATGGAAGACAATCGGCGAACCGCAGAGCGAAATGGTATTTTCGGAAGCGGGAATTGCAGGGTTGACACCCTGCCCCGTGTGTTTTACTGTGCAGAATGGAGACGCCGACTGTAGAACGGCGCACAAGGCTAAAAACATGACATCCATGGACATCGGCACGGACGTGCCTGCAGGCTTCGAACGCCTGAAACGCGGCGGCCCTTACATGGCCAACCTCGGCGACTTGTATTGCAACCGCGAGAACGGCGCCATCATCATCGGCATGCGCATCACCGAACAGCACACCAACATGCGCGGCATCGCCCATGGCGGCATGCTGGCCAGCCTGGCCGATTCGGCGCTCGGGCTGGGCTTGACGATGTACTGCGAGGGGCGCCAGTCCTTCGTCACCGTCAACCTGAGCACCGACTTCGTCGATGCCGCACGGCCGGGCGACTGGGTCGAGGCCCATGTCGACATCCAGAAGCTGGGCGGCCGCGTGGCCTTCGCCAACTGCTACCTGCAGGTGGGTGCGAAGCGCATCCTGCGCGCCAGCGGGGTGTTCGCGGTGATGAACGCCCTCACGCCGGAACAGCTGGCCAAGGGCTACTGAGCCCCCCTTACAACACGCGGACCCAGTTCCCCTTGTAGAGGATCGGCCCGCTCGGGCCATCCGGCTTGGGCGAGCCGCCGCGCGGTTCGAGCGACACCGCCAGCATGGCGACATCCGGCCCGAGCGCGGCGTCGCCCAGCGCCAGCGTGGCCGCGTCGGCGCCGGGCAGGATGCCAAGCGAACGCGGGCTGCCCTGCTTCGGCACGGCCCACAGCTGCAAGCTCTTGTCGGCGGCAATCGACATCCCGCCCACGAAGCGCACGTTGAACTCGCCGCTGCGGCTGTCGCCGCTCAGCAGCAGCACCGGCTGCGCCTTGTCGTCGGCCAGGGTGGCGAGATAATCGGGCTGCCGCGGCTGCAGCACGCCTGCCGCCAGCACCGCCACCAGCAGCAGCGCGGCCAGCGTCGACAGGCCGCCCAGCGCCCGCCAGAACCCGAGCGAATCGATGATCCGTGATCCCCCGCCGGAGCGCACCTGATCGAGGTCGAGCCGCCGCGCGATGCCGCGCCAGACCCGCTTGTGCGGCTGACGGCTTCCCGCCAGCTCGCCCATCGGCAGCAGGCGTTCCTGCCATTCGACCACCAGGCGCCGCAGCGCCGCGTCGCCGTGCAGGTAGCCTTCGAAGCGGCGCCGGGCCCGCCCCTTCAGCGTGCCGAGCACGTACTCGGACGCGAGCCTGTCGCGCAGGCCGGGTTTGTCGCGCAGATTCATGGCATCTCCCCCTTGGCCAGGCAGGTTTTCAGGCGTTCCAGGCTGCGCCGTATCCAGGTCTTGACGGTCCCCAGCGGCAGCCCGAGCTGCTGCGCGACCTCGCTATGCGACAAATCGTGGAAGAAGGCCAGCCCCAGCACCTGCCGCTGCATGCCTTCCAGCGCGGCCAGGCACCAGGCCAGCTTTTGCGCTTCGCGGCTGATCTGCAATGCGTCCGGCGGCGAGGCGCCGGGATCGCGCGCCGCTTCCAGCACCTCGCGCTCGAAACCGCCGGCGTCGACTTCGTGTGTGTGCCCGCTGCGGCGCAGCAGGTCGACCGCCTTGTGGCGCACGATGGCACTCATCCAGGTCAGGGGCGCGGCCAGTGCGTCCTCGTAGCTGGCCGCATGGTCCCAGATCGCCACATAGCCATCCTGCAAGGCTTCCTCGGCCAGTTCCGGCTTGCCCAGGATGCGCAGCGCGTAGCCATACAGCCTGGCCGACGTGGCGTCGTACAGCAAGCGAAACGCCGCAGGGTCGCGCCTGGCCGCGCCAAGCAGCCAAGCACGCAGCTGCGCTGGATCGGGACTAAGGGAATCGGTCATTGCAGGCCTTATCAAGGAGGCCGCGCCCGGAAACGGACGCGTCCACCGAAAATAGCACAGCCCGCGCACCAGCCGCGTACGGCTGGGCTACCCGATCAGGCGTAGGCGCTGCTCATGTTCAGCATGCCGTTCGCCCCGCGCGGGAAGAAGCCGCCCATCGTCACCGATTCCTTGGTCAGGTAGACGATGTTCAGCACGTCGCCCGGCGTGCGGCTGAAGGCGATACCGTCGGCGTCGAGCGGCACGATGTTCGATGCCGTGCCGTCGCCGGTGATGCCCTGGTCGACGTCGGACGAGCTATCCAGGCTGTCGCGCGCATCGGAAATCGCGCCGGCCGCCGTGCGCAGCGATGGCGCGCTCAAGCCTTTGGTATATAGGACGGTGCGCACCAGCCCCGCATGATAGGCCTCGGCGGCCAGGATGCCGGCCGCCGCCTCGAGGAAGGTTTTATTCTGGATCAGCGGCGAGGCGCCCTTGTACGCCGTGACGCCGACATCCTCGAAGATGAAGGCGCCGAGCAGGAAGTTCTCGTCGCTGGCGTAAGGGTCGAAGGCAACACCCGGGCCGACCAGGCCTGCAGCACGCGCCGCATTCGAGAATGCGCCGTTCGGGTCGGTGCCGCCGATATCGATGGCCGGCTGTGCCACCGCGGCCGTGCCGAGCGCGCGGCGCAGGAAACCAACGTGCGCGATTTCATCCTGGGCGATCTCCTTGGCATATTGGGCCACCAGCGGGTCCCTGAACTGCACCTGCCTGCCGCCGGTGACGGCACCCTGGTTGCCGGTCCCTGTGACCAGGTTCGCAGCGAGTCCGGTGCCGAACACGGCATAGGAATAGAACTGGGCTTCCAGGTACTCGAGGTTCAGCGCGAAGTTCAGGATATCGGTGTCGGTCGGCTGGGCTGCCTGCGCAATCGCATCGTGCACCGAGCCGCCGCAGGCGCTCAGGAAGGTCCCGCCGACCAGGCCGACACTCAGGCCGCCGACATTCTTGAAGAAGGAGCGGCGCTTTTCGATTTTCTGCTTGCGGGATTCCAGTAGAGCAAGGGTAACATTCGTATCGGTCATGGCATTTCTCCGGTTGATGAAACGTCGGGAACAGCATGGGCCGCGCGCTGACATTTCAAACCAGAAATAATCGGGACGAAATCGCGGGCCGTACATCATGTACGCACCAGCCTCGCGTTCGGATTCAACTATTTTCTGCTGCGTTTCGCGCTGGTTCCAGCAGGAAATTCTAAAACGGGCGAAAATACCGGCTTACGTCATCACCGCCATACACGCCATGTCCTCTTCCCCCTCCTTGTCCGCACCTGCGCGGATAGCCATCAACCCGAAGCCGCTCGCGGCCTCGCTGCTCCTGATCCTGGTCGGCGCCCTCTACCTGATGCAGGTCGTCGACGCGCGCCAGGCCGCCCTCTACATCATCGGCGCCCTGCTTGGCGTCGCCCTCTACCACGCCGCCTTCGGCTTCACCTCGGCCTGGCGCGTGTTCATTGCCGACGGCCGCGGCGCCGGCCTGCGCGCGCAGATGATCATGCTCGCCGTCGGCGTCGCCCTGTTCTTCCCTGCCCTGGCCAACGGCACGCTGTTCGGCACGCCTGTGTCCGGCCTGGTGTCGCCGGCCGGCACCTCGGTGGTGATCGGCGCCTTCATCTTCGGCATCGGCATGCAGCTGGGCGGCGGCTGCGCCTCGGGCACGCTGTACACGGTCGGCGGCGGCAGCACGCGCATGCTGGTCACCCTGCTGTTCTTCATCGTCGGCTCGGTGATCGCCACCGCGCACATGCCCTACTGGACCTCGCTGCCGCAACTCAAACCCATCTCGCTGGTCACCGAACTCGGCGTGCTGCCGGCGCTGCTGCTGAATTTTGCCGTGTTCGCGGCAATCGCCGGCATCACCGTCATCGTCGAGAAGCGCCGCCATGGCCGCCTGGTCAACCCGAGCACGCCGACCGGCCACCGCGCATCCTGGATCTACGGCCCGTGGCCGCTGGTTGCCGGCGCCATCGCCCTGGTGGTGCTGAACTTCGCCACGCTGGCGCTGGCCGGCCGCCCCTGGGGCGTGACCTCGGCCTTTGCGCTGTGGGGCGCCAAGGCTGCCAGCGCGATGGGCATCGATGTCGCCAGCTGGACCTACTGGTCGACGAAAGCGAATGCCGCCGCGCTGGCCGCGCCGCTGTCGAAGGACGTGACCACGGTGATGGACATCGGCATCGTGCTCGGTGCGATGCTGGCCGCGGCCCTGGCCGGGCGCTATGCGCCGGTGTGGCGCTTGCCGCTGCGCTCCCTGGTCGCGGCGGTGGTCGGCGGCCTGCTGCTCGGCTACGGCGCCCGCCTGGCCTATGGCTGCAACATCGGCGCCTACTTCAGCGGTATCATCTCGGGCAGCCTGCACGGCTGGCTGTGGCTGGTATTCGCGTTTGCCGGCAACGTGCTCGGCACGCGCTTGCGCCCGCTGTTCGGGCTGGAAGTCGAGCGCGTCAAGCCGGGCGGCTGCTGACCAGCCTTAGCGCCAGCGCCCAGCCGATGACCGGCGAGGCGCCGTAGCCGATCACCGGGATCGGGTAGTTCCCTGCCAGGCCGGCCGCGGCCAGGCCGATCCAGAACCCTGCCAGCGCCCAGGCGGCACTGCGCTTGCGGGCATCGCGCCCGGCGAGCAGGAAGGGTAGCGGCAGCAAGGCCAGCATCAGGGCCGCCGCCGCGCCCACCAGGGTCGATCCGGCCCAGGCGCGCGCCAGGATTTCCTCGACATAGGGCACCGGCGCCAGGCTGTCCGGCCGGGTCCAGCCCCAGGCTGCCAGGCACCAGGCCAGCACGCACAGCGGCAGCAAGGTTTTCCAGCGTGTGCGCTCCGCCGCCGGCAGCGCGCCCAGGCCGCACGCAAAGGCCAGGCTGGCCGCACCATCGTTCCCCAGTCCGAAGCAGGCAATTGCGGCGCCGGCCAGCATAGCCCCCGTCACGTTTCCTGGCGCCCGCGCCAGCGCCAGCAGCAAGACCGATCCGAGCAGGCTGGCCGGATGCAGCAGCACCGGCCCGATGCGCAGCCAGCGACGCGCGCCATCGATCTCCACGCCAACCAGCAGCACCGCACCCGCAAGCAGCAGGACGGCGCCGATCAAGGGGCGCGCATCGGTGCGGTCGATCCAGGCTGCCGTGCGCGTCGGCATGGCGACCAGGGCCGCCAGCACGAAGGCGATCGCCTGGATGGCCAGGCTGCCGTTCGGCGCGCCGGACAAGCGCATCGCCATCAGGCTGGCCACGGCGGCCGCGGCCACCAGGAGCGGGAGGAAGAACATGGGCAGGCGCATCGGGCAGTTTCCTTTCAGTGAAATAATGGTAACTGTTCATGGCTGAACTGGGCGACAATATCGCACCTCGAATTCCAGCGTGCCGCATCATGTTTCGTCCTTCGCTCGTCGTGCTTTGCCTTGCCGTCCAACCTGCCCTGGCCCAGACAGCCGCCGACGCCAAGCCGGTGAGCGCCGAGGAGGTGGCGCCCCAGCCCGAGAAAATCCAGCGCGTCGAGGTCAAGGGCGCCAACACCTACGACGCGCGGCGCGACGACACCGCCAGCCGCATCGTGGTGTCGAGCGAGGAGATCCAGCGCTACGGCGACACCTCGGTGCTGGATGTGTTCAAACGCCTGCCCGGCATCACCGTCAGCGGCGCATCGGGACGCGGCGGCGAGATCCGCATGCGTGGCCTGGGCAGCGGCTACACGCAGATCCTGTTGAACGGCGAACGCGCGCCGGCCGGCTTCTCGATCGACCAGCTCTCGCCCGACCTGATCGAACGCATCGAGATCCTGCCGGCGGCCAGCGCCGAATTCTCGACCCAGTCGATTGCGGGCACCATCAACATCGTCCTCAAGAAAACGGTGCGCAAGGCCCAGCGCGAACTGAAGCTGGGCGTGGGCAAGAGCGCCGACACGACGAATCCAAACGCCAGCCTGCAATTGTCGGACCGCGCGGGTAAGCTCTCGTATTCGCTGGGCGCGAACGCCTCGGCCTACGAGTTCGACCGCGCATCGCCGGTCGAGGAAAGCCAGCTGACGCCCGGCGGAGACGTCATCCTGCTGCGCCGCACCGCCCAGGAAGACCGCGGTCGCTCGAAGAACCTGAACCTGGCGCCACGCCTCAACTGGACCGGCGAGAACGGCGACACCCTCACCTCGCAGAATGTCTTCAACTTCAACCAGAACAGCTTCCGTGGTGGCGCGGTTATCGACACCCTGCTCGGCCGCCCGCCGCTGTACGACGCACGCGACACCCGCAACCGCGCCAACAACGCCTTCCTGCGCTCGGACCTGAACTGGGTGCACGCGCTGCAGGGCGGCGCCAAGCTCGATGTGAAGCTGGGTTTGAACGGCATGCGCAACCGCGGCACCTGGCACGAATTCGACTACACGGGCGGCCCGGTGGCGCGCGACGCCACGGTCTGGAGCAAGACCTCGGAGCGCGGCCTGAGCGCGACCGGCAAGTACGCCACCACCTGGCGCACCGGCCACGCGCTGTCCGCCGGCTGGGACGGCGGCCTCGCGCGGCGCAACGATGCGCGCATCGAGGACGAGTCCTTCCCCCTGAGCGGACGCGATGCCTTCGCCGACGAGCGCTACCAGTCCAGGATCGAACGCCTGGCCCTGTTCGTGCAGGATGAATGGAGCATCACGCCGCGCTGGTCGATGTATGCCGGCCTGCGCTGGGAAGGCCTGGAGACGACCAGCGAAGGCAACACCTTCGACAGCACGCGCAACCGCAGCAGTGTGTGGAGCCCGCTGGCGCAAACCCTGTACAAGCTGCCCGACAGCCGCGACCAGCTGCGCCTGGCCCTGACCCGCACCTACAAGGCGCCCACGGCCAGCAGCCTGATCCCGCGCCGCTTCACCACGCCAAACAACAGCCAGACCGACCCCGATTACCGCGGCAACCCGGACCTCAAACCGGAACTGGCGACCGGCATCGACGCCTCCTACGAGCATTACTGGGGCGAAAAGGCATTGTTGAGTGCAAGCGTGTCGATGCGCCGCATCCAGGACTACACGCGCCAGGGACTGATCGTGGAAAACGGCCGCTGGATCCAGACGCCCGTGAACGACGGCAGCGCCACCACGCGCAGCCTCGAGCTGGAAGCGAAGCTGCCGCTGTCGTCGATCCGCAAAGACGTGCCCGACGTCGACCTGCGCGCCAGCATCTCGCGCAACTGGTCGCGCGTCGACGCCGTGCCCGGCCCCGACAACCGCCTCGACCAGCAGACGCCCTTCTCGGCCACCCTGGGCATCGACTGGCGCGCCCACGGCGGCAAGCTCAGCGCCGGCTCCAGTTTCGCCTTCAAGAGCGGCGGCCCGGTGCGCATCAACGTCGACCAGTACGGCTACCAGAGCGTCCGGCGCGACCTCGACATGTACGCGCTCTACAAATTCAACCAGCAATACCAGCTGCGCGCGGCCCTGTCGAATGTACTGGCGCAAGACTTCATCGGCGACTCGCGCTATGTGGACGAGAACGGCACCCTGCGCCGCACCAACACCTACCCCGGCCGCACGATGGCGCGGCTAACCCTCGAAACCCGCTTCTAACCACCAAAAGCAGCATTAAAACAACGGGGGTCAGGTCTGCCATCGTGACACGGGCTCATCGTTAGATGGACTGGCTTCAACGTTTTAAGGGATGGTCGGCAATCGTTTCTGGGACTACTGCAGAGCTTGTGTCTCGATGGCAGACCTGACCCCCGTTGTTTTTTTGTCAGGATTCGAGGCGGGAGGCGATCTCGATCAGACGCGGCCGCACTTGCTCGAGCAGGAACTCCTTCGACACGCTCGACGACGGCCCGCCGCAGTTCACCGACATCAGCTGACTGCCGCCGATCGGGAAGAAGCCGACCGCGATGCCGTTCACGTCTTTCTGCCACTCGCCGAACGAGGTGGCGCAGCCGTATTGCGCGTAGTCGCGCAGGCCTTTTTCCAGGCCGTCCTTCATGGCCGTGAACGCCAGCTCGTCGAGCTCCAGGCAGCGGCTGAGGATATCCTTGCGCTCCTGCTCGGAGGCCTTGACCAGGTAGGCGCGGCCGATGGCGGACGCGGCCAGCGGCATGCGCGAACCGACTTGCAGCGACAGCGACAATGCCGCCGTGCTGCGGCAGACTTCCACGTAGATCATCGACAGGCGGTCGCGCATGGCGATCGATACCGTGGTGCCGGAAAAATCGGCCAGCTCCTGCAGCATCGGCCGCGCCAGCTGGCGGATGTCGAGGCGCGCCAGCATCGCGCTGCCCAGGCCGAGCGTGGCCGTGCCAAGCACGTAGCGCCCGCCGGTTTCCTGGGTCAGGTAGCCGAGTTTGGTGAGGGTATAGGTGAAGCGCGTGACGGTGGACTTGGGCAGGCCGCAGCGTTCGGCGATCTGCTGGTTGGTCAGGCCCTTGTCGGCCGAGCGGAAGCAGGCCAGCACCTCGAGCCCGCGCGCGAGGGCCGTGATGTAGTAGCGGTCCTCGTTGCTCTTCGATGCGTCCAGGCTTTCGGCCGGTTCGGCATCGTCGTTGGTGCGGTGCGATTCGCTCAGTTGCATGGCTTACCTCGGGTGTGAAATCGGTGGTGCGAGAATTTTTTTGTTATTACACGGCAGACCCTATGCGGGAAGGATTCCGCGTGGCAAACTGGGCCGGTTTGTTCGGCAATGAAACTCGAAGTAGCAGGCGTTCGTAGGGTGGGTTCTTGAACCCACGCAGTACGGCAGTTGTCCAGTCGAGAAAGCAAACGCCATCGGGTTAACGTAGATGGATCAACGAACATATGCGGCAGATCATACGACCGGGCCGCGTGGGCACCAGTGCCCACCCTACAAAATCGATTCCGAACAAATCGTTGCTACCGTTGCAAAAGTATCGTATTCTTTTTTCGTTCCATTTTACATCGCTTTGTTTCACCTAGCAAAACAAATGATCTGAATACCCATGAGCTCGCAAGGGCTCACGCACAGGAGTCAGAAGCATGGCATCAGCTCAGGTTCAGTCGAGCACGAACGATACGAACGGCCTCCAGGCCACGCCCTCCTCTCCACCTGGCGACGCACTGCGCGTCCACGAACACTTCTATATCAACGGCCTCTGGGTCGCCCCGCGCGGCCATGGCAGCATCGAGGTCATCCAGGCCTCGAACGAAACCGTCATCGGCCGCATCCCGGAAGGTGTTGACGCCGATGCCGCCGCCGCCGTGGCCGCCGCCCGCGCCGCCTTCGAGCGCTGGAGCCAGACCACCCCGCAGGAACGCGGCGTCTATCTCGACAAAATTACCGCCGGCCTGCGCGCCCGCGCCGACGAACTGGCCGACCTGATCGCCCGCGAAGTCGGCATGCCCCTGAAACTGGCCGCCATGATCCAGGTCGGCTCGCCGCTCGCCACCTTCGCCGGCTACGCGAAGATGGTGGACGAATTCGCATGGGAACACACGGTCGGCCATTCGCGCGTGCTGCGCGAGCCTGTCGGCGTGGTCGCCTGCATCACGCCCTGGAACTACCCGCTGCACCAGATCGCCGCCAAGGTCGGGGCCGCACTGGCCGCCGGCTGCACCGTGGTGCTAAAGCCATCCGAAGTGGCGCCATTGAACGCCTTCGTGCTGGCCGAGATCATCGAGCAGGCCGGCCTGCCAGCAGGCGTGTTCAACCTGGTCAGCGGCTACGGCCCAGGCGTCGGCGAAGCGCTGGTGCGCCACCCGGACGTCGACATGGTCTCCTTTACCGGCTCGACCCGCGCCGGACGCCGCATCTCGGAAGTCGCCGCCGGCACCATCAAGCGCGTGACGCTGGAACTGGGCGGCAAATCCGCCTCGGTGATCCTGGAAGACGCCGACCTCGCCGCCGCCGTGAAAGGCACGCTGAACGCCTGCTTCCTGAACAGCGGCCAGACCTGCTCGGCCCACACCCGCATGCTGGTGCCGGAAGCGCGCTATGAAGAAGCGGCGCGCCTGGCCGTGGAAGGCGCCAAAAGTTTTACGGTAGGCGACCCGCTGCAACCCGGCGTCCGCCTCGGCCCCCTCGTCTCAAGCGCCCAGCGCGAGCGCGTACGCGGCTACATCCGCGCCGGCCTGGAAGACGGCGCCGAGCTGCTGTGCGGCGGCGCCGATGCACCGGCAGGCCTGGACAGCGGCTACTACGTGCAGCCCACCATATTCGGCCACGTGCACCCAGACAGCACCATCGCCCAGGAAGAAATCTTCGGCCCGGTCCTGTCGATCATCACCTACCGCAGCGAAGCCGAAGCCGTACGCATCGCCAACGGCACGCCGTATGGCCTGGGCGGCGCGGTCTGGGCCGGCAGCGACGAGCGTGCGATTGACGTGGCGCGGCGCCTGCGCACCGGCCAGGTCGATATCAACGGCGGCGGCTTCAATGGCCAGGCCCCGTTCGGCGGCTACAAGCAGTCCGGCAATGGCCGCGAACTGGGCAGCTACGGCCTGGACGAATTCCTCGAATACAAATCGCTGCAGTGCCGCACGCCGCGCAGCACCTGAAAGGAGATGCCGTCGATGAGTGAAACGAAGTACCAACGTGCGAAAGCAGTCGTCTGCCGCACCACCGGCCAACCGGTGGTCGTGGAAGAAATCGAGGTCGAATACCCGCGCCGCGGCGAGGTGATGATCAAGATGGCCGCCTGCGGCATCTGCCACAGCGACCTGTCCGCCACCAACGGCACCATCCCGATGCCGGCCCCGCTCGTGCTCGGCCACGAAGGCGCCGGCGTGGTGGTGCAGGTCGGCGAAGGCGTGACCGAATACGCGGTCGGCGACCACGTGCTCAGCAGTTTTGTCAGCATGTGCGGCAAATGCCGCTGGTGCCAGACCGGCCGCCCGCAACTGTGCGACCAGGCAGCCAAGGCCGCGATCTCCCTGCCCGACGGCACGGTGCGCACGCGCGGCCTGGATGGCCAGCCGATCAACATCTTTTCCGGCTGCGGCGTGATGGCCGAATACGCCACCCTGCACGTCGATAACGTGGTCAAGATCACCCAGGACGTGCCGCTCGACCGCGCCTGCCTGGTCGGCTGCGGCGTGATGACCGGCGTCGGCGCCGCCGTCAACACGGCCAAGGTGGAAGCGGGATCGATCGCCGTGGTCTTCGGCTGCGGCGGTGTCGGCCTGAACGCGATCCAGGGCTGCCGCATCGCCGGCGCCGCGATGATCGTGGCGGTCGACATGGCCGACGCCAAGCTCGAGATGGCGAAGGAATTCGGCGCCACCCACGTGCTGAACGCCGCCACGCCGGATCTCGTCAAAGCCGTGAAAAAGCTCACCGGCGGCGGCGCCGACTATGCCTTCGAATGCGTCGGCAAGGGTGAGATCGTGGCCCAGGCCTACGGCGTGCTGGCCAAGGGCGGCAAGGCGGTAGTGGTAGGCGTGGCCTCGCCGAAGGACACCACCACGGTGCGCACCGGCAGCCTGACGTTCGAAGAAAAGACCCTCACCGGCAGCTACTTCGGTTCGGCGCGCCCGCGCCAGGACTTCCCGCGTTTGCTGGCCCTGTACCGCGAAAAGCGCCTGAAGCTCGACGAACTGATCACCCGCCGCTACCGCATCGACGAAGCACCACAGGCTTTCGCCGACCTGGCCGAAGGACGCAACGCACGAGGGGTCATCATGTTCGAGTAATCCGCATTCCTTTCGCACGGCATCCAAAAGCAGTACCGCGCTCACAGAAGCGCATATAAAACAATGGAGACAAGATTTTGGAGCTTTTCCTGCAACAGGTCCTGAACGGACTCACCCTGGGCGGCGTGTACAGCCTCGTCGCGCTCGGGCTCACGCTGGTGTACGGCATCCTGCACGTACCCAATTTCGCGCACGGCGCCTTCTACATGGCCGGCGCGTATACCGCATTCTACGTCATCGATAAACTCGGCCTGAACTACTGGTGGGGCATGCTCGGTGCCGCCGTCGTGGTCGGCCTGATCTCCGTGGTGTCGGAGCGGCTGGTCTTTCATCCGCTGCGCAATGCGCCCTACCTGCACCACATGATCGCCTCGATCGGCATCCTGCTGTTCCTGGAAGCCGGCGCCCAGGCCATCTGGGGTGCGGACTTCCACCGCATGGCCACGCCGTATAACGAGATCCTCACCTTCGGCGGTCTCACCATGCCGGCCCAGCGCCTCCTGATCGTCGGCGCCGCCTTCTTCCTGGTCGTGCTGCTGCAGCTGTTCCTGAAGAAGACCGTTACCGGCGCCACCATCGTGGCCATGGCCCAGAACCGCGAAGGCGCAGCCCTGGTCGGCATCGACGCCACCCGCGTGGCGATGCTCACCTTCGCCATCGCCGGCGCCCTGGCCGGCATCGCCGCGGTGCTGTACGCGCCAATCAACCTGGTCTACACCTCGATGGGCAACCTGGTCATCACCAAGGCCTTCGTCATTATCGTGCTGGGCGGGATGGGCAGCGTGCCGGGCGCCATCGTCGGCGGCCTGATCATCGGCTTCGCCGAAGCCTTCGGCGCCTTCTATATCTCGACCGACTACAAGGACATCATCGCCTTTGCACTGCTGGTGCTGATCCTGTCGGTGCGTCCGCAAGGCCTGTTCGCGAAGGGAGCCCACTGATGAAGCTCATGAATCCGGTAACCGGATGGCTGCTGCTGCTGGCGCTCGCCATCGCCTTTCCTTTCATGGCCGGTAACGACTACCACCTCACCGTGATGTCGACGGCCTACATCTACGCCATCGCCACCATCGGCCTGAACCTGATCACCGGCTACACCGGCCAGTTCAACCTGGCGCACAGCGGCTTCATGGCGGTGGGCGCCTACACGGTCGGCATCCTGACCGTGGACTACGGCGTGTCGTTCTGGCTGGCCTTCGGCCTGTCCGGCTTCGTGGCGGCCTTCCTGGGCTTTTTTGTGGGCATCGTGTCGCTGCGCCTGAAGACCCACTTCTTCTCGATCTTCACGCTGTGCGTGGGCTACATCATGTACCTGGTGATCGAGAAGTGGGAAAGCCTGACCCACGGCACGGTCGGCATCATGGGCATCCCGGCGCCGGAAAGCATCGGCCCGCTGGACTTCTCCGAAGCGCGCACCCAGTACTACCTGGTGCTGTTCTTCCTGGTCGCCAGCCTGTGGATCATGCACCGCATCGTGCACTCGCTGCTGGGCCGTACCTTCATGGCCATCCGCAACGGCGACGACCTGGCGCAGGCCCTGGGCATCAACCTGATGCGCAACAAGCTGCTCGCCTTCATGCTGTCGGTGTTCTTCTCGGGACTGGCGGGCGGCCTGTACGCCGGCTACGTGCGCTTCCTCGGCCCCGGCATCGCCGGCGTCGAGCACACCTTCGACATGACCATGTACATGCTCATCGGCGGCATCGGCACCCTGCTCGGGCCTCTCCTGGGCGCGATCTCGATACCATGGCTGACCCAGTACCTGCAGGTGCTGCAGGAATTCCGCTTCGTGGTGTTCGGCCCGGTGCTGGTCTTGCTGGTCATCTTCCTGCCGTACGGGATCGTCGGCACTTACCTGAACCGCCAGCGCAGGAAAGCCGCCATGCGTGCACCCGCGGCGCCGGCACCAGCGGCCACGCCTTCGGCACCGGCCGCCGCACCGAAGCAAGGAGCAACGCATGCTTAAGATCGACAACCTGACCAAGCGCTTCGGCGGCCTGTGCGCCGTGAACGATGTCAGCGCCAGCTGCGAACGCGGCACCATCAACGCCATCATCGGACCGAACGGCGCCGGCAAGACCACCTTCTTCAACCTGATCAGCGGCGCCATCGCCCCAACCTCGGGCAAGGTGACCTTCAACGGCGAAGACGTGACCGGCCTGCGCGCCGACCAGGTGGCGCGGCGCGGCATGGCGCGCACCTTCCAGACCACGACCCTGTTCGACACGGCCACTGTGCTGGACAACCTGATCGTCGGCCACCGCCTGCGCACCGGCTCGACCCTGGTCGACGCCGTGCTCGGCACGCGCCGCATGAAGGAAGAAGAACGCCGCTGCCGCGACAAGGCGCGCGCCGCACTCGACTTCGTGGGCCTGGCCCACATCGAGGCGCGCATCGCCGGCGACATCTCGCAGGAAGAACGCAAGCGCGTCGCCTTTGCCCTGGCCTTGTCCACCGACCCGAGCCTGCTGCTGCTGGACGAACCGGCCGGCGGCGTGAACCCCGAGGAAACCGAGGGCCTGGCGCGCCTGATCCGGAAGATGGCCGACAGCGGCCTGACGATCTGCCTGATCGAACACAAGATGGACATGATCATGAATTTGGCCGACAAGATCCTGGTGCTGAACTACGGCGAGCGCATCGCCGAAGGCACGCCGGCGGAGATTCGCGCCAATCCCGTCGTGATCGAAGCCTACCTGGGGAGCGAGCATGCTTAAACTCGACAAGGTCAACCTTTCCTATGGCAGCTTCCGCGCCCTGCACGACGTGACCCTGCACGCCGACGAGGGCGAGCTGGTGGTGCTGCTCGGCTCGAACGGCGCCGGCAAAAGCTCGATCTTCCTCACCATGAGCGGCTTGAACAAGGCCTCGTCGGGCAGCATCCATTTTGGCACGCAGAACCTGGTGGGCCGCAAGCCTTCGCAGATCGTGGCCGATGGCCTGGTCCACTGCCCGGAAGGCCGCAAGCTCTTCCCCGGCATGTCGGTGCTGAAGAACCTGACGCTCGGCGCCTACGTGCACCGTGGCGACAGCAAGGGTACGCAGAAGACGCTCGACGAGGTGTTCGAGCTGTTCCCGATCCTGCACGAGAAGAAGGACATGCCGGCCGGCTCGCTGAGTGGCGGCCAGCAGCAGATGGTCGCCATCGGCCGCGCCCTGATGGGCCGCCCGAAAGCCCTGCTGCTGGACGAACCCTCACTCGGCCTGGCGCCGCTGGTGGTCAAGCAGATGTTCGAAGTCATCGCGCGCATCAACAAGGCCGGCACCACGGTGCTGCTGGCCGAGCAGAACGCGTATGCGGCGCTGAACATCGCCAGCCGCGCCTATGTGATCGAACAGGGCCGCATCGTGCTCGAAGGCGGGCGCGAGGAGCTGCTGAACAACGAGCAGGTGCGGCGTGCCTATATTGGAGCTTAGATTCGTGGCGCTTGACGAACAAAGCCGATTCGACAGAGTATTGACGAGTAGTACCTACAACAAGCAAAACCAAGGAGACACCACCATGCAAGTGCAAGCCAAGCTGACCCGCCGCACCCTCCTCGCTGCAGCAGCAGCCGTCGTCGCCCTCGCCGGCGGCGCAGCCCACGCCCAGGAAGTCATCAAGATCGGCTTCTCCGGTCCGCTGAGCGGCGGCGCCGCCCTCTACGGCAAGAACGTCCTGTCGGGTATGGAGATGGCGGCAGCCGAAATCAACGCCAAGCCGCTGGAAATCGGCGGCAAGCGCTACAAGGTCGAGATCGTCGCGCTCGACGACAAGTACAACCCGGCCGAAACCGGCATCAACGTCCAGCGCCTGGTCCAGCAGCACAAGACCGCCGCCGTGCTGGTGCCCCACTCGGGCGGCGTGTTCGCCGTCCAGGCGTTCAACGAGAAATCGAAAGTCCTGCTGCTGGCCTACACCAGCCTGCCGCAGGTGACCGACCGCGGCAACAAGCTGACGATCCGCATCCCGCCTGATTTCACCGGCTACATCATGCCGTTCACCAAAGCGATGATGGCCAAGCACGGCAAGAATATCGCCATGGTCCAGGCCGACCACGACTACGCGAAAGCCTGGTCGGCGGCCTTCAAGCCGGTGTGGGAAGCGCAAGGCGGCAAGGTGGTGGCCGAGAACCCGATGTCCTACAACAAGGCGACCGATTTCTACAGCGGCGTGAGCCGCGCGATGCAGGCGAAACCGGACGTCATGTTCATCGGCGGCGCGTCGGAGCCGACCGCATTGGTCGCCAAGCAGGCGCGCGAGCTGGGCTTCAAGGGCGGCTTCATCATCCTCGACCAGGCCAAGATCGACGAGATGGCCAAGGTGGTGGGCGGGATCGCACCGCTGGAAGGCTCGATCGGCGTGATGCCGCTGGCGAACGACGACCGTCCGGAAGCGGTGGCCTTCACCCAGCGTTATCGCAAGCTCAATCCGGGCAAGGACCCGAGCACCGAGATCAGCCTGAACTACTCGACCGTGCACGCGACCGTGGCGGCCATGAAGCTGGCTGGTACCACCACGGATGCGGAGAAGATTCGTGCGCAGATGGAGAAGGCGTACACCTCGCTGCCGGCGGAGTACAACCCGAACGATATCGATGGGCTCGATAGCAAGGGCGGGACCATCGCCAACGTGATCCTGGGGACGGTGGAAGGCGGCAAGATGAAGGGGCAGTTCCTGCGCGCGCTGAACGCCGGGAAGTAAGCAAGGGCCGGACAGCCAGGCTGGCTGTCTTCCTTCGGCGCAGGGCCGTTGCCGTCACTGGCGACGGCCCTGTCTTTTTATCCGCACTGCGGGCCCGGCCGCGCTGTCACGGCGCCACGAAACGCTTGCTGGCAAAGGCGGCGCGCTGCGCCTTGGCCGTATTTAGCAGCGCAACCACGATGTATTCCTTGCCTTTGGCCAGGCGCGCGCCCTGCAGGTCGAAGCGGGTGACGGCGCCAGGCAGGATCGTCTGCAGCATGACCGGATTGCCGGTGCCGGCCAGGGCCACGGCGGTATCGATCACGTACACCAGGGTCATCGCCGTGTTCGGCACAGCCGGCCACGACACCTGTTTCCCTGCCAGTCCGAGCTTGAAGTTCGCAGGCTGGTTCTGCTCTGCCGGGAACATCTCCCAGCTCCCGTCGGGTCCGATGTAGTACTTGACACAGCCTTCGATATCCCTGAACTGCTTGCCGCCCGCATTCGAATAGCGTCCCCTGTAGGCGCCGCTGCCCTTGTCGTAGCTGCCCTCGTAGGCGCCGGACTGCGCGCTGTTGTCGATCGTGCCGGACCAGGTCCCGCTCAGCATCTTGCCCGCCTTGACGCCCTTCACCGCGCCCACATTGCTGTTCTGGCAGCCGACAAAGGTGAAGAACATGGCGCCGCTGAAGGCGGCGTCCTGCTCCGGCAGCCTGAGCACGAACGCGCCCGGCGTCGGGTCTTCCGGATTGGTGAGGGCGCTTTCCTGGTAGTAGCCGACGTACAGCCCGCCGGGGGGCAGCGGGGCTGCCGCCATGGCGCCGGGGGCGCATGCCGCACCGGACAGCGCAAGCAGCGAGCATGCGGCGAGCCGGCGCAGCGGCGCGAACGACGGGGAAGTGTTTTCCATGTTGAATCCTGTGTGAGGGAATTGGCACTGCGGGATGCTCGGGCGGCCAACGACCGGCGGCTCGGGATTATCGCATTATGCTGTCGAAAAAGTAACTTTTCCCGTCGCCAGGTCCTGTCGGGCGCGAGCGGCTTTGTCTCGGCCTGACAACGGCGGGCCAACGCAAGCAGCGTCCAGGCAAACAACTTGAGCCGAAGAGGCAGCAAATTCTTGAAGGTGCATGATGTGCTTCCATTCGCCCGGTCACCCTGCCTTATAATTTTCGGCCTTGTTACCAACGGTATGCCCTGGACCTGCCGGCCCTGCCCCACATGCTCAAACCAATCTTGCTTGTCGACGACAATCCCTACGACCAGGAGTTGGCGCTGGTCGCCCTGACGTATGCCGGCTTGCTCAACGAAACCATCACGGTCAGCGATGGCGAAGAAGCACTCGATTACCTGTTCCGCCGCGGGGTGTATGCGACTCGCCCGCCCGGCAATCCGGCCGTCGTGCTGCTCGACCTGAAAATGCCGAAGGTCGATGGCGTCGAGGTGCTCAAGGCGGTGCGTTCCTGCCCAGACACCGCACGGATCCCGGTGGTGATGCTCACCGGCTCGAAAGAAGAAGCCGACATCGCGCGCAGCTACGCGTCCGGCGTGAATGCCTTCGTCGTCAAGCCGATGGATTTCAAGGAGCTGGTCCGGGCCGTCAGCGAGGTCGGCGCTTTCTGGGCGGTGCTGAACGAGCCGCCGGTCGGCTCGAAGCGTTACCCGGCCACCAAGCCGCGCGCATCCGACTGATCCATCTCGCGGTTCGCGCGGCGCGGCTCCTCCCATCAATAGGCGCCCGATGCCGCCCAACGGTCGGCATGGAAGCGCGCATCGCCCAGCAGTTCATCCACGACCCGCGCGCGCTTCATGAAGAACCCGATCTCGAACTCGTCGGTCATGCCGATTCCGCCGTGCATCTGCACGCCTTCCTGCACCGCTGTAGTGGCTGTGGTGCCGGCACGCGCCTTTGCCGCCGACACCAGCGCCGCCGCATTCGGCGCACCGTCGTCGAGCGCCTGCTGCGCACCCAGCACCAGCGCACGGGTGATCTCGATGTCGGTGTAGAGCATCGATGCACGGTGCTGCAGCGCCTGGAACTCGCCGATGATCTGGCCAAACTGGCGGCGCTCCTTCAGGTAGACGACGGTACGTTCGAAGACCTCTTCGGCAATCCCCAGCAACTCGCCTGCCAGCGCCACACGGCCGATATCGAGCACCGCGTCCAAAGGCGCAGTGCCCTGCCCGACCGCGCCGATGACAGCATCGCTGCCAACACGCACCCCATCGAACACGATACGCGCCGCATTGTGCGCATCGACCATGACGCTGCGCTCCCGACGCACGCCGGCCGCCGCGCCGTCGACCAGGAACAGCGTCACGCCCTCGTCCGTGCGCGCGGACACGATCAGCTGGTCCGCCACGTGGCCATCGACCACGAACAGCTTTTCGCCGCGCAGCAGGTAGCCATCGCCATCCTGCTCGGCACGCAGCGCCACTTTCTCCGGCCGGTGCTTGACCGATTCATCGACCGCCAGCGCCACCACCATCTCGCCGGCGGCAATCGCCGGCAGGCAGCGTGCTTGCTGGGTCGTGCTGCCATGACGCGCCAGCAGCGCGGCGCCCAGCACCGCCGTCGAGAAGAACGGCACGGCCGTCAGGTTGCGGCCGATCGCTTCCATGATGGCGCCCGCTTCCACCATGCCCAGACCAAGGCCGCCGTATTCCTCCGGCACCAGCACGCCGGTAAAGCCCATCTCGGCAAAGCTGGCCCACGTCGCGCGCGAAAAGCCGTCGTCGCCCCGGCTGTCGCGCAGGCCGCGCAGTTGCGCCACCGGGGCGCGTTCCTTCATGAACTGCAGCGCGCTCTCGCGCAGCATGTCCTGTTCCTGGTTCAGTACCAATGCCATTGTTCGCTCCGTAGTTTATGCGCCCGGCAGGCCGAGAATGCGTTTCGAGATGACGTTCAGCTGCACTTCGCTGGTGCCGCCCTCGATCGAGTTCGCTTTCGCGCGCAGCCATTCGCGCGCGATCTCGCCTTCACGACTGCGCTCGCCCTCCCACTCCAGCGCCGCGCTGCCGCCGGCCGCCATCAGCAATTCGTAACGCCGCTTGTTCAGCTCCGCGCCGTAGTACTTCAGCACCGACGAAAAGGCCGGATGCACCTTGCCCTGGCGCGCCAAATCGCCGCTGCGCTCGAGCAGCAGGCGGAACGCCACTTCGTCGATCTCGAAGCGCGCGATGTCGGCGCGCAGCACCGGTTCGTCCAGGCGGCCCTGTTCGTCCAAACCGATCGACTCCACGGCGAACTGCCCCAGCTTCGGTGGCTGCGCCACTTCGCCCATCGCGCCGATCATGTCGCGCTCGTGGGTCAGCAGGTACTTGGCAATCGTCCAGCCGCCATTCAATTCGCCCACCAGGTTGCGCTTTTCCACGCGCACGTCGTCGAAGAAGGTTTCGCAGAACGGCGACTTGCCCGAGATGAGGGTGATCGGCCGCGTCGACACGCCCTGTGTCGCCATGTCGAACAACACGAAGCTGATTCCGGTGTGCTTGCTGGCCGTGGGGTCGGTGCGCACCAGGCAGAAGATCCAGTCGGCCTTGTCGGCGTATGAGGTCCAGACCTTCTGGCCATTCACGACGAAGTGGTCGCCGCGGTCTTCGGCGCGGGTTTGCAGCGAGGCCAGGTCGGAGCCGGCGTTCGGCTCCGAGTAGCCCTGGCACCAGCGGATCTCGCCGCGCGCAATCGGCGGCAGGTGTTCGCGCTTCTGCTCTTCGCTGCCGTACTTCAGCAGCGCCGGGCCGAGCATCCAGATGCCGAAGCTTTGCAGCGGCACGCGGCAGCCGAGCGACGCCATTTCCTGGCGCAGCACCTTGGCCTGCTCGCGCGAGAGGCCGGCGCCGCCGTATTCGACCGGCCACTCGGGCACGGTCCAGCCCTTTTCGGCCATGCGTGCCAGCCAGGTGCGCTGGGCTTCGGATTTGAACTGCATTCGGCGGCCGCCCCAGGTGATTTCGTCGTCGCCGGCCATCGGCAGGCGCATCTCGGGCGGGCAGTATTCTTTCAGCCAGGCGTGGACTTCCTGGCGGAAGGCTAAGAGTTCATCCATGTGTGTCTCCTTAAATGGTCACGCCGCCATCGACCACGATGTTCTGGCCGGTGACGAAGCTGCCTGCGCGCGAGGCCAGGTAGATGGCGGTGCCGGCGATTTCGTCGGGGTCGCCGATGCGGCGCAGCGGTGCGCGCTCATTGACTTCCTTCAGGCGCGCCGGGTCTTCCCACAAGGCGCGCGCGAAATCGGTCTTGATCAGGCCCGGGGCGATGCAGTTCACGCGCACGTTGTGCGGGCCGAATTCGACGGCCAGGTTGCGCGCCAGCTGCATGTCGGCCGCCTTCGAGACGTTGTAGGCGCCGATGACGGGCGAGCCGCGCAGGCCGCCGATCGAGGAGACGATGATGATGGCGCCGTCCTTCCTTTCGATCATCTGGGGCGCGACCATGTTGATCAGCCAGTGGTTGGCGAGGACGTTGTTCTCGAGGATCTTGCGGAACTGGTCGTCGGCGATGCCGGCCATTGGGCCGTAGTAGGGGTTCGAGGCGGCGTTGCAGACCAGGATGTCGACCTGGCCGAAAGCCTTGTTGGTCTCGTCGACCAGGCGCTGCAGGTCTTCCTTCGACGAGATGTTGGCCGAGATGGCGATGGCGCGGCCTGCGCCGTGGGCTGCGGTGATCTCGGCCACGACCTCGGCGCAGGCGGCTTCCTTGCGCGACGAAATGACTACCTTGGCTCCCTGCTCCGCCATCCGCACCGCAATCGCACGGCCGATGCCGCGCGAGGAACCGGTGATGATGGCGACTTTACCGCTCAGGTCGAACAGTGACATGTGTCTCCTCCAATGTGTGTTGGGCGGCTCCACGGACGCGTGCCGCTCTTGTTGTTGGGTTTCGTAGGGTGGACGGGTTTCCCGTCCACGCGTTCAATTCACGGCCGAATCGCGATGACGTGATTTGCAAACAAAAGTTGAACGCGTGGACGGCAGAGCCGTCCACCCTACGTTATCGCGCTAAGCCTAACTGTGCAATACCTCTTTTGCGAAAAATGCAAAGCCCATAACCTGCGCGTGGGATGAGGTCGATACCGCATTCACGAAAACGGATCAGGATTCGGAGAGCAAACCCTCGAACAAGGGCCGCACAAACAGCTCCAGCGCATTCTCGCCATTCACATCCTCCACCCAGCGGTCCAGCAGCACGGCCGCATTCACCATCCCGCTCACCAGCGCCCCGGCAATCGCCTGGTCCAGCGGCCGGATCGACCCGTCCTGCATACCCTCCACCAGCAGGCTCACGAAGCGCTGGTCCAGCTGCGCGGTGGCGGTCAGCTTGGCCTCGCGAATATCGTCCGGCAGTTCGCTCCACGCCGACGTACGCAGCAAGGGCCCGTGCTCGGAAAAGTGATAGCGCACCAGCGCGCGCGACACGGCGCACAGCTTGTCCCAGCCCGATCCACCGCTGACCATGGCCACGCGCTGCATCTCGCGGATCACCGTGAACTTGCGCTCGAAGCAGGCCGCGATCAGGTCTTCCTTGTTCGGGTTGTGATGGTAGAAGGCGCCCTTGGTCACGTTCAGGCGCGCGGAGATGCGCTCGACCGAGGCGCCGCGGTAGCCCTGCTCGTTGATGAGGGCCGTGGCCGCGCGCAAGAAAGCATCCTGGGCACTGTCGCCAACCAGCGGTGGCGCGGTCAACGCTGTGTCCAGCGCACCGAGGCGCCATGCCGACTTCCCGGAGCGGATACCGCCAATCAGGATATCGCCCATGCGCTCGGCCGCGATGCCGAAGTCCTCGGGGTCGTAGCGCCCGCTCCAGGACATCGTCCACAGCGTCAGGGTCAAGAGCAGGTGGGTGCGTGCATTCAGCGACAAGCGCCTGGCTGGCTTGATTGGGCCGAGCAGCAGCAGGCGCCGGCAGCTGCGGAACATCTCGATGTAGGCCGCAAACACAACCTCGCTGTGCGGACTGCCGAGAACATGCACGTCGCGGAAGGTCATCATCTCGCTGGCCCCGCCGGTGGCGGTGTCGGCCAGGCGCGCCAGGAACAGGCGCACGAAGCTGCGCACCCGCCCTTCCGGCGCGGCTTCCTCGGCCGCCTGGGCGATGATGCCGCTCACCGTCTCGATCGAGCGCAGCAGGCAGGCGACGACCAGGTCTTCCTTCTTCTTGTAGTAATAGGTGATGCTGTTGGTGCTCAGGCCAACCGCTGCCGCCACGTCCGACAGCGTTGCCCCTTTCATGCCGCGTGCATTGAACAGCCGCGCCGCCTCGTGCAGGATGGCCTCGCGCTTTTGCACGTAGCGCTGCGTCATGCGGCTGGCGTTGACGGGTTCTTCCATGGCGGCACCGAGACAGTTGAGCAGATCGCATTATAGCGTGGCGAAAAACACCAGCGACCATCCTTTGCACCCTCCGCACACGCCAGACCCCTTTTTCTAAAATGTCGCACTGGTACGACTACAAGCCCCGCGCGCCGTGCTATGATTTTCGCACCTACATACCAACACCCCTAAAAAAGGCGAGACACATGATCAGCTTCGCAGGAAAGACAGCCATCGTCACCGGCGCCGGCGGCGGCCTCGGTCGTTGCTATGCACTCGAACTGGCCCGCCGCGGCGCACGCGTCGTGGTCAACGACCTGGGCGGCGCGGCCGATGGCCGTGGCACCGGCGGCGCGGCGGACGCCGTCGTCGACGAGATCAAGGCCATGGGCGGCGAAGCGGTCGCCAACCGTGCCAGCGTTACCGACCGCGACGGCGTGGCCGCCATGGTACAGCAGGCGCTGGACGCCTTCGGCCGCATCGACATCCTGGTCAACAACGCCGGCATCCTTCGCGACAAAAGCTTCCTCAAGATGGAACTCGACGACGCCCAGGCCGTGCTCGACGTCCACCTCACCGGCGCCTTCAACTGCACCAAGGCGGTGTGGGCGATCATGGCCGAACAGGGTTACGGCCGCATCGTGATGACGACCTCGCCCTCGGGCCTGTACGGCAACTTCGGCCAGGCCAACTACGGCGCCGCGAAGATGGGCCTGGTCGGCTTGATGAACACCCTCAAGATCGAAGGCGCCAAGCGCAACGTCCGCATCAACGCGATTTCTCCGGTGGCCGCCACGCGCATGACCGAAGGCCTGCTGCCGCAGGAGCAGTTCGACAAGCTCGGCCCCGAGCACATCGTGCCCGGCGTGGTCTACCTGGCCAGCGACGACGCGCCCACCGGCGTGATCCTGCAGGCGGCCGGCGGCAACTTCAGCGTGGCGACCATCGTCGAAAGCCCCTGGGTCGACCTCGGTCCGCAGTCCAGCGCCGACGACGTAGCGGCGCAATGGGAACGCATCAGCGACCTGTCCCGTGCCCAGCCGCGCCACCAAAGCAAGTAAGGCATGAGTACGCACGCGGCGCCTGCGCTCGATATCCACCCAGGCGCCGATCCGAAACAGGCGGCCTACGATGCCCAGGTCGCGCGCGACCTGCCGCGCAACTACGCCGCCAACCTGGTCCACGGCTTCCTCGGCGTGACCGGCTTCCGGCTGGTAACGGCGCCGACCTTCGTCCCCGCCTACATCTATTTGCTCTCGCAGTCGAACCTGGTCGTCGGCCTGGCCCTGGCCGGACAGGCGCTGGGCATGGCACTGTCCTCGATCTGGAGCGCCACCCTCATCGAGCACCGGCGCCGCGTGATGCCGGTGGTGTTCGGTGTCGGCTGGCTGATGCGCGCCCAGGTGCTGGGCCTGGCGCTGTCGGGCTTTTTGCTCGATGGCGATGCGGCGCTGGTGGCGGTGTGCGTATTCCTGGCCTTGTTCGGCTTTTTCTGGGGTATGCAGGCGGTCAGCTTCAACTTCGTGATGGCGAAGGTGATTCCCGCCAACCGGCGCGGCCAGCTGGCCGGCATGCGCAATTTTCTTGGCGGGTTGTCGGCGTCGGTCGTGGCTTACTTTGGCGGCAAGCACCTGGTGGAAGCCAACGCCTTCGGCAATGGCTATGCCTCGACCTTCATGGTCGCCTTCATCCTCACCAGTGTCGGCATCTCGGCGCTGAGCTTCCTGCGCGAGCCGGAATCGCTGACGGTGCGCGCCGCGTCGAGCCTGATGCAGCGCCTGCGCGACATCCCCGCCATGCTGCGCACGGATCGCCAGTTCACGCGCTTCTTCATTGCGCGCGCGCTCGCCGCCCTCGGCATGATGGCCGCGCCCTTCTATGCCATCCACGCCGGCAAGTTCGTCGGCCTGGATGGCGCCACGCTCGGCTACCTGTCGCTCTCTTTTCTCCTCACGCAAACCGTCAGCAACCTGGCCTGGGGCCGCATCGCCGACAGGCGCGGCTACCGCCTGGTGTTCCTGCTCAGCGTGGGCCTGTGGCTGGTGTCGACCCTGGCGATGATGGTCTCGCACAGCCTGCTGCTGTTCATCATCGCCTTTTGCGGCCTTGGTGCGGGCATCGGTGGCTACCTGATCGCGTCGCAGAACTTCGTGCTGGAGTTCGGCTCCCAGCAAGAGCTGCCGATGCTGATCGCCGTATCCGACACGGCCTCGCACCTGATGATGGCGATCGGCCCGCTGCTGGGTGGCGTCCTGGCCCACGTGTATGGCTTTACGCTGGTGTTCTGGATCGCGGTGGCCGTGAAGGCGGTCTCGCTACTGGCGATGCTGCGCATGCGCGAACCCCGTGCCGCGGCGGGCGACGCCGCGGGCATGTCGCCCGACCCCGGCTGAGCGCTAGCGCACGAGATGCCAGGGATTGGCTAGCCGGCTGCGCGCATACAGTTCGCTGCCTTCGTTGTAGAGCGGATCGGGCAAGAGGTAGACCAGCACCTCGTGGTCCAGCATGCCGCTCGGCGCCACCTGGTTCAGGGCGAACACCGAGACGATCGGGCTGGCACTGAAGTCCCAGGCAAAGGCCTGGCCTGCCGACTCGAATCGCACCACGTCGCCGCCAATGACGTTGACGTAGCGGGTGTCGGGACTGATGCTGACGGTACGGGTAGCGGCATCGGCCGGCACGGCCATGCCGAGCAGGTCCTGGCGCGGCGTGACCGGAGCGCAGGCGCCCACGAGCACGGCCAGTGCCGCAATCGATAGATATCTCATAACGTACTCCTCCCTGCCGGCGCACAAGGGCGTTCGTCGGCAAAGGCGTTGGAGTGCGAAATCCTGGAGCGGTTCCATACTGTCCAGCGAATCGTCGGGCGACCCGCCGGACAGGCAACTTACCGCGAGACGCCGCGCTCCTTGAGGCTGGCAATCTTCTCGTTTGAGAGACCGAGCAGGTCGGCCAGCACCTCGTCGGTGCCCTCGCCCAGGCGCGGCGGCGCGCTGCGGATCGGCAGGCGCTCGCCATTGAAGCGATAAGGCGAGGCCAGCACCGCCACTTGCCCCACTTCGTCGTGCGACATGTACTGCACCAGCCCGCCATCGGCCGCGCGCTGCGAGGTCAGCGCCTCGTGCAGGCCCGCCACTTCGCCGCAAGGAATACCAACACGGCTCATCGCATCGAGCAGGTCGCTGCGCTGGCGCTTGGCCAGTTCGCTGCGGATCATCGGCATCAGCTCGTCGCGGTGCTGGGTGCGCGTGAGGTTAGTTTTAAAACGCTCGTCGCTGGCGATGTCGGCGCGCTCGATCACCTCCGTGCAGAAGCGCAGGAACTGGCTGTTGTTCCCGACAGCGATCACCAGCGGGCCGTCGGCCGCCTCGTACACGCCATACGGCATGATCGACGGGTGGCCGTTGCCGAAGCGTGGCGGGTCGTTCCCGCGCAGCAGGGCTTCCAGGCCGTAGTAGGCGGTGATCATCAGGCCGCAGTCGAACAGGGCCATGCCCACGTGGCGCCCCTGCCCGCTTTTCTCGCGCTCGTACAGCGCAGCGAGGACGCCTTGCGCCGCATACATCCCGGTCATCATGTCGACCGCCGCCACGCCGAATTTCAGCGGTGGCTGGGTCGGCTCGCCGTTCAGCGCCATCAGGCCGGCCTCGCCCTGGATCACCAGGTCGTAGCCGGGACGCGTGGCTTCCGGCCCGGTACGGTCGTAGCCGGTGATCGAGCAGTAGATCAGGCCCGGTTGTTCCTTGCTGAGTTCATCGTAGCCCAGGCCCATGCGCTCGACGTCGCCGAACTTGAAGTTCTGGATCACGATGTCGCTTTTCCTCACCAGCTCGCGCGCGATTTCCTGGCCTTCCGGGGTTTTCAAATCGAGGCAGACGGAACGCTTGTTGCGGTTCACGCTGTTGAAGTAGGCGGTCTCGGTGGACCCGACGCGCATGCCCCAGTCGCGCGTATCGTCGCCGCGCTCGGGATGCTCGACCTTGATCACTTCGGCGCCGAGGTCGCCGAGCACCATGGCGCACCAGGGTCCGGCCAGCACGCGCGACAGGTCCAGCACGCGCACGCCTGCCAGGGGCAGATTGGATTTGCTGTTCAACTTGATCTCCACTGTTTTCCTGGCGGCGTCCGCATCGAACGGCGCCGCCAGCATATTCTCGATATTACTTGAGGCGCAGCGCGGTGAAATCCGGCGCGCGCTTGCCAAAGAAGGCGGCGATGCCTTCCTGCGCTTCGTCGTCGCCCTGCGACTCGACCATCAGCTGCGCTTCCAGGTCCAGCTGTTCGTGCAGGGTGTTCGAGCCTGCCTGGGCGCAAAGCGTCTTGATGCGCGCATTGGCATTCGCAGGACCGTCGGCGACGCGGGCCGCCAGCGCAACCGCTTCCGCCAGCGCCGCACCGCGTTCGGTCAGGCGATTGACGGCGCCCAGCGCATGCAGGCGCTCGGCCGTGAGGCGCTCGCCCAGCAGGCACAGCTCCGTCATCAACTGGCGCGACAGGAACTGCGACAGGAAAGCCGTCGCGCCGCCATCCGGACTCAGGCCCACCTTCACATAGGCCATCGCAAAGAAGGCATCGCGCGCCGACACCAGCATGTCGCAGGCCAGCGCCAGCGACAATCCAGCGCCGGCCGCCCCGCCCTCGACCGCCGCAATGACGGGCTTCGGGCAGGCGCGGATCGCGCGGATGGTTTCGTGCAGGCGCTCGATCTTCACACGCCGCTCGGCCGGCGCCAGCTCACGCCGGGTGGCCAGCGCACGCAAATCGCCGCCGGCACAGAAGAACGCGCCGTCGCCGACCAGCACGATCGCGCCGATCGCAGGATCCGCCGCAGCGTCGACCAGGGCCGCCTGCAGCGCATCGTACAGCTCCGGACGGATCGCATTCCTCGCCGCCGGATTGCTGTTGACGAGGACGCGCACGGCGCCCTCGGTCCGCACGATCAGTGCGTCGCTCATGCCGTGGCCAACTCACGTCCGAGCGCAATGAAGCGCTCGAGGTGGTGGTCTTCGTCGCCCAGCTGGTGGTCGATCAGGACCAGGCGCTTGGCGAAGTGGGCCATCGGCAGTTCCCAGGTCATGCCGATACCGCCGTGCAGCTGGATGCATTCTTCCGCCACCAGGGTACCGATGCGGCCGATGCTCATCTTGGCTGCCGACAGTGCGCGCTCGCGCGTGATGCGGTCGGCGTCCAGTGCGGCGGCGGCGTTGATGACGGTCGAACGGGCCTGCTCGATTTCCAGCAGCAGGTCGGCCATGCGGTGCTGCAAGGCCTGGAAGGAACCGATCACCACGCCGAACTGCTTGCGGGTGCGCAGGTAGTCGAGGGTCGCTTCCTTGGCCGCTTCCATCGCGCCGAGGGCTTCCGCGCACAGGGCCAGGATGCCACGCCCGACGGCGCGTTCCAGCGTGGCATAGGCCTTGCCTTCTTCGCCCAGCAGGGCGGCGCCGGTCAGTTGCACGTTGCTGAAGGTGACATCGGCCACGCGGCCGCCGTCCATGGTCGCGGTGCCGCGCGTCGACACGCCCGGCGCGCCTTGCGGCACCAGGAACAGCGAGATGCCCTCTTGCGCGCCGACCTCGCCCGAGGTACGGGCCGAGACCACGAAGACGTTGGCTTGTTCGGCCGCCTGCACCACGGCCTTCACGCCGTCCAGCACCCAGGCATCGCCTTCGCGGCGGGCCGTGGTCTGCACACGCGCCAGTTCGTAGTGGGTGTTCGGTTCGTCGTGGGCGAAGGTGGCAATGGTGGCGCCGGCCGCGATTTCTTCCAGCACGGCCTTTTGTTCGGCATTGCCGGCAAACGAGATCGCCTCGGCCGCCAGCACGGCGCTGCCCAGCACCGGTTCCAGCACCAGGCCACGGCCCAGGGCCTCGAAGACCACGGCGATGTCGAAACCGCCGCCGCCGAAGCCGCCGTCTTCCTCGCGCAGCAGTGCGCCGATCACGCCCAGCTCCGCAAATTTTTCCCACATCGCGGTCGAGTAGCCTTGCTCGGTGGCGGCGGTACGGTTACGCGTTTCGATGTGGTACTGCTCGGCGATGAAGCGGTTCAGGCTATCGGCGAGCATGCGCCGTTCTTCAGTATGTTCGAAGTTCATGTGTGTCCCCTTACAGGCCGAGGATCATCTTGGAGATGATGTTTTTCTGGATCTCGTTGGAGCCGCCGAAGATCGACAGCTTGCGATTGTTGAAGTACTGCGCCGTGGCCGCTGCCGCGAAGTCGGGGCCGAAGGCTTCGGTCGCCTGGTCGCCATCGAGCATGTCCTGGGTGAACGGACGCGCATACACACCCATCGCGCGGCGCGTCAGCGACAGGATCTCCTGGCGGATCTCGGTGCCGCGAATTTTGAGCATCGAGCTTTCCGCACCCGGTACGCCGCCGCCGGCCACCGCCGCGATCACGCGCAGGTTGGTGGTCTTCATGTTTTCCAGATCGATCTCCACGCGCGCCAGGCGCGACGCGAAGGCCGGGTCCTCAGTCAGCGGCTTGCCGTTGCGGGTCTGCTCGGCCGCGATGCGCTTCAGGCGCGCCAGGGCCGCGACCGAGAAGCCGACGCCGGCGATATTCGTGCGCTCGTAGGTCAAGAGGTACTTGGCGCAGGTCCAGCCGCGGTTCTCTTCGCCGACCAGGTTCTCGGCCGGCACGCGCACGTCGGTGAAGAAGACTTCGTTGACTTCGTGCTCGCCGTCGAGGGTGATGATCGGACGCACTTCGACGCCGGGCGTATTCATATCGACCAGCAGGAAGCTGATGCCTTCCTGTTTCTTGGCTTCGCGATTCGTGCGCACCAGGCAGAAGATCATGTTGGCGTGCTGGCCGAGCGTGGTCCAGGTTTTCTGGCCATTCACGATGTAGTGGTCGCCATCGGCATCAAGTCCGCGCACGGCAGTGGTCTTCACGGCGGCCAGGTCGGAGCCGGCGCCCGGTTCCGAATAACCCTGGCACCACCAGTCCGAGCCGTCCAGGATGCGCGGCAGCCAGTAGGCCTTCTGCGCTTCGTTACCGTACTTGATGAGCACTGGGCCCAGCATGTTGACGCCGAAAGGCACGATGCGCGGCGAGCTCGCCAGCGCGCACTCGTTCTCGAAGATGAACTTCTCGATCGCGGTCCAGCCCGGGCCGCCGTACTGTTCCGGCCAGTGATTCGCCAGCCAGCCGCGTTCGTTCAGGATGGCGTGCCACTCTTCCATGTCGGCCTTGGTCAGGTGCTTGCCGTTGGCGACCTTGCTTGATAAGCGTGCCGGCAGCTTCTCGGCCAGGAAGGCGCGCACTTCAGCGCGGAATGCTTCTTCTTCAGGGGTGAAATTCAGATCCATGACGTTCCTCAGTAAATCTCGAACAGGCCAGCCGCGCCCATGCCGCCGGCGATGCACATCGTGACCACGGCGTACTTCACGCCGCGGCGCTTGCCTTCCAACAGGACGTGGCCAGCCAGGCGCGCGCCGGTCATGCCGAACGGGTGGCCGATGGAGATGGCGCCGCCGTTCACGTTCAAACGTTCGTCGGGAATGCCGAGGCGCTGCTGGCAGTAGATGGCTTGCGAAGCGAAGGCTTCGTTCAGTTCCCACAGGCCGATGTCGTCGACCGTGAGGCCGAAGCGGCCGAGCAGCTTCGGCACCGCGAATACCGGGCCGATGCCCATTTCGTCGGGCTCGCAGCCGGCCACGGCCAGGCCACGGAAGGCGCCCAAGGGCTGCAGGCCGAGGCGCTCGGCTTCCTTCGCTTCCATCATCACGCAGGCCGAGGCGCCGTCCGACAGCTGCGAGGCGTTACCGGCGGTGACGAATTTACCTTCGCCCATGACAGGCGCCAGCTTGGCCAGGCCTTCGTAGGTGGTGCCGCGGCGGTTGCAGGTGTCCTGGTCGACCGTCACTTCGCGCTGGGTCACGGCGCCGGTTTCCTTGTCGGTGACCGACATGGCGGTCGTGCAGGCGACGATTTCGTCCTTGTAGCGGCCAGCCAGCTGGGCTTCCTCGGTCTTGCGCTGGGATTCGGCCGAGAAGCGGTCTTGCGCTTCGCGGCTGATGCCGTAGCGGGCGGCCACGATGTCGGCGGTGTCGATCATCGGCAGGTACAGTTCCGGCTTGTTCTCGAGGATCCACGGATCGATGCCGGAATCGGCCTTTTCGCGGGTGCGGATTTGCGAGATGCTTTCCACGCCCCCGGCGATGATGGCAGGTGCGCCGTCGACCACGATGCGGCCGGCGCCGATGGCAATCGCTTGCAGGCCCGAGGCGCAGAAGCGGTTCACGGTGGTGCCGGCGATGGTGATCGGCAGGCCGGCGCGGATGACGGTCTGGCGCGCGACGTTACGGCCGGTGGTGCCTTCCGGGTAGCCGCAGCCGAGGATGGCGTCCTCGATCAAGGCCGGGTCGATGCCCGAGCGGTCCACTGCAGCGCGCACGGCGAATGCGGCCAGCTGCGGGCCGGTGGTGATGTTGAATTCGCCGCGGTGCGCCTTGGTCAGCGGCGTGCGGGCGGTTGAAACGATGACTGCTTCGCGCATGGCGAGTCTCCTGGTTAAGTTCTTTTATTTGATTTGATTCAGGCTGCTGAAATCGGCGCCCTTCTCGACCAGCTCCACCAGCAGCGGCGACGGCTGCCAGAACACCGGGTCTTCCTCCGCGAACTCGCGGATGTCGGCCAGGACTTTCGGCAGGCCGACCGTGTCGGCATACTTCATCGGGCCGCCACGGAAGCGCGGGAAGCCGTAGCCGTGCACGAAGGTCACGTCCACGTCGAGCGGACGCAGGGCGATCCCCTGGTGCACCACGTTCGCGCCTTCGTTGATCATCGCGGCCAGGTAGCGGCGCACGATCTCCTCGTCCGAGAATGCACGCGGCGTGACGCCCGCGCGCTGGCGTTCGGCGTCGATGATGGCGTCGACTTCCGGGTCCGGCGTGCCGATGCGGGCGCCTTCCGGATACAGGTAGTAGCCGCGGCCGGTCTTCTGGCCGAACCAGCCGCGCTCGGCGATGCGGTCGGCGATCTGCACGTAGCGCGCTTCCGGATTACGGGTGGCGGCGCGGCGCTTGCGCGTGGCCCAGCCGATGTCGCCACCTGCCAGGTCGGACACCTGGAAGGGGCCCATCGGGTAGCCGAAGTCGCGCAGGGCCTTGTCGATCTGCCAGGGCGAAGCGCCGTCTTCCATCATGTAGTGGGCGGCCTGGCCGTAGACTGCCAGGATGCGGTTGCCGATGAAGCCATCGCAGACGCCGGCGCGCACCGGGGTCTTTTTCAGCTTCTTCGCCAATTCAAATGCGGTGGCAACGACATCGTTGGCCACCTTGGCCGGCACCACGATCTCGAGCAGCTTCATGATGTTCGCCGGCGAGAAGAAGTGCAGGCCGATCACGTCTTGCGGACGCGAGACGCTGTCGGCGATCTCGTTGATATCGAGGTAGGAGGTGTTCGTGGCCAGCACCGCGCCCTGCTTGCAGACGCGATCGAGTTCCGCGAACACGGCCTTTTTCACGCCCATTTCTTCGAACACGGCTTCGATGACGAGGTCGACATCGGCCAGCGCATCATAGGCGGTGCTGCCGTTCCAACGGGCCATGACGGCGGCCTTGCCTTCCTCGGTCATGCGGCCCTTTTTCACCATGCCGTCGTAGACTTTTTCCACGTTCTTGCGGCCGCGCGCCAGGGCTTCGTCGTCGCGCTCGATCATGGTGACCGGCAGGCCGGCGTCCAGGGCCGCAACGGCAATGCCGGCGCCCATGGTGCCGCCGCCGACGATGCCGACGCTGCCGATCGCGCGCGGTTTCGCATCGCGGGTTTCCGGCGACTTGGCCGTTTCGCGCTCGGAGAAGAAAGCGTGCACCAGGCCGGCGCGCTGCGGGCTGTCCAGGCATTCGATGAAGAGCTTGCGCTCCAGGGCCAGGCCATCGTCGAACGGCAGGTCGATGGCGCCCTGCACTGCGTCGACGATTTTCAAGGGCGAGAACAGGCCGCGCGATTTCTTCGCAGTCTCCGCACGGGCAACGTCGACCACGGCGCTTTGCGCGGCACGGTCAAGCAGGGCCTGGGCGTCGCGGGTACGGCGCACCGGCGCGTTCGCGGCCAGCAGTTCCTGGGCGTAGGCCAGGCCTACCGCCATCGGGTCGCTGCCTTCGACGATGCGGTCGACCAGGCCGAGCTTTTCCGCTTCCCTGGCGCTGGCGTGGCGGCCGGTGAGCATCAGGTCGAGTGCGGCTTGCGCGCCGATCAGGCGTGGCGTACGCTGGGTGCCGCCGGCGCCCGGCAGCAGGCCGAGGGCCACTTCCGGCAGGCCGAACTTCGCGGTGGGCAGGGCCACGCGGTAATGCGCGGACAGGGCCACTTCCAGGCCGCCGCCCAGCGCCACGCCATTGATGGCGGCGACGACAGGTTTGGTCGAGGCTTCGATGCGGTTGCAGACGTCGGGCAAGGCTGGCGCCATTGGCGGCTTGCCGAATTCGCGGATATCGGCGCCGCCGATGAAGTTGCGGCCCGCACCGACGATCAGCACGGCCTTGACGGCCGGGTCGGCGTCGGCAGCTTCGATGGCTTCCTGCAGGCCGCGGCGTACGTCGACGCCCAGGGCATTCACGGGCGGGTTGTCGATGGTTACCAGAAGGATGTCGCCATGCATTTCACGTAGAACCTGAGCGTTTGCGCCGGAATTCATGAATCCTGTCTCCTATCTTATGTTTGTCTTGTGCAGCGTGGTTCGCTGTGCGAAATTGTGTTTTGCAGCTTGCAGCGAATTCAACGATAACCGATTTTTGGCAGGAATGTAAACGTCTCAACGCGACCGATTTCACCACCGAAAAACCGCAAATACCCTGTTTGCATGCTGATTTACCCGTCAGACATAGCCACCCCGATAATTCTCGTTTCGCAGAGCGAACGACCATTTCACAAAACTGTTGACACCCCGCTTTTTGATATGTGATCATCATTTCCAGACTCAGCCACAGATGCTGGGCAACGGAGACAATGAGATGGAAGAAATCCAGTCATACACAGAGGAAGAAAACGCCAAGGACCGTCAATTCGTGACGGCCCTGGCGCGTGGGCTCGAGATCCTGCGCTGCTTCCGTCCAGGCGAGGCTTACCTCAGCAACAGCGAAATGGCGAAGCGCACGGCCATGCCGAAGCCCACCATCTCGCGCCTGACTTACACGCTGACCAAGCTCGGCTACCTGAATTATTCGCCCGAACAGGGCCGCTACCAGCTCGGTGCGCCGGTGCTGGCGCTGGGCTACACCCTGCTAGCCAACCTCGACGTGCGCAAACTCGCCCGTCCCGGCATGCAGGACCTGGCCGAATACGCCCAGTGCTCGGTGGCGATGGGCATCCGCGACCGCCTGCACATGGTGTACGTCGAGGCCTGCCGCGGCAGCGCCGCCGTCACCCTGCGCCGCGACGCCGGTTCGCGCATCCCGCTGGCGACCACCGCGATGGGCAAGGCCTATTTGTGCGGCCTGCCCCAGGCCGACCGCGACTTCCTGATGGACCACATCCGCCTGCACGCGGAAAACAACTGGCCGAAGATCAAGGCTGACATCGAACAAGGCTTCAAGGATTACCAGGACCGCGGCTTCGTGCTGTCCTCGGGCTACTGGGACGCCAACATCAGCGCCGTCGGCGTGCCGCTGGTCGACCCCGACACGGCGAAGTCGATGGCCTTCAATTGCGGCGGCCCGGCCTTCCTGCTGCCGCAGGAGAAACTGATCGAGGACCTGGGGCCGCGCCTGGTCCAGCTGGTAAAGAACGTCGAGATGAGCATGGGCCGGAACATCGGCTGACGTAAAGAACATGCGCCGGACGAGAACAACGGGGTCCAGCGCAGATAAACCCGGTCCCGGCAACGGGATCCGATTCGTGGCAACAATCTGAATAGGTGGAGACAATGAGCAAGGCAAAAACAATCGCCCTCGCAGCGAATCTGACAGTACTGGCGGCTTTGAGCGCAGGCTCGGCAAGCGCCGAAGAATTCCTGGTCGGCGTACAGATCCCGCTGACCGGCCCACTGGCCCGCGTCGGCATGGGCACGCAGGAAGGCATCCGCGTTGCGGCGGAAGTCTTCAACAAGACCAACGGCAAGCACACCATCAAGCTGGTCACCGTCGACGACGAATCGGCGCCGGCCAAGGCCGTGGCCGCGGTCGAGAAGCTGGCCAGCCAGGGCGTGGTTGCCGTGACCGGCGGCTACGGCTCGAACAACATCTCGCCGGCGTCGGACGCGGCGAACAAGCTGGGCCTGGCCTACATCACCTCGGGCGGCGTCGATGACGGCCTGGTGAAAGCCGGCCGCAAGAATTTCTTCCGCATTAATAACACCGAGGGCTACCAGAAAGCCCTGGTCGGTTTGATCTCGGACCTGGGCGTGAAGTCGGTCTCGATCATCTACTCGACCAAGGACGCTACCCACGGCCTGGCCACCGACGTCGAGAAGACCCTGGGCGCGAAAGGCATCAAGGTCGGCATGCACGCCTTCGACCCGGCCATCACCGACTTCAAGCCTATCCTGAACAAGGTCAAGCTGCGCGACAAGTCGGAATTCATCGCCATGGTCGGCTATGAAAACGAGTACGTCGGCATCCTGCGCGCCGCGCGCGTGCTGAAACCGAACGTCAAGGCGATCGCCGGCGTGTGGTCGCTGGCCACCCCGAAGATGGCGGCCGACTTCCCGGACCTGATGCCGAACGTGTACGGCACCGCCGTCCTGCCCTTCCCGGTCACCTTCACCTCGCCTGATGGCAAGGCCTTTGGCGACGCCTACAAATCGCTGCTGAACAAGGAACCGGACTACCTGGGCCAGTTCGGCTACGTGCAATCGATGCTGCTGTTCGACGCGATCGCACGCGCCGCCGACAAGGGCACCATCAAGAAAGGCGGCGTGATCGAAGAGATGCGCAAGACCGACAAGCAGACCCTGATCGGCCGCGTGCAGTTCGACGCCAACGGCGACAACAAGAACTTCACCCAGCGCATGGGCCAGCACCAGGGCAAGAAGGTTGAACTGGTGTGGCCGAAGGAGTCGGCAACCGCCAAGCCAGTGTTCCCTGGCGTGCCTTGGTAATACGCTTCCCGCAGGCGCTCTATTTATAGAGGGCGCCTGCAGCCTGTGGTTTGAAGTACGCGGGCAGGACTCCCCTGCCCGAATGAATTCGATGGGAATGCAGAAATGACGGACTTGATCTTACAAGCCGTGTATTCCGGGCTGTTGCAGGGCGGGTCGTACGCCCTGATCGCACTTGGCCTGGCGCTGGTCTTCGGCGCCATGAAAGTGATCAACCTGGCACACGGCGAACTGGTACTGCTGGCGGCGTACATCGCCTACACGGTCGAATCGAAACTTGGCTGGAATCCGATCATGGCGATTCCGGCGGCGGTGATCATCGTGACGATCACCTCGGCACTGCTGTATATGGTGGTCGGCAAGATCAAGACCAACCGCGAAATCAATTCGCTCACCCTGACCTATGGCGTCGGCGTGATCCTCACTAACCTCGTGCTGATGATCTGGAGCGCCGACGTGCGCGCCACCAGCTCGAGCTGGATGCAGGAAGCCTTCGTGGTCGGCGAACTGTACTCGATGCGCTCGGAAGTGCTGTTCTTCGGCGTGAGCATCGTCCTGATCGTCGCCCTCTGGTGGTGGCTGTCGCGCTCCTGGTATGGCCGCGCCGTGCGCGCCGTCTCGAGCAACCGCGACGCCGCCAAACTCATGGGCATCAACCCGGGCAAGACCGAGCTGGTCTCGTTCATCGTGGCCGGCATCCTGGCCGCCTTCGCCGGCGTCGCCCTGTTCTCGTATGGCGTCATCACCCCTGCCTACGGCGGCGTGCTGACCGTGAAAGCCTTCATCATCACCGTGCTGGCCGGTATCGGCTCGATCCCGGGTGTGCTGATCGGCGCCGTCCTGCTGGGCATTGCCGAGTCGCTGACCGTCACGCTCGCCAGCTCGGCGCTGCAAGAGTTGGCCGGCATGGGTCTCTTCCTGCTGGTGTTGTTCGTCATGCCGAACGGTCTGTTTGGTGCTGCCCGGAGGCGCGGATGAAAATCAATAAGTTACTCATTGCCGTCCTGCTGGCGGTGTATATCCTGGTCCCGATGCTCCTGGGCGGCGACGCCTACGTGATGTCGCTGGTGATCGCCTCGCTCGTCATCGGCGGCATCGCCCTGTCCTGGGCCCTGCTCGGTAACCTGGGCGGCATGGTGAGCTTCGGCCACGCGGCCTTCTTCGGCGTGGGCGCTTATACGTCTGCGGTGCTGAGCATGCAGCATGGCCTGCCGATCTTCCTCGGCCTGGTGGCCGGCGGCGTGGGCGCCGTGCTCTCGGCGGTGCTGATGCTGCCGGTGCTGCGCCTGCGCGGCCCCTACTTCGCGCTCGCCATCCTGGCCTATGCCCACATCTTCCGCATCTTCGCTACCGAGTGGGAATCGGTGACGGGTGGCTCGGCCGGCATCGCCAGCATCCCCCAGCTGCCGACCATCTTCGGCGTCGACTTCTCGACCAAGATCGGCAACTACCTGGTCATTCTCACCATCGTGCTGGTGTTCGCCTGGATCTACGACCGCATCCGCCGCAGCCCGCAAGGCCTGGCCCTGCGCGCCATGCACGACAGCGAAGACGCGACCCGCGTGGTGGGCGTGAACAACACCCTGCTGAAAGCGCTGATGCTGCTGGTGTCGGCCTTCATGTGCGGCGTGGTCGGCGCCTTCAACGCCCACTACATCAACTTCCTCGAGCCGGATTACGCCTTCAGCGCGCTGTGGGTGACGATTCCGATCGTGGCGGCCATCTTCGGCGGCTACCGCACGATCACCGGCCCGCTGGTCGGCGCCGTGGTGGTCTACCTGGTCGACCAGCTGTTCGTGAAGAACATCATGCCGACCGGCCACCAGCTGGTGCTCGGCCTGGTCCTGGTGGTGATGATCATCGCCAGCCCG